>Ga0196970_1000043_pt1 | contig 217675 bp, 186 predicted proteins | sample S1v_513CmetaG_FD_148672 | JGI IMG/M metagenome (GOLD analysis project Ga0196970, IMG submission 148672) | Soil microbial communities from Anza Borrego desert, Southern California, United States - S1+v_5-13C | ecosystem: Environmental > Terrestrial > Soil > Desert | place: USA: California... | reverse complement strand
CACGGTGGCGATGGCGTTGCCGGCATAGATCGGCCGCTCGAACGTATCCGAAGAGACCACGGCGGTGATGTCGGAGACCATCGCCACGTCGAGCAATGCCGCGACGCGCGGCAGCACGTTCTTGCCGGTGGAGGTGGCGGCGGCGAGGAGATGGCTGTAGCCGGAGGCGAGCGACACCAGCAGGGCCGCGACCGGCTCGGCCAGGGCGTGCTCGTAGGCGGCATCGTCGGCGAGCAGCACCTTGGCGACACCGGCCAGCTTCGCGGCCTGCTCCGCGGCGGGGGCGGCGTTGCGGCCAGCGACGAGGACGTGGATGTCGGCGCCCAGTTTGGCAGCGGCGGTGACTGCGTGGGCGGTGACGGGCTTGAGGCTCGCGTTGTCGTGGTCGGCGAGGATCAGGATGGGCATAGGGCGGGTCCTTGGTTGGCGGGTGGTGAGGTGTCGGCTGCGGACTGCGGATTGCCCCCTCCCCATCCCTCCCCCGCTTCGCGGGAGAGGGGGTAGGACGCTCGTCGGCGTGAACCGAGTCGCGAAGCGGCGGAGTTCCCTCTCCCGCGGAGCGGGGGAGGGCTAGGGTGGGGGCACCGGGGCCGGCGCCCCCTCAGATCACCCGCGCCTCGTTCTTCAGCTTGTCGACCAGCGTGGCGACGTCCGGCACCTTGATGCCGGCCTGACGCTTGGCCGGCTCGGCGACCTTCACCGTCTTCAGCCGCGGCGTCACATCGACACTCAGGGCGTCCGGCGTGACCGTCTCCAGCGGCTTCTTCTTCGCCTTCATGATGTTGGGCAGCGAAGCATAACGCGGCTCGTTGAGGCGCAGGTCGGCGGTGACCACCGCCGGCAGCTTCAGCTCCACCGTCTCCAAACCGCCGTCGATCTCGCGGGTGACCGCGACCGTGCCGTCATCAGCCACGACCTTCGAGGCGAAGGTGCCCTGGCCCCAGCCGAGCAGGGCGGCGAGCATCTGGCCGGTCTGGTTGCAGTCGTCGTCGATCGCCTGCTTGCCGAGGATCACCATTCCCGGCGCCTCCTTCTCGACCAGGGCCTTGAGGACCTTGGCGACGGCCAGCGGTTCGGTGGTGACGTCGGTCTGCACCAGGATGGCGCGGTCGGCACCCATGGCGAGAGCGGTGCGCAGGGTCTCCTGCGCCTGGGTCGGGCCGACGGACACCACGACGATCTCGGTCGCCTTGCCGGCTTCCTTCAGGCGGACGGCCTCCTCGACGGCGATCTCGTCGAAGGGGTTCATGCTCATCTTCACGTTGGCGGTCTCGACGCCGCTGCCGTCCGCCTTGACGCGGACCTTCACGTTGTAATCGACGACCCGCTTCACGGGCACCAGCACCTTCATGATGGCGTGTCTCCTCTCGGATGGTGTTCTTGATTGGACTTTAGGCGGCGGACAGGCCTTGCCCGCGCAAGGCGGCGACCGCGTCGGGTATCGGCGGGGAGGCGGCGGAGGTGCCGAGAGCGGACAGAACCTCGGCCGGCGGAATGACGCTCCCGGCGCCGACGAAGGCGCCCTGGACGACGGCCAGCGCGGCCAGCCCGCCCCGCGTTTCCATGCGGTGTTCGATGAAGATGTATTTCTCGTCCCAGCACAGCACCCGGCTGACCAGCGTGAAGCGCTGGAACGGCCGCAGCGAGCGGCGGTAGCGGATGGTGGCCCCGCCCAGCACCGGCTGCCAGCGGTTGCGCAAGATCGCCGGACCCAGCCCGACGCGGATCATCAGATCGGTCCGCCCCAGATCCATCACGCTGAAATAGCGCGCGTTGGTCATGTGCAGATTGATGTCCAAGTCGGTCGGCCAGACCCGGAACCGCAGCGTCGACGGCTCCAGCAGCCCGGCGCGGCGACCGCGCCAAGCGGCAATGATGGCGGCGGCGGCAACCGCCAGCAGTCGGAAGATCAGGTTCATGACCGCTCTCCCGCGTCACCCGGGTGGGGGGCGACTGCCGCCTGTGGCCGAGCTTGTCCCTTCATGCTCCGATCCCTCGTCAGGGCCGACCGGAGCGCGTCGGGCGCCCGGCCGGTCAGCTGTCCTTCGCGGCGGCCTTGAAGTCCGCCAGGGTGTTGGTGACCTGCACCTCGATGTCGTGCAGTTCCTGCACGGTGGCCTCCAGATCCTCGCGCTGCTGGGCGAGGTCCTTCAGCCGCTTCTGCACGCGCTTCAACAGGTTCTTCTGCTGCTCCACCCCGCCATTGACGTTGTAGAGGTCGAGATATTCGCGGATCTCCGCCAGCGAGAAGCCCAGGCGCTTGCCGCGCAGGATCAGCTTCAGCCGGGCGCGGTCGCGCTTCGTATAGACCCGGTTGTTGCCGACACGGTTGGGCGCCAGCAATCCCTTGACCTCGTAGAAGCGCAGAGCCCGCGGCGTGATGCCCAGCTCTTCCGCAAGCTGGTTGACCGTGTAGAGCTGTTCCATCCCTGGGAAGACCTTTTGTTCGTGTCCGGCACAATGCGCCTGTCGTTTGGTAGCACAGCTGCCGTCGCGTGATAAGGCTTCCCTTTACGTCCGGGTCAGGATGGTGACTTCGGGTCATCCTCCGTTCGATAGTGCCTGCTGCGCCTCGGCGATCAGTTCCTTCTTCGACAGCTTGCCGACGGCAGTCTTGGGCAGTTCCTCGCGGAACTCGATGGCGGTCGGCATCTCGATGCGGGAGATCTTGTCGCGCAGGAAGTCGCGCAGGGCCTCCGCGGTCAGGGTGGCACCCGGTTTCAACTGCACGAAGGCCTTCGGCGTCTGGCCGCGGTAATCGTCGGGCAAACCGATGACGCAGGCGGCGACCACGTCGGGATGCTGGTAGATCGCCTCCTCGATCATGCGCGGATAGACGTTGTAGCCGCTGCAGATGATGAGATCCTTCAGCCGGTCGAGCAGGAAGACGTATCCGTCCTCGTCCATCGTCCCGACGTCGCCGGTCAGCAGGAAGCCGTCGACCACGGTGCGGTCGCTTTCCTCCGCTCGGCCCCAGTATCCGGCCATGACGTTGGGCCCGGCGATCGCCACCTGCCCCTTCTCGCCAATGCCGAGCTTGCGGGCCGGGTCTTCGAGGTCGCGGATCTCGATGGTGATGCCGGGCAGCGGCAGGCCGATCGAGCCCTCCTTGTTGACGCCGTTCAGCGGGTTGGCTGCGCAGACGGGGGAGGCTTCCGACAGCCCGTAGCCCTCGATCAGGACGCAGCCGGTCGCCGTCTCGAACTGGCGCTTCAACTCCATCGGCAGCGGCGCGCCGCCGGAGATGCAGTAGCGGATCGAGGTCATCGGATAGCGGGCGACCTGCGGGTGGCCCAGCAGCGCCTTGTACATGGTGGGCACCCCGGGGACGAGGGTCGGCTTGCGCTTCGCGATGGTCTTCAGCACCTGCTCCGTCTCGAAGCGCGGCAGCATGATCAACTCGGCCCCGCAGGCCAAGCCCATGTTCAGCACCACGGTCATGGCGAAGACATGGAAGAAGGGCAGCACCGCAAGCATGCGCTCCTGCCCCAGCGCCACCGTGGGGAACCACGCCTGCACCTGCTGGGCGTTCGACAGCAGGTTGTGGTGGGTCAGCATCGCGCCCTTTGGCACGCCTGTGGTGCCGCCGGTATATTGCAGCACGGCGACGTCGCGCAGTCCGTCGATGCGCACCGGGCGCAGCGTGCCGTCATTGACCAGCAGGCTGTCGAAATCGAGGTGACGGTTGTCGCGCGGCACCGCGGCGATCTCGCTGCGCTTCAGCACGCGGAACAGCGCGCTTTTCACCGCCGGCAGGATCGTCGGCATGCGGCAGACGACGATACGCTTCAGCGGCGTGCTGTCCAGCATCGCCGCAACCCGCGGATAGATCTGCTTGAGGTCCAGCGTCACCATGATCTCGGTCTGCGAGTCGGTGATCTGGTGCTCCAACTCGCGCTCGACATAGAGCGGGTTGTAGTTGACCACGGTGCCGCCGGCCTTCATCACCGCGAAGTAGGAGATGACGTAGGTCGGGCAGTTGGGCAGGCACAAGCCCACCCGCACCCCCGGCCCGACGCCCAGATCCTGGAAGCCACGGGCGGCGCGGTTCACCAGATCCAGCACCTCGGCGTAGGTGTAGCGCCGGCCCAGGAAGTCGAGGCAGGGGCGGTCGGCATAGCGTCCGGCCGCTTGCTCGAACAGCATGTGCAGCGGCATCGGCGCGAAGTCCTGGTCCCAGACGATTCCTTTGGGATAATGCGCCAGCCAGGGCCTGGCGGAGTCGGTAGTGGTGTCTGATGCGGTGGTCGGGTGGGCGCTCTGCGCAAGCGGCTCGGGCATGTTTCGCTCCCCTCGGCGGTGGCGCGTTCCGGATCACCTGACAGCCGGCATCGAGGGGCGGCGGGCGTCTGAAACGCTTTCGTTATGACGTTGACGTAAACGTAATGCGCGCCTACTGTCAAGGCCAGTCCTACGAACAATCCTGAGGGCATGCTTTCATGGTCGACGACATTCTGCAGGAACTGCGCAGCCGCAGCGGCGATCTGCGCTCGCTCAACGCCTCGGTCCGTTTCCTGCTGGGCAAGGAGGGCGAGGTGATCCGGGTCGATGGCCGCGCCAACCCGATCAGCATCAGCCGCGAGGATGCCGAAGCCGACTGCACCATCCGCATCACGCCGGAAAACCTGCAGAAGCTGATCAACGGCAAGCTGAACCCGATGCTGGCCTTCACCATGGGCAAGCTGAAGGTCGAGGGATCGATGGGCGTTGCGATGAAGCTGGCGCAGCTGCTGGACGACTGAGCGGCCGCAAGAGCCGCCGACCGCACCGAACCGGGAGGAAACACACATGACGACGACGCGCACCAAATGCGCCACCCTGTCCGCTACCCTGATGGCGGCCTCGCTGCTGACCGGCCTGACGGGCACCGCCGCCGCACAGGGAGCAGCCCAAGGGACAGCACGGACGCTGACCTACCAGATCCTGATGGGCGAGGATCCCATCGGCAGCGAGCAGGTGAAGATCGAACCGCAGGGCGACCGCACCAAGGTCACCGTCACCGCCACCACGCGGGTGAAGGTGCTGTTCATCAACTTCCGCTACGACCACAAGCGGGAAGAGCTGTGGAAGGGCGGCGTTCTGGAGTCGATGACCGCCACCACGGACGACGACGGCACGCCGCACAGGATCGAGATGGCGCGCGATGCCGCCGGCTATCGCCTGACGGTGGACGGCAAGGCCCAGCAGGCACCCGCCGGCACTCTGCCGCTGACCCTGTGGACTCCGCAGGTGTTGAAGCACACGCAGCTTCTGTCGGTCATCGACGGCGCCCCCTACAAGGTCGCGGCGCGCAAGCTCGGGGCGGAGCCGGTTGAGGCCGGCGGCAAGGCGGTGGAGGCCGCCCACCACCGCATCGAAGGCGATGTCGAACGCGACCTGTGGTTCGCGGCGGACGGCACGCTGCTGAAGACGCGCTTCAAACGCAGCGGCTATGATATCACCTATGTCCTGAAGTGATTGCGATCCGATCCCTGGCCGCCGAGGACCCGATGCCCATTTTCCTGTTTCCCGACGAGCCGTTCTGGAACGAGGAGGTCGACGCCGTGGAGTTTCCGGTGCAGGTCGGGGAATATCTGGGCCGGGTCTTCGTCACCCGCCGCACCCTGCAGGGCATCGTCGGCCACACGCCGAAGCCGGAGGAGGCGGTTCAGCAGGTCTGCATGAACCGCTCCCTGTTCGAACGGGCGACCGAACAGCGCATCATGGCGCGCGCGCTCGATCCCGACGCCAACATCCACCTGACCGGCCGCGACCTTCACCGCGCGGCCGGGTAGGACAAGCAAGCATTCTAGGAATGCAGATGCCCCTCTCCCCTTGCCTGGGTTCCAGCGATCGTCCACCAATCAGCCCAGGCGGGCGTAGCGGCCGCGGAAGTACAGCAGCGGGTCGCCGTCTTCCCGCGAGGTCAGCTTGCGCACCCGGCCCAGCACGATGACGTGGTCGCCGCCGTCCAGCAGATGCTCGCGGTCGCATTCCAGGGTTGCGAGGCAGCCGGTCAGCAGGCGCACGCCGCCGCGGCCGGTGGTGGTCTCCAGACCGGACCAGCGCTCCTGCAGGTCGCGGCGGGAGAAGCGGTTCGAAAGCTCCTCCTGGTCGGCGGCCAGGATGTTCACCGCGAAATGCGGCGCGATGTTGAAGGCCTCGAAGGACATCGCCGCCCGGCCCAGGCAGAACTGCACCAGCGGCGGATCGAGCGACACCGAGGAGAAGGAATTCACCGTGACTCCCAGCGGCAACCCGTCGGGGGCGATGGTGGTGATGACGGCGATCCCGGTGGCGAAGCAGCCGAGGGCGGAACGGAACGCAAGCGGATCGATCGGCTGTTCGGTGGTCATGACGTCCTGTGATGCGGGCCAAGGTGGAGGGGACGGACAGGGCAGGGCAACCGCCGACGGCCTTGGAGCCGCCGAAGATGACACTCAAGGTAGGAAATACCGGGAATTAATCCAGCACGCCACCCGGTGCAAGCCGCATCTCCGCCGCAGTTCCGGCCCGGGCAACGTCGTTAAACGGATCTTAATGAAACCCCGTCAGGGTTTTGCCGCGGCGGACGGCCGCTGCTTTCGTCGCGGCATCCATCGGGACGCCGCGCGCGAAAATCGGCCTTTGGGCCGTGAACCATTCGCCACGGCCAGGGCATGAGCGGGAATTCCGGCGGCAACGAGCGGCCGATCATCATCAAGAAGAAGAAGGGCGGGCACGGCGGCCACCATGGCGGCGCGTGGAAGGTCGCCTATGCCGACTTCGTGACCGCGATGATGGCCTTCTTCCTGCTGCTGTGGCTGCTGAACGTCACCACGTCGGACCAGCGCAAGGGGATTGCCGACTATTTCTCGCCCGTCTCGGTCAGCCGGGAACAGTCGGGCTCCGGCGGCATGCTGGGCGGCAAGACCATCACGGTGCCGGGCGCGCAGATCTCTCCCAGCTCACCCATGTCCGCCGACGTGCCGGTTTCGGGACCGCCCGGCTATTCCTCGCAGCAGACCGAGGACGCCGACGACCCGACCGAATCCGCGACCGGTCCCGGCCAGGGCACCGGACCCGGCCAGTCGGGCACGGAGGCCACCGCCAACGGCGCCGCGGCGGATGCGGATGTCGCCGACCAGAAGCCGAACGAGACCCGCGCCGAATTCCAGAAGCGGATGGAGGAACTCGCCAGGCAGCTGGGCATTCCCGGCCAGAAGCCCGGCGAGAAGCTGTCCGACTTCGGGGAGCGGGTGAAGGAGGCGATGGAAAGCCTGCAGGGTGCGGCCAAGGAGGCCCGCCAGTTCCAGCAGGCCGCGACCGAGATCCGTCAGGCCATCCAGTCGGTGCCGGAATTGGAGCCGCTGGCCCAGAACCTGATGATCGACCAGACGCCGGAAGGCCTGCGCATCCAGATCGTCGATCAGGACCGGGTGTCTATGTTCCCCGGCGGTTCCGGCCAGATGTATCCGCAGACCCGCCAGCTGGTGCAGCAGGTGGCCAAGGCCCTGTCCAAGCTGCCCAACAGGCTGTCGATCAGCGGCCATACCGACTCCACGCCATTCCCGGCGGGGTCCGGCCGCGACAACTGGGATCTGTCGACGGAGCGGGCGAACGCCACCCGCCGCGCCCTGCTGTCCGGCGGCATCGATCCGGCGCGAATCCAGGACGTCGTCGGCAAGGCCGACCGCGACCCTCTCGTCGCCGACCAGCCCAACAGCCCGCGCAACCGGCGCATCACCATGGTTCTGCTGCGCGAAACCCAGGCGGCACCGGCCGCCGGCGGCCAGTCCGGCAATGCCGCCGCTCCCAATGCTGCGGCGGGCGCGACCAAAGCACGATAACACTTTCGCGCTATTGGTACTTTGGCGCTAATTTCCGGAAGCCTCCGCGTCCGAATTCTTGCTTTGTCATTGCGTCGCACAACGGCGCACGCGTTTGCCCTGTTCAAAGCGCGCGGCGATGGGTCATACTTCCTGCACAATGCGACATGGCCGGGGCGATGCCGCCCGGCCCGCGATGATCGGTCAGATACAAGCGCGGGGGAGTCTGTGAGCGTACCCGAGGGCAAACCGTCCGACCTTTTGTCATCCTACAATCCGGGCCTGTACTTCGACGAGTTGTTCGGAGCCATGGATTTGCCGGCAGAACATACGGCGCTGATCCGCCAAAGGCTGGCCGCACTCGACTTCGATGAACTGCGCCGACGCGCGCAGGATGCGGAGCGGGAGCTTTACAATCTCGGCATCACCTTCATCGTCTATTCCGACAAGGACGCCGTCGACCGCATCCTGCCGTTCGATGTCATCCCGCGCGTGATCTCCGCGCCGGAATGGTCGCATCTGGAGGCAGGCGTCACGCAGCGGGTCGCCGCGCTGAACCTGTTCCTGCACGACATCTATCACGACCAGAAGATCCTGAAGGACGGTGTGATCCCGCGGGATCTGGTCGAAGGGAACCATAATTTCCGCCCGCAGATGATCGGGCTGGACGTTCCCTTCAACACCTACATCCACATCATGGGCACCGATCTGGTGCGCGACCGCCATGGCACCTTCCGGGTGCTGGAGGACAATGGGCGCGTGCCGTCGGGCGTCTCCTACGTCGTTGAAAACCGCCACATGATGCAGCGGGTCTTCCCCGACCTGATGCAGGACATCGGCATCCGCCCGGTGGACAATTACGGCCACAAGTTGCTGGATGCGATGGTGGAGATCGCGCCGGTCGACGACCCGCAGGTGGTGCTGCTGTCGCCGGGCACCTACAACTCCGCCTATTTCGAGCACATCTTCCTGGCGCGCGAGATGGGCGTGCCGCTGGTGGAGGGGCGCGATCTGGTGGTGGACAACGACCGCGTCTTCATGAAGACGACCAACGGTCTGGCCCCGGTCCATTCGATCTACCGCCGGCTGGACGATGCCTTCCTCGATCCAAAAGCCTTCAATCCCGACAGCCTGCTGGGCGTGCCCGGCATCCTGGAGGCCTATCGCAAAGGCAATGTCGCGCTGGCGAACGCCATCGGCACCGGTGTGGCCGACGACAAGGCGGTCTACTGCTACGTCCCGCGGATGATCAAATACTACCTGGACCAGGACCCGATCATCCCCAACGTCGACACCCGCATCTGCCGCGAGCCGGACGCCCTGCAATACACGCTGGACAACCTGGCCGATCTGGTGGTGAAGCCGGTGGGCGAGGCCGGCGGCTACGGCATCACCATCGGTCCGCGCGCCAGCAAGGCGGAACTGGAGGATTGCCGGACCAAGCTGCTGGCCGATCCGTCCAACTACATCAGCCAGCCGGTCGTCGACCTGTCGGTCTGCCCGACCGTCTGCGACGACGCCATCGAGCCGCGCCATGTCGATCTGCGCCCCTTCGCCATCACCGGCAAGAGCACCTGGGTCCTGCCCGGCGGCCTGTCGCGCGTGGCGCTGAAGAAGGGCACGCTGATCGTCAACTCGTCCCAGGGCGGCGGCTCCAAGGACACCTGGGTTCTGGAAGGTGGTGCGGCATGAACCTGCTCGCCCGTTACGCCGAGTGCATTTTCTGGATGGCTCGCTACATGGAGCGGGCCGAAAATCTGGCCCGCATCCTGGACGTGCACGAGACCTTCGCGCGCGACACCCGCGGGGCCACCAACTGGTTCTCCATCGTCCAGCTGAACGCCGACGAGAAGGACTTCTTCAGCCGCCATGACCGCCCGACGGCGGAGGCGGTGATCCACTATTACATGTTCGACGCGCAGAACCAGAATTCGCTGCTGTCGATGCTGCGGATGGCGCGGGAGAACGCGCGGACCCTGCGCCCCTGGATTTCGACGGAGATGTGGACGCAGATCAACGTGTTCCACAACAAGCTGCTGGAGATGTCGGTCAAGGACGTGGCGACGCAGAACCTGTCCAAGGTCTGCACCTGGATCAAGGAGGAGTGCCAGACCCATACCGGCATCACCGAAGGCACCTTCTACCGGGACCAGGGCTGGTACTTCTACCAGATGGGCAAGTATATCGAGCGGGCGGACCAGACCACGCGCCTTCTCGACATCAAGTACCACACCCTGCTGCCGTCTCCGGTCGAGGTCGGGTCCACGCTGGACGTCAGCCAATGGACGACGGTCCTGCGCTGCACCGCCGGCTACCACGCCTTCCGCCGCGTCTATCCCCGCGGCATGTCGCCGACCACCGTCGCCGGCTTCATGCTGTTCAACGAGGGGTTCCCACGGTCGGTGGTGATGTGCGTGCGGCAGATCGACGGGGTGCTGACGCGGATGCGCTCGCGCTATGACCTGCGCGGCGGGTCGGCGGCGATGGAGCGGGTGGACGAGCTGCTGGGGGCCCTGCTGTCCCGGCCGATCGATGCGGTACTGCGCGACGGCCTGCACGAGTATCTCGACTGGATCCAACTGCAATTGAGCGTCATCACCACCGAGATCGCCCAGGCCTTCTTCGGCGTTCAGCCGCCTCTGGCGGTTCAGAGCCAGTCGCAGTAAGCTGCGGGTCCGGCGGAGGGGCGGCGACGCTCCTCCGTATCGTCCTCACTGTCGTGGTGGTTGTCGGTCAGAATGTCGGTCATCCAGCCGCCGCAGCGTCCCCTGCAGCAATTCTTCCGGTCGGGGCCCATGCCCTGTCCCTACCTGCCGGGGCGTGTTGAACGCAAGCTGTTCACGCGCCTGATCGGTCCCTACGCGACCGAGGTGAACTCCACCCTGTCGCGGGCCGGCTTCCGCCGCAGCCACGACATCGTCTATCGCCCGGTCTGCCCCAATTGCCAGGCCTGCGTGCCGGTGCGCGTGCCGGTTGCGGAGTTCGTGCCGTCGCGGTCGCAGCGCCGGGTGCTGAAACAGAATGCCGGGGTGACGCTGGCCGAGCGGCCGGCCTACGCCACGTCCGAGCAATACCGGCTTTTCTCGCTCTACCAGAACTCCCGCCACGGCGATTCCGACATGGCCCGCATGGCGATGGGCGATTTCGCCGCCATGGTGGACGAGGGCAGGGCGGACACCAGCCTGCTGGAGGCCCGCGACGACCGCGGCCAACTGGTGGGCTGCATGCTGACCGACCGGCTGTCCGACGGCTATTCGGCGGTCTACAGCTTCTACGATGCGGCGCAGGACCGCCGCAGCCTCGGCACCTTCATGATCCTCGGGCTGATCGAACGGGCGCGGCTGGCCGGCATGCCCTACGTCTATCTCGGCTACTGGATCGCCCACAGCCGCAAAATGGCCTATAAGGCGAAGTTCCACCCGTTGGAATGCCTGGGCGAGGACGGCTGGCGCACTGCGGACATCCCGACGGACGAGTGACACGGCTCCGGAGTCGGGGCATCCGGTCCGCACCGCAGTCGGATCTACGGGTTTCTACGTAGCTCCAACGTAGCCCTTGCCGGTGAATGCCCGGAAAGGAATAGTCCCGTCCAATCCTATCTTTTGGTATACCCTCCGTCCGAGAGAGGGTTGCGACCTGCCGCGCCTATGCGGCTGCAACAAAAGCAAAAGGGGACGGCCAAGGCCGCGCCCCCTGCAACAGGGAGGTTTCTCCTTTGAGAGGTCTGCTTAAACTTAGCGGGCTGATCGATGCCGTGAACGAGGGCATCGGCAAGCTGGCATACTGGCTCGTGCTGGTCGCCGTCGTCGTCAGTTCGGCCAACGCGGTCATCCGTTACGGGTTGAACACCAGCTCCAACGCCTGGCTGGAGCTGCAGTGGTATTTGTTCTCGGCCGTGTTCCTGCTGTGCGCCGGCTATACGTTCCTGCGCAACGAGCACATCCGCATCGACATCGTGATCGGTCGCTTCTCCAAGCGGGTGCAGGCCTGGGTCGACATCTTCGGGATCCTGGTCTTCATGTTCCCGATGACGATCCTGATCATGGTGCTGTCCTGGCCGATGTTCCTGGACAGCTACCTCACCCACGAGATGTCGAGCGATGCCGGCGGCCTGATCCGCTGGCCCGCGAAGATTCTGGTCCCGGTCGGCTTCTTCCTGCTCACCGCACAGGGTGTGTCGGAGCTGATCAAGCGCATCGCCTATCTCACCGGCCATCGTGACGAGCCGGGCGAGAAGATGCACAGCCATTCCTAAGGACCGGGAGCGCCCCTGATGGTCGAGTTCGTTACCGCCAATATGGCGCCGCTGATGTTCAGCGCGCTGGTGCTTTTCCTGTTGATGGGTTTCCCGGTTGCCTTCGCGCTCGCCGCCAACGGCCTCGTGTTCGGTTTGATCGGCATCGAGCTGGGTCTGCTGACCCCGGCGCTGATGCAGGCGCTGCCGGAACGCGTGTTCGGCATCATGCGCAACGACACGCTGCTGGCCATTCCCTTCTTCACCTTCATGGGCCTGATCCTTGAACGCTCCGGCATGGCCGAGGATCTGCTCGACACCATCGGGCAGCTGTTCGGCCCGATCCGCGGCGGCCTGGCCTATGCGGTGATCTTCGTCGGCGCGCTGCTGGCGGCGACCACCGGCGTCGTCGCCGCGTCGGTGATCTCCATGGGCCTGATCTCGCTGCCGATCATGCTGCGCTACGGCTATGACCGCCGGATCGCGTCCGGCGTCATCGCGGCGTCGGGCACGCTGGCCCAGATCATTCCGCCGTCGCTGGTGTTGATCGTGCTGGCCGACCAGCTCGGCCGTTCGGTCGGCGACATGTATGCCGGTGCGCTGATCCCCGGGCTCGTGCTGACCGGCCTCTACACCGGTTACATCCTGCTCACCAGCATCATCCGCCCGTCCGCGGTGCCGGCCCTGCCGCTGGAGGCCCGCACGCTGCGCGGCGCCAAGCTGCTGCTGCGCGTCATCACCTCGCTGGTGCCGCCGCTGGTGCTGATCTTCCTGGTGCTGGGCACCATCTTCCTCGGAATCGCGACTCCGACGGAGGGTGGCGCCATGGGTGCCGCCGGCGCCATCCTGCTGGCGCTGGCCAAGCGCCAGCTCAGCTGGAGCCTGATGCGTCAGGCTATGGACTCGACCGCCAAGCTGTCGTCCTTCGTGGTGTTCATCCTGATCGGTTCGACCGTGTTCGGTCTGGTCTTCCGCGCCGTCAACGGCGACCTCTGGGTCGAACATCTGATGACCAGCCTGCCGGGCGGCCAGCTGGGCTTCCTGATCGTCTGCAACATCCTGATCTTCGTCCTGGCCTTCTTCCTCGATTTCTTCGAGCTGGCCTTCATCATCGTCCCCCTGCTGGGGCCGGTGGCGGACAAGCTGGGCATTGATCTGATCTGGTTCGGCGTGCTGCTGGGCGTCAACATGCAGACCAGCTTCATGCACCCGCCCTTCGGCTTCGCCCTGTTCTTCCTGCGGTCGGTGGCGCCGAAGACGGACTACATCGACAAGATAACCGGACAGAAGATCGCGAGGATCACCACCGGCCAGATCTATTGGGGTGCGGTGCCCTTCGTGGTCATTCAGCTCATCATGGTCGCCCTCGTCATCGCCTTCCCGCAGATGGTCGATGCCGGCCGCGACAAGGGCCCGGCGATCAACCTGGACGACGTGAGGATCGAGATTCCGGCCTTCGACAACCAGGACGTTGCTCCGCCCTTCGGCGCTCCTGCCGAGCCGGAGAACAATCAGGCCGACGACATCATGAAGCAGCTTCAGGGCAAGTGACGGCGATCGCCTGAACGGAAGCCTGAACGAAAATGGGGGCCGGTTCGTCCGGCCCCCTTTTTTATGCGTGCGCTTCCAGCGGGAAAGGGTCAGCGAGAAAGATCAGCGGGGTTGGGTGGCCCCAGCCCAGTTGGTCGGCGTCGTGCCGCTGGCCGCGAGCGGAGACCCGCTGCCTGGGCCACCGCCGAGACCGCCGCCAAGCGACATCATGCGGTCGCTGACGCCGGTGGGCGGCAGGGCCGCGAACTGCTCCACCGTCATGCCGGTGAGGATCACGGCCTGACGGTTGTGGGCATAGCGCAGGTTTTCGCTGTTGACCGTCACCTTGTGCTCGGTCGGGTAGCGGGGGGCTCCGACGGTGACGATCGCCTGCTCCACCCGGTTGGTCGGCCCGATCACCAGATCGGACACGTTGCCCAGGATGCGCCGTCCGTCCGCCGTCTGCACCGTCAGGCCGACCAGTTCGATCGGCGGTCTGGTCGCCACCTCGGCCGAGGGCACGCCCCCCATGTCGGAGGAACCGGCGCAGGCACCCAGCGCCAATGCCGACAGAAGGGGCACCGACAGGAGGAGACGCGGTCGGAGGGATTGGCGGCGTTGGTCCATCGGTTCTTGGCCCTTCTTCTGGCGGCGCGCCTTTCAAAGGGCGCGGGTATGTCCCGCCCATGCAACAGCGCAAACCGTGCCGGAGGTCCCGCGCGCCGACGGGGTGACCCCATCGCCCGCGGGAGCCCTCCGTCCGGACAGGTCAGGTGAAGATGAAGTCCTGGCCGGCGCTGAGCCCGATCTGATCGACCGTCAGCGACGAGCCGTCGGTGAAGGCGAAGGTCGTGGCCGAACCGCTGCTGGTCATCCCCATCTCCCAGGCGCGATAGCCGTGGAACTCGATCTGGTCGATGCCCTTCTCGAAGTAATTGATCGTGTCGGTGCCGAAGCCGCCGGTCGCCTGTTCGATCAGGAAGCGGTCGACCAGACCGTCGGTATAGCTGACCATGCTGTCGTTGCCGGTGCCCGGCTGGAACAGGTCGGCGCCGCCGTCACGGTAGCTGTCGTACAGCATGTCGTTGCCGCTGCCGCCGATCATGGTGTCGTTGCCGCGCATGCCCTTGACGATGTCGTCGCCGGTGCCGCCATTCAGCAGGTCGTTGCCCTCGCCGCCAAACAACTGATCGTTGCCGGCATCGCCCCACATCGAGTCATTCCCGGCCTCGTTCCCATAGGGATCGCCGAGCCAATCGTTGCCGTCGCCGCCATAGAACTTGTCGTTGCCCAGCCCGCCGATCAGCGAGTCGTTTCCGCGTTCGCCATACAGCAGATCGTTCCCGCCGGCGCCGTTGATACGGTCGTCCCCGTCCAGACCGTCAAGACGGTCGTCATAGGCGGTGCCGGTCATGGTGTCGTTGTTCGAAGTCCCCCAGAACTGGCGCATGGCGTCTCTCCATCAGTGCCGTTAACGTGCTGTTAACGATTAACCAGATGTTAACCATGGGGCTGGGGCGGTCGAAAAGCGATAAAGGAGCAATACAAAGGGGATTTGAGGAAATGACACAGATGTTCATACATTGATTAAATGATCGATCCTTTATGTTTCTTTTTTCGTTGTATTTGTGACTGGAAGCGGTTTGTTCTTGAGACACAAAGTAGGTTTTCTCCCCCATATGGACAGGCTTCGGCTTGCAAAAGGACACCTGTTGCAGGGCGGAAGGGCATGTTGCGCAAAGGAAGGCCCTACGCCCCGGTCGGACGACAGTGACGGAGCGGATCGTCCGAAAGAGGTTCGGCGACGCAAACGCGCCATCCAGTGACCGAGATTGCGAAGCCGGCGACCGGGCAAAAAATAACCGGGCGTTCATAGGAACGCCCGGCGCAGTCATATACAGGGAGGGTTAGAGACAAGAAGGTTTCTATACCCTTCGGCGGGGGTGTGGCGTTGATGTGGATCAACGATCGCTCACGAACCGTCACCGCGGTGGCGGCGACTCGTCTCCCGTCCAGCCCGCTCAGCCGTGGCTGTGCGAATGCCCGCCATAGAGGATGGCCGGATCGGTCTCGACCTCCTGGATGGTCTCCAGCCGCCCGTCGCGCCAGGCGCGATAGAAGCAGCTGCGCCGTCCGGTGTGGCAGGCGACGCCGTCCTGCTCCACGATCAGCAGCAGGGTGTCTCCGTCGCAGTCGACCCGGAAATCCTTCAGCCGCTGCACTTGGCCGGAGGTCTCCCCCTTGCGCCACAGCCCGCCGCGCGAGCGTGACCAGTAGCAGACCCGGCCGGTCGCCAGAGTCTCGACCACCGCATCGCGGTTCATCCAGGCCATCATCAGGATCTCGCCGGTGCCGTCCGCTTGGGCGATGGCGGGCACCAGCCCGTCGGCGGTGAAGCGGATGGCGGCCAGAACCTCTTCGAACGGCGCCGCATCAAGAGACGGTGTGTCCGTCATGGCAAATCACTCCTCACAGGTCCGGCGCTTACAGGGCGGCGGCCATCCGGCGGAAGCCGGCGTCCAGGTCGCGGATCAGGTCGTCGGCACTTTCCAGCCCGGCATGCAGGCGGAGGACCTGTCCCGGATCGGTCCAGCGGGTGGCGGAGCGCACGGCGGCCGGCCGGGTCGGCAGGATCAGGCTTTCGAAGCCGCCCCAGCTGTAGCCCATGCCGAACAGCTCCATCCCGTCCAGCATCGCCGCCAGCGCCTTGCGCGGGACTTGGTTGATGACGATGGAGAAAAGGCCGCTCGACCCGGTGAAATCGCGCTTCCACAGGGCATGGCCGGGGAAGTCTGGACGGGCGGGGTGCAGCACGCGCGTCACCTCCGGCCGGGCCGACAGCCAGTCGGCGAGCGCCAGCGCGCTTTCCTGATGCTGGCGCATGCGCACCGACAGGGTCCGCAGTCCGCGCAGGCCGAGATAGAGGTCGTCCGGTCCGCCGCAGATGCCGAAGCGGGTGGCCGCCTTCTTCACCGCGGTCCAGGTCGCCTCGTCGCGGCAGGTGACGACGCCCAGCATCGCGTCGGCATGGCCCACCATATATTTGGTGGCGGCATGGATCGACAGGTCGACGCCATGGTCGAACGGGCGGAAGAACAGCGGGGTGGCCCAGGTATTGTCGATCATCACCGTGGCGCCGACCTTCTTCGCCGCTGCGGCGATGGCCGGAACGTCCTGCACCTCGAAGGTCAGCGATCCCGGCGATTCGAGGAAGACCACGCTGGTGTTCGGCCGCAGCAGCGCGTCGATGCCGGCGCCGATGCAGGGATCGTAGAACTCCACCTCGACGCCGTAGGGCGCCAGCGTCTCCTTGGCGAAGCGCCGGGTCGGGCCATAGGCGCTGTCGGTGATCAGCACATGGTCGCCGGCCTTGGTGAAGGCCGACAGGGCGACCGCGATGGCGGCAAGCCCGGAACCGGTGTTCACCGCCTTGAATCCGCCCTCCAGCGCCGCCGCCGCCTCTTCGAAGGCGAAGGTCGTGGGCGTGCCCATGCGGCCGTAATGCACGCCTTCCAGCGTGTTGCGGTCGCTTTCCTCCAGCGCGTCGAGGGTCGGGAACAGCACGGTCGAACAGTGATAGACCGGCGGATTGACGATGCCGTGGTTGTTCCGCGGATCGCGGCCGGCGTGAACGAGAATCGTGTCCTGCGTGACGTCCTTCATCGACTGTCCGTTTGGCTGGAGCGGTAACCCGTCCCGCTTTGAGTCGCCCATCGGTGAGGTTGCCTCGCCGGGGCAATGGCGGCACGGCCGAACATTGTGTCATCCCGGAAGCCCCCCGGCCATCGCCGATTGTGTCGGAGAGGCCGCCGGCCGTCGGGATCTTCTGGTAACACCACCAATGCACAGAGGATTCGACAAGTCGGATCAAGTTGATGCACTCTTGATCCACGCGCATGGCTGCGTCGCGATACCCACAGGGTTGGCATCTGGCCGGCTTGTCGGGAGCAAACGGCCGGCGTCGTCAGGCGCGTCGTCAGACCGCTCAAATGCGAAGAACGCAAGAACAGGGTGGAGTTCATAATATGAAGTCAGGGTTCCTGGCCGCCGCCGCAGCGGCCGTGGTCGTTTCCGCCAGTGTCGCCGCCGGTGCGGCTACGCTCGACACCGTCAAGCAGCGCGGCTTCGTTCAGTGCGGCGTGAACGCCGGTCTGCCGGGCTTCGGCAACCCCGACAGCGCCGGCAACTGGACCGGCCTCGACGTCGACTATTGCCGTGCCGTCGCCGTCGCCATCTTCAACGACCCGAACAAGGTCAAGTTCACCCCGCTGTCGGCCCAGCAGCGCTTCCCGGCCATCCAGTCCGGCGAAGTCGACCTGCTGTCGCGCAACACGACCGCCACGCTGACCCGCGACACCTCCGTCGGCCTGAACTTCGCCCCCGTCACCTATTATGACGGCCAGGGCTTCATGGTTCCGAAGAAGCTGGGCGTGAAGAGCGCCAAGGAGCTGAACGGCGCCACCGTCTGCGTGCAGTCCGGCACCACGACCGAACTGAACCTGGCGGACTATTTCCGCGCCAACAACATGACCTACAACCCCGTCGTCATCGAGTCGAACGACGAGGTGAACGCCGCCTACTTCGCCGGCCGCTGCGACGTGCTGACCACCGACGTGTCCGGTCTGGCCGGTACCCGCGCCGGCGTCGCCCCGGTTCCGGACGACCACGTCATCCTGCCGGAAATCATCTCCAAGGAGCCGCTGGCCCCGGCCGTGCGCCATGGCGACGACCAGTGGTCCGACATCGTGAAGTGGACGATCTTCGCGACCATCCAGGCCGAGGAATTCGGCATCACCTCCAAGAACATCGACGAGTTCACCAACTCCAAGAACCCGGACGTCCAGCGCTATCTCGGCACCACGCCGGGCATGGGCAAGGCTCTGGGCCTGGACGAGAAGTGGGCTTACAACGTCGTGAAGAAGGTCGGCAACTACGGCGAGATCTTCGACCGCAACGTCGGCCCGGGCACCCCACTGAAGCTGGAGCGCGGCCTGAACGCGCTGTGGACCAAGGGCGGCCTGATGTACGCCCAGCCGTTCCGGTAAGGCACGGCACTGCTTGAAGCGCCGCCCGCAGGCCCGTTGCCGGGGGCGGCCTTCAGGTTCTTTGAGGAGCGGTCGCGAAGGGTGCCGGTGAAGCGCCCGCGCAGGGGACCGCATTGGGAGACATGTCGCATCCCCTACGGTGTGGGAAATGCCCGGAAGAACGTCCGGGACCGCGTGGGCACCGTATGGGACGCGATGGTTGGGGGAGAGTAGTCCGTGGCGACCGAGACCCGGACCACCCAAGGCGCTCCGCCGCCGGGTGGCGTATCGTTTTCCCTCAGCGACCCGACGTTCCGCGCCGTCGTCTACCAGATCCTGGTGGTCGGCGCGGTCGTCCTGGTCGGCTGGTTCCTGATTTCCAACACGCTCGACAACCTCGCGCGGCGCTCGATCGCGACCGGTTACGATTTCCTGGAGCGTGAAGCTGCCTTCGGCATCGGCGAATCGCTGATCGACTATTCGCCGAAGGACAGCTATGGCCGTGCCTTCCTGGTCGGCGTGCTGAACACGCTGAAGGTGTCGATCATCGGCGTCATCCTGGCGACGATCATCGGCACGATCATCGGCGTCGCCCGCCTGTCCAGCAACTGGCTGATCGCCAAGCTCGCCTCGACCTATGTCGAGGTGGTGCGCAACATCCCGCCGCTGCTGCAGCTGTTCTTCTGGTACGCGCTGGTGTCGGAAAGCCTGCCGCCGGTGCGCCAGGCCCTGAACCCGCTGCCGGGCGTCTTCCTGTCCCAGCGCGGCCTGCGCGTGCCGGTCCCCGCCGCCGATCCCGTCTGGGCCAACATCGGCATCGCCCTGCTGGTCGGCATCATCGCCGCCTGGGGCGTGTCGCGCTGGGCCAGGGCGCGGCAGGCTCGGACCGGGCAACCCTTCCCAGCGGGCTGGACCGGGCTCGGCCTGATCATAGGCCTGCCGCTGCTGACCTGGATCGCCGGCGGCGCGCCGGTGGCGATGGACGTGCCGAAGCTGGCCGGCTTCAACTTCTCAGGCGGCGCGGCCATCTCGCCCGAGTTCTTCGCCATCCTGACCGGCCTGACCATCTACACCGCGGCCTTCATCGCCGAGGTGGTGCGCAGCGGCATCATCGCGGTCAACTGGGGCCAGACGGAGGCGGCGCGTGCGCTCGGCCTGCCCAGCGGCCCGACGCTGCGCCTCGTCATCCTGCCGCAGGCGCTGCGGGTGATCGTGCCGCCGCTGACCAGCCAGTATCTGAACCTGACCAAGAACAGCTCGCTGGCGCTGGCCATCGGCTATCCCGATCTGGTGTCGATCGCCAATACGACGCTGAACCAGACCGGTCAGGCGATCGAAGGCGTGACGATGATCATGGGCACCTATCTGGTCATCAGCCTCAGCATCTCGATCTTCATGAACTGGTACAACAAGCGCATCGCGCTGGTGGAGCGGTAACGGCCATGACCGACAACGTGCAAAGCGTCGGCCTGCCGGACGAGCGTCCGCCGGCCAACACCGTCGGCCCGCTCGCGTGGCTGCGGAGCAACCTGTTCAACACCTGGTACAACGCCATCCTGACGGTGCTGGTGCTGGCGCTTCTGGCGTCGGCGATCCCGCCCTTCGTCAACTGGCTACTGGTCCGCGCCCATGGGTTCGATGCCTCCTCCACCGTCTGCCGGCAGGATGCCGGGGGCGCCTGCTGGGGCTTCATAAGCGAGAAGCTGCGGTTCATCATGTTCGGGATGTTCCCGTGGGATGAGCAGTGGCGCCCGCTGGTGACGATCTGCGTCATCATCGCGCTGCTGGTCGTCAGCTGCGACCGCCGCTTCTGGAAGCCGTGGCTGGGGCTGGTCTGGGCGGCCGGACTGGCGCTGGTCGCCGTGCTGATGTGGGGCGGCGTCCTCGGCCTGACCTATGTCGAAAACACGCTGTGGGGCGGCCTGCCGCTGACCCTCATCCTGTCGGTGATCGGTCTGGCCGTGGCCTTCCCGGTGGCGATCCTGCTGGCGCTGGGCCGCCGGTCCAACATGCCCGCGGTCAAGGTGCTGTGCGTCACCTACATCGAGCTGATCCGCGGCGTGCCGCTGATCAGCCTGCTGTTCATGGCGTCGGTGATGCTGCCGCTGTTCCTGCCCAACGGCGTGTCGATCGACAAGCTGCTGCGCGCCCAGATCGCCTTCATCATGTTCGCCGCCGCCTATATGGCCGAAGCCATCCGCGGCGGCCTGCAGGCGATCCCGAAGGGCCAGTACGAGGCCGCGGACGGGCTGGGGCTGTCCTACTGGCAGAAGATGCGCAAGATCATCCTGCCGCAGGCGCTGGCCATCGCCATTCCGCCGCTGGTGAACACGTTCATCAGCTTCTTCAAGGACACCTCGCTGGTCATCATCATCGGCCTGTACGACCTGCTCGGCACCGCGAAGGCCGCGCTGTCCGATCCGTCCTGGCGCGGTTTCTACCGCGAAGCCTATCTGTTCATCGGCGTGATCTATTGGGTCTTCTGCTACAGCATGTCCAAGTACAGCCAGAAGCTGGAACGCGATCTCAATCGCGGCCACCGTCGCTAGATCCACGCCGTCAAGGGAGACCACGACCAATGTCCCAGGCCATGTCCCAGGGCACCGCCAAGGCCAAGCACATCCTCAGCGGCGAGGAAATCATCCGCTGCACGGGCGTCAACAAATGGTACGGCGAATTCCACGTCCTGAAGAACATCGACCTCAACGTCCAGAAGGGCGAGCGAATCGTCGTCTGCGGCCCGTCGGGCTCCGGCAAATCGACGATGATCCGTTGCCTGAACCGGCTTGAGGAGCATCAGAAGGGCACCATCGTCATCGATGGGATCGAGCTGACCAACAATCTGAAGAACATCGAGCTGGTCCGGCGCGAAGTCGGCATGGTGTTCCAGCACTTCAACCTGTTCCCGCACCTGACCGTGCTGGAGAACTGCACGCTCGCCCCGATCTGGGTCCGCAAGAAGCCGAAGGCGGAAGCGGAGGAGATCGCGATGAGCTACCTGAAGCGGGTGCGCATCGCCGAGCAGGCCCACAAGTACCCCGGCCAGTTGTCGGGCGGCCAGCAGCAGCGGGTCGCCATCGCGCGGTCGCTGTGCATGAGCCCGAAGGTGATGCTGTTCGACGAGCCGACCTCGGCGCTCGATCCCGAGATGGTCAAGGAGGTGCTGGACGTCATGATCGGCCTGGCCGAGGACGGCATGACCATGCTGTGTGTGACGCACGAGATGGGCTTCGCCAAGTCGGTCGCCGACCGCGTCATCTTCATGGACCGCGGCGAGATCGTCGAGCAGGACACACCGGACAATTTCTTCTCGAATCCGAAGTCCGATCGCACGCGCCTCTTCCTCAGCCAAATTCTGAATCACTGACCCCGGCTGCGGACCGGCGGTTACGTCCGGTCCGTCATTCGGAAACAAAACACCTCGGAATATGGTGCGCGGCGCAATGTCCTGTAGCGCTGCGCACCGGTTTGCGGTTCAATCGGTCGCCTGACGTGCTGTTCGACCGAATCGCTCACGGAGACCGAGGTTATGGACCTGCTCAGCCCCCGTCCCAGCGTTGGCCAGATCAAGCCGTATCGTCCTGTTCGCCCGCCCCGCGACGGCCGCCGGTGGATCGACCTGTCCCTGACCCACAATCCGCTTGGACCCAGCCCACTGGCCTTGGACGCCTATTGCGAGGCGGCGGCCCGGATCCACTGCTATCCCGACTGGGACCAGGATCCGCTGCGCCACGCCATCGCGCGCCGTCACTCGATCGACGCCGACCACATCGTCTGCACCGCCGGATCGGAGGAACTGATCCATTTGGTCGCCCAGGCCTTCGCCGGTCCCGGTGACGAGGTGCTGTGCCACGAGCGCGGTTATCGCGGCTTCGTCAAGGCGATCCGTGCCACCGGCGCCACGGCGGTCGTCGCCGCGGAGCGCGACATGGTGGTGGACGTGGAGGCGATGATCGACCGCGCGACGGAGCGCACGCGGATCTGCTTCCTCGCCAACCCGAACAATCCCACCGGCACCTACATCCCGGCGGAAGCCGTGCAGCGGCTGCGCGCCGGCTTGCCGTCGCACACGCTGTTGGTGCTCGATTCGGCCTATGCCGACTATTGCCGGATGCCGGATTACAGCGACGGGACGGAGATCGTCGAAAATTCCGACAACGTCCTGCTGATCCGCACCTTCTCCAAGATGCACGGGCTGGCCGGCCTGCGGGTGGGGTGGGGGTACGGCCCCTCCACGGTGATCGAAGCGGTGAACGCCATCCGCGGCGCCTTCAACGTCTCGCTCCCCGCCCAACTGACCGCCGCCGCTGCGCTGAGCGACGCGGAGCATGAGGAGGCGACCTTCGCCCACAATGCGCAGTGGCTGCCCTGGCTGTCGCGCGAGTTGGAGCGGGTGGGGTTGCGCGTCTATCCCAGCGTCTGCAACTTCGTGCTGGCCCGCGTGCCGACCGACCCGTCGCTGGGAACCCAGGCGGTGATCGACCATCTCGCCCGGCGCGGCATCCTGGTGAAGCCGGTCGCCGATTATGGCCTGCCCGATTGCCTGCGCATCACCGTTGGTCGCGAGGAGGAGAACAAGGCGCTGGTCGTGGCGCTGGCCGAGATTCTCGGCTGAGGGCAGGGGGTTTCGAGGCGATCAGAAGACAGAGATTTTCACCGCTTTTGATGCAGATCAACGAAAGACATATCCGTTTTCGGATAAGGTCCGTGTTGTCTCTAACCCTCCCTGTATCACTGAACCGGAGCATCCGCATGGATGTCTCCGGTTTTTCTTTGCGGGGAGGGCCGCCGGTGAAAAGCGCCGCTCCGTTGACATGCATCAACGCGGCAGGCGGGGTGAGGGCGTAGACCTATGACTGTCTCTAACCCTCCCTGTTTCACAGGAGGCTCCGGTTCCGGTGCCTCCTGTTTTTTTGCCCGCAATCAGGCTCGGTTCAAGACGGCGGACGGGAGCGGTTCCAGCGCAGGATCAGCCCGAGCAGCGACAGCGGCACCACCACCACGGCGCCGATCAGGATATAGGGCAAGGCCCAGCCGCCGGCTTCGACCAGCAGCGCAGCGATGTCCTGCACCGTTTGCCAGCTGTTGGTCAGGATGCTGGCCGGGTTGATGTTCAGAAACGACAGCACGAAGCCGACGACGAAGCACAACACCAGCGTCCGAATGATCCAGCCTACCAAGGCCCCATCTCCCGATCGTCACGGCGGAGCTTCCGCCTCGCCCGAAGGAACGCGCCGGCCCGCAAATGGGTTCCGGCATCCCGCGGTAGATGGGGCGGGGTGGACGGGGTGGTCAAGGGGGAGGGGCGTCGGCTGACGCCAACCCGGCCTCACCCTGCGAGCGGAATATGCTCCCCCGCGCTACGCGGCAGAACGCCGTCCAACCGCGGGTCGCGGACTTCGCGGGCGACGTGGCGGGTGGGGACGAAGCCCATGCTCTGGTATAGCGGCAGCGCCTTCGGGTGGTCGAATGTGCAGGTGTTGACGACCAGTTTGGACGCACCGCCCTCCCACGCCTTGCGAATGACCGTGTCGAGCAGCCAGGGGCCGAGCTTGTGGCCGATGAAATCGGGGATCAGGCCGAAATAAGCCAGATCGGTCTCGCTGGTCCGCCGGTCCAGTTCGGCAAAGCCGGCCGGGGTGCCGTCGACATACAGCACCCAGACCTCCACCAGCGGGTCGAGGATCGAGCGCTCCAGCTCCTTGCGCGGCATGCGGCGGCGTTCGTGCCACAGCCAGGGCTCGCCCACCGTGTCGTAGAGATAGCGGTAGAAGGACCAGGTCGGCGGGTTCGCCCGCACCAGCGACAGGTTACCCTTCGGTTGGCGCACCGGCTCATGGGCCGGCGGCGCGGTCATCTGCAGATAGGTGACGATCACCGGCAGATGACCCGGCCGGCTGGCGGCGGGAACGTCGGGGCGGTTCAGGGAGAAGGGTTGGTCAGCCATTTTTGCATCATTGTGACGGGCGATCTGGCATAGCCGAGGCGTTCGTAGAAGGCCAGAACCCGTTGGTTGGTCTCACGGACGAGGAGTTGGGCCTTGGGCATGCCGGCGGCAACCAGCCAGCCCTCCGCTTCCGCCACCATGCGGCGGCCGAGGCCGTGGCCTTGCCGGTCAGGGTCGACGGCGACGTAATAGATCCAGCCGCGATGACCATCCTGCCCGACCATGGCGGTGGCGACGATCCTGCCGCCTTCGACCGCGGCAAGCACCGTCGAACTGCTCTTCGACAGCGCCAGTGCGAAGTCCGCCGCCGGGTCGTTCCAGGGCACCACCAACCCGCAGGCGGTCCACAGCGCAACGACGGCGTCGCGGTCCTCCGCGCTGCAGGAGCGGACGGTAACGGGACTGGTCACGGCTGCCGGGCTTCGGCTTCCCGCGGTCCGGTTTCCAACGGCAGATCCTCGCGCAGGCCCCATTCGGCCCAGGATCCGTCATAGATCGCCACGTCCGGCTTGCCGGCGGCGGCGAGGCCCAGCGCAATGACGCAGGCGGTGATGCCGCTGCCGCAGGAAGCGACCACCGGCCGGTCGAGGTCCAACCCGGCGGCTCGCGCCTTGGCGGCGATGGCGTCCGGCGCCAGCAGGGTCTTGACGTCCGGGTCGATCAGGTCGGTATGGGGAAGATTGAAGCTGCCGGGAATCCGGCCGCTGCGCCGGCCCGGCCAGGGCTCTGCCACCGCGCCTTCGAATCGCGGCTGGGCGCGGGCGTCGGTGATCTGGTCGGCTTTCGCATCGATGTTGGCGAGCACCTGATCGGCGCTGCGGATCAGTTCCGGCCGCTTGCGCGCGGTGAAGCTCGCCGGCTGTACCGGGGCTGGCTCGCCCGATTCGGTCGGGCGTCCTTCCGCCAGCCATTTCGGCAGGCCGCCGTCCAGCACCGCCACCCGGTCGAAGCCGAACAGGCGGAACAGCCACCAGACGCGCGCCGCCGCGGTCGCCATGCCGGCGGTATCATAGACCACCACCGTGTCACCGTCACCGATGCCCAGTGCGCCGATCTTCGTGGCGAAGGTCGCCTCGTCCGGAGCCATGTGCGGCAGCGGGTGGGTGTCCGGCGCCGCCACCTCATCGACGTCGCACAAGCGGGCGCCGGGGATGTGGCTCGTCGCGAACTCCGCCCGGATGTCGCGCTTCAGGGCCGGCATATGCCAGGATCCGTCGAGCAGCTTCAGCCCCGGCCGGCCGAGGTTGCGGGCGAGCCAGTCGGTGGAGACGGCGGGGCCGGTCAGCGGTTCAACGGTGCTGTCGCTCATGCTGCGCGTCCTTAAATTGGATCGTTCGGGCAGAGAATCGCCGGGTAAGCAGTCAGTCCTTCAGCGCGATGACGACGCGCCGGTTCTGCTTGCCCTTGTTTTCGATCTTCGTCACCTCGATTCCGCCGATTTCGCCGGTGCGGGCGACATGGGTGCCCCCGCAGGGCTGCAGATCGACACCCTCCACGCTCAACAGGCGCACCCGGCCGCTGCCGGTCGGCGGCTTCACCGACATGGTCCGCACCAGTTCCGGCTTCGCCGCCATGTCTTCGTCGGTGATCCACTGGGTGCCGACGGGCGTGTCGGCGGCGATCAGCCTGTTCACCGCCTCCGTGATGGCATCCTTGTCCAGCGATTCGGCCGGGACGTTGAAGTCGAGCCGGCTCTTGTCCGCGCCGATCTGTCCGCCGGTGACCGATCCCGGAACCACTGCGCACAGCAGGTGCAGGGCGGTGTGCATCCGCATGTGGCGGTAACGGCGCTCCCAATCGATCACGGCCTCCACCGCGGTGCCGGGGGCGGGCAGGTCCTGTCCATCCTCCGGCACATGGATGACGTCGTCGGGGCCGCCGTCGCCCTTCACCGTGTCCTTGATGCGGACTTCCAGCCCGTCGAAGCTCAGGACCCCGCTGTCGCCCGGCTGGCCGCCGCCGGTCGGATAGAAGACGGTGCGGTCGAGCCTGATGCCGCGCTCGTCCACCGCGGTGACGGTGGCGATACAGCTGCGGGCGTAGGCGTCCTCGCGGAAAAGCGCGTCCATGTCTCCCCTGGGGCTCCCTTGGAAGGAATCAGGCCAGCCAGTCTGGCACGGGAAGATTCTTCTCACGGAGGAAGTCAGGATTGAAGAGCTTCGATTGGTAACGCTGCCCCCCGTCGCACAGGATGGTCACCACCGTGTGGCCGGGGCCGAGGTCGCGCGCCACCCGTATCGCCGCAGCGATGTTGATGCCCGACGAGCCTCCCAAAACCAATCCCTGCGTCTTGATCAGGTCGAAGACGATCGGCAGCGCCTCCTCATCGGGGATCTGCAGCGCGTCGTCGATCGGTGCGTCTTCCAAGTTGGCGGTGATGCGGCCCTGACCGATGCCTTCGGTGATGGAGCTGCCTTCCGACTTCAGCTCCCCCTTCGTGTAGTAGCTGAACAGGGCGGCGCCCATCGGGTCGGCCAGCGTGATGCGAATGTTCGGGTTCCGCTCCTTCAGCGCCAGCGCGATGCCGGCCAGCGTGCCGCCGCTGCCCACCGCGCAAGTGAAGGCGTCCACCTTGCCGCCGGTCTGCTCCCAGATTTCCGGGCCGGTGGTGGTGCGGTGGCCTTCGCGATTGGCGGTGTTGTCGAACTGGTTGGCCCAGACGACGCCGTTCGGCTCCGTCTTCGCCAGTTCCTCGGCCAGCCGGCCGGAATAGCGGACGTAATTGTCGGGGTTGGAATAGGGAACCGCCGGGACGAGGCGCAGGTCGGCGCCGATCAGGCGCAGCATGTCCTTCTTTTCCTGGCTCTGCGTCTCCGGCATGACGATGACGGTGCGATAGCCCAGCGCATTGCCGACAAGGGCCAGCCCGATGCCGGTGTTGCCCGCGGTGCCCTCGACGATGGTGCCGCCGGGACGCAGAACCCCGCGCTGTTCCGCGTCGCGGACGATGGCGAGCGCGGCGCGGTCCTTCACCGACCCGCCCGGGTTCAGGAACTCCGCCTTGCCCAGGATCTCGCAGCCCGTCGCCTTCGAAGGCCCTTCCAGGCGAATCAGCGGCGTGTTGCCGATGGCGCCGATGAAGCCGTTGCGGATGTCCAAGGCGGGTACTCCCAAGGTCTGATGTGGATTGCTGCCGATACTATCAGGTCTGGGGTCGGCGGTTTCAAGGCAGGGGTGTGAAATGCTGCATTGAACGGCTTTTCCGTGTGAAAGGGCGGACGTGTTCAGGACTGGAGCCAGCGCTTGCGCAAGGACTCGCGGTGGCGGGCGAGCCAGCCGATGGCGATGATGGCGACGGAGTTGCGCAGGCGGTTCTCGTCCATCATGCGGATCACCTCATCCGCCGGCAGGGCCATGATGCGGATATCCTCGTGCTCTTCCTCCAGCCCGCCGGTGGTGGCGAGGTTGCGGCTGTCGACCCGGCCGCAGAAGACGGTGACCAGTTCGGTGAAGGCGCCGGGGCTGACGTAATAATCGCAGATTTGCTCGATCTCCCGGATTTCGCAGCCGGCCTCCTCCAGCGATTCGCGACGCGCCACGTCTTCCGGCGTCTCGCCTTCACCGACCATGCCGGCGACGATCTCGGTCATCCAGGCAGGGCCGCCCGCCGCGGCGGAGCCGACGCGGAATTGTTCGATCATCACCACGGTGTCGCGGTCAGGATCGTACAGCAGGACGCCCACGGCCTCGCCGCGGTCGCAGACCTCGCGCGGAGGCAGAACGTCGGTCCAGGTCCCGTCGAACTTCTTGTGGCGCAGGCGGTAGACGTCGATGGTGAGGAAGCCCTTGTAGGGGGTCTTCTTGTCGAGGATCTCGATGTCGGGATGGTTCATGGTCGGCGCGGTCCCACGGGATGGCTGTTGCCGGCAGGGTGCACCGCCGGGACAGAGCCGACAAGCACGCGGCCGGGTGGTGCGGTCAAAGGGTAGGATTCAGCCGCAGGAATCGTACGCGATCGGCCGATGGTATGGGTACCGGGGTCAGGGTGGCGCCGCGCATCACCTCCAGCGGGACGACCACCCCCGCCGGCCCAAGGCCCCAGAGCTTGCGGTAAAAATCGGCCAGTCCGGTGAAGCGCTGCCCGCCGACGCCGACGATCCGGTCGCCGGGACGCAATCCTGCCGATTCGGCCGGGCTGCGCGGCGATACCTTCTCCACCGTCAACTGGCCCATCTCCTCCCGCAGGGTGACGCCAAGCCAGGGACGCGCCGGCTCCTGCCGCTGCCCGTAGGCGAGCAGGTCGGCCAGGATCGGTTCCAGGGCGGAGACGGGGACGAACATGTTGCCGGGAAGGCCGCGGCCCTCCATCGCCTCCATCACCAGAAGCGATCCGATGCCGACCAGCCGGCCTTCGCGGTTCACCAGGGCGGCGCCGTTGAAGGCGCGGATCGGCGGGAAGGTGAACAGCGCCTCGTCCAGCAGATACTCCCAATAGCCGGCGAACTCCCGCTTGCTGACCACCTTGACGGCGGTGGCACCGCGGCCGTCGCCGCCGCTCAGCGCCAGCAGCGTATCGCCTTCCTTCACCGCCGCCGAATCGGCCAGCCGCAGCCAGGGCGCCTGGAATCCCAATTCCGCCCGCAGCAGGCCGAACCCGCTGACGGGATCGTAGGCGATCATGTTGGCGGGATAGCTGCGCCCGTCGGCGGCGGTGACCTGGATCTGCGAAGCCTCCATCACCGTGTAGCCGATGGTCAGGATCAGGCCGGAGCCGTCGATGACGACGCCGCTGCCCTCGCGCTCCGTTCCCAGGCTGCGGGCGCTCTGGCTGTCGGGCGGCACGACGGCGCGGATGCCGACGATGGAGCGGACGACGCGCTCCGGGTCCAACTGCTCCGGTTCGGCCGCCGGGGCCGGTCCGAAGGCCAGAGCGAAGGCAAGGAACAGAATGCCGGCCGCCCAGCGCGGCGCGACCGGTGTTGAGACGACCCGCATGACACCGCACTCCCGCGCAATGGCAGGGCCAGAGGGCACCCCCGGTGCCGCGCGGCCCTGTCCGTCGCGACTCGGGTGACAGAGTCATGACATTGCGTGCGAGTCGCCGCGCATCAAGCCGTCATTCGTCTTGAGCCCGGCAGGAGGCACGGAAACATACCGGGGCCGCCCGCTGTTGTCCTGTGCGACCCAAGAGTCATACGGAAAGGCGATATCATGCCCATCAACAGCGATCAGGACCTGGAACGGGCGGTTCAGGAGTTCCAGCGCCTGAGCGACGCGCCGGAGGAGTCGGAGGAGGGACGCCGCCGCAGCGTTCTGGACGCGGACATCAAGGCGTATTACGCCCAGTGCGCCAACACGCTCCGGCCGGGGAAACCGCCCTCCACGGGTTGAGGGGAGGGATCGCGGCAACCGCGGCAACCGCGGCAACCGCGGCAACCGGGCGGGGCGGCCGGCAATGAGGCCTGCCATCAGAAGGAGACCGGTCCGCGATGAAGCGACTCGACACCTGCTACACCTGCCGATTCTGGGAGGGGCAGGGGCTCCGCCAGCGCGGGCCCAAGGGGACCTGCCGGCGCTATCCGCCGGTGGTGACCCCGCGCAGCCCCGAAGGCGATTTCCCCATCACCCTGTCCACCGACTGGTGCGGGGAGTGGAAACGGGTCGCCGTCACGGCCGGCGCCGATCCCTCCGACCCGGACGGGACCATCTACGACGATCTGGTCGAGTAGACCGGGCGTCAGCGCGGATGGGGCGGGATGACCAGGACCGGCGTGTTCTCGTAGGCCTGCGGCCTGCTGTCGGTCGCCGTCCCGTCCCAATCGGCGCTGAAGGCCAGCAGGGCCAACAGCACGGCCGCGAAGAACAGCAGGATGGCCGTGACGCAGTCGATGGTCCGGACCGGTTGTTCGCCGTTGTCCGGCGATCGACGATGGCCGGGGCCGTCGACCGGGGGGGCGGTGCGGAAGCGTTCGGACTGGAATGGCAGAAGCACGGCGAACCTCCATCGTCTGGAGACGCCCGGCCCACGACTTAGGTCCGGAATTGTTATCAAGTCTAACGCCATGCGGCTTCGCGTGGCATTTCGCTTCCGGCAAGTCTGGATCGTCTTTTGGGTCTAGTTCTGAGTAGAGCGGGCAGCCGTCGGACCTAGCCCGGCCGCTTTAAACCGAATTCGGGTACTGAAGCGCCACAGTCAAGCGGCAATAGCCGGAAAAGAGAAAAGGCCGGATGCGTTGGGCATCCGGCCTTTTCAATCTGGCTCCCGGTGCTGGACTCGAACCAGCGACAAGCGGATTAACAGTCCGCTGCTCTACCAACTGAGCTAACCGGGATCGGTGACCGACCTTTCGGCGGGCGCCGTTGTTGGCGTGGCGGGTGTATAGCCGAACCATTCGGCCCTGCCAAGCCAATTCCGACAGAAAAACGAATTTATTTTCGGAAGTGGGCGAGCAGGCATTTCATCAGCGAAAACAAGGCACAAACGCAAAAAGCCCCGCCGGAGCGGGGGCTGTGGTCGGGCCATTGCCTGGGGCTTTGGCCGTCGTCCGTCACTGTATCGTCAAACCGTCAGGTATGGAGGCACGGGCGGGAATCGAACCCACGTACACGGATTTGCAGTCCGCTGCATCACCACTCTGCCACCGCGCCATCCTGACCGGCACCGGCGCGCCGTTTCCGGTGCGCCCTCGGTGTGGAGCGGTGGTATAGCGGCACGGAACGGAGCGGTCAAGGCGAATGGTGACGATTTTTGAACATCGCTGAACGTCCTGTGCAGACCCGTCCGCCGGCCCCATCCGATGCGGTCGTGCGGGGGCTGCTTTTCCGATCCCCGGCAAAGCCCCTCCACAGCCGTGGCCCGGATCCCTGTGGCGTTGTGTTCGCCCGGCCTTTGCGGCTATATACCGCCATGGCAGGAAGCCGTCCGCTGTTCGGCTTGGTGCCGGTGTCGTCACAACACATCAATAAGCGACCGCCATGACCGATTTCGCCGCCGCACGCTATTTCATGGTCGAGGGACAGATCCGCCCCAACAAGGTGACCGATCATCGTCTCGTCGATGTCCTGTCGGAGCTTCCGCGCGAAGCCTTCGTACCTGAGTCGGCGCGCGGCGTCGCTTATGTCGACGACGATCTTCCCATCGGCAAGGGCCGCTTCCTGCTGGAGCCGATGGTGTTCGCCCGCATGCTGCAGGCTGTCGCCGTGCAGGAGACCGACCGGGTGCTCGACGTCGGCGCGGCCGGCGGCTATTCCACCGCGGTGCTGGCCCGCCTGGCCGCCTCCGTGATCGGCCTCGACTGCGACGAGGAACTGACCGCCGCCGCGACCGCGGCGCTGGCCGGGCAGGGCATCACCAATGCCAAGGCCGTCACCGGTCCGCTGGCGGAGGGGTACGCCCAAAACGCCCCTTACGATGTCATCGTCGTCGAAGGTACCGTGCCGGAGGTGCCGGCGGCGCTGACCGAACAGTTGGCCGAAGGCGGGCGCCTCGTCGCGGTGGTTCAGGGCAGCGGCAGCGTCGGGGAGGTCCGCCTGTTCCAGCGCATCGCCGGCGTCGTGTCCAGCCGCATCCTGTTCGAAGCCAAGCCGCACGCGCTGCCGGGCTTCGAAAAGAAGGCGTCTTTCGTGTTCTGACCGGTTTTGCCGGTTGGAGAGGTCTTGAACTGAACCGTGCAGTTTACCTCTGCGCGGTTCTGCGCTACCGTCGCCGCCATCCTTGCACGAAAGTGAACATTCATGGCCGCACCGTTTGAGATCGAGGTGGAAGAGCTGGACCGTCGCCGGAAGGCCGGCGACGCGATGGTCGTCCTCGACGTGCGCGAACCGTGGGAGTTTGCGCTGTGCGCCATCGACGGCAGCCTGCACATCCCGATGAACGGGCTTCCCGGCCGGGTGGACGAGCTGCCGACGGACCGCGACGTCGTCGTCGTGTGCCATCACGGTGGGCGCAGCGCGCAGGTCACCATGTGGCTGCGTTCCAAGGGTTTCGACCGTGCCATCAACCTCGATGGCGGCGTCGATGCCTGGGCGCGCCGAATCGACCCGAACATGAAGGTCTACTGAACATGACCGTGCGAAGCCGTTTTGCGCGCCGCTGGCTGCTGGCGACGGCCCTGACCCTGACCGCCACCATGGGCACAGCAGTGACCGGCGGTGGTACGGCCCAGGCGCAGTCCCTCGAGCAGGCCCTCGCCCAGGCCTATGCGAACAACCCGACGATCGGCGCCCAGCGCGCCCGCCTGCGTGCCGTCGACGAAGGCGTGCCCCAGGCGCTGTCCGGCTACCGGCCGACGGCGCGGGTCACCGCCGGCATCACGCGCTCGATGGGCGAATCGAAATTCGACGGCGGTTCGACGGGGTCCGAGGCCAACGCGAAAAGCGTCGGCGTCACCGCGACCCAGCCGGTCTACGACGCCACGGTCGCTCCGGCCGTCCGCCGCGCCGAACGACTGGTCGAGGCGCAGCGCGCCACCCTGATCGCGTCGGAACAGTCGGTGCTGCTCGCCGCCGCCCAGGCCTATCTGGACATCGTCCAGAACCAGGCCATCCTGCAGCTGCAGACCAACAACGAGCAGGTGCTGCGCCGACAGCTGGACGCCGCCCGCGACCGCTTCCGCGTCGGTGAATACACCCGCACCGACGTCAGCCAGTCCGAGTCGCGCCTGTCGGCCGCCATCGCGTCGAAGATCTCTGCCGAAGGCACGCTCCGCGCCTCCCGCGCGACCTACGAGCGTCTGGTGGGATCGGCCCCCGGCGAGCTGAAGGCGCCCAAGCCGGCGTTCCGCCTGCCGAAGAACCTCGACGAACTGGTCGAACTGGCCCGCGCCAACAACCCCAACGTCCTGTCGGCCTCCTACACCGAGGCGGCACAGCGTGAGGCGGTGGATCAGCAGTACGGCCGCCTGCTGCCCTCGGTGAACCTGTCGGCCAGCGGCACCCGCACCTATGATCCGGGCCGCACATCCGGCGTCGAGCTGAACCGCTCCGACAGCGCGCAGATCACCGCCCAGGTGACCATTCCGCTCTATCAGGCCGGCCAGCCCGAAGCGCTGGTCCGCGAGGCGAAGCAGACGGCCAACCAGGCCCGCCTGCAGATCGAGGAAAGCCGCCGTCAGGTCACCGAGTCGGCGGTCAGCGCCTGGCAGGCCCTGCAGACCGCGCGCGCCAGCATCGAGTCCTACTCAGCGCAGATCAAGGCGGCGCAGATCGCCCTGGAAGGCGTCCGTCAGGAGGCCCAGGTCGGGTCGCGCACCGTTCTGGACGTGCTGAACCAGGAACAGGAACTGCTGAACGCCCGCGTCTTCCTGGTGCGTGCCCAGCACGACGAGATGGTCGCAGCCTTCAATGTTCTGGCGGCCAGCGGACAGTTGACCGCCGACCGGCTCAATCTGCCGGTCCAGAAATACGACCCGCAGGCGAATTACGATAAGACGCGGGGCAAGTGGTTCGGAACTTCGGTGACCGAATGAACGAAGCGGCCCGCGAAAGCGGGCCGTTTTTGTATTATGGCTTTTTTGTCATCCCTGCCCTAGGTTTGGGTCAGGTTGACGTCTCGGGTTGCCACGATGAGCGATAAGGGCCAGCAAGAACCTTCGATGGAGGAAATCCTCGCCTCCATCCGGCGGATCATTTCCGAGGACGGCGAGCCGGCCAAGTCGGAAACCCAGGCGCCTTTGCCGCCTCCTCCGCCGCCACCCCCTCCGCCGCCTCCGCCACCCCCGCCGGTGGATGAGGACGACGACGTCCTGGAACTGACCCAGATGGTGGAGGACGAGCCGGATGAACGCCCGGCCTTCGGTCAGCCGGACCCCGATCCCTGGCCCGACGAGCCGGCGTTTCCGGAGCCGCCAGCTCCGCCTCCGCCGCCCCCGCGTTGGGAAGAGCCGGAGCCCGAACCGATGCCGCCGCCGCGCCCGGCGCGCCGGCCGATGCCGGCCTTCGACGAGTTCGAGGATGACGAGCCGCCGCCCCCGCCGCGTCCGCGCCGCCGGCCGGTCGAGGTGGATGACGGGCTGATCTCCCGCCGGACGGCGGAGGACGCCTCGCACCATCTGACCCATCTGGCGCGCGAGTTGGGCGACGACCTGTCCATCGGTCCGATGCCCATCGGCATCCGCACGGTGGAGGAGGTGGTGCGCGAACTGCTGAAGCCGCTGTTGAAGGAGTGGCTGGACGAAAATCTGCCGACGGTGGTCGAACGCCTCGTACAGCAGGAGATCGACCGGATGATCCGGCGGTCGCAGAAATTCTGATCCTGCCTTTCCTGATCTCCGCCTTTCTGATCCCCGGTTGAGACGTTTCTAGCGAAAGTTCGTGGTGATGTTGGAAAAGACGTACCGGCCCGCCGAGGTCGAGGAGAAGCACTACCGCCTGTGGGAAGACTCGGGCGCGTTCGCCGCCCAGCCGCAGGGGAACGGCAAGCCCTACACCATCATGATGCCGCCGCCGAACGTAACCGGCAGCCTGCACATGGGCCATGCGCTGACCTTCACCATCCAGGACGTGCTGACCCGCTACAACCGTATGCGCGGCCGCGACGCCCTGTGGCAGCCGGGGACCGACCATGCCGGCATCGCCACCCAGATGGTGGTGGAGCGCAATCTGGCGAAGGACGGCAAGACCCGCCACGATTTCGGCCGCGACGCCTTCATCGACAAGGTGTGGGAATGGAAGGCCGAATCGGGCGGCACCATCACCCGCCAGCTGCGCCGCCTGGGCGCCTCGCCGGATTGGCCGCGCGAACGCTTCACCATGGACGAGGGGCTGAGCCGCGCCGTCCGCAAGGTGTTCGTCGAGCTGCACCGCCAGGGCCTGATCTACAAGGACAAGCGGCTGGTCAACTGGGACCCGAAGCTGCACACCGCCATCTCCGACCTCGAGGTCGAGCAGAAGGAGATCAAGGGCAACCTCTGGCACTTCCGCTACCCCATCGACGGGGAGGAGGGGCGCTACATCGTGGTCGCCACCACCCGTCCTGAAACCATGCTGGGTGATACCGGCGTCGCGGTGCACCCGGAGGACGAGCGGTACAAGGACCTGATCGGCAAGATGGTCCGCCTGCCGCTGGTCGGCCGCCTGATCCCGATCGTCGGCGACGAATATGCCGATCCGGAAACCGGGTCGGGCGCGGTGAAGATCACCCCGGCGCACGACTTCAACGACTTCGAGGTCGGCAAGCGTTGCGGGCTCGAACAGATCAACATCATGGATCGTGACGCCCGGCTGAACGACAACGTTCCCGAGGCTTATCGCGGGCTTGACCGCTACGAGGCGCGCAAGCGGATCGTCGCCGAGCTGGAAGCGCTGGAGCTTCTGGAGAAGATCGAGCCGCACACCCACATGGTCCCGCACGGCGACCGCTCCGGCGTGGCCATCGAGCCGTGGCTGACCGACCAGTGGTATGTCGACGCCGCGACGCTGGCCAAGCCGGCGATCGAGGCGGTGGAGACCGGCAAGACGGTGTTCGTGCCCAAGCAGTGGGAGAACACCTATTTCGAATGGATGCGCAACATCCAGCCCTGGTGCATCAGCCGCCAGATCTGGTGGGGCCATCAGATTCCCGCTTGGTATGGCCCGGACGGCACCTTCTTCGTCGAGGAGACGGAGGAGGAGGCGCGCGCCGCCGCGACCAAGCATTACGGCAAGGACGTCGAACTGACGCGCGACGCCGACGTGCTCGACACCTGGTTCTCGTCGGCGCTGTGGCCCTTCTCCACGCTGGGCTGGCCCGACCAGACGCCGGAGCTGGATCGCTACTACCCGACTGACGTGCTGGTGACAGGCTTCGACATCATCTTCTTCTGGGTTGCCCGGATGATGATGATGGGCCTGCACTTCATGAAGGATGTGCCCTTCCGCACCGTCTACATCCATGCCCTCGTCCGCGACGAGAAGGGGCAGAAGATGTCGAAGTCGAAGGGCAACGTCATCGACCCGCTGGAGATCATCGACCAGTACGGCACCGACGCGCTGCGCTTCACCCTGTCGGCGATGGCGGCGCAGGGCCGCGACATCAAGCTGGCGGTGAACCGGGTCGAAGGCTACCGCAACTTCGCCACCAAGCTGTGGAACGCCGCCCGCTATTGCCAGATGAACGGCTGCGAGCCGGTCGCGGGCTACAAGCCGGTCGGCCTGACCCAGACGGTGAACCGCTGGATCGTCGGCGCGCTGGCCGATGCGACGAAGAAGGTCGCCGAGTCGATCGACGCATACAAGTTCAACGAGGCCGCGGGCGCCGCCTACCAGTTCACCTGGGGTACCTTCTGCGACTGGTACATGGAGTTCACCAAGCCGATCCTCGCCGGCACGGACGAGGCGGCGAAGGCGGAGACTCGGGCGACCACCGCCTGGGTGCTCGACCAGATCCTGCACATCCTGCACCCGCTGATGCCCTTCATCACCGAGGAGCTGTGGGAGCAGCTGTCCCCGGCCCGCGCCAACCGCCTGATCTCGGCGGAATGGCCGGAGTTCGCCGCCGACATGGTCGATCCGGCCGCGCGCGACGAGATGGATTGGGTGGTGCGGCTGATCACCTCGGTCCGCTCCATGCGGTCGGAGATGAACGTCCCGCCGGTGGCGCAGATCGAGCTGAAGCTGAAGGACCCGAACGCGGTCAGCCTTAAGCGGCTGGACACCCACCGCGACCTGATCCTGCGCATGGCCCGCCTGTCGAGCGTCGAACCGCTCCAGGGCGACGTGCCGAAGAGCAGCGTGCAGGCGGTGCTGGACGAGACCACGCTGGTGCTTCCGCTGGAAGGCATCGTCGATCTCGACAAGGAGAAGGCGCGCCTGTCCAAGGAGATCGACAAGCTGGCGGGCGAGATCAAGAAGATCGATGCCAAGCTGTCGAACGAGCAGTTCGTCGCCAAGGCTCCGGAAGAGGTGATCGAGGAGCAGCGCGACCGCCGCGAGGCCGCCGACCGAGCCCGCGACAAGCTGCAGAAGGCGCTGGAGATGCTGGCCGGCTGATCAACGGCCAGTTGTTAACGAAAAAGCCCCTCCCTCGCGACTGCGGGGGAGGGGCTTTTCGTTTGTGGCGCTTGTTGCCATAGAGCGGGGCAGGGGCTTTGGCTCAGCCCCGCAGCAGCCCCCGTAGACGATAGAGTTCGTCCAGCGCCTGCCGCGGCGTCAGGCTGTCCGGGTCGATTCCAGCCAAGGCTTCCTCGACCGGCGATGGTCCGGCCGGTGCTTCGGCCAGCACCTCCGCTTTCGGTGCCGGACGCTTCAATGCGGCGCTGAACAGCGGCAGGTCTTCGGCCAGCCGGTGGATCGTCGCGTTCTGGTCGCCCGATTCCAGCAGCTTCAGCACCTCGTCGGCACGTCCGACCACGGCGGGCGGCAGGCCGGCCAGCTTGGCGACATGGATGCCATAGCTGCGGTCGGCGGCGCCGGCCGTCACTTCGTGCAGGAACACGACGTCGCCCTGCCATTCCTTGATCCGCATGGTGTGGCAGGACAGCGCCGGCAGCTTCGACGCCAGCATCGTCAGTTCGTGGTAATGGGTGGCGAACAGCGCGCGGCAGCGGTTGACGTCGTGCAGATGCTCGACGCAGGCCCAGGCGATGGACAGGCCGTCGAAGGTCGCGGTGCCGCGGCCGATCTCGTCCAGGATCACCAGGGCGCGCGCGCCGGACTGGTTCAGGATCGCCGCCGTCTCCACCATCTCCACCATGAAGGTGGACCGCCCGCGGGCGAGGTCGTCGGCGGCGCCGACCCGGCTGTAGAGCCGGTCGACCACGCCGATATGCGCCCGCTCCGCCGGGACGAAGCTGCCCATCTGGGCCAGCACGGCGATCAACGCGTTCTGGCGCAGGAAGGTCGATTTACCGGCCATGTTCGGGCCGGTCAGCAGCCAGAGCCGGTTGTCGGGCGCGAGGTCGCAGTCGTTGGCGACGAACGGCCCGCCATGGGCGGCGTCCAGCACCGCCTCCACCACCGGATGCCGGCCGCCCTTGATGGCGAAGGCGAGGCTGTCGTCCACCAGCGGCCGGCTGTAGCGCCGCTCCTCCGCCAGTTCGGCTAGCGAGGTGGCGACGTCCAGCGCCGCCAGCGCATGGGCGGCCTGGGCGATGGCATCGGCCCGCGCCGCCACCGCATCCACCAGCCCGCCGAACAGCTCCAGTTCCACCGCCAGCGCCTTGTCGGCGGCCTCGGAGATGCGGCGTTCCAGATCCGACAGCTCCACCGTGCCGAACCGCACGGCATTCGCCATGGTCTGGCGGTGCATGAACACCTCGCGGCCCTTGTCCGACATCAGCTTGTCGGCATGGGCGGCGGTGACCTCGATGTGATAGCCCAGCACGTTGTTGTGCTTGACCTTCAGCGACGGCACCCCGGCGATCTCGGCGTATTTGGCCTGCAGCCCGGCGATCAGCCGGCGGCTCTCGTCGCGCAGAGTCACCAACTCGTCCAGTGCATAGCTGTAGTCGCGGGCAATGAAGCCGCCGTCGCGGGCCAGCAGCGGCAGCTCCGGCGCCAGCGCCTGGGTCAGCTGGTCGACCAGTTCCGAATGGGCGCCCAGCCGCTTGTCGAGCGCCGCCAGCCCGTCCGGCAGCGGCATGGCGCCGGCCAGCAGTTCGCGGATCAGCCCCGCCTGCCGCAGCCCGTCGCGGATGGCCGCCAGATCGCGCGGCCCCCCGCGGCCCAGCGTCAGGCGCGACAGCGCGCGTTCCAGATCGGGGCAACTGCGCAGGGACTGGCGCAGGTCGCCGCGCAGCCGCTCCTCCGCCAGCGCGAACTCCACCATGTCGAGCCGGCGTCCGATGGCAGCGGGATCAGTCAGCGGGGCTGCGAGATGGGCACAGAGCAGGCGCGCGCCGGCCCCCGTCACGGTGCGGTCGATGGTGGCGAGCAGGCTGCCGCGCCGTTCCCCGGTCAGCGTCCGGGTCAGTTCAAGGTTGCGGGCGGTGGAGGCGTCGATCTCCATCACCGCACCCGGCCCGACGCGCCGCGGCGGCGACAGGCGGGGCACACGGCCCTTCTGCGTCAACTCGACATAGCCGACCAGCGCACCGGCCGCCGCGACCTCCGCCCTGGTGAAGCTGCCGAAGGCGTCCAGCGTGCCGACTCCATATTGGGTCAGCAGGCGCTGCTTGCCGTTCTCGCTGTCGAAACGTGGGGTGGGCTGCACGGTCAGCCGCGACTTCCATTCGCCCCAAAGCTCGAACAGCTCCGGCGTCTGCGACAGCTTTTCGGAGATCAGCACTTCCTGCGGGTCGAGCCGGCCAAGCGCGGCACCAAGCCCGGTCCGCTCCACCGGTTGCACCACCAGTTCGCCGGTCGACATCTCCAGCCACGCCAGCCCCAGCCCGCCGGCAGCCTCGGCCACCGCCGCCAGCCAGTTGGAGGAGCGGGAATCGAGGAGGCTGTCCTCGGTCAGGGTGCCGGGGGTGACGATGCGGATGACGCCGCGCTTCACGACCGACTTGGAGCCGCGCTTCTTCGCCTCCGCCGGGTCTTCCATCTGTTCGCAGATGGCGACGCGGAAGCCCAGGCGGATCAGGCGCTGCAGGTAATTCTCGTGGCTGTGCACCGGCACGCCGCACATTGGGATGTCTTCGCCCAGATGCTGGCCGCGCTTGGTCAGCGCGATGTCCAGCGCCGCCGCGGCATTCACCGCATCCTCGAAGAACATCTCGTAGAAGTCGCCCATCCGGTAGAACAGCAGGCAATCGGGATGCGCCTGCTTGATCTCCAGATACTGCGCCATCATCGGGGTGGCGTCGGGCGGAATGACGATTTCTGCGGTGTCGGACACGGGAACCATGCGGCGGTGGATGGGTGTTGCTTCAGCGGCGCACCCTATCACGGGATATGCAGCCGCGGGATAGGCGGGATGGCCGGTGATGGGACAATCCGATCTGCAGGACCGACCCGGGCTGCGACCCCGTCGCGGTTGACGAGTGCTTGCCGCCGGTCGCTACAATAGGGCAGGGGCCTCGCCTGGAAGCTGGAGGGGAACCCGCGCGATCGGACGGAACTCCGACCTTAAATAGGGAGACGGCCATCATGACGCAAACGACCCAGGACACGGCGCCCGCCGAGGTGCGGGAGGTCGTTGCCCTCTTTTCCACCCGTGCCGGCTTCAACCGGGCGGTCGACGCGGTCCTGGCCGCCGGCTTCGACCGCGCCGACCTGTCGGTCCTCGCCAGCCATGCATCGCTCGATGCGGCAGATCCGAAGGGCAAGCCGCGGGACGAGGCGCTGACCGGTCTGGTGGGCGAGCTGAAATACGCCTTTCCCCTGACCACGGCCGGCCTGATCGCCATCGTCGGCGGCCCGATCGAAGCGGCGCTGGCGGCCCTGGTCGCCGCCGGTGTCGGCGGGGCCGCGATCAAGGACTATCTGGACGAACTGACCAGCCACCCGAAGCCCAACGAGTTCACCCGCGCCCTGGAGGCCGGCGGCGTCATTCTGTGGGTGCGCGTCACGACGCCCGAGCAGGAACGGGAAGCCTCGGCCCTGCTCGACCGCGAGGGCGGCGGCAACGTCCATGTGTCGGTGCGCGAGACTTGATACCGGCGCCCCGTCAGGCCCGCCAATAGCCCCAGACGGATGCAGGCGGCAGGTTGCGCAGGGTGAAGGCCAGTCTTCGGCCCTGCAACCCCAGCGCCGCCCGGTCCAAGGGTGAATGCGGCATGAAGCTGTAGAGGAGGAAGCGGCCGCCCGGCCGCAGGATGCGGAAGGTCGCGTCCAGAACCTCGCGCTGGAAGGCGAGCGGGAAGGTGATCATCGGGATGCCGATCACCACCGTCCCGACCTTGCCGCAGAGCGATTCGCCGAGCAGGTCGGGCGCATTGCGGCAGTCGTCGGCGAAGACGGTTACGGCGGGGCAGCGCTGCCGCAGATGGCCGGCGAGATCCCGGTCGATCTCGAAGCTGAACAGGCGATCCGCCGGGATGCCGGACTCGAGGATCGCGGTGGTGATGGGACCGGTGCCGCCGCCAAACTCCACCACCACCTCGTCCGCCTCGCAGCGGATCTCGCGGGTGATGCGGCGGCGCAGGGATGGGGAAGACGGGGCGATCGACCCCATCGCCCAGGGATCGGCCAGCCAGCGGCGGAAGAACAGCCAGGATTCGGAAAGCGGGGCGGGTGCCGTCTGGGTCATCGGAGCCTCCCTGTGTCGGGACGGCCCGTTGGCGACCGCCCTCTACAGCGTTGCTGCCAGAAGTTGGTGACCTGCGTATGACAGGCTGCTCGCCACCAGGGTCAAAAACACCAGCGCCGCCACGGTCAGCCCCAGCCCGACGCCGATGGCGCCGCCGTCGCGCTCGATCAGCCCCAGCGAAATCAGCACCAGCGCGAAGCCCGGCAGCCAGCCGGTCAGCGGCAGCGGGATGATGCAGGTCAGCGTCAGGATGAACAGCAGCAGCCCGAACCAGCGTTCCTGGTCGATGCGGGCGAGACGGTGAAGTCGCGGCTTCAGCATCCGCTCGATCCACACAAGCCGCGGCATGGCGGCGTCCAGCGTGCGGGCGGCCAGACCGGTGCCGATGGAACGGTGCAGCAGCCAGTCCGGCAGTCCCGCCCCGCGCCTTCCGAAGGCGAGCTGGGCGGTGTAGAGCACGATGGGCAGGTCGAACAGGCAGGACACGCCCAGCGGCACCGGCGCGATGGTGGGCAGCGCCAGCGCCAGCAGGATGGTGCCGAGCGACCGGTCGCCCAGCGCCCGGATCAGGTCGCCCAGCGTGACCCGGCCGGCAGGCAGGTTGGCGCGGAAGCGGGCCAGCACGTCGGAGGTGCGCTCCTCCTCCACCTCGGCACAGGCCGCAGGCAGGGCGATGGTGCCGTCCTGCTGCGCGTCGCGTTCCAACGCCTCGCTTTCAAACGCGCCGCTGCCGGCGTCGTCGATGTGGCGGCGGGCGTTCAAACGCCGGCCTCCGCTGCGGCGCTCTCGTAGGCTTCGAGCGCCTCCAACCAGCTTTCCTCGGCGGTCGCCAGCTTCTTCTCCACCGTGCCGAGATCGATCTGCAGCTTCGTCAGCTTGTCCGACGGGCCGGTGTAGAGGGTGGGATCGGCCATCTTCGTCTCGATCTTGCGCTTTTCCTCGCTCAGCTTGGTCACCAGCGCCTCCGCGTCGGTCGCCTTGCGCTTCAGCGGGGCGAGTGCGGTGCGCGCCTCGGCCGCGGCGCGGCGCTGGTCCTTCTTGTTCGGGCCGGCGTCCCGGTCCAGGCCGCCTTTCGCCACCGCCCGTTCCGCCTTGGCGCGGTCCAGCAGGTAGCGGCGGTAATCGTCCAGGTCGCCGTCATAGGCTTGCACCGTGCCCTCGGCGACCAGCAGCAGCCGATCCACCGTCATCTCGATCAGGTGCGGGTCGTGGCTGATGATGATGACGGCGCCGGGGAAATCGTTGATCGCCTCGATCAATGCCTCGCGGCTGTCGATGTCCAGATGGTTGGTCGGCTCGTCCAGCATCAGGATGTGCGGGACTTCCCGGCTCATCAGAGCCAGAAGAAGGCGGGCCTTCTCGCCGCCCGACAAGCTGGCGATCTTGGTCTCCGCCTTCGCCTGCGGGAAGCCGAAGCGGCCCAGATGGGCGCGGACCTTCTCCTCCAGCGCCAGCGGCATGATGCGCTGGGTCTGCTGGATCGGCGTCAGCGACAGGTCCAGTTCCTCGGCCTGATGCTGGGCGAAATAGCCGATGCGCAGCTTGGACGACCGCCGCATCTCTCCGGCCATCGGCTGCAGCCGGTTGGCCAGCAGCTTGACCAGAGTCGACTTGCCGTTGCCGTTGGCGCCCAGCAGGCCGATGCGGTCCTCCATGTCGATGCGCAGGTTGACGCGGCGCAGGATGACCTTGTCGCCATAGCCGATGCTGACGCCTTCCAACGCGATCAGCGGCGGCGCCAGCTCGTCCGGCGGCGGGAAGTTGAAGACGACCTCGGGATCGTCCTCCATCAGCGTGATCGACTCCATCCTTTCCAGCAGCTTCAGGCGGCTCTGCGCCTGACGGGCCTTGCTGGCCTTGAAGCGGAAGCGGTCGACGTAGGACATCATGTGCTTGCGGCGCGCCTCCTGCTTGGCGGCCATGGAGGCGAGGCGCTCCTGGTTGGCGCGGCGCTGCGCCAGGAACTGGTCGTAATTGCCGCTGTAGGTGACGAGCTTGCCCTGGTCGATGTGGATCGTCGTGGTGGGCACCGCGTTCAGCAGCTCGCGGTCATGGCTGACCAGCAGGATGGTGTGCGGGTAGTTCTTCAGATAACCCTCGAGCCAGATCGTGGCTTCGAGGTCGAGGTGGTTGGTCGGCTCGTCCAGCAGCAGCAGGTCGGGGCGGGAGAACAGCACCCCGGCCAGCGCCACGCGCATCCGCCAGCCGCCGGAGAAGTCGGAGCAGGGCCGCTGTTGCGCCTCGGCGTCGAAGCCCAGGCCGGACAGCACCTGTGCCGCGCGCGACGGGGCGGAATGCGCCTCGATGTCGGCGAGGCGGGCGTGGATCTCGCCGATGCGCATCGGGTCGGTCGCCGTTTCCGCCTCTGCCAGCAGGGCGGTACGCTCGGTGTCGGCGGCCAGCACGGCGTCGATCAGCAAGGTCGGGCCGCTGGGGGCCTCCTGCGCCACCATGCCCATCCGCATGCCGGCCGGCAGCGTGACCGCGCCGGCATCGGTCTGCAGCTGGCCCGAGATCAGCTTCAGCAGGGTTGATTTGCCGGTGCCGTTGCGGCCGACCAGCGCGACGCGGTGCCCCTTGGGCACGACCGCGGTCGCGTGGTCGAACAACACTCGGCCGCCGAAGCGGAAGGTCAGGTCATTGATGTGCAGCATAGCGGCGAGGATGTAGCACGGGGACCCGCGGATTTGAAGCGGGCCCCGCCGGTTGGCACGGCTTTGTCCTCAGCGCTCCAGCGTCATCGCCGGCATCCGGGCCTGAACGCCGTCGCCCTGGACGGCGGCGATCAGCGGACGAAGCTGGGCCAGCAGCGGGCGCAGTTCCGCCACGGCAGCCAGGGCGCCGACCAGTTCGCCGCGGCCGGACATCAGATCCATCAGTTGGTCGGTGACGGATTTCGGCGGCGGGAAGGGGGTCAGCGTCACCGCGGCATCCGGGGACAGGCCGGCTGCAGTGCGGGCCAGGATCAGCGCCTGGTCCTGCCCGCCCAGTTCGTCGACGAGGCCGAGTTCGCGCGCCTGCGCGCCGGTCCACACCCGCCCCTTGGCGACGTTGCGCGCCTGCTCCGGCGACATGCGGCGGGCTTCGGCGACCCGTTGCAGGAAGTTGGCATAGGTGTCGTCGATGATGGCGTTCAGCCGCTCCGTCCCGCTATCGTCGAAGGGACGCACGGGCGACCACAGGCCGGCGTTGCGGGCGCCCTGCACGCGGTCCCAATGGACGCCCAGCTTGTCGGACAGGCCGCCGACGCCGAACTTGCCGGCGACGACGCCGATGGAGCCGGTGACGGTGGCGGGTGAGGCGACGATGCGGTCGGCCGCCAGCGCGATCCAATAGCCGCCCGACGCGGCGGCGTCGCCCATGCTGGCGATCACCGGCTTGCCATTCTGGCGCGCCTTGACCAGCGCCCGCCGGATCGCCTCCGATGCCGACACGGAACCGCCGCCGCTGTCGATGCGGAACAGGATGGCGCGCACCTCCGGATCGTCGGCCGCTTCCTCGATGGCTTCGACGATGGTCTCCGACCCGGCGGCGACCTCGCCCAGCGCCGGCTTCTCGCTCTTGCCGCCGGTGATGGTGCCGACGGCGTGGATCAGGGCGATGGTCGGGCCGGCGTCGTGGGGACCGCCGGCCACCGACAGGTAATCGAAGGGCTCCACCAGCTCCGCCCCGGCGCCGGCACGCTTCAGCGCCTCGTCGCGTGCCTCGTCGGCATAGCCGAGCCGGTCGACCAGCTTCTGGTCCAGTGCCTCTCGGCTCAGCAGCGGGGCATTGTCCATGGCGGTCCGCACCGCGGCGGGGGCGAGGCGCCGGCTGGTGGCGATGCCTTCGACCAGCTGCTTGGTGAGGTCGGCGACCAGCGCCTCCATCATCTCGCGGTTGGCCGGGGTCATGCCGGACTTGGTGAAGGTGTCGGCGAAGCTCTTGTATTCCTCGCGCTGGGCGAATTGCGGCTGCACGCCCAGCTGCTCGAAGGCATCGCGGGCGAAGGGCAGTTCCGCCGACAGGCCGGTGATGCCCAGCGTGCCCAGCGGCTGCAGCCACACCTCGTCGAAGGCGCTGGCCAGCAGGTAGGAGCGATTGCCCGGCCCGCCCCCGCCATACTCCTCCGCGAAGGCGACGGCGAAGCGGCCCGAGGCGCGGAAGCGCTCGATGGCTGCCCGCAGCTCCTGCGTCTGGGCGAATCCGATGCTGTCGTCGCTGAAGCGGGCCAGTACGCCCTTCACCTTGGGGTCGCGCCGGCCGCCGTCCAGCGCGTCGAGCACCTCGCGCAGAGTCGTCTGGTGCTCGAAGAAGCTGCCGATCCTGCCGCTTTCGCTTTCGGCCAGCGGCTTGGTCAGGTCGAGTTCCAGCACCACCGCGTCGGGCAGGGCCGGTTCGTGGCGGACGGCCAGCACCACCACCGCGACCGCCCCGGCCACCAGCAGGAAGCCGATGACGGCGAACAGTCGCACGAAGAAGCGGACGATCCTCATGATTCCAACCCTGTGTGGCCTCGGTGGTGCCGGACGACCGGCGCTGAAAATCCAGCCTCAACGGTCCTGGCTGTGGTACTCGCGGTTGGGGATCATGTCCACCGCGGTCGCGACACGGTTGGACATGTTGTAGAAGCCGACCGTATCGGCAATGTCGAAGATGTCCTCCGCGCTGAATCCGACGGCGCGCAGGGCCTCGCGGTCGGGCTCGCCCACCGACATCGGTTCCTTCGTCAGCTTCCAGGCGAAGTCGAGCATGGCGCGCTGGCGCGGTTCCAGCGGGGCGACGCGATAGTTCGCAACCAGCATCTCGCCCAGTTCAGGGTCGCCCGACAGCTTGCGCACCGCCTGCCCATGGGCGACGAGGCAGTAGTAGCAGTGGTTGGCCGAAGACACGACGACCGCGATCATCTCGCGTTCCAGCTTGCTGAGTCCGCTCTCGCCCAGCATCAGCTCGTTATAGACCATGGCGAAGTTGCGCAGCTTTTTCGGCCGCAGGCTGTAGGCCTGGAGCACATTTGGAACGAAGCCCAGCTTTTCCACGCATTTGTCGAACAGCACCTGCATGTCGGGGTCGAGGTCCGGCTTTTCCGGCAGGGGCAGGGCCATGACGTGATCGGGCTGCGGCATCGGGCGAATCCTCTCGTTGTTGGTTGGTGCGTCTGTTTGCCCGGCGGAGGGTAACCGCGGCGGCGGCTCCTGTCTCGTGTGGCCTGAATCCGGCGGGTTGTCCCGTGCGCTTGTCTCTCGCCAAAGCGGCGTGGCTGTGCAAGAAGAAGGGGTACTGAATGCGGGGATATGGCCCGCTTTACCAATCAGATGGCGCCAAGCAGATGGCGATGACCCAGCCGAAGCTCGATCTTCTGTCCGTCCTTGTGGTGGAGGACAGCGGCTTCATCCGCGCGGTCCTGACCGCCACCCTGCGCACCATCGGCATCGGCCGGGTGGAGGGGGTGGCGAGCGGCGCCGACGCCATCCGCTGGCTGGAGGAGCGGCGGGCCGCCCTGCCGCCGGGGACCGCCCCGGTCGACCTGATCCTGTCCGATCTGGTGATGCCCGAGGTCAACGGGCTGATGCTGCTGCGCTGGATCCGCTACAGCCCGAAGAGCCCCGACAAGTTCCTGCCGGTCCTGATGCTGTCGGGGGCCGCCGACCGCCAGTATGTTGAGCAGGCCCGCGATCTCGGCGCCACCGACTTCATCGCCAAGCCCTTTTCGGCGCACACCATCGCCAGCCGGCTGCTGTTCGCCATCGCCCGGCCGCGCCGTTTCGTTCTGGCCAAGGGCTACTTCGGGCCGGACCGCCGCCGCGCCGACAAGCCGGTCGCCATGGACTGCCGGACCACCGCGCCGTCGGAAATCCTGGTGGTGCGCAGCGCGTCGAAGGCGCGCGGAATCGACCGCTTCCCGGTGATCTATTTCGACCTGCCCAACCGGCTGGGCGCCAAGGTCGGCCTCGCCCCGCGCGACCCGGTTCCCACCCTGCCGCCGGAGGTGCTGGCCGCCGCGGAGGAGGAGATCCTGAACCGGGCCGGCGACTATGCCGTCTGGATCGGGGCGGAGGTGGAGGAGATGGGCCGCCGCGTCGACCGCCTGCCGCGCGAACCGGACGCCGTGTCCGGCCTGCTGGCCCAGGTCAACCGCTCCGCCCACGAGATGCGCGGGCAGGGTGGCATCTTCGGCTATCCGCTGATCACCCACATCGCCAAGTCGCTCTACGAGGCCACCCGCGGCGGCCTGACCACGGTGACCGCCAACGAGCACCTGCTGTTCAAGGCCCATGTCGACGCGATCAAGGCGGTGATGACCGGCCGCGTCAGCGGGGACGGGGGCGCGACCGGTCAGCAGCTTCTGGCGTCGCTGGAGGTGGCGAAGCGGAAATACGCCAAGGCGACGGAGGTGGGGCGGGGGTGAGGTCGTCCTAATCCTGCATGATCCGGGGCAAGTCGCGTGCACCGTGAATAATCCGGATCACGATCACCCGATGCGGTTCGGTGTGGCTGTAGACGATGACATAAGGCTGTAAAGCCAAGCTGCGCAGGTTTGGACCCAGTTCCGGACGGGCGCGGCCGATGCCGGGAACCGCAGCAATCTTCCGGCAATGTTCTCGAATGTCCAACACCAGACGAACGGCGGCGAGAGGATTCTCATGCGCGATGTAATCGGCGATCTGCTCCAGATCGGCTTCCGCCGCCGCTGTGAGTTCCAGTCTCGCCATGCCGGGCGATCAATCCCGATCGGGGTGTCTTGCCCCTGCGTACTTCGCGATCAACCGTTCGAAAACCTGCTCGCCGTCGATCGTTCGGCCTGACACGGCATCGTCCAACCCCACGGCGATGTCGTCCTGCAACGCCTGAACGCGCTCGTCCTCGCTTTCCTCGACGGGCTCCACCGTCACGCGGAAGCGTGTCCCCGCCTGCGGGCGGAAGGGCAGCGCGGCGGCAATCGCGCGCGGCAGCTCCTCCGCGAGAATGGTGGTTGTCACCTGCCGTGGGTGTGGCGGCGGCATTCGGGAAACTGGCATCGCAGAAGCCTCCGGGGCGGGAGCGGGGCAGGGCGTCGTCAGGATACACGCCTCACCATGGGGTGAACAGCGAGGACGCCTGCCCCTTCCCCTCACGCCGTCCGGATCTGCCCGATGAAGTTCGTCACGTCGCTGCGCAGGCTGTCGGCGTTCTGCTTGAGGGCGTCAGCCATCTGCAGCACCTCCTTAGCCATGCTTCCGGCGCGGCCGGCCTCTGTGCTGACCAGGGCGGCGTTGTGGGAGACCTGGTCGGTGCCGTCCGCGGCCTGACGGACGTTGCGGCCAATTTCAGCGGTTGCGGCGTTCTGCTCCTCCACCGCGGCGGCGACGGCGGAGATGTTTTCCTCGATGCGGGTGACGATGGTGCCGATGCCGCCGATGGCCTGGACGGTCTGGCTGGTGGCGGACTGGATTTCGGCGACCTTCGCGGTGATGTCGTCCGTCGCCTTGGCCGTCTGGCTGGCCAGCTGCTTCACCTCGCTCGCCACAACGGCGAAGCCCTTGCCGGCCTCGCCGGCCCGTGCGGCCTCAATGGTGGCGTTGAGGGCGAGAAGGTTGGTCTGGCTGGCGATGTCGGTGATCATCCGCACGATCTCGCCAACCTGCTGCGCGGCATCGCTGAGATCGGCGATCACGCCGGCGGTGTGGCGCACGTCGGTTACCGCGCGTTCCGCCATGTCGGTGGAACCCGCCATCTGGCGCCCGATCTCGGCGATGGAGGCGGTCAGTTCCTCCGTCGCGGCGGCCACGGCCTGGACGTTGCTGGACGCCCCTTCGGACGCGCGTGCGACCGACAGCACGTGATCTTCGGTGTCGGAGGCGATGCGGCTCATCTGCTCGGCATTGCCGCGCAGGCCGGTGGCCGCGCCGGCCAGCCGTTCGGCCACCGATTCGATGTGGCGGTCGAACTCCTCCACCAGCCGTTCCAGCCGCTCCGCCTCGCGCAGGCGCTCCTGCTGCTGCCGTTGCTGTTCGGCGGCGAGCCGGTCGGCCTCGGCGAGGCTGAGGCGGAACTGGTCCAGGCGGCGGGCCATGGCGCCCAGCTCGTCCGCGCGTTCGGCCCCGGCGACGGTCAATTCGCGCTCGCCCGCTTCCATCCGCGCCATGTCCGAGTTCAGGCGGGCGATCGGACGGGTGATATTGCGGGCGACCAGCACCGCGATCAGCGTCATCATCACCAGCAGCACGGCCACCCCGATGACGACGCCGGTGAGGCGGGTCATCGAATCCCGGACGTCCCGGCTGGCAAGCGCGATCAGGTTGTCGGCCACCCGCATTTCGACGGTGCGCAGCATGTCGATGGTGACGGTGATGGTGTCGAACCACTTGCCGGCATCCACGCCCTGGTTTCCGGCGCCATAGGCGGACGCGACGCCGATGCGGCGCATCCGCTCCACCTCCTCAACGACGCCGCCGGTGAAGGTCCTGTCGAAGAAGGCGGCTTCCTCGGCCGTCATCTTGGCCTTCAGGCCGGCCATCAGCGCCTTGTATTCGCCGTTCAGTTCGATGAAGCGTTCATGCGCGTCGGCCGGGAACCGGTCCTTGCGGAAGGCGGCGCCGCCGACCGCCCGCTGCTGGCCCAAGCGTTCCTTCGCCTCCGACAGGGAGACCATGGCATCGGCGGCGCGCAGCTGGTCGCTGTCGTCGGACATGCTGCGGGCCTGGCCGGCGGCGTCCAGCAGCTTGCGGATCATGACGGTGTAGCTCGCCACCGTTTCCAAGGGCGACTGGGTCATGGCGTTCACGCCGCTACGCAGGCCGGACAGCTGCGACAATGCGTCACGGGCGCTTGCCATCGCCGCAGCCACATGGGGGTCGCGGATGCGGGCGGCGGCGAATTGCGGCATCAGGTCCGCCAGCTTGCCGTCCGATGCGGTCCGCACCGTCTCCATCCGCCGGCGGTCCTCGTCCAGCTTTCCGCTGAGGAACACCGACGACGACCCGCGCTCCTTCTGCAGTTCGTGCACGAGGCTGGTCATGCCGACCGACAGGCGGGTGACGGATGCCAGATCGTCGGCGCGGCGGCTCGCCTGGAGCTGGTCCCACACCAGCAGCGACGATGTGATGACCACGCCCGCCATCGGAATGGACAGGGCGAGCGCCAGCTTCCGCATGACGCGCATATTGCCGAGGAGGCCGTCGGCGGCCTTCAAAAGCGAAACCATCTCACATCTCCAGCAGACGGGACCGTCTGGTCGCGTTTGGGCGCTTCTGCGACGCACCCGACCTTAGTAATATGAAGGCTAATGAGTTAAGGCACAGTTAGGTTTAACCACGACATAGTTGAGGGAATTGATTGGTCGCTCTTCCGTGCCGCCTTTCCGGCGCTTGCGCGGCGGCTTGCGGCGAAAGCACCGTCCCTGCCGCGCATCCCGCGAAATTTGCCTCGCTTCCGTCGCGTCAGGGCGGTAGAACGTCAGTCCCGGTCCGCAGGTCTCTTGGGTTCGTGGCGTGACCGGAGCGGTCTTCCGGAGCGTCCATGTCGAACAACGAATTCCATCGCATCAAGCGCCTGCCGCCCTACGTCTTCGCCGAAGTGAACGCGATGAAGGCGCGAGCTAGGGCCAACGGCGCCGACATCATCGACCTCGGCATGGGCAATCCCGACCAGGCGACCCCGCAGCACATCGTCGACAAGCTGGTCGAGGCCGTGCGCGATCCGAAGACGCACCGCTACTCGAATTCCCGCGGCATCCCCGGCCTGCGCAAGGCCCATGCCGCCTATTACAAGCGCCGCTTCAACGTTGACATCGACCCCGAGACCGAGTGCATCGTCACAATCGGCTCGAAGGAAGGGCTGGCGAACCTCGCCCAGGCGATCACCAGCCCGGGCGACATCATCCTGGTGCCGAACCCCAGCTATCCGATCCACCCCTTCGGCTTCATCCTGGCCGGCGCCTCGGTGCGCCACCTGCCGGTGGGGATGGAGAACGGGGCGTCGACCGACATCGACAGCTTCATGATCATGCTGGAGCGCGCCGTGCGCCACAGCGTGCCGAAGCCGCTGGCGCTCGTGCTGAACTACCCGTCGAACCCGACGGCCGAGGTGGTCGGGCTCGACTTCTACCGCCCGATCGTGGAGTTCTGCCGCAAGCACGGCATCTACATTCTGTCCGATCTGGCCTATGCCGAGATCTTCTTCGACAACGACCCGCCGCCCTCGATCCTGGAGATCCCGGAAGCGCGCGAGATCGCGGTCGAGTTCACCTCGATGTCGAAGACCTATTCGATGGCCGGCTGGCGCATCGGCTTCGCGACCGGCAACAAGACGCTGATCACCGCGCTGGCCCGCATCAAGTCGTATCTCGACTACGGCGCCTTCACGCCGATCCAGGTCGCCGCCGCCGCCGCACTGAACGGTCCGCAGGACTGCGTGCAGCAGGTCCGCGACATGTACAAGCAGCGCCGCGACGTGATGATCGAGGGTCTGGCCGCCGCCGGCTGGGAGGTTCCCAGCCCGAAGGCGTCGATGTTCGCCTGGGCGCCGATCCCGCCGCAGTTCGCCCATCTGGGCTCGCTGGAATTCTCCAAGCTGCTGCTGCAGCAGGCGGAGGTCGCTGTGGCGCCCGGCATCGGCTTCGGCGAATACGGCGACGGCCATGTCCGTCTGGCGATGGTGGAGAACGTCCACCGCATCCGTCAGGCGACCCGCAACATCAAGGAGTTCTTCCGCTCCAACGCCGGCGGCGTTGCGGCGAGCAAGGACCCGGTGGCCCGTGCCGCCCTTTTGGAATCCGAGAAAGCGAAAGCCTGATGCCGAACGCCCAGCAAGCCCCCCTGAAAATCGCCGTCGCCGGCCTTGGTACGGTCGGCGCCGGTGTCCTGAAGCTGCTGGACACGCAAGGTTCGCTGATCGAACAGCGCTGCGGCCGCCGGATCGAGGTGGTCGCGGTCAGCGCGCGGTCCAAGGGCAAGGATCGCGGCGTCGACCTGTCGCGGGTCCAGTGGTTCGACGATCCCGTCGTCATGGCCGCGCAATCTGGTGCCGATCTGGTGGTGGAGCTGATCGGCGGCTCGGAAGGTCCGGCGCGCGACACCGTCGCCACGGCGCTGGAGACCGGCAAGCACGTCGTCACCGCCAACAAGGCGCTGCTGGCCGTCCATGGCACCGAGATCGCCCGGAAGGCCGAATCCAACGGCCTGACCGTCGCCTTCGAGGCGGCGGTGGCCGGCGGCATCCCGATCATCAAGGGGCTGCGCGAAGGTCTGGCCGCCAACGGCGTGTCTGAAATCCACGGCATCCTGAACGGCACCTGCAACTACATCCTGACGGAGATGCGGACGACCGGCCGCGACTTCGCCGATGTGCTGGCCGATGCCCAGGCTCTCGGCTATGCCGAGGCCGATCCCAGCTTCGACATCGACGGCGTCGATGCCGCGCACAAGCTGGCGATCCTCGCCTCCGTCGCCTTCGGCACTCCGGTCGACTTTTCTTCCGTCTACATCGAAGGCATCCGGCAGGTCTCGGCGGTCGATTTCGACTATGCCGACCAGTTGGGCTTCCGCATCAAGCTGCTGGGCATCGCACGTCGCACCGATGCGGGTGTCGAGCAGCGCGTCCATCCCTGCATGGTGCCGAAGACCGCGCCGATCGCGTCGGTGGACGGCGTGTTCAATGCGGTGGTGGCCCAGGCGGACTTCGCCGACCGGGTGCTGTTCGTCGGTCGCGGGGCCGGTGCCGGGCCGACTGCGTCGGCGGTGGTCGCCGACCTGATCGACATTGCCCGCGGGCGGTCTACGCCCACCTTCGGCGTTCCGGCCGATCGGCTGGGCGCGGCAACTCCCTCGCCGATGGAGGCGCGCCGCGGGTCGTACTACGTCCGCCTGATGGTGGTGGACCGCCCCGGTGTGATAGCGGATATCGCAGCGGCGATGCGTGACCAGAACGTCTCCATGGAGCAGTTCCTGCAGCGCGGCCGTTCGCCGGGCGAAGGCGTTCCGGTGGTCCTCACCACCCATGACACCGACGAGGCGGCCATGCAGCGCGCGCTTGCGACCATCGCGGCCAGCGACAACGTGCTGGAGCCGCCGCGGATGATCCGGATCGAGCAGTTCTGATCTGCCCCGTTTCCCAGAATAACCAAACACAGCCTTATACGACCGAAGAGTCGGGGGGAGCACACGATGTCTACGCCGTCTACGCATGTCGATCTGTCCCACATGGACCGCAACCTCGCGCTGGAGGCCGTCCGCGTGACCGAGGCCGCCGCCCTGTCGGCCTCGCTGCTGATGGGCCGCGGCGACGAGAAGCTGGCCGACCAGGCCGCGGTCGACGCCATGCGCCAGGCGCTCAACACGCTCTACATCGACGGCACCGTCGTGATCGGCGAGGGTGAGCGCGACGAGGCCCCGATGCTGTACATCGGCGAGAAGGTCGGTGCCGGCATCGGTTCCGGTCCGAAGGTCGACATCGCGCTCGACCCGCTGGAAGGCACCACCATCTGCGCCACCGGCGGTCCGAACTCGCTGGCCGTGATCGCCATGGCGGAGGAGGGCGGCTTCCTGAACGCCCCCGACGTGTACATGGACAAGATCGCCGTCGGCGCCGGCCTGCCGGACAACATCGTCGACCTGGACGAGACGCCGGCCAACAACCTGAAGGCGCTGGCCAAGGCCAAGGGCACCGAGATCGAGGAACTGCTGGTCTGCATCCTGAACCGTCCGCGCCATGCCGAGCTGATCGCCCGCGTCCGTGAAGCCGGCGCCCGCATCATGCTGATCAACGACGGCGATGTGTCGGGCGTCATCGCCACCAGCCAAGCCGGCACCGGTGTCGACATGTATGTCGGTTCCGGCGGTGCGCCGGAAGGCGTGCTGGCCGCCGCGGCCCTGCGCTGCATCGGCGGCCAGTTCCAGGGCCGTCTGCTGTTCCGCAACGACGACGAGCGCGCCCGCGCCGCCAAGTGGGGCGTAACCGACCTGGACAAGAAGTACAGCCTGCACGAGCTGGCGCGCGGCAACGTCATGTTCGCCGCCACCGGTGTCACCGACGGCGCCATGCTGAAGGGTGTCCGTCGGGTTCCGGGCGGCGCCTATACCCATTCGGTCATCATGCGCTCCAAGTCGGGCACGGTCCGCTACATCGAGGCGCACCACAACCTGTCGCGCAAGCCGGCCGTCAAGTAAGCCTGACAGCACCAGGGCTTTGTTTTTGAAGACGCGCGGGGGGAGACCTCCGCGCGTTTTTTCGTGTCCGCTTTGATCTGGCTCCATTTGCCTACGAAGGTTCTATCGAATTCGCGCAGGTCTGCCGCCGCCGCGCCGCAGAGGGTCGGTCATTGATTTCGCGGCTGCAAAAGGCAAAATAGGTTCATGTAATCGAGCGCCAAGCGCAGGAGATCATCATGGCCTACTCTTCGATGCAGTCTACGTCCGGTGAATTGTTTGGCGCCGGAACAAAGGGCAGCACTGTCATTCAACGTGTCGTTCATTGGGTCCGCGAACGGATTGAACTTCGCCGCGCGGAAAGTGAGCTGAACCACATGTCCGACGCCGAACTGTCCGACATCGGTCTGACCCGGGGCGAGATCCACAACGCGGTTCGTCGCGGCTATTGATAGCGGGACTATCGAAGGGCTTGCCCAAAGCGTCTGGCGCCGAACGGCCCATCTGAGTCCCGAATGCGGAAAGCCCCGGAAAATTGCCGGGGCTTTCGCATATGCACAGGCATTAACCATTTCTTCATGGACCCTGCCCATGCGGCACATATGCCTGGGAGGGGTTGCGCGCTGCAGCAGAGTTATGGTTAATGCAGTTTAACATTAACCCCGGTTCTGTTCTAAAATGGAAACGGGGCGCCTTCGGGAACCCCAATCCTCCGTGAGAGCCGTGGTCGCATGAGTCTCATACATCGCCTTCAGTCGCTGGAAGCGGAGCGCGACGCCGCCCGGGAGGAAGCCGAGCGCGCCAATCTCGCCAAGGCGAAGTTCCTCGCCGCCGCCAGCCACGATCTCCGCCAACCCCTGCAAGCCCTGTTCTTCCTGTCCGCGGCCCTGGCCCGCCATGTCGGCGACCATAACGGGCGCGACCTGCTGTCCCGGCTCGACCAGGGGCTGGACACCATGAAGGGGCTGCTGGACGGCCTGCTGGAGGTTTCCCGGCTGGAGGCGGGCGTGGTGACGCCGGTGCTGGACACGTTCGCCGCCAGCGAGATCACCGACGCGCTCGATGCCGCCTATGCCGAGCAGGCCACCGCCAAGGGGCTGGTCTGGCGGGTGGAGGGCTGCGAGGCCGTTCTGCGGACCGACCGTGGCCTGTTGATGCAGCTGTTGCGCAACCTGGTCGACAACGCCCTGCGCTATACCGAGGCCGGCGCCATCCGCATCCGCTGCCGGGTCGATGGCGAGAGGCTGGCCATCGAGGTGCAGGACACCGGAATCGGCATTCCGCCCGAACATCTCGACCGCATCTTCGAGGAGTTCCATCAGGTCGGCAATCCGGAACGCGACCGGCTGCGCGGACTGGGGCTGGGGCTTGCCATCGTGCGGCGGCTGTCGCAGCTGCTCGACCATCCGGTTCAGGTGCGCTCGGTGCAGGGGCAGGGCTCCGCCTTCCGGGTGCTGGTGCCGCTGGCTCCCGCCCGCCTCATCCCCACCCGCGCGGGCGGGGTGGACCGCCGGCCGGTGATCGACCGGCCACGGCTGGCGGTGTTGGTGGACGACGATGCGGTGGTGCTGCTGGGTCTGCAGACGGTGCTGACCGAATGGGGGTTCCGCGTGGTCGCGGCGGACGGCCCCGACCGGGCGATGGACCGGCTGGAGGCTCTGGACCGGGCGCCGGACATCGTCATCGCCGATTACCGGCTGCGCGAGGGGCGTGTCGGTACGGAAGTGATCCGCCGCGTGCGCGAACGCTATGGGGAGGAGATCCCCGCCATGATCCTGACCGGCGAGACGGGCATCGATACGCTGGCCGACGTCTCCGCCCATGGCGTGGCCGTGCTGCATAAGCCGGTGACCCCGCGCCAGCTGCAGGCCGAGGTAGACAGGCTGCTTCGGATCAAGCGCGTCGACGGCGTCGCCCAAGTCGCCCAGTGACGGGGTCGCCCGGTAACCGGAGCGTCCCGCAAGGGCAGAGGCGTTCCTGCCGTCGCGCCATGAGTTGACCTCAGATCAGCGCACCTTGGCGCGCATCATCCTCCGCCCCGTCGGCCGGGACTTCCTCGTTGCAGCCCTGTCCATTCAGCGCGACGCGCCCGGCTTCGGTCAGGCGGCAGACCAGCCAGTCCGGCTTCAGCGGATTGTCGAACCAGCGTTCCGCCCAGCCGGCTTTCAGGCACGCCTCGACCGTCGCCTTCTTCACGCGCTGCCCCCTCTCGTCGAACAGCGGCAGCTTGCCGCCCGGCTGGTCCAGACCGCGGCGCAGCCAAGCCCCCTGGACGTCTGACGGGGCGCTGCGGGACGGGGAACGGCGGGGCTTGGCCATGGACGGGCGACTCTTGCGGAAACGGGATGGGACAGGGGGTGCCGGCCCTGGTGGGGGCTGTGGCAAAGTGGGGGCATCCTACGCGAAAGCTCATCGCAGGTGCATCGAAAAGGAGGAGCCCTTCCATGCTTGAGACCGGGACCGACCTGCTGGTCTTCGCCTACATCACCGCCGGCTCCAAGGAGGAAGCGCTCCGCATCGGCCGCACCCTGGTGGAGGAGCGCCTGGCCGCCTGCGCCAACATTCTGGACGGCATGACCTCCGTCTATCGATGGAACGACGCCATCGAACAGGCGGAGGAGGCGGTGCTGATCGCCAAGACCCGATCCTCGCTGTTCGACCGGCTCACCGCCCGCGTGCGCGACCTGCACAGCTACGAGACGCCTTGCGTGGTGGAGCTTGCGGTCGGGCGCGGCAATCCCGCCTATCTGGACTGGTTGCGGGCGGAGACAGCCTGACCGGCCGGGAGGCGGAAGGGGCGCGCAACCGGCACATGCCGAAACAGGATCTTGACGTCGATCAAGGTCGCGCGCTGCAGTTGGCGCTACCGATCGCGCGACTTGGCCGCTCCTTCGGGCGAGCGCGATAGCCGACCGGCGCGTCGCTGGACACCTTATCGAGGACATCGAGACCATGGACGATTGCTCCGCACACGGCCCCACCCCCCTGTCGCTGGACGAGGCGGTCGCGCGCGTCGCGCAGGGTTATGGCGCCGTGACAGGGACGGAGGAAGTGCCGCTGCGCCAGGCGCTCGGCCGCGTGCTGGCGGAGGAGGTGGTGGCTCCGGTCAATGTGCCGCCGGCGGACGTGTCCGCCATGGACGGCTGGGCCTATGCCGCCGATGCCGGGGAGGGGTTCCGGCGCCTCGACATCGTGGGGCGCGTGCCGGCTGGCTCCAAGTTCGAGGGAACCGTCGGGCCGGGGCAGGCGGTGCGCATCTTCACCGGCGCGCCGGTCCCGGCCGGCGTCGATACCGTGGCGATGCAGGAGGATTGCCGGACCGACGGCGACGCCGTCCTGGTCCCGGCCTCGCTGAAACGGGGCTCCAATATCCGTTCGGCGGGAGAGGACATGACGGCCGGCGCCGTCGTGCTGCACCCCGGCCAGCGGATGCGCGCGCAGGAGGTTGGGCTTGCTGCCGCGGTCGGCCGTTCAAGCCTGACGGTGCGCAAGCGGCTGACGGTCGTGCTGTTCTCCACCGGTGACGAACTGCGGGAGCCGGGGGTGCCGAAGCCCGACCATGCCATCTATGACGCCAACCGCTACACGTTGGCCGCTCAGCTCGATGCGCTGGGGGTGGAGGTGCGCGACCTCGGCATCCTGCCCGACCGGCCGGACGCCACCCGTGCCGCGCTGGCCGAGGCCGCCGGCACCGCCGACCTGATCGTTACCAGCGGCGGCGTGTCGGTGGGCGAGGAGGACCATGTCAAGGCGGCGGTCAACGCACTGGGCTCCATCGACCTGTGGACGCTGGCGATCAAGCCGGGCAAGCCGCTGGCGCTGGGCCGGGTCGGGGATACGCCCTTCCTGGGGCTGCCCGGCAACCCGGTGTCGGCGATGGTCACCTTCCTGCTGGTCGGCCGGCCGCTGGTTCTGCGCCTGTCGGGGGCATCCAGCATCGCCACGCCGCGCAGTCTGGTGGTCGCCGACTTCACCTTCACCAAGAAGCCGGGCCGTCGCGAGTTCCTGCGTGCCCGGCTGGAGCGTGGGGCCGATGGCCGTCCGGTCGCCGTGAAGTTCCCCAGCAACAGCTCCGGCGTGCTGACCTCGATGGTGGAGGCCGACGGGCTGGTCGACGTGCCGGCGGAGGCCACCGCCGTGCGGCCGGGCGATCTGGTGGACTTCCTGCCCTTCACCGGCCTGTTCGCGTGACTCTGGAGCAGCTGCGCATCTTCGCCACGGTGGCGGAGATGCTGCACTTCACCCGTGCCGCCGAGGTGCTGCACCTGTCGCAGCCGGCAGTCAGCGCCGCCATCGCCGCGCTGGAGGCGGAGCATGGCCTGCGCCTGTTCGACCGCATCGGCCGGCGGGTGGAACTGACCGCCGCCGGCCAGCTGCTCCACAGTCAGGCCCGCGCCATCCTGGCGAAGGTGGAAGAGGCCGGCACCATGCTGGCCGAGCTGTCGGGCCTGTCGCGCGGCGCATTGCGGCTGGCGGCCAGCCAGACGGTCGGCAACCACTGGCTGCCGCCGCGCCTGTTGCGCTTCGCCGAGGCCTATCCGGGCATCCGCGTGGACCTGTCCATCGGCAACACCGAACAGGTCGCGGAGGCCGTGCGCGACGGGCGCGCCGAACTGGGCATTGCCGAGGGCGCGGTGTCCGATTCGGCGCTGGTCAGCGAACCGATCGAGGGCGACCGCCTGCGGCTGGTGGTGGGCGGCTCGCACCCTTGGGCCGGGCAGGGACGGGTCAGTCGGGAGGAGATGGCCGCTGGACGCTGGATCCTGCGCGAACCCGGTTCCGGCACCCGCGCGCTGTTCGAGGCGGCGATGCGCGGTGTGGGGGTGGACCCGGACGGGCTGGATGTCGCGATGACGCTGCCCGGCGGCGGGGTGATCCGCGCGGCCCTGCTGGCCGGGGTGGGGGCGAGCGTGCTCTCGGACCTGATCGTCGCGGAGGATCTGGCCGCCGGACGGATCGTGGCGCTGGAGGGGCTGGACCTGCCGGCCCGGCCCTTCCATCTGCTGCGCCACCGCGACCGCTACCGCAGCATCGCCGAGCGGGCGTTCGTGCGCTTGGCGGTGGGGGATATTCCCTCTCCCCCCCGGGGAGAGGGTTAGGGTGAGGGGGACGCGGCGCGGCCCTTTCCCGAGAATCCAACCTGTGCATCCCTCTCACCCCGACCCTCTCCCCAGGGGGAGAGGTAGAGTCCAGCAAGCTATCGGGAAGTGGCATCGGCACTTCGGCTTATCGCCATAGCCCGATTATCGGCGCTATAACCGGGCATTCCCGCTTCCGGTTGTAAGGCGACATGATGGTACGGCTGCTGACGCTGCTCTGGGTCCTTTTGGTGATGGCCTTTGCGGCGGGTCCGGTCCGCGCCGACTACACGCCGCCGGGGGCGCTGTCCGATGCCACCGCCTATGCCAACGGGCTGCTGCTGAAATCGCCGCCGCAGCCGAAGCCGCAGGTGATCGCCGACCTGCTGAAGCAGGCGCGCGCCGCCCGCGACCGCAAGGACATGGCCGGCGCTATCCAGGCCTATGAGAAGACCATCACCCAGGGCGGCGGCTCGCCATCGGTCTGGCTGGAACTGAGTGCCGCCTGGATGGCCACCACCCCGCCCAACAAGGACCGCGCGCTGCAGAGCGCCGTGATGGCCGGCCAATTCAACCCGAAGGACGAGGAACGCGTCGCCATCCTCTGGCGCATCGCCACGCTGATGGACGAGGCCTTCGGCAAGCCGGACGAGGCTGTCAAGGCGCTGAAGGCCATCCGTGAGCTGGCGCCGAAGCTGGAAGCGGCGACCCTCGATACCCAGGCGCCGAAGCTGGAGGAGCGGTTCGTCGCCATGCGCCGCAAGGCCGGGCTGGCGATGACCGGCGTCACCGTCAACGCCGAAGGCACCAGCCCGCGCGTCTGCTTCCAGTTCTCCGACCGGCTGACCGGCAAGCCGGGCGTGCGTTTCGACGATTACGTCCGGGTGGAGCCGCCGACCAAGACCGCGCTCGAAGCGCGGGAGAACAGCCTGTGCCTGCGTGGCGTCACCCATGGCAACGGCTACACCGTCACCCTGCGCCAGGGGCTGCCCGGCGAGGACGGCGTGGCGCTGAAGGCCGACGAGACCCAGCGCGTGCGCGTGCCCGACCGGCCCTCCATGGCGGCCTTCCGCGGATCCGCCTACATCCTGCCGCGCAAGGGTGCCGACGGCATTCCGGTGGTCAGCGTCAACACCGACCGGCTGGACGTGTCGGTCTACCGCATCGTCGACCGTGCGCTTGTCTCCAACAAATATGACGCCAGCCTGTTCAGCGAACTGACCGGCTATGCCGCGGACCGGCTGGCCCAGGAGAATGGCGAGCTGGTTTGGACCGGCACGTTGGACGTGAAGGGGGAGCGCAATCGCGACGTCACCGCCGCCATCCCGTTCCGGCAGGCGGTGGGCGACGATCCCAAGGCCGGCCTCTATGTCGTCACCGCCCGTCCTCATGACATGGAGGATAGCGACCGCTGGGATGCGTTGGCGACCCAATGGGTGCTGCTGTCCGACATCGGTCTGACCAGCTTCCGCGGGGCTGACGGGCTGACCGTGTTCGCCCGCTCCTTCGGCTCGGCCAAGCCGCTGCCGGGGGTGGATGTGGCGCTGGTCGCCCGCAACAACGCCGAACTGGCCCGCGCCAAGACCGACGAGTTCGGCCGCGCCCGCTTCGCGCCCGGCCTGCTGAAGACCGGCGGCAATGCGCCCGAGATGGTGATGGCCTATCTCGGCACCGACTTCGCCATGCAGGATTTGACCGGCGCCGCCTTCGACCTCAGCGACCGCGGAGTCGGCGGGCGTCCGGCGCCGGGGCCGATGGACGCCTTCGTCTATGCGGACCGCGGCGTCTACCGCCAGGGCGAGACGGTGAACCTGTCGATCCTGCTGCGCGACGACAAGACCGAGGCGGTCGACAACTTCCCGCTGACCGTGAAGGTCATGCGCCCAAGCGGCACCGAATATTACAGCGGCGCCCTGAAGGGCCGGGAAGCCGGCGGCTTCTTCCTGCCGCTGAGCCTGACCCGCACCGCGCCGCTCGGCGGCTGGGAGGTGCTGGTCTACAGCGACCCGAAGGGTGAGCCGATCGGCCGTGGCGAGTTCCAGGTCGAGGACTTCGTGCCGATCAAGCTGGCGCTCGACCTTACCGCCAGCGCGCCGATCCTGGTGCCGGGCCAGCCCTTCGAGGTGGCGGCGCAGGGCCGCTTCCTCTACGGCCCGCCGGCCGCCGGGCTGGACGGCACCGCCGAGGTGGCGCTGAAGCCCGACCCGATGCCCTATCCGGCCTTCAAGGATTATCGCTTCGGCCGGGTGCAGGACAACCCGACCGAGCGGCTCGACCCGCTGGAATTCCCGACCACCGACGATCAGGGCGTCTCGCGTGTCGAGGTGACGCTGCCGGAGGTGCCCGACACCAGCAAGCCGCTGCGCGCCGACATCCGCGTCACCCTGGCCGAGCCGGGCGGGCGCCCGGTGCACAAGTCGGTGAGCGTGCCGGTGCGGCCGAAGACCCATGCGCTGGGCCTGCGCCCGCGCTTCTCCGATGGCCGTATCGGCGAGGGGGCGGAGGCCGCCTTCGATCTCGTCGCCGTGGCGCCGGACGGCAGCGCCATCGCCAAGCCCGGCATCAAGTGGGAACTGGTGGAGGAACGGGTTTCCTTCGTCTGGTTCCGCCGCGATGGCCGCTACAGCTACAACGCCACCGTGCGCGACGTGCCGCTGGCGTCCGGCACCGTCGATGTCGCCGCCGACAAGCCGGCACAGATGGCGCTCGGCAAGCGCGACTTCGGCCGCTACCGGCTGGAGGTGACGGACAAGGCGGCGGGCGTCGCCAGTTCCTACCGCTTCTATTCCGGCTGGGCGAGCGGCGACGAGACCGCCGACATCCCGGACAAGCTGGAGGTCTCCACCGACAAGCAGTCCTACAAGCCGGGTGAGACCGCCCGCATCCGCGTGGCGCCGCCCTTCGCCGGCGAACTGCTGGTGACGGTGGCGACCGATCGCATCTTCGACGTGCGCACCATCTCGGTTCCGGCCGAGGGAGCGACGGTGGAGATCCCGGTCGATGCCGCCTGGGGTCCCGGCGCCTATGTCACCGCCACCGCCTACCGTCCGCCGGTCAAGGGCCGGGAGCGCCAGCCGGTGCGCGCCATGGGCGTCGCCTGGGTCGGCGTCGATCCGTCGGTGCGCACGCTGGCCGTCGCGCTGGACGCGCCGCCGGTGCTGCGCCCGCGCAGCCGGCTGGAGGTCGGCGTGAAGGTCGCTGCCGCCGATGGCGGGTCGATTGAGGACACCTATGTCACGCTGGCCGCGGTGGACGAGGGCATCCTGCGCCTGACCGACTTCGCCAGCCCGCAGCCGGAGAAGCATTATTTCGGCAAGCGCCGGCTGGGCTTGGACATCCGTGACGATTACGGCCGGCTGATCGACCCGCTGGACGGTCCCTACGGCGCCATGCGCCAGGGCGGCGATTCCAGCGGCGCCGGACTGCCGGTGGTGCCCTTCACCGTGGTCTCGCTGTTCCAGGGGCCGGTGAAGGTGGGGGCCGACGGCACCGCCCGCATCGGCTTCGACGTGCCGGACTTCAACGGCGAGCTTCGCGTCATGGCGGTGGCCTACAGCCGTGGTCGGGTCGGTTCCGCCGCCGGGCCGGTGACGGTGCGCGATCCGCTGGTCGCCGACGCCATCCTGCCGCGCTTCCTTGCCCCCGGCGACGACAGCCGGGTGACGCTGTCGCTTCACAATGTGGAGGCGGCGGCCGGCACCTATGAGGTGGCGGTCACCGCGCAGGATGCGGTGTCGGTGGAGGGCGGCAACCTGTCGGTTCCGCTGGCGAAGGGCGAGCGCAAGACGCTGGTCGTGCCGCTGAAGGGCGTCGCCGCCGGCATCGGCCATGTCGCCGTGGCGGTGAAGGGGCCGGAGAATCTGACGCTGAGCCACGAGTACGGCATCACCGTGCGCCCGGCGCGGGCGGTGGAGACGCAGTTCGTCACCCGCCAGATCGCGCCCGGCGAGAGCGTCCGCTTCGACGGGGCGGAACTGGCAACCTATATGCCGGGGACGACCAACTGGTCGGCCAGCTTCACCACCGCGCCGCCCTTCGATGTCGGCGGCATCCTGCGGGCGCTCGACCGCTATCCCTTCGGCTGCCTGGAACAGACGGTCAGCCGTGCCCTGCCGCTGCTGGTGGTGCGCGACGTCGAGCTGGCGCTGGGCAAGGACCGCAAGCCGGACGATGGGCTGGAGGCCCGCGTCCAGCAGGCGATCTCCCGCACGATGGACAAGCAGCGCTTCGACGGCGCCTTCGGCCTGTGGGGCGCCCATGACGAGGCCGACGGCTGGCTGACCGCCTATGCCACCGAGTTCCTGGTGCGCGCCAAGCAGAAGGGCGAGGCGGTACCGGACAAGCCGCTGACCGATGCTCTGACTTGGCTGCGCCAGCGCGCCATCGCCAGCGCGACGGAACCGGCGGATCTGACGGTGCGCGCCTATGCCCTGCACACGCTGGCGCTGGCCGGCGTGTCGCTGCCGGGGCCGGCGCGCTACCTGCACGACACCGCGCTGGAGAAGCTGCCGACGCCGCTAGCCAAGGGGCAGCTGGGGGCGGCTCTGGCCCGCATGGGCGACCAGGAGCGGGCGGCCAGCGCCTTCGATAGCGCCGTCGGCCATCTGGCGCGTGAGGAATGGCACGTCGATTACGGCTCCACCGTCCGCGACGCCGCGGCGCTGGTGGCGCTGATGACCGAGGTCAACATGTCCGGCAACCGCATCCCGGCGCTGATCGACCGGCTTCCGGCCTCGGCCACCGCCGCCAACCGCACCAACACGCAGGAAAAGGCATGGTCGGTGCTGGCCGCCGACGCGCTGCTGCGCGGTTCGCCGGCCAAGGTGGAGGTGACGCTGGGCGGTGCGAAGCGGGATGGCGCGCGGGTCGATTTGACCCCGACGCTGGCCCAGCTGAAGGCCGGCATCCCGGTCGCCAATTCCGGCAAGGCGGCGGTCTGGCAGGCGGTGTCGCTGTCCGGCGTGCCGGTGGCGCCCCAGCCGGCCGCGCGCGAAGGGCTGCGCATCAAGCGCAACTTCTTCACCCGCAAGGGCGAGGTGCTGAACCTCGACACCATCAAGCAGAACGACGTCTTCGTCGTCGTGCTGGAGGGCGAGGCGAACACCAAGCTGTTCCACCAGGGCATGGTGACCCATGCGCTGCCCGCCGGCTGGGAGATCGAGAACGCCAAGCTGGGGGGCGGCACGCCGGAGGAGATGCAGTGGCTGGGCGACCTCAGCTACACCCGCACGACCGAGGCGCGCGACGACCGCTATGTCGCCGCGGTGGACCTGACGGAGGATCAGCAGACCTTCAAGCTTGCCTTCATCGTCCGCGCCATCACCCCCGGCACCTATGAACTACCGGGCGCGTCGGTGGAGGACATGTACAAGCCGCGCTTCTTCGCCCGCCAGAACACCGGGCGGATCACGGTCCGTCCGGCGGAGTGACGATTGCGAAGGTGGTTCCGGCGGGCCGGAGCGGCGGCGGCGGGCATTGCCATCCTGATGGGCACGGCGCTGGCGCTCGACCGGTTGTTCCCGCCGCCGCTGGACCGGCTGGCCGATCTGTCGGTGACGGTCACCGACCGCAAGGGCCAGCCGTTGCGCGTCTTCACCAACGGGGCGGGGGCGTGGCGGTTGCCGGCGACGGCCGAGGACGTGTCGCCCCTGTTCGTCGAGCTGCTGCTGGCCTATGAGGACCGGCGGTTCGAGAGCCATGCCGGCGTCGACCCGCTGGCGGTGCTTCGCGCGGCGGCGCAGAATCTGGGGGCCGGGCGGGTGGTCTCCGGCGCCTCCACCATCACCATGCAGGTCGCCCGCCTGCTGGAGCCGCGGCCTCGCACCTTTACGGCCAAGCTGATCGAGGCGGCGCGGGCGGCGCAGTTGGAATGGCGCTACGACAAGCGCGATATCCTCGGCATGTACCTGACGCTCGCCCCCTATGGCGGCAACATCGAAGGCATCCGGGCGGCCTCGCTGATGCTGCTCGGCAAGCCGCCGGTGGAACTGGATGCGGCGGAGGCGGCGTTGCTGGTCTCGCTGCCGCAATCGCCGTCCCGGCTGCGGCCCGACCGTTATCCGGAGCGGGCGCAGGCGGCGCGCGACAAGGTGCTGGACCGGGTGGCGGAGGCGAGCGCCTTGTCGCCCAGGGCGGTGGCGGAGGCGAAGTCGCTGCCGGTGCCGTCGGCGCGCCTTCCCCTGCCGGCCTCCGCCCCGCATCTTGCCGACCGGCTGCGCAGCGCCAACCCCGGCCGGGCGGAAATCGCCACCACCATCGACGGCACGCTGCAGCAGGCGGTCGAGGCGCTTGGCCGCCGGGCGGCGGAGACGCTGAACCCGCAGGCCGGGCTGGCGGTGCTGGTGGTGGACAACCGCGACCGTTCGGTGCTCGCCTATCTCGGCAGTCCCAATGCGCTTGACGAGACGCGGCAGGGGCCCATCGACATGGTGCGGGCGGTCCGCTCGCCGGGATCGGCGCTGAAGCCCTTCATCTATGGGCTGGGTTTCGACGACGGCATCATTCACCCGCTGACCCAGATCGCCGACGTCTCCACCCGCTTCGGCGACTGGGCGCCGCGCAATTTCGACCGCAGCTTCACCGGAGACCTGACGGTGATGGAGGCGCTGCAGCGCTCGCTGAATGTGCCGGCGGTTTTGGTGCTCGACCGGGTGGGGCCGCTGCGATTTGCCGATGCGTTGCGGCGGGCCGGCGCGCGGCTCGTGCTTCCCCATGGCACGGCGCTGCCGGGCCTGCCGGTGGCCCTGGGCGGGGCGTCGATCAGCCTGTGGGACATGACGGCGCTCTACAGCGGGCTTGCCCGCGACGGGCTCGTCGCACCGTTGCGCGCGACCAGGGAGGAAGTCAATGGGGCGGAACACCGGCTGCTGTCGGCCACGGCGGCGCAGCAGGTTCGGGCGATCCTGGAAGGCTCTCCGCCGCCGCCTGGCGTGGTTCAGGCGCAGGAACTGCGCGGCAGCGGGCCGGTGGCGCTGAAGACCGGCACCAGCTATGGCTTCCGCGACGCCTGGGCCTTCGGCGTGACCGGGCGCTATACGGTCGGCGTGTGGGTAGGCCGGCCGGACGGTACGCCCAGTCCCGACCATTACGGCCGCAACACGGCGGCGCCGCTGCTGTTCGAGGTGTTCGACCGGCTTCCGGCCGACCGTGGAAGGCCCGCCGGCCTGGTCCGCAACGAGACGCCGCCGGAACTGCTGCGCCGCCTGCGGCCCGGCGACGCCGAGGTGGCCGGTCCCCGCCAGACCGACCGGCTTCGCCTGACCTTCCCGGTCAGCGACATGGTGCTGGAAGCGCTGGGGCCGGACGGGAAGGGGGAGCCGATGACCATGACCGCCACCGGCGGGCGGAGGCCGCTGTCCTGGCTGATCGACGGGCGCCGCATCGCCCAGTCGCCCATCGCACGCGAGGTGGTGTGGCGACCGGACGGTCCGGGGCTGGTCCGCGTCACGGTGCTCGACGCGGACGGCCGCAGCGACAGCGCGACCGTCGAGATCCGCTGAGAATTTTTCGGACTAGGACGCGCGCCGCAGACCGAACGGAGCGTCGTCGCGCTGGCTCCACACCCGCGTGCGGACCCGCATCTGCTTCTGGCAATCCACCGAGCAATAGAGCGGTGCCGGCCCCCGCGTCGACGGACGGACGAATGGACGGCCGCAGCAGGCGCAATGCAGCTGACGGGTCGCGATGTGCGGGGTGTTGGCCGGACGGGCGGAGGCGGACATGGTCACGACGAAGGTGGGTTGTTTCGGGTGAGCGCGAATATAGGGGAGCTGTGTTGCAGTTCCATGCTCGGGAAAGCTCTTAGGACTGAATGGGTAATGGGGCTGTCCGGCGGCCGGCGGCGATTGACCGCATCGGCCCGACGGCCTATCTGAAATGGCTGGGTAACAAGCGGGAGCGTTGCGGTGCCGATCTGCGTCACCGACTGGCTGCGGCGGTTGACGGGCATAGCGGGGGCGATAGCCCTGGCTATGCTCGTCCTGCTGCTGTGGCAAGGTACCGCCGTCGCCGCATGCCCGCATGACGGCGACAGCCCTTCGCCCGCGGCCACGGCGCAGCAACACCTGCAATCGGCGGCAAAGACCGACCATATCCGGCCGATTCCGGCCCAGTCGCAAGGATCAGGCCGTCAGGAAGCAGCTCACCATGGTGTGCTGCAGCCCTGCTGCGGCGGCATGGCATGCGCTGCCGTGGCGGCGTCCGCGCCGGGGGAGGAGTTGGTCGTTCCGGTCGTGCTGGCGAGGTCGACGCCGGGTTGGCCCGCCGGACCGTTGCGCGAGGGGCAGGGAGTGCGCCCGGACCTTCCGCCACCGCGGCTGGGATGAAGCGTCCGCGTCGTCCGCGTCCGCTCGGGGCGTGACGGCGCCTTCCGCACTTTCCCCCAATTCGAATTTCCGGTGTCCGCAATGACTCTCGCGCTTTCGCGCCGCCGTCTGCTGTCGACGGCCATGGCCGGCGGCTGTGCCGCGCTGCTGCCCGCCTTTCCCCGCTCCACCCTGGCCGCCGCGCCGGTCGCGGATCAGCCCGTCCGCCTGACCCCCGTCGGTTTGACCCCGGTCGGTTTGACCATTGAGCGCCGCACGCTGGACGTGAACGGCAAGGCGGCGAGCGTGTTCGGCATCCGCCAGCCCAACGGCACGCATGGACTCGTCCTCGATCCCGGACGGCGGTTTCTGGTCGATCTCGCCAATCGGGCGGGAGAAGAGGCAGTGATCCACTGGCATGGCCAGACTCCTCCCTATGCCCAGGACGGCGTGGCGGACATCAACCGCCCGACCATCCGCGACGGCGGCTCTGCGAGCTACGACTTCGCGCCGCGGACGGGCACGCACTGGATGCACTCCCACCACGGCCTGCAGGAACAATTGCTGATGGCGGCTCCGCTGGTGGTCCGCAGCCCCGATGACCTCCGCGCCGACGAGCAGGAGATGACCATCCTGCTGCACGACTTCACCTTCCGCGATCCGGCGGAGGTGCTGGCGGCGCTGACTGGTCCGGCCGGCGAGATGGGGCATGGCAGCCACGGCCAGACGGGACATGGCCAAACGGGGCATGGCCAAACGGGGCATGGCTCACACGGATCCATGGGGCACGGTGCCATGAATCACGGTGGAATGGCTCATGGTTCCGCAGGACATGCCATGTCCGGCGGCATGGCGATGGACCTCAACGACGTCGAGTATGACGCCTATCTCGCCAACGACCGCACGCTTGCGGATCCCGAGGTCGTGCGGGTGGAGCGGAGCGGCCGGGTGCGGCTGCGGGTGATCAACGGCGCCACCTCCACCGCTTTCCATCTCGATCTCGGGCGCCTGACCGGGGAGGTGGTCGCGGCGGACGGCAACCCCGTGCACCCGGTCGCCGGCAACCGCTTCGGGATCAGCATGGGGCAGCGCCTCGACATCCGGCTGACGCTTCCCTCCGAAGGCGGTGCCTTTCCGATCCTTGCCCTGCGCGAGGGAGCGGTGCAGCGGACCGGAATCGTGCTCGCCACGCCCGGCGCCACCGTGCAGCGGTTGGCGGAACGGGGAGACGCCGCGACCGAAGCGCTCGACCTGTCGCTGGAGCGGCGGCTGGTGGCCGGGCAGTCCCTTCCAACCCGCGCAGCGGACCTGTCGACGCGGGTGCGGCTGACCGGGTCGATGGCGCCCTATGTCTGGAGCCTGGACGACCGGATCTTCGGTGCTCATATGCCGCTGATGGTGCGCCAGGGCCAGCGGGTGGAACTGACCTTCGAGAACCCGTCGATGATGGCTCACCCGATGCACCTGCACGGCCATCATTTCCAGGTGGTGGCGATCAATGGCCGTCCGGTGGTGGGGGCGGTGCGCGACACCGTGCTGGTGCCGACGATGGGCAGCGTGACGGTGGCCTTCGACGCCGACAACCCCGGCCGCTGGCCGCTGCACTGCCACAACCTGCTGCACATGGCGACGGGGATGATGACGGAGGTGGTGGTCGAGGGGGTGGGGTGAGCGGCTGCGTTAGACCCCCACCTATCCTCCCCCGCTGGGCGGGGGAGGGACTGCCGCCACTCTCCCGAACAAGCATTTGGTCCCCCCCGCCCAGCTCTCGCACAAAGCATAGCTTTGTGCTGACGCGGCAGGCGGACCATAGGTCCGCTGAGAGCGGGGGAGGGTTAGGGTGGGGGTCTAACGCGGCACGGAAATGCCTCCACCCCTCAATAATGCGGCGGAGGCCGGTCATCCTGCGGCGAGGCGATCGCGTATTCGGCCGCCTCGACCCGGTCGCGCATGCGCTTCAGCTGTGCGGTCAGGCGGTCGATGGTCTGGCCCTGGGCGAAGATGACCTCGGACATCTCCTCCGCCATGCGCTCGTGGTGGGCGAGGCGGCTTTCCAAGTCGGCCAGACGCTCTTCGATAGGACGCTGTTCGAGGACGGGATCCATGGGGCACCGGTCAGACAGTGAGGAACGGGGAGGGGCCGCAAGATGGACCATTCCCCGTTCCGGGTCGAGGTGCCTTTCCGCTCACGCCATCGCCGTGGTGCCGGCCAGCCAGCCGGACAGGCCGGTCAGCAGCAGCACCGTCAAGCTCGCCAGCCGCAGGGTCGACGGCGCCATCGCCAGCCCACCCATCAGCTTGTCGTTGCGCAGCAGCAACAGCATCGGGATCAGGATGAAGGGCAGGGTCAAGGCCAGAACCACCTGGCTCAAGACCAGCAGTTCATCCACCGCGCCGTCGCCGGCACTGCCCAGAACCGCCAGCGCCGGGATCAGCGAGGCGCCGCGGGTGATCAGCGCACGGGTGACGGGGCGCAGGCGCAGGTTCAGGAAGCCTTCCGTCACCATCTGGCCGGCCATGGTGCCGGTGGTGGTGGAGCTCTGTCCGGCGGCCAGCAGGGCGATGGCGAAGATCAGCGCGGCGGCCCCGCCGATGCTGCTGCCCAGCAGGGCGTGCGCATCCTCGATGCCGGGGGTGCTGCCGGTGGTGACGCCCTGGAAGGCGACGGCGGCGACCGCCAGGATGGAGCCGTTGACCAGACCGGCAAGCGCCAGCGCGGTCGACAGGTCGATGGTCAGCCAGCGGGCGGCCTGCCGGCGCTCCTCCGCCGTCTTCACCTCGGCCAGCCGCGAGCGGACCAGTCCGGAGTGCAGGAACAGATTGTGCGGCATGACGGTGGCGCCGATGATGCCCAGCGACAGGTACAGCATCTCCGGATCGCGGGCCAATTCGATGCTCGGGACCAGCCCGGCCAGCAGGGCTCCGGGATCGGGGCGGGCGATCACCAGCTCCCAGGCGAAGCAGACCACGACCACGCTCATCAGCGCGCCGACCACCAGTTCGGGCGCACGGCCCCTCGCACCCGGCAGGGCCAGGATGCCGAAGGTCAGCACGGCGGAGATCACCACGCCGGCCATGATCGGGATGCCGAACAGCAGCTTCAGCGCGATGGCGCTGCCCAGCAACTCGGCTAGATCGGTGGCGATCATCGCCAATTCCGACACGGCCCACACCGCCATCGCCACCGGGCGGGGGAAGCGGTCGCGGATCAGCCGGGCCAGATCCTTGCCGGTCGCCAGCGTCAGCCGGACGATCAGCCCTTGCAGGAAGATGCCGGCCAGGCTGGCGATCAGCACCGCCGACAGCAGCGCGAATCCGAAGCTGGACCCTGCCGCGATGTCCGTCGCCCAGTTGCCCGGGTCCATATAGCCGACCGCCACCACGAAGCCGGGGCCGAGCATGGTCCAGAACCGGCGCCCCGGTGCGGGCAGGCGGGACGAGGTGTCGGTGGCGATGGTGGGGGATGCGGTCTTCACGCCGGTTGCTCCTGAACGGTCCTTGGCGGCCAGAGACTTGACCGCTGATGCAAGAATGGCCGGCCGGTTCGATAGTGTCCAATCGATGTTCCTGAGCATCGCAATAGGACGCATCTATCGATATGGGGGCACTGCCGGAGCAGGTCCAGTTCAGAACAGCGGGAAGGTCACTTCGTTCGCAGTGCAGCAGTGCCATGCGGACGAATTCTGCCGGGAACCAATCGCGCCCCTCACCGTCGGCGCGGACCGAAGCGCTTGCGCGGGGCGCCGCGGAAGCCGGCGGCGGGCGGCGGTTCGCGGCGGCGGGCGCGGGAGGCGAGGGCTTCCGACAGGCGTTGCCCGATGGCGTCGCGGGCGCTGCGCACGCGGTCGCGGTCCGGCAGGGCATCGGGGAATTTGCGGGACGCCCAGAAATAGAGGTCGCAGGTCCGGGACGCCGCTTCCAGCACATCGGCGGTCAGCCCATCGAGCCGGGCCGGGATCAGGCGCGCGAGCGGCAGGCTTTCCCCCGCCTCCACCGCGTCGAGGATGGCGGCGAAGACCTTGGCGTCCTCCGGCTCCTCCAGATCGGCGGGGGCGAGCAGCAACTCCAGCTTGGCAGTCAAGGTCAGCCGTCGGGCGTCCAGCATCGGCGCTGCGCGGCGCAGGGCGGACAGATCGGCCAGCCGGAAGGGGGAGCCGGCAGTAGCCGCGGTGCCGAAGCATTCCACCAGCAGGCGCGTCTCGTCGCTGTCGATGTGGGACGCGAGGCGGGCCAGCATGGCGCGGGTCGGGCGGACGGGCAGGGGGGCTTCGGCGCGCAGGCGGCGGTCGGGCGCCTCCAGCAGGCGTTTCAGGGTGGCGGGGGTGCCGCGGGCGATGACGCCGAAATGTCCCTCCTCGAACTGGCCGAAGCGCCCGGCGCGGCCGGCGATCTGCTTCACCTCCGTCGCGGTCAGCGGGCGGACGGCGCTGCCGTCGAACTTCTCCAGTGCGGTGAACAGCACGCGGCGGCAGGGCAGGTTGAGACCCATGCCGATGGCATCCGTCGCCACCACCACGTCGGCCTCGCCGGAGAGGAAACGCGCCGCTTCGCGCCGCCGCACCGCCGGGGCCAGCGCGCCATAGATGGCCGCGACCGACAGGCCCTGCGCCAGCAGCGTGTCGCGGACGCTGTGCACCTCGCGGCGTGAGAAGGCGATCAGGGCGTCGCCGCGTTCCACCTCCGCCCACTCCAGCCGGCGGTCGAGCATCGACAGCGGGGTCTTGCGGTCGAGTTCCACCACCTCCAGAGCTTCGCCGAGATGGGCGGCGGCGCGCTCCACCAGCGGGCGTACCTCCGGTGCGCCGAGGATGTAGACGGTCTCCGCCGGTACACCCATCAGCGCGGCGGTCCAGGCCCAGCCGCGCGCCGGATCGGCAAGCATCTGGATCTCGTCGATCACCGCGACTTCCACCGGGCGGTCGGGGTCCATCACCTCGATGGTGGAGGCGGTGTGGCGGGCGCCGGGGGTGCGGATCTCCTCCTCGCCGGTGACGAGCGTGGTCGGGGTGCCCTCGGCGTTCAGCCGCTCCATTACCTCCAGAGCCAGCAGGCGCAGCGGCGCGAGATAGACGCCGTCGCGCGCCTCGCGGAGCGCGGTGATGGCGCGGTGGGTCTTGCCGGAATTGGTCGGGCCGATCACCAGCACCAGCCGGCGGTTCATGCCGCGCGCCACCGGGAAAAGCCGCTCGAAGCGGGAGAAGTCAAAATGGCGGTCGACATAGGCCCGGCCGCGCGCCTCCGCCCGGTCGCGGCGCCACTGGTCGTACTCGCGGTCCCAGCGGTCGAGTAGCTCGTCGGCATCGGTGCGGTTGCGGGCGGCCTTGCCCAACCGGTCGGCGAGGCTGGCGAATCCCCAGTCGGGATCGTCGCCGGCCCGCTGCGCCAGATCGCGCAGCCGGGCGGCGACGCGGGATAGCGCGTCGTCCAAGGCGGCGCGCAATGCCGGGTCATGGTCGAGCCGCGCCGACAGTTCGGCATCGGACAGGTCCGACAGGTCCAGCGCGTTGAAGGTCCGCGACACCTGCAGCCGGATCGCCGGGGACAGGCCGGGCCAGGGCAGCTCGTCGCCGCGCACGGCGCGGACACGGGTGCGGTCTTCGCAGGACAGCAACGCGGTATGGCTGCCGGCGAGCGCGCGGCGCCCCTGGGCCAGCAGCGCGTCGCGCCGGTGGGCGCGGTCGATGCGGCCGGTGATCTCCAGCAGGATGGCCTCGCGCCGCTCCGCCGGGACCAGCAGGTCGCGCTTTCCCTTGGGCAGCGGCAGGCCGAGCGGCACCAGTCCGCGGGCCTCGGCGTCAGGCATCCGCAGCACGCCGGCGGCGCCCAGCGTCGTCACCTCCGGATGGGCGACGGCGAGGTCGTGGACCAGATGCGGGTCGGCCGGCAGCTTGGGAATCTCGTCGGTCATTGGGCCTGTCCGGAGGCGATATGGTGCAGCACGATGCCGCTGGTGGTCGCCACGTTGAGCGAATCGAAGCTGCCCGCCATCGGAATGCGCACACTGCGGGCGCGGGCAAGCAATGCCGGCGGCAGGCCCGGCCCCTCCGACCCGAACAGCAGGGCGGCGCGGTGGGGTGGCGCCAGAGCGGCCAGCGTCTCGGCGCCGGCGGGGCTCAGCGCCACCGCCTCCAAGCCGAAGCGGTCGAGCAGGGCGAGCGGGTCCTCATCGGCGGCGAGCTTCGCGGTCGGTACCAGCAGGGTCGCCCCGACCGACACGCGAATCGCCTTGCGATAGAGTGGGTCGCAGCAGCCGGGATCGAGGATCACCGCGTCGGCGCCGAAAGCGGCGGCATTGCGGAAGATGCCGCCCATGTTGTCGTGATTGCCGATGCCAAACAGCATCACCACGCGGGCAACCGGGCCGCAGGCGGCCAGCAAATCAGCCGCGGTGGGCACTTCGGTCTTCTCCCCCAACGCCAGGATGCCGCGATGCAGGGGAAAACCGGCGATGCGGTCGAGCACGGGCTGGGTTGCGGTGTAGACGGGTGTGCCGACGGGCAGGGCCGCCAGCATCGGCTGCAGCGCTTCCATCCGCTTGTCGGCGATCAGCAGCGAGCGGGCGCGGTAGCGTGTGGACTGCACGAGACTGCGCACCACCACCGCGCCTTCGGCGATGAACAGCCCGTCACGGCCGACGAGATCGCGTTCGCGCACGTCGCGGTAGGGTTCGATGCGCGGATCCTCGGGGTCGGTGATGGGGATGACTTGGTACGGAGGGGTGGGCAAAGGGGGCACTCGGCAACTGGGGTGTGTGCCTACTTAGTGCATATGGAGGCGGCTTTCCAATGCCGGGGCGGATAGAGCGGTGCCAATCCTCCCCTTCCGTGGGCATACCCCCTTGCCGATGCTCAAGGTCCTGCTCATGTTGCGATGCAGCATAGCTGAGCGAGGACGTGCCGACCATGACCATGATCCGCAAGCTGTGGAACCGCGTTTGCGGCAAGCCCGCGACCAGCCGGCAGGTCACGCCGGCGGAGCCGCTGGAGCTGTCGGGGCCAGGGTCCATGCTGGCCCTGCCGCCGCCGAAGCCCACGCTGGCGCTGGCGTTGCAGGGCGGCGGGGCGCATGGGGCCTTCACCTGGGGCGTGCTCGACCGGCTGCTGGAGGAGGATATCCGGCTGGTCGGCGTCAGCGGCGCCAGCGCCGGGGCGATGAACGCGGCGATGCTGGTGCAGGGCTGGGCGCGGGGCGGATGCGCAGGCGCGCGGGCGGAACTGGCCAATTTCTGGGAGCGGGTGAGTGCCGCCGGCCGGCTGGGGCCGATCCGGCCCAGCGTGACCGACCGGCTGCTCGGCCGCTGGAACGTCGACCATGCGCCGGGATCGCATCTGGTGGATTGGGCGAAGCGCTGGATCACCCCCTATCAGACGCAGTCGGCGGATTTCCACCCCCTGCGCGGGCTGCTGGCCGAGATGGTGGAGCCGGAGCTGATCCGGCGGAGCGGCCTGCGGCTGTTCGTCAGCGCCACCAATGTGCGCAGCGGTGCCCTGCGCCTGTTCGACGAGACGGAGGTCGAAGTCGATCATCTGCTGGCATCGGCCTGCCTGCCACACCTGTTCCGCGCGGTGCGGATCGACGGGCAGGATTACTGGGACGGCGGCTATCTCGCCAATCCGCCGCTGTCGCCGCTGGCGGGGGCCTGTCCCGGCGCCGACCTGCTGGTGGTTGCGATCAATCCCCTCACCTGCGCCACCACCCCGGAGGATCCGGCCGGCATCGCCGCCCGCCTGAACCAGATCACCTTCAACGCCGCCCTGCTGCAGGAACTGCGCGGCCTGTCCGCACGCACCGATGCCCCGCGCCTGCACCTGATCGATGCCGACGAGCATCTTCAGGATCTGGGCGTCTATTCCAAGCTGATGACCGACTGGACCTTCCTGAACTGGCTGCGCGACGCCGGGCGCGAGGCCGCGGGCCGCTGGGTGGAGCAGAATCTGGGCCGCGTCGGCGTGGAAAGCTCCGCCCGGTCGCCGGCCCTCGTCTGACGCTCACTCCGCCGGGTGCTGCTGCGCGTCGGGATTGGTGTGGGCGAACCAGCGCTTCATCCGGCGCGACAGGGTGTCGAGATAGGTCAGCGCCACCGGCACCACCAGCAGTGTCAGGATGGTGGAGGACAACAGGCCGCCGATCACCGCATGGGCCATCGGGGCACGCTGCTGCGCGCCCTCGCCGATGCCGAGCGCCAGCGGGATCATGCCGAAGATCATCGCGGCGGTTGTCATCACGATGGGACGCAGGCGGATGATCCCGGCCTCCACCAGCGCGTCGTGCAGGTCGGCGCCGCGCTTGCGCGCCTGGTTGGCGAAATCGACCAGCAGGATGGCGTTCTTGGTCACCAGACCCATCAGCATGATGAAGCCGATGGCGCTGAAGATGTTCAGCGTCGATCCCGCCACCAGAAGCCCCAGGAACACGCCGACCAGCGACAGGGGTAGCGAGGCCATGATGGCGAGCGGCTGCAGGAAGCTGCCGAACTGCGACGCCAGGATCAGGTAGATCAGGATGACGGCAAGCGCCAGCGCCTGTGCCGCGTAGCTGCTGGTCTCCGCGATGTCCTTGGTGGAACCGCCGAAGACGATGCGGTAGCCGGGCGGCAACTCGATCTTCGCCAATGCCGCCTGCAGCTCTCGCCCGGCGTCGCCGGCGGCACGGCCCTGGGCGTTGGCCTGGACATTCACCTCGCGCTGCAGGTCGCGACGGTTGATCTGCGAAGCGCCGAGCGTCGTCACCACCTCCGCCACCTGGGACAGCGGGATCATGCGCGGTGTGCCGTTGGCGTCTTTCCCACCGGAGAAATAGATGCGGTCGAGGTCGGCGCGGCCGGCGCGGTCGCCTTCGGGCAAGCGGACCAGCACGTCGTAGCTCTCGCCGTCCTGCGCCTTCCAACTCGACACCGTGTCGCCGGCGAACAGCGGGCGCAGGGTGTCGGCCACCTTGGCGGTGCCGATGCCGAGGTCGCTGGCGATATCGCGCTCCAGCCGCACGGCCAACGTCGGCTTGGCCGCCTTCAGGGTGCTGTCGACATCGACGAAGCCGGGGATGGCGCGCATGGCGCCGATGACCGTCTGCGACAGCCGGTCCAGCTCGGCGATGTCGCGGCCCTGCACCGAGACCTGGATCTGTTTCTGCACACCGCCGACGCCGGGAATGGCGATGCCGATGGTGACGCCGGGGATCGCCGACAGCCGTTCGCGCAGCAACGGGGCGAGATCGTTGGGAGACCGCTTGCGCTGCTCGATCGGGGTGTATCGCAGATAGATGCTGCCGCGGTTGTGGCCGAAGGACACGCCGGTGTTGACGGTGCTGTAGGTGTAGGCGATCTCCGGGAATTCGCGAATCGCCGCCTCGACTTGGCGGGTCTTCGCCGTGGTGGTAGCGAGCGAGGAGCCGACGGGGGTCTCCACCTCCACGATCTGCTCGCCGAGGTCGGCAGCCGGCACGAACTCCACGCCGATGCGCGGCACCAGCAGGAAGCTGCCGAAGAAGATCGCCAGCGCCACGATCGCCACCAGCAAGCGGCGGCGCAGGCCCCAGCGCAGCAGCCGGCCATAACCGTGCGAGACGGCATTGAACCCGCGCTCGAACCAAGCCGCGAAGCGGCCGAAGAGGGAGCGGCCATGTTTGCCGTGCGCCGCCGGGTCGTACCACACGCTGGACAGCATGGGATCGAGTGTGAAGGACACGAACAGCGAGATCAGCACAGCCGCCGAGACGGTGATGCCGAATTGCAGGAAGAAGCGGCCGATGATGCCGCCCATGAAGGCGACCGGCAGGAACACCGCGACGATGGTCAGCGTCGTCGCCAGCACCGCCAGCCCGATCTCCGCCGTGCCGTCGAGTGCCGCCTGCCGGTGGCCCTGGCCGCGGGCGAGGTGGCGCATGATGTTCTCGCGCACCACGATGGCGTCGTCGATCAGGATGCCGATGGCGAGCGACAGCGCCATCAGCGTCATCATGTTCAGCGTGAAGCCCATCGCCGCCAGCATGCCGAAGGTGCCCAGCACGGCGACCGGCAGGGTCAGCGCGGTGATGACCGTGCTGCGCCAGGACCCGAGGAACACCATGACGATCAGGATCGTCAGGATGCCGCCCTCGACCAGGGTCTTCTGCACGTTGCTGAGCGAGTTGGTGATCCCGCGGGAGCTGTCGCGCACCACCGCCAGCGTCACGTCGGGCGGCAGCGAGCCGTTGGTGCGCAGATCCTGGATCGCCGCATGCAGGCCGCGCGCGACCTCGACCGTGTTGGCGCCCTGGACCTTCACCACATCGACCGCCAGCGCCGGGTTGCCGTTCAGCATGGCGGCGGAGTCCTGCTCCTCCTGCCCGTCGATCACCTCGGCGACCTGACCGAGACGAACGGGGCTGTCGCCGCGGCGGGCGACGATCAGGTCCAGCAGGTCGCGCGGGTTGCGCACGCGCCCTTCCACCTGGATCACGCGCTCCCGTCCCTGGCCGGTGACGGTTCCGGCGGGCACGTCCTGGTTCTCGCCGGTGACGGTGGCGATCACCTCGTCGACGCCGATGGTCAGGGCCTCCAGCTTCTCCGGCTTCAGGCGGACCAGGATCTGGCGTTTCACCCCGCCGGCGATGGTGGCCTTGCCGACGCCGCGGACATTCTGCAGGCGCTTCAGGATGATCTGGTCGGTCAGCGTGGTCAGGTCGCGCAAGGACCGCAGGTCCGATGTCACCGCGATGGACAGGATCGGCTGGTCGTCCGGGTTGAAGCGGGTGATCTGCGGGTCCTTCACCTCGTCCCGGAAGGTGGCGCGGATGGCCGAGACCTTTTCGCGCACGTCCTGCAGCGCCTGAACCGAGGAGGTCTTCAGGTCGAACTCCGCGATCACCACCGACTGGCCCTCGTAGGATTGGGAGGTCAGCGTCTTGATGCCGGCGATGGTGTTGATCGCATCCTCGACCGGGCGGGTGATGTCGGTCTCCACTGTCTCCGGGCTGGCGCCGGGATAGCTGGTGCTGACCACCACCACCGGGAAATCGACGTCGGGAAACAGGTCGACGCCCAGCCGATTGTAGGAGAAAAGGCCGAGCACCATCAGCGCCACCATCATCATGGTGGCGAAGACCGGATTGTCGACGCTGATGCGGGTGATCGGCATGGGGCTGTCCGGTCCTCAGGAGCCGGTGGCCGTGCCGACGACAGCGACGGCGCGGCCGGCGGTCAGGCCGGGCAGGTTGCCGGTGACGACCCGGTCGCCCGGCGCCAGCCCCTCCACCTGCACCAGATCGCCGCGCGCCCATTGCGCGACCCGCGTTACCGGGCGGCGCACGGTGCGGCCGTCGGCGATCACCAGAACGAACTCTCCCTCGTCGTCATGGCGGATGGAGACCGGCGGCACCGCGATTGCGCCCGCCGCCTCCGCCACCAGAACCTCGCCGCTGGCGAACATGCCGCCGCGAAGCGCACCGTCCCTGTTGTCGACCGTCACATAGACCGGGACGGCGCGCGATCCCGCCCGCGTCATCGGATTGATACGGACGACGCGGCCGGCGAACTCCCGCTCTCCAAAACCCTCCACCCGCAGCCGGGCCGTCTGGCCGACTGCGAGCCTCGCCACTTGTTCCGCCGGGACGGTCGCCTCCACCTCGACCCGCGACAGGTCGACGATGGTGAACATCGCGGCATTTACCGCCAGATTTTCACCCGGATTGACCGAGCGGGTGGCGACCATCCCGTCGATCGGGCTGACCACCACCGCGTCGCGCAGGGCCTTGCGCGCCAGCTCCACCTGGGCGGCCAGCGCGTCCACCTGCGCCCGCTGGAAACCGAAGCTGCTTTCCGCCTGATCCAGGCTGGTGTCGGAGACGATGTTGTTGCGGTTCAGCGTGCGGTTCTTGGCCAGCGTCTTTTCAGCCAGGACCAGCTGGGCACGGGCGCCCTCCAGATTGGCCTGCTTCTCGTTCAGGCGGGCTGCAAGTTCCACGGTCTCGAAGCGCGCCAGCACCTCGCCGCGGCGCACCGCCTGCCCCTCGCGCACCGGCACCTCGGCCAGCCTGGCCGCCACCTCCGCCTTGACCGCCGACTGCTCCATCGGAGAGACGGAGCCGCTGAGGCGGACGGTCTCGGTCAGCGCGCGTGGGGCGACGGCCGTCACCTCCAGCGCCGACAGTTCCACGGGACGCCCGCCGGCGGGCACGGGCGGGGCGGCGGGTGTCGCTGCCGGGCCCTGGGCCCGCCACAGCGCCAGCCCACCGACAGCCACCAGCAGGACGACGAGCCAGCCGAGCCAGCGGAAGCGCCGCGGGCGGGGCGGGGGAAGGGCATCGTCTTGCGGTGAAGGTCGTTGCGGCTTGAGCGGCTGAGGGGGCGGGGGAACTGTCCGTTGCGGGGCGGTCATCATGCTCGATCCAGTTCGGCCGTGCCTGCGCGGTCTTCGTTGTCGGCGCCGGCAATATCGGAGCGGGTTGAGGGCGCGGCCGTCGCCCTCCATTAAGGGTGGCGCCGATGTTCCGTCAAGGTTCCCATTGTCGCGGCTTGTGACGGAACTGTCCTGTTCGAAGGGACAGCGAACATAGGCATACAGACATTTGCCGAAAATCCTAGTTGCCCACTCCAGAACAAGGGATCAATAGGGCTTTTTTGGGGCATCTTCGGGACAGGATTCGGAAAACGGTCGCGTTGTCGCTTGACAGGCGTGGGCTATACATTGAAAAGCGAGCCATCTCTTGTCCTGCCGCGCCAACAGCACGGAAATCCCCTCGTGGTCAAACTGAACCTTGCGACGATCAACGCCGCCGGAGCTATGCTGTGCCTCGCGCTCGGCCTTGCCGGCTGTGCCACCGAAGCGCCGCAGGTGCAGACGGCACCTCCTGTCGAAGCAGTCTACGTCCCCGACCCGAACGATCCGCTTTCGCGCTGGGTCCCGCTGATCCGCGAGGCGTCCCAGCGCTACGATATGCCGGAGAAATGGATCCGCGCGGTGATGATGCGGGAGAGCAACGGCCGCGCCACCAACCGCAACGGCAAGGTTCTGACCAGCTCCGCCGGGGCCATCGGCCTGATGCAGGTGATGCCCGGCACCTATGAGCTGATGCGGGCGCAATATGGCCTCGGTTCCGATCCGTCCGATCCGCGCGACAACATCATGGCCGGCACCGCCTATCTGCGCGAGATGTACGACCTGTTCGGCGCGCCGGGATTCCTTGCCGCCTACAATTGCGGACCGGGCTGCTATGCCCAGCATCTGGCCGGCAAGCAGCGCCTGCCGCGCGAGACCAAGCTGTATCTGGCCGCGCTGACCCCTGTGCTGCGCGGCTCCGCCCCCCGTGAGCCGTCGCTGGCGACCGGCGCCGGCGCCATCGAAATCGCGGTGGTGCCGGACGACGCGCCGAAGCCGCACGGCGGGCAGCCAGCGGTCCCGGCTCCGCAGCTGTCCGAACCGCCGCCCGTCGTGGTCGCATCCGCCGAGGTTCCGCCCTCCCGCGCGGTCGAGCCGCGCCGGATGGAACCGCGCCCGGCCGAACAGAAGGCTGCGGAGCCGGTTGCGGCTCCGGTCCCGGCGGCTGCGCCGGTCGTCGTCGCGTCGCTGCCGCAACCGGCCGCCGCACCCGCCATGCCGGTCCAGGTCGCCAGTGCCGAGCCGCGCCCGGCCTCGTCGACTCACCGTGTCAGCCCGCAATTCACCACCCAAGTCGCCGAAGCCCTGCTGCCTCCGCAATCGGTCGGCAAGGGGGAGCGCGTGGTGATGCGCTTCGTCTCGCAGCGGGCAGACGGCTGCGGCAGCCTCGCCGGCCGCGACCGCGCATGTGTGGCGTTGGCGGACGCACAGTAACGGGGACGGACATAGCAAGGGCGGGCGTGCAGCCCCGTCCTGCGGTCAGGAGAGGGCGGATCGCGCATGCGATTCCGCCCTCAACCTTGAGCGGAACATTTTTTTTGCCCTCTTGCGGTCGGATTTGATCCGCATCACTTACGGGTCGCCTCGTCACTGGCATAACGGTGTGATGGACCGGTCCGAACACACATCCAGCCCATATCCACCTTGCAGCTGCTGCGGGGAAGAGGTTCTGCTCGGCGAGCCCATGTACTGGACGCCGGAGCGGCCGGGACATGTCTGGCACGATCTCTGCGCCCAAAGGGAGGGGCTGCTTCCGGCCAGCCCAAAGCCTGTCCGCGGCAGGCGGCGCGGCATGAAGCCGGGCACCCGGTCACAGGCCGCCGAGCCGCTGTTCTGAAGTGGGCCTGCGTGACAGGATTTTTGCTCAGGTTTGCAAGCGCGCGATGATCCTCGGCAAAATGCCGGTGAGAGCCAGAGATTCGTATGCCCAGTTCAGATGGGCCTCGCGCAGTTTCTCACGGTGGCCGGGATCGCTTGCCAGCTTTTCAAGGACCCGTACCGCGTCGAATTCTTCGGTGAAGGTAAGGTCCTGCTCATACGGGCCGAAAAGTTGCGCGGCATCTGTGTGCCGCCAGCCGACCAGCAGCCCATTCCGTTTGATGATCTCCAGTGTTCTGGGAAAGACCGCGGTGTCATAGGCGAGACTGCCGAAATCCAGGCAGGCGGCTGCCGTGCCGTAAGCGTTCCTCAGAGCCGAGGACACGGGGCCTGCATCGATACCAAGGCGCTCCCAGCCATTGCCCCAGAGGGTGAATGTCTCCCCGAAGGCGTGGCGGAGGGCGGTGGCAAATCTGCGGCGGTTCTCCACCGCAAATGCAATGGTGAAGGCCCGGTTGAAACGGAGTGTCCAGCCCGGATCCGCAGACCGCTCGGCCAATCCGCACAGATCCATCGCCTGAATCCGATTCAACTCCGGCCTTTCCATCATGATGCCGGCAACGGACGCGGCTGCGGTGGAGATTGCCGGGTCGGAGAGCTCGGGTCCGGTCGGGATGTGGTCCGGCCAGCCTTGTCCCAGATAGAGGAAGCGGTTCCGGACCAGAGCCTCGCCTTCTGCGGCATCGGCCTCACCCCTCATGGCCGCATAGGGGTGGCGGACCAGTTCCGTATCGTTCAGAGACATCCAGCGCTTGTAGAGATCGGATGTGCCGTCCGCCGATCGTGCGATGTAGATCCAGCGATGGACGCCGAGCGGCTCGTAAAATACGCGCGACAAACCCATCCGGTTCGCCTGCTGCGCCGCCGCCGGACACATGCACCACATGAAGACATTCTGCCGATCCATCCACTGATCGGCTTCCCTGACCTCCTCCACCGTTTGGGCGCCGATCTCCTCGACCGGGTGGTTCAGGCAGAGGTGGACCACCGCGGGCCGCTTGCCGAAGCTTGCGACATACGCCAGCAGCATCTCGATGGTGTCGCGCGGAATCTGGAAGAGGTTCAGTACGAACAGGGCATCGATGGGACGATCGATGATGTCCTGCGAGATGTCCGGCAGGGCCAGCACCGATTCATGACCAAGGTCGATCAGTGCAGCATGGGTTGACCACAGGACTTCGGAGGTGCCGTGGCCACACAGGAGGAAACGCACTGGTTCAGCTCCTCAGCCGGTACAGGTCGACCGCCTCGTTCATGTAGACGGGGAGTTGGGTCGGGTCGGACTCTTCCTGCTTCACCGTGGCGAAGCGATTGCGTGCGTCTTCGCGGCTTCTTGACAGCAGGGCAGGGTCGACGGCCAGCGCAACCGCGCGTTCAAGGAAGCTGTCACTGTCGCCCACGACGAACCCAGGCCCGGCGATGCTTGCCACGTCGCCGCTGTCGAAGGCTAGGATCGGCAGCCCGGATGCCAGCGCATGGGCCGCACTGCCGCCACCGCCGGTGCGGCGGGGATTGAGGAAGAGGTCGCACAGAGGTAGGAGCGCGCCGATGCGCTCGACATGGCCGAGGTAACGGAGCCGCGCCGCGTGACGCGAGGCGGCGAGACGCCTGGGCAGCGTATCGACGGTTCCGGCGAACAGAACCTCGCCCTGCGGGACCGCATCCAGCACACGTTCCAGCAGGGCGATGAACGCGGCATCAACCTCCGCGTCCAGCCGGTTGCCGACGACCACGAACAGGAAGGAACCGTCCGCCGCACCGAATTCCGACCGCGTCGCTGCACCGTCTTCCTGTCGCAGTGCCATGCCCAGCCGGAATGGCCGCCAGGAGCGGGACAGTCGCCCCTCGCCCGGAGGAGCCGTCCTGCCGCCGTAGTCCAGAACGATGTCGGCGAGCGAGATGGTCTGGCCGGTGGTTGTCGGAATGCACAGCAGCGGCCGTGCGGAGGCCAGCAGATCGGCGACGATCACCGATCCTCCGAAGGCGATCACCAGATCGGGGTCGAACTCCTCCACCGCGGAGAAAAAGCCGTTGAGCTTCTCGGCGGTGATGCCGCGCGCGGTGGAGGACAGGAGACGGCCGGTGTCGTTGCCGAACCGGATCGTCCGATCGCCGGACAGACTCTCTTCCACTGCGGCGGCGAAGGGCGGGATGAAGGGGCTGTAATAGCGGTCCGGCATCATATTGGTGTTCAGCGCCAGGACCGTGCGGCCCAGGTCCCGCTGCAACCGGACCATCTGGGTCAGCAGGTCGCGCGACGGTTGGTGCTGGTCGGACAGGAACTGGTTGGTGACCATGACGACCCGGCCGGTCGCCGGTTTGCCCGCCGGTCTCGCTGCCGGTGCCAGCCCCAGGCGAAGGGACATCTGCTTCAGGAAGCGCTCGTAGAACGGCAACACCCGCCCGGCCACGAAGTCCGGGACGGACCCCATGTCCATGCGCATCAGGAACAACTGGCGCTGCATACTCCAGTAGATCTGGTTGATGCCCTCCAGCGGCGCCAGATCGAGCACATTGTCCAGCATATCGAGAATGCGCAGGTACCGGCGCAAATCGCCCGAAACATAGGCCAGCGCCGATTCACGGAGGATGGGGTCCAGATCGGCCGTCGCACGGTCCAGTGCCGCCATCGCCTCCACGTCGCTGCCGAGGCCGGCGGCACGCGCGGTTTCGCAGGCTTCGGAGATGTCCCTCAGCGCTTCACCGGTTCCGGCCGGCCCGCGCAGGCGGGCGATCAGTTCGCTCAGGATGGCGGTGTGTAAACCGGGCTCTTCCATCTGGCGCTCCTTGGACATGCGCACCGAAGCGTCGGCTTGGCGGGCAAAGGCGGCACCGGCCGACCTGCGGCACCGCCCGGACAGCATGACGGCCCGGCGGGTGGATCCGCCGGGCCGGTGTCAGTGCCTTACCCGCCTTATTCCCACTCGATCGTGCCGGGCGGCTTCGACGTGATGTCGTAGACCACGCGGTTGACGCCGCGGACTTCGTTGACGATGCGGTTGGACACGCGCGCCAGGAAGTCGTGGGGGAAGGGATACCAGTCGGCGGTCATGCCGTCGGTGGAGGTCACGGCGCGCAGAGCCAGCACATGGTCGTAGGTGCGGCCGTCGCCCATCACGCCGACGGTGCGGACCGGCAGCAGCACGGCGAAAGCCTGCCAGATCGCGTCATAGAGGCCGGCGTTGCGGATTTCCTCAAGATAGACGGTGTCGGCCTTGCGCAGGATCTCCAGCTTCTCCGGGGTGATCTCGCCGGGGACGCGGATGGCGAGGCCCGGGCCGGGGAAGGGGTGGCGGCCGATGAAGGCCGGCGGCAGGCCGAGTTCGCGGCCCAGAGCGCGCACCTCGTCCTTGAACAGTTCGCGCAGCGGCTCCACCAGCTTCAGCTTCATCCGCTCCGGCAGGCCGCCCACATTGTGGTGCGACTTGATGGTGACCGACGGGCCGCCGGTGAAGGACACGCTCTCGATCACGTCGGGATAGAGGGTGCCCTGTGCCAGGAACTCCGCACCGCCGATCTTGGCGCTCTCCTCGTCGAAGACGTCGATGAACAGGCCGCCGATGATCTTGCGCTTCTGCTCCGGGTCGGTGACGCCTGCCAGCTTGCCCAGGAACAGGTCGGACGCTTCGCGGTGGACCAGCGGGATGTTGTAGTGATCGCGGAACAGCCGCACGACCTCTTCCGACTCGCCGGCGCGCATCAGGCCGGTGTCGACGAAGATGCAGGTCAGCTGGTCGCCGATGGCCTCGTGGATCAGCACGGCCGCGACCGACGAATCGACGCCGCCCGACAGGCCGCAGATCACCTTGCCGGTGCCGACCTGGGCGCGGATCTTCTCGATGGCCTGCTGCTTGAAGGCGGCCATGGTCCAGTCGCCCTTGATGCCGGCGACGCGGTGGACGAAGTTCGCCAGCAGCTGGGCGCCGTGCGGGGTGTGGACCACCTCCGGGTGGAACTGCACGCCGTACATGCGGCGCTGGTCGTCGGCGATGGCGGCGAAGGGCGCGCCGTCGCTGACCGCCACGGCGCGGAAGCCGTCGGGCAGCGCCGTGACGCGGTCGCCGTGGCTCATCCACACCTGCTCCTTCGACCCGATTTCCCACAGGCCGTCGAACAGGGCGCAGGGCTCCTTGATCTCGATGAAGGCGCGGCCGAACTCGCGATGGTCGGAACCGGAGACGTTGCCGCCCAGCTGGTGGCACATCGTCTGCTGGCCATAGCAGATGCCGAGCACCGGCACCTTCAGGTCGAACACCGCCTGCGGCGCCCGCGGGCCGTTCGCCTCGGTGACGGAGGCCGGGCTGCCGGACAGGATGATCGCCTTCGGGTCATACTCGCGGATACGCTCGTCGCTCATGCCGAAGGGGTGGATCTCGCAATAGACACCGCTCTCGCGCACGCGGCGGGCGATGAGCTGGGTGACCTGCGACCCGAAATCGAGAATGAGGACGCGTTCGGCGGAAAGGGAAGCGGCGCTGGACATCGGCGAATCCTGATGCGTGGGGACTCAAGTCCCCTCACTACCGCACCTCCGGCCCCGCCGACAAGCGTGCAAGCGGCGTCAGGTCGCGCCAGCCATAGGCGATTTCCACCAGATCGGTGTCGGCGAAGCGGATCGGCCGTTCCGCCACCTTGATCCCGCCCAGCCGCTCGTAGAACCAGCGCGACGGGTTGTCGCGCAGGCACCACACCGCGGCGGAGCGGATACCTGCGGCCAGGAAGCGGTCCGCCATCGCCGCCATCAGCCGCCGCCCGATGCCGTAACCCTTTGCGTCGTCAAGAAGATAGAGCGCATGGAACTCCCCCGCATGGCCCTGCACCGCGACCCGCCGCGTGCCGAAGGAGGCGATGCCGATGATGGTACCGGGTGCCGCGATCAGGCCGGCGACGTCCACCGCGACGAAGGCACCCTGGCCGGGGCCGCGCGTTTCGGCGATGGCTGCCCAGCGTTGCGCGGCGGGCGGTTCGGAAAGGTTGACCAGGAACTGCGCCGGGATCAGGCCCGGATAGGTGGACCGCCAGCTCTGCACATGGACGCGGGCCATGCCGGCGGCGTCCGTTGCGCGTGCCTGGCGGATTGCGACCGTGGTGTCCGTCATCGACCGACCCTCCCGTGCAGCATCTGTATCAACAGTTTGGATTGCCGATGCAGGAAGTCCAGCCGGAAAAGGAGGCAGGAAATTGACGCTGCAGATGCAGCCCTGCGGTGGTTGTCGTCCCCGCCCAGTTGTCATCGCTGTGCAACGGGGGTAAACAGCCGGAACCTGTTCCGGCGGGTGCCGCGCCCGACCCCATCGGCCGCGGTGGCCCGCCAGTCCGTCCCAAGCGCCATGCCGGCGCACCGGGCGGGGCTCCGGAGACCGGACACCGCATGTATTCCTCGCCTACGCTTTCCCGTTACATCGGGCGGCAGTTCATCGTCTGGTTCTGCCTGCTGATGGTGATCCTGCTCGCCATCGTGCTGCTGCTCGATACGGTCGAACTGCTGCGCCGTGCCGGCAGCAAGCCCAACGTCACCTTCGGGCTGGTGATCCAGATGGCTCTGCTGAAGCTGCCTGAGATCGGCCAGCAGATCTTTCCCTTCGTCATCCTGTTCGCGGGCATGTTCACCTTCTGGCGGCTGACCCGCAGCGCCGAACTGGTGGTGGCGCGCGCGGTCGGCGTGTCGGCCTGGCAGTTCCTGATGCCGGTGATGTTCGCCGCCGCCGCCATCGGCGTGGTGAAGGTGACGCTGATCAACCCGGTCGGCGCGGTGTTCGTCGCAAAGTACGAACAGCTGCAGGACCGATACCTCAAGCTTCAGTCCAGCACGCTGAACATCTCCCGATCCGGCCTGTGGCTGCGCCAGACCAACGAGAAGGAGCAGTTCTTCATCCATTCGGAACTGGTGAACCCGGTGACCTTCGAGCTGTCGAACGTCATCGTCTTCCTGTTCGATGCCGACCAGACCTATCTGGGCCGCATCGATGCCCACAGCGCCGTCCTGAGGGACCGCAAGTGGGAATTGCAGGACGCCATCCTGAATCGGGCCAAGAAGGATCCGGAACTGCTGGACACCTACACCATCCCGACCGAACTGGACATGACGACCATCGAGGAGAGCTTCGCCCCGCCGGAGACGATCTCCTTCTGGGAGCTGCCGCGCTTCATCCACACGCTGGAGACCACCGGTTTCCCCGCCGTGCGCCACCGGCTGCATTACCAGTCGCTGCTCGCCCAGCCCTTCCTGTTCCTGGCGATGGTGCTGTTCGCCGCTGCCTTCTCGCTGCGGCTGCCGCGGCGGGGCGGGACGATGGCGATGGTCACCGGCGGGGTGCTGACCGGCTTCGTGCTGTTCGTGATGACCGACGTGGTGCGCACCTTCGGCATGTCGGAAACGATCCCCATCGTCATGGCTGCCTGGAGTCCGGCCGGAATCAGCCTGCTGCTGGGCACCGCGGCGCTGCTGCATCTGGAGGATGGCTGAGACGCGGGTCCATGGATCCCATGCCGGGAAGGGTGGGTCCATTCGCCGCAAAGCGCGGGATTATCCCTGTCGGTCATAATTCCGCCCCGTTGGTTTTGCACTGAAAGGGCGAGGTCCGATTCCGTTTGCATGGGGCACCGGCCCCACCGTAATAACGGGCGACCCGTTTTTGGAGCTTGAGCACCATGTCGAGTTTGCGAGCCGTCCGGACCACCGTCGCCGTGGCGACCGCCTGCGCGCTTCTGGCCCTGCCCGCTGCGGCGCAGTCCAGCAAGGCCGCCGCCGGCGCCGCGGCGCCGAGGACGGGCGACGATTCCGCCCGCCCGGCACGGGCGCCGGGGGCGGAGGGCATCGCCGCGGTCGTGAACGACGAGGTGGTCTCGGTCTCCGACGTCAATGCCCGCATCCGCATGGCCCTGCTGAATGCCGGCACCGCCGGCAACGCCGACACGATCCAGCGCCTGACGCCGCAGGTCATGCGCCTGCTGATCGACGAGCGGCTGCAGATGCAGGAGGCCAAGCGCCTTGGCATCACCGTTTCGCCCGCCGAGATCGACGAGGCGATCAAACGCATCGCCGAACAGAACCGCCTGAACGGCCAGCAGCTTCAGGACATGCTGAAGCGGCAGAACGTGCCCGTGTCCACCCTGAAGGACCAGATCCGCTCGCTGCTGGCCTGGCAGAAGGTGATGCAGCGCCGCATCCGCCAGGAGGTCGTCGTCGGCGAGGACGAGATCGACGCGGCGATGGAGCGGCTGAAGGCCAACATCGGCAAGCCCGAATATCTGGTCGCCGAGATCTTCCTGGCGGTGGACAGCCCCGACCAGGACGACGAGGTGCGCCGCAACGCCGAGCGTCTGGTGGAGGAGGTGAAGCGCGGCGGCAACTTCGCGGCGCTGGCCCGCCAGTTCTCGCAGTCCGCCGGTGCCGCGTCGGGCGGCGATCTCGGCTGGGTGCGCAGCGGCGAACTGTCGCCGGAAGTCGACAAGGCGCTGTCCGGCATGCGCGGCGGCCAGCTTTCGACGCCCATCCGCACGGCCACCGGCTATCACATCCTGCTGGTGCGTGGCCAGCGGCCGTTCGGCAGCAGCGGCGGCGAGGTGCCGATGCCCGCCGCCCAGCCGGCGGCCCCCCGTCCGCAGCCTCGGCCCGACGTGGCCAAGGCGACGGTTAACATGAAGCAGATCATCATCCCGATCGAATCCAAGGAACAGGCCAAGGCCGTCAAGGAACAGGCGGAAAAGCTGCGGAAGTCGATCAAGAGCTGCGCCGATTTCCAGGCCCGCGCCAAGGAAACCGGCATGCCGGAATCCGGCGACATGGGCACCATGCGCGTCAAGGACATGGCGCCCGGCCTGCAGAACCTCGCCCTCGGCATCCCGCTGGGTCAGGCCAGCCCGGTCCTGATGAGCCAGGCCGCCGCGGTGATCCTGATCGTCTGCAAGCGCGACGTGCCGATGATCCAGCCGCCGCCGGAAGCCCAGCCCGCCCCGCCGCCGCCGCCCGCGCCGACTCCGATCCAGGAGGCCAAGCTGCCGGGCCGCGAGGAGGTGGAGCGCGACCTTATCAGCGAGCGGGCCGAACTGCTGTCGCGCCGGTACCTGCGCGATCTGCGCCGCACCGCCTTCATCGAGACGCGCCTGTGACGGCCGCCCTGCCGGATAGCCTGCCGCTGGCCCTCACCATGGGTGAGCCGGCAGGCGTCGGCGGGGACATCACCCTGAAGGCCTGGGCGGCACGCCATGAAGCGGCGGTGCCGCCCTTCGTCGTCCTGGACGATCCCGACCGGCTGAGCGCGCTGGCGGCGAAGCTGGGAACGGCCGTACCGGTCCGGGAGATCGCAGACCCCGGCGACGCGGTGGCGCTGTTCGACCAAGCCTTGCCGGTCCTGCCGGTGCGCCTCGGCAACCCGGTTGTCGCCGGCACTCCCGACCCGGCGAACGGTGCCGCGGTGATCGCCAGCATCGACCGCGCGGTCGCCCTGGTGCAGGCGGGGCAGGCGGCAGCCGTGGTCACCAACCCCATTCAGAAATCATCGCTCTATGCCGCCGGCTTCCGCCATCCCGGCCATACCGAATATCTCGCGCATCTTGCCGGCCTGACCGAGGAGCCGATCATGATGCTGGCCGCCGCCGACCTGCGGGTGGTGCCCGTCACCATCCATGTGTCGGTGCGCGACGCGGTCGATCTGCTGACCACGGACGCTATCGTCCATGCGGGCCGCATCACCGCGGCGGCGCTTGCGCGCGATTTCGGCATCGTGCGGCCGCGGCTGGCGGTGGCCGGCCTCAATCCCCATGCGGGGGAGGGTGGGGCGATGGGCCGCGAGGAGATCGACGTCATCGCGCCTGCCATCGCGGCGTTGCGCGCCGACGGCATCGACGTGTCCGGTCCGCGTCCGCCCGACACCATGTTCCACGCCGCCGCCCGCCGAAGCTATGACGCCGCATTGTGCATGTACCACGATCAGGCGTTGATTCCGGTGAAGACGGTGGATTTCGACAGCGGCGTGAACATCACGCTGGGCCTGACCTTCGTCCGCACCTCGCCCGACCACGGGACGGCGCTGGACATCGCCGGAACCGGGGCGGCGAACGCGACGAGCCTGATCGCGGCGCTGAAAACCGCGGAGGAAATGGTGCGGAACCGGCAGCGGCCGGCCGCCCTCTGAGCACACTCTACTCCCGCAAACGGAAAAGGAGCGCCGGTGCGCTCCTTTTTTCATGCCGTTTTCGGTATCCGTATCAGCCGCGGTCGTCCGGATCGTACATCGTCGGACCGCTCTGGTGGTCGTGGTGCGAGGGCGCCTGTTCGCGGTGATGATGGGTGCGGGCGATGAACGGCGCCAACTCCTGCAGTTCGATGAAGTTGTCGGCCTGACGGCGCAGTTCGTCGGCAACCATCGGCGGTTGCGAGCGCACCGTGCTGACGACGCTGAAGCGCACGCCCTTGCGCTGCACCGCCTCCACCAGCCGGCGGAAATCGCCGTCGCCGGAGAAGAGCAGGATATGATCGACATGGTCGGCCATCTCCATCACGTCGATGGCCAGCTCGATATCCATGTTGCCCTTGATCTTGCGCCGGCCGGAGGCGTCGGTGAACTCCTTGGTCGGCTTGGTCACCATGGTGTAGCCGTTGTAGTCGAGCCAGTCGACCAGCGGACGAATCGGGGAATACTCCTGATCCTCGACGAGAGCGGTGTAGTAGAAGGCGCGCACGAGTCGGCCTTCCCCGGCAAAGCCGTCACGCAACCGCTTGTAATCAATGTCAAACCCCAATGATCGCGCGGCGGCATAAAGGTTCGCGCCGTCTATGAAAAGAGCGAGGCGCTCTTCCTTGTAAAACAACTTGCTGACATCACGCGGCAAAGTCGAGTTGCGCTCCAATGCCATAATCCTTTCATCGCTGATTGTAGAAAATTGACGGAACTTGCGCAAAAAGCTCGCGTTCCAATTTTGAAATCTAGTGTATCATGCGCAAACATACAAGGGGGCAACGCCTGCCGACTGTGGCTACCGATCGTATCGGCAGCGTGAAAGGCCGGTTCACCATCGCTCTCCTGACGCAATGCAGCAACGCTGTCGTTCGCGCTTGCACCTATCGGGCCACATCCATATAGTCTAGAGCTTCCTATGAATCCGGAGTTCGTCTGGCATGGCCCGCGTTACCGTTGAAGATTGCGTCCTGAAGGTTCCGAACCGTTTCGAGCTGGTCATGATGGCTGCCCAGCGCGCCCGCGAGGTCGCGAGCGGCGCTCCGCTGTCGATCGACCGCGACAACGACAAGAACCCGGTCGTGGCGCTCCGCGAGATCGCGGACGAGACGGTGTCGCTCGAATATCTGAAGAACGCCCTGATCAAGGGCCATCAGAAGCATGTTGAGCCGGACGAGCCGGAGGAAGAGATCGTCGAGCTGATGGCCGGCGAGAACGACTGGGCCGCCCGCGGCAACAATTCGCTGGGCGATGAAGACGGCATGAGCGAGAGCGACGGCGAGGAGTTGGGCGAGGACGACGACGTCGCCGCCGACATGGACGCCGAGCCGGGCGCCGGTTTCGCCATGACCGAGGATCCCGACGGAGACCTCTGATTCTGGACAACGACCGCAGGACCAGGAGGGGGCGCCACGTCCCCTCCCCGAAGAGAAAGGCGGGGAGCATCCGGCTCCCCTTCGGTTCGAACAGAACCACCACGAACACTTATAAGGCGCCGCGCGCGCCGGGTCGGGCCGCATGATCCGGCAGTACGAGCTTGTCGAGCGCGTCAAGGCGTATGATCCCAACGCCGACGAGGATCTCCTCAACCGCGCCTACGTCTATTCCATGAAGGCGCATGGATCGCAGACGCGCGCGTCGGGCGATCCCTATTTCCTCCATCCGCTGGAGGTCGCCGGCATCCTGACGCAGATGAAGCTGGACGCCGGCACCATCGCCACGGCGCTGCTTCACGATACGGTCGAGGACACCGTCGCCACGCTCGAGGACATCGAGCGGGTGTTCGGCAAGGAAATCGCCCGGCTGGTCGATGGCGTCACCAAGCTGTCGCGGCTGGAGCTGAACAGCGAGCAGGCCAAGCAGGCGGAGAATTTCCGCAAGCTGGTCATCGCCATGTCGGAGGACATCCGTGTCCTTCTGGTGAAGCTGGCCGACCGGCTTCACAACATGCGCACGCTGTTCCACCTGAAAAAGCCGGAAAAGCGCAAGCGCATCGCTCGCGAAACCATCGAAATCTACTCGCCCTTGGCCGAGCGCATCGGCATGCACAAGATCAAGGACGAGCTGGACGACCTTGCCTTCGCGGAACTGAACCCGGACGCGCGCGACAGCATCCTGGCCCAGCTGGCCCGCCTGCGCAGCGAAGGCGAGAACCGCGTCCAGACCATCATCACCGAACTGCGCGAGTTGCTGGCCTCCGAAGGGCTGCCGGACGCGACGGTGTCGGGGCGCGAGAAGTCGGCCTATTCGATTTGGCGCAAGCTGCAGCGCAAGAACGTCAGTTTCGAGCAGCTGTCCGACATCATGGCCTTCCGCATCACGGTCGGTTCGGTCGGCGAGTGCTATCAGGCGCTGGGCGTCGTCCACGCGCACTATCCGGTCGTGCCCGGGCGCTTCAAGGACTACATCTCCACGCCCAAGCCCAACGGTTACCGCAGCCTGCACACCGGCGTGATCGGTCCCGGCCGCAACCGGATCGAGGTGCAGATCCGCACCCAGGACATGCACGAGATCGCCGAGCTGGGTGTCGCCGCCCACTGGGCCTACAAGCAGGACCACCAGCCGCGCCCGAACGGCGGCGAGTACCGCTGGCTGCGCGAGCTTCTGGACATCCTGGAGCATGCGCAGAAGCCGGAAGAGTTCCTGGAGCACACCAAGCTGGAGCTGTTCCAGGACCAGGTCTTCTGCTTCACGCCGAAGGGCGACCTGATCGCGCTGCCGCGCGGAGCGACGCCGGTCGACTTCGCCTATGCCGTCCACTCGCAGGTCGGCGACCATTGCGTCGGCGCCAAGATCAACGGCCGCATGCTGCCGCTGCGCACCCAGCTGCAGAACGGCGATCAGGTCGACATCGTCACCTCGAAGGCGCAGACGCCGGTTCCGGGCTGGGAACGCTTCGTCGTCACCGGCAAGGCCCGCGCCCGCATCCGCAAGTTCCTGCGCACCCAGCAGCGCACCCAGTACATGGAACTGGGCCGCGGCATGCTGATGCGGCAGTTCAAGGCGGAAGGCTACGAGTTCACCGAGAAGGCTCTGGAGGCCGCCACCAAGATCTTCCAGCAGCCGACGGTGGACGACCTGATGGCGGGTGTCGGCTCCGGCCTGCATTCCGTTCGCGAGGTCTTCCACGCCGTCTTCCCCGGCCACAAGGCCCAGACCGCCCCCGTCGTCCGCGAGACGGAGGACAGCGCGCCGAAGCCGAAGCCCAAGGGGCGCAAGGAATCGGCCCTGCCGATCCGCGGCCTGATCCCCGGCATGGCCGTGCATTACGCCCGCTGCTGCCACCCGCTACCCGGCGACCGCATCGTCGGCATCGTCACCACCGGCAAGGGCGTGACGATCCACACCATCGACTGCGAAACGCTGGAAAGCTTCCACGAATCGCCGGAACGCTGGATCGACGTGTCGTGGGAAACCGGCCCCGATTCGCCGGAGGAGCATGTCGGCCGCATCAGCGTCGTCATCGGCAATGAACAGGGCTCGCTCGGCACGCTGTTCACGGTGATCGGCAAGAACCAGGGCAACGTCATCCACCAGAAGATCACGAATCGCAGCACGGATTATTTCGAGCTGCTGATCGATATCGACGTGAAGGATGCCAAGCACCTGACCAATATCATGGCCGCCCTGCGCGCCACCCCCGTCATCCATTCGGTGGAGCGGGCACGGGGACGCTGAACACTCCGTCATTCGACGGTGAAATCCCTGTCATCCGCAGGTGCATCGGTCGGTTCGGCGTGACGGAAGGCCGGAGCACCGCTATATAGACGGAATCGCTCCCGCCCGTTCCGGTGGGCGGCGACGCTTTGGAGTCCGTGCATGTCCCGTTTCCTGCGCCTCGGCGTGAACATCGACCATGTGGCGACCGTCCGCAACGCACGCGGCGGGGCGCATCCCGATCCCGTGCGTGCGGCAAGGCTCGCCATCGAGGCCGGGGCCGACGGGATCACCGCCCACCTGCGCGAGGACCGGCGCCACATCGTGGATCGCGACATCGAGCGGCTGATCGCCGAGATCGACCGTCCGCTGAACTTCGAGATGGCGGCGACCGACGAGATGCTGGCGATCGCGCTGCGGCACAAGCCGCACGCCGCCTGCCTCGTCCCGGAAAAGCGCACGGAGGTGACGACCGAGGGCGGGCTGGACGTGATCGGCCAGTACGACCATCTGGTGCGGCCGGTGGGCGAACTCGGTTCCGCCGGCATCCGCGTCTCGCTGTTCATCGATCCGGAGCCGGCGCAACTCAACGCCGCCAAGCGGCTGGGTGCCCCGGTGGTCGAACTGCACACCGGAGCCTATTGCGACGCCCACACTCCGGCAGAGCGCGAGGCGGAACTGGCGCGCATCGTCCGCGCCGCCGCCCATGCCGAGGCGATCGGGCTCGAATGCCATGCCGGCCATGGCCTGAGCTATGACACGGTCGGCCCGGTGGCGGCGATCCAGACCATCGTGGAGCTGAACATCGGCCATTTCCTGGTCGGCGAGGCGATCTTCGTCGGTCTGACCAACTCGATCGCCCGCATGCGCAAGGCGACGGATACGGCGCGAAACGCCGCGGCGTCCGCATGATGATGTCCGGCACCATCCTCGGCATCGGCAACGACCTGATCGACATCCGGCGGGTCGAGAAGTCGCTGGAGCGCTTCGGACAGCGTTTCATCGACCGCATCTTCACCGAGGTCGAGCAGGCGAAGTCCGAACGCCGCGCCGGTTCGGCCGCCAAGAACAACGCCCGCGCCTCGACCTACGCCAAGCGCTTCGCCGCCAAGGAGGCCTGCTCAAAGGCGCTCGGCACCGGCTTCCGCGACGGGGTGTTCTGGCGCGACATGGGGGTAGTCAACCTGCCGTCCGGCCAGCCGACCATGCGCCTGACCGGCGGGGCGCTGGCCCGGCTGGAGGCGATCACGCCGCCGGGCATGCGCGCCCGCATCCATGTGACACTGACCGACGAATACCCGATGGCCGAGGCCTTTGTCGTCATCAGCGCCGAACCGATCGAGTCCGCCCCCACCGAGGCCACAATGCCCACCAATACGGCGACCCCAGAATGACCTTTCAGAAAGAAACGGCGTCCAACGCCAAGGACAAGGAATCCGGGTTCGTCGAAACCGTGAAGACGGTGTTCTTCGCGGTTCTGATCGCTTTCGGCGTGCGGACTTTCGCGTTCGAGCCCTTCAACATCCCGTCGGGATCGATGATCCCGACCTTGCTGATCGGCGATTACCTGTTCGTGTCGAAATTCAGCTACGGTTATAGCAAATACACGGTCGGCTTCGGCCTGCCGCTGTTCGAGGGCCGGATCCTGGGCTCTCATCCGGAGCGGGGCGACGTGGCGGTGTTCAAGCTGCCGCGCGACAACAAGACCGACTACATCAAGCGGGTCGTCGGATTGCCCGGCGACAGCATCCAGATGATCGGCGGCATCCTGCACATCAACGGCCAGCCGGTGAAGCGCGAGCGGATCGAGGACTATGTGACCACGGACTCGCTGGGCCGCAGCATCCGCACCGCTCAGTTCGTCGAAACCCTGCCCAACGGCCGCAGCCACCGCATCATCGAGGAGTCGGACAACGGTCCGCTCGACAACACGCCGGTGTTCAAGGTGCCGGCCGGCAATCTGTTCATGATGGGCGACAACCGCGACAACTCGCTGGACAGCCGCGTGCCGTCGCAGGTCGGGTTCGTTCCCATCGAGAACATGGTCGGCCGCGCCGAATTCCTGTTCTTCTCGCTCGACGAGGGCACGCGCTTCTACGAGATCTGGCGCTGGCCGGTCGATCTGCGCTTCAGCCGCCTGTTCAACGGAGTCCGGTAAGTGTCCACCGTCACCAGGGCGCCCGCCGATGCGGGTGCCGGCTCCGAAACCGAGACCGATGGTGCCGTCCAGTCCGCCGATGTCGCGGAACTGGCGCGCGCGCTGGGTCATGACTTCGCCGACCTGTCGCTTCTGCGCGACGCGGTCACCCACCCCAGCCTGATGGGGCTGGAGCGGGCCGGCCGCAAGTCGCACAAGGGGCCGGGCATCGCCTATGAGCGGTTGGAATTCCTGGGCGACCGCGTCGTCGGGCTGGTCGTCGCGCAGTGGCTGCTGGAACGCTATCCCAACGAACGCGAGGGCGCGCTCGCCAAGCGCCATGCTGCGCTGGTGCGCCGGGAATCGCTGGGCCGGGTCGCCGACACCATCGGGCTGGGCGCCTATCTGCGCCTGTCCCCGGCGGAAGCATCGAGCGGCGGGCGGGAGAACCGGACCATACTGGGCGACGCCTGCGAGGCGGTGCTGGGCGCCATGTATCTTGACGGCGGGCTGGAGCCGGTGACGCGCTTCGTCCGCCAAGCCCTGGCCGGCGAGATCGACAAGGCGACGCCGCCGCCGCTGGACAGCAAGACCACGCTGCAGGAATGGGCGCAGGGGCGCGGCAAGCCGCTGCCCCGTTATGAACTGATCGAACGCAGCGGCCCGGCGCACGAGCCGCTGTTCGTTGTTGCTGTGCATGTGGCGGGCATGGATCCGGTCTCCGGGTCCGGTTCGTCCAAGCGCATCGCGGAAAAGAAGGCTGCCAGCACATTGCTGCGCCAGGTGGGAGTGCAAGTCGATGACTGACGGTCGCGACGACATCGACAAGACGAAGATCGAGACGCCCGGTTCCGAAGCCGCGGAGCCGAAGCCGGAATCCCAGGAGCCGAAGTCCGTGAAGGACGACGAGGCGCTGGAGCATGAAGACGGCGGCGCCGAGGGTGAGGACGCCGAAGAGGGCGACTTCGAAGACGACGAGTATGAGGACGGCGACTATGAGGACGACGATGAGGATGCCCCGCGCGGGCAGCCCATCTCCGTCCTGCCGCCTCTGCTGACGATGCCGGAGCATCCGCGCTGCGGCTTCATCGCCCTGGTCGGCGCGCCGAATGCCGGAAAGTCCACGCTGCTGAACGCGATGATCGGCAGCAAGGTGTCGATCGTCAGCCCGAAGGTGCAGACCACGCGCACCCGTGTGCTGGGCATCACCATCCAGGGCGACGCCCAGATGATCTTCGTCGACACCCCCGGCATCTTCAAGCCGAAGCGCCGGCTGGACCGCGCCATGGTGGCGGCGGCTTGGCAGGGGGCGGAGGACGCCGATGTCATCGGTGTGCTCTACGACGTGTCGCGCCGGTCGATTGACGAAGACACCCGCAGCATCGTCGCCCGCCTGAAGGAGCAGGGGCGCGAGGCGATCCTGATCCTGAACAAGATCGATCTGGTGAAGCGCGACGTCCTGCTGGGCATCGCCGATGCCTTCCGGCAGGAGGGAATCTTCTCCGACATCTTCATGGTGTCGGCCTTCACCGAGGACGGCGTCGCCGACCTCAAGCAGTTCCTGGCCGACCGGCTGCCGGAAGGGCCGTGGCACTTCCCGGAGGACCAGATCTCCGACATGCCCATGCGTCTGCTGGCGGCGGAGATCACCCGCGAGAAGCTGTTCCTGCAGCTTCACCAGGAGCTTCCCTATTCCGCCACGGTCGAGACCGAAGTGTGGGAGGAGTTCGAGGACGGATCGGTCAAGATCTCGCAGGTCATCTTCGTGCAGCGCGAAAGTCAGAAGGCCATCGTGCTGGGCAAGGGCGGCCAGCGGATCAAGGCTCTCGGCTCCGCCGCGCGCGGCGAGTTGCAGGGAATGCTGGAGCGCCGCGTCCACCTGATCCTGTTCGTGAAGGTGCGCGAGGGCTGGGTCGACGATCCGGAACGCTACTCGGCCTGGGGCCTGGACTTCGGGGCTTCGTAATGAAAAAGGCCCTCTCCCGACCGGGAGAGGGCCTTTTCCTTTTGGTCGGCTGCGGCCGGTGGTCTGGTCGGTAGCCTCAAGCGGCCAGCAGGCGCAGATGGCCGTCGAAATCGTCGAGCGCGCGCATGAGGTCCATCATCGCCTGATCGGCCTGGGCACGGGCGAAAGGCCATGCGTCGTCATCGGCCAGGTGAGCGGCCTCGATGCGGGCGATGGCGCGGTTGTTCAGGCCGCGGAGACGGTCGAGCGTACGCTCCCACGTCTCGCGCCGGTCGCTGTCCGCGCGCTCCACCATCGACCGGAGGGTCTCCATCCGGTCGGTGGCACGAAGGACGAGATCGCGGCTCAACGTGTCGAAGGCGTGCCGGTTGCGGCGGCTCATGAAAATCCTCCCTTGATCCTCAACCGTTTCAGACGTCCCGGTCGGACAGAACGATAGCGCCGGACCAATGCTGCGAAAACGCACCGGAAGCGCAGTCGGCACAGCCCGTTTGGGAGATGGCCGTGATGCGATTGCGAAATACGTGAGCAGTTGCGGAACGGCGTCCTGAATCCAAATCCCGCCGGGTTGCCCGATCCTTTACGGACAAGGCAAACCCGGTGGCCGAGGAAGTCTTCCTGGTTGGATTGCGTTTCCTCCTGGGCCGGTTTCATCCGGCCCATTCGATTTTTTATACGCCATCATTTTGACGACGTTCTTTTGTTTTCGTGACGCTTTTGTGCCGGATTGGGGGTGCCGGGTCAATCCGCCCAAAAATCATAGTCGGGGCACATTCTGTCGCAGCCGAAAGGCGAGGTTGTAGACCCGATATCGACCGGAAAGTCGGAAGTGGTAGAGCTTGCGATAACGCAGCTTGCCCAGTGGCAGTCACTCAACAGTAATTATTCGGCTGCGATCGCATAGGCGGGAACGGCTTCGGCATTGGCCGGCTCGGGCACCGCCGCGCCGCAGCAGGGGGCCGGAACGGCGGTCGCGGCGATGGTGGCGGCTTGCTGGGCCATGGCGGCGCGATGCTCGCTGGCCATGCTGCGCATCATCGGCACGCATTTGCCGCACTGGACCTGGCAATTGTGATGGCGGAACACCGAGGCCGGGTTGGTAGCGCCATTGTCCAGCGCAGCCTTGACCTTCTTATCGTTCAACGCGTGGCAGATGCAGACGTACATAAGCCCTCGGCGATCGGCGGTGTGAGAAGATTGTCCTGAACCCAGGAGTACCTGAGACTGAGAATCGTTGTCAACACCCACTTTGCGAACCAGTCGCATATAAGAAGGTTCGGGACGCTTTGTCACAGCCCCCTTCGCGTCACCGCGAAAGTGTCATGCCGCATCCTTGCGCTTGCATTCGCCGGCCGGCGGCGGTAGCCCCTGGGGCATGGACGACAGCACCCCCCAAGACACCTCCGCTTCCCTGCCGCAGCCCGCTCCCGGTGAGACCGCTCCCGGCGCGGTGGTGACCCCGCTCGGCCAGACGGTGTATCTGGCGGCCGACGGCTTCCTCGACGATCTGGTGGCGGAGCTGGGGGAGGTCGCGTCGGTCGACGGCCGGCTGGTCTTCGTCGACGGCCCTGCAAGGCCGGCGGCCTGGGCGCAGAACATCTGGTACGATCCGGTGCGCATCGAATTCGCCTCGATCAAGAGCGGGGCGAAGGCATTGCGCGGCATCCAGCGTAACTGGGCGCTGTGGTCGCAGCGGAACCACCGCCGCGCCGCCCTGATCCAGGAAAACCTGCCGCACGTCTCAGCCAAGCCGGTGGTCTTCCCGTCGCCGCTGCCGACGGCGCCGCTGGGGTCCTGGACGTTGACCGACGAGTCCACCATCATCGCGGCGGCGCATTGCTCCAGCCCGTTCCGCAACGGCGAGGTCACCTTCGTCGAGAACCGCACCGCTCCCCCCAACCGCGCCTATCTGAAGCTGTGGGAAGCGCTGACCCTGTTCGGGGAACAGCCGGGGCCGGGAGACCGCTGCCTCGATCTGGGCGCCTGTCCCGGCGGCTGGACCTGGGTGCTGCACGAGTTGGGGACATCGGTGGTCAGCGTCGACAAGGCGCCGCTCGACCCCGCCATCGCCGCCCTGCCGCGGGTGGAGATCCGCCAGGAAAGCGCTTTCGGCCTGAAGCCGGCGACGGTCGGCCCGGTCGACTGGCTGTGCTGCGACGTGATCTGCTATCCGACCCGCCTCTTGCGGCTGGTAAAGGAGTGGATGGACAGCGGGCTGGCCAAGCGCTTCGTCTGCACGCTGAAGTTCCAGGCGGAAACCGACCATGAGACCGCCCGCGCCTTCGCCGCGATTCCCGGCGGTCGGGTGCTCCACCTGCACCACAACAAGCACGAGCTGACCTGGATGTGGCCGGCGAAATAGGCGCCGGCGCTCACGCCAGCGCCCGCCCCTCGGTGAAGCCATAGCTGACGTAATGCTGCTTGGCGCCGGCGATGCTGCCGCTCACGGCGGAGTTGACGTCGGGGTTGGCAGCCAGATAGGCGGGGGCATTGAATCCGGCGAGGGAGCGGCCCTCGAAGCGACCATTGACGATGTAGTGCAGTTCCGCCGCCTCTCGGTTGTCGCCGTAGGCGGCGATCAGGTCGCGGTTGCCGGCCTGATAGGACAGCGTGTCGAACAGGGTGGAACTGCGGCCCTCGCGGTTTCCGACCTCGATGTAATGGCGGGTCGCGGCACCGACATCGCTGCCGAAGGCGTTCAGCAGGTCGCCGTAGCCTGCCAGGTAATTGTAGGGATTGAACCCGGTCAGGCTGCGCCCCTCAAAGACGCCGGCACCGGTGAGATGCTGCGTCGCGGCGGCGGCATCGGTGCGGATGGCGGCGATCAGGTCGGCGTTGGACGCGATGTAGCGCAGGGGATCGAAATTGCCGGACACGCTGGCCGACAGGGCGGTGCCGGTGTCGGAGAAGCGGAGGTATTCGATGTTGCTCAGCAGGTCGACGCCGTCGGCGCCGCTGACGACGTAGCGGCTGGCATCAAGCTGTTGGACGCGATATCGCGACCGGCTGCCGCTGAACACCACCGTGTCGGTGCCGCCGCCGCCGTCCAGGATATTCCCCAGCGTGTTGACGGTGATGATGTCGTCGCCGCTCCCGCCGACCGCCAGCTGGACCGTGGTGCCATAGGCCAGTGCCAGGAAGGTCGTGCCTCCTGCACTGCTGAACCCACCCGTGCGCAAGTCCAGCGACAGCGACGCCGTCTGCGTGCCGCCGTTCAGCGTGTTGCGGCCGTTCGGGTCCCATAAGGTGGTGAAACTGCCGGTGTTCAGCGTGTAACTGCTATCGCCGGCACCGGTGGACAGGTTGGCGCCGTAGAGATACTGGATCGCCGCGATGTCGTAGAGGCTCGGACCGGTCAGGTAGGTCCCCGACGGCAGGGCATCGTTGCCGTTGTAGGACATGATGCTGTATGCATAATTGTCCGTCGTGGCCGGAAGGAAGGGTCCCTCGGTTCCGTCGGTGCTGCCGGCGTCATAGTTGCCGGGGTGTTTCAGGCCCAGCGCATGGCCGATCTCGTGGATGACCGTCATGTAGGCATAGCTTCCGGCCGTGGGATTGACGTTGCCGGCGCTGTCGTTGGCAAGGAAGACGTCGCCGCCCTGCGACGCGGCGGATGGGTAGTAGGCATAGGCGGCGGTGACGCCGTTCTGCCGGTTGGTGCCGAACAGCATCGTGGCGCCGGAAACGTCGGCCGTTTCGACGAAGGTGATGTTGGCCACGGCGCTCCAGGCCGCCAATGCCTGACGGACCACGGCGCGCTGCTCGTTGTTCATCGTCGCGAAGCCGGTGGCGTCGGCGCCGGCCACCTGACGCGAACTGGTCGCGAAGGCATAGGTGACGGTGACCGCACCTCCGACGGAGGTGCCGTCCAGCACCGTCCCGCCGGAACCCCAATGCGGCGCTCCGCTGGTCAGAAGGGCGGAGATGTAATCGGTCAGCGCGGACTGGCTCATGGAAGCTGGGCTCTCGCGGGGATCGGGGATGTATGACGGGGGCGGGGCCCGTCGACAGAGATGTTGCGCGGAACCGGGCGCCGGTCAGGCGCGGCGCAGGGCCAGTTCGATCGATGGGCGGAGCATGGACGCCGCCGCATAACCGATCTCCACCGCCTCCGCCGCGCGGTCGAACTCCAGGATGCCGATATGGGCCAGCCTCGGCGCGATCAGAACGTCCGGCGGCTCGCCGGCCAGACGGGAGCGGGTGATGCGGTCCTGCATGATGTCGATGGAGCCGGCCATCACCTCCAGCGCATTCGGCATCGGCTTCTGGGCATGGGCGTCGTCGATCTGGTCGGCTATGAAGCGGGTGCGACTGCTGGGCTTGCGGCCGAGCCATGTAGAGATCTGGCTGGTCAGATGCGACAGCGCCGGGGAGCCGGCATCGCCGCCGGCCACCACCGCCTCCGGCACAGAGGCCGGGGCTTTGGCGACGGCAGGCTTGCCGTTCACGCGCCCCCCGCTGCCGCGTCCATTCGGGCGGCCGAGCGGGGACAGTTCGCTGTTCAGGTTCACCGCCACCACCACGTCGGCCCCGAGCGCCCGGCAGAGCGACACCGGCACCGGGTTGACCAGCGCGCCGTCCACCAGCAGGTGATGGTCGCGCCGCACGGCCGGGAACAGGCCGGGCATGGCGGCCGACGCCATTACCGCCGACATCAGCGGCCCGTCACGCAGCCAGATCTCGCGCCCCGTCGACAGGTCGGTGGCAACCGTGGCGAAAGGCAGCCGCAAATTCTCGATCAGGATGTTGCTGCGGTCGTTGTCGAAGCGGCCGAACGCCTTTTCGGCGGCGACCAGCCCGCCGCGCCGGAAGGTGAGATCGATGATGCCCAGCATGCCGAGCCAGCCCATCTTCTGCGCCCAGGCCTGAAGCTCGTCCATCTGGCCGGTCAGATAGGCGGCTCCGACGGCGGCGCCGATGGAGGTGCCGCAGATGATGTCCGGTTCGAGCCCGATCTCCTCCAGCGCGCGCAGGACGCCGATATGCGCCCAGCCCCGGGCGGCCCCGCTGCCCAGCGCAAGCCCGATCTTCAGGTCGGTTCCCTTCGCCATCCGCATCCCCTGTCGGTGCCGCCCGGCCGACCCCGGCGGCTTGGTCTAGAGCGTATCATCTAGGCATTGCCGGCCGGTTACGGAAGCGGCCGTAAGAGGCACGCCGCCGGCGCACCGGCCATCGCCGCGCGGGTGCTGGGCAATGCCGAGAATTTGACCGATCTTTGACCTGCATCATCGGTTCGGACGCGGTGACTGTGGCATTTCTGTGCCAGTTCGGTTGGAAGAATGCTTCTGTGCTGGGTGTTAACCATGCGTCAACTGGACCCGGCGCAGTTTCGTTGCGTTGCAGTGTAGTTCTCGAAACCGGAAGGTCTGTCATGGCCGACGAACTGAAAAGCTTCAGGAAGGACTGGAAACGCTGGTCTCCGGCGGAACGGCTGGTTGCCGTCACCATCCTGGTCCTGATCGCCCTGCTGGGCGCGCCGGCCGCCGCCGGCCTGTTCTGATCACCCTCTCTGCCCACCCGCTGCGGTCGCACTCCGGTCGATCACGGGTGGATCACACTGTGGCGAACGGGCCACGGCTGCGCTCCGGCAGGGTCGTCTTTACGGGCTCTTAACCCTCGCGCCATAGGCTTGGTCGGCTCGGACAGTTCCTGGGACGGTTGGGCGCCACAAGCGGTCGGAGCGTTGCACCTCCGCCCTGCGGCACCGACGGGCGCTCGCTGGAGGGCGCCGACCGGGGAGGATCCGGCATATTCCGCCAAGGCCCTGGCCCCTCTCGCTGGACACGCCCGATGACCTTCTCCGCCCATTCCGCCGTGACGGAACAGAAGCTTCTGAGACAGCGCCTCGACGCCGCCTTCGCCGAGGCCGCCAAGCCCCTGTCGCGGGACGAGGTGACGGACATCCTCCGGACCATCCTGGGCAGCATGGACGGCGACATCTCTGCCACCGACCTGCGCCTCTACAAGGAGGTCGTCGACCTCGCCAAATACATCGAGACGGCCAAGCAGGAGATCGCGGCGCTCCAGCCAGCGGAAATCCGCGACGAGCATATCCGCACCGCCACGGACGAACTGGACGCGGTGATCGGCGCGACGGAGAAGGCGACCTTTGCCATATTCGACGCCTGCGACGCCATCGGCGCCATCGCGGGGCAGTCGGATGCCGAAACCGCCGCCAAGCTGAACGACCAGATCACCGCGATCTACGAGGCCTGCAACTTCCAGGACATCACCGGCCAGCGCATCAGCAAGGTGGTGCGGACGCTGAAGCACATCGAATCGAAAGTGGACATGATCGTCGCCGCCTTCGGCAGCGAGGTGCGCCAGAACCACGCCCCCCGTCTGGCCAAGCTGGCGGCGGAGGACGCCGAGACCGCCGTCCATTTCGAACCGATGAGCGCGGAGGAGGCGGACCAGCAGCTTCTGCATGGGCCGCAGTTGCCGGGCAACGCCATGGACCAGGACGAAATCGACCGCCTGCTCGCCAGCTTCGACTGACGCCATGCTGGCCGGCAAACCCACCAGCGGGCTCAACAGCGGCCGGTCGACCCAAGGCCGCGGACCGGGTCCGGCCGGCGCCGGGCTTCTGACGATGCGGGCCGGCCGTGGGGGCGGGGAGGAACATGCCAATCCCAACAACGGCAGCATCCTGCTTCTGCTGTCGCTGTTCCTGCTGCTGCTGGTCTTCTTCATCGTGCTGAACGCCCATTCCGTGCAGACCGTGCAGAAGGTGAAGGCGGTCGCCGCCTCGCTGGAGCGGACCTTCCCGAGCTTCGTCATCGATCCGCGCCTGCGCGATGGGACGGAGCCGGTGGCCTCGCGCGCCGGGACGGTCTTTGCGGTGCAGCGGCTAGACGGTGTCGGCACGCTGTTCGCCACCGAGATCGCGGTCGCGAAGGTGGAGGTGGTCGCTCCCGGCAAGCTGCTGGAGGTGCGTCTGCCCGCCGACGACCTGTTCGTCCCCGGCACCATGATGCTGCGGCCGGACCGCCAGGGCCTGATCGACCGGATCGCCGACGCGCTGCGCCAGTCGCGCCATGGCGAGCGGGTGGAACTGGACGCGCTGTTGGGCATCGGCCCGACGGGAACGCCCAGCCAGCCGCCGGGGCCGGTCGCGCGCGCCGGGGCCTTCGCCCGTGCGCTGATCGCCGATGGCGCACCGGCCCGCAACGTCACCGTCGGCATCGAGCGGGGCGAGCCGGGTGGTGTGCGTCTGCTGTTCTCCCTGCGCTGGGACGAGGATGGGACGACCAGGCGCAGGCCGGAGGTGCGGAAATGATCCGCGTTCCCAACATATCCGGCAAGTCGGGAGCCGAGGATCGCGGCGGTCAGCGCAAGACTCTGTGGCTGATCAGCTTCACGGACCTGATCTCATTGATGCTCGCCTTCTTCGTTCTGATGTATTCGATGAGCGAGCCGGAGGCCGAACGCTGGACCCGTCTGGCGAAGGGCGTGGCGGACTCGATCCCCGCCGCGCGGTCCACCGCCGCCGCACCGTCCGACCGGCCGGCCGATCCGTCGGCAGCCTTCAATGCGCAGGCGGTGGAGCAGCGCGCGGCCATCGACCTGCATTATCTGGCGGCCCTGCTGGGCAGCCAACTGCGGTCGAACGCCGAGTTGTCGGTGGTCGATGTCCGGCGCGAGGACGACCGCGTCGTCATCCGCCTGCCGGGGGAACGGATGTTCGATCCGACCGGCGCCGCCTTTACCGAGGAGGGGCGGCGGGTGCTGTTCCTGCTGGGCGCCGTCATCGGCCGCATCGGCAACCGGATCGAGCTGGTCGGCCATGCGGAGCGCGAGGATCCGGCCGGTGGTGTGGCCTGGGAACGGGCGCTGACCAGGGCGGTCGCCGTCTCCGCCGCGTTGCGGGAAACCGGCTATCGCCGGGATCTGGTGGCGCGGGCTGTGATGATGCCGGTTGAAGGGGCTGGCGGCGGACGCCTGCCGGTGGATATCGTGGTGCGAGAAGAAGGAGCGGATTGAGGTGACTGACCGGTCGGCATATCGGAGAAAGCGCTGGCTGCGCGGCTGTGCCGCCGCGGTGGCGCTGTTGACCGTGCCGGTCCTGCTGTCCCCTCTGCCGTCCGATGCCGCCACCGTGCCGGTGCGCGGCGGCACCCACAGGGAATTCGGGCGGCTGGTCTTCGACTGGCCGGGCAAGGTGGACTACACCGCGTCGGTGGAGGGCGACCGGCTGGTCGTCACCTTCACCGAACCGATCGACGCGCAATTGGATCGTCTGGTTCGGGCACTGCCGGATTATCTGGCCGGCGGCCGGGTGGAGCCGGACGGCAAGACGGTCTCCTTCGACCTGAAGCGTCCGATCTCGCTGAAGAGCTTCCGCAATGGCAACGCCGTCGCCATCGACCTGTCACCCGCTGCGGCGCAATCCACTGCGACGGCATCGGCAACGACGGAACCCGCGAAGGCGGAGCCCGCCAAGCCGGTGCCGTCCGCCGGCCGGGTTCGGGTGCGGGCTGCGGACCAGCCGGACCAGAGCCGGCTGACCTTCGACTGGCCGTCGCCGGTCGGTTATTCGGTCAAGCGCGACGGGGCGGCCGTGACCGTCTCCTTCGACAAGGGCGGCACCGCCGACCTGTCGGCAGTGGCCAAGGCGAAGCTGCGCAACATCCAGAACGTGGAGTCCTACCGCCAGCCGGACGGGTCGCTGGCCATCACCCTGGCCGTGCCGCAGGATGCCGAGGTGAGCGACAGCGCGCAGGGCAAATCCGTGATTCTGTCCGTCGGCAACCCCGGATCGCGTGCCGGGCTGCCGAAGACCGAAGCCGCGCCCACGGTCGCCGGATCGCAAGGGACGATGCCGCCGCAGGGCGGCCAGGGGAGCAGTCAGGCGCCGGCCACCGACGGGCCGACCGTTGCGTCGACGACGACCAGCCGCTCCGCCACCGCCGCCAATGCGGCGACCGCGACACCGGCTGCCGCACCGGCCGCTGCTGCCCAGCCGGCTCCTCCGGTTGAAGCCAAGGCGGCACCCGCGACGCCCACCGATGCCAAGACTCAGCCGGTAGCCGGACCCAAGGGACCGGTTCTGACCTTCGACACCGGCGGACCGTCGTCGATCGCAGTCTATCCGCGGGCCGGCCAGCTCTACGTCGTGTTCGACCGGCCCATGCCCATCGGTGCCGGCAAGCTCAGCGGTCCCGGATCCGAGCTGATGGGCGCGGTGGAGCCGGTGCCGGCGACCGGCGGCAGCGTGTTCCGCACCAAGATCGGTCCGATGGTCTGGCCGACGGTGGAGCGGCAGGGCACCAGCTGGCGCATCCTGTCCTCCGGTCGTCCCGCCAACATCGGCAGCGCCGGCGACCTGCGGGTGGAACCCGATCCCGATTTCCTGCTGGGCGCCCGGCTGCTGGTTCGCGCCCCGGACGCCGCCAACGTCGTGCAGTTTGCCGATCCCGACGTCGGCGACCGCATTCAAGTGGTGCCGCTGCCCAGCCCGGGGCGTGGCCTGCCCGAGCCCCACCGCTATCCGGATCTGGAGGTCATGCCCTCCTACCAGGGCGTTGTGGTGCGGCCGATCTCCGACAATGTGACGGTTCGTGCGATCAAGGAGGGGGTGGAACTGACCACCGCCGGGGGGCTGCACCTGTCGCCGGCTGCCGATGCCGGCAATCCGGCCGTGGCACCGACACCCGGCGCCATGCCCGCCCCGGCACAGCAGACGGCACCGCAGCCGGTCCCGGCCCAGCTTGCCGCCGCCCCGCAGCCCGTTCCGCCGACCGGCGGCGCGTCGTCCATGGAGCCGCCGAAGGCGCAGCCGGCCCAGGCACAGGCCCAGGCGCAGGGTCGCCGCCTGTTCAACCTGCCGGCCTGGAAGCACGGCGACCTCGACAATTTCACCCAGGCACGCCAGGACCTCCAGCTCGCCGTCGTCAATGCTCCGGAATCGGAGCGGGCGAAGGCGCAGCTCGACCTCGCACGCTTCTATTTCGCCAACGGTTTCGGTCAGGAGACGCTGGGCCTGCTGGATGTTCTGCAGCAGAATCAGCCGGACCTGGAAGGCTGGCCGGAATTCCGCGCGCTGCGCGGGGCGGCCCGCGTGCTGGCCGGCGATCTGGAGGGCGGCGAGGCCGACCTGTCGATTCCGTCGCTGGCCAACAACCCGGAAGCCAACCTATGGCGTGCCGCCATCGCCGCCGACCGGCGCGACTGGCCGAAGGCGATGGCCGGTTTCAAGGCGTCGGGTCAGATCCTGAACGGCTATCCGGAACCGATGATCGGCAAGCTCGGCCTGCGTGCGGCGGAGGCGGCGCTGGAGACGCGCGACACCGCCACCGCCAAGCGGCTGTTCGACCGCGTGATCGAACACAGCGGCCCGGAGCAGGAGGAGAACCCGCAGACACAGTACCTGCGCGGCCTGCTCTATGCCCAGACCGGCGAGACCGATCAGGCGCGCCAGCAGCTGACCGCCGCCTTCAACAGCTACGACCGCTTCTATCGCGCCAAGGCCGGGCTGGCGCTGACCAACCTGGAGCTTTCCGAAGGCAAGATGTCGCCGACTGCGGCGGCGGAGCAACTGGCCGGCCTGACCTTCACCTGGCGCGGCGACGACCTGGAGATGCAGATCCGCTCGCGCATGGGCGAGGTGCTGATTGCCGGCGGCGAATATGCCAAGGGCTTCAACACAATGAAGGAAACGGCGGCACTGGTCGCCGACACGCCGCGGGCGGAGGCGATCACCAGGGAGATGTCGCGCATCTTCGCCGACCTGTTCAAGGACGGTGCGCAGCGCCTACCGACGCTCGATGCGCTGCAGCTCTACGACCAATTCCGCGAATTGACCCCGGTGGGCGAGGCCGGCGACGAGATCATCCGGCAGTTGGCGGAACGGCTGATCTCCATCGACTTGCTGAACCGGGCCGCCGACCTGCTGCAGCATCAGGTGGAATTCCGCCTTTCCGGCCTGGACAAGGCGCGGATCGGCACGCGTCTCGCCTCCGTCCGTCTGCTCGACAACAAGCCGGAAGAGGCGCTGAAGGCGCTGGAACTGTCGAACATCGCCGGCCTGCCGGCCGATCTGGCGGCCGAACGGCGGCTGATGCAGGCCAAGGCGCTGGCCGAACTCAATCGCGGCGACGAGGCGATGCAGTTGCTGGCGCAGGACGACAGCGGCAACGCCAACCTGCTGCGCGTCGACATCGCCTGGAAGGGCCAGAAGTGGGATGCCGCGGCGCTGGCGCTGAACAAGGTGATCGGACCGCCGCCTGCGCCCGGCAAGCCGCTGGATCCCAACATGTCGCAGCTGGTGCTGAACCGGGCGGTCGCGCTGGCTCTGGCCGGCGACGGCAACGGGTTGAATCTGCTGAAGAAGGATTTCGAAGGGTCGATGAAGGGCGGGCCGAACGAGGACGCCTTCCGCATCCTGACCCGCCCCGAACAGGCGATGGGACTGATCGACGTGGGGACCATCCGCTCCCGCGTGGCGGAAGTAGATATGTTCAAGAAGTTCCTGAAGGAATATCGCGGCGGCAAGCAGCCCGCGGACAAGCCGACGTCCTGATAGACGTCCTGACAGGGTCCTGAGGCGGCGGGACGCACCCTGCGGGGGGAACGGACCCGTCCCGCCGCCCCTTCCGCGCCGTTACTTCGGCAGCAGAACCTTGTCGATGACGTGGACCACGCCGTTCGACTGCTGGACGTCGGCGATGGTCACACGGGCCATGTTGCCGGATGCATCGGCGACCATCACGGCATCGCCGGTCTGGGTGAAGGTCAGCGGCATGCCTTCCACCGTCTTCAGCATCGCCTTGCCGTTGCCCTTCTTGATGTCGGCCACGAGGTCCTTGGCGTCCAGCTTGCCCGGCACGACGTGATAGGTCAGCACCTTGGTCAGCTGGCCCTTGTTCTCCGGCTTCAGCAGCGTGTCGACGGTGCCGGCGGGCAAGGCCGCGAAGGCGTCGTTGGTGGGGGCGAAGACGGTGAAGGGACCCTTGCCGTTCAGCGTGTCGACCAGCCCGGCGGCCTTCACGGCAGCGACCAGCGTGGTGTGGTCCTTCGACTGGGACGCGTTCTCCACGATGGTCTTGTTGGGGTACATCGGCGCGCCGCCGACCATCTTCTCCATGGCGGCATTGGCGCAACCGGCAAAAAGAAGGGTGGCGATCGCCACGGTGGCAACCTTCTTCATAGCATTCCCTCTTATCGGTGAAGGTCCGCTTCCCGCGGACACACCACCGTTACGGGGGAGGCTTCCGGGCAGATCACAGGTATTTGCCGAGGGGGCGTCGATTTTATTTGGCCGATGGGGGTAGGTCTTTCGGGTTGCTGTCGCCCCCTGTTCAGCGAGCAGGACAGGGGGCAGACCGCCTTGCCGGCCCTACAGCTGCACCTGGGTGCCCAACTCCACCACGCGGTTGGGCGGCAGCTTGAAGAAGTCGGTGGCGCTGACCGATGTGCGGGACATCACCACGAACAGCTTCTCGCGCCACAGCGCCATCTGCGAGTTCATCTGCGGGATCAGCGTCTCGCGGCCGAGGAAGAAGGAGGTCGCCATCACGTCGAACTCCAGCCCGAACGCCTTGCACAGCCGCAGCGCCTTCGGGATGTTCGGTTCCTGCGAGAAGCCGTAGCGCACTGTGATGCGGTAGAAGCCCTCGGCCAGCCCCTCCACCACCACGCGGTCCTTGGCGGGAACGCGGGGCACGTCCTCCACCACCACGGTGACGAAGACGACGCGCTCGTGCAGAACCTGATTGTGCTTCAGGTTGTGCAGCAGCGCGATCGGCACGGTGTTGGAACTGGAGGTCATGAAGACCGCCGTGCCCTTCACCCGAAGGATGTCGGAGGACTTCGCCTGCCGCTTGATGAAGGCGTCGAGCGGCAGCGATTCCTCGGCCAGCCGCATGGTCAGGACGGCCCGGCCGCGACGCCAAGTGGCCATCAGGCCGAGCGTGAGGACCGCGATCACCAGAGGCACCCAGCCGCCATGGGGGATCTTCACCGCATTGGCGGCGAAGAAGGAGATCTCGATCGTCAGGAACACCGCCCCGACACCGAGGCAGAGCGGCAGGCTCCAGTTCCAGCGGCGCCGCGCCACCACGAGGAACAGGGTGGTGGTGATGATCATGTCGCCGGTCACCGCGATGCCATAGGCCGCCGCCAGCCGGCTGGAGGACTGGAACAGCACCACCAGCCCAAGCACCGCGGCCAGCAGGCCCCAATTGGCACGGGGGATGTAGATCTGCCCTTCCTCCTCGTTGGAGGTGTGGCGAATGTCAAGCCGCGGGCAGAGGCCCAGCTGCACGGCCTGCCGGGTCAGGGAGAAGACGCCGGAGATGACAGCCTGGCTGGCGATGACGGTGGCGGCCGTGGACAGGCCGATCAGGGGATAGAGCCCCCATTCCGGCGCCAGCAGATAGAAGGGACTGCGCACCGCCGACGGATCGCTCAGCAGAAGGGCGCATTGACCGAGATAGTTCAGCAGGAGCGCCGGCAGCACCACGGCCAGCCAGGCCACCTGGATCGGGCGGCGGCCGAAATGGCCCATGTCGGCATAGAGCGCCTCGCCGCCGGTCACCGCCAGAACCACGGCGCCCAGCACCAGGAAGCCGGCCACGCCGTGGTTGGCGAAGAATGACAGGGCGTAGAGCGGGTTGAAGGCGACCAGGACGCCCGGTTGCTGGACCACCTCGACCAGCCCCAGGATGCCGAGCGTCGAGAACCACGCCAGCATGATCGGGCCGAACAGCGCGCCGACGCGCGAGGTGCCGTGGCTTTGGATGGCGAACAGGGCGATCAGGATGGCGACCGTCAGCGGCACCACGACCGACTCCAGCGCCGGCTCCGCCACCTCCAGGCCTTCGACCGCGGACAACACGGACATCGCCGGGGTGATCATGCCGTCGCCGTAGAACAGCGCGGCGCCGAACAGGCCCAGTGCGGTCAGCAGGGTCAGACGGCCCGACGCATCCGGCCGCGTCTTCGACGCCAGCGCCAGCAGGGACAGGATGCCGCCCTCGCCCTTGTTGTCGGCCCGCATGACGAAGCCCACATACTTCACGGTGACGACCATCACCAGGGCCCAGAACACCAGCGACATGATGCCGAGGATGTTGTCGGGGGTCAGTGCCAGCCCGTGCTCGCCGCCGAAGCATTCGCGAAGCGTGTAGAGCGGGCTGGTGCCGATGTCGCCGAAAACGACCCCGAGCGCGCCCAGGGTCAGCGTCGCGAGCTTGCCGGTGTCTGGCGGCGCGGCCTTCAAAGCGGTGTCAGTCATGCAGTGGTTGCGGTCCGAGGTTGGTCCGTCGTTGCGATGGCGCCCGGTGCGACGGTGACGGCACCGACTGTCGAACCCCGGTCCGGCGATCGCGACAGGTCGGAGCCATCCGGCGGTCCGGCCTCCTTGCCGGTCCCCCGCCTGCGCTCATCGGCTTCCTCATACGCGTTTACGGCGGCGGACGCCAGCGCGCGCTTGCGCGGCGAAGCCCAAGCGCGGGGGATGCGACGAAGTGCGCAGGGTATTTCGCGCTAAGCGTGCAATTTCAGCCCGCACCTATTTTCAAAGCGTGCCGAAACTGCGCGCCAGCGATCCGGCGATCAGGTACCACCCGTCGACCAGCACGAAGAAGATGATCTTGAACGGGATGGCGACCATGGTCGGCGGCAGCATCATCATGCCCATCGACATCAGGATCGACGACACCACCATGTCGATGATCAGGAAGGGCAGGAACAGCAGGAAGCCGATCTCGAACCCGCGCTTGATCTCCGAGATCATGAAGGCGGGGACCAGGACGTGCAGCGGCATGTCGGACGGCTCCGGCACCGACTGGATGCGCGCCATGTCCATGAACAGGCGCAGATCCTTCTCGCTGGTGTGGTTCAGCATGAACTCGCGCAGGGGCGCCACCGTGCGGCGGAACGCCTCCATCTCGTCGATTTCCTGGTTGATCAGCGGTTGGATGCCCTGGTTGTAGCTGCGCTCGAACACCGGGGCCATGACGAAGAAAGTCAGGAACAGGGCCAGCGACATCATCACCGTGGTCGGCGGCACCTGCTGCACGCCCAGCGCGTTGCGCAGGAAGGACAGCACGATGACGATGCGGGTGAAGGCCGTCATCATGATCAGGATCGACGGCGCCAGCGACAGCACCGTGATCAGAGCCACCATCTGGACGATGCGGCTGGTGGCGGTGCCGCCGGCATCGCCCAGGTCGAAGGTCAGGCTCTGCGCCAGCGCCGGCCCGGCGCTGAGGCCGGCGAACACGCCGACGGCCAGCGCCAGCAGAAGCGCGGCGGCCAGCGGCTTCCAACAGCCCGCGAGGCGACGGAGGAGGAGCGGCCTCATTGCGGCTGGCTCCCCGCCGCGACTGCGGCGGCGGGCGGAGCGGCAGGGGCTTTTTCGTCCGACTTGGCCAACGCGCTGTCGAAGCCGCCGGCCGGTGCGCTGTCGACCAGCAGGTCGCCATTGGCGCTCAGCAGGATCAGATGTTCGCGGTCATCGCGGCGGATCAGGATCAGCCGCCGCTTGGCGTCGATCGGCAGCGCCTCCACCACGCTCAGCCGGCGCTGGCGTGCGCGGCCGCGCACGGTGCCGCCGGCCATGCCGACGCGGCGCATCACCCAGGCGACGACCATGATCAGCGCCACCACGAAGAAAAGCGCCATCAGGAAACGGATATACTGGTCGAGATCCATGGAAGCGGCGGGCTTTCTCTAATCAGGGCAGTTCGTCTGTGCGGGCGGGGCCGGTACGCCCATAGGCGGCGGCGGCGCGCTGTCGGGCGGTGTGCGGATCGTCGCGCCCCGCCAGTGCGGCGGCGATGGACTGCTCGCGCTTGGCCTGCTGGTCGGCCAGGGATGCCGCCAGAGGATCCAGGGCGGCAACGAGGTCGCCGAGCGGGCCGAGCAATGCCCGCGCCTCGTCGTGCGGCATCCCCTCCGCCTCGGCGCAGAGGCGGGCGACGCTGTCCTGCAGCCCGGCAAGGTCGATCAGGGCGCCGGCCTCCGCCTCCGCCCGCGCCTCTTCCAGGGCCGCACCGAGGGATGCCGCCCGTTCCGTGAGTTCGGCCAAGGAGCAGGCACCCCGAGGGGGGCGGGGAGGGGATGGCGGACGGGTCACGGCTTGTCCTCCATATGCGTGGCGGCCATGGGCTTGGCAGGCTCTTCCGGTTGCGGTTCCGGCGGCAGGGTGCCGTTCGCGCGGTAGACATAGGCAAGGACTTCGGCCACGGCGGCAATGGCCTCCACCGGGATATCGCTGTCGACCTCGATTGCCGACAGGATCTCCACCAGATCGGCATCCTCGCGCACCTTGACGCCGTTGGCGAAGGCGACCTCCAGGATCTGCTCCGCCACCGTTCCCTTGCCGGTGGCGACGATCCGCGGCAGGGTCTGAGTCCCCAGTTCGTATTTCAGCGCGACGGCGACCGGACGCCGCGCAGGCATGGGCCCGGACGGGTGCGGGGGCGTACAGGCCGGCTTGGATGCGGGGGAGCGGGGCTGCGCGGACAAAAGGCGGCCTTTTCAAGGGGTCCTTCCTGGCCCGCATCCTGGACCGGTAGGCTTAACGAACTGTAAAGGCGGTCTGCCGGCGCCACTCGCGATTGCCGGGATTCATCCTTCGTTAACGCAAACGGGCGACCATCGGGAGTGCGGCCTTCCAATGGCTATTCTGCCGAAGGTTTGGGCCGGAGGTTTGGCGTCGGTCGGCGTGACCGGAGGCATCAAGGACGGGATCAGGGCCATGGACCTCGGAAATCTCGGCATCTTCAAGCTGATGTCGCGCAAGATGGACTGGCTGACCCAGCGTCAGGAAGTCATCTCGCAGAACATCGCCAATGCCAACACGCCCGAGTACAAGAGCCGCGACCTGAAGCCCTTCAGCTTCCGCGACGCGCTGAGCGACAACCGGCGGCTGACCCCGGCGGCGACGGATCCGTCCCACCTGGCCGGCACCCGCGGTCCCGGCGGCCTTGCCAAGGAACAGAAGGTGCGCGACCCGTACGAGACGGCGCCGGACGGCAACAACGTCGTCCTGGAAGACCAGATGATGCGGATGGGCCAGAACGCGATGGATTACCAGACCATCACCAACCTGTACAAAAAGCAGGTCACGATGATCAAGTCGGCGATCCGCTCCGGGGGCTGACCGGCCTTCGGGTTCGGGCCGGGTTCGGGCCGGGCGGGCATGTGGCTGCCGGCCGCAGGGTTTGCAGGCGTTTGAGGAGGCGGTGCGATGGATCTCTACAAGTCGATGGCGGTATCCGCCTCGGGCCTGAAGGCGCAGGGCACGCGCCTGAAGGTCATTTCGGAGAATCTGGCCAACGCCAACACCACGGCGGAAACGCCAGGCGATCTGCCCTATCGCCGCAAGACGGTGATCTTCAAGAACGAGCTGGACCGGGCGATGGACGTGGACAAGGTCCGCGTCGCCAAGGTCGGCGTCGACAAGGGCGACTTCCAGCGCCGCTACGACCCGTCCCACCCGTCGGCCGACGCCGACGGTTATGTCCTGCTGCCCAACGTCAATTCGGTGGTCGAGGCGATGGACATGCGCGAGGCGCAGCGCAGCTACGAGGCGAACCTGTCCGCCATCGACACCGCGCGCCAGATGCTGACCCGCACCATCGACATCCTGCGCACCTGATTTCTTCCGCCCATCCGCTTCATCTCCCTGACCGACCGGAACCGCCGCCATGATCAATCCGCTGAACGCCGCCGCGGCCTACGCCACCACCGCCGCCAAGACGACCGGCCCCGGCCTTGCCGCGCGCGACGGCGCCTCCTTCGGCGACGTGCTGGAACAGGCGGCCAAGGAGAGCATCGGCACCTTGAAGAAGAGCGAGGACATGTCGGCGCTCGCCTCCGTCGGCAAGGCGGACTTGAACGACGTGGTCCAGGCCGTGACCAACGCCGAGGTGACGCTGCAGACCGTCACCGCCGTGCGCGACAAAGTCCTGAACGCCTATCAGGAAATCCTGCGCATGCCGATGTGACGGCCGGCCGTCCTTCACAACCGCATCGAAGCAGCCCGCACCGAAGCAACCATCGTCATGAGCGAGACCGAAGTCATCGAGCTTTGCCGCACCTCGATCGTCACCCTGGTGATCGTGTGCGGGCCGATTCTCATCATCATGATGCTTCTCGGTACCGTGATCTCGATCTTCCAGGCCGTCACGCAGATCAGCGAGCAGACCCTGGCCATGGTGCCGAAGGTGATGCTGGTCTTCGGGCTGAGCATCCTTCTGATGCCCTTCATGCTGAGCAAGCTGACCGAGTTCTTCGAGCATGAGGTCGCGGACCGCATCGTCGCCATCGGCGTCGGCGCCCACGACAATGGCGGCGCACCCTTCACGCCCGGCACCGGCATAACGCCGGCCCCGGCGCCGACCGCGGCCGCGGCGGGCGGATGAACGTTCTCCAGCAGCTTCTGGGCGAACAGATCTTCGTCTGGATGTTGGTCTTCCTGCGGGTCGGCACCGCCTTCAGCGTGATGCCGACCATCGGCGACGCCTTCATCACCCCCCGCACGCGTCTGCTGTTCGCGCTGGCGGTCAGCGTGCTGGTGGCGCCGGTGATCCGGCCGCAGTTGCCGCCGATGCCCGGCAGCCCCTTTCAGCTTCTGGTGCTGGCGGCGGGCGAAATGACGATCGGCATCTTCCTCGGCACCATCGCGCGGCTGCTGATGGGCACGCTGGAAGTCGCCGGAACCATCATCAGCCTGCAGAGCGGCCTGGCCAACGCCCAGATCTTCAACCCCGCGCTGGCCACTGCGGGCTCGCTGCCGGGCGCGCTGATGGGCTGGCTGGGGCTGCTCCTGCTGTTCGTGACCGACCTGCACCATCTGCTGATCATGGCGGTGGTCGACAGCTATGCCACCTTCACGCCGGGGGCGGCGATTCCGGTGGACGACATGGCCAACGTGATCGGGCAGCTGGTGTCGAAGACCTTCCTGCTTGGGGTGCAGATGTCGGCCCCCTTCCTGATCACCGGCATCCTGTTCGCGCTGGCGCTCGGCCTGCTCAACAAGCTGGCGCCGCAGGTGCAGGTGTTCCAGATCTTCACCTCCGTCCAGGTGCTGATGGGGCTGTTCCTGTTCGCGCTGACCCTGGGCGCCATGATGCTGTTCTGGCTGTCGCGGTTCGAATCCAGCTTCATCGAACTGCTGAAGCCTCTGTAGAGGGAGGACGCCGATGTCGGAAGATGCGGACGAGTCCTCCAAAACAGAGGACCCGACATCCAAGAAGCTCAACGAGGCCCACAAACAGGGCCAGTTCGCGATGACCCGCGAGGCCGCGAACTGGTTGATGGTCGCGGCGATGCTGGTCGTGCTGGTCGCCATCCTGCCCGGCACGATGAAGGGGATGGTCTTCCGCCTGAACTATTATTTCCAGAATCTGGATCAGTTCACGTTCGACCGCGCCGGGGTCGGGGCGCTGCTGTTCCGGGTGATGGCCGATGCCATGTGGGCCCTGTGGCTGCCGATCCTGCTGTTCGTGGTGGCCGGAGTGCTGTCCACCATCGGGCAGACCGGCTTCCACGTGTCCTGGACGCTGATCGCGCCAAAGTTCGAAAAGCTGAACCCGCTGCCCGGCCTGTTGAACCTGTTCAAGGCCAGTCAGGGCGTGGAACTGCTGAAGAGCATCGCCAAGCTGGCGGTGGTCGGCGGTGTGGCCTTCATGGCGCTGAAGCCGATGTTCGCGGGTGTCGAGGCCTTCATCGGCATCGACATGTTCGCGATGCTGCTGCAGATCGACAGCCTCGCGCACCGCCTGCTGATCTGGGTGCTCGTGGTCTTGACCTTCATCGCCGCGGGAGACTTCCTGTGGCAGAAGACCCAGTTCGACAAAAAGATGAAGATGACGAAGCAGGAGGTGAAGGACGAGCACAAGCAGCAGGAAGGCGATCCCGTCGTCAAGGGCCGCATCCGCCAGCTCCGCTTCGAACGCGCGCGCAAGCGCATGATGGCCGCGGTGCCCAACGCCGACGTGGTGGTCACCAACCCGACCCACTTTGCGGTGGCCCTGAAATACGATCCCAGCCAGATGGGCGCGCCGCTGGTGCTGGCGAAGGGCGTCGATCAGGTCGCCTTCAAGATTCGCGAGATCGCCGAATCGAACAATGTCCCGGTCATAGAAAACCCGCCTCTCGCCCGTGCGCTCTATGCCGCATGCGATATCGACGAGGAAGTTCCATCCGAGCACTATCGGGCGGTCGCCGAAGTCATTACCTATGTCTTCAAGCTGAAAGGGCGGTCGCTGCGCAACTGATGCGCGCCTGGAACGGTTGACGGCACCAGGTGGAACGACTGACCTTCGCGCGCAGTGACATTGGGGGCTTGGGGTTCTGGTGCCTGGAGATCTGGTGGACGATTCGACTTCCCTTTCCGACACCTCGCGCAACGCAGCCAACCGCGCGGCACCGTCCGGCGGGCCCCTGATGCTGCTCCAGTACTGTCTGGCGCCGGCCGGGCTGCTGGTCTTGGCCGCCGGCCTTCTGCTGGACCGGGAAGAGATCGGATGGACGGGAGCGGTGCTGGCGGCAGCGGGCGTCGCCCTGCTGATCGGCCGCAGCATCGCCGTCGTCCGGCGGTCGGCGCGAATCGGCGCACTTTTGGGCGGAGCTCTGGAAGGCATGCCGGCGGGCCAACTGGTCTGCGACGGTGCCGATGATGTGGTTTTCGTCAATGCCGCCTTCCGGGAGCTTGCCGGCTGGCGCCGCGGCGAACGGCCGCTGGATGCGCTGGCACGCCAGTTCTCCGACGATCCCGACAGCGCGCGCGAGTTTCGCCGCCTGCGCGAACGGGTGCGGGCGGGAGCCGCGGCGTCCGCCGAACTGGCGATACCGGCGCTGGACCACAATCCGCCGGAATGGCGCAAGGTGCAGGGCCAGCCGGTGCCCGGTTTCGCCGGCTCCGTCCACTGGCGGATCGAGGACATCACCGCCCGGCGCGAGTTGGAGCATGTGATGCTGCGCGAGCAGGCCAAGCTCGCCGATTTCATGGAACATGCGCCGGTCGGCTTCTTCTCCGTCGATCAGAACGGTCAGTTCCTGTTCGTCAACGCCACCCTGGCCCAATGGCTGGAGGCTTACCCCGGCGATTTGACCGATGGGGAGGCACGCCTTCACGGCATCCTGGCCGCCCCGCCGCAGTCCGCAGCACCCTACGATCTGTTCGACCATGGCGGCGGCGAGCAGCGCGGCGAACTGACCATGGTGGGGCTGCGCGGCCGCCGGTTCCAGGTGGCGGTGGCGCAGAGCGTTGTGCATGCCGACGACGGGACGATCCACACCCGGTCGGTGGTGCGCGATCTGTCGCCCGAGCGGGAATGGCAGGAGGCTTTGCGCCTGTCGGAACAGCGGTTCCAACGCTTCTTCGAGGATGCGCCGATCGGCATCGCGCTGGTGGACGAGACCGGGCAACTGACCGAATGCAACGAGGCATTCCTGGCGCTGATCGGCAGCGAGGCCGGCAGCGTCATCAATCGTCCGATGGCCGACCTGATCGTCCCGGCGGAGCGCGAGGCGGTGACCGCCCGGCTGAAGTCTGTCCAGGGCGGCGCCGATCCGGCCCATCCGCTGGAGGTCCGGCTGTCCGGCGGCCGGGAACTGACGGCTCAGCTCTATGCCCGGCGGCTTGCCAACCCGGTGCGCACGGACGGGCGCGGCGAGACCGAGAAGAATGGGCAGGCCGAGAAGAATGGGCTGGGCGTCGGCCTGATCCTGCACTTCATCGACATGACCGAGCGCAAGAGCCTGGAGGCCCAGTTCGCCCAGTCGCAGAAGATGCAGGCGGTCGGCCAGCTGGCCGGTGGCGTCGCCCACGACTTCAACAACCTGCTGACGGCGATGATCGGCTTCTGCGACTTGCTGCTGCTGCGGCACAAGCCGGGCGACCAGTCCTTCAGCGACATCATGCAGATCAAGCAGAACGCCAACCGCGCCGCCAACCTGGTGCGGCAGCTTCTGGCCTTCTCGCGCCAGCAGACCCTGCAGCCGCGCGTCATCAACGTGACCGACGTGCTGGCGGAGTTGGCGAACCTGCTGCGCCGACTGATCGGCGAGAACATCGAACTGAAGATGATCCACGGCCGCGACCTGGGACTGGTCAAGGTCGATCAGAACCAGCTGGAGCAGGTCATCATCAATCTGGTGGTCAATGCCCGCGACGCCATGGCAGGCGGCGGCAAGCTGACCATCAACACCACCAACAACGTCGTGACCCAGCCCGAACGGCGGGAGCACGAGACGGTGCCGCCCGGCAGCTACGTCTCCATCGAGGTGATCGACACCGGCTGCGGCATCGCGCGGGAGAATCTGCAGCGCATCTTCGAGCCCTTCTACACGACCAAGGAGGTCGGGTCGGGGACGGGGCTCGGCCTGTCGACCGTCTACGGCATCGTGCGGCAGACCGGGGGCTTCGTGCTGGTCGATTCGGCGGTGGGGGAGGGGACGACCTTCACCATCCTGCTGCCCCACCATCAAGGCGAACTGCGCCCCGTCGATACGGCGGAGCCGCGTGAGCGCCGCGGCAGCGACCTGACCGGCACGGGCACCATCCTGCTGGTCGAGGACGAGGACGCGGTGCGTGTCTTCTCCGCCCGCGCCCTGCGCAACAAGGGCTATCAGGTGCTGGAGGCGAAGAACGGAGAGGCGGCGCTGCAGCAGATAGAGACCAACGGCGCGTCCATCGACCTGCTGATCACCGACGTGGTGATGCCCCAGATGGACGGCCCGACGCTGGCCCGCCATGTCCGCAAACTGCGCCCGGAGATGCGGGTGATCTTCATCTCCGGCTATGCCGAGGACCGTCTGGGCGAGATCGACGGCGTCGAAGTCGCCCATTTCCTGCCCAAACCCTTCTCGCTGAAACAGTTGGCCTCCAAGGTGAAGGAGGTCATCCGCGACGCACGGTGAGAGACCTGAACCGCCTCCAAGAACCGCCTCCAAGAACCGCCTCCAAGAGCCGCCTCCAAGAGCCGCTTGGGCACCCCCGTAAGATAGGAACACACCAGCAACATCAGCCCTTGCAAATGAGAACGAAGAGAGTACATTCAGCTTCGTTGCAAGAGCGCCGACCGTGTGTTCTAAGAGAGGGGTACCGGGCATGTCGTCCGCACAGCTTCGTTTGGTCGAGAAGGATTCCATGGACAAGCAGAAGGCGCTCGATGCCGCCCTGAGCCAGATCGAACGCGCGTTCGGCAAGGGCTCGATCATGAAGCTCGGCGCCCGTGAGAACCTGGTCGAGACGGAGGTCATTTCCACCGGCTCCTTGGGTCTCGACATCGCGCTGGGCATCGGCGGCCTGCCGAAGGGCCGCATCATCGAAATCTACGGGCCGGAAAGCTCGGGCAAGACCACGCTGGCGCTGCACGCCATCGCCCAGGCCCAGAAGGCCGGCGGTACCTGCGCCTTCGTCGACGCCGAACACGCGCTCGATCCGTCCTATGCCCGCAAGCTGGGCGTCAACATCGACGAGCTGCTGATCTCCCAGCCGGATGCCGGCGAGCAGGCTCTGGAGATCGCCGACACGCTGGTGCGCTCCGGCGCCATCGACGTGCTGGTGGTCGACTCGGTCGCCGCGCTGGTGCCGCGCGCCGAACTGGAAGGCGAGATGGGCGACAGCCATGTCGGCCTGCACGCCCGCCTGATGAGCCAGGCGCTGCGCAAGCTGACCGGCTCGATCTCCAAGTCGAACTGCCTGGTGATCTTCATCAACCAGATCCGCCTGAAGATCGGCGTGATGTTCGGCAACCCGGAGACCACGACTGGCGGCAACGCGCTGAAGTTCTACGCCTCCGTGCGTCTCGACATCCGCCGCATCGGCGCGATCAAGGATCGCGACACCGTCGTCGGCAACCAGACCCGGGTCAAGGTGGTGAAGAACAAGATGGCCCCGCCGTTCCGCGTGGTCGAGTTCGACATCATGTACGGCGAGGGCGTGTCGAAGGTCGGCGAACTGCTCGACCTGGGCATTCAGGCCGGTGTGGTCGACAAGTCGGGTGCGTGGTTCAGCTATGACGGCACCCGCATCGGCCAGGGCCGCGAAAACGCGAAGACCTACCTGCGCAACAACCCCGAGATGGCCGATGCGATCGAGGCCAAGATCCGCGGCAACGCCGGTCTGGTCGCCGACGCCATGATGGGTACCCCGGAAGCCGATGGCGAAGCCTCCACTCCGGAGTGACGACAGCGAATGTCGGATGAAAGGCCCCGCCTCCCGAAAAGGAGGCGGGGCCTTTTTGTTTTAAGGCAGGTCGGCTTGCGAGGGAGGGGGCCACCGCGACGCCCTACCGACGCAGATCCCTGTCCAGATTCGGCTCCGTCTGGTCGCCGCTCAGGCGGGTGCGATAGACCTGAACGGCTTCCAGAACGCGCTGGACATAGTTGCGGGTCTCGGAGATCGGGATCAGTTCGATCCAGTCGACCACGTCCACCGCTTCCGTCCGCGGGTCGCCATAGGTCTGCAGCCACTGGCGGACCCGGTTCGGTCCCGCGTTGTAGCCGGCGATCGCCAGCACCCACGAGCCGTTGAAGCGGTCGATCAGTTCCGACAGATAGGCCGAGCCCAGCGTGACGTTGTAGCCGGGGTCCGTGGTCAGCCGGGCTTGCGTGTGCTTCAGGCCCAGCTTGCCCGCCACCAACTGCGCCGTGGCCGGCATCAGCTGCATCAGGCCGCGGGCGCCGGCCGATGAGACGATGGTGGGGTTGAAGGTGCTCTCCTGCCGGATGATGCCGTGGACCAGCGCCAGTTCCGGCGCCGCCGGCCGGGCGTCGATCATCGGGTAGCCCGCATCGACCAGGAACACCTCGTTCTGGGCGGCGTCCTTGGCAGCGGCGACGGCGAGATCGCGGCGGCCGACCTCGTTCGCCAGCCGGGCGGCGAGAACATAGTCGGCGGGGGACTTTGCATCCAAGCTGATGCGGCGGACGAAGCTGCCCAGCCGCTCGTCGGTGCTGCCACCGATCTCCGCCAGCAGGCGGGCGACGCGCACCACCTCGCGCCGGTTGAAGGCGGAGGTGTCGGCGCTCGACACCGATGGCGGCGTCGGCAGGGTCACCGCCCCGTTGGAGACATGGCGGAAGGCCAGCTGGCCGTAGAAGGTGGTGGGGTAGGTCGCGGCCTTGGCGTACCAGTCGCGTGCCGGCTCCGTCTGTCCCAGCGCCTCCGCCGCCCGGCCGCACCAGTAGGCGCCGCGCGCCTTGCTGATGGGGGCCGATACGGAGCGGTAGAGCTTGTGGAAATGGGCGAAGGCCTCAGACGGCTTGTCGAGGAAGCGCAGAGCCATGAATCCAGACAGGAACTCCGCGTCGGCGAAGGCGCTGCCCTCGCTCATGCCATGGGTGCTGACCAGGCGGTAGGCGAGGTTGAAGTCGCCGCGCTCCATCGCCCGGCGGGCCAGCAGGTGGCGCTCCGGCCACCAGGCCTGCGGACGGCCGAGGTCGGTGCCGGCCCGGGCCATGATCTCCAGCGCGCCGGCATCGTCGCCCTTGCGGCGCAGATAGCGGGCGCGGTCGAACATCAGGCCGGGATCGTCGCGCAGGGCGGGGGCAACCCGGGACAGCGCCGCGTCGGCGCCGGGGCTGTCGCCGTCCAGCGCGATGCGCGCCTCGATCAGCGTGTCGTAGGCCTCGTCGAAGAAGGGCAGCATCCGGCGCACCGGCGCGTCCTGTCTGGCCCAGAGCAGCCGGTCGATGCGCGCCTTGTGGTCCAGCGGGCGCAGATAGGGGGTGTAATGGGCGAGGAAGGTGGCCTCCTCATCCGGGGTGAAGGTGGCGTCGGCCCACTGCTTGCGGATCAGGCCGGTGGCGCGTTCCACGCTGCCGGTGGCGATCAGCGCGTCGGCATAGCGGACGAAGCCGTCATTGGTCTGGGGCGGGGACTGGCGGAACCACTCCACCACCTCGGCCGGCGGGATATCCGGCATCGCCAGTTCGGCCTGACGGCGCAGGGCCGCCATGTTGGGCCAATCCGGATTCTCGCGGATGAAGGCCGTGATGTCGGAGAAGCTGCCGCCGCCGGGGTTGGCGAGCGCCATCCAGCGCAAAACCTTCGCCGGTAACGGGTCCTGGGCACGCGACGCCGTGGCCAGCGCCTCGGCCAGCCTGTCGCTATCGGCGAGCTTGAAAGCCTCGCGATAGATCGCGATGTCCTGCGCGCTCAGCGCTGCGGCGGGCAGGGCGCCGGGAACCGCGGCGAGAAGGGTGAGGAGACCCGCGAAAACAGCGGTCCGGGCGCTCTTGCCGAGGGCGGCGGGGAGGGATAATGTGCGCAACTCTTTTTTCCAGCTAAGCCGACTGAGGAGGCAGCCATGTTCCACGGTTCCATCGTCGCCCTTCTGACTCCGTTCAAGGGCGGGAAAGTGGACGAGAAGGCCTTCCAGTCCTTCGTGGAGTGGCAGGTCGCCCAAGGCACGCACGGTCTCGTGCCCTGCGGCACCACCGGCGAGTCGCCGACCCTGTCCCACGAGGAACACAACCGCGTCGTGGAGCTTTGCATCGAGGCGGCCGGCGGCAAGGTGCCGGTGATGGCCGGCACCGGTTCCAATTCGACCGACGAGGCGATCGCGCTGACCCGCCATGCCAAGCAGGCGGGCGCCCAGGCGGCGCTCGTGGTCACGCCCTACTACAACAAGCCGTCTCAAGAGGGTCTGTACCAGCATTTCAAGGCGATCCATGACGCGGCGGATTTGCCGATCTTCATTTACAACATTCCCGGCCGCAGTGTCGTGGATATGTCTGTGGCCACGATGGCGCGGCTTGCAAAGCTGCCCAACATCGTCGGCGTGAAGGACGCGACCGCCGATCTGTCCCGCCCGTCCCGCCTGCTGCAGGAGGTCGGCCCCGACTTCATCCAGCTGTCGGGCGAGGATGCCACGGCGCTGGCCTTCAACGCGCAGGGCGGCGTGGGCTGCATCTCCGTCACCGCGAACGTCGCTCCGGCGCTGTGCTCCGCCATGCAGGCCGCCTGGGCGAAGGGCGACCTCAAGGAGGCCTTCCGCCTGCGCGACGTGCTGTCGCCGCTGCACGACTCGATGTTCGTCGAGACCAGCCCGGCCCCGGTGAAGTTCGCCGCCAGCCTGCTGGGCCTCGGCAGCGACGAGGTGCGCCTGCCGCTGGTTTCGGCGTCGGAGACCGCCCGTGCCGCCGTGCGTGGAGCCATGACCAAAGCCGGCCTGTTGTCCTGAGCGACAGAACGGGCCGAATAGGAGAGAGACTTGGCGACGCGCGAGGAAGCGAAAAAATTTGCGGCGCAGAACCGCCGCGCGCGGTTCGACTTCTTCATCGACGACGTCCTCGAGGCCGGCATCATGCTGACCGGGTCGGAGGTGAAGTCGTTGCGGGGCGGTCGCGCCAGCGTGAACGAGGCCTATGCCGGCCTGAAGAGTGGGGAGCTGTACCTGTTCAACGCGTACATCCCCGAATATCTCCAGGCCGGCCGCGTCGATCAGCACGAGCCGAAGCGTCCGCGCAAGCTGCTGGTCCGCCGCCGCGAGTTGGACAAGCTCGCGGCCGGCATCAAGCAGAAGGGCGTCACGCTGGTGCCGATGTCCGTCTACTTCAACGACCGTGGCATCGCCAAGGTCGAGATCGGTCTCGCCACCGGCAAGAAGAAGCACGACAAGCGCCAGAACGAGAAGGAACGCAGCTGGCAGCGCGACAAGGCGCGGCTGATGCGGGACAAGGGTTGATCCGGTGGCACGTCTAGACAACCGGGCCACGGACCGCGATCAGACCGTCGCCGCCGTGGCCGCCGAAGCCCTGTCCGAAATCCGGCCGCAGGGCCGGATTCTCGTCGCCTTCGACAGCGATGGCGCCATCGCCGAGGTGCTCCGCGACGGCGGGGCGGAGGTGGTGGTGTGGAACCGGCTCGCTGTCGGCGGGCAGTCTGCGACGCCCTGGCCGGCCGAGGGGCCGTTCGACGGCGCCGTGCTGCGCCTGCCGCGTGGCTGGGCCGGCTTCGAGATGGCGCTGCATGCGCTGGCCTCGCGCCTCGCCCCCGGTGCGCCGCTGTGGATCGCCGGCGGCAACGACGAGGGTGTGACCAGCGCGCCGAAACATCTCGATGGGCTGGCGGAAGAGCCGGAAACCCTCATCATCAAGCGGCGCGCCCGGCTGCTGTTGACCCGCCGCACCGACGCGCCGGCCAAGGGGGCGCTGGAGGATTGGCGGCAGACCGTCACCCTGACACTGCCGGACCGGACACTGGAACTGGTGTCCTATCCCGGCCTGTTCGCCCACGGTCATCTGGACGCCGGCACCGAATGCCTGCTGAAGGTATTGCCGGAGGTTGCTGCCGGCACCCGCGTGCTGGATTTCGGCTGCGGCGCCGGGGTGATCGCGCGGGCGGTGCGGGAACGCCAGCCGGATGCGCCGCTGACGCTGCTGGACATCGACGCGGTGGCGCTGCACGCCGCCCGCCAGAATGTGCCGGATGCCGAACTGGTGCTGAGCGACGGGCTGGCGGGGCTGGGCACCCGCGAGCGCTTCGGCCTGATCCTGTCCAACCCGCCGCTCCACCGCGGCAAGGATGAGGATTTCGGCATGCTCGACGCGCTGGTGGCGGGGACGAAGCAGTATCTGAAGCTGCGCGGCACGCTGGTGGCGGTGACCCAGCGAACGGCCGGCGTGGGCAAGCTGTTCAAGACCGCATTCGGGCACAGCGACATGCTGCTGGAGACCACGCAGTTCCAGGTGTGGTCGGGGACGCCGAAGTAGGGGATGGTGCGGGTGCCCCCTCCCTAACCCTCCCCCGCTATCGCGGGAGAGGGAACTCCACCGCTCGTTGACATAGCCTAACTCTGACAAGCCTCCTGCCCCCTCTCCCGCGAAGCGGGGGAGGGATGGGGAGGGGGCCAAGCCGCCAGTCAGATCAGCATCTCACAACCTCACACATTCACCCCCCGCATCCCCTCCGCCGTATAGCGGTCGCCCGCCGCCACTCCCGGCGGCAGTGCGTCACCCAGCGCCTTCACCTCCGCCTCACTCAGAGTCACCGCGGCGGCGCCGACATTCTCCTCCAGATATTTGATCCGCTTGGTCCCCGGAATCGGCAGGATCTCCGGTCCCTGGGCCAGCAGCCACGCAAGCGCCACCTGCCCCGGCGTGCAGCCCTTCTGCGCCGCCAGCGCCTTCACCTGTTCGACCAGAGCCAGGTTGCGGTCGAAATTGTCCCCGGCGAATCGCGGTGCGATTCGGCGGAAGTCGTTCTCGGCGAACTGGTCCGGGCTGCTGACTGCACCGGTCAGCATGCCGCGGCCGAGCGGCGCATAGGCGACCAGCGAGATCCCCAACTCCCGGCAGGCCGGCAGAACCGCATCCTCCATGTCGCGGGTCCACAACGAATATTCGCTCTGCACCGCAGCGATGGGGTGGACGGCATGGGCGCGGCGCAGGGTGGCGGCCGACACCTCCGACAGGCCGAGCGCGCGGACCTTGCCGGCCTTCACCAGATCGGTCATGGCGCCGACCGTCTCCTCCACCGGGATGTCCGGATTCAGGCGGTGGGCGTAATAGAGGTCGATGGTCTCCACTCCCAGCCGCTTCAGCGAGGCGTCGCAGGCCTGGGCCACATAGGCGGCGCTGGTGTCGATGCGGCGGGCGTATTCGCCGGGTTGGCGAACGATGCCGAACTTCGTGGCGATCACCACCCGGTCGCGCTTGCCGGCCAGGAAGCGGGCGAGAAGCGACTCGTTGTGCCCGCCGCCGTACATGTCGGCGGAGTCGTAATGGGTGACGCCAAGCTCGAACGCCCGTTCCAGCGTGGCGAGCGACTGGGCGTCGTCAGTCGGTCCGTAGAACTCCGACATGCCCATGCAGCCGAGGCCGATTTCGGAAACCGAGAGAATGCTGCCGATGTTGCGCTGTTTCATCGCTTTACCCCTCCCGTGCCGCGGCCGGGCGGATTACCCTGGGAGCCTGCGGCAGCAAATACACTACACGGTGCAGTGTACTTGGTGGCCGGTGAATGTCAATGTCTCGGGAGGGGAATGCTGTGCGCGGTTCGGCGAAGCGGGATGCGGTGGTGGAGGCGGCGACCCGCGCCTTCCTGACCCACGGGTACGAGGCGTCGTCGATGGACGCCATCGCCGCCGATGCCAACGTCTCCAAGCGCACCGTCTACAATCATTTCCCCGGCAAGCGGGAGCTGTTCCAGGCCGTCGTCTCCGGCCTGTATGAGGGGTTCCACAGCGATGGCGACCAGACCCTTCGCCATGACCAGCCGCCGGAGCAGGCGCTTCCCGCCTTCCTCAGGTCGCTGCTGGTGCATATGGGCCGTCCGGTGGTGCGTGGGCTGCTGCGCCTCGTCATCGCCGAGCATCAGCGCTTTCCGGAGCTGTCGCAGATTTACCTGGAAGGTGGGAAGGGGCAGGCCTATGCGCTGCTTGATGACTATATCGCCGCCCAGCATGCGCGCGGGCGCCTGAACGCCCCCGACCCGCATGTCGCGGCGACCCAGTTGATGGGCGGCCTGAAGGAGGTGCTGTTCTGGCCGACCATGCTGGGCCTGCCGGTCACCGCAGATCCGGAGCGGGTGATCGCCGAGTCGGTCGCGGCGCTGGTGCGGGCATACGGCACGGCGCCGGTCAGCGGTCGCGAAGGTCCGACGGGTTGACGCCGACGGCCGCGCGGATGCGCCGGGCGAAATGGGACCGGTTGGTGTAGCCGCAGGCCTCCGCCGCCTCCTGCACGCTCAACCCTTCGCGTTCCAGAAGATCGCGGGCATGGGCGACGCGTTCCTCGACCAGGATGCTGCGGACCGAGCAGCCCTCCTCGGACAGACGGCGGCGCAGCGTGCCGGTGCTGAGGTTGAGCGCGTCGGCGACGCCATCCGCCGTCCAGGCGCTATCAGGCCGGGTGCGCAGCAGCTGGCGCACCGCATCGGCGGTGCCGGTCGGCGCGACGGGGCCCAGCCACCAGACGCCGTCTTCCAGCAGAGCCAGAAGCACCTCCATGCAGCGATGCTCGGCCAGCTTGGGCGGCAGCGGCGGATCGGCGGTCAGTCCGGTGGCGGCATGGTGGATGGCGTCGGTCAGGGCCGGCGTGAGGGTGACATGCCAGTCGCCCGGCCGGACGCGCGGAGAGAGACCCCCGGTGCCGTGCGCGCGCAGCAGGCGCCGCACCATTTCCGCCGGGAACTCCAGCACCAGGGCGCGGTAACGTCCGGCGGTGCCGGGATCGTTCACCACCGACCCACTCCAGCCCGGCGGCAGCAGCATGGCTGTGCTGGCGGGGAAGCGGCGGGTGGTGCCGGAGGTATCGGTCAGTTCCTTGACCCCCTCCAGCACGGCGATCAGGGCGGTGCGCTCGATCCGCACCTCCGCCAGCCGTTCGCAGTCATGGGCGACGAAGGCCCACAGCTCCGGCCGGTGCGGACGGTCGCCCGCTCCGGGACGTTGGTCACGGGCAGCGAAGCGGGACAGGCGGGCGAGGAGGCTTGGACCCATGGGCACCATCCTAGAGTCGATCAGATGCTTACTGAAGCATCTGATCGACTCTAGCCTTTTGATTTTTCGTGCGATTCACGTTTCAGACGATTCCGTCTGAAACGATCGCACTCTATGGCGATGGCTGGCGGTCGATCAACGGCCGTAGCGGGCGCTCAGCGTCGCCTTCGCCAGCGTGGCGGCGTTCAGGTTGAAGCCGACCATGGCTCCCGACGCATCGGCCGGCAGGGGGAGGCGGTCGACTTTCAGCGCATGGACAGTGACGATGTAGCGGTGCGGCGTGTCGCCCTGCGGCGGGCAGGGGCCGCCATAGCCGAAAGTGCCGAAGTCGGTGCGGCTTTGCACGGCGCCCGTGGGCAGCATCGGCTTGGCCGGATCGCCGGCGCCGGCGGGCAGGTCGCGGGTGTCGGCCGGCAGGTTGAACAGAACCCAGTGCCACCAGCCGCTGCCGGTCGGGGCATCGGGGTCATAAATGGTGACGGCGAGGCTGCGGGTGCCGGCCGGCGGCTCGGTCCAGCTCAAGGCCGGCGACCGGTTGCCGCCGCTGCATCCGAATCCCGCGAAGACGTTGCGTTCCGGAATCGGCGATGCTTCGGTGAAGTCCGGGCTGCGCAGCTCGAAGGCGGCTGCGGGAGCGGCGGCCAGCAGCAGGGCGGCCAGCATGGCCGGGCGGGCGAAACATGTGGGGGTCATCGGGGCGTCTCCGCTGGGTGGGATGCCCCCGACGATAAAGGGCCGCGGATCACTCCGCGGCCCCGGACGGCTCAAAGACGGCTCCGAACTGCTCAGCCTTGCTTGAGCAGCTTCGCGGCGTCCACAGCGCCATAGGTCAGGATGGCGTCGCAGCCGGCGCGCTTGAAACCCATCAAGGTCTCCAGCAGGGCCTTGTCGTAGTTCAGCCAGCCATTGGCCGAGGCCGCGCGCAGCATCGCGTATTCGCCCGACACATGATAGGCGAAGGTCGGAACCGCGAACTGGTCCTTCACCCGGCGGATGATGTCGAGATAGGGCAGGCCCGGCTTCACCATCACCATGTCCGCCCCTTCCTGCAGGTCGCAGGCGACCTCGCGCAGGGCCTCGTCGGTGTTGGCGGGGTTCATCTGGTAGGTGGTCTTGTCGCCCTTCAGGAAGCCGCCGGAGTTCACCGCGTCGCGGAACGGGCCGTAGAAGGCGGAGGCATATTTCGCGGCATAGGAGCAGACGCGGGTGAGATGGTAGCCATCCTTGTCGAGCGCATCACGGATGGCGCCGATGCGGCCGTCCATCATGTCGGACGGGGCGACGATGTCGACGCCGGCCTCCGCCTGCGACAGGGCTTGGCGGATCAGGACCTCGACGGTCTCGTCATTCTGGATATAGCCGTCGCGCAGGAGGCCGTCATGGCCGTGGCTGGTGTAGGGGTCGAGCGCCACGTCGCCCAGGATGCCGACCTCCGGCGCCGCCGCCTTGACCGCGCGTATGGCGCGGTTCATCAGGTTTTCCGGGTTGTAGGCCTCCGCCGCGTCTTCCGACTTGCCGTCCGAGCCGACGACGGGGAACAGGGCGATGCAGGGGATGCCGAGCGAGCCGGCGGACGCCACCGCTTCGCACAGCAGGTCGATGGTCAGGCGCTCCACGCCGGGCATGGAGGCGACGGGCTCCCGACGATTCTCGCCCTCGATCACGAAGACCGGCCAGATCAGATCGTCGACGGTCAGCGTGTTCTCGGCGACCAGACGGCGGGTCCAGGCGTCGGCGCGGTTGCGGCGCAGACGGGTGCGCGGGAAGGCGGCGGGAAGGGAGATCGGCATCGGGAAGACCATGCACTTAGAACGAGTGCGGCGATCCTACGCCTTCCCGCATAGGGAACTCAAGCCATGGGGGCGCCCGCGGTCCTTTGGGACGGGCCGGCAGCCTTGCATATGTCTCATGCCCTGTCCCGTTCGTGCCCCCTTGAAAGGCGGTCGGCCGTTTCCCAGGCGGCGGCGACCGGGTCGCCGGTCACGGGACGGAATCCGGTGTCCTGTGCCTGCAGGGTCCAGCGATTCCCCTGCTTGCGATAGGTGGATACCAGTCCGCCGGTGAAGGCCGCGCCCTCCCACGACCGCACTTCGAAGGTCACGGTCGGGTGTTCGACGGTAATCAGGTTGTAGGCGTTGGTCTCGTTCCGCAGCCGGGTGGAGGTCGCGGTGGAGGCCTGGGCCACCAGGATCGAGCGGGCGATCTGGGTGTGGAAGCTCATGATGTCGCCGGAATAGGCCTTGTGCAGATGGCCGGCCAGCAGCAGGTCGACACCACAGCTTTCCAGCGCCGGCAGGGCCAGCTTGTGGCGTCCAACCAGCTGGGTCTTCGGCAAGTCCGGCGGCGGCAGGAAGGGATGGTGTGTAAACAGCACCTTGAACACGGTATCGGGCATGCCGCAGAACACCTCGCGCACGCGGGCGATCTGCCTCTTGTTCATCCGCCCTTCGGAAAAATCCATGATGACCGGACGGGCGGTGTTGATGCCCAGCACCGCGATCTCGTTGTCGATATGCAGCGGGCTGAAATCGCTGGTGATGTAGCGCCGATAATGGCCGAACGGGTCGGTGAATCGCTTGAACACATTATAAACCGGGATGTCATGATTTCCCGGTACAGCCATGTAGGGAAAGGGTAATTTCTGCAGGAAGGCTCGCGCTTCCTCGAAGTGGCGTGCTTTTGCCCGCTGCACGAAGTCGCCGGAGATGACGATCAGGTCGGGTGCCTGGGCCGTCAGATCGGCCAGCAGGCCGTCGACCACACGGGCGTCGATTCGCCCGAAATGCAGGTCGGAAATGTGAGCGAGCCGTTTCACGCCAGCTTCATCCTTTCTCTCAGCCGGGCGCCAGAACCTTCAGGGCTCCTGGGCGAATCCGGTAGTGAAGCGGCGCGTGCAGCTTCCGGATCTCGCCGTCGTTGACCATCTTCAGGCGATGGCGGCGGCTGTGGACCGTCAGGCTGGTGACCGCATAGGTGTCGAGCGCCTCGTCCTGCTTCCAGGATCCGGCGACCAGCCGTCCCATCAACCGAAGCATCGCGAAGGCGTTCCTTTCGCGGGCGACGTAGACCCCAAGTTTTCCGGCATCCAGCGACTGGCGCGTCAGGACGAGCCCGAAGCCGTCGTCGTAGACATTGTTGGAGACGACCAGGATCGGCGTGCGCATCCGCTTCGGCCCTTCGCCCCAGTCCAGACGGACGTCCAGCAGCGGCAGCTTGTATAGCGTCTTTGCGAGGGCCAGCGCGGCACCCGGCCATTTCAGCAGCCGGTGCTGCTTGCGCTGGCGTTCGCGCTCCTGCACCACCTGGGGATAGAAGCCGAGAATGGAGCTGTTGGTGTAGGGCTCGCCATTCACCTCGGCGATGTCGATGACGCGAACCCGGCCGGCGGCCAGTGCCTCTGCCGCCGCTTCCAGTTCAAGCGGCATGTGAAGATCGCGTGCCAAGAGATTGAGACTGCCCAGTGGAATGACCCCCAGCGTCTTGCCCGTCGGCAGCGCCAGCTTCACCGCGCTGTGCAGCGTGCCGTCGCCGCCGCCGACCACGACAATCTCGGCGTCCGAGTCCAGCACCCGCTGGATCGTCTCCGTGCATTGGGCGCCGTCGACGCTGTGCAGGTCCACCTCGGCGCCACGCCGCTCGAAGGCGGCACGGATCGCCTGCTTGGCCCCGTCCAAGGGGCGGTCGACCAGCGAGCCGGCTTGCTGGTTCAGGATGACACCGACCTTCATAGCTGACCGGCCGGACTGTGAAGCGGCATGGCGGCGAACCTTCTGTGGATCTGCCCGTGGATCTGCGTCCCGGGGCTGTGCAGAACAGATGAGAGCGTGAGCGCAACGGTCCAAGGGGGGGCGAAGTTCCTTATTCGGTTGTGCGGCGGCGCATGTAAACATCCGGCACCGTATGGCCGGTTTGACAGGGGCGCAGGCTCCCGTATCATCTGCGGCGGCCGCAAGCTTCGCCCGTTGTATCAGGGGATGCATCAGGGGTGGACGGAGCAGGTGGCCCGCCACTGCCCGATTTCCAACGATAATCGAGAAAATACAAGACGATGAGCGACGCTGCTGAGATTCTGTTCGAACGTCGGGGCGCCATCGGCCTCGTCACGCTCAACCGGCCGAAGGCCCTGAACGCCCTGACGCTAGGCATGATCAGGTTGTTCGACCCGCAGCTGCGGGCCTGGAACGCCGACCCGGAGGTCAAGGCCGTCGTGATCCGCGGCGCGGGCGAGAAGGCCTTCTGCGCCGGCGGCGACGTCGTCAGCCTGTACGAGGCCGGCAAGGCCGCGAAGGAGGGACGCGGCGACACCGCGCCGGTCCGCGCCTTCTTCAGCGAGGAATATGTGCTGAACCGGCTGATCAAGCGGCTGTCCAAGCCCTATGTCGCGCTGATCGACGGCATCTCCATGGGCGGCGGCGTCGGCCTGTCGGTGCATGGCAGCCACCGCATCGTCACCGAACGCACCCTGTTCGCCATGCCGGAGACAGGCATCGGCCTCTACCCCGATGTCGGCGGCACCTATTTCCTGCCACGGCTGCCGGGACAGGTCGGCATCTGGCTGGGCCTGACCGGCGACCGGCTGAAGGCCGCCGACATGCTGGCGATCGGCGCCGCCGACGCCTTCGTGCCGAGCGGGAAGATCGATGCGCTGGTCGATGATCTGGCCGCCGGCATCCCGGCGGACGAGGCGGTGGCGGCTCATCGCGGCGAGGCTGGAGAGGCGTCGGTGACGGCCATCCGCACGGCGGTCGACCGCTGCTACGGCTTCGACAGCGTCGAGGCGATCGTTAAGGCGCTGGAGGCCGAAGGGACCGAGTGGGCGGCCGGGCAGGTCGCCACGCTGCGCCGCGTTTCGCCGACCAGCCTGAAGGTGACGCTGGCGGCCCTGCGCCGCGGGGCCAAGCTGGATTTCGAAGCCTGCATGGTGCAGGAGCTTCGCCTCAGCCTCGCCTGCCTTGCCGGGGACGATTTCTACGAAGGCATCCGCGCGGTCCTGGTCGACAAGGACAAGAATCCGAAATGGAAGCCGGCCGATCTTGTCGATGTCGGACCGTCCGACGTGGAGCGTCATTTCGCCGAACCCGCGGGCGGCGATCTGGTGTTCCGCGACTGACGCAATAGCTGTGGGAGGCGGCCCCGGCGCGGTCTTCGGGGCCACTCCGTTCCGGTTATGCCGGGGCCTCCACCCGGTCGAAAACATTCGGATGAGGGCACCCGGCGAAAGGGGCCTGTACAGACGGGTTGTGCCAGACTTTTTCCGGAATTATTAGGATGATTGCCGACGAATGATCGGTTAATCTCGCTTTAAGGTCCCGGTATCGTCCTTGCGCGGGGAACGGCCGGTTAGAGCCAAAGGAGACCGCGGTGCGCAAACCTTATTATGAGAGCATTCTGTTGATCGAGCGGCTTCACCGCCACTTTCTCGAAGTGCTCAAGACCGAACTCGACCGGCTTGGGATACAGGACATCAACAACGTCCAGAGCCTGATCCTCTACAATATCGGTGAAGACGAGATGACGGTCGGCGAACTGACCGCGCGCGGCTATTACCTGGGTTCCAACGTCTCCTACAACGTCAAGAAGATGGTCGAGAACGGCTATCTCGGGCAGGAACGCTCTCCGCACGACCGCCGGTCCGTCCGCGTCCGCCTGTCGGAAAAGGGCCTGGACCTGCGCGAGAAGATCAGCGTCATGTTCGAACGTCATCTGGCCGCCCTTGAAAAGGCCGGTTTCAGCGACGAGGAACTGACCAAGGCGAACGAGACCCTGCGCAAGCTGGAACGCTTCTGGTCGGCCTCGCTCGACTACAGCGGCTTTCCGATGACGTCCGCGGCCTGAAAAAGGCCGGATTTTGCTACGGCCCCCGCGGTTCCGGCTCCCGCGGGTGGCATCCAGGCACGCTTCCCATCCCTTCGCACCCCTTTGTGTAGATTTGGGCGTTTCCCGTTGAAGACCGACGGGATGGGGCAGGGAAGCAAAGCCGAACGAGCCGGCATCTTCGCAATCTTTCCGCAGTGTTCCACTTTTGTCGCTGAACCCTTCCGCGTCTTTTCGCGTTGACGGGATTCGGTTCCTGCGCGCCCGGACGATGTCCAGACAGCAGACCGCTTCGGGGGCATTTACTGGAACGGGCGGCGCATGTCCTACATCGTCCTCATGGTTGGGCTCGGTTTCCTGATCCTGTTGGTGGCTTGGCTGCCAATGGTGCTGAAGGAACTGCCGCTGTCGCTGCCGATCATCTGCGTCGGGCTGGGATTCGCGGTCTTCAGCCTTCTGCGGCTGGACAACCCGGAACCGCTGGCCTTCCCGGAGGCGACGGAGAGGTTGACGGAACTGATCGTCATCATCTCGCTGATGGGAGCAGGGCTGAAGCTGGACCGCCGGATCGGCTGGCGGCGCTGGATCATCACATGGCGGCTGCTGGGCATCACCATGCCGTTGTCGATCCTGATGATCGCCTTGATCGGTTGGTATTGGCTGGATTTCCCGCTGGCGGCATCGATCCTGCTGGCGGCGGCGCTGGCGCCCACCGATCCGGTTCTCGCCTCCGACATCCAGGTCGGCCCACCGAAATCGGGGGAGGAGGACGAGATCCGGTTCAGCCTGACCTCGGAGGCCGGGCTGAATGACGGGCTGGCCTTTCCCTTCGTCCATCTCGCCATCGGCGTCGCCCTGCTGAACAACAACCCGCCCTGGGAGATGCTGACGCACTGGGCGTTGCTGGACGTCCTTTGGCGGCTGGCCGCCGGGGTCGGCGTCGGTTGGCTGGTCGGACGGTTCCTCGGCTATGTCACCTTCAGGATTCCGAATCGGGCCAACCTGTCGCGGACGGGCGACGGCTTCGTATCGCTCGGAATCACGCTGATCGCCTATGGGCTGACCGAACTGGTGAGCGGCTATGGCTTTCTCGCCGTGTTCGTCGCCGCGGTGGCTCTGCGCGATGCCGAGCGGGACAGCGAGTATCACGAGCGACTGCATGACTTCGTCGAGCAGACCGAGCGGCTGATGATGATGCTGATGCTCGTCCTGTTCGGCGGCACGCTCGCCCACGGGCTGATCGACGCGCTGTCCTGGAGCGCGGTCGGTGCGGCCGTGGTGATCCTGTTCCTGGTGCGGCCGGTGGCGGGGGTGGCCGGGCTGGCCGGCGTGCCGATGCCGTTGGCGGAGAAGCTGGCAATCGGCTTCTTCGGCATCCGCGGCATGGGCAGCATCTATTACGTCGCCTACGCCCTGAACACCGCCGAGTTCGACGTGCCGAACGCATTGTGGGCGGTAACCGGGCTGATCGTACTTCTCTCGATTCTCGTCCACGGCACGACGGTGACGCCGATCATGCGGCGGATCGACCGCCGCCGGCAGGGCATGGACCCGCCGCCGGCCGCCGCCATACACCCCCGAATGGAAAAAGCGGGTGTTTCGCCCGACCCTTGATGAAAATTGTTTGTGAAGCTGAAATTCCGCTTCGCTTACAACGCGATGCCCCTGCATAGTGGTTGGGAAGCGGCGGCGCGGACGGCCAGACGGTTCCGGTAAACCGGACGGATCGGCCGGCGCGACCGCGCGGGGAGGCCGCCTGACGAACCCGTCCGGCAAGTCACCCGAAACCACGCGCAACGCAACGCTGAGGGGGAGGAATTCACGCATGATCGCACGTCTTTTGACCGGTGCCGCCCTGGCCGCCCTGACGATCGGTGTCCTGTCCACGGGACCGGCCAATGCCCAGCAGGGCAAGCTGTCCGGCGACATGGTCAAAGTCGGTGTGCTGAACGACCGCTCCGGCCTCTATGCCGATCTCGGTGGCGAGGGATCGGCGATCGCCGCGCGCATGGCGGCTGAGGAGTTCGGCAACAAGATCCTGGGCAAACCGATCCAGATCATCACCGCCGACCACCAGAACAAGCCCGACATCGGCTCCAACCTCGCCCGGCAGTGGATCGACCAGGACGGGGTAGACGTGATCGTCGACGTGCCGAACTCCGGCGTCGCGCTGGCGGTCCAGGAGGTGACGAGGGAAAAGAAGACGATCTTCCTGATGGAAGGCCCGGCGACGTCGCGCCTGACCGGTGACGCCTGCTCCCCCACCGGCTTTCACTGGCCCTATGACACCCGCGCGCTGGCCGTCGGCACCGGTCAGGCCATCGTGAAGGAGGGCGGCGACAGCTGGTTCTTCATCACCGCCGACTATGCCTTCGGCCACCAGCTGGAGGCGGACACCTCGGCCCAGGTGAAGAAAGCCGGCGGCAAGGTGGTGGGCTCGGTCAAGGCGCCGCTGAACACCGCCGACTTCTCCTCCTTCCTGCTGCAGGCACAGGCGTCTGGCGCCAAGATCGTGGGGCTCGCCAATGCTGGCGGCGACACCATCACCTCGATCAAGCAGGCGTCGGAATTCGGCCTGACGCAGAGCGGACAGCAGAAGCTGGCCGGCCTGCTGATCTTCCTGTCCGACGTGCATGCGCTGGGGCTGCAGGTCGCCCAGGATCTGGTGCTGACGACCGGCTTCTACTGGGATCGCAACGACGAGACCCGCGCCTGGTCCAAGAAGTTCTTCGATCGCCACGGCAAGATGCCGACCATGGTGCAGGCCGGCAGCTATTCCGCCGTCCGCCATTACCTGAAGGCCATCGAGGCCGCCGGCACCGACGACGGGCCGACCGTCGCCGCCAAGATGAAGGAAATGCCGGTCAACGACATGTTCGCCCAGAACGGCACCATCCTGCCCAACGGGCGCATGGTCCACGACATGTATCTGGCGCGGGTGAAGAAGCCGTCGGAATCGAAGGGGCCGTGGGACTATTACGAAATCCTGCGCACCATCCCCGGCAAGGAGGCTTTCGCCACCTTCGAAGAGAGCGGCTGCAAGCTGCCCAAGTAAAAGCGTGACGTGAGCAAAAGCGTGACGTGACGGAATGGCACCCCCGCCGCCGCATCGGTCGTCAGGCCGGCGCAGCGGTGGAGGCGGCAGGGGAGAGCGACGCTCATGATGGGGACGATTTTCGGCATTCCGCCCCAGGCGCTGTTCGGACAGCTTCTGCTGGGCCTGATCAACGGGTCATTTTACGCGCTGCTCAGCCTTGGGCTGGCGGTGATCTTCGGCATGCTGAACGTCATCAACTTCGCCCATGGCGCGCTGTACATGATGGGCGCCTTCGTGTCCTGGCTGCTGCTGACTCAACTCGGCATCGGCTATTGGTGGGCGTTGCTGCTGGCGCCGCTGATCGTCGGGCTGTTCGGAGTGGTGTTGGAAAAGACGCTGCTGTCGCGGCTGTACAAGCTGGACCATCTCTATGGCCTGCTGCTGACCTTCGGCCTCGCGCTGATCGTGGAAGGGGCCTTCCGTCACCAGTACGGCGTGTCGGGCCAGCCCTATCCCATCCCCGACGCGCTGAAGGGTGGCCAAAATCTGGGCTTCATGTTCCTGCCCAACTATCGCGGCTGGGTCGTGGTGGCGTCGCTGGTCGTCTGCCTCAGCACCTGGATCGCCATCGAAAAGACGAAGCTGGGAGCATACCTGCGCGCGGCGACGGAGAACCCGGTGCTGGTCCAGGCCTTCGGCATCAATGTGCCACGCATGGTGACGCTGACATACGCCTTCGGCGTTGCGTTGGCCGGGCTGGCCGGCGTGTTGGCGGCGCCTATCTACCAGGTATCGCCGCTGATGGGCTCAAACCTGATCATCGTGGTGTTCGCGGTGGTGGTCATCGGTGGCATGGGGTCGATCCTGGGGGCGGTGTTGACCGGCTATGGTCTGGGCCTGTTGGAAGGGCTGACCAAGGTGTTCTATCCGGAGGCCTCGAACATCGTGGTCTTCGTCATCATGGCGGTGGTGCTGATGATCAAGCCCGCCGGCCTGTTCGGACGGGAAAGGTAAGCGCATGGGCCTTCATTCGCAAAGCGGCGGCCGGGCGTCCGCCAAGGCTCCCCGTACCGCCGCACGGGTGTCCGTCCCCGACAGGGGCCTGACGCCGGCGAGAATCGGCGCGCTGGTGGTTCTCGCCGGCTTGCTGGCGGCACCCTTCCTGCTCTACCCCGTCTTCCTGATGAAGGTGCTGTGCTTCGCGCTGTTCGCCTGCGCCTTCAACCTGCTGATCGGCTTCGGCGGCCTGCTCAGCTTCGGCCACGCAGCCTTCTTCGGCAGCGCCGCCTATGTCACCGCCCATGCGGTGAAGGTCTGGGGGCTGCCGCCTGAACTCGGCATTCTGCTGGGCACCGCGGCCTCGGCCTTTTTGGGGCTGGTGTTCGGCGGCATCGCCATCCGGCGCCAGGGCATCTATTTCGCCATGATCACGCTGGCGCTGAGCCAGATGGTCTTCTTCCTGGCGCTGCAGCTGCCCTTCACCCATGGCGAGGACGGCATCCAGGGCGTGCCGCGCGGCGTCCTGTTCGGGATCTTCGACCTGAACAACCCAATGGCGATGTATTACACCGTGCTGGCTGTGTTCCTGATCGGCTTCGCCATCATCTGGCGGGCTGTCCATTCGCCCTTCGGACAGGTTCTGAAGGCGATCCGCGAGAATGAGCCGCGCGCCGTCTCGCTCGGCTACCGCACCGACCGCTACAAGCTGGTCGCCTTCGTGCTGTCCGCGACGCTGGCGGGCCTCGCCGGCGGGACCAAGGCCATCGTCTTCCAGCTCGCCAGTTTGACCGACGTGACGTGGCAGATGTCGGGCGAGGTGGTGCTGATGACGCTGCTGGGCGGCATGGGCACGCTGTCCGGCCCGGTGATCGGTGCGGCGCTGGTGGTGACGCTGGAAAATTATCTGGCGGCGACCAGCCTGCCGGTGCCGGTGGTGATCGGCTGCATCTTCGTCGTCTGCGTGTTGGTCTTCCGCCGCGGCATTGCCGGCGAAATTCAGGCGAGACTCGGGAACAAGCGCTGAGTCTGAAAAGATTATCGAACGAGGATCATAGGTGATGTAAGAACTGTTTCGAAAGAAAGACACCACGGTTTCAAGATACCGCATACCTCGAAATAATGGGTGCGGGGTTATTATTTTGCGTCCTGGAACGTTCTGCTTGTCGGGTGTTATACGACTCAACGCGTGCGGCGGTGCAGCAAAATGACCGACGCGAGTTTTGGGAAGAGGCGTCCGCCCGGACGAACGTATGAGGAGCATCCCGCATGGCCATGGACAAAGACACCACGACCACCACGCGTGACATCGCCAACCGTGCGAAGGGTACGGTGGAGGACATGACCCGCGCCGGAGAAGCGACCACCCGCCGCGCTGCCGACGCCGCCCGGTCGATGGGCGAGGAGGCGGCCGAGACCGGTCGTCAGGCCGCCGATGCCGGCGCGGAAGCCGGCCAGAAGGCGATGGGCGCCGGTGCCGACATGACCCGCCGTACCGCCGACACCGCCCGCACCGTCATGGGGACGGCAAGCGACGTCGCCGGCCGCACGTCGGAGCAGTTGCAGCGCGCTCTCGGGCTGTCCAAGGAAGCCCAGGGCGAGGTCGCCAGCCAGACGCGCGAGACCATGGACGTCATGGTCCAGTGCGGCAGCGTGCTGGCCGACGGCTGGCAGAATGCCTGGCGCGAATGGATGGGCCTTGCCCAGGAAGTCGCCAGCCGCAATGCCGAGGGCATGAACGCGCTGATGCGCAGCCGCACGGTCCCGGATTTCTACGCGACGCAGAGCCGGATGCTGAAGGACAACATGCAGCTGGTGCTGAGCCGCAGCGTCAAGATTTCCGAGCTGTCGGCGAACACCGCCAGCACCGCGATCGGCAAGCTGAACGCCCGCCTCGAAGGTGCGGCCCAGCAGACGGAGCGCCGGTTCTAAGCATCCACCAATCCAGAAGGAACGGTCTCCATCCTGACCTGAACCCCGGCCCGCAAGGACCGGGGTTTTTTCTGCGCCGGATGGCTTTTCACGACACTTCCGGCGTCAGCCTGAGGTTACGATGCCTCCGGCGTCAGCCAGCTAACCGACGCGCCGCCGCCAGTGGAGGGCAGGGCGTCGTGCAGGGCCGGCAGCATGTCGCGCAGCGTCTCGTCCAGCTTCCAGGGCGGATTGACGATCAGCAGGCCGGAGCCGTTCAGGCGCAGGTGGGTGTCCTCGGGATGCCATGTCAGCTCGGCGATCAGCACCTTGGGGATGCCGGTCTTCTCCACGGCGTCCTGGAACCGCCAGACCGCCGCCCGCTCCTTGATGGGATACCACAGGGCGAAGATGCCGGTGGACCAGCGGCGGTGGGCCAACGCCAGCCCTTCGGCCATGCGGGCGAACTCGTCCGGCTGTTCGAAGGGCGGATCGATCAGGACGAGCCCGCGCTTCTCCCTGGGGGGCAGATGGGCCTTCAGTGCGGTGTAGGCGTCCGATTGATGGACGGACACGGCGCGGTCGCCGGCGAACTCCGCCTTCAGGCTGTGGGCGTCGTCCGGGTGCAGTTCCACCAGGACCATGCGGTCCTGCGGGCGCAAGGCGGCGCGGGCGATCAGGGGAGAACCGGGGTACCAGCGCAAGAAGCCGTCCGGGTTCAGCGCCTGCACGGTGTCCAGATAGGGCGCCAGCCCCGGGTGGAGCGCCGGCTGTCCCCACAGGCGACCGATGCCCTCGTCGCTTTCCGCGGTCTTGCGGGCCGGTTCGGAGGTCAGGTCGTAGCGGCCGATGCCGGCATGGGTATCGAGCACGCAAAAGGGCGCCGGCTTGGCGCCCAGATGATCCAGGATCAGCGCCAGGACGGCGTGCTTCATCACGTCGGCCGGGTTGCCGGCGTGGAAGATGTGGCGATAGTTCATGCGCCGGGGTTTACCCGATCACGCCGCTTCGCGCCAGCGGTCATGCCGGCGCCACTGTCGATGGGGTGATCAGTTGATCGCAGCGACCTGCTGGGCGTTGCGGAAGCTGCGGCGGGTGCCGGGGGCAACGCTGACCGGATCGGTGTCTTCACAACGGGAGGAGGCGAGCAGCTTCGCGCTCTGCGCATCCAGTTCGGACAGGCTCTGCCAAATCTTGCAGACATAGGCCTGGGCGCGGCGGCCCGAACCGCCGTTGTAGCGGGCCAGCGCGGTCTTCCAGTTGCCTTCCTCGCCGTGGAAGCGGACCAGAAGCTGGCCGGCGTAGAACACGTTGTCGCGCGGCTCCACGATCTTTTCCAGCGGCTGGAATTCGCCGCGGTGCGAGGCGACGGACAGCTGCATGCATCCGACATAGGTGTTGGAGCGAAGCTGCCCGCGATGGTCGCGCAGGTGCCGGGCGGCATCGTTGACGTTGCGGGCGTAGTAGGGACGTCCCTGCACGCTCATCGCGAAGGGATGCGGCGCACCGTCCTGACCGCTTTCGACCAGCGCGATCGCCACCAGCATGCCCGAGGGAATGCCGAGCTTCTGTTCGGCTTCCACCGCGTGGGTGACGCAGCTTTCCTTGGCGAGCGACGGGGTCGCGGTCTGGGCCTGGGCGGGAGTTGCCATCGTCAGCGCCACCAGGGGGGCCGTCAGCAGTCCCGCAGCCAGTGCGAAGCGTCCACCCGCTGTGGCGCATACGCGCTGATTTCGTCCCCGCATCCCAAACCTCCTTCTGATGTCGCCCCGTGTTCTACGGCGGCTGTTTGACCCCCCGCGCGGGGCCGTTGTTCCGGTCACCGAGTCGCTTACGGCGACCGCCTCCTACCCAGATGTTCGACGCCTCCCAATCGGGCGCCGCGGCCACACTTCCAAAAATTTGATCCATCGTCAACCGCCTTGCACCCTGGTAATACCACAGCTTTCGTCCGTCAGATGTCACGCAGAGGCGCCGGACCGACGGCCTAGGCCCTTAGATTGCGGGCATAAGCCTTTGAATCGCCACATTTGCCGGCGATATCGAAAGGGGTGTTCCGATGGTCCCGATCTGCCATCCGTACAGGGGATGAAAAAGGGGCTACTGCGACCGCGTGTCGCCGGAATCACACTTCCAGATGATTTTCGCGACCCCCTTGCGCGGCGCAGCATGTTGGGGCAGTAAACTCCGCCCCCTTGTTTGCCTGGACTCGGGGGAACGGGTTCGAAGATGCCGCGTTGGGTCCGATCGACCATGACGGCGGCAGGCGGACACGGAGGCCTGCGGGCCGGCGGCATCCCGTTCGTGCAGGCCCGACCTCAGAGGAATCCAGCCCCTTGTCCGCGGATCCGTCCTTCGGCGGAGCGTCGCCCGCTCCCGATCTCGATCAACTGTTCCGCTTCGGTTACGACCGGCTCTATGCCGGGGATTTTACCGGAGCGGTCCGTGGATTCCGGATGGCCGCCGCCGCTGATCCCACGAATGGTGAAGCCTGGGCGGCGCTGGCCGACGCCTGCGGCGGGGCGGGTCTGACCGAGCGGACGGCGGCCTGCTACCGGTGCGCCGTGATGCTGGATCCAGCCAATTGGACATGGCGGCTGATGCTGGCCGACGCACTGCGGCAGTGCGGTGAAATCGATGCTGCGCATGCTCTATATAGGGTGCTGGCAGGCGAACGGAGCGATTCGGCCGCGGTGCGACTCGGGCTCGCCCATTGCCTGTCCGCGCTGGACCGGCGTGACGAGGCGCTGGAGGAGTTCCGTGAGGCCGTGGCCCTGCGCCCGAACGACCGCGGCGCCGTGCTGGCGCTGGCCGAGGCGCTGACCATGGCCGGTGACGCACTGGCGGCGGTGGAACTGCTGCAACCGCTCGGCCGTCGGTACGGGGATGATGCGGAGGTCCACCATGCGCTGGGTCGCTGCTGGCTGGCTCTGCGCGAACCGGCGAAGGCGCTGTCCGCGCTCCGCCATGCGCGCGATGTCGCCGAGGGGGACGAGGCCGCGCCGATGGAACGGCTGATCGCGGCGCTGGAGGCCGGGGAGGGCGCCGACCTGTCGGCCGCCTATGTCCGCGCCCTGTTCGACCGCTATGCCGACCGTTTTGACCAGGATCTCGTCGGCAAGCTCGGCTATGCGGCGCCCGACCTGCTGCGGGCGGCGGTGGACCGTGTGGTTCCGGCGGCGACGGGCCTGCGGATTCTCGATCTCGGCTGCGGCACCGGGCTGGCCGGCGTCACCTTCAAGCCGCTGGCGGCGCATCTGGCCGGCGTCGACCTGTCGCCGCGTATGGTGGAAAAGGCGCGGCAGCGCGGCCTTTACGATGAACTCGGCGTCGGCGATGTGGTGGAGGCGATGGAGCGATCCCCCGGCGGCTGGGATCTTCTGGTCGCTGCCGACGTGCTGGTCTATATCGGCGACCTTGTTCCGGTCTTCGCGGCTGCGGCACACGCCCTGCCGCCGGGTGGCCATTTCGCCGCGACCGTGGAGCGCCTGCCTGTCGAGTCGGCACAGGAGTTCGCCCTCGGCGCAACCCGCCGCTACGCCCATGCCGAAGCCTATGTCCGCCGCACCGCGGAGGACGCCGGCTTCGCCGTGCGCCTGATGGAGCCCTGCGCGCCGCGGCGGGAAAAGGGCGTGCCGGTCGCCGGGCTGCTGTTCGTGGTGGAACGCGCCTCCCGGTGACGGAATGGCGCCTTCAGGCGCCAATGAGGGGATGGCGCCGTCAGGCGCCGCAGGCGTCAATGAACGACTTGGTAAAATGCGTCCAGGTCCGTTCGCCCTGGATGAAGGCGAGGGCGCGGTCGGCACGGCGCTTCGCCTCCTTCCGGTCGGCATGGATCGCTTCCAGATGGGCGACCAGCTCGTTGACCGAGGATTCCTTCCAGCCCTTGCGGTCGCCCTTGTGGAACAGCTGGGTCTGCTTCGACAGCGGCCAGCAGCGCGGCTCCTCGGCCGGACCGATCAGGTCGAGGTGACCGGTGTTGGCAGACAGCACCACCGGCACGCCGCAGCCCATCGCCTCCATGGCGACGAGGTTGGTCGCTCCCTCGCAGCGGTTGGGGAAGACCGCGGCATGGCACTCGGCCATGATGGCTGCAATGTCGGCGCGGCCGACGAGACCGAGGTCGACCACCGACCCGGCGGGCAGGCCGTAACGGACAGCCCACTCCACCACCTGAAGCCGCCCGTCCGGCCCGATGTCCGGCGGCGTGCCGGTCAGCTGCGATTCGGTGATGCTGAAGGCGACCTCCGGCCAGGGACTTTGCCAGGCGGTGACGAGCAGCGCCTCCGGATGGCGCTGCTGGAAGGCGCGGAAGGCCATCAGCACGATGTCCTGCCCCTTGCGGTATTCCAGCTTCCCACCTGAAAACACCACGAACCGGTCGCCGAAGCGCCCGGAGGGCGGCAGCGGCCGCATCTCCGTCGGGTCGACGCCCTGGAAGGCGAGGCCGACAGCGTCGAAGCCCTGTTCCAGCAGAAGGTCGCGGTTGTAGGTGGAATGCACCACGATGCGGTCGAAGGCGCGGGCGCGGGCCAACACCTCAGCATCAAAGCGCGTGTCCTCGAAGGCGATGACCCCGATGTTGCGATTGCCGCGGAAGCGGCGGGAAGGCTCGCCGGCCACGAACCGGTTGCCCAGAGCATGGAGGACGTCGGCATCCGGGATGACGATGGTGCTGTCTCCATAGCGGGCGGCCGCCTCCATGTAGCGGCGATGCTCGTCCTCCAGGGGCTGCAGAGCCGTCCTGTTCTGCGGCCGCAGGCTGTCCATCATGGGAGCGTCGAGCAGAAGCGGGCGCATGCCCTGTGCAGTCAGGTACAGAGCGGTATGGACGCCGACCAGCCCCCATCCATGGATCTCGGACAGCGGCCAGGTCAGGGCGAAACGGCGGTTCATGGCGGCCTGCGGCAAAGAGGTGGGGCGGCAGCCTAGACGCGCATAGGCAAGGTTTTCAACAGGATATGCACGTCATGCGCGGACAATGGGCGACAAGCCTTCCCGACTGGTTGCGGTGCCGCCTTGCGTCAGATGGCCTGAACATAGCGGCCAGTGTCGGTGGGCAGGCACCAGCGGGCATGAAGCTGGCCCTTGCCGTCGAAGCTGCAGGCGAGCCATCCGGAACCGTGCAACAGCCGTCGGCCACCGTTCGTGAAGGGCGGCAGCTCGAACCTGTGAGCGGGCAGGGGGTGATCCGGCCGGGTCGCCAGCGGCTCCGCCAGCCGGGAACGCCAGCCCGGCCGGGCGCCGGCAGAAGAAGACACGGCAAAACGGGGGGCATAGAGCTGCCACATCTCCAGCCCGCCGCCGCGCAGCACCCCCCGGCCGGCGGCACCCGACAGGCCGCGCGACGCGACGGTGATGCGGCAGCCGGTCCGCCTTGAGAAGTCGGCGAGGGTGCGGAGCATCCGTTCCCACTCGGCATGGCGACCCGGTGCGGTCCAGTGATCGCCCAACCCCCGCGCCAACCGGCGCTGAAGGGGACCCGGCAGCACCGCACCCAGCCGGTCGAGCGCGGCGGCGGCGGGAACCAGCAGCGGAGCGCCGCTGACCAGGATCAGGTGCCGGCAAGCGGCGAATCGATCGAGCCAGTCCGGCAACAGGCTCCAGTCGCGCTCCGACAGGATGCGGCGGGCATTGCGGTCGGTCCACAGGTCGAGCGCCAGTAACCCGGCTTCTCCCATGACGAAGCCCTGTGCCAAGGTTCCGCAGGCAGTTCCCCACAGGCAATCGGGCGGAGAATCGGCGACGGAGCCGGTTTGGAACAGCTGTGCCTGCCGGCGCGTCGCCACCAGAAGCGGGCGCAGGCTGCGCGAAGCGGCATCGCCGTCCTCCCGGCCGCCCCAGGCGCCTGCCAGCAGCCGGCCGAGGTCCGAACCGTCCCACATCATCACCGACGGGATCGAGGCCAGCACGGCCGCAGCCGCGGCACCGCTCCAGCCGCGCAGCATCCGGTCGAACCCGGCGGACATCAGTTCCTCCGCCACGCCGGGCAGGGGCGGACCGAGCCGGCGGGAGGCGTCGCCAAGCAGAGAGGCGGCCTGCGGGGCGGCGGACAGCACGGCATCGCCATCGACCTGTCCGCCGGCCTGGATCAGCAGGTGATAGCGGTCGGTGGAATGCCCGGCGAGAAGATCGCGCCAGAGTGCGGGGGACGACGGCGGCGGCGCTCCACCCGAAGGCTCTGCGCCAATCGTCGCGCCGGTCATTCCGCTTCCGTACAGAATAGCCATGCGTGGGAATGATTGACGCCCCGGAACGACCACCGTCCAGCTGGGTTCGTCGGGGAAGCCATAGGCGACAGTGGTGTCGCGCATGCCGCGGGGAACAGCGAAGTCGAAGCGCCAGACATGGCGGCGGCGCCAGACCGTCAGGTGGCGCGGGGGAACCGGCAGGGTGACGCCGTCCACCCGCAGGTCGTCGGGTTCGACCTCCCCGTCCAGAACGAACAGCGCCGACAGCCACCAACGGTCGCGCTGCTCACCACGGAAATACAGGATGGGGCCGAGCAGGATGCTCGGCTCCGCTCGTCTGCGCGCCATGCCTCATCCGTCCGAACCGGCTCCCCCAAAAAAGGGGGCATCACCGCATCCCATAGCGCATGGCGCTGCGGAACGGAGAGGAAAATCGCGAGGGCTCAGCCTTTCCGCTTGCGCAGCAACTCCAGCATGCGGGGCGGGACCTGTTCGTTCAGGACCGGGTCATACAGGCGATGAAGTTCCTCCACATGCTGGCGATGCTGGGCAAGCAGCGCCTTTGCGTCGGGATCGCTCTCGACCACGCTCTCGAATGCCGCGCGCTCCCGTTCGTCGAGGGCGCCGTCCAGATAGGCGTTGATATCGGTCATCGTCACACGCTTCATCTCTGTCGTTCCCGGATGGGTCGCCGGGGTTTCTCCCCTGGGACACGATCAACCGTGACACGTCCGGTGGCTCCGCCGTTTCCGGAAAGATCGGCCGAAAGGACGCCTACCCAATCTTATGGGCATGATCCTCGGCCATACCAGTCCGACAAACGGCGCGATCACTGCTCCCTTTCGAGGCGAGCAATCCGGCACCGCCATCCTCTTTCGCGTCGCCCGGCCAAGTAACAGGACGGTATCGCTGATTGTTCCAGACGGCGACGGGGCGGAACGCGACGCAATCGGGGCTGTTGTGATTGTGCAACGCATCCCGTCCGCGCCCCGTCAGGGGTACTGTGAAAGGAGAAATGCCCGTGGCTCAGCAGGAGAGCAGGCAGCCGCCGCAGCACCAGGACAGCCGGCCCGGCCATCAGGCGCCGATGGATCCCCAGCCGTCGGAGACCCGGCCCGGCTACCGCGGCAGCGGCAAGCTGCGCGACAAGGTGGCGCTGATCACCGGCGGAGACAGCGGCATCGGCCGCGCCATCGCCGTGCTGTACGCCCGCGAGGGCGCCAAGGTCGGCATCCTGTACCTGAACGAGGATGAGGATGCCCGCGAGACCCGCCGGCTGGTCGAGGCGGAGGGCCAGCCCTGCAAAATCCTGAGCGGCGACGTCGGTCAGGAGGAAACCTGCCGCAAGGCGGTGGAAAGCATGATCGGCGAGCATGGGCGCATCGACATCCTGATCAACAACGCCGCCGAACAGCACCCGCAGAAGTCGATCGAGGACATCACCGCCGAACAGCTGGAGCGGACCTTCCGCACCAACATCTTCGGCCAGTTCTTCATGGTGAAGGCCGCCCTGCCGCACATGCACGAGGGCGCCTGCATCATCAACACCACCTCGGTCACCGCCTATAAGGGCAGTCCGGAACTGCTGGACTATTCGGCGACCAAGGGCGCCATCGTCGCCTTCACCCGGTCGCTGTCCATGGCGCTGGCCGATCGCGGCATCCGCGTCAACGCGGTGGCGCCGGGGCCGATCTGGACCCCGCTGATCCCCTCGACCTTCGACGAGGAGAAGGTGGAGAATTTCGGCGGCAACGTGCCGATGAAGCGGGCCGGTCAGCCGGACGAGGTGGCGCCGTCCTTCGTCTTCCTGGCGTCGGACGACTCTTCTTATATGTCGGGTCAGGTCCTGCATCCGAACGGCGGAACGGTGGTCAACGGCTGACGCCCGCCGGTCTTGCGGAAAAGCCCCGCTGCGTCCATTCCGGCGCAACGGGGCTTTCTTGGAACGATGCCGTCAGGCCGCGCGGATGCGGGCGACGAAGGCGTTGACCGATTCCCGCAGGTTCTGGGCTTGGTTGCCGAGGCTGCCGGCGGCCTGCAGCACTTCGGTCGCCGACCGGCCTGCCTCCTGCGAGGCGTCGTTGACGCCCATGATGCTGCGCGACACCTCCGCCGTGCCCTGGGCCGCCTGCTGGACATTGCGGGAGATCTCGCCGGTGGCGGCGGTCTGCTCTTCCACCGCGGAGGCGATGGAGGTAGCGATCTGGTTGACCTGCTGGACCGTATCGGCGATGCCGCGGATGGCGCCCACGGCTCCATGGGTCTCCTTCTGGATCGCCTGGATCTGGCCGGAGATTTCCTCGGTTGCCCGCGCGGTCTGGTTGGCGAGGCTCTTCACCTCGCTGGCGACGACGGCGAAGCCCTTGCCGGCCTCACCGGCGCGCGCCGCCTCGATGGTGGCGTTCAGCGCCAAGAGATTGGTCTGGCTGGCGATCTCCTGGATCAGCTGCACGACGCTGCCGATCCGCTCCGCCGCCTGGGCCAGGCTTTCCACGGTGGCATTGGTGCGCTGCGCCTCGTCCACCGCGGACCGGCTCATGCGGGTGGCGGATTCGAGCTGTCGGGCGATCTCGCTGATGGAGCTCGCCAGCTCCTCGGCGGCGGAGGCCACCGTCTGTACGTTGCTGAGGGTCTGGTCGCTGGCCGCGGCGACGGAGGAGGCCTGACGGGTCGTCTCCTCCGCGGTGGAGGACATGCTCTCCGCATTACTCTGCAGTTGGGTGGCTGCGGAGGACACCGCACCAACCACCCCCTGGACGCTCGCTTCGAAGCTGTCGGCCAGGGCGTTCATCGTCCGGGTCTTTTCCGCCGCAGCGCGGGCTTCGGCGTCCTTGGCCTCCTGCTCCATGCGGCGGTTGTTGAGGAGGTTCTGCTTGAAGACCTCCACCGTGCGGGCCATCGACCCGACCTCGTCGCCACGATCGGCTCCGGTGACCGTCACCGACGCGTCGCCCTTGGCCAGCTGCTCCATCACGTCGTTCAGCGCCGTGATCGGGCGGCGGATGCCGAAGACGGCGATGACGACCGAGGTGGCGGCGGCAAGGAAGATCGCGGCGATCATTCCGCTGATGGCCCACCTGACGGCGGCGTCGGTATCGTCGCTCAACCGGTCGGAGGAGCGTTGCACCCCGGCATTCACCTCGTCCGCCAGCTTGGCGGCCGTGTTGTAGGTGTCCACCACGAGAGGGCGGCATTCCTTGGCGTAGAGGGCAGCGGCGCCGGCGTGGTCGCCCTTTTCCTTCAGCGCCATCACCGCGGGCAGGGCGCGCTTGATCGAGGCCATCATGTCGGTCATCCGGCCGACGGTCGCTGTCGTTTCCGGCTTGGCGAGGCGGGTGACGACCGTATTGGACGCCGCGATCGCAGCCTGGATCTCGGTAACGGACTTGGCGAGCGCGGGAAGGCCGGCCGGATCCTGGAGAAGCAGGACGTTGTTCATCTCGCGGCCCAGGTTCGCGACGTCGCCACGCATCCGTTCAAGTTTTTGGGCGAATTCGATGTCGGTGGTGATCAGATCGGAATAGTTCCCATCCACGCGATTCAGCGTGTTGGCCATGAAGGCGGCCAAGCCGGCCGCGACCACGCTGAGAAGAAATACGACAAAATAGATCTTCGGGCCGATCCCGACTCGCGACAACGGATTCATGGTTTTCACCCACACTTAAGCGAACTGATGTTCTGGATGTGATCGGTGCAAGCACCGATCGACTCTCAGTCAGCGCAAGTATAGGCCATCGTCATATGAACAATGGATTAACGCTGCAGCGATTATGGGATGCGCCGCAGATTACTCAGATTTCTTGCGCATATAAAATATTTTGCCAATTTTACCAAAATATTACTTTGTCCGTCAGGGGGCAGTGATCTGGATCAACCTTTGCGAAAAGGCATGGCAGCCATTTCTCATCTGAATGTGTGAGGCTATGCACGAACGCATGCACCCCCCGCAACAGGTTGCGGAGGGTGCATGGTGCTGCCGGACAGGACCGGCCGTAGAGGAAACGGGATCAGGCGGTCATCAGGTTGTTCAGCCTTTCCCGCGCGCGGCACAGGCGGGACCGGATGGTGCCGATGGAGACGTTCAGCGTTTCCGCGGCCTCCTGATAGGGACGGCCTTCGATGGCGACCAGCTTTACCACCTTGCGCTGGCTCGGGGTGAGGGAGGAGAAGGCGCGGTCGACATCGCGGAAGACCAGACGCGACATCTGCGCCGCATCGACGGACATGGCGCCGTCCCACAGCTCCACCTTCGTCACATGGCGGTCGCGCTGCAGGTTGTTGAAATGCAGGTTCTTCAGCATGGTGGTCAACCACGCCTGCATATTCGTGCCGGGTTCGAAACGATGCTGGCGAGACAGGGCTCGGGCCAGGCAGTCCTGCAGCAGGTCCTCTGCGGCGTTGGCGTCGCGGGTCAGTTTGCAGGCATAGCGCTGCAGGTTCGGCATGCAGCGGATCAGTTCGTTTTCGAACGAGTACGCCATGGTCATTCTTCCTCCACGGTCTGTTCGTCCCGGCCGGCCGGTAGAGCGGCGGCGCCCTTCTATCGGCGGCGGGGCGCAAAGCAGGGACGGCGTTTGGTGTTCCGGCGCGCGAGCGGGGCGCTGCCGGTTCGAAAGGCTGAGGATCGAAGTTGTCTTGGTCCTGCGGCGTCAGGCTGCCCGGTGGGATGCCATCTGCCGGCCCGTCATTCGACTATGGCCGGTACTCTCTTGGACATACCCTGGGGCGATCCCGGCGGGATATCGCGGAACGATCCGGTCGGCGGTGGCGTCATTGAGGCGGTCCCGTTGTTGCCCGTCGTTGATCGTGTCGGGAGCTAAACGCGCCGTCCGCCGAGGATGTTCCACCGCCGGATTCGGAAAGAGTGACATCGGTGGCAGATCGCGGAGATTCCGGTCGCGGTTCCGCTTGCCGGGCTTACCACCACCGAACGCGCCTTGCGGTGCCGGAACGCAACAGTCAGGTGGTGGCCGGGGAGCGCGCCGCGAGCGGTTTTTCAAGGCGCAGCGCCGCCATGTCGTCCTCATAATAGGCGGGATAGACGGCGAAGCGGCGGTAGCCGGCGGCGGCGTAGAGAGCGATCGCCGCCACGTTGTCCGCCCGGACTTCCAGCCGCAGCCCGGCGCAGCCATGGGCCGCCGCGGCATCCTCCAGCGCCGACAGCAGGCGGCGGGCGATGCCCCGGCCCCGGTTGCCCGGTTCCACGGCGAAGGAGGTGAGGCGGGCGAGCGGCGTTCCCGCATGGAAGCCCAGCACGCCGTAGGCCACCGGCCGTCTTCCCATGTCGGATGGGCAGTCGTCCGACCGGCTGCCCACTTGGCAATCGGCCACAAGGACCACACCTTTTGCTTTAAGGATCGCATAGCGGAAGTTGCGCCGCATCATCCGGTCTGTCGCGAAGCTCTGCTCCTCGATCGCCAGCAACGCGGGAATGTCGGCCGCTATGGCACGACGGATGACGATGCATGCTGCATCGCAGTGGACAGGATCGATTTCGTGACGCATCGTTGACGGGAAAAAGGGGAGGGGGTGCCACTCTACTCCCTTTTACCACAGTGAAACGACGGTATGGTCCGCGTGGGGAAAGCTTTGTTTAACCAACAGCGCCGACACTCCACCCCATGTTGGCCCCCTGTTGGAGCGCTGTCCTTCCAGCCGCCCGCTCCTATTGGCCTTTCAAGCAGAAAGTCAGGACATGGACGCTCGGTTTAAATCTCGCGACATCGAACGCCGCAGCCTGGATGTCGACGGCCTGAAACGGTCGTTCCTGGAATGGCTTGTCTATTCGGTCGGCAAGGATGCCCGCGCCGCCACCCGCCGCGACTGGTTCCACACCGTGGCGCTGGCCGTGCGCGACCGCGTCGTCGACCGCTGGATGGACACGACGCGCAGCTACTACCAGGAAGACGCCAAGCGCGTTTATTACCTGTCCCTGGAGTTCCTGATCGGGCGCCTGCTGACCAACAGCCTGTCGAACCTGGGCATCATGGACGAATGCCGTCAGGCCCTCGACCGCCTCGGCCTGTCGATGGAGGACGTGGTCGATGCGGAGCCGGACGCGGCGCTGGGCAACGGCGGCCTCGGCCGTCTGGCCGCCTGCTTCCTGGACAGCATGGCCTCGCAGGCGCTGCCCGGCTACGGCTACGGCATCCGCTACGAATTCGGCCTGTTCGAGCAGCGATTCGAGAACGGCTGGCAGGTCGAGTATCCGGAACAGTGGCTGCAGTTCGGCAATCCGTGGGAATTCGCCCGTCCGGAGGTGCTGTACCCGGTCCAGTTCTATGGCCGCGTCGAGGAGTTCCGCGACAGCGTCGGCGAGCGCGCCTATCGCTGGGTCGACGCCGACCGCGTGCTGGCGATGGCCTATGACACGCCGGTCGTCGGCTTCGGTGGCGAGACGATCAACACGCTGCGCCTGTGGTCGGCCCGCGCCACCCGCGACTTCAACTTCGGCCACTTCAACGACGGCGCCTATATGAAGGCCGTCGAGCAGAAGATCCTGTCGGAGAATCTCAGCCGCGTCCTCTACCCCAACGACGCGACGGAGACCGGCAAGGAACTGCGCCTGAAGCAGGAGTATTTCTTCACCTCCGCCTCGCTGCAGGACATCCTGCGCCGCTATCTGCAGCATCATTCCAGCTTCGAGAACCTGCCCAACAAGGCGGCGATCCAGCTGAACGATACCCATCCGGCGATCGGCATCGCCGAACTGATGCGCCTGTTGGTCGATCAGCATGCCCTGCGCTGGGACGACGCGTGGGAGATCACGCGCGCCACCTTCGCCTACACCAACCACACCCTGCTGCCCGAGGCGCTGGAAGCCTGGCCGGTCCGGATGATCGAGCGGGTGCTGCCGCGCCACATGCAGATCATCTACGAGATCAACGCCAAGTTCCTGAACCGCACCAAGGCGCGGGCGGACGGCGACAACGCCAAGCTGTCGCGCTTGTCGCTGATCGACGAGCGCGGCGAGCGCCGCGTGCGCATGGGCAACCTGGCCTTCCTCGGCTCGCACAAGGTCAACGGCGTGTCGGCCCTGCACACCGAGCTGATGAAGCAGACGGTGTTCGCCGACTTCCACGAGGAATTCCCGGATCGCATCAACAACAAGACCAACGGCATCACCCCGCGCCGCTGGCTGAAGCAGGCCAACCCGGCCCTGTCGGAGCTGATCACCACCCGCATCGGCGAGGGCTGGATCTCCGACCTGTCGCAGATCTCGGCTCTGCGCGAGAAGGCCGACGACGTGGTGTTCCGCGAGGAGTTCCGCCGGGCCAAGCGCAAGAACAAGAAGCGCCTCGCCGCCTACATCGCCCGCCAGACCGGCGAGGAGGTGCTGGTCGACAGCATCTTCGACGTGCAGGTCAAGCGCATGCACGAGTACAAACGCCAGCTTCTGAACGTGCTGCACACCATCGCGCTCTACAACGAGATGCGCGACAACCCGACGGTCAGCTGGGTCCCGGTGACCAAGGTGTTCGCCGGCAAGGCGGCGCCGTCCTACCACATGGCCAAGCTGATCATCAAACTGATCAACGACGTCGCCAAGGTGGTGAACCACGACCCGTCGGTGCACGACAACCTGAAGGTGGTTCTGCTGCCGAACTACAACGTCACCGCGGCTGAGATCATCATCCCGGCCGCCGACCTGTCGGAGCAGATCTCCACCGCCGGCATGGAGGCATCGGGCACCGGCAACATGAAGCTGGCGCTTAACGGCGCGCTCACCATCGGCACGCTGGACGGCGCCAACGTCGAGATCCGCGAGCATGTCGGGCCGGACAACATCTTCATCTTCGGCATGACCGCGGACGAGGTGAACGACCTGCGCGCCAGCGGCGGCTTCAACCCGCGCGAGGTGATCGCGTCGAACCCCAGCCTGAAGCGGGCGCTTGACATGATCTCCACCGGCGCCTTCTCGCCGGACGACCGCAACCGCTACCACCCGATCGTCCAGGCACTGACCGACGGCGGCGACCATTTCCTGGTGACGGCCGACTTCGCCGACTATTGCCGGGCCCAGGACGCTGCGATGCAGCTGTACCGCGACCCGGAGGAATGGACCCGCAAGGCCATCCTGAACACCGCCAACATGGGCTGGTTCTCGTCCGACCGTACGGTCAACGAGTACGCCGGGGAGATCTGGGACGTACACCCGGTGCACCCCAACCATGACGGCGAGGGTTTCCGGTAATCTTCAATTGGGCGAATGCGCAGGCGCTTTACAACGCCTGCGCATTCGGATAAGAAGGCGCCATGAACCGCACGGCCATCACCACCACTACGACCAAAAAAGCGACTCGCTTCGGCGGGCAGCGTCGTGGTGCGTGCTGATCGGATCGACCAGCGTTTCTTCCACGAGGCAGGCCCCGCCGGACAACGGACGGGGCCTCGTCGTATCCGGGGTCCGCTGTCCGAACGACCGATAGGCCGGTCCGATCAACAGTGCGATAGACAGGACGGAACCCCGACATGAGCAGCAACAACGCCTCCGCTTCCTCCAAGTCCCTCCGCGTCGCCGTGGTCGGCGCCACCGGCGCCGTCGGCCGCGAGATGGTCAAGGTCCTGCACGACCGCAACTTCCCGGTCGCCGAACTCGGCCTGTTCGCTTCCGAGCGTTCCGCCGGCAAGGTGCAGGAGACCCCCTACGGCGCCCTGACCCTGAAGGCCTTCGACGCTGCGGTGGTGAAGGGCTATGACGTCGTCCTGCTGGCCGTTTCAGGCGACTTCGCCAAGGCGCATGCCAAGGATCTGGCTTCGGCCGGCGCGCTGGTGATCGACAACAGCTCCGCCTTCCGCTACGACGCCGACATCCCGCTGATCGTTCCGGAAATCAACGCCCACGTCTTCCGCGAGGCGTACGCCGCCGGCTCCCGCCTGATCGCCAACCCGAACTGCACGACTGCCATCGCCGTCGTGGCGCTGGGTCCGCTGCACAAGGCCTTCGGCATCAAGCGCGCCATCGTCTCCACCTATCAGGCCACCAGCGGCGCCGGTGCCGAGGGCATGGCCGAGCTGGAGGAGCAGACGCGCAACCAGCTGGAGGGCAAGCCGGTCACCAACAGCGTGTTCCGCCACCCGATCCCCTTCAACCTGATTCCCCAGATCGATGCCTTCCAAGAGAACGGCTACACGAAGGAGGAGATGAAGGTGACGTGGGAGACGCGGAAGATCATGGAGGTCCCGGACCTGCTGGTCAGCTGCACCGCCGTCCGCATCCCGACCTACCGCGCCCACTCCGAAGCCATCACGCTGGAGACGATCCAGCCGGTCACGCCGGACGCCGCCCGCGCCGTCCTGGCCGATGCCGCCGGTGTGAAGGTGGTGGATGATCCGGCCGCCGGCGCCTATCCGATGCCGCTGAACGCCACCGGCCAGTACGACGTCGAGGTCGGCCGCATCCGCAGCAACCTCGTGTTCGGCGACCATGGCCTCGACCTGTTCGTCTGCGGCGACCAGCTGCTGAAGGGCGCCGCCCTGAACGCGGTGCAGATCGCAGAGCTGGCTCTCTGAGGTCCAGGGCAAGGCGGGACCCAAGGATCTGGAATCCAAGGGCCGGCACTGCTATGTAATGCGACGGGGGCCGATGGGCGTGTTTCGCCTGTCGGCCCTTTCGCCGTTCTCACGATCACCTTCTCTTGTCACGGGACCCGCGCATGTCCGAACTTCAGGACGCCGTCTCCCGCCGTCGGACCTTCGCCATCATCGCGCACCCCGACGCCGGTAAGACCACGCTCACGGAAAAGCTGCTGCTGTTCGGCGGCGCCATCCAGATGGCCGGCGCCGTCAAGGCGCGCGGCGAGCAACGGCGCGCCAAGTCGGACTGGATGAAGGTGGAGCGCGAGCGCGGCATCTCGGTGACCGCCTCCGTCATGACCTTCGACTTCGACGGGCGCACCTTCAACCTGCTCGACACGCCGGGCCACGAGGACTTTTCGGAGGACACCTACCGCACGCTGACCGCGGTTGACAGCGCGGTGATGGTGATCGACGGCGCCAAGGGCATCGAGGCGCAGACGCTGAAGCTGTTCGAGGTCTGCCGTCTGCGCGACGTGCCGATCATGACCTTCTGCAACAAGATGGACCGCGAGGCGCGCGATCCCTTCGACCTGATCTCGGAGATCGAGAGCGCCCTGGCGCTGGAGGTCACGCCGGCCAGCTGGCCGATCGGCATGGGCCGCGACTTCCTCGGCTGCTACGACCTGATCCGCGACCGGCTGATCCTGATGGACCGCAGCAAGGGCGACGAGATCGACGAGGGCATCGAGTGCAACGGCTTGGACGATCCCCGTCTGGACGAGCTGCTGCCCGCCCACGCCGTCGCCAAGCTCCGCGAGGAGGTGGAGATGGCGCGCGGCCTGATGCCGGCCTTCGACCTGGAGGCCTATCGCGCCGGCCATCTGACGCCGATCTATTTCGGCTCCGCCATCAACAATTTCGGCGTGCGTGAACTGCTGTCCGGTCTGGCGGACAACGCCCCGCCGCCGCGTCCGCAGCCGGCCGATCCGCGCACCGTCCAGCCGGACGAGGAGAAGGTCACCGGCTTCGTGTTCAAGGTCCAGGCCAACATGGACCCGAACCACCGCGACCGCATCGCCTTCGTCCGCCTCTGCTCCGGCCGCTACAAGCGTGGCGCCAAGCTGAAGCACATCCGCTCCGGCAAGCTGATGGCGGTGAACAACGCCGTGCTGTTCCTGGCCCGCGACCGCGAGGTGGCGGAAGAGGCGTGGCCGGGCGACATCATGGGCATCCCCAACCACGGCAGCCTTCGCATCGGCGATACGCTGACGGAAGGCGAGGATCTGCGCTTCACCGGCGTGCCAAGCTTCGCGCCGGAACTGCTGCAGCGCGTCCGCCCGGACGATCCGATGCGGGTGAAGCACCTGCGCAAGGCGCTTGAGCATTTCGCCGAAGAGGGCGCCTCCCAGGTGTTCAAGCCGCTAACCGGTGCCGACTGGGTGGTCGGCGTGGTCGGCCAGCTGCAGTTCGAGGTGCTGGCCTCGCGCATCGAGGCGGAATACGGCATCGCCGCCCGCTTCGAGGGAGCCGGACTGGACGCCGCCCGCTGGGTCGAGACCGACGACAAGGCCCAGTTGGAGAAGTTCATCGAGCTGAACCGCTCGGCGCTGGCGGAGGATCATGACGGCGCCCTGGTGTTCCTGGCCCGCAACGCCTGGCACCTGAACCGCGCGCAGGAGGATTTCCCGGCGCTGCGGTTCCTGAAGACGCGCGAACAGAACCGCAAGGTCCATACCGCAGCCTGACGGACAGCACGCTCTTCCTGTCGCCCGCCCCTGGCTGAACCCTGGGGCGGGCTCCCTTTTTACCCACTGAAATACGTACCGGACTTCCCAGCTGGACGGACCGCTTGACGGCGTCGGTCCGGTGTCGGAACGTGTGCAAGTGCGCTTAACAGTTTCGACACGTAATCAATGGCCTCCGTCGGACGGACAGGGTCGGAAATGAGGCGGTCATGGCGTTGGGATTAGACGAACTTCTGGACACCAGCGGCTTTGTTCCGCATGGCGTCTGCCTGCTGTGGCGGCCCGACATTCTCGCGCTGCATGTCGCTTCGGATATGCTGATCGGCCTGTCCTATTTCTCCATCCCGGTGGCGCTGACCTATTTCGTCATGCGCCGCCGCGACGTCGAATTCGGGTGGATGGCGCTTCTGTTTGCCCTGTTCATCATCGCCTGCGGGAGCACCCATTTCCTGATGGTATGGACCCTGTGGAGCCCCGATTACGTGCTGGAGGGGCTGGTCAAGGCGGTCACCGCCCTGGCGTCGCTGGGGACCGCGGCGGCGCTGTGGTGGCTGATGCCGCGCCTTCTGGCTCTGCCGAGCCCCAAGCAGCTGGAGGCGACCAACCGGGCCCTGGAGCAGGAGATTGCCATCCGTCGCCAGATGGAAATGCGATACTCCAGCTTTTTCAACAATCTGGCCGAGGCATTGTTCATCGTCCAGGTCCTGCCCGACGGCGACTTCGCCTTTGAAGCGATCAACCCGGCGCTGGCACGGGCCACGGGCCTGGATCCGGAGCGGCTGCGCGACCGCCGCGTTCGCGACGCGCTGGCGCCGGAGGCCGCGGATTCGGTCATCTCCCGCTACGTGGCCTGCCGGGACGGCGGCGAGAGCATCGATTACGAAGAGACCCTGGACCTGCCGGTCGGTCAGCGCGTCTTCCACACCATGCTGGTTCCGGTGAAGGACGCCGCCGGCCGTGTCGTCCAAATCCTGGGCAGCGGCCGCGACGTGACCGAGCGCAAGCGCCTGCAGGCGGAGGTGGTCCAGACCTCCAAGCTGGCGACCTTGGGCACGCTGGCCGCGGGCATGGCGCATGAGATGAGCCAGCCGCTGAACGTCATCCGTCTGTGGACGGAGAACATGCTGACACGCCTGCGCGACAATCTGCTGGAGCCCCAGCGGGCCGAACGGTCGCTGACCCTGGTGATCGAGCAGACCGACCGCATGGCCAAGCTGATCGACCATGTCCGCACCTTCGGCCGTCGGGACGGCGGCGGCATGCGGGCCTTCACCCCCGCCCATTGCGTCCAGACCGCGGTGGAGATGGTGCGCCACCAGTATGCGTTGGAGGACATCGAGATCATAGAGAGTGCCACGTCGGCGCAACTGCCGGTGACCGGGCGCCCACTTGAACTGGAGCAGGTGATTCTCAACCTTTTCTCGAACGCGCGCGATGCTATCATCGCGCTTCGTGCAACGGGCCGGGAGGCGGGACGCATCATGGTGGCGGTCAGCGACGACCCCGATGGTCAAAACGTCGCCATACAGGTGACCGACGACGGCAGCGGCATCGACCCTTCGGTTCTGCCCCAGATCTTCGACCCCTTCTTCACGACCAAGGAGGTCGGCAAGGGGTCTGGACTCGGCCTGTCGATCGGCTACGGCATCATCGACGGCATGGGCGGCCGCATCGATGTCCGCAACGTCGATCTGGAGGGAGGGCGCCGTGGTGTCCGGTTTATCATAACCTTGCCCAGCCAGCCGGTATCCTCCTCCGACAGGGAGCTGTCGCATGCCTGATCCGTTGCACATCCTGATCGCGGAGGACGAAGTCCTCGCGGCGATGGCGCTGGAGGACTTCCTGTCGCTCAAGGGCTTCCGCGTAACCGTCGCCGCCAATGGAGCGGAGGCGCTGGAACGCTACGGCCGTGAACAGGTCCATGCGCTGGTGACCGACCTGCGCATGCCGCGCATGGACGGCCAGACCCTGATCCGCGAAATCCGCGATCGGGATGCTGCATTGCCGGTGGTGGTGATGACCGGCTATCTGACGGAGGACAGCGACCTGAAGCATGAGCGCTGGAAGCCGCTGGAGATTCTCAGCAAGCCGGTCAACCCGCGCATCATCTGCGAAACGCTGCACCGCATGCTCGGCCTGCCGCTGGAGGCTTGAGGCAGGACGGCGGCAATAGGCGGCGACTGGCGGCGCGGCTCAGTCTTCCAGCGGTTCGACGTCGACGCTGACGGTCAGGCCGTGGCCTGCGCCGCCGACCAGAACGCCGCGGGCCGGGCTGACATCGTCGTAATCGCGGCCCCAGGCGATGGTGATGAAGTCGCGGTTGGCGACGCAGGCGTTGGTCGGGCAGATGTCCAGCCAGCCGGCGGCGGCCCCGCACCAGACCGATGCCCAGGCATGGCTGACGTCCGCACCCACCAGCCGCGGCCGGCCCGGCGGGGGCAGGGTGCGCAGATATCCCGACACATAGCGGGCCGGCAGGCCCATGGCACGGACACAGCCGACGGCGATATGGGCGAAATCCTGACAGACGCCGCGGCGGTTGCGCATCACCGCCGCCAGCGGCGTGGCAACCGTCGTCGCGGCGGGGTCGAAGGCGAACTCCCGATTGATGCGGTTCATCAGGTCGATGGCCGCCGCGACCGCCGGACGGCCGGGGGTGTAGCTGCCCCGCGCATAGTCCAGCAGCTCCGGGCTGGAGGCGACCAGAGCGCTGTCGAAGCAGTATTGCGTGATCTCCGCGCCGTCATCCGGGCCGGACAGGCCACGCAGGCTGTCGCGCACATGCTCCCACGGGGCTGAGTCGTCGGGCGCCAATGCCGGCGGCTCGAACACCTCGACCTCGCTTTCCGCGATGACCGAGAAGGTCCGGTGCGGCTCCTGCACGGCGACATAGGTGACGGTGTTCCCGAAGTAATCCACCCGGTCCGACCGCACCGCCGGGACCGGATCGATGGTCAGCAGACTGCGCCGGATGCGCTGGCGCGGGTGCGGCCGGGCGGTCAGGTGCAGCAGATGGTGGGAGATCGGCACATCCTCGCCATAGTCGTAGGACGTGGCGTGGCGCACGCGGTAGCGGGTGGCGGAACCGCTGCTGCCGGGAAGCGGAGTGGGAGGGTTCATCGGGTCAGGCCGATCGTGCGAAGGCATGGCTGAAATAGGCATGCGCCAGGAAATTCGACACGTCCGGCAGCGACATCGCCAGCGTGTCCAGCAGCGCCCGCAACGCATCGCCGGAGGCCAGTGCGTCGGTCCGCTCCAGCCCGTTGCGCGCGGCGGCGACGATGGCCAGCGCCCCGCCGGTCGGATCGGTGCCGGTTCCGACGCCCTGGCTGGGCAGCGCCCGCAAGTGCCGGTCCAGTGCCGCCAGCTGGAAGGCCAGCGCGCGGGGATTAGCCTCCTCCCCCAGCAGCAGGTCGAGCACGGAACTGCGCTGGACGCTGGTCAGGTGGCGGGCGCGGTAGGTCATCACGCTCTCGCCCAATTCCAGCAGGACCGCCAGGGTGGCCGCCTGCATCGGCTCGTCCAGGCGGTCCAGGTCGGCGACATGGACGCCGCGCATCAGCGCGATCATGTGCAACGACCGTTCGATGCGCCGCCCGATGTCGAGGAAGCGCCAGCCGGCGCCGCGGGTCATGCTCTCCTGTTCCAGGCCGGAGAAGGCGGCCAGCGTGATCATCACGTCGTCGAGCCGCAGCAGGAGGGATGCCGCGTCCATCCGTCCCTTCGGCGGCAGGGTCTGGCGGTCGATGGCCGACACCACCCGCCACATGTCCATCGACAGGCGGTCGCGCACCGAATAGGCGGTGCGGTGCAGGCGCAGAACCTGGGCGCGCAGGCTGTTGGGATGGTCGGGGTCGTTCACCGCCGCGTGCAGCGCCTCGCGCAGGCCACGGTTGGCCCCGCTTTCCGTCACCTGCGCCATGTCGGCCGGGATCATCCCGAGAGAGCAGAGCAGGTCGAGCAGAGGGCGGAGCTGCAGGGTGGCGCCGGGCATGTTGCTGTCGATCAGCCGGCTCTGCGTCGCGCGCAGCAGGCGCAGCGCTCCCTCCGCACGTTCCGCATAGCGGCCGAGCCAGTAGAGGCCGTCGGCGACGCGGCTGGGCAGGTCGTTGGCGGACGGACGGGCGCCGCTGGCCGTCGGTTCCGTCGCCGGGGCCGGGCGCGGCTGGGTGGAGGCGACGTCGGCGCGCCGCGGCGCCAGGATCCAGGTGTCCTTGCTGCCGCCGCCGCTCTGCATCGACACCACCAGCCGGCCGGATTCGCTGGACACGCGAGTCAACCCGCCGGGCATGACGGCATAGCCGCCGCTGGGGGTGGCACAGAGGAAGACGCGCAGCACCAGCGGGCGCGGTTGCAGCCGGCCATCCTGCCAGACCGGGGCGGTGGACAACGCCATCTGTTCCTGCGCCACGAAATACCAGGGGCGGCGCTTGATCCGCTCGATCAGGGCCGACCGTTCGGCGGCCGACAATTGGGCGCCGAAGATCGGCTCGAAGGACAGCGAGGGGAAGGCTGGCTTGACCACCAGCCCGTCGAGATGGTCGATGACGTAGGCGCGCTCCGCGTCGTTGCCGCACCACCAGCTGGCGACGCCGGGCAGCCGCAGCTCCTCCCCCAGCAGATGGCGGCAGAGCGTCGGCAGCGACGACTTAATCGCCATCGATTCCATCAGGCCGGAGCCCAGCGCGTTCGCCATCACCACATTGCCGGCGCGCACCGCCTCGATCAGTCCGGCCACGCCCAGCGAACTGTCGGCGCGCAGTTCCAGCGGGTCGGCGAAGTCGGCGTCGAGCCGGCGCAGGATCACGTCCACCTGCTCCAGCCCGGACAGGGTCTTCAGGTACACGGTCCGGTCGCGCACCGTCAGATCCGCGCCTTCCACCAGCGTCAGGCCGAGGTAACGGGCGAGATAGACATGTTCGAAATAGGTCTCGTTGTAGGGACCGGGGGTCAGCAGGACCACGCGCGGCAGGCCGCGGGCGCCGTTGCCCCGGGGGGCGAGCGACAGCAGCGTTTCCTTGAAAGTGTCGAAGAAGCCGGTCAGCCGTTCCACCTGGCAATGGCGGAAGCTGTCGGGCAGCACCTTGGCGATCACCGCACGGTTTTCCAGCGCATAGCCGCTGCCGCTCGGCGCCTGGGTGCGGTCGGACAGCACCCACCAGCGCCCGTCCGGCGCGCGGGCGAGGTCGACGGCGTAGAAATGCAGGTGGACGTCGTTGGGCACGCGGATGCCGTGGACGGCGCGGCGGAATCCGGGGTCGGCATGGATCACCGACGGCGGCAGCCGACCGTAGCGGGTCAGGGTCTGCGGCCCGTAGAGGTCGGTCAGGATGGCGTTCAGCAGCGAGGCGCGCTGGATCAGCCCCGATTCGACAGCCTTCCATTCATGCGCCGGCAGCAGAAGCGGCATCATGTCGAGCGGCCAAGGGCGTTCCATCCCGTTGGGATCGCCGTAGATGTTGTAGGTGACGCCGTTCTGGTGCAGCAGCCGCCGCGCCTCTTCCCACCGTTCGGCCATCTGTACGGCGTCGAGAGGCCCCAGCGTGCTCATAAACGTTTGCCAGTGCGGCCGCAGCCGGCCCTGGCCGGTCACCATCTCGTCATAGACCTGGCCGGAGCCATAGCCGATGGCGTCAGCCTCGCCGAACAGCGACCCCTGTGTGAAGGGAACCGGCGGCATTCCCGACGGGACCACGGACGCCGGCGCGCGGAAAGGCTGATCGGGCTGGGACAAGGTCTGACTGATGCTTTTTGCCTATGAACGGAGCAACAGTCTGAACGTCCGCGTGCTGCGATGCAAGGCTGGCGGCCGGCGAACCAATCCGAAAGCGGAAAAGAGTTCGCAACGATCCATCCGTGGGCGGGTCGACCGGACGGCCCCTTTCCGAAAAAGAAAAGCCGGAGCGCCGCGTGAAGCGACGCTCCGGCTTGCCGGATGTTGCGGAAGACCGCCGGGGGGTCAGAGCGTCTTCAGGTATTCCAGCAGCTGCCAGCGCTGCGCGTCGGTCAGGCCGGCGCCGAACTCGTGGCCGGTGTTGCGGTTGCCGGGCTTCGCCGTGTCATAGACGAAGCTGGCGCCTGCCGCCGAGGAATCCACGCCGACCTTGACCGGGTCGATGGAGGTGCTGCCCATGCGGAAGGTCGCCGACCGCTGCGACGCCGGCAACAGCATCTCATACAGGCTGGGGACCGATCCGTTGTGCATGTAGGGCGCCGTCGCCCACACGCCGTCCAGCGGGCGGGCCTTGTAGGCCAGCAGCTGCTTGATGGTGCCGGCCAGAGCTTCCTCGTCGGAGGTGGCGCTGCCGGACGTGGCGGCTGCCGACGGAGCGGCGGCCTTCGCCTGCGCCTTCGCCGCGCTGCCGCCGGCCGGGACGGCGCCGACGGTCGGCTTGGTCTGGCCGCGGCCAGTCAGGGCGGCGATCACCTTCTGGTGGTCGGCCGTCTGCTTGGCGCCCGGCTTCACGAAGGGCGTGGTGTCGAGCGTGCCGCCCTTCGCCTGGGATTCCGGCGACCAGCCGCCGGGAGCGGCGGCGGTCAGCCACGGCGCCGGGGCATCGTCGCCCTTCATCAGGTCGAGCAGCAGGCCCGGTTCGCGCACCAGATCGCCGAGGATGGCGCCGATCACCGCGTTGGACAGCAGGTTGGCGGCGAGGTCCGGATTCTTCAGCGGCTTGCCGCCGAGGAGTTGCGGCGGCATGGCGACGTTGGCGATGGCGCCGGTGTCGACCTGACGGCACAGCGCATCGACCGCCATCTTCGGATCGGCGGCGTAGTTGACGGTGATCATCTTGGCGGCGACGGCGGCATCGACGCCCTTGGTGCAGATGGTGCCGAACGCGGCGATCACCGCCTTGGCATTGTCCGGCTGTGCCCAGTTGAACAGCGGCACCATCTGGATGGGGGCCGTGGTGTAGGTCTCGCCGCGCGGCAGGATGGCGTGGCAGCTCTCGCAATTTTCCTTGTAGATCGACTCGCCGGCCGCGGCCTTCACGATGTCGACGTTGCCGGCGAGGCTGTCCGGCCACACGGGCGAGCGCAGCTTGCGCAGCTGGTTTTCCATGTCGACCAGATTACGGCCGCGGACCGTGGACTTGTAATAGTAATGGGCGGCGTCGGCCGGCGGCTTCAGCGTCACCTTGCCGAACACGCCCAGCACCTCGCCGGCATTGCGGCCCAGCGCATCGAAGGCGGTGGCGTTCGGCAGCAGACCGTTCCACTGCACCCGCGGCTGGTGCGGCGCATCCCACAGGTAGGGATAGCTGACCGGGGCATTGGGCGCGCGGTTGTTCTTCGGCAGGTTCAGGTCGATCGCCGACACGCGGTTGAAGATCATGCCGAAGGCGTCGGTGCGCATCGGCCCCCAGGGCGTATCGGGGGTGCTGGCCGCGACGAATTCGCCGAACGACCGGTCGAAATCCTTCAGCGCGTTGTACAGCGCCAGCTTCTGCTGGTCGGTGGCGTTGGCGCCCAGCACGCGCGTGGCGAAGGGCTGGAAGGCGGCGTCGCTGGTCACGGTGGTATGGACCGCGTTGCTCAGCCCGCTGATGAAGCCGTAGAGGTCGCCGGTGGTGACCGCACCGTCGATGCGCATGGTCTTGCCGTTCACCGTCACGTCGCCGGTGTGGCAGGCGGCGCAGGTCATGCCGAACCATTCGGTCTTGTCGGGATCGACGTCCTTGACGAAGCCGACCGGCAGCAGATCGGGGTTCCAGTCGGCGGACGTGTTGGCGGGATAGCCGTAGCGGGTGATGCTCTTGACGAAGGGCTGCTTGGTCTGCGGATCCTCCAGCGCCATGAACCAGTCATAGCGCATGATCTGCGAACCCTGGGTGGTGGTGTAGTACCACTGGCGGGCTTCCTGAGACCAGCCCTGGTCCAGGTACCACAGGCCGTTGACCTCGGTCGGCGGCTTGACGGGCACGGGGCGGGGCGGCTTGGGCGGCTCGGCGCAGGAGGCGAGCAGCAGCGCGGTGGCGGCCAGGGTCGCGTAAACGGGAGTTTTCATCCCTATTGTTCCCTTATCGGTGGCTTGGCGCATGGGCCTTCGACCGAAGAGGGTAATACCGATAACATATGCGCGCGAAATGCTATCGCGTTATGACGCTGAAAAGTTGATGTCGCGATGGTCATGCAACCGTTCCCTCTCTGCGCGGAGGAGGGGAACGGTTGCATGGGACGGGGTGGGAGACCTAACCCCGCCGCAGATCCAGCGTCATCGGGAATTGCGGATTCCGCTCCTCCGCCGGGGCGTCCATCGGGCCGGGGGTGTGGCCGAAGGGGAAGAAGCGGGCCAGTCGCCGCCCCTCCGCCTCGTTGGCGTTGACCGGGAAGGTCTCGTAGTTGCGGCCGCCCGGATGCATGACGTGATAGGTGCAGCCACCGATCGACCGGCCGGCCCAGCTGTCGAGGATGTCGAAGATCAGCGGGGTGTGGACTGGGATCGTCGGGTGCAGGCAGGACGGCGGCTGCCACGCGCGATAGCGTACGCCGCCGACGAATTCGCCCTCCACCCCGGTCGGGATCAGCGGCACGCGCCGGCCGTTGCAGGTGATGACGTGGCGGGCGTCGATCAGGCCGGTGACGCGAACCTGCACCCGCTCCACCGAACTGTCGACATAGCGCACCGTGCCGCCGCCGCCCGGCTCCTCGCCCAGCACGTGCCAGGGCTCCAGCGCCATGCGCAGCTCCATGGTGATGCCGCGCTGGCTGACATGGCCGTAGACCGGGAAGCGGAAATTGAAGTGCGGCGCGAACCAGCCGTCCTCCAGCGGATAGCCGTGGTCGCGCAGGTCCTGCAGCACGTCGGCCATGTCCTGCTGGACGAAGTGGGGCAGCATGAAGCGGTCGTGCAGGTCGGTGCCCCAGCGCACCAGCCGGCCCTTGTAGGGGTGCTTCCAGAAGCGCGCGACCAGCGCCCGCATCAGAAGCTGCTGGGTCAGGCTCATCTCCGCATGCGGCGGCATCTCGAAGGCGCGGAACTCGACAAGGCCGAGGCGGCCGGTCGAGCTGTCCGGCGAATAGAGCTTGTCGATGCAGAACTCGGCCCGGTGGGTGTTGCCCTGCACGTCGACCAGCAGGTTGCGCAGCACCCGGTCGACCAGCCAGGGCGGGCAATTGCCGCTCGCCGTCGCTTGGTCGATCTGGTTGAAGGCGATCTCCAGCTCATAGAGCTGATCGTCGCGCGCCTCGTCCACCCGCGGGGCCTGGCTGGTCGGGCCGATGAAGAGGCCGGAGAAGACATAGGACAGGGCAGGGTGGTTCTGCCAGTAGGTGATCAGGCTGCGCAGCAGGTCGGGCCGGCGCAGGAAGGGGCTGTCGGCCGCGGTGGCGCCGCCCATCACGACATGGTTGCCGCCGCCGGTGCCGCAATGGCGCCCGTCGATCATGAACTTCTCCGCCCCCAGGCGGCTTTGGCGCGCATCCTCGTACAGGGCGATGGTGTTGCGCACCAGATCGTCCCAACTGTGGGCCGGGTGGATGTTCACCTCGATCACGCCGGGGTCGGGGGTGACGGCCATGGAGTTCAGGCGCGGGTCCTTCGGCGGCTGGTAGCCTTCGATGACCACCGGCATCTCAAGCTCGACCGCCGTCGCCTCGATCTCCGCCAGCATCGCCAGATAGTCTTCCAGCGTACTCATCGGCGGCATGAACAGGTGCAGGCGCCCGTTGCGCGCCTCGCAGCTCAGCGCGGTGCGCACCACCCACCAGGCCGACTTGCCCTGTTCAGGCAGTTCGTCGCGGATCTCCGCCATGATGCGCTGGCGCTGGGCGATCCGCTTGTCGGTGTGGACGCCGCGGTCGGAGTCCTGGACGGCACCGCGGATCTCCTGCCGGCGCTGGACCGGATGCGGGGGCAGGGGGCCGCGATCCTCGAAGGGATCGGTCTCCCAGGCATAGGGATAGTCGGACTTCGACACCCAGGGCAGGGAACCCAGCGGAAGGCGGTAGCCGACCGGGCTGTCGCCGGGGATCAGCAGCAGCTTCTCCTGGCGCAACGGCCATGTGCTGGACAGCCAGACCGGCCCCTGCTGGGTCATGCGGCGGTTGATCGGCATGACGAAGCCCACCGGCTCGTTCAGGCCGCGGGTGAAGACGCGGGTCAGCCGCTCGCGCTCCTCCTTGTCGTCGAGCTTGCTGTTCAGCGGATCGACATTGATCGGAAGCTGCGATTCCTTGCGCAGGTAGTGCCAGGGGTCCTCATAGGCGCCGAGCACGAGGTTCGGGTCGAGGCCCAGCCTTTTTGCCAGCGCCATCAGGAATACGCCGGCATCCTGGGCGGTGTGGCCGTAATCGGTGTCCTCGCGCGCCAGCAGGTCGCTGTTGGCCCACAGCGCCTCGCCGTCGCGGCGCCAGTAGAGCGTCATCGCCCAGCGCGGCAGCGATTCGCCGGGATACCATTTGCCCTGGCCGAAATGCAGCAGCCCGCCGGGGGCGAAGCGGGCCATCAGCCGGTGGATCAGGTCGGCTGCCATCTTCCGCTTCTGCGGACCCAGCGCCGTTGTGTTCCATTCCGCGCCGTCCATGTCGTCGATGGAGACGAAGGTCGGCTCGCCGCCCATGGTCAGGCGGACGTCCTCGGCCTTCAGAACCTCGTCCACCCGGTGGCCCAGCGCCTCGATCGACGCCCATTGCTGCGGGGTGTAGGGCTTGGTGACGCGCGGCGCCTCGTAGATGCGGGTGACCGACATCTCGTGGCCGAACTCCACCTCCGCCTCGTCGACGAGGCCCGAGATGGGGGCGGCGGAAGAGGCGTCGGGCGTGCAGGCCAGCGGGATGTGCCCCTCGCCCGCCAGCAGGCCGGAGGTGGGGTCCAGCCCGACCCAGCCGGCGCCGGGCAGGAACACCTCGGTCCAGGCATGCAGGTCGGTGAAGTCGCTTTCCGGACCGGACGGACCGTCCAGCGCCTTCTGGTCGGCGGTCAGCTGGATCAGGTAGCCGGAGACGAACCGGGCGGCGAGGCCGAGGTTACGCAGGATCTGCACCAGCAGCCAGGCCGAATCGCGGCAGGACCCGGTGCGCTTGGTCAGCGTCTCCGCGCAGGTCTGGATGCCCGGCTCCATCCGGATGACATAGCCGATGTCCTGCTGAAGCTGCTGGTTCACCGCGACCAGGAAATTGATGGTCGGCGTCTTGTCCCGCGGGATGTTCTTGAGGTAGGCGGCCAGTTCCGGTCCCGGCTCCTCCGTCTCCAGATAGGGCCGAAGCTCGCGCTGCAGCCAGTCTTCGTAGGTGAAGGGAATGTGGCTCGCCTTCTCCTCCAGGAAGAAATCGAACGGATTGATCGCGGCGATTTCGGCGACCAGATCGACCTCGACGATGAACTCGCGCGTCTTTTCCGGGAACACGAAGCGGGCCTGGAAGTTGGACTGCGGGTCCTGCTGCCAGTTCAGGAAATGCTGCTTCGGCGTGACCTTCAGCGAATAACTGAGGATCGGCGTCCGGCAATGGGGCGCCGGGCGCAGGCGTATGATCTGCGGCCCAAGGGACACCGGCCGGTCGTAGCGATAGATCGTCTTGTGATTCAGCGCGACGTGGATCGCCATGGAAAACCCCGCCTCATGCCTGTTCGATGATGTTCGCGCCGCGGTTTGGTCCGGGGTCGCCGTTGCAACGGTAACACCGATAAATCCGGCCCGACAGGGCGGCCCGGCCCCGATCCTACCGCAGTTGCGAAAAAGTCACGAAGTTGCCGATGACGTGCGCTGCGGCTTTCTTCCGTTCGCGTTACCCTCTATATCCTGAGCGAATGAGGTATCGCTGCGGCGGGGTCTCGCGTCTGGATGGTGTCGGTGGCGGCTTCTTCGATATTGGGCGGCAACCGTGGGGCAGGTGGCATGGGCGACGCAGGCAACGGCGGCGTCGGACGGGGCGTCGTCACCGGGAAATACTTCAATTTCAAGCCGCTGCCTCCGCCGGCGGACATACTGGGCAACCCGCTGGTCGTGCCCAACCTGCCGACGCACAAGCTGCCCAAGGAGACGTTCGGCAGCCGGGTGAAGCGCTTCCTCGCCCGGATGAACCTGGGCAGCCAATCAGCGGAAACCCGGCTGCGCTGGAAGCTGTACGACACCATCCAGGCGACCATGGCCTCGCTGTCGCCCGCCGTGACGCTGGTCGCGGAAAAGCGTGCGCCGGTGAAGCGGAAGAAGCTGTCGGTCCCGGTCGTCGTCGTGCGCCATCCGTATCACCTGCGCCATGTGTTCGAGATGCTGCCGAACATCCCCGACAGCCTGGCGGCGGAACGGCATTTCATCGAACTGCTGATGACCCGCGCGCTGAAGCGGTATGGCGAGCAGATGGCCATGATGAAGGGTAGCGCCTTTTCCTTCGAGCATGAGGCGCGGGAGTATTTCTTCACAGGCTTCAAGCTGGAAAAGCAGATCAAGAAGGTCAACAACCCTGACGAACGGTTCGCCGCGCTGCAGGCGATTCATACGAACTACTTTCATGGCCGGAACTATTATTACTTCGCGTTGCTGAGACGGGAGAAGCTGGCGCCGGACAACAAGCTGTTCATGCTGTTCGCCCGCGCTGTCTATTTCATGGCGCGGATCGATTGGAACGGCGAGCTGTTGGAGAAGCCGAACCCGCGCGCGCTGCCCAGCCGCGACGACATGCTGTTTTTCGTGGAGCGTGACAAGTCGGTCGTGACGCGCTATCGCACCGACCAGGATTTCCAGCGTCAGGTCAAGGCCGTGCTGGAAGCCTTCCCTGCTTCGTGACGTCCTGCTTCATCATTACCCAAGGTTTCCTGCCATGCCTGTGCTGTCCCTGGTGAGCGGTCTTCTGGCCGCCGGCTCCACGCTCGCGGTTCTGGCGGCGGCTCCGGCCCTGGCTGAAACGCCCGCCCCGGATGCCGCGGCGGCGACCTGCGATGCGGCGGAGACGCCGTCGGCGCAGTTGCTGTGCCGCGACGCCGGATTGGTGGCGGCGGGCGAGGCGATGGAGGTGGCGCTGGCGGCGCTGGGCGCAACCACCGACGCCACCGGACGGGCGGCGATCGAGGCCGGTCAGACCGTCTGGCGGGCGCGACGCAACGATGCCTGTCCGGTGACCGCCGCCGACCTTGCCGATGCCAAGGCGGCCAAGTCCCGCACCGACTGCCTGCTGCGCGTCACCCGCCAGCGTACTGCGGCGCTGGAGGCTGAACGTCAGGCGCGGTCGCGCCCTGTCGCCGATCTGCCTCTTGCCGTCACCGGAGCGGCTGCGCCGCGGTTCGTGGCGCCGCAGGCGGCGGTGCCGCCGATCAACCGCAAGGCGACGCTGGCGGCTCTGTCCGGGCGCTGGGCCAAGGCCGATCCGAACGACCGCACTGCCATCGACGATTGCCGCACGTCCTATCTGGAGATCGGCGCCGACCGGACCCTGACCGCCGTCGATGCGCGGGTGCCCCAGTTTCCGCTGACCGGGCGCCTGCCGGCCGAGGGCGACCCGGTACAGGAGGTGTCTGTGCAGCCCCTGCAGCCCGCCGAAGGGGCGGCGGAGGCGGCACCCGCGCCGCTGGCCACCCTGCGTCTGCTGCCCGCCGACTCGGCGCGCTTCGACCGGCTGATCCTGCGCATGGGCGCGCCCGCCACTTTCGCTGCGGAATTCGTCCGCTGCCGCTAGGTCTGTGACACGAGGAAACGCACCGTCATCGACAGCCGCTCTCCCGCCGGCAGGGCGATGACGCCGGCATCCGCCTCCTGCGGGCGGTTCAGCGCGTCGGTCATGTGGGTGACCGGCTCCAGGCACAGATAGGGCTCGCCGGGCGGGGCATAGACGATCAGATGGCCGACCGGCCCGTCGGCGAGCATGGTCAGGCGCAGCCGTTCCCGCGGACGGTCCAGCGTTGCGGTGCCCGACCATCCCGTGAAGCCGTTGTCCAGTACTGCATGGTCCATGACCACGCCGTGGCGAAAGTCCCAGGCGGCCGGCAGGGGGCGGCGGCGGGACGGCAGGATGGTGTCGTCATTGTCCCAGACGGCCCGGACATCGGCGGTGACGATGCTGCCTGGCGACTTGGCGAAATAGGGATGCAGCCCCAGCCCGGCCGGCATGTCGCTGCCGGACTCGTTGATCAGGTCGAGGGTGACGGTCAGCCCCTCGCCGTCGAGCGCCACGGTCTGCGTCGCGCGGTAGCTCCATGGCCAGTCGTCGGCGTGGTGGCTGAAGCCCATGCGGAGCGCATCGTCGGCCGCGGCCTCCACGGTCCAGGGGGTAGACCAGCCATGGCCGTGGATCCGGTGCGGCGATCCGGGATCGGTGGCGAGCACGACCTCCCGCCCCTGGAAGACGAAACGGCCGCCGCCGATGCGGTTGGAAAAGGGAACCAGCGGGAAGCAGGCCATATCCGGGGCGAAGCTGCCGGCCAGCGCGCGGTCCGGGGCGGGGCGGAACAGATCGACCGGACCATCGGAGGTCGACAGGCTCCAACTCGCCAACGAACCACCGATGTGCGGAGTCGCGGTGAGCGTCATGGCCCCGTGCCGCAACGCGATGATGGTGCTGGTCCGGATCATGCGCTTCTCCCATCGTCAGCGTCCCTATTTTTATCGCACATGCGAAGACCGAAAGGAACGGCCGCCGCCGGTGGCGCAACGCTGACACAGTTTCTATGTGTTTGACGAAAAATGTGGGTATCGTACACCCCTCCTTTACCCTCCACCGGCGACGATGGGGCGCAAACCGGGGTGCGTGCAGCCGCGGATGTCAACGCGGGGAACACCCCGTTGTTGCAGATCGCTTCGTGTCCTCAGGCTCCGGGGGGCATCTGCAGGAAAGGTCGGGAGTGTCCAGTTCACCGCTCAGCCGCGCGATGCTGCCACCGCAGGCCGCCACGGGCTCGCTCGACGAGGCGGAACTGTGCGGCGCCCTGGCGGATTACCATGCGCTGCCGGCGCGGATGGTGATCGGCGTCGTGCTGCGTCCGTACCTGGACCCGCTGTGCCTGACGACCACCGAACTGATCCATCTCGCCAAGCCGCTGAAATCCTGCCTGGACCAGGGGGCACTGGTGGAGTCCGCCATCACCAGGGTCGCCGCCGTGCAGGCCCGTGCGCCGGGACAGGAGCAGCTGAGGCGCCGTCAGGCCATCCGCAGTGCGGTGGATGAAAGCTGGGCCAGGGCGCGTACCGCCCAGGCCGCTTTTGCCGCCATGCCGCGCGGGCGCCGGCCGGTGGACTGGCTGCTGTCCCAGGGAACCGCGACGCCCACCGGCGACGCCGAGTACGACCTGCGGGTGGCGGTCGCCCTGGAACTCGTCGAGATCAAGAGTTGGGGCGGCAAGCTGGACCGGCTGCTGGAACTGCACCAGTGGGACCGGGACGAACGGCTGGCCGCCGCAGTCGACGGGGTGATCGGCGATATTCTGGCCTCCGCCGCCGCGGGAGCGGAACTGTTTGGTGCCAACCTGCTGCCCGGAACCCTGCTGTCCACCCTGTGCGACATGCTGTTCGGCCGGATCGGCATGGAGGCCATGGGGCCGAATCGCATCGGCGTGCTGAACGCCCTGTTCCGGCAGGGCAAGCTGCCGATGGCGAAGGCCGCCGTGCTGGATCGCATCCGCCGGCAGTTGAAGGCGCCCCAGCCGCTGGGCCGCGGCGCCTTCGACCAGGAGGCGGAACTGCTGAAGACGCTGACCGCGCATCTGCTGACCCGGGACGGGCTGATCGGCGGGGCGGCGATGGCCGATGCGCTGACCGTGCGCTATTCGCGCCGGCTGGAGCAGGGCGGGGCGAGCGCCTATCGCCGCTCCATCATCGGCCTCAGCGAAGGGCAGCCGGATCTGATCTGCCGAATCCACTATCTCACCCGCGTCGCCGCCACTCCCGCCGGGGAGCGCCATGCGGACGAAATCCTCGCCTCGCTGGACGCCGCGGTCGGCAATGAGCTGCTGATCGAGAACATGCTGGTGCAGACGCCGGACACGGCGCTGCTGGAGCGCGACTTCGCCCGCGCGCTGGCGGCCGTCCGCTCCGCCCCGCTGCCGGCCGATGCGTGCGAGCGGATCGCCGCCCGTGCCGAACGCTCCGTCGACGAGTATGTGAAGACCGGACAGCTTGCCGCCCGGCTGAAGCAGGTGGAGCCGGTGCTGCGCCGCCGCACCATCCGGCTGGCGGAGGTCGCCTGTTCCGGACTGATCCGCGAGGACGGCGCCCTGCCGCTGGTGCGGCAGCACATCCTGGAGATCGTCCGCCAGCCGCAGTTCCAGGCCGAGATCGCCCAACCCGACAGCGACGTCGCCCAGGCCGAGGTGCGCCGGCTGCTGCATCTGCTCGACCGTCTGCGCCAGATGGCCACCGCGCCCGCTCCGCCGCCGGTGGCGATGCCGGTGCCGGGTCCGCATCAGCCGGGTCCGCGCAGCGCCGATACCGTCTGCAATCCCGCCGCCGCCATTGCCGCCATGCCTGCCGCAGGCCGGGCGCCGGCGGATACGGTTCTGGTCGGCGCGCCGGCTGCCACGACCCCGGTGACGGCCACGGAAGAGCTGTGCCCGAGCTGCTACTCGGCCCGCGGATCGGCCCGCGGACCGAGCGCTCCCTGCACCGGCTGCGGATTCCCGGCGAAGTCGGACAACCGGCCGGGGGTGCATCTGGCGCCCGGCACGCTTCTGCATGGCCGTTACCGCGCCGGGCGGGTGCTGGGGCAGGGCGGGTTCGGCGCCACCTATCTGGGCTGGGACGACCGGCTGCGGGTGAAGGTGGCGATCAAGGAGTATTACCCGGCCAACCTGATCGCGCGGCTTCCCAACGGCGCCGCCGTCTCCCCCTTCTCCGACGAGCATGCGGAGACCTTCGCCGCCGGCCTCACCAAATTCCTGGAGGAGGCGAGGACGCTGGCCCGCCTGCGCGATGTGCGCGAGATCGTCGGCGTCCAGGACTTCTTCGAGGAGAACGGCACCGCCTATCTGGTGATGGAACTGCTGGAAGGCCGCACCATGAAGAAGTATCTGGCCGATTGCGGCGGCCGGATCGACGTGAGGCGGACGCTGTCGATGGTGACGCCCATCGCCAAGGCGCTGCAGGCCATTCACGAGCAAGGGCTGATCCACCGAGACGTCAGCCCGGACAACATCTTCCTGACCAACGGCGGCGACCGCAAGTTGCTGGATTTCGGCGCCGCCCGGCAGACGGCCCGCCCGGGGGCCGGGATGACGGTCATCCTGAAGCCGGGCTATGCCCCGCCGGAGCAATATTCGAACGAAGGGCGTCAGGGCGCCTGGTCGGACGTGTATGCGCTGTGCGCCACGATCTATCTGGCGCTGACCGGCCGCACCCCGCCGGACGCCACCGCCCGCTTCATGAACGACAAGGTGCCTAGGCCGTCCGAACTGGGGGTGGCGCTGCCGCCGGGATTCGAAAAGGTGCTGATGGCCGGGCTGGCAATGCGCTGGCAGGACCGGCCGCAGTCGATGAAGGATCTGCTGCGCGCGATGACCGCGGCATTGATTGGCGGCTGACGGTGACGTGACTGACAGTAACGTGACTGGCAGTGGCGTGAACTGGGCATGAAAAAGGGGACCGGCGCACCGGTCCCCCTTTCCTGGTCCGCTGGAGCGATGCCGTTACTTGGCGTCGGCAGCGACCTGCATCTTGATGATCTTGTCCGGGTCGGTGACCTGACCGTTGCGGGACTGGCTGCCCTTCTTGATCATGTCCACGAACTCCATGCCCTCGACCACGCGGCCCCAGACCGTGTACTGGCGATCCAGGAAGTTGGAGGGCGCGAAGCAGATGAAGAACTGGCTGTCGGCGCTGTCCGGATCCTGGGCGCGGGCCATCGACAGGGTGCCGCGGATGTGCGGGGCGCTGGAGAACTCGGCCTTCAGCTTCTTGCCGGAGCCGCCCATGCCGGTGCCGGTCGGGTCGCCGGTCTGGGCCATGAAGCCGTCGATGACGCGGTGGAAGACGACGCCGTCGTAGAAGCCCTGGCGGGTCAGTTCCTTGATGCGGGCGACGTGGTTCGGCGCCAGGTCGGGCCGCAGTTCGATCACCACGCGACCGTCCTTGAGGTCAAGGTAAATGGTGTTTTCCGGATCCAAGGCCTTCGCCTCCCCTTGCGAGACTGTAAAGAACGAGACAGTGAAGATTGTGGCGAACAAGGCCGCCAGCAACGCGCGGGTCCACCGCTTCATGCGAAACACTCCGATGAGCCGAAATCCGCGCCCCGGACCATAGGGGAAAAGCGGGGGAATGCAAAGCCGCGCTGGCGGGGGGTGGCGATCCGCCAAAAGTCACGGATGACGGACGCTTGTCCGGGTGTTCATCGTGCCAAGGACATGGCAAGCCATTCGGATCGCAGGAGCGGGAAGGGGACGGCGGGTGAGGCTGGGACGGGCGATAGCGGGAACGGCGGCGGTTGCGGTGACGCTGGGCGTCGTCGGCCTTGGCGGTGCCATCCTGGCCGGTCCCGCCCTGATCGGCGGGCTGGCGACCGAACTGCTGCGCGACTCCGGCTTCGCCGGGGCTAAGGTCACCGTCACCGGATTGCGGATCGCCGATGGCTGGGATGGTCTGCGGCTGGAGTTCATCGCCGGCAGCGGACCACTGGAGGCCGCGGCCCCGACGCTGGAATTGCCGATGGCCGGCCGCGTCACGCTGTCCGGTGCGCTACGGGTGGGGATGGACGGTGGGACGCTGACTGTCAGCCCTGAAGGCTGTCTGCCGGCCGTTGTGGAGAAACTGACGGTCAGCGGCCAGACTTTGGTCTTCCCGCAGGAGGCGACGGTCTGCGCCGTGCCGGATGCACCGCTGCTGCGCTGGTCGCCGTCAGTGATGACCGTTGCTGCGGAGGTGCAGGCGTCGCGGCTCGACGTGCCGGCCAGCGGCCTGCGGGCCGACCAGCTGGTGCTGCGGCTGGGGCAGGACGGGAAGGGGCGGCAAGCCGACGCCACCGTCGCCAAGCTGACCAACACTGCCAAGCCGGCGCCGGTCGTGCCGCTTGCCGTCACCCTCCGCGCCGTCCAGGAGGGGGAGCAGCCTTGGTCCGTCGCCGGCAGCGCCAAGGATGCACAGGGCCTGCTGTCCGTCACGCTGGCCGGCAGCCATGACCAGACCACCGGCGCCGGCCGGGTGGAGGCGGTGGCGAAGCCGGTCGCACTGGCTCCGGACGGGCCGGGATTGGCCGCCATTTCGCCGTTGGCGGCGACATTTCTTCAGAAGGCGTCGGGCACCCTGTCGGGCAAGGCGACGATCGCCTGGGACGCCAAGGGCCTGACCACGGCCGGGCAGGCGGCGGTGAAGGGGTTGGCCGGTGTCGCCGGGCCGGTGACCGTCGCCGGTGTGACCGGGACGGTGGCGCTGTCCAGCCTGTCGCCGCCGGTGATCCCGGCTGGACAGAAGCTGTCCATCGGCCTGCTCGACGTCGGCGTTCCGCTGACCGACGGCACCCTGCAGTTCGGCTATGGGCGCGACGGGCGGCTGGACGTGGGCCGCGCGGAATGGCGCTGGGCCGGCGGTACGCTGCGCGCCGATCCGTTCAAGCTGTCGCCTGCCGCACCCAAGGGAAGCGTCACGCTGCATGCCGAGGGGATCGATGCGGCCAAGCTGCTGGAGCTGATTGCCGTCGATGGGCTGGAGGCGAGCGGCAAGCTGGCCGGCACCCTGCCGGTGGTCTTCGCCGACGACACCGTGACGCTGAACGGCGGCGTGCTGGAATCCGCCGCGCCCGGCACCCTGCGCTATGATCCCGCCAACCCGCCCGCCGCGCTGAAGGGGGAGGAGGGAAGCCCCACCGCCATGCTGATGGGCGCGCTGACCGATTTCCGATACGACAGCCTGCGGATCACCATCGATGGACAGGCCGGCGGCGAACTCAGCGCCGGCCTGTCGCTGCGCGGCGCCAACCCGTCATTCTACGATGGCTATCCTGTTGCGCTTAACCTTAAGCTGTCCGGCGCGCTCGACCGGATTCTGCGCCAGAACCTCGACGTCTATCGGATCCCCGACACGCTGCGGGACCGCATGACCGGCTTCGACCAGAAGGACCCCTGATCGCCACCATGGTAACCAAACTCCCATCCGCCCATCCTATGGCCGCCCATCCTATGGCCGCGCGCCTGATGGCCGCCCTGCTGTTGTCCGTCGCGGCTGCGGCCTGTGCCCCCACGGTCAAGATCGAAGCGCCCGACAAGCCCATCGAGATCAACCTGAATGTCCGCATCGAGCAGGAGGTGCGGGTCAAGCTGGAACGCGACGTCGACGACGCCATCCGCAACGACCCCGCCCTGTTCGGCCTGCCCGCGGACTCCGTGACCTCTCCTGCCAAGGGGAAACAGTGATGACCACCCATCCCATCACCCGCCGCCGCTTCAACCGGCTGGCGCTGTCCGCGGTGGCCGCCGGGCTGTTGGCCTCCGCCCTGCCGTCGCTCGCCTTCGCGCAGGATGCGCTGGCCGCCGCCAAGGCCGCCGGTCAGATCGGCGAGCGTCCGGACGGGCTGGTCGGCGCCGTTCCGGGCGCGCCCGCCTCGGCCCAGGCGCTGGCCGAGCAGGTGAACGCCCAGCGGCTCGCCCGCTACCGGGAGATCGCCAAGGGCAACGGCACGGCGCTCGACAAGGTCCAGGCCGTCGCCGGCCAGCAGCTGATCGAGCGCACCCCCGCCGGCCAATTCGTGATGACCGCCGCCGGCCAGTGGCAGCGGAAGTGACCGACGCGGCCACCGTCGCCGACCTGCGCCGCCGTCTGGCTACCAAGCCGGGCGACGGCGCGCTGCTGGCCGCTCTGTTCGCGGCGCTCGATGCGGCAAGGCAGGCCGGCACGCCGGAGGAGGCGGTCGCCCGCTCCAACTTCGGCGAGGCGCTGCGCCGCCAGGGCCGGCTGGCCGAGGCGGAGGCCCATCACCGCAAGGCGCTGGCGTGGCTGCCGGACTTCGGCGGCAATCATTTCAACTGGGGCGTGACCCTGCAGGCGTTGGGCCGCCCGGCGGAGGCAGCGTCAGCCTATTGCGAGGCCGCGCGCCTGATGCCGCGCTTTGCCCCGGCGCCCTGCAACCAGGGTGTCCTGCTGCGCGAGCTTGGCCGGCTGGACGAAGCCGAGGCGGCATTGCGTCGCGCGATGGCGCTCGACCGGATGCTGGTGCCGGCGCGGCTTGCCCTGGCGGCTCTGCACCGCGACCGCGGCGACCTGGACCGTGCGGTCGCCGGATTCCGCGCCTGCCTGTGCCTGCGGCCCGATCTGGCGGAGGGGCAGGCGAACCTCGCCTTGACCTTGAAGGAGCGGGGGCAGCGAGGCGGAGCGAAAGACGATGCCGCCAGTCTGACGGGATTCGAGCGCGCCCTGCGCATCGGCCTGCCCGATCCCGGCGGGGTGCTGGCGCAGTTGGTGCAGCAGCGCCGTCATCTCTGCCGCTGGGACGGGCTGGAGGCGCTGTCGGCCCAACTTGTCGGGCTGGTGCGGGAGGGGCGGACCCAGCAGGTCCATCCCTGGATCTTCCTTGGCGAAGGGGCGGGGCCGGGGTTGGAGCGGGTCTGCGCCGAGCGCTACGCCGCTTGGAAGACCCGCGGTATCGGACCGGCCTTCCCGATTCGCACCGCCCGCGGCGCAAAGCTGCGCATCGGCTATCTTTCCGCCGACTTCCACGAGCACGCCACCGCGGTGCTGATCGCCGAATTGGTCGAGCGGCACGACCGCGGGCGGTTCGAGATCGTCGGCTGCTCCTACGGTCCCGACGATGGCGGGACGTTGCGCCGGCGGCTGACCACGGGGTTCGACCGCTTCCTCGACCTGTCCGCGATGACGGACGATGAGGCGGCGCATACGATCCATCGGGCGGAAATCGGCATACTGGTGGACCTGAAGGGGCATACCCAGGGCGCGCGGCCCGGCATCGCCGCCCGCCGGCCGGCGCCGGTGCAGGCGCAATGGCTGGGCTATCCGGGGACGACGGGCAGTCCGGCCATCGACTACGTCATCGCCGATCCGGTGGTGGCGCCGGCCGATCATCAGAGCTTCTACAGCGAGCGAATCGTCCATCTGCCCGACAGCTACCAGCCGAACGACCGCAAGCGTGCGATCGGGCCGGTGCCCAGCCGTGCCGACTGCGGCCTGCCGGCGGAGGGAGTGGTCTTCTGCGCCTTCAACGCGCCCTACAAGATCGGGCCGGAACTGTTCGGCCGCTGGTGCCGCATTCTGCAACGGGTGCCGGGATCGGTCCTGTGGCTGCTGGAAGGACCGGCGGAGGTCACTGTCAATCTGCGCCGCGCCGCGGCCGACCGAGGAATCGCGGCGGAGCGGCTGGTCTTCGCCCCCCGGCTGCCCGGCGCCGCCCATCTGGCGCGGCATCGGCTGGCCGACCTTTTCCTCGATTCGAGCCCGGTCGGCGCCCACACCACTGCGAGCGATGCATTGTGGGCCGGGCTGCCGGTGCTCACGGTGCCGGGCCGCTCTTTCGCCGGGCGAGTCGCCGCCAGCCTGCTGTGGGCCGTCGGTCTGCCGGAACTGGCGGTGCCGGATTGGGACGCCTATGAGACGACGGCGCAGCGTCTGGCCGAAACGCCGATGGAAGTGGCCGCGCTGAAACGTCGGCTGGAGGAATCGCGTGCGACCGCCCCGCTGTTCGACACCGACCGCTTCGCCCGCTCCATCGAGGCTGCCTACCTCGCCATGTGGGATGTCCACGCGGCGGGCGGACCGCCGCGCGGGTTGAAGGTTCCGCCTCAGGGATAGGCGCAGCGGTCGGCCGTGACCTCCACGAAGGAGCGCTGGGAGGCGGCGAAGGTGAAGCGGTATTCGCTGTTGTCGACCACCAGCGACTGGTGCAGCGGCAGCACGCCGGCGACCGTCGCGGTCTTGCCGCCGATGCCGGTGATGCGGATGGTCACCGGCTGGCCCGGATCGAACCAGCTTTCGGCATTGCCCTGCGTGTTGTGGGCGGACTGGCCTTCGCCTGTGACGGTCACGGTGCCGTTGCCGAAGGTCACGCCGCGCGCCCCCCCTTTCAACAGCGGAGTGCTCAGCGTGAAGCGCTTGGTTTCGGCGGGCTGGCAGTTGCGCTGAACCTGAGCCTGGGAGATGACGAAGGACAGGCGGTTGGCGTCCAGCCCGCTCTTCAGCCGTTCCGACACCAGCTGTGTCAGCTTGGCGAGGTCGCCGGTCGGCACCTCCCGCTGCAGGCGGCCTTCCAGCTCGGCGGAACGCGCCTCCGCCGTGCGGGCGGCATGCTGCATCTGTGTGGCCAGCAGTTCCAGCTCCGCCTTCTGGCGCGACAGGGTGGCGATCTCCTCCCGCAGGGTCACGTCGCGGCCCTTCAGCTGCTCGATCCCCATCTGGTAGGAGAAGAGCCCGACGCCGAGAACCAGTGCGGCAAGCAGCAGGAACTTGATCACGCCGGCCCGCATGCGCCGGCGGTACCGTCGTTCGTAGTCGTAACGTCCCAGGGTCATGATATCGGTCGCGGCGGGCTGTCTCGTCGGGCGATATGGCTAACGGCAACGGCCAAGGGATGCAACCCCTTGGCCGTTCGTTTTGCCGTGATGCCTTGTCGCTCCCGGCTATGGGCGCGCTGATTCTACTGGTTGGCCGAGCTGCCGCCGAGGAAGCCGGCGTTCAGGCCGGGGCTCTTGAACTCGCCGACATTCTTGAAGACCAGACGGAAGAAAATGGTGTTGCCGTCCTGCTCGCCGGTGGTGCTGACCGTGTAGTCGCGGCGCGCGATGGTCTGGAAAACCAGGCATTCATCCGCATAGGACAGGACCGCCATGCTGGACCGCGGACCGGGCTGCGGTTCCATCGCCTGGGTGTGGCTGATGCCGATGTTCCAATAGTCGGTGAACTGGGACGACACGCCGAACGATGCCTGTTCCACCCGGTCGCGGGTAACCGCGGTGCGCGACCTGGTCTGGTCGACATAGGTATAGGAGGTGGACAGCCGCAGGAGAGGCACGCCGGCCGAGGCGGTCAGCGAGTGGCGGCGCGGCCGGAGCGACTCATGGTCGATGCGGAAGCCGTAATTCACGTCCAGCCACTCGGCGGGCTGCAGGTCCAAACGGCCGACATAGTCGGACACGCTATCCTCCAGGCCCGAGCCGCCGGTGAAGCTTGCGCCGGTTTCGGTCAGACGGCGGCTCTGGCCCAGGAACAGGCTGGCCGACCCCTGGGTGTTGCCGTAGATCGCGGTGCGCAGGCCGTAGGTGAAGCGCATTCCGTCGTCCAGCCGGTCGATACCGGTGAAGCGGTTGGGCTGCAGCAGGTTCACCTCGTCGAACTCGATGTCCTGGCTGTCCTCGTTCGGGAACAACCGGCCGTTCGGCAGCTTCGGCGCGAAGGTCAGCTGGCCGATCGGCTCGATCAGCTGGGAGGAGGTTTCGCCATAGCGGACGAAAGGATAGCGGACGGTCGCCTGCCCCTGCGGGAAGAAGCGGAAACGGCTGATGTTGTCGTCGCCGCGGACCGTCGGGTCGTTGTTGTTGAACTGCTGCGCCGTGTAGCCGGCGACCAGGACGCTGCCCGACAGGGTGGTGACGAAGCCGGCGTTGGAGACGATGTTGCGCTCCCATCCCGGCTGCACGACGACGCGCTGGGTATCGGGTCCTGCATTCTGGAGGCGCGATACGCCCAGCAGGCTGGTGTCCAGCGACCAGCGGCCGCCGAACAGGCTTCCCGGCTCGCCCAGCGCATTGTATCGCGCATCGGGCAGGGCGACCGGCTCGGGAATCGGGTTCCCGTAACGCATGTCCTGGAAGCTGTAGCCGGTAATCGCCGCATAGTTCCGGCCGCGGAAGCCCTCAACGAAGGCCTTACTGGTCAGATAGTCCTCGCGGAAATCGTAATAGCGCCGCAGGAAAGTCGGGTCGCTCGCGCGCTTGATGTCGAAGCCGGCGCGCCAGGTCTCGTCGATGTCGAACAGGCCGCGCGCGGCGACGTAGCCGCGGTTGCGCGTCTCCTTGGGTGCCGTGGTGCTGTTGCCGCCGTCGCCGCGGGTGATGGCGCCTTCCAACTCCAGCCGGCCGTTCTCGAAGCGCTTGCGGTACTGGCCGCCCAGCAGCGGCCCCTGCTGCGAATAGTAATGCAGGTCGAAGGTCGCGTCCTGGTCCGGCCCGATGTCCCAGTAGTAATGGGTCTTGAGGATCGCGCCCAGGTTGGAGCTGTTGCCGGCGGACGGCGTCAGGAAGCCGCTCTTGCGGTCGACCGAGGGATCGGGGTGCGACAGGTAGGGCGTGTAGGCGACCGGGATCCCGAAGATCTCCATCGTCGCGTCGCGATAGCGGACCTCGTGCTCCTCATTGTCGTGCACGATGCGCACGGCACGGATCTGCCACAGCGGCGGCCGGGTCGGGTCTTCCTTGCAGAGGTCGCAGGGGCTGTAGACGCCGCGGTTGACGCGCGTCAGACGGCCCTCGCGCCGCTCGCCCTCGGTACCGGCCACCCGGCCGTTGTCGGTCATCAGGACGCGGATGTTCTCGATGAACACGTCCTTCAGGTCGTCGGTCAGTTCGGCGTAATCGGCGAAGATGATGTCGCCCGACGGCTCCACCAGCCGGATCTTGCCGGTGGCGGTGACGACCTTGGTCTTCTGGTTGTAGGTGATCTTGTCGGCGCGGACGCTGCGCTTGCCCTGCGCCAGTTCGACATTGCCGCTGGCGGTGACGAGGCTGTTCACCTCGTCGAAGGTCACTTGGTCGGCGGTGAGCAGCACCGGGTCCTGCTTTTGCGCCGTCTGGCTCGCCGTTCCGCCGGCCGCTCCATTGCCGGTTCCCTGCCCGGTGGTGGCCCGGGTAGCGGCCTGGGCGGCGGCCGGCTTCGTTCCGGGAACCGGGGTGGCCGGCGACTGGGCCTGCGCCATGTCGGTGAGGGCCAGATCCACGGCGGCGACCCCGCACGCCACCATCAGCCCGACGATGCCGGAGCGAAGGATGGGATTGGCGGCGGTCGGAGCTTTGGCGCGGGCGCGCCGGGAGACGTGCTTGGGCATGGCGGAACGATTGGGGGAAGCGAAAGCCCAAGTCAACGGTTTCAAGACCCTGCCGCGGGCAATGTCACCGTGTCGCCGTCCGCCCTGTGGCAGCAACGCCGCAGCCCCCGCCGCCGGAGCGGCGGCAGGAGCTGCGGGACTTCATCCAACCTGTTTCAAACGACCCGGAAGTTCTTGAACTGCCAGGGATCGTCCTCGTCGATGTCCTCCGGGAACAGGGTGTTGCGGTCCTGCAGAGGAGTCCAGTCGCCATAGGCGCCGACCACCTCGCCCAGATAGGGGGAGGCGATGTCCAGGACCCGGCGGAAGTCGACCTCGTCCGGTTCCACCACGCCCCGATTCGGGTTCTCCAGCGTCCAGACGATCCCGCCCAGAACGGTGGACGTCACCTGCATCGAGGTGGCGTTGTTGTAGGGGGCCAGCGACCGCGCCGTGTCGATGTCGAGCCGCGAGCCGTACCAGTAGGCGCCCTTGGGGTGGCCCATCAGAAGCACGCCCAGTTCGTCCATGCCGCCGGTGATCTCGTGCATCATCAGGCGCTGTTCGGCCTGCATGTTGTAGTTCTTGCCAACCAGTTCGTGCAGCGACATCACCGCATCGTCGCAGGGATGATAGGCATAGTGGCAGGTCGGCCGGTAAACCACCTTGCCGCCCTCGCGCACGGTGAAATAGTCGGAGATCGAGATCGCCTCGCTGTGGGTGATGAGGAAGCCGTGGAACGGCCCCTCCAGCGGGGTCCAGGTGCGCACGCGGGTGGCGGCGCCCGGCCGCATCAGATAGATGGCGGAATCGCAGCCGAACTCGTGCCGGCGCCCGTCGGGCGGCAGCGCCTTCTCATGCGTGCCCCAGCCGAGTTCGGCCGGCTGGCAGCCCTCGCCGACGAAGCCGTCGATCGACCAGGTGTTGACGAACTCGCCGATCTGCTTGGGCTGGTTCGACACCTGGGTGTCGCGCTCCGCCACATGGATGGTCTTGATGCCCAGCTTCTGCGCCAGCCGGCCCCAGCCGTCGCGGTCGGTGGGGACGTCGGTCTCGACACCTGTGTCGGCGGCGATGTTCAGCAGAGCCTGCTTGACGAAATGCGACACCAGACCCGGATTCGCCCCGTGGGTGATCAGCGCGGTCGGACCGCCTTCGAAGCGGCTGCGCAGCGCCAGCGCCGTTTCGCGCAGCGCGTAGTTGGAGCGCAGCGACGGCGACAGGGTGGAATCGGTGTAGCCGCCCGCCCACGGTTCGGTGCAGGTGTCGGTGTAGAAGGCGCCGACCCGCTGGCAGAATTCGATCAGTGCGACCGACGAGACGTCGACCGACAGGTTGACCAGGAAATCGCCCTTGTCGATCAGCGGCTTCAGGACCTGGAAGAAATTGTCGTTGTCGAGCGGGTTGTTGTGGAAGGCGACGCCGTAATGCTCCGCCTCCTCGCGCCCGCGCTCCTCGGCGGTGACGATGGTGATTCGGTCGGCGGTAAGTCCGTCGATGTGACGCAGAAGCAGAGGCAAGACACCCTGGCCGATCGAACCGAATCCAACGATGACCATGCGGCCTGTGAACGTGCAGAGCTTCGTGTCCAGGGCCATGATTTTTTGTCTCCCCGAGGTAGTTTAGGCCAACGACATGAGCCGGCGCTTCCGCCCACTTCGGAGAAGTGGGAACGGAACGCGCCGGACCGGTGAATGTTACGGGTGTCTTTACGCTTTATCCACAGATTCCGGCGGCGCAATCAGGCTGCGCAGGAGCGCAATCGATAGCCGGGGGTGGCAAGCAGCGGCGCGTCCGACACTTCCACGACGCGCGCCTGGTCGAAACCGTTGAAGGCGGTGCGCAGGCAGGAGCCGTAGGCGCCCAGCTGACCGAGCTCGATCCAGTCCCCGGCCTTGACGTCGGCCGGCAGGTGGAAGGGGCCGTTCATCTTGTCGGCGCTGTCGCAGGTCGGGCCGTAGAAGCTGAAGGCAGCGTCCTCGGCGTCGGTCATCGCCTCGAACGGGCGAATCAGCCGTGCCGGGAAGCGGAACCCCGGCACGCCGGCGTCCGACAGGGCGCCATAGACGCCGTCGTTGATGAACAGCTCATTGCCGCGCCGCTTCACCACCTGCACCACCAGCGAGACGCCGGGGGCGACCAGGGCGCGGCCCGGCTCGCACCATAGGCGGCAGTGCGCCGGCAGGTCGAGGGCGGCAACGCCGCGGGCGATGGCGGCCATGAAGTCGCCGAGCGGCGGCGGAGTGACGCCCGGATAGGACACCGGGAAACCGCCGCCGACGTCCAGCACGTCGATGGCGACGCCGCTCTCGGCGATGACGCGGCCGGCCAGCGCGATGGCGCGCTCGTAGGCCGACGGGTCGAGCATCTGCGAACCGACATGGAAGGACAGCCCGACCTTGGGCGCCGCGGCGCGGGCGGCGCGCAGCAGTTCCACCGCATCGGCCATGGCGGCGCCGAACTTGCCGGACAGGTCGTAGACCGCATTGCCCTTCGGCAGCGCCAGGCGCACGACGAGGCCAAGGTCGGCGGCGTCGTCCGTCTCCTCCAGGATCTTGTCCAGCTCCTCGCGGCTGTCGAGGACGAAGTCGCGGACGCCATACTGGTGATAGGCGTTGCGGATCGCCTGACGGCCCTTGACCGGGTGCATGTAATGCAGGACGGCGTCCGGGAACATCTGGCGGATCAGGCGGATCTCGCCGGGGGAGGCGACGTCGAAATGGCGCACGCCGCCGGCCCACAGGGCGCGCAGCACCGCGGGTTCCGGGTTGCACTTCACGGCATAGAGCACGTCGCCGCCGCGGGCGACGGCATCCGTCGCCTCGGCGAAGGCAGCCAGGAAGCTGCCGGCTGTGTCGGCCAGCACGCCGGGGCGGATGCAGTGCATCGGCTCTTCCGGGCGGTGCAGGGCGACGGCCTGCGCCACCGTCGAACGGCGGCCGCTGGACAGCGAAACGACGCTGCTGTCGTTCAGGCCGACGCGGCGCAGCGGGGTGACGGCGGAACGGGAACGCAGGAAACCCATGGCGCACTCCTATCCCCGGACGGCGGCGTGCAAACCGGCCCGGTGAGCAGACGGCGATCCCCGGCCGCGCCTTGAACCGGCCAGCACAAGGCTGTGGCACGGGAGGTGCAGCGGAATCGGCGATGATCGGATTTGGGAAGGGGGGAGACGGAAAAAGCCGGTGCGAGCAGCGGCCCCGGGCTGTGAAGCTCCAGGCAACAGCGCGTCGTTTACCGGCTAAAGGGCTACCGTCTCACAGCCCCACCGTGGGCAGCGTACATACTGACCTCCCTCTCGGGACCGGCCCACTGGAATGGCCGGTTCTGCCAAAAAGGACGCGGTACGTCGTAGCATAACCACAGAGGGCCATAGGCACGTGCGGGTGCGTCGTGCCGATTGATTTACGCTATTCCGTCCGTGATTCAAGTGAAATTTTTGGGGTGCGAATAAGGCGGAGTCAGGCCGCCTCCACCGTCCCGGGTTCGAACGGCGAGAAGCGCGCGGCGATGGTGTCGCCGGTCGGGCTGGCGATCCAGCCGTCCGGTCGCGTGAAGAAGCGGATGGCGGTGAAGCGGGGCCGCGGCCCCATGTCGAACCAGTGCGGCGTGCCGGCGGGAATGCTCAGCAGGTCGCCCGCCTCGCACACCACGCGGAACACCCGGCGGTCGAGATGGATGTAGAAGGCGCCGGTTCCTTCAACGAAGAAGCGCGCCTCGTCCTCGTCATGGGTGTGCTCGTCCAGGAATTTGGCACGCAGGGCTGCGATGCCCTCCGTTGCCGGAGTGACGCGCACCACGTCGACGGAGCGGAAACGGCGCGCCTCCTTCAATGCCTCGACCGGTGCGGCGTAGGCCGCCAGCACCGCATCGCCGTCGGCGGAGGCGGGCAGGGGGGTGCCGGCGGTCCAGCGTTCGAACAGGATGCCGCCATGGGCCAGATGCCCGGCCATCAAAGCGGGATCGGCCGTGCTCAATTCCGGCCGGAGGGCGTCGTTCTCCAGATAAACGGTCAGGTGACTCAATGCGCTCACTCCTGCCGAACCAATGTACACACCCTGAAGTGATGCCGTTCGCGACGCAATAAGCGGCATTGCAAGCGCGACCGTTCGTCGCGCGATCAGTGGCTGCGCTGGAGCCCTACTGTCACGGCGACCGCAATCACCAGCAGCAGCCCGACGAAGGCCGCCACCCCCGTCCATCCGTAGTCATGCCAGAACAGCCCGCCCAGCGTCCCAGCCAGCGTGGAGCCCAGATAGTAGCAGAACAGGTAGATGGACGAGGCCTGCCCGCGTGCCGCCGTGGCCCGGCGGCCGATCCAGGCGGACACGATGGAATGGGCGCCGAAGAAGGCGAAGGTGAACAGGGCGATGCCGGGGGCGATGGCGAACAGGCTGTCGAACTCCATCAGGACCAGCCCGCCCACCATCAGCGCCACCGCCGTCGCCAGGGTGCGGTTCGACCCGAAGCGTCCCGACCAGCCGCCGAACAGCGGCGAGCTGACGACGCCGAAGCTGTAGACCAGGAACACCGCGCCGACGACCGCCGGCCGCAGTTCGAACGGCGGCTCGCTCAGGCGGAAGCCGATGTAGTTGAAGACGGTGACGAAGCCGCCCATCAGCAGGAAGCCCAGCGAGAACAGCCCGAGCAGGGCCGGATCGGTCAGCAGCCCGCGCCAGGCCCGCACCAGCGCCTTCATCCCGGCGGCGCGGCGGACGAAATGGCGCGAGGGCGGCAGGGCGAACCAGACGGTGACCGCGGCGGCCACCGCCAGCGCGCCCACCACCCCGACCGCCAGCCTCCAGGTGCCGAGATCGGTTACGACAGCCGTCAGCACGCGGCCGGACATGCCGCCGATGGCTGTCCCGCCGATATAGAGCCCCATGGCGACGCCCGCCGATTTCGGATCGACCTCTTCGGAGACATAGGCCATGGCGACGGCGGGAAGGCCGCTCAGCGCCAACCCTTCCAGCGCCCGCACCGCCAGGAAGCCGTGCCAGTCCGGCATCAGCGCGCCGACGATGCCCAGCAGGCCGGCGGCGAGCAGGGCCGCCACCATCACCGGCTTGCGCCCGATCCCGTCGGAGATGGCGCCCGCCACCAGAAGCGCGCCGGCCAGCACGCCGGTGGTGAGCGACAGCGACAGGCTGGATTCGGCCGGCGTCACCCCGAACTCCCGCACGAAGTCGGGCAGCAGCGGCTGGACGCAGTAGAGTGTCGCGAAGGTGGAGAAGCCGGCGACGAACAGGATGCGGCTGGCGCGGCGATAGGCGGGGGTGCCGGCCTGCAGATAGGCGGTTTCTGCATCGGCCTGGGCACCGGTCTCGATCTCGTCGCGCACGCGCTAGGCTCCATGCTCTGGTTTTCGCGCCGGTTGCTGCAGCGCACCGGCGACATTGCCCTGTGGCGGCCCTCCGTTCCAACAGCCGCCGCGGCGCAGCGGCCATGCCGTTCGTGCAGGTCCCTATCAGGAGTGGTGCCGCCACGGCCTTGTACTGGACCTTCGCCAGGGCGCGCCGTATAACCAATCCCCCACACAATTCGTTGATTGTTCGAGCCATGCACGACCTTCGCGCCATCCGTGAGAATCCCGAAGCCTTCGACCGTGGCCTTGGCCGCCGGGGACTGGCGCCGATGTCGTCCTCCGTGCTCGACCTCGACGGCCGCCGCCGCGCCGCGCAGACCCAGATGCAGGAGATGCAGGCCCGCCGGAACGAGGCGGCGAAGGAAGTCGGCCTCGCCAAGCGCGAGGGCCGCGACGCCCAGCCGATCCTGGACGAGATGGCGGCCCTGAAGGACCGCCTGCCGCAGGTGGAGGAGGAGGAACGCGCGCTTGGCGCCGAGTTGGACGCGCTTCTGGCAGGTCTGCCCAACATCCCGGCCGACGACGTGCCGGAGGGGCCGGACGAGACCGCCAACGTCGAGGTCCGCCGCTGGGGCACCCCGGCCGACATCGCCAACCCCAAGCAGCATTACGAACTGGGCGAGGCGCTGGGCCTGATGGATTTCGAGGCGGCGGCCCGCATGTCCGGCGCCCGCTTCACCGTTCTGAAGGGCGGGCTTGCCCGGCTGGAGCGCGCGCTCGCCGACTTCATGCTGGACATCCACACGTCCGAGCATGGCTTCACCGAGATCGCCCCGCCGCTGATGGTGCGCGACAACGCCCTGTTCGGCACCGGCCAGCTGCCGAAGTTCGAGGAGGATCTGTTCAAGACCACCTCCAGCGACCATTACCTGATCCCGACCAGCGAGGTGCCGCTGACCAACCTGGTCAACGACCAGATCGTGGCGGCGGAGGAGCTGCCGCTGCGCTACACCGCGCTGACCCCCTGCTTCCGGGCGGAAGCCGGGTCGGCCGGACGCGACACCCGCGGCATGATTCGCCAGCACCAGTTCTGGAAGGTGGAGATGGTCGCCATCACCGCGCCGGAACAGTCGGAGGACGAGCACCAGCGCATGACCCGCTGCGCGGAGACGATTTTGGAGCGGCTGGGCCTGCCTTACCGCACCATCGTGCTGTGCACCGGCGACATGGGCTTCTCCTCGCGCAAGACCTATGACGTCGAGGTGTGGCTGCCGGGCCAGAACGCCTACCGCGAGATCTCCAGCGTGTCCAATTGCGGAGATTTCCAGGCGCGGCGGATGAAGGCCCGTTGCAGGGCCAAGGGCGAGAAGCAAACTCAATTCGTGCACACCCTCAACGGATCGGGTGTGGCGGTCGGGCGCTGCCTGATCGCGGTGCTGGAGAACTACCAGCAGCCCGACGGTTCCATTCTGATCCCTGAAGCGCTCCGCCCCTATATGCGCGGAGTGGAGAGGATTTCGATCTGATGTTCAACCTGCCGCTCGACCTGTCCCAGACGCGCATCCTCGTCACCAACGACGACGGTATCCATGCGCAGGGATTGAAGGTCCTGGAAGCCATCGCGCGCGAACTGTCCGACGACGTCTGGGTGGTGGCGCCGGAGATGGAGCAGTCGGCGGCCAGCCATTCGCTGACCATCAACCGGCCGTTGCGCCTGCGCAAGCTGGACGAGCGCCGCTACACCGTGGACGGCACGCCGACCGACTGCGTTCTGCTGGCCGTCAACCATGTGATGCGGGATGCCCGTCCGACGCTGGTGCTGTCCGGCGTCAACCAGGGCTCCAACATCGGCGAGGACGTGACTTACTCCGGCACCATCGCCGCGGCGATGGAGGCGACGCTGCTGAACGTCCCCGCCATCGCCATGAGCCAGCATTACGAGCCGGGCCAGCCGATCGACTGGTCCGCCGCCGCCGCCCATGGGGCGGAGGTGGTTCGCAAGGCGGTGACGGTGGCCTGGCCGAAGAACGTGCTGCTGAACGTCAACTTCCCGGCCCGCCCGGCCGAGGAGGTGACGGGAATCCAAGTGGTGCGCCACGGCAAGCGCAAGATCGGCGACGAGCTGTTCGAACGCGTCGACCCGCGCGGCAAGCCCTATATCTGGATCGGCACGCTGCGCGGCGAAGCCGACGTGTCCGACGACACCGACATCCATGTCGTGTTCAACGGCGGCATCTCGGTGACGCCGATCTACCTCGACCTGACCCACACGCCGACGCTGCAGACGTTGAGGCAGGCTTTCGTGTGACCTACAACCCGCGCAAGATCCGCTTGCTGATGGCCCTTCGCGGGGCCGGCGTCACCGACACCCGCGTGTTGGCGGCCATCGAGCGGATACCGCGGGAACTGTTCGTTCCGGACGCCTTCCAGGACCGGGCGTGGGAGGATGTGGCGCTGCCGATCGATCTGGGCCAGACCATCAGCCAGCCGCTGGTGGTCGGGCAGATGACCCAGGCGCTGGACCTGCACCCGCGGCACCTCGTGCTGGAGGTCGGCACCGGCTCCGGTTATCAGGCGGCGGTGCTGTCGCGGCTTTGCCGCCGGGTCTTCACCATCGAGCGGCTGAAGCCTCTGCTGCGCGAGGCGGAAGCGCGGTTCAAGGCGCTGGACATCGGCAACATCACCACGCGGCTCGGCGACGGGACGCGCGGCTGGCCGGAGGTGGCGCCCTTCGCCCGCATACTGGTCACAGCCGCCGGTGGGCCCGAGCCGCCAAAAGACTTGACGGATCAACTCGCCGTTGGTGGTGTCATGGTCATTCCGCTGGGAACCGATCACCGCGACCAAAGGGTCGTGCGTTTCCGGCGTTCCGAAGCTGGCCTTATCCGGGAGGACCTGTGGCCCGTCCGTTTCGTTCCGCTGCTGTCCGACCCGCCACAACCGGTCCGTTCCGCATGAGACCCGTCATGTCCGCTCGCCTTCTGCCGGCCCTGGTCCTGTCCACCGCCGTTCTGGCACTCGGTGCCTGCGAACGGGTGGGCGGGCTGGCCCCCTTCACCCATGTCTCCGAGGCGCCGGATTCGGCCGGCGGGGCGGTCACCGTGCAGAAGGGGGACAGCGCCTACAGCCTGTCCCGCCGCTACAATGTGCCGCTGCGCGACCTGATCGAGGCGAACAAGCTGGCTCCGCCCTACCGTCTGGAGGTCGGGCAGCGGCTGGTCCTGCCGACGTCGCGCCAGTACATCGTGCAGAAGGGCGACAGCCTCTACAGCATCTCGCGCATGCACAACGTCGATGTCAGCGAGCTGACGCGGCTGAACAACCTGACCCCGCCCTATGCGGTGCAGGCCGGCCAGCCCCTGCGCCTGCCGGGTGCGAATGACGGCAGCGGCACCATGATGGCTTCTGGAGCTGCCTCTGGGGTCGCGTCTGGAGCTGCCCCCGGCGGCGCCGTGCCGCTCACGCCGCAAGGCTCCCCGGCCGGGCGCGGTTCGGTCCAGTCGGCCGAATTGCCGCCGCCCGGCGCCTCGTCTTCCAGCGGCATCTCCGCCACGCCGCTGCCGCCGCCGAAGCCGGGCAGTGCTGCCGAACCCGCGCCTGCCCAGACGGCGCCTGTCCAGACCGGACAGGGTCCCGCGGGCGACACCACCTATCAGCCGGGACAGGCGCCGACCATGCTGCGCCCGCCCGGGTCCAAGCCGGCACCGACCCCGATCCCGCCGCCCGCCGCCGCACCGGCCCCCGCCCCGCAGCAGGAGGTGGCAGCCGCTCCGCCGCCCAAGCCGGAGCCCAAGGCGGAAGCCGCGCCCCCGCCGCGCGGCGGGGGCCGTTTCCTGTGGCCGGTGAAGGGCAAGCTGATTTCCGGCTTCGGACCGAAGCCCGACGGGCTGCACAATGATGGGCTGAACATCGCGGCGCCGAAGGGCACCGCGGTGGTCGCCGCGGACAACGGCGTGGTCGCCTATGCCGGCAACGAGCTGCGCGGCTTCGGCAACCTGCTGCTGCTGAAGCATTCCGATGGCTGGATCACCGCCTACGCCCATCTCGACAAGATCGAGGTGGAGCGCGGCGCCACGGTGAAGCGGGGGCAGGTGATCGCCCGGGTCGGCCAGACCGGCGGCGTTTCCTCGCCCCAGCTCCATTTCGAGCTGCGCAAGGGCAGCCAGGCCGTCGACCCGAGCGATCAGATGGACCGCAAGGTCAGCGAAGGGGCTGCCCGAGGCGACCGGCCAGGTCCTGGATGAACTGCCAAGCCACCCGGCCCGACCGGCTTCCGCGCGTGACCGACCATTCCACGGCTTCCGCGCGCAGCCTGTCGGCCGGGATGTCCAGGCTGAAATGGCCGGCATAGCCCTCGATCATGGCGAAATAGGTGTCCTGGTCGCAGTTGTGGAAGCCCAGCCACAGCCCGAACCGGTCGGACAGCGACACCTTCTCCTCCACCGCCTCGGCCGGGTTGATGGCGGTCGACCGTTCGTTCTCGATCATGTCGCGCGGCATCAGGTGGCGGCGGTTGGAAGTGGCGTAGAACACCACATTGTCCGGCCGCCCCTCGATCCCGCCGTCCAACACCGCCTTCAGCGACTTGTAGTGCGCGTCGTCATGGTCGAAGGACAGATCGTCGCAGAACAGGATGAAGCGGCGCGGCTCGCCCTTCAGCCGGGCCAGCAGGCTGGGCAGGGTGGGGATGTCCTCGCGGTGGATTTCCACCAGTGCCAGTTCGCCCGGCCGCTCGCTGCAGATGGCGGCGTGGGCCGCCTTGACCAGCGAGCTCTTGCCGGTGCCGCGCGCGCCCCACAGAAGGGCGTTGTTGGCGGGCAGGCCGGCGGCGAAACGCCGCGTGTTGTCCAGCAGGATCTCCCGCTGCCGTTCGATGCCCTGCAGAAGCATGATGTCGACGCGGTTGACCACCGGAACCGGCTCCAGCCGGTCGGGATCGGGATGCCAGACGAAGGCGTCGGCCGCGGTGAAGTCCAGCGGGCGGTCCGGCGGCGGGGCCAGCCGTTCCAGCGCCTCTGCAATGCGGGTCAGCAGCGGAATCAGCGCCTGATCGGCACCGGAGGGCCCAGCACCGGAGCCAGTGATGGATTGCGACATAATTCTCCGGATATTTTTTCTGGATGTTCCATGGAAAGTGGGCGCCTGCGCAGCCATCTTTCCGACGCCTTCGCACCGTAACACAGCAGGGCAAGCGCACAAGCCGTGGGGCGCCTGCGGATTGTGGCGCATCACCATTGCATCCCGGTCATGGGCGTTTATAGTCGCGGCGTCCCGGCGGAACGCCGATCCGGTGCCGAGACCAAACCTGTAAGGAGCTTCCAGATGTTCGTTTCGACGGCTTATGCACAGACGGCGGCGCCGGCTGGCGGCGGCGGTGACATGCTCGTCCAGTTTCTGCCGCTGATCCTGATCTTCGTCGTCTTCTACTTCCTGCTGATCCGTCCGCAGCAGAAGAAGATGAAAGAGCATAAGGCCATGCTGTCGGCCATCCGCCGCGGCGACCGCGTCGTGACCGGCGGCGGCATCATCGGCATCGTCACCAAGGTCGGCTCCGACGACGAACTGACCGTCGAAATCGCCGAGAACGTGCGCGTGCGCTGCCTGCGCTCCACCGTGAATCTGGTGCTCGCCAAGACCGAGCCGGCCGGCAAGTCCGGCGGCGACGCCACCCCCGCCGCCACCCCGGAAGGCGAGGCCAAGCCGGCCGACGCCCCCGCCGCCGGCGGCATCGGCAAGCTGTTCGGCCGCAAGTAAGCCGCAGCCGGGTTCCTCTCACGCGGGCCAGCCCGAAGGCGCTTCCCGTCCGGACAGGCCGGCCGCCGCTTACCCGCGGCGGACCGGTCGCACCGGTTTGGGTGTCTGATCGGATTCGAGTGACGCATGCTCTATTTTTCGCGCTGGAAGATTTACCTGATCCTGGCGACCTGCATCGCCGGCTTCGTCATGATGCTGCCCAACTTCCTGGGCCGCGATACGCTGGCGGCGCTGCCGTCCTGGTACGCGAACAGCAAGGTGTCGCTGGGCCTCGACCTGCGCGGCGGATCGCATCTGTTGCTCGAGGTCGACATGGCCACCGTCATCCGTGACCGGGTGGAAGGGCTGGTCGACGGCGCCCGGCAGCAGCTGCGCACCGCCAATGTCGGCTATACCGCGCTGAACGCGGGCGACCGCGCCGTGACCGTTCAGCTGCGCGACCCGGCACAGGCCGAGGACGCGGTGAAGGCGCTCCGCCAGCTGGCCAGCCCGGTGGGCGCCACGGCGCTGGGTGGCGGGCAGCCGGACCTGACCGTCTCGGTCGACGGTGCCACGGTGACCGTGGCGCTGAGCGAGGTCGCGCTGCGCGACCGCGCCACCCAGGCCATCGAGCAGTCGATCGAAATCGTCCGCCGCCGCATCGACGAGACCGGCGTGAACGAGCCGACGATCGCCCGCCAGGGCAACGACCGCATCCTGGTCCAGCTGCCCGGCGTGGAGGATCCCGACCGGATCAAGCGCCTGCTCGGCACCACGGCCAAGATGACCTTCCGGCTTGTCGACGTGAACGCCGATCCCAACAGCGGCCGCGCCCCTCCGGGATCGGAGATCCTGCCGTCCACCGAAGGCGACCGCTACCAGTCGAAATACGTCATCCGCAAGAAGGTCGAGGTCGACGGCGCCACGCTGCAGAACGCGTCGGCCGGCACCAACCCGCAGACCGGCGAATGGGTGGTGAACTTCGAATTCAACACGGCGGGCGCCAACCGCTTCGCTGAAGTGACCAAGCAGAATGTCGGCCGGCCCTTCGCCATCGTGCTCGACAACAAGGTGATCAGCGCGCCCGTCATCCGCGAGCCGATCACCGGCGGACGCGGCCAGATCAGCGGCAACTTCAACGCCGCCAATGCCAACGACCTTGCCGTCCTGCTGCGCGCCGGCGCCCTGCCGGCTCCGCTGAAGGTGATCGAGGAGCGGACCGTCGGCCCCGACCTGGGTGCCGATTCGATCCGCGCCGGCCTGACCTCCGTCGCCGTCGGCTTCGCCATGGTCTGCGTCTATATGATCGCCAGCTACGGTCTGTTCGGCGCCTTCGCCTGCTTCGCGCTGTTCGTGAACATCGTGCTGACGCTGGCGGCGCTGTCGCTGCTGCAGGCCACCCTTACGCTGCCGGGCATCGCCGGCATCCTGCTGTCGCTGGGTCTTGCGGTCGACGCCAACATCCTGATCAACGAGCGCATCCGCGAGGAGACGAAGAAGGGCCGCGGCGTCTTCGCCTCGATGGAGGCCGGCTTCAGCCGTGCCTACAGCACGATCGTCGACTCCAATCTGACGACGGCCATCAAGATGGCGCTGCTGTTCATCTTCGGCACCGGCGCCATCAAGGGCTTCGCCGTCACCATCACCTTCGGCATCCTCATCTCCATGTTCACCGCCACGGTGCTGGTGCGCCTGATGATGGTGACGTGGCTGCGCCGGACGCGTCCGGCCGTGTTGCCGGTCTGAGAGGTCTTCCGATGTTCCATCTCCGCCTCGTCCCCGACAACACCAAGATCCCCTTCATGAACGGCCGCATCGCCGGCCTCGTCGTGTCGGCGATCCTGTCCATCGCGTCGGTCATCCTGTTCTTCCATCCCGGCCTGAACTACGGCATCGATTTCCGCGGCGGCATCGTCATCGAAGCGCGGACGCCGCAGGCCGCCGACTTCGCCTCGCTCCGCCACACCCTGTCCGGCCTCGGCATGGGGCAGGTGGCTCTGCAGGAGTTCGGGTCGCCCCAGGACGTGCTGATCCGCCTGGAACGCCAGCCCGGCGACGATGCCGCCCAGCAGGTCGCCGCCGACAAGGTGCGCGGCACGCTGGCCGAAGCCGTCCCCGGTACGCAGGTGCGCCGCGTCGAGGCCGTCGGCGCGTCGGTCAGCGGCGAGCTGTTCGCCAACGGCATGCTGGCGCTTGGCCTCGCCATGGTGGCGATGCTGGTCTACATCTGGTTCCGCTTCGAATGGCAGTTCGGCTTCGGCGCGGTGGTGACGCTGCTGCTGGACATCACCAAGATCATCGGGTTCTACGCAATCACCGACATGCAGTTCAATCTGACGGCGGTGGCGGCGATCCTGACGGTCATGGGCTATTCGGTGAACGACAAGGTCGTGGTCTATGACCGCATGCGCGAGAATCTGCGCATCTACAAGAAGATGCCGCTGCGCGACCTGATCGACCTGTCGATCAACGAGACGCTGAACCGCACCGTCGGCACCTCGGTCTGTACGCTGCTGTCGATCATCCCGCTGGCGTTGTTCGGCGGCGAGGCCCTGCAGGACTTCGGCATCGTGCTGATCTTCGGCGTTATCCTTGCGACCAGCTCGTCCGTGTTCATCGCGGCGCCCATCTTGCTGTTCCTCGGCGAGAACCGCCTGCGGCGCGGCACCCCGACCGATGCCGCTGCGGGCAATACCCCGGCGACCACCCCGTAAAGCCGGGCGACAACAGTAGGGAGAGGGCAGCATGGCCGACATCATGCCGATGATCCCGTCGGACCGTCAGGTCATCGACGGCTATGGTCCGGGACAGTTCTGCGTGTCCGGCCAATGGCGCGTCGGCGCGGTCGTCGTGCTGCCCGACCGCACCCAGGCCTGGGAGGCGACCGATGCCGCCTCCCTGACGCTGGAAGATTTCGCCGTGGTGCTGGCGGCCGAGCCGAAGGTGGAGATCCTGCTGCTCGGCACCGGTCCGACGATGAAGATGATCCCGAAGGCGCTTCGCCAGAGCCTGCGGGAGCAGGGCGTGGTGGTGGAGCCGATGGACAGCCGGGCGGTGTGCCGGACCTACAACGTCCTGCTGGCCGAAGGCCGGCGGGTGGCGGCGGCGATGCTGCCGGTGTAACGGACGTTGAACCGACAAGGTCCGGTGATTACAGTAAGGAAGTTCCTTACCGCGGGTGTGCCATGATCACCAGCAAAATGACCAGCAAGGCTCAAACGACGATTCCGCAGGCTGTGCGGACCGCGCTGGGCCTTCATGAAGGCGACGAGATCGCCTACCGCATCGAGGACGGCCACGTTATCCTGACGCGCGCTGTTCCGCCTTCAGCCGACGACCCATTCCGATGCTTCACGGAATGGGACAGCGAAGCGGACCGGCGGGCCTATGCCAGTCTTTGAAACCTGGAACGTCGTCAAGGTTCCGTTCCCTTACGCCGATCGCCCGGTCCGGCAGCGTCGGCCGGCATTGGTCGTTGCCGCTGAGAAACTCGAAGTAGATCATAGTCTGATTTGGGTATTGATGATAACCAGCGCCGAAAACAGGGGCTGGCCTTCGGATGTGCCTGTCAGTGATATCGGAACGGCGGGATTGCCCGTCCCGTCAGTCGTCCGCACGGCCAAAGTCGCCGTGATCGATGCACGTGATGCGGAACTGCTCGGTTCACTTGCCATCGGTGATCGTCGGGAGATCAGCAGGCAAGTTGGGGGGCATCTTGCCGAAATGCTGAAAGCCGGTAAGGACACCTGACGGCCGATACGACAAAGGCGCCCCACACGGGGCGCCTTTGCTTTTGGCGAACACCTCGCGGCGCTTGCCCCCACCCCAACCCTCCCCCGCTCTCGGCCGACCGAAGGTCGGGCCGATCGCAGGGGAGGGGGATGGAGCGCGCCCGGTGGGACGTTACGCAGCCATCTGCTCGGCGGCGAAGTCCCAGTTGGCGAGGTTGTCGATGACGGCCTTCACGAAGTCGGCGCGGCGGTTCTGGAAGTCGACGTAGTAGGCATGCTCCCACACGTCGATGGTGAACAGCGGCTTGTGGCCGTGCGCCAGCGGGGTGTCGGCGTTGCCGGTCTTGCCGATCTTCAGCTTGTCGCCGTCCAGGTACAGCCAGGCCCAGCCGGAACCGAACTGCGTCAAGGCGGCCTGGGTGAGCTCTTCCTTGAACTTTTCGACGCTGCCGAAATCGGCAACGATGCGCTGCTCGAGGGCCGCCGGCATCTTGCCGCCGTCCTTCTTCAGGCACTGCCAGAAGAAGGTGTGGTTCCACACCTGGGCGGCGTTGTTGAAGATGCCGACCTTGGAAGCGTCGCCGACCGAAGCCTTGATGACCTCCTCCAGGCTGGCGTCGGCCAGCGGGGTGTCCTTGGTCAGGTTGTTCAGGTTGGTGACATAGGTCTGGTGGTGCTTGTCGTGGTGCAGGTGCAGCGTCTCCGACGAGATGTACGGAGCCAGAGCATCGTACGCATACGGAAGCGGCGGAAGTTCGAACGCCATTTTAATTCACCCTCTCTTCTTTGATTGTCCTTCCGGGCCGGGCCTTGCGAGCACGGCACCTCCGTCCGACCAAATAGGCCCATGACGGAAGCTTGTGAAGGCCGGAAACAGTCCTGAACGCCGTATAGGGTTATTTCCATTCGCCAAAGCGGCCTCCGCCGCCCGGTTGCCCGAGCGTACGGCAGCCTCCAACGTGGCTGGAAGTCCCGTTTCCGTCCAGTCTCCGGCCAGCGTCAGGTTGCGCCAGCGGGTTCGCGGTCCCGGCCGGCATGCGACCGCTTCGGGCGACTGATCCGGCGTCGCCCGCCGCTCCTTCACCACCCGAAAGGGCCGAATCGGGGGTCCGAGTCGCTGGTCCAGACCAAGCTGCGGGGCGATCTCCGCCCACAGCGTGGCTGCGGCCACATCGGCCGGAAGCTCGGCCAGCGCGTCTGCGTCGCTGACGGTGACGGACAGCAGGTCGCCGCGGGCGAACAGCCACTCCGCCGTTCCGCCGACCAGCCCAAGGAAAGGCAGGCCGCCGGGCAGCCGCACCGGGCCGTCCAGCCGGACGTGCAGGTTGACGATGGCCGCACCCGGCGGCGGCACCGTCAGGCCGGGGACCAGCCGTTCCGCCGCCCAGGCCGGGGCGGCGACGATCACCTCGTCCGCCGGGCCCAGCGCCACGGCGCTGCCGCCCGCAGAAAAGCCGGTCACGCGATCACCGTCGAAGCTCAGCCCCTCCACCCGCGTGCCGAGATGCACGGCCGCTCCGGCCGCATGCAGGCGGGCAAGCGCCGGATCGACGAAGGCGGCGGACAGGCCGCGCGGCGCCAGCACCGGGCGGCAGGCCGCCTCGCCGCGCAACAGCGTCTCGCGCAACACCGCGCCGAACAGGCGGGCGGAGACGCGCTCCACCGGCCCATTGAGGGCGGAGACCGCCAGGGGGCGCCACAGCGGCTCGAACAGCCGGCCATCGGGCCGCAGCCGGTCGGCGACGGAATGATCCCTGCGGGCGGTCAGGGTGCGCAGGGCGGCGAGATAGTCGAGGGGCCGGCTGCCAGGAACCCGCCGCGCCGGATCGAACAGCCACAGCCCGCCGGGCCGCAAGGTCCACGCGGCGCCGTCGCGCAGGTCCAGGAAGGGGAAGGCCGCCGGACGGACCTCCTCCAGGGCATCGGCACCGCCGGTGCGTCGGGCATAGTCGAGGAGATCCCGATTGCCGCTGAGCACCATATGGCTGCCATTGTCGATGGAGCGGCCGAGCGTGGCATCGTGGAAGCTGCGGCAGCGACCCCCGGCCTGCGGAGCCTGCTCGTAGACCGCAACCCGCCTGCCGGCCTCCACCAGGCGGACGGCGGCGGCCAGACCGGCCAGACCGGCGCCGATCACATGGACGGTTCCGCTCTCGTGGACGGCCCCTATCTCGGCGGTCGATGTCGGCGTCATTCAGGTGGCCGGCGGAAGGCCGAGCATGCAGCGCACCGCCACCCAGGCGCTTTCCCGCCGCCCGACCCGCACACGGGCGTTCAGATCGCGCCAGCCGGCTGCCCGCAGGCGCCGCAGCAGCCGGTGATACAGAACCATCATCGCCGTGGCCGCCCACAGCGAGCCCCGCGCCTGTCCGCCGAGCGCCGCCCTGGCCTCGGCGAAGCAGGCCTCGGCGAGTTCCGCCACTGCCTCGCAGACCTGCGGCAGGGCGGGGTGTGCCAACACGTCCTCCGGCCGGTCGCCGGTGATGCCGGCGGCCAGCAGAAGCTCGCGCGGCAGGTAGAGCCGGTCGAGATCGGCATCCTCGGCCAGATCGCGCAGGATGTTGGTCAGCTGCAGGGCTTCGCCCAGCGCCAGGGCGAATCGCTCGGTGGAGGAATCGGCACGGTCGAAGACACGGATGGCCAGCATGCCGACCGCACCGGCGACTCGGCGGCAATAGAGGCGTAGTGTGTCGAGGTCGGGCGCGCGCATGCCGCCGGATTCCTCACCCGCGACATCCATCGCCATGCCGTCGATCAGCGCCTCGAACTCCGCCCGCGGCAGGCCGTAGCGCTCGATGGCGCCCTTCAGCGCGGCGGTGAGCGGGCCGCTGGGGGCGCCGCCGACATAAAGGTCGCGGATGTCCCGGCGCCAGACGTCGAGCGCCGCGCGCTTGGCGGCGGGCTCCCCCGGTTCGTCGGCGATATCGTCGATGCGGCGGCAGAAGGCATAGATGGCGAACATCGCCGCCCGCTTGGATGCAGGCAGCAGTCGCATCGGCCAATAAAAGGTGCTGCCCGATTTGGCTGTGACGGCGGACGCCGTATCGGGTGTCTTTTTGTCCGGCAACGTCGTGGATACCGGTTCCAGCGGGGCCGTCTCCAGCGGCGGAGGGGTCATCTGTCGCATCCTGGGCATTGCACGTGGTGACGTGCTTGGCGGTGCACGTCGTAACGTGTGGCCCGGGAGTTTATGCGGCGGAGAAGCTCCGCGCCAGTCCCCGCGCCACCGCCGCCAGCTTGTGGTGCGCGCCGAGCGTGACCTTCGCCTTCATCGGATCGCGCGCCTTCAGCCGCCGCGACAGCGATTCGGCGAGGCTGAGGATCACCGCAGCCTCCATCCGCAGGCCGCGGTGCTGGATCAGGCCGGGCAGGGCCGCGGCCCGCTCCAGCAGCCGGTCGGTATGCTCCAGCGCCTGATCGAAGATGGCGCGCATGCGGACGTCGCTCTCGCACTCGACCAGACGCTCGACGCTGATGCCGGCGTCGTCGAACCAGACCAGCGGAATGTAGCAGCGGCCGAGCTGGGTCCAGTCCTCCCGCGCGTCCTGCAGATGGTTCAGCACCTGCAACGCGGAGCAGAGTGCGTCGGAGGCCGGCCCCGCGGCCACCCCTTCGCCATGCAGCTCCAGCAGGTAGCGGCCGACCGGGTTGGCGGAAAAGCGGCAATACAGCAGCAGGTCGCTCCAGCTGTGGCAGCGGGCGCCGACCGCGTCGCGGCGGAAGGCGCGCAGCACCTGCCGGGCATGGCGGTCGCTGACGCCGGTCTTCTGCAGGCTCTCGCGCAGTTCGGTCGCCGGCTTCAGGTAGGCGTGCTTGGCCTGCCCGGAGGTCAGCGCCCGTTCAAGCGCCTCCAGATAGGCCAGCTTGGTCTCCGGCTCGAGATCGGGATCGTCGGCGATGTCGTCGGCCAGCCGCACGAAGCGGTAGAAGGCGATCACATGCGGGCGCAGATGTTTCGGAATCAGGCGGGAGGCGACCGGGAAATTCTCCCCGGTCTCGTCCTTGCGGGCGACCGGGCCGGTCTTGCGGGGCTTCGTCGGGGCGATGTTGAAATCCGTCATGGGATCCCTGCCTGCTGCGCGTCGGGGCTGGCGATGCGACCTTGTGTGCTTCATATAGGCGTGGCAACAGGCTTTGGCCCGTCCTTCCGTCGATCCTCCCCTCTTTTTCCAATCAGGCATCCCATGGTGAAGGCTGCGACCGACCTGTCCTATTGCGGACGGGAGGTTCGGAAATATGACAACGACCACTTTCTGGCAGGTCTGTTCGTTCCCGCCGACAGGCGCGAGGCGATGTTCGCACTCTATGCCTTCAACCTGGAGATCGCAAAGACCCGCGAGGTCGTCAGCGAACCGATCCTGGGCCAGATGAGGCTTCAATTCTGGCGCGACGGCATCGAGGCCGTCTATGAGGATGGACCCGTACCCCGGCATGGCGTCATGGACCCGCTGGCCGAGGCCGCCCGCGCGCTGGGGCTGAGCCGTGCCCTGTTCGACCGGCTGATCGACGCGCGGGAGGCGGACCTGGACGACACGCCGCCGGCCGACCTGACCTGCCTCGTCAACTATGCCGAGGTGACGGGGGCACCGCTGGTCCAACTGGCGCTTGAGATCCTGGGTGTGCGGGACGAGGCGGCGATGACGGCCGGACGCCATGTCGGCATCGCCTATGCCCTTGCCGGCATCCTGCGCGCGGCCCCCTTCCTGGCCCGCCAGCATCGCCAGCGCCTGCCGGAAGACCTGATGCAGCGCCATGGCGCCAGGAGCGAGGATCTGTTCGCCGGCCGCTCCACCCTGGAACTGCGGGCGGTGGTGGGCGAGATGGCCGACGTTGCGCGCAGGCATCTGGCCGAAGCGCGCAGCCTGCGCCGTCAGGTGCCGAAGGCGGCGGTGCCGGCGCTGCTGCCGGCCACGCTGGCCAACCTGCATCTGAGCGTGATCGCGCGGGAGGGAAACGACGTGTTCGCCCCGCGCGTGCTGCTGCCCAACCCGTTCCGGCAGATGAAGCTGGGCTGGGCGGCGATGCGCGGGCGCTACTGACGCCCGCGCGCCTTTACCCCCGTCAGTCCTTGAGCCAGCCGTCGAGGTCGGCCAGTGCCCGGCGGGTGTAGGCCAGCTTGCGGTCGCGGCCGCGGATCTTGTCGTCCACCGGCGGGAACAGGCCGAAATTCACGTTCATCGGCTGGTAGGTCTCCGCCTCCGCCCCGCCGGTGATGTGGCCGAGGATGGCGCCGAGCGCCGTGGTGACCGGCGGATTCGTGATCTCCTGGCCCAGACGTTCCGCCGCCGCGAAGCGGCCGGCGAGCAGGCCGACGGCCGCGCTCTCCACATAGCCCTCGCAGCCCGTGACCTGTCCGGCGAAGCGCAGGCGGGGCAGCGACTTCAGCCTCAGGGCGCCGTCGAGCAGGCGCGGGCTGTTGAGGAAGGTGTTGCGGTGCATGCCGCCCAGCCGGGCGAACTCGGCATTCTCCAGGCCGGGAATCATGCGGAAGATGCGCGTCTGTTCGGCATGGCGCAGCTTGGTCTGGAAGCCGACGAGGTTGTAGAGCGTGCCCAGCGCATTGTCCTGGCGCAGTTGGACCACCGCGTAGGGGCGGCGTTCCGGCTTGTGCGGGTTGGTCAGGCCGACCGGCTTCATCGGGCCGTAGCGCAGGGTGTCGACGCCGCGCTCCGCCATCACCTCGATCGGCAGGCAGCCTTCGAAGTAGGGGGTGTTCTTCTCCCACTCCTTGAAGTCGAGCTTCTCGCCCTCGATCAGCGCGGCGATGAAGGCGCGGTAGTCGTCCTTCTCGAAGGCGCAGTTGATGTAGTCCTTGCCGGTTCCGCCGGGGCCGGGCTTGTCGTAGCGCGACTGGAACCACGCCTTCGACAGGTCGATGCTCTCCAGATAGACGATGGGAGCGATGGCGTCGAAGAAAGCCAGCGATTCCTCGCCTGTGTGGTCGCGCACGGCCTCGGCCAAGGCAGGCGAGGTGAGGGGGCCGGTGGCGACGATGACGCTGTCCCACTCCTCCGGCGGCAGGCCGGCGACCTCCTCGCGCTGCAGGGTGATCAGCGGATGCGAGCCGATGGCCTCCGTCACGGCATCGGCGAAGCCGTCACGGTCCATGGCCAGCGCGCCGCCGGCCGGCACCTTGTGCGCGTCGGCACAGCGCAGGATCAGCGAGCCGCAGCGCCGCATCTCCTCATGCAGCAGACCCACCGCGTTGTATTCGGCATCGTCCGACCGGAAGGAGTTGGAGCAGACCAACTCCGCCAGCTTGTCGGTATCGTGGGCCTCGGTCTTGCGGACCGGGCGCATCTCGTGCAGCACGACGGGCACGCCGCGCGAGGCAAGCTGCCACGCGGCTTCCGAACCGGCGAGACCGCCGCCGATGACGTGGACGGGGCGAAGGGTGTCGGTCATTGGGCTTTCCAGAATACTGTGCGAAGGCAGAGGGGCGAAGAGCAGGCGGATCAGGGGCGGGTTATGGCGCTCTGCATCGCCGAGATCCAGGCCTCAATCAATGCGGCGTGCGAGGGAAGGCGTGAAAACAGCTCGTTCGCCTTTTCCTCATCGTAGGTATGAACCGTCAGGTTCCGGTCATTCATCATCTCGATCGCCGCCACCGCCTGATCCTCGGTTAAAAGGCCGGCAATCTGGCTTTCGCGTACCATGGCCTTCGGACTTGCCGAAGTGAGGCGTTCAGCACCCATCTGGTCGGCGATAACCGACCTCGCGGCTTTCCAGACGGTCTCCGTTGCCAAGGTAAACCGTAGAATCGCTGAGTCACGGACCACGTCATCAACAGGACGATCAAGAACTTCCTGAAGCCGGGCCAGGGCTTGCCGCGCGTTGTCGAGTTTTCGGCCTACCTTGTCCATTCGATTCCCTCCCGTTCGACCTCTTGCCGGAGTTCACTCCGGGCGGAACGGAGATCGATCACATCGACGAAGTAGGGAACAGTGCTTTCTTCAAGTGCCTCGGTGATCTCGCCGATCAATCCAGGGGGCAGCGGCTCCATTGGATCAATCGCGACGTCGATGTCGCTCCAGTGTCCTCCGTCGCCGCGTGCGCAGGAGCCGAACAGATAGACGCGCGCGGGGTGTTCCGCCAAATGCTCGAACACGATGCGTTTGACGGTGTCGAGCGCGCGCAGGCGTACCGGGTTCATCATCCGTCGAGTTTAACACATCTCCGGTCGGAAGACGGGCATAGGAAAAGACCGGCCTCCACAGGGAAGGCCGGCCGCAAGTCGATCAGGAGTCAATCAGATCATCCGGCCAGAACATCTGGCCAGAACCGTTACATCGAGCGGAGGCTCACTCGCTCTTGGTCGTCGTGCTGCGTTCGATGGTGGTGGCGCCCGACGGGGCCGGGGTCACGGTGGTCGAACCGTAGCTCGGCGTGGTGGTCGTGGTCGTCGTCGTGCTGGTGGTGGAGCCGTCGGAGCCGCAGGCGGCCAGCAGCAGCGCGGCCCCCAGGGCGGTGCCCACACCGGTCAGAATCGTCTTCATGCGCCTCTTCTCCCATGCAGTGCGAACTCTGCATGGGAGAACACGGCGCAGCTTGCGTTTGTTCACGCCCTCTTTCGGGTTGCCGATTTCCGCACTGCCGGCTTCGCCTTCAGGTAGGGGGCGAGGTAACGGCCGGTGTAGCTGCGCTCCACCTTCGCGACATCCTCCGGGGTGCCCTCGGCGACGATCTCGCCGCCGCCGGTGCCGCCCTCCGGCCCCAGGTCGATGATCCAGTCGGCGGTCTTGATGACCTCCAGATTGTGTTCGATCACCAGCACCGTGTTGCCCTGGTCGACCAGCGCGTGCAGCACCTCCATCAGCTTTTCGACATCGGCGAAATGCAGGCCGGTGGTCGGCTCGTCCAGGATGTACAGCGTGCGTCCGGTGGCGCGGCGGCTCAGTTCCTTGGACAGCTTGACGCGCTGCGCCTCGCCGCCCGAGAGCGTGGTCGCCGCCTGCCCGATGTGGATGTAGCCAAGGCCGACCCGTTCCAGCGTGTCCATCTTGTCGCGGATGCCGGGCACTGCCTTGAAGAACTCCTTGCCCTCCTCGACCGTCATGTCCAGCACGTCGGCGATGGTCTTGTCGCGGTAGGTGACCTCGAGCGTCTCGCGGTTGTAACGCTTGCCGTGGCAGACGTCGCAGGTGACGTAGACGTCCGGCAGGAAGTGCATCTCGATCTTGATGACGCCGTCGCCCTGGCAGGCCTCGCAGCGCCCGCCCTTGACGTTGAACGAGAATCGGCCGGGGCCGTAGCCGCGCGCCTTCGATTCCGGCAGGCCTGCGAACCAGTCTCGGATCGGGGTGAAGGCGCCGGTGTAGGTCGCGGGGTTGGAGCGCGGGGTGCGGCCGATCGGCGACTGGTCGATGTCGATGACCTTGTCCAGATGCTCCAGACCCAGCACCGCGTCATGGTCGGCCGGATGCTCGCGCGCACCCATCAGCTTGCGCGCCACCGCCTTGTACAGCGTCTCGATGATCAGCGTCGACTTGCCGCCGCCCGACACGCCGGTCACGCATGTGAAGGTGCCGAGCGGGATTTTGGTCGAGACGTTCTGCAGGTTGTTGGCGCGGGCGCCATGAACCTCCAGGAACTGGCCGGGATGGCCGGGCCGGCGGGTGTCGGGGACCGGGACGAAGCGGGTGCCGTTCAGGTATTGGGCGGTGATGCTGTCGGGGTTCTTCTGAACCTCCTCCGGCCGACCCTGTGCGATGACGGTGCCGCCGTGCTGGCCGGCGCCGGGACCCATGTCGACCAGATAGTCGGCGCTGCGGATCGCGTCCTCGTCATGCTCGACGACGATGACGGTGTTGCCGATGTCGCGCAGGCGCTTCAGCGTTTCCAGCAGCCGGTCGTTGTCGCGCTGGTGCAGGCCGATCGAGGGCTCGTCCAGCACATACAGCACGCCGGTCAGGCCGGAGCCGATCTGCGAGGCCAGCCGGATCCGCTGGCTCTCGCCGCCGGACAGCGTGCCGGACCCGCGGCTGAGCGTCAGGTATTCCAGCCCGACGGCATTGAGGAAGCCGAGCCGCTCGTTGATTTCCTTCAGGATGCGGTAGGCGATCTCGCGGTCCTTCGGGCGCAGATGCTCGTTCAACTCGCTGAACCACGCACCGGCGCCGGCGATGGACAGTTCCGCCGCCTCGGAGATGTTGCGGCCGCGGATCTTGACCGCCAGCGCCTCCGGCTTCAGACGAGCGCCCTTGCACACCTCGCAGGGCTGGGAGGACTGGTATTTGGACAGCTCGTCGCGGGTCCAGGCGCTGTCCGTCTCGCGGAAACGCCGTTCCAGATTGTTGACGATGCCCTCGAACGCCTTGTTGGTCTGATAGCGCCGCAGGCCGTCGTCATAGGTCATGGTGATCGCCGACCCGTCCGAGCCGAACAGGATGGTCTGGCGCACCTTCTCCGGCAGGTCCTGCCAGGGGGTGGTCATCGACGCGCCGAAATGCTCAGCTATGCTTTCCAGCGTCTGGTCGTAGTATTTCGAGGTCGAGCCGGCCCACGGCGCGATGGCGCCCTTCGCCAGCGACAGCCGCTCATCCGGCACCACCAGCATCGGGTCGAAATAGATCTTGCTGCCCAAACCGTCGCAGGCCGGGCAGGCACCGAACGGATTGTTGAAGGAGAACAGCCGCGGCTCGATCTCCGGAATGGTGAAGCCGCTGACCGGACAGGCGAATTTCTGCGAGAAGACGGTCAGCTCGTTGGTCTCGGCATTCTCGACCCAGACGATGCCGTCGGCCAGCCCCAGCGCGGTTTCCAGCGAATCGGCCAGTCGGTTGCCCAGTCCCTCGCGCACCACGATGCGGTCGACCACCACCTCGATGTCGTGCTTCAGCTTCTTGTTGAGCGCCGGCACCTCGTCGATCTCGTACATGGTGCCGTCGACCCGCACGCGCTGGAAGCCGCGCTTGCGCAGGTCCTGGATTTCCTTCTTGTACTCGCCCTTGCGGCCGCGGACGAAGGGCGCCAGCAGCAGCAGGCGCGTGCCCTCCGGCATGCCCAAGATGCGGTCGACCATCTGGCTGACCGTCTGGCTTTCGATGGGCAGGCCGGTGGCGGGCGAATAGGGGATGCCGACCCGCGCCCACAACAGGCGCATGTAGTCGTAGATCTCCGTCACCGTGCCGACGGTGGAGCGCGGATTCTTCGAGGTCGTCTTCTGTTCGATGGAGATGGCCGGCGACAGCCCCTCGATCGAATCGACATCCGGCTTCTGCATCAGCTCCAGGAACTGGCGCGCGTAGGCCGACAGGCTTTCCACGTAGCGCCGCTGCCCCTCGGCATAGATCGTGTCGAAGGCGAGCGACGACTTGCCCGATCCCGACAGGCCGGTGATGACGATCAGCTCGTCGCGCGGCAGATCCACATCGACGTTCTTCAGGTTATGTTCCCGCGCGCCGCGGACGCTGATGTATTTGTTCATGGAGTGTTCTTTTACCCGAAGCCCATCCGGATGGAAAGTGGCAAGCAGCCGCGCCGCATGACGAAAATCGGACCGCCCCGCTGAGTCTCTTACGGGACCGCCGGACGCCGGCCGGCTGACGATATATGCGCTCAGGCTCGCATTGCCACCGGCGCCCGGCGCGGGTCGGTCATGACCAGAAGGGCGGCACCGCGCGGAAACGCTTCCACAGATCGGGCAGGGCCTTGCGCCGCTTGTCCGACTGGCGCTCGATCCAGGCGGCGACCGTGGCGGCGGTCTTCGGGTCCGCCCCCTTCAGTTCGCCCAGCATGCGTGCGCCGGTGACGGCGTCCTGTTCGGCATCCAGCGCCGCCTGCAGCGGCTCCAGCGCCGCGAAGAAGGGCAGGGCGGCGGCCTCCGGATAAAGGCCGCGGAAGAAATCGGCGGTGTAGCGCAGGCTGCGCAGCCGGCGGCGCAGCTTGTCGCGGCCCTTGGCATCCTCCGGCGGCTTGGCCGCCTTGCCGAGCTTCGCCATGCGGGCGGACAGCCAGCCGCCGGCCAGCGTGGCGACCGGCGCCGACAACATGGCACGGCGGTCGCCCTCGGCCTCCGACATCCAGCGGCCATGCTCCAGCCATGCCCCCAGTCCCAGGACCATGGTGGTGCAGCCGGGCGCCAGGATCGCCGCCATCGCCTCCCGCGCGGGACCGGCCCCGGCAGAGCGGGCAAGGACGGCCAGCCGATCCAGCGCCGCGCGGTCGATGCCCGTCCGCGCGGTGGGGGCGGCGAGCAGCGGGTCGATGACGCCGGACATCAGCACGTCCCAGCCCCGGGCCGGGCCCAGCCGTTTCGCCAGCGCCCGGCTTTCCTCCACCAGACGGTCGGCTTCGGGGGAGGCGATCAGCGGCGCGAAGAGGCGGTGGGCGATGCGCAGCCGGCGCAACGCGATGCGCATCCGGTGCAGTCCCTCCACATCGCTGCCGCCGAGCGCACAGGCCTCGTTGGCGAGGAACTGGCGCAGCGCCTGGCGCAGGATGTGGCGATAGGCCTCGGCAACCGTGGTCAGGGGGGAGAGGCCCAGCGGTTCGGCCTCCACCGGGCCGGGCGCCTTGCCGGTGACCAGCCGAAGCCCGGCCTCCGCCTTGCTCTCGTTGCCGATGCGCATGGGGATGGCGGCCTGCAGGGTCAGCGCCAGATCGAACAGGCTGGCGACCTTTCCCGACTTCAACTCCAGTTCCACCTCGCTGATGGGCAGGGAGTTGCCGCCGGCATAGACCCGCCCATCATCGACCGCCATCTCCACCGCCGTCAGCGGATCGGGGCGGAGCAGCAGGGTGGTGCGGCGGAAATCGGTGATGAACAGGCAGTCCAGATCGTCGAGAGCTGCCGCCGGCACCAGACCGGCGACGCCGGGGTCGGTCAGCACGCGGCGGTCCACCGCCTCACCCGCAACGGTCCAGTCCCACTCCCGCCGCACCGCGACCGCGGCGGAATCGCCGGGGCTGGCGCTGTTGACCGTCTTCAGCGTCTGGACGAAGCGGTCGCCCTCCTGCCGCACGCGCAACGCCACGCCATTGGCCGCCAGCTTCAGGTCCGGCGTGTCGAAATAGGCGGTGCGCAGGCGCTGTGTCGCCGCAGGCCCATCGGCCAGCGCCAGCAGGGCCGGCAGCGAGGCGACCCGCGCCAGATCCGCCGAGGCCGCATGGAGTTTCAGCTCCACCTCGCGGAAGGCGGGGGCGGAGGGCTGCGCATCGTGGACGGCGGACGGGCCGGCGGGCGGAATGGCGGGTGGCAAGGGTCGGCGTCCTCCCGAATCCGGCCGCAATGGCCTGACGGCCAGAGTGGCCTGGAATTGAACAGGTGGATCCGTGGATACTCCAACCGTCGCCGCAGGTTAAGAGAGTTTACGCGGCTGCACAAAATCCGCCAGCCGGCCGGCGCCAAGCTCCAGGTCCGCCCAATGCAGGGTCTCGAAGACCAGGACGGCGCAGGCGCCGGTCGGAAACTTGTCGGCCAGATCATGGCGCAGGTGATGGTCGCCGCTGCCGGTCAGCGCGTTCGCCAACTCGTGCAGATCCGGATTGTGGGCCACCAGCATTACGCCGGTCGCCTTGTCCGGTACGTCGCGCAGCCGCTCCAGCAACGTGCGGGCGCCGCACAGATACAGGCCGCGCTCATGCTCCACCGGCGGGTAGGGCGCGCCCATCGCCGTCATCACCCGCTTGCGCGTCTCCACCGCCCGCACCGCGGTCGAGCATAGGACGAGGCCGATGTGGGCATGATGCTTGGCGAGGTAGCCGCCGACCAGCGACGCCGCCTTTTCCCCGCGGGCGTTCAGGGGCCGGTCGTGGTCGTCCAGCGACGGATCGTCCCAGGAGGATTTGGCGTGGCGCAGCAGGAACAGCGTCTTCATGGCGGGATTCGGTCGGATTGGACTGGCCGTAAGGCGGGGGAGGGGTGGGAGATGGCTTGGAACATCGCCAAATGGGAGTCCTGAAACCGTAACGCATATGGGATACTCTGTCTGCCCACCATATAACGGTTGCCCAAGGCGCCGCACCGCGGCCAAGGGCAGACGGGGTCCCAAGATTTCAGAGGTTGACGTGACGCATCTCCAGGAACTCGAGTCGGTCGGCATCGAGCCCAACGCTCCGGAACGCTTCATCAATCGGGAGCTGTCGTGGCTGGCCTTCAACCAGCGCGTCCTGGACGAGGCCGCCAATCCGAACCACCCGCTTCTGGAGCGGCTGCGCTTCCTGTCGATTTCCGCCAGCAACCTCGACGAATTCTACATGGTCCGCGTCGCCGGCCTGAAAGGGCAGGTGGCCGCCGGGGTCAAGGCGCCGAGCCCGGAGAATCTCACGCCTGCCCAGCAGCTGACGGCGGTCAAGCAGCGCATCGCCGCGCTGATGGACAGCCAGCAGACGATGTGGCGCACCCTGAAGGGCGAGCTGCGCGAGGCCGGGATCTCCGTCGTCGATCCCAGCGACCTCAGCGAAGGCGAACTGGATTGGCTGGAAGCCAAGTTCCTCGACGACATCTTCCCGATTCTGACGCCCATCGCGGTCGATCCGGCCCACCCCTTCCCGTTCCTGCCGAATCTGGGCTTTTCGCTGGCACTGCAGCTGCACGATCCGGTCAAGGGCCGGCACATCGACGCGCTGGTGCCGCTGCCCACGCAGCTGGAACGGTTCATGCGCCTGCCGGGATCGGACATCCGCTTCATCCAGCTGGAAAAGGTGGTGATGCAGTTCATCGACCGCCTGTTCCCTCCGTTCCAGGTCAAGGCGCACGGCGTCTTCCGCGTGCTGCGCGACAGCGAGATCGAGATCGAGGAAGAGGCGGAGGATCTGGTCCGCACCTTCGAAAGCGCGCTGAAGCGCCGCCGCCGCGGCAGCGTCATCCGGCTTGCGACCGACAGCGGCATGGCCGCCGACCTGCGCGAGTTCCTGCGCCATGAACTGAACGTGGCGTCGGACGACGTGTTCATCCTGGACGGGCTGATCGGCCTGACCGACACCAAGCTGCTGATCGTGGACGAGCGGCCGGATCTGGTCTTCCGCCCCTTCAACGCCCGCTTCCCCGAGCGGATTCGCGATTTCGGCGGCGATTGCTTCGCGGCGATCCGCCACAAGGACATCGTCGTTCACCACCCCTACGAATCCTTCGACGTGGTGGTGCAGTTCATCCGGCAGGCGGCGCGCGATCCCCAGGTGGTGGCGATCAAGCAGACGCTGTACCGCACCAGCAAGGACAGCCCGATCGTCGCCGCGCTGATCGAGGCGGCGGAGGCCGGCAAGTCGGTGACCGCGCTGGTGGAGCTGAAGGCCCGCTTCGACGAGGAGGCCAACATCCGCTGGGCGCGCGACCTGGAACGCGCCGGCGCCCAGGTGGTCTACGGCTTCGTCGATCTGAAGACGCACGCGAAGGTGTCGCTGGTCGTGCGGCGCGAGAAGAAGGCGCTGCGCAGCTACGTCCATTTCGGGACCGGCAACTATCACCCGATCACCGCGAAAGTCTACACCGACCTGTCCTTCTTCACCTGCGACCCGGCGCTGTGCCACGACGCCGCCGTCATGTTCAACTTCATGACCGGCTACGCCACGCCCAAGGTTCTGGAGAAGATCGCCATCGCGCCGATCACCCTGCGCCAGCGCCTGTCCGACCTGATCGAGGGGGAGATCGCCCATGCCGCCGCCGGCCGTCCGGCCTCGATCTGGGTGAAGCTGAACTCCCTGGTCGATCCGGTCATCATCGACAAGCTGTACAAGGCTTCGCAGGCCGGGGTGCAGATCGACATGATCATCCGCGGCATCTGTTGCCTGCGGCCGGGGGTGAAGGGGCTGTCGGAGAACATCCGGGTGCGCAGCATCGTCGGCCGCTTCCTGGAGCATGGCCGCGTCATCTGCTTCGGCAACGGCCATCCCATGCCCAGCAACCAGGCCAAGATCTTCATCTCCTCGGCCGACTGGATGACCCGCAACCTGGACCGCCGCATCGAAACCCTGGTACCCATCGAAAACCCGACGGTGCACGAACAGGTGCTCGACCAGATCATGGTCGCCAACATGAAGGACGACGCAAGCACCTGGAAGCTCGGCCCCGATGGCGTGTACCATCGGATCAAAGCTGGCCCTGACGCGTTCAGCGCCCATAATTACTTCATGACCAACCCCAGCCTGTCGGGCCGGGGCAGCGCGCTCAGCAGCAAGCGCACGCCGCCGCGGCTCATGCTGCACGCGGTGTCTTAAGGACGGGTGACGGGAGTCTGAGTATGAGCAAGGACAATCGCGCGGCCGCCGTTGCGGGCGACGTTTCCGCCATCTGGAATGCGTCGGCCGGTGGTGCGGCGGAGCGCGTCGGCGTGATCGACATCGGGTCCAACTCGATCCGACTCGTCGTCTATGACGGGCTGACCCGTTCGCCGCTCGCCCTGTTCAACGAGAAGGTGCTGTGCGGGTTGGGCCGAGGCGTGGAGAAGTCCGGCCTGCTGAACCCCGACGGCGTGGCACAGGGGCTTGTCGCGCTGGAACGCTTCGCCACGCTGGCCCAGGGCATGCGCGTCGGCCGGCTGGACGTGATCGCCACCGCCGCAATGCGCGACGCCCGCGACGGCGCCGCCTTCGTCGACGCCATTCGCCGCCGCGCCGGCCTGACAGTCCGCGTCATCAGCGGGGAGGAGGAAGCGCGGCTGTCCGCCATGGGCGTCCTGTCCGGCACCCCCGGCGCCGACGGTCTTGTCGGCGACCTCGGCGGCGGAAGCCTTGAGCTGGTGACGCTCGACCGCGGCGTGATCGGCAAGCAGGTGACGCTGCCGCTCGGGCCCTTGCGGCTGATGGAGGTCGGCTCTTCCAAGGGCGGGCCGGCCAAGCTGATCGACCAGCATCTGGAATCGCTGCCCTGGCTGCCGGCGATGAAGGGCCGGCCCTTCTACCCGGTCGGCGGAAGCTGGCGCGCCATCGCCAAGCTGCATATGGAGCAGTCCGGCCACCCGCTGCACATCATCCACCACTACACGATTCCCTCCGCCGACGCGCGGGAGTTCACGGCCCTGATCGGCCGGCAGAGCCGTTCGTCGCTGGAAAAGATGGCGGGATCGCGCCGCCGGCTCGACACGCTGCCCTTCGCCGGGCTGGTGCTGGAGCGGCTGCTGCGCATCGCCCAGCCGTCGAAGCTGGTGTTTTCCGCCTACGGCCTGCGGGAAGGCCACCTCTATTCGCTGCTGTCGCCGGAAGGCCAGCGCGAGGACCCGCTGATGGCCTCGGCCGCCGACTGGGCGCGGCGCTTCGTGCGGATGGGCGACCCGGCGCTGCTGATGTCCTGGACCGCCGGCCTGTTCGCCGGCGAGGACGACAACGCCATCCGCCTGCGCCATGCCGCCTGCCTGCTGAGCGATGTCGGCTGGGCCGACCATCCCGACTACCGGGCCGAGCATGCCTTCCTGCGCGTGCTGCGCTATCCGTTCCCCGCACTCGACCATGACGAACGGGCCTTCCTGGCGCTTGCCGCCCATGCCCGCTATTCGGGAACCATCGATGTGCCGTTGACGGCGCCGGTGCGGACCCTGGTGACGGAAGGGCAGGGGATGAAGGCGCTGGTGCTGGGCCTGGCACTCCGCCTTGCCCACACGCTGTCGGGCGGCGCCACGGCGCTGCTGGAGAGGACCAGCCTGAAGGTGGGCGACGGGCGCATCGTGCTCACCCTTCCCGACGACGGCAGCGTGCCGTCCGGCGAAGCGGTGCAACGCCGCATCGACGCGCTCGCCAAGGCGATGAACGTGAAAGGCGATGTGGTTCAGCCGCTACGGCCCCAAGCGGCGGAGTAGGGCGGCGGAGTGGGGCAATCGGGCCACCCGCCGGTCGATGGCGGGCGGCCCGACCGCATCAGGTTCTGGTGATGGAAACCCCGCCGTCGACCAGCATCGCGGTACCGGTCGTGAAGCTGGAAGCATCGGACGCCAGATAGAGCGCCGACTGGGCGATCTCGCGTGGTGTGGCGAGGCGCTTCAGCGCATGAAGCCCCTGGACGAAGGCCAAGGCTTCCGGCGTGTTCGACACCGCCCGTCCCATCGGCGTGTCGGTGCCGCCCGGCAGCAATGCGTTGGCACGGATGCCCTGAGGTCCATATTCGGCGGCGATCACCCGCATCAACCCGACCCAGGGGAATCGCATTTGAGAAAAGAGGGTAGCGCGGCGGGCTGAAAAGGATTCAGTAGGGAGGCTCTGGCGTTCAGGGAAGGAGCCCCCCGATGTCGTGGTACGCGAAGGTGTTTGCCGCTTTACCA
>Ga0196970_1000042_pt1 | contig 219294 bp, 296 predicted proteins | sample S1v_513CmetaG_FD_148672 | JGI IMG/M metagenome (GOLD analysis project Ga0196970, IMG submission 148672) | Soil microbial communities from Anza Borrego desert, Southern California, United States - S1+v_5-13C | ecosystem: Environmental > Terrestrial > Soil > Desert | place: USA: California... | reverse complement strand
GTATCTTTGCGGTATGGACAGTTCGGTGATGCGTGCAACACTCATGGCGCTGCTCAGCTTCGGTGCGTTATTCAGCGGGCGTATCGTTTCTGTGCGGAGGAGTATGTGATGGGTGTATTGCGGTATGCTGCTCCGGAACCCGTATTACCTGCTCTATGATCTCGGATTTATTTTCAGTTTTTCTGCGCTCGCATGAGTTGTGTATTTTGCTGATGCGCGATCGCTGCGTAAGGACAAGAAGAGAAATATCCGCGCGTATGGGTCTCATCTGCGGAATGTCTATTTCCTTCCAAGTATCGCTGCATCGTTGTGAATAATTTCTCCGTTATTATTCTTCACCGGAAAGATAAATCTTTTATCGATGTTTGCGAACGTCGCTGTAATCCCGCTTGTTCCCTTTGTTATGATCTATGGATTTTTCTCATCACTTCTCTATACTATCACTCAGTGGACACGAATGACACTTCCTCAGGAGCGGGTGGTGTGATGGATATATACAGTCAATAATCGGACCAATGATCATGCATTGCTGCTTACCATCACATCGTGATGGACGAGAGTGGGCGTAGCATTGATAACAATATGTATCGTGTCTTTCTTCGTCACAAGAAAGAGAATGGTGTAGTGGTAGCACACCAGCCTCCGAAGCTGGTAGTCCAGGTTCAATCCCTGGTTCTCTTGATCGGTAATTCATCTGCATACATTATATACTACATTATATAGGAAAGAATATTGCCTGCATTTTTGCTAAAAAATATCTGTGCAGTAGACAAAAATATTCTTCCGATTGCTGCTATAGTTAGACAAATATGGTCACATGTATTATCATTCGATAATATGTGTGATTTTTTTGTCACAAACAGATAACATGATCGTATTACCCGATACTGATGTGTTACAATGATGTCAGTTTCCACCTAGTGTTTCGATGTGGTTCTTTGCATGCAATATGCGTGTCATGTTGTGTCAAAAAAGACTTGCAATGCGACAGTGGATATATATTACTATTGTAACCGTGTGGAGACACGGATTGGGATGTTTTTAATACGGATGTTTTATCCACATCTATTTATTTCCTTTTTTACAACGACACATGTTGAAAAAGCTTATTGCTACATCAGCTGCTGCTGCCGTTGTTGCTAGTCAGGTAGCTACCGGTCTCGTATACGGAGCTCCTACAGTTAATGATCCTGAAATGATCGACGCGATCTCTTGGGGTTATGACGCTGGTTTGACTAAGTACAGCGGAACAGACACATTTATGCCTTACTCAAATCTTACGAGAGAGCAGTTTGCAAAATTCGCTAGCGAGTTTGCATCTTCAGTTCTCGGATTGGACGAAGTGGCAGGAAATTGTTCATTTACTGACACAGCTGACGCGGACTACACACTTACTGAAAGTATCGTAGCGGCTTGTGAATTCGGTCTCATGATGGGACACGACGGTAAATTTATGCCTAAACAGGAAGTAACAAGAGGACAGGTTGCAACTGTAGTATCTCGTATGCTCGGTGAAATCGATCCTATGTCTTCTGAACAAGCTCACTTCGAACTCCTTAACTCTAAGGGTATTATGAAGTATGCAATGCTTAGTCAGTCAATCCTAAGAGGTGACATGATGCTCATGCTCTACAGATTGGCTATCGACAACAATGGTCTTTGTGATATTGACCCTTCACTTTGTAATCCTGGTAACACTGGTGGAAACAACACTGGTGGAACAGTTGTAAAGGCGGGTAACCTCAATATCTCAATGAACTCTGCGTCTCCAGCTAACCTTTCATCTGTTCCTCAAGCAGGTTCAGTGAAATTCGCTACTGTAGACTTTGCAGCTGGTTCTAAGGACATCACTGTTAATTCAGTAACTCTCAAGAGATCTGGACTTGGTAACACGTCTGATATCGACAGAGTATACTTCGAAAAAGACGGTATCAGAGTGTCTTCTAGAGCTTCAGTAAGTTCTGATCAGACTGTAGTTCTTAGCTTTGCACCTGCACGGGTGATCCAGGCTGGATCTACTGAGTCTATCGACCTCTATGCTGATATGGCTGCTGCTACTGCAGGTGGTGAGCACATGTTCACATCTACATCTATTGACAGCTCAGCTGCTAATGTAGTAGGTATGATCACAACTCCTACACTCAGAACTGCTAACTATACTGTTTCAAATGTAACTGTAACATCAGCTGGTGCAGGACTTACTGCAACTGCTTCTGACGCTACAGACCTTGAACTCGGTCAGTTTAGAATTGCTGATACTTCTGCTGGTTCTGATGAAAGAGATCTTCTCTTGAAGTCAGTAACATTCAGACAGGACGGTAATGGTGACCTTACTAGCCTTTCAAATGTAGGTCTCTACAGAAACGGTGTTAAGGTTTCTACAGTAACTGTAATGAACGGTAAGGATCTTACTTTCGGAATCACTAACGGTGACGAAATTAAGGACGGACAGACTGCTAATTACTACATCAGAGGTTCTGTTAACTATGTTGACGCAACTGCTGGTGACACATATAACTTCAGACTCAGAAATGCTTCTGACCTGAATGTTATCGAAGAAACTACTGCATTTAGAGCTAGCGTAACTGGAACTCCTACACTTGCTACTTACACAGTACAGGGTGCGGACGTAATGTTCAAGAGAGATACAGCTTTCGCTCTTTCTAACAGTGTTTCTCCTGGAACTAACGGTGCTGTACTCCTCAAGGGTACTATCACTGCTAAGACTCCAGTATTCCTCGAAGATATCGACGTAGCGTTTACAGCTTCTACTGGTGCTGCAGCATACGCTAATTCTTACAAGTTGAGAATTGGTGGATCTACATTCACTTGGTCTGCTGCTGGATCTACTACAGGTATCACTGCTGGAAACGCAGACTTTGACGGATCAGTATCTATCAACGGTACTGTTGACGTAGAGCTTACTGCTGACCTTAAGTCTACAGCTCCTGCAGGAACAATCAAGTTTGGACCGCTTACGCTTTCAAGCTTTGACACTGCTGAATACCAGAATAACCAGAATAGCATTCAGTCTTCAGCTTCAGTAGGTTCTATTGAAGGTGCGACTGCAACTATCGTTGCTTCGAAACTCGCTGTTTCAAGAAATGATGGTATCTCTTCTAAGACGCTTGTAAATGGTGCACAGGATCAGCTCGTTTATGGAGCTACATTCTCTACATCACAGGACAACGCTATTAGAGTTAATCAATTCACACTCTCAGGATTCTCATCTACAGGTGTGGTTGCTTCTAACTTCAACAATAACGTTACTGTAACTCTTTACGACGCTCAGAATAATGCTCTCAAGACTGCTACTTACAACAATGGTCAGGTAACATTCTTCGGACTCAATCTGAACGTTTCAAAGAACACTCCAGTAGCATTGACTGCTAGAGCTAACTTTACTGCTGGTTCAACTGGTACAATCAGATTCAACCTCGGTAGCGTAGACGCAGTTGATACAGTAACTTCTAATACAGTAACAGTAACTGACGTTGCAGGAGGACTCCTCACTGTAAATGGTTCTGCTACATTAGAACTCGCTGCTAACTCATCACTCCAGTCTCAGCTTCTCTATGGAGGTCAGCAAAACGTAACACTCGCTCAGTTCAACCTCGATGCTAAGAACGACGCAGTAGACGTAACTGATCTTTATATAGCGACTTCTGGATACATTGGTTCAGCGCTCTCTAACAAGATCAACAATGTAACACTTACTGACGGTACTAACTCTTGGTTCGGTACTATCAGAAATGGTGGAATCGCTTTCGAAAGTATGTCTAACAACAGCCTTGCTGTGTCTCAGACTAAGACATACTCTATCAAGGGTGACATCAATTCAGTACTTAATACTGCTGACGTAACAGGAAGCTTCTTGTTCCTCTTTGATTCTGGTACTGTGATCACTGATCAGACTGCTGGAACTTACTCAGGTGTAAGAGCTATCTCTAAGTCAAACGGACAGCTTGTAACTGCTGTAGCTAATCCTACAACTGCTATCTCTCAAGCAACTAGAGTTGTAAGAGGTTCTATCACTGTCGCTAAGACAAATATTACTCCTACATCTACTGAGTTTGCAAGATTTGATATCACTGCTAAGGGTAACAGAGTACAGGTTACAGGTCTCAATCTTAACCTCGTTAACGTAACAAACGGTAATACAGGTAATATCATCAATATCTACAAGAATGGTCTTGGTGGTGACCTCGTATACTCTGGACGTGTAGGTACAGGCGTTGCAATTGACAACGGTGTTGTAGTCTTCAACCAGACTCCTAATTACGTTGAAGTCTCAAATGGACAAACTGTAACATTCTCTATCAAGGTTATTAACCCAATCGCGACATTGAATGGTACAACAGCTAATCCTATGGGAATCACACTTAATAGTATCTCATACCTTGATAAGCTCGACAATGGTGATGTACTCATAACTGATGCAGCATCTTACAAGAATACTGGTGCGTTCCCATTCACTTGGTCACAATAATCCATTATTCTCTAGCTTACGAGTTAGATAAGAAAAGCTCTCACTTCGGTGAGAGTTTTTTCTTTATACAGAAAATAACCTGTAGAAAATCATGCCGACAATCATATACTGTCAGTATTTAGTAGAGGAGCAGTCATCTATGCCTAGTTATCTCGGACAGAACTTTTTGAAGGATAGTACCTATACCAATTTTATCGTACAGAAAATAGAGCAGTACTGTCAGGAATGTAACCTGGATTCTCTCGTTGAGATTGGTCCCGGCAAGTGAGCGTTAACAAAAAAATTACTTCCGCTTGGTATGTCGATCATACTGTGTGAGAAAGATCAAAAGATGCTCGAATATCTTGATCAGAATATTCTGCCTCCATACGATCCGGAGAGAGCACAAAAGATCGTGATGATCGCTGGCGATGTTCTGGAGCATAATCCAGCAGAGCTTCTTACAGATTTTTGATTTGATCCGAGCAAGACGCTTATTGCGGGAAATCTTCCATACTATATTACCTCGCCCATACTGACGCAATTTTTCGGAGGAGAGGATCCAAAGTTCAATATCTGAATCTTCATGGTACAGAAGGAAGTAGCCGATAAGGTCAGGTACGATGCGGAAAAGAAGTCTTTTCTCCGATGGCTGTTAAATTATCACTTTGAGGTCCATTATCTGAAAACCGTACCGGCAAAAGCGTTCAAACCGGCTCCCAAAGTGCAATCTGCGATTATTTCGCTAATTCGTAAGAAAAATCACCCTGGGTGCCCCTTGGGTCAGGTGAGAGTGCTTTTAGAGAGAATTTCGATGTATAAGAGAAAAACGCTGGGAAAAAGCTGGAAAATGGCTCAGAAAGACCGATTGACGAGACCTGCGGACTCGATGAGCAACGAATTGATGCTGTGAGAGTATAGATATGAATTGCCGGACGATTTGGCAGGCAAAAGGATAGAGGAGATCAGTCGGGAGGAAATGGAGAGGATTTATAGATAGTTTGAAATAATTTCTGCAATAAAAAAAGCCCCGATACGGGGCATAAATAATTTTATTGTTACTGATGTTCAGTGAGGTCTAAACTTGCCGGCTCTAGTTTGGTAAACTTCAGTACCTCTTTGTCCCAGACATACCTATGGTCACCAGGTATATCTTGTTCTTTCCTCGGTGACTTATAGATACTCACAGTAGTTTCTGCATCCGTCAGCTGAGGCATAAGCTGTTCGATCACTTCACTTACTGTTTTTCCTGTCGCTTTTGGACATGGACCCATTCGGTAACGCCAATTTTTTGGCATCGTATGAGGGGCATCTATAGAATACTTCGCAAACAATAATGATTCATCATTCGGATTAACCGAAATAGAGAAATCAATACCGATCAATTGGAAAGCTAGAACGAGGTCTTCATGTGTTGGATATTGCATAAAATATTATGTTTTGATGAAACAATACTATAACCGCTAATGGTAAAATAGCAATACTAAGACGTCAGTATCTTAAAGCTTTTCTTTCATTTTCTCACTAAAATAGCCTTACCGCCTATCAGGTCGTCTTGCGTGAGATTTTGATCAATTTTGTCAATTTTCACTTCATTGACGTAGATAGAGCCTGCCTCCACGGCTTTCTTCGCATTTCCTTTCGAGGTTTCTAATCCGGCAGCGACGATTGCATCGCAGATATTCATCGGCATCACTTCGAGAACAACTCCTCAGGTTTCATGCTTGAGAGCTGAAATGTCACTTTCACTCATGCTTTTCAGAAGATTTACTCTGTCACCGTCACCAAATAATATCTCGGTGATTTTTTCTGCAGTTTCGATCGCCTGTGGTCAAAAAATGGTCTGGATCACATAATGTGCGAGAGCGCGCTGACCGTGTCTTGCTGCACGATCTGCATCGTGCTTCGCAACGATCTCCTCAATCTGTTCGAGGTCGAGGAGTGTGAACAGTCTCAGAAATCTCTCGACGTCTTCGTCACTGGTATTCATGAAGTACTGGTAGACAGAATACGGAGAATTTTTCTCATCGCTCAGCCGGATTGCATTGCCTTCAGATTTGCCAAACTTTTTGCCGGTAGAGTCGAGAATCAATGGTCCGGTCATCCCATAGACCTCATCACCACACTTCTTGCCGGTGAGTTCTATTCCAGTAACGATATTTCACCGTTGGTCAGAACTGGCGATCTGGAGATTCACTCACTCGTGGGTATGCAGCCGATAGAAGTCGTACCCCTGGAGGAGCATATAGCTGAACTCGGTAAACGAGATCGACTGGTCAGGATCTTCAATCCTTTTCTTTACCGTCTCTTTATTCATCATCTGGTTGACGGTGATGAACTTGCCAACTTCTCTTAAAAAACTAGAAAAACTCATATCCTTATAAAACTCCTGATTATTTCTTACTTCAAACACAAAATCGTGTCCTGATAAAGTTTTGAGATTATCCAGGATCTTTCTCACCTGCTCAGAGATTTTTGCGACATTATACTCAAGAGACTCCTGCGAAAGCATCTGTCTTTCAGCATCTTTTCCCCCTGGGTCGCCGATCATCCCGGTCTCGCCTCACACGATCAAGATCAGCTTATTGCCGCGCTTCATGAAGTTCACTGCGTTCATGAAAACCGCAAAATTACCGAGATGGAGACTGTCGGCTGTCGGGTCTACACCAAAGTAAAATGTCTGGCCTCCTTCATCATATATATCAAAAAGCTTATCGCTTGTATGCTGATACAAAAACCCACGTTTCTCCAATTCTTCGCGCAAATGCATCATACTGTATTACTACTAAAGATACCTATACAATTACGGAAAATGCCACATAAATACAATACTTCTTTATTTCTTTTCATGATTCTCTATACTTATACAAAGTTTACTATTCCAATATTCAGCCTATGCACTTTCATATCGTCTCACTCTTCCCGGAAATCTACGAATCATTTTTACAAACATCACTCATGAAAAAGGCGATCGAGAAAGGGTTGCTGTCATTTTCGTTTACCAATCCGCGCACATTTTGTCCGGACAAACACCAGCAGGTGGATGATGAGATCTATGGCGGAGGAGCAGGCATGCTGATGAAGGCGAAGCCGGTGATCGATGCGGTAGAGTCTGCAATTGCTATGTGCAATAGTGACAGAGAAGCATGGAAAATAATGTATATGAGTCCGTCGGAAAAAGTATTTAACCAGCAGTGAGCCTACCTGTATGCGGAAGAAGTAAAAGATATCATTTTGGTATGTGGCCGCTACGAAGGGATTGACTATAGATTTGAGCAGTATATGCAGGAAAAATATCCGAATAATTTTGAGAAGATGTCACTCGGACAGTTTGTGACTCTTGGAGGAGAGCTGCCGTCGATGGTTGTTATCGAGGCTATCTCTAGACTTATTCCTGGTGTCATCAAAGAAAAGGCAAGCCATCTGCTTGAAAGTTACGATCCTGCAAAAGGAATGAAAAATTTAGAATATCCGCAGTACACCAGGCCGGAAGAGGTCTATGGCTATACAGTGCCGCAGGTCTTACTGAGCGGTCATCATGCGGAGATCGAGAAGCGGAGAAACGAACAAGCGCAGAGATTATAATCGGTAAGCCCTTATGTGGGGCTTTTTTTTATTGTAAATGCCATACCATATATTATAATTGCGATCACACTAAACACATCTTACCATGCCCAAAACAAATATATACAACATTATGAAACGGCCTCCATCCACACGTATTGGAAAGTGGATCAATCAATTCCGTACCTGGTGGCGCGCGCTGCCATGGGTGGTGAAACGACGAGATGCGCGCATCCTTGCGGGTTTCACAAAGATGAAACGCAAGTTCGATGGCAGCAGTATACGAGGAGGTCTTATTATACCTCATATCTGCACCTGTGGTCGTTATAGGCCCAAATCTACTCGTGGTATCATCAATCCCCGTTGCAGACACTGTAATGGTGAACCACAAGTAAAGGTATATGGTTAACCATTAAAACACTCTGCATGAATCACGAATATACCAATCACGGACAGATCCACGCAAGTGAGATCTTCAGCAGCGAACCGCATCGTCTCTCCCAAGAGCAGAAGAATGCACTGGTAGACGAAATCATTAAGCGTGCAGAGCACAATCAACAGAAGCTTTGTACGATGGTCACTCCTGACCTGAACATCATTGTCAACGTATAGTTACGTGACGAGAGAGTGGAACTATGGCCCCTGCATCTGCGGGGCTTTTTTGATTGTAATCGTCCATAAAGGATATATACTGTCAGCGAATCAATAAATCCGTACGAATATGCTACCGTCATCCTCACGAGGTGCGCCACAGACACAGGTGTGCATCTGCTACAAACCAATGCCGAGGAGCAATTGTCCCTCCATCTGCAGTGCATGCAATGGAAAGATCCCTCCCGACAGACAACCAAAGGTGGAGAAGCATCCTTATGTTCCGCCAACACAATCACGCAAAAAAGATAGCCTATGAAAGAAGCTCGACATGATCCTGTTACGAAGCTTTGGTTATATATCAGAGCTTTTTCTATCTCTGCTGATTAGTATTTTTCATATTTCACCTGCTCTTTGGCGAATCATCTTTCGACCAGCATCTGTCTGACATCGTCAACCATGATCGGTGAGCCGCAGATAAATATGGTCATCTCTTTTGACCCAAGAAATTCGATTGCTTCGTCTAGTCAGAGCTGTACATGTCAATGCCTGTAAAGAGGATGATCGTCTTGTGACAGGAAAAGAATATTTTTGACATTGTCTCTGTGCGTCGAGAAAAGGTCTTCTACTGTTGGCAGGATGTGACGATGGTATCTTTCGCCGAAGATATTGACGATGCTGTTGTTCTTGTCTTTGACAATTTTCTCATACAGTCATGCCATCGGAGACACGCCGCTGCCCGTTGATATCAGCAGATATTTGTTATGTTCTTTTTTGTCTACCATATGTCCGAGTGGTCATGTCACGACAATCTTCGTGCCGATGGTGATTCACTTGGTGAGATACTCAGACATAAACCCGTCCATTGTCTTTTTGACAATGACTCCAACGGTTCATTTCTGCTGAAGCTCGTCGTTGGTTGTCGCGATGCTGTATGGCTTTTTAAGCGGTTTTCCAAGCTCGACATGGTTGAACACCGACTCGATCATGACAAATTGTCATTCGTCAAACGTAAATTTCTCTTCAGGAATAAATCTGACAAAGGTAACTTCGTCCGAAGGAGAGTATTCGATATGTGAAATGGTTGCTTGTGTTTTTATCATAGACTAAGAAAGAAAAGCTTTATAAAGATGCTATACAGCGTATCCATTTTTTACCCGGTTCCGGTTCATCAACCCGCGTATCTATATGATTATATCACGTTTGATGCATGATGTCCTGAACCTGTTCTTCGGTTCGATAGTAGAAATATCTTTTCATTCATTTATTCTCTTTTACCATGCTCCCTTCTCATTGCTGCACACACCATGAAATTTTGCCGTCAGCAGTGATGCGCTCTTTCCGATGGGTGAATATTGCTTTGCATTGCTCATGAGTAAAATGCAATAACACTGCATTCGCAAATATAAGATCGTATGTTGCATCCAATGTGTCTGTAAGGATATTATATGCTATTGCATGCTTTCATTTTTCTCTATTGTACAGCACAAAATTTGCTGCAGCATCACTTCTGATGATAGTATAGCCCAATGATTCCATATAATCTGCATCTCTTCAGGTTCCGCTTCCGACCTCAAGTATTTTACTATCAGCTGCGAGACCGTGGAGCGTCTTATCTATCCGATGTATCAAGAGTGTTGATGGTATGCTGATAGTATGAGCTTTATAGAGCTCAACATTATTATTGTAGGCTGCCAATGTTTCTTCCTGAGGATTGTGCATACGATATGATGTTCAAATACATGCTTATATGTGTAATGAATCTCTGCAGAAAATCCACCCGTACTGCAGCAGCATTTTCTCCTATATTCGGCTTGCAATCGCTCGGCGAATCGATATAAAGGAAGCCACGAGCTGCACTCCAAAGGTCGGTTATCGGAGCCTAAGGTTTGGGAAAACATAGGTGAAAACTAATGAAAGTAAATGTGTAGGGTAAAAGCTGTCTTGGTACAACTCACTGCCTCTACGTGTCATTTACACTGTTTTTTTTTGTCATCTGACAAACGGGATAACATGAGCCGGGGTAGCTCAGTGGTAGAGCAGGGGCCTGAAAAGCCCTGTGTCGGCAGTCCGATTCTGCCCCCCGGCACCACGAAAACTTACTATGGGCATATAGCTCAGTTGGTTAGAGCGCGTCTCTGATAAGGACGAGGTCGGTGGTTCGAGTCCACCTATGCCCACCATTACACTACTATTACGCCGGGGATTAGCTCAGATGGCTAGAGCGCTTGGTTTGGGACCAAGAGGCCGCGAGTTCGAGTCCCGCATCCCCGAGATCAATTACTGCAAATTATGGGAAAGAGATGGTTCAACTCCATCCATTGCCTGCTATGTACACCACACAACATTGTTATTTATCCTTTATACATATACATCCAACATGTCTAAAGTACACGTTAATGTAGGTACCATCGGCCACGTAGACCATGGTAAAACAACTTTGACTGCTGCTATTACAACAGTGGCTTCTACAAAAGGTTTTGCTAAAGCTCAGGCGTACGATGCGATCGACAACGCTCCTGAAGAAAAGGCAAGAGGTATTACAATCAACACAAGACACGTAGAGTACGAAACTGATGCTCGTCACTACGCTCATATCGACTGTCCGGGACATGCCGACTACATCAAGAACATGATCGTTGGTGCTGCGCAGATGGACGGAGCTATTCTCGTGGTTTCTGCAACAGACGGGCCAATGCCTCAGACAAGAGAGCATGTGCTTCTCGCTAAGCAGGTAAATGTGCCATACGTAGTAGTATTCCTCAATAAGTGTGATATGGTAGAGGATGCTGATATGATCGACCTCGTAGAGGAAGAGATCAGAGATCTTCTTACAAAGAACGGATTTGATGGTGCTAACGCTCCTATCATCAGAGGTTCTGCGCTTAAGGCTGTTGAAAACTCAACTGACGCTGAAGGTGCTGCTAAGTGCGTTCGGGATCTTCTCGCTGCACTTGATAGTTATATCCCTGATCCGGTTCGTGACACTGACAAGCCATTCCTTATGCCAGTGGAAGACGTATTCTCTATCAAGGGTAGAGGTACTGTAGTGACTGGTAGAATCGAAAGAGGTGTGATCAACATGAACGACGCTATCGAGATCGTTGGTCTTCAGGATGAGCCAACTTCTACAGTAGTTACTGGAGTTGAAATGTTCCACAAGCAGCATCAGTCTGCTGAAGCAGGTATGAATGTGGGTCTCCTTATCAGAGGTATTGAAAAAGACCAGGTAGAGAGAGGACAGGTTCTTGCTAAGCCAGGTTCAGTGAAGCCTTACAAGAAGTTCGACGCTGAAATCTACGTTCTCAAGAAAGAGGAAGGTGGAAGACATACGCCATTCATGAATGGTTATAAGCCTCAGTTCTTCGTAAGAACAACTGACGTTACTGGTTCAGTGTCTATGGAAGGTAGAGAAATGATTATGCCTGGTGATAACGCTAAGATCACTGTAGAACTCATCTACAAGATCGCTATGGAAGAAGGTCTCAGATTTGCTATCCGTGAGGGTGGTAGAACAGTAGGTGCCGGAGTTATTACTAAGATCATCGAATAATTACACTAGCAGATAAGACGCATATGCGGATAAGGGGCTCTCGGGCTCCTGTCTGCGTCTAGCGCGCTATCGTATAAGTATATTTAGTTTTCCTCACAACAACGACTGGTATGGCAGAAGCAAAATCTCCAAAGCTCAGAATAAAGCTTAAGAGTTATGATGTTAAGATGCTCGAAAGCTCTGCAAGTAAGATCATTGGTCTTCTTGTAAAGTCAGGAGCTACTATGAAAGGACCTATTCCACTTCCTAAGCAAAGAAAGCTTTATACAGTTCTCAGATCTAACTTCGTATATAAAAATGCGAGAGAGCAGTTCGAAAGAACAACGTATGCAAGACTTATCGATGTTGTAGAAACTGGACCAAAGACAATTGAATATCTGCAGAACCTTTCGATACCTGTTGGTGTTTCGGTAGAGGTGAAGGTGTTCTAAAGAGTTACAAGTTCGTAAAGTTAAAAGTACAAAGTTCGGTTGAACTTTATAAACCTTCAACTTTATAAACTTAGCAGTTGGTGCAACGATATTATTTTTACTCTCAATATTTCACTAAACGGTAATGCGTAACAAAGGGTGACTGATTGTCAGAAAGAAGGAAATGACAAAGCTCTGGATGGGCGACGCGCATACAGCGGTAACGCTGCTGCAGGTTGTGCCACAGGAGGTTGTCAGATATAAGACTCAGGATAAAGACGGCTATGAGGCTGCTGTTCTCGCTGGAGGAAAAAAGGAACTCCAGAAAGAGAAAGGGCAGAAGATTAGCTATGCCTGGATGAAAGAGTTTCCTGCAAGCGATTTCTTTAAAGAGAAGTTTGCTGCTGGTTCCGCTGTTGATGCATCGCTGCTCGAAGGAGTAGAGAGGGTGTCACTTACCGGTACATCAAAAGGTAAGGGATATCAGGGTGCTATCAAAAGATTCCATCTGGCTGGAGGTCCGAAGACACACGGTTCAAAATTTCACAGACACGTGGGTTCACTCGGTAACAGGAAGCCAAGAAGAGTGCAGAAAGGTCATCCTCATGCGGGTCATATGGGAACGGAAACAGTAACACTTCACAATAGACCAGTCGCTGATATCATTACTGTAGGTGAAGATAAGTTCATCGCTATAAAGGGATCAGTACCAGGTGCGTACAATAGCCTTCTGGCATTGTATGTCGCATAATCAACATATTCATTTATCTTTCGGCGGTTTGTAACAATGACATATTCAATACAAGTCTACAATAAAGACGGTAAGGCCACAGGAAAACTCTCGCTCAACGAAGCTCTCTTCAATGACGAAAGAATCAATGATGACCTTATTCACGAGTTCTTCATTCTTCAGCAGGCAAATGCCCGCACTCCTATCGCTCATACAAAGACAAGAGCAGAAGTAGCCGGATCTGGAAAGAAAATCTACAGACAAAAGGGTACGGGAGGGGCAAGAGCTGGTTCAAGCCGTTCTCCTATCAGAAGACACGGAGGAGTGGCGTTCGGTCCAAGAAATGATGTGAATCATTCGAAGACAATGAACAAGAAGATGAGAAAGCTTGCGCTTTGCGGTATCATTACGCTGAAGGCAAAGAACGAGCAGATTCTGGGTCTCGAAGCGAATCCGCTAGCAGCCATCAAGACAAAGGCGGCAGCAGACATGCTTGGAAAGATCGGTCTCGGTTCAAAGAAGACGCTTATCGTGATGTCTCAAAAGGATGATGTTATCGCAAAGTCGTTCAATAATATCCCTCGTACAAAATCTATTCTCGCTGATTATATCAACCCGGTTGATCTCCTGCAGTACGACAAAGTATTGCTTCTCGACGGATCGCTGGAGAAGATCGAACAGCTTGTGGGATAATGAAATGGTAGAAAGTTCGTAAAGTTAAAAGTTGTTATCCCCTTGGGGAAAAAGTTCCACTGAACTTTAAGAACCTTTAACCTTATACTTTATACTCTCTTTAGAATTATAGTTTGTTACCATGACATTTAAGCAGATACTCAGACAGAGAGCAGTCAAATCGTCTTCACCAAAGGCACTGAAGAAGCTCAGCCCATACCAGATCCTTCTTGCACCTATCGTAACAGAGAAGGCATACAAGGGAAGTGAAGGTGATGGCGCACAGAAGTACTCATTTAAGGTGCATGCAGATGCGAACAAGATCGATGTGAAGCTCGCTATCGAAACCACGTACAATGTGACACCCGCTTCGGTGAACATCACATGGGTGAAAGAGAAGGGCAGAGCAAACAGGCCTCTTGTGAGACGTGCATACAAGAAAGCTATCGTCTCTCTCAAAAAAGGAGAAAAGATCGGACTTGCTGACTAATCAATGTTGCTATATTAACCACTATATTATCTTTATATTTCATCAACGTTACTCGTAACAATGGCTGTGAAAACGTATAAACCATACACTCCATCAAGACGTTCTATGGTAGGATATGACTTCTCTGATATCACTAAGAAGAGACCAGAAAAGTCACTCACCAAGTCTCTCGGATCGACCGCTGGTAGAAATCAGTACGGAAGAGTTACTTCGAGATTTATGGGAGGGGGTCATAAGAGACTCTATCGTATAATAGACTTCAGAGGGTACGATAAGCTCAATATCCCTGCAAAGGTGGCTGAAATCGAATACGATCCATATAGGACAGTAAGAATCGCTCTTGTCAGCTTCGCAGACGGAGAGAAGAGATATGTTCTCGCACGGAAGGGTATCGCTGTAGGTGACACTTTCATGACTGGGGACCAGGCTGGACTCTCTGCAGGAAATAGAAAGCAGCTCAAGGACATCCCGGAAGGATTCCAGGTGTTCAATCTTGAGTTCACTCCTATGACGAAAGGAAAGCTCATCAAGTCTGCAGGAGGGTATGCGGAGATTGCAGGTAAAGACGAAGCGCTCAAGTTAGTGTTCGTAAAACTGCCATCGGGAGAAGTAAGAAAGTTTGATGAAAAATGTTTTGCTACTATCGGTCAACTTGGTAACGAAGACCACAAGAACGTGGTTATCGGTAAAGCAGGAAGACAGAGATGGATGGGTGTGAAACCTCACGTACTTGGTAAGTCAATGAACCCGGTAGACCATCCGCACGGAGGTGGAGAAGGACATGCTGAAATCGGTCTGAGATATCCAAAGGCATTCAATGGACGTCCGGTGCCTGCAGGAAAGAAAACAAGAAGCACAAAGAAATGGTCATCGAAATTTATCGTTTCGAAGAGAACGAAGAACTAATACCGAAGTTAAAAGTGTAAAGTTAAAAGTACAAAGTTCGATTGAACTTTATAAACCTTTAACCTTCAACTTTATACACTCTTTAGAATTATCGTTTATATACTATGACAAGATCACTAAAAAAGGGGTTTTACGTCAACGAGAAACTCTTGCAGAAAGTTGAGAAGATGAATGCAAGCGGCGACAAGAAGGTAGTAAAAGTATGGGATAGAGCATGCCAGATCATACCGGAAATGGTTGGCTTCACCTTCGCTGTTCACAACGGAAAGAGTTTTGTCAGTCTCTATATCAATGAAGAAATGATTGGTCATAGGCTTGGTGAGTTCGTTCTGACGAGAACATTCAAGGGACATCCGTTCTAATTGGTAATTCTACTGTTTTATTGGCTCAATTACTTCTGTTATCATGAATAAAAGTCTATCAGCAACACTTAAATACGCACTTACATCTTACAAGAAGATGCAGCTTTTGGCGAAGCTTGTGCAGGGGAAGCAGGTCGATGACGCGCTCAACATCCTGGAACATACGCCAAAGGCGGCCGGAAAGATGCTTCGGAAGGTAGTAAGATCTGCTCAGTCAAATGCGGTAACAAATGCTGGTCAGAATTCACAAGCGCTCTATATCTCACATATCAATATCGGACGCGGACCAAAGATCAAAAGAAGCAGATTTGTGGGAAGATCAAGAATACACGGATACGTGAAACATAGAGCATTTGTCAGAGTGGTTTTAGATACTAAATAATTTGTACAGTTCATGGGACAGAAAGTAGATCCAAGAGGGTTCAGAGCAGGGATTACCAAAGCATGGTCATCTGAGTGGTTCGCTAAGTCGAAATCACAAAGCGCTCAATTCTTCGTTGAGGATATCAAGATCAGAAATCTTGTTGAAGATACATTTAAGAGAGCGGGTATCGCAAAGACCGTTATCAGAAAAACTGATAAGGAAGGTGAGGTAATCATCTTCACGGCTAAGCCGGCGCTTATCCTCGGAAAGGAGGGGGCAAAGCTCGATGCGTTTACGAAGCTCTTGCAGAAAAAGTTTGGACGCGAGTTCAAGGTTGCTCTGAAAGATGTAAGACTTCCTGAGCTTTCAGCAAAGATCATGGGTGAGTTTGCTGCACAGCAGATCGAAGCTCGTATGCCATTTAGACGTGTCGCAAAAACACTTCTTCAGAAAGTGATGGAGAAGGGCGCTACCGGTATCAAGGTACAGGTATCAGGACGTCTCGGTGGTGTTGATCTTTCAAGAAGTGAAAAGTTCTCTGAAGGAAGGGTTTCGCTCCAGACACTCAGATCTGATATTGATTATCACTATACGACAGCATTGACAAAGTACGGGATCATCGGTATCAAAGTGCGGATCTCAAAAGGTGATATCCTTGTAAAATCTAAGTCAGCCAACAAGGAAGAATCGCAGGAGGCAAGAAAGCAACAGGCGATGAAAAAAATCATGAACTAATACATAAAGGAGTTGAAAGTTCGTAAAGTTAAAACGTCAAAAGTTCAATTGAACCTTATAAACCTTTAACTTTATACTTTATAAACTCTCGAGTAAAACATTTAATTTATATTCAACGAGAAAAACGATGTCTATCTTAACACCAAAGAGATGGAAATATAGGAAACAGATGAGAGGGCGTATCAGCGGTGTTGCTACGAGAGGAAACAAAGTCTCATTTGGAGACTATGGCCTCAAGGCTACTACCAGCGCATACGTTACCAACAGACAGCTTGAAGCTGCCAGAAAGGTTATCGTAAGATATACCAGAAAGGTTGGTAAACTCCGGTTTAGAGTGTTTCCAGATGTTCCGTACACCAAGAAGGGTCTCGAAATGCCGATGGGTTCAGGTAAAGGTGATGTAGACTTCTACCAGGCAAGAGTGAAGAAAGGAGGACTCCTTTTCGAAGTAAGCGGTCTCGACAGAGCAACTGCTGAAGAAGCATTCAAGATGGCATCATACAAACTTCCTATGACTACAAGAATCGTAGAAAAAGGTGAAGTAAGATAACATATTCTATTTTATTGTCTTAGCTACCATTATATAAGATGGCAAAGAAAGAAAAACTCCTTAGCAGTGATCTGACAGGAAAATCGTTTAAAGATCTCGTTGCACTCCGCAATGATCTGAGAAAACAGCTTTTCACAATGCAGATGAAAAATGCAATGAAAGCACTCAAGGAAACGCATCAGATCCGCATTGTCAGAAAAAACATCGCAAGGATAAATACAGCTTTATCTTCTAAATCTATCGCTCGCTAATGACTATCATCGGAGGAAAGAGTATCAAGGAGCTCGTTGGAACAGTCGTGAGCGACAAGATGGATAAAACTATCGTTGTTGTCACCAAGACAGTAAAACAGCATCCTTTGTATAGAAAGAGATTTACGGTAAAGACCAAGTACTATGCTCATGATGAGAAAAATAGTGCAAAGATCGGAGACACCGTGAAGATCAGACAGAATAATCCTGTCAGCAAGACAAAGAGACGGGCGCTCGTTGAAGTGGTTACTCAGGCTGCATAATAAAGGAGTTGAAAGTTCGTAAAGTTAAAACGTCAAAACTTCAATTGAACTTTATAAGCCTTCAACTGTATACACTATACAATATTTACATTTATAGTTTATTACTATGTTACAAACAGAGTCAGGAGTCATCATCGCAGATAACAGCGGTGCTAAGACAGGACAGGTCATCGGTATTCTCAAGGGTTCGACCGGAAGGAAGGCATGACTGTGAGATAAGGTGAAGATCGCTATCAAAAGCGCTTCTCCAAGTTCATCATTTAAGAAGGGTGATGTGTCTATCGCAGTTATCGTCAGACTGAAGAAAGAAACGAGAAGGAAAGATGGAACATATCTGAGATTTGATGACAACGCAGTTGCATTGATCAATAAGGACAATGAGCCGCTTGCAAAAAGAATTTTTGGACCTGTAGCAAGAGAGCTCAGAGAAAAAGGATTCAAGGATATCGCCGCACTTGGTGAAGAAGTTATCTAATAAAGGGTTACAAGTTCGTAAAGTTAAAAGTACAAAGTTCGGTTGAACTTTATAAACCTTTCACTTTCAACTTTATAAACTCTCGAGTAATAAGAAAATTTATTTGTATACTATACGTTCCAGATGAAAAAGATCAAAGCAGGGGATGATGTCATCGTTATTGCCGGAAAGTTCAAGGGAAAGACCTCTACTGTAGAGTCTGTCCATGGTGATCAGGTTGTCGTAAAAGGCATCAATGTGATGAAAAAGGCAGTAAAGTGACAGGGGTTTATTGATAAGATCCACCCTGTACATATCTCAAATATTGCACTCTACGACGAAAAAACAAAGAGAGGAGCAAGAGTCTCTATCACGACCGACAAGGACGGAAAGAAGACAAGAACGCTCAAGTCAGGAAGCGTGAAAGCTGCCAAGGCTCCTGCAAAGGAATCAAAAGCTCCTGCAAAAGCAGCAAAAGAGACAGCTGAACCAAAGGCTGCTGCAAAGAAGCCAGCAAAGGCTGCTGCGAAGAAAGCAGTAAAATAACGTATAACACTTTATCATTTTGTATTTACTCCACATGAGTATCTATCAACAGTATCAGACAGAGCAGAGAACTGCATTAAAGAAAGATCTGCAGAAGAAAAATATCCATCAGGTTCCATCACTTGATAAGGTGGTAGTGAGTGTCGGTATCGGCTCGCTTGCAACCAGAAAAGGTGTGAAGGACTTTACCGATATCGAGAAAAATCTCGCTGCCATTACCGGACAGAAGCCAGTGATGATCAGATCGAAGAAAGCGATCTCAAACTTTAAGCTGAGAGAAGACATGCCTGTTATGCTGAAGGTGACGCTCAGAAAGGATAAAGCATACAACTTCCTTGATAAGCTGACAAAGATCGTGCTTCCTCGTGTAAGAGACTTCAATGGTCTCAATCCGAAGAGCTTTGATCCGAATAATAACTTCAATATCGGCCTTTCATCACAAGCTATCTTCCCGGAATTGATCGCTGACGAATCGCAGGCATCAACCATGGGTGTGCAGATCAATGTTGTAACGAATGCTGTCACGAAAGAAGACGCTATCGCTATGATGAAAACACTCGGATTCATCTTTATTGAAAAATAATCTTTTACTAACTCTATCATACCATTATCCATGGCAAGAAATGCACTAAAAGTGAAGCAAGCAAAACTTGACACACGCAGAGTCAAAGCGCTCGCTGAAGGAAAGCCAATGAAGAACTCTACAAAGTATTACAACAGATGTAAGCTTTGCGGAAGAGCAGGAAGCTACCTCAGAGAGTTTGGTATCTGCAGAGTGTGCCTGAGAAAATATGCGAGAGAAGGTCTCATCGTAGGTTTGAAAAAGGCAAGTTGGTAATATTCTTTTCTTTATATTTTTCTGTTAACTATTTCCATGAGTTTTGTGAACGCTCCTATACATGATCTCCTGATTAGAATAAAGAACGCATACATGGCGAGAAGAACGCACGTGGATGGCATTGTCTATTCTAATTTTAAGGTGAATGTGCTCCAGCTGCTCAAGCAGTACGGTTTCATCCTTTCGTATGAAGAGGTGACTGAAGGAAACAAGAAGTCTATCAACGTGACGTTGAAAGAGGTGGAAGATGAGATCAACGATATTCCGGTGATCAAGTTCTACTCAAGACCTTCAAGACGCTGGTATATTTCGTACAAGGAAATCAAATCAGTCGCTGCAGGGCGTGGTATCGGTATCATGTCGACATCACAGGGATTACTCCCAAGCCATGTTGCAAAGGAAAAGAAAATAGGAGGGGAGCTGATAGCAGAGATTTACTAATCATTTTATTATTATCTACTTGGGTATACAATGTCAAAAATTGGAAAGAAGAGTATCGCGATCCCAGCTGGTGTAGAAGTGACCATCAATGGTCAGGAAGTATCAGTGAAGGGAGGTAAAGGTACGCTTTCATATACATTACTTACAGGTGTGAGCGCTACCATCGCTGATGGCGAAGTGGTTGTCACTATTGATAATGACGACAAGAAGAACCTTCGGGGACTTTCAAGAACACTTATCGCCAACATGGTGGAAGGAGTAAGCAATGGGTATGAGAAGAAGCTGCAGGTGCTGGGAGTTGGTTACACTGCCAAGATGCAGGGAACAAACATTCAGCTTGCTCTCGGTTTCTCACATCCGGTTGTGTTCAACGTACCACAGATCGTCAAAGCATCGGTAGACAAGGACCCTAAAGGTAACGATATCATTACGCTCGTAAGCATTGATAAAGAAGTGATTGGAGAAACGGCTGCAAAAATCAGAGCGCTGAAAGCACCGGAACCATATAAAGGAAAGGGTATCAGATATATTGATGAAGTGATCAAGCTCAAGGCTGGTAAAGCTGCGAAGAAGTAGTATAGTAGGGATTCATACGATTAAAAATAAAAACATTTTTAACTTTATGAACTTTACAAACTTTTAATTTATTGTTATTCCTCTCACGGACATGAAAAATCTCGCTCGTGCATTACAGGCAAAGACTGCCAGACATGCAAGAAGAAAACATAGAGTTAACACCGCTATCAAGGCGACTGCATCTCTTCCTAGACTTATCGTGCATAAGTCTAATCTCTACATCTACGCTCAGGTAGTTGACCTTTCTGGAAAGGTGATTGCTGCGGCAGACGATAAGGCGGTGAAAACAGGAACGAAGACAGAAAGAGCGCTTGAGGTAGGAAAGACAGTAGCAAAAAAGGCTATTGAAAAAGGTGTCTCACAGGTAGTATTCGACAGAAACGGACTCAGATTTCACGGAAGAGTGAAGAGCGTGTCTGCAGGTGCCAATGAAGCAGGACTGAAAAACTAATATATCTATCATCATTTAATTTATAGTTACGTGTACACATGTCTATGACAGAAGAAAAGGCAATGGAATCTCAGGGATCTGACAATGCAGAAACAACAACTGCAGATACAGACGCAACAGCAGTTGCTACTCATGACGCTCCAGTTGCTGCAGCTGAAAGTGAAGCCCCTGCAAAACGCAGCGGGAGACCTGACAGAGGCAACGATAGAGGAGAAAGAAGAGAGAAGCCAAAGAAAGAGTTCGAGGAAATTCTTCTTGAAGTAAGAAGAGTGACAAGAGTGAACACTGGTGGTCGTCAGCTTTCTTTCAGAGCTATTATTCTCGTGGGTAACAAGAAAGGAAAGATCGGTCTCGGTATCTCAAAAGGAGCAGACGTTTCTATTGCAGTGAGAAAAGCGACACATGAGGCATACAAGAACATCAAAGTAGTGCCTATCAGTGAGTCAGGATCTGTTCCATACATGGTTTCTCATAAGTACAAGTCAGCAGTGATCAGAATCATTCCTGCTACTGCAGGTACGGGTCTGAAGGCTGGTTCATCACTTCGTGCTGTTGCAGAACTTGCCGGGTACACCAACATCCTTTCAAAGATCATGGGAACAAACAATAAGCTCAATAATGCACTTGCTACTATCCAGGCGCTCAGCTCATATAAGGTAGACAGATCAAAGCTTCCTACGCATAATACTCAGGAGACGATGGCTGCACAGAAAGCAGAGAAAGCTGCTGAAGAAAGCGCAAGAAGAGCGCCAAGAGGCGGTGGAAGATCTGGTGGCAACAATGGCGGAAACAGCGGTAAAGCGCCTGCAAGAGGCGGAGCTGCAGGAGGAAGAACTTCATCAAAGAAATAACACCCAACTATAACGCTTAATTCATAAAGCATATATAACTATATTTGTGAGCTATGAGTTAGGAATTACATTTTATACTTACCGATTGAACGACAATGTTCGGATACACACTCAAAAGAAGCAAAGGTCTCAAAGATCCTAAGATCCAAAGAGGAAGAGGAGATAGCTCAGGAAGAGGTAACACTTCAGGAAGAGGTAACAAAGGTGAAGGCCAGAGAGCCGGAGCTGGTATGCCTGCATGGTTTGAAGGTGGACAAACACCATTGACCCAGAGACTTCCAAAGATGAGAGGTTTCAAGAGACACTTTAAGCTTATTGATAAGTACGTGGCGGTAAATCTTTCTGCTCTTGAAAACCACGCTGATATCACCGGTGAAGTGACAAAAGAGTCGCTTATCGCTGCAGGACTCCTGAAGAAGGGTGAAAAGGTGAAGATTCTCGGTAACGGCGAACTGACAAAGAAACTGACATTCGCTGGTATGGATGCAATATCAAAGTCAGCACAAGAAAAGATTGAGAAAGCAGGAGGAAAAACTAATTAGGTTTATAAAGTAGAAGGTTCATAAGGTTATAAAGACTTTATGGACTTTATTAACTTTTAACTTTATAGCTCATAAGAATGGCAAACGTACTTACGTCTATAGGAGATGCATTCCGCAGCAATACGATCAGGACGAAGATTCTCCGGACTCTCGCATTTTTGGCATTGTACAGACTGCTCGTGATCATCCCGGTGCCGTTTGTTGATGTAACAAATCTTTTGACCAACACATCGCTTGGTAACGCAGGCGGACTCCAATATTTTGCAATGCTCCTCGGAGGATCGCTCGAGCAGTTTTCTATTATCGCAGTAGGTCTTGGAGCATATATTAATGCATCGATCATCATGCAGCTGCTGACTGCTATCGTTCCAGCACTGGAAGAACTGCAGGAGCAGGGAGAGCAGGGGACACAGAAGATCCAGCAGTACACCAGATGGTTGGCTTTCCCACTCGCATTCTTGCAGGGTATCGGTATGACCTATTTCATGAATTACCTCCTTGGAGGGCAGCTCCTTGATACAAGTAATTTCGTCCTCGTCTGTATGTCAGCTTTCGTCCTTTCGGTAGGTGCGGTGATGCTGATGTATGTTGGTGAGCGTATTACAGAGAAAGGTATCAGTAATGGTATCTCGCTCATCATCTTTGCGTCTATCGTATCAGGAATAGTGTCAAAGGTATACACTGATATCTCAGCTGCAGGAAGTGACCGGATCAGCGTGATTGCATTTATGCTTATTATCGTTCTTGGTTTGATTCTTCTGTCGATTTTCCTTCTGAAGACAATCAAGGAGATACCTATCATCTATGCAAAGCAGGGTAAGGTGCAGGAAAGCTCATCGCTTCCTATTCCGCTCAATCCTGTCGGCATGATACCTATCATCTTCGCTATTGCATTTGCGACATTCCCGTACCTGTTGTCACAGCTGGTTATCAAATTCGGGACACAGAACCAGACAGTGCTGCAGGCTGCGAACTGGATTGAAAGTAATTTCAATATCTACAACCAGCAGCCGTCACTCTTTGCTATCACAATCTACTTCCTGCTCATCATAGCGTTTACGTTCTTCTATACGATGATCGTATTCAATCCGGAGAAGATCGCTGATAACATCCAGAAAAGAGGAGGATTCACTCCTGGTATCAGACCGGGAACAGAAACAGCTAGATATCTGAACAGAGTGTTGTCACATCTGTGCCTTTGGGGCGGTATCGGTCTTGGTCTCATTGGTATTTACTCGTATGTTCTTACCTATATTCCATTTATTCAGCAGCTGACACAGTCACTCGGAACACTTCCGGTGATCGTAACCGGTTCAGGTATCATCATCATCGTTGGTGTGGTGCAGGAAATCATGAATAAGGCAAACGCAGAGTTGCTGATGCACAAGTACGACAGAGTGTAAATCATAATGTACTATAACGAAAATCGGTTCCTTGCCGATTTTTTGTTATAAATATTTATATATTGACACTATAGGGTATATCTGTATCATACTGAAGAAAACTAAATTGTTAAAGATACAAAAAACACCATTATATGATACTATCCGACAAACGTATTCTACAATTCATGAAGGAGGGCGCCATCAAAGTGGAACCTTACGATCGCAGATTTCTAGGAAGTAACTCGTATGATGTACACCTAGGCCATATTCTTGCGACCTATCAGGACCATATCTTAGATGCCAGAGAACATAATAGACTGAATTGTTTTGAGATTCCAGATGAAGGATATGTATTATACCCTCACATATTCTACATGGGCACAACAGTAGAATATACAGAAACTCATAAACATGTTCCTTTTCTTGAAGGTAAGTCTAGTACTGGTCGCCTAGGTATTGATATCCATGCTACGGCAGGTAAGGGTGATGTTGGATTCTGCGGTAACTGGACACTGGAAATATCAGTAAAGCAGCCGGTAAAAATCTATAAGGGTATGCCTATAGGACAGCTGATTTACTTCCCGGTGGACGGAGAAGTTGAAAATCCATATAATACCAAAAAAGATTCTAAATACGCTAACCAGCCATGCAGACCGGTTGAAACGATGATGTGGAAAAACTTTTACCACTTCACTGATATCGCGTCGCATCGCGATCTGCAGGTTAAAGACAAAGTTGCGAAGGGCAATGCTGCTTTCACTGTAGCGGCTGTCGATAAGGAATCGGGTAACGTTACACTTGCCTTTGGTCATGAAGTGCTGGAACCAGTGCATTACTCATTACTCAAAAAAATGAAACTCAAAGACCCAAAAGACCTGTGATTTTACAGGTCTTTTCTTAATTAACAAACACATTCTTTCCCCATATGCTGCAGCTGTTTCTACTATTTTTCTTATCAGGCATCTGCTCTCATTCGCTCGTCAGGTAGAACTGTGTGATACCGCCAAATCATGCTATTTTTGCTATCCTCTCCAATTCAGTAAGCGAAAAAATATGATAATATCTCTGAAATACCTGATGATTTTTCTCGTTCTTCCATGGCAGGAACAAATCATTGGTCCTATAAAGACCTAGTGAGACGATGCTCTTTCGCCGTGCAGTATAGATGCTGCTGCGGAATCTTTTGCGGAACCGGTCGCTGTCAGATCGATTGGTCATATAGCACATACCATCGTATGCAAGGACTCTATACATGTGGTTAGCTGTCGTGACCCTGAGACGGTACGAGGGGAGGTGATGAAAACTTGCGATAGCGATGATGATATCATACGATTCCTGGTTTGCATTCTGTAGAAACTCTGTCATATTGGATACTTTCCAGGTTACGTCCGGGAAGTCCTTTTTCGCTATATCAGTCAGACCCTTTGATATATCAACTCATGTATAGATCAGTTCTTTGGTGGGCAGTTTCTTCACTAGATACCCATAGAGCCTTCCGCTGCCGCAGCCAAGCTCCAGAACGCGCAGATTTTTCTTTCTCGGAAAACGTCTTTTTATTTCCTCTACGAGGATATCAAATTCCGGCCGGTGACGCTGGCGTGTATGGTGAAATTTTTCCGCTTCTCTATCGTAATAATCGGCGAGACTTTCTAAGAAATTCATGCAATGACATATAAGTAAAAGGTGTGTCTGGTTATGAAAACATCGACTGCTGCATAAGTTCCTTTTCTGTTTCTCATTTCTGCAGCTGACTGTATGAGAGGAGTGTCGCTTCGTCAAAGCTGACATCTTGTCATTCTTCTCATGACAGCTTCTGATATTTCAGGAAATAGAGCAGAATCAGATGTGTCATAGTGACGTCGTTTTTACAATACTTTTTGAACTGCGTATATGCCTTTTCGTCACCTTCGTCTTTATATTTTTTTCGTAGGGCAATACCTTCCAGGCCGGAATCAAGCGTCTTTTTTGCTCCCACCAGTGCAGAACCGAGTTTGTTGAGACTCATCCTTCTCTGCAGGAGATGCCGGACAAAAAGGAAAAGATCGATGCTTTTGCCGTTGAGGATCTCTATTTCCTCCTTACTGTAACCGCAATTATATGAAAGCACAGGGTTGTCGTATCATACATGGTTGAAACCGACGATATAGCCGTCAAATGTCAGCAGATGATCAGTAAACTTTTTCATGTTTGATTCGGTGATCAGCTTGTATTCGCCTGATTCGGAAAAGAGCGCATAAGCGATAGTGAATTTGTGCGTGGCAAGATTGGTACTAGTGACATTCTCTGTCTCGATATCGTAAACGATATATGGCTTGTTGTTGATCGTTTTCCATTCGCCGCTGGCGAACTCCTCATCAAGGATATCCTTGATGCTGAGATTGTTCTTCATGTTCTTAGAAAGCGCCTTCTCTGCTTTGAGAAGGTTGTGGAGCTGACTGATCTCATCCGGTCAGGCATGCAGTTCTATCTTTTCTGTTTCATCTGCAAAGATAATGCAGTCGTCAGCTTTTTTACTGAGTCTGAAGTGGGCATATCCTTCTTTGAAATAGTAGACATCGTTTCCATCCTTAAATGCGACTTTCAGATACTCCTTTAACATCTGACACCTTTCCCTTTTATATATGGCATGCAGATGTTCAAAAAATCATGTATGTAATTTGCTGAGTTCGGTCAAGGTAAGCTTCTTATACATGGGCAGGGGACAGTTACACAAATACTTGGACTTGAGGGTAACTAATCCTGCGAGAAAAACAATGTTTCATAAAAAAAACCTTCCCGAAGGAAGGCGTAATTCGTAGATGCCCTTTACTTTTGCGTATCTGGTTGTGCGTTCTGGTATGCCGCCGGGTCAACTTTCATGATATATGCCCATGGGTCAGCCTTAAATTGATTTATTTCGGTAAACGCAGCGTTGGTCAGGTTGAGCGAGAGATTGTTCACTCTGATGACAGTGTCGCCCTTTTGTATCGCGATAGGGAATACTTTATAGTTGTTTTTGATATCTACTGCGGCGATAAACTCGATGTTGCTAAGGCTGAATTCAACGATATACTTGTCATCCGAAAGATTGATTCTCTGCGGTGTGACGTCAAGGTATTTCTTGAATTTGCTTATGATGGTAAATTCATTGGTGTCGATACCTCCGCTTGTTGTAGGTTCCGGTTCTTCCTCGGAAGTGACATCACCCTTTGCCACTCTGATAAGAGCGGTAATAGTTGCACTGATATTGCTTTGCGTTGTGATGACTCCTATCAGGTCGTTGCGGAGCTTCTGTGTAATCTTGCTGTCAGTCGTGCTGACACCGACGATCTTATATCCTTCAAATGAAATGATAATACGTATCTTGCCGTCGTCATAGACAGCCCTTGCATTTGTACAGCTAGCCAGATCGTTCTTGTCGCCGATAAGATCACAGATAGGGATATTTGCAGACGTATAGCTGTTGTTGTTTCTGATGAACTCATAGACGAAAGGGATATCTATATCAACAAGACGATCTTTGATCAATCCGTTGAGTGCTGATTCAAGGTGTGAGCTTTGCGGAAATGATGCTGATGTCAGTGTGAAATCATTGTCCTGGAACACATAATCACCAATAAAGAGCACCTTCTTTTCCTCACCGTCGTCCTCGATCAGAAAGTATCCTTCAACCTGTGCAGAAAGATCATCGTTGTTTACCTTCTGGCTGGTGACAATAAAGCTGTCGAATGTAGTAAACTTGTTCGCAAAAAGATCCTGGAACGTCACAAGGCTATCCTGACTAGCACCAGTTCATTTCGATGCATCAACATATGTGATGAGGTCCTGGTTCTTAATCATCCTTTGCAGATGGACTGATCATCCTTCGTTGATATTCTTCACGACATCGGAAAGCCTAAGCATCGCTTTTGTATTGTTGTTGAGGATGGCAAGCTGTGTCAGGGCTCCCTGAAGATACGTGTTATTGAAGAGGTAGACCATGTCTTTGTATATCTGCGGTATATTCTGTCTTTTGGTAAGGAGGTCCTGAATGAATGACAGATACACTTCTATTGTTCCGAGATCGTAATTTTTCTGCAGCGTGCTGTGGTATATCTTCTGCTGAAGAGAGAGGAGTTTAAAGATGTTTATATCATCGTCAGCATACAGCTTCTCATTGGAAATTCCCTGCAATTCGTATGTTACGGTAGAGAAATCCACGATCCTGCGATATGCCTGCATGTATGTCGGTCAGCATGCAGAGAAGACAAGCTCCCGGCCTCTTGCCGCTTCACCGTCTTTACTGAACGCATACTGGATATGGTCACATGCCTTTTTCTTATATGGTGTATGGACGATCTCATTGACGATATCCAAAAGCTCTTCTAGCTTGTTAGTAAAATCAAGATGCGGGATACGAGAGATAAACAGCTCTGTATTTTTGAAACAGAAGAAATTTGTGATATGTGCGTTGCCGAGGCACTGGAGCCCAAAGCGCTCGACGAGAGTTATTTCATCTGCAATGACTTTTGCAGTGCTGGTAGGGACAGCGGCTATCCTGTAGTACGTCGCCAGAGGATCAGCGGCCCCCATAGCATCCATGAGTCATCCGGGAAGTGCTCCTTGCGGATTAGGGGTGTTTGCAACTCATACCGCAGCAAGAGCATTTTCTGCTTCTGATCTTTTTTTATTCTGGTAGATGGTAGCCTTCAGGTTTTTGAGAGGGTACGTAAGGATATTGTTTTCCATGAATGTCTTCAGGTCTTCGGGATTGTACGATCCTGATGAAAAATATTCTTTAGAAAAACCATCTTCACGTGTAGTCAGGTTGATATACATCGGAAGAAAAATTCATTTGAGGGATGCAAGTGCTCCATATCCTTCCTGTGCTTCCGGTGATACATCGATGTATCCCTGCAGGATATCTATCTGCAGCGGGTCGGTCACGATGGCAGGAGCAAGAGTGACTCACTTTGCTATATACGAATTTCCGGAATGGATGATTGTCGGCAATTCTTCTGATTCATTTGCAACTGATGTGATATCATCATCGCTGGCAAACGTTGATGGTTTTATAGAAAGAATTACGGCAAAACTGATCACTGCCAGAACGATAAAAGTACCATATTTGAAAATAAGGTTATAGATGATCTGGTATGTGGATATAATCTGCTGCGTTTCCTGGTCAACGCTTGGCATCGCCGCTTCCATTTGCTTTGGGTAAACACACGTTAAATGCTTGTACTTATTATATTTGGAAGTGCTGTTTTTTGCAAATTTTGCCCCTCTTTACGTTGTTTTTCGGTTCGTCTTCTCTATACACGGGATATTCTTTGCTTTTTCGCCATTTCCGCTATGCCATATCTGCTACTTTTTGTTGTTCTTGTCGAGGGTTTCACCACGCTGGCCATGCAGATGGTAGCCCTTAGGCATGCTATTCCGCTCGTAGGATCGAGTATTATCCTGACCTCCGTGGTGATAGGAGTCATTTTACTGGCTTTGGCAGTATGATACCGGCACGGAGGAAGGCTGACAGCTCGCCTGACCGATAAACAGATCACCCGTGTGCTTGCGTGGCTGCTTTTTGGAGCAGGATTGTACTATGTGTTGCTCGTTTTTCCTTTTCAGGAAGCGCTTTTGGTGGATCTGGTGCAGGAATTGCCATATGTGCTAGCACTTTTTGTCTTTTCTTTACTGTTTTTTTTCATCCCGGTGGCTGTAGCTTCCCATACTATGCCTATGATCACCCAGCTTACGCAGGGAACAAAAGGATTTGCTGCCGGAAAGATCCTTTTTGTCTCCACTATCGGCTCATTTCTGGGAAGTATCCTGACCAGTACAGTGCTGTTTTCCGTGTGGGGAGTGGAACTCACAGGATACATCACGGCGGGAATGCTTGTCGTCTGTCATATGGCACTCATCGCCTACCAGAAAAAGATACCGTGGGCGGGCATCACTGCACTTTTAGTCATAGTAGGGCTGTTCATCCAAAGGCCTCAGGCAGCTGCAGGCATCATTTACTCATACGACAGCCCGTATCAGCAGATTCAGATCCGTGAAGACCGTGTCGGCGATACGATGGTACGCACCATGCTGCTCAACGGTGGTTATGCCAGTTCTATTTATACTGATACTCATAAGAGTTGGTTTGGTTACATCCGTGAAGCGGTGGAAGCCACTGATATGCGGCGCGCAGTTTCATCAACAACGGACGGCGCAACCTTGCTTGTCATAGGAGCAGCCGGTTTTACCTATCCGGAGGAGATGGCACAAAAGCCATATGTTGAGCGTATCGATACGATAGATGTTGATCCGTCAGTGAAGGAGATCACAGAGCAATATTTTCAGCAAAAGCCGCTGCACGAAAAGATAGTGTTCATTCCGCAGTCAGCAAGGTGATTTATCTATAACGCGCTGGAAAATAAAACGTTTTACGATGTGATTCTCGTCGACGCATACAATGGCACTTCCATCCCGGAGGAGCTTGTCACAAAAGAGTTTTTCACTGACCTGAAAAAGCTTGGCGCGACTATCATGCTCAATATGATCATGGATACCGCTATGGAAAGCGATTTTGCACAACACTTGATGGCAACGTTACAGGAGGCGCGACCGGATGGTATACGATATAAGGACGTTACACTTTCGGATGGACAGCATATGGGAAATTTCATCATCGCATCGCGCCCGTTCAGCGGAGCACAAAAATACACCGAGCAAGCAGGTGCGTCGGTGTATAGAGATAACAAGCACAGTGTAGAGATCGATAAAGCTTCTATGTTCTACAGCAAGTAATTATGCAGCAGTAGTATCAGTGTGCATGATGCCGAAGATATTTTTTTCTGTATCAATAAGGTATGCAAGCCATCCCATGCCAGGGATCGCCGTTTTTGGCAACGCAACGACCGCTCAGCGTGCAAGAGCCTCCTCGATAGTCTTATCGACATTTTCTACTTCGATCGTACAGACAAAGCCTTTCACTGCTCATTCCTGCACAGGATTTGCTCACATACGCTTTACCATGCCGCCGTTGATGCCAACGCCGTCATCTCCGGTGACGATCATCATATATGGTGCATCACCTCACTCCCATTTGGTAAATTTCCGTCCGAAAAGTTCACTATAAAATGCTGACGCACGGTCAAAATCTTCTGCGTGAATTTCAAAATGCACGGGCCTGTTCATGAGAGAGTGGTTAGGGATAAATGATTATGGTGTAATATTGTATAACGCCTGTACATTGTGTGTAACGATTCCGACAGTTTCTTCAAGTGATTTGCCTCGAAGTCCGCTGATGTATTCGTAGATCAGCCTCACATGTGCAGGTTCATTGGTTTCACCTCTGACTTTCTGCGGAGACAGATATGGCGCATCAGTTTCACATACAATGCTGCCGATATCGCACGCCAACAACGCATCACGCAATGGCTGTGCTTTCGGATAGGTGATGTTGCCGCAAAATCCAATCCGTAGTCTTGGAAAAGATGCGCGGAGCACGGCTATCTCATCCGGGCCATATCCGTAACAATGAAAATAGATTTTCAGATCTGTATAAGGCTGGAGCACCTCGAGTGTGCTTGCAAAGTCATCGCGTGAATGAATCACCACTGGAAGATCAAGCTCCTTTGCCACGTCGCACTGTCTTCTGAAGAGCTCTTTTTGCAGTCCTATCTGTGCCGAGCCATCCGGATAGTGGGTATCAATTCAGCACTCTCCTATAGCGATGATATATTCTTTATTATCAGTATACAATTCTTTTAACGCGGACATTTTATCGTCAATATTTTCTTTGGTGACATTTCCAAAGCATACTTCACTCGGGTGGTATCCTATCGTTGCTTTCATCCGGCAATCACTTTTCTCGTCTTCCGCTGCGCGGGCGATCTCGATCGCTCTTACATTGTGTTCATGATCGACTCAGACGTTCACCAGTCATGCTCATCACTGTGCGGTAAAATTATGGAAATATGATTTCCGCGACGCATAGAGCTTGTCGTCATTGAGATGTGTATGTGTGTCATAATACATACTGTATTCTTATTGAATACACCTGCTGTTTCAATATATTCATACCACACATACGACTACATATTTTTGTTTAATCATTGCAATCATTATATGGCTATCGCAATTATCGCATTCATCATACTCTTAGTAGTGCTTGTTGTCATTCATGAATTCGGACACTTTATCGCTGCGCGCAAATCAGGCGTGACGGTGCACGAATTTGCGGTCGGCATGGGCCCGAAGATATGGTCGTTCGGGAAAGACAAAAAGTGAACAGAATTTACACTGCGTTTGCTGCCGCTCGGAGGGTTTGTCCGCATCAAAGGTGAGAGCCCTCATGATGAAGGAGCATTCACCGATAAGGACAGTTTCCTGAAAGCAAAGTTTTGGAACAAGGTCATCATCCTGCTCTGAGGAGTGACAATGAATATCCTTGCCGCATGGCTCATCTTCACGATAGGGTTCCGAAGAGGAGTGACACCTATTCAGATCATTCCTGATAACTTTATTGCAGGATCGTCAGAAAGCCTGCTGATGCCAACGTACCAGTATCTGCAGAGCCAGGGGTTTATCTCCGGTAGTGTGGTGACCGGCGATGTAACGGTGCTCGAAGTGCTGCCAGGACAATTAGCAGATCAGGCAGGCATTATGTCGGGCGATATCATTACAGAGATCGATAGCGTCGATGTGAACAATCAGAATCTGAGCACGATGCTCAAAGAGAAATTAGGACAGACGATCACGATCACGTATAACAGAAACAGGCAGCTTGAAAGGACAACAATAGACTGTCCGATGGAATCATGTGTGCTTGGTATCTTCATGGCTAACGATTCGACCCAGCAGATCCTGCCGATCAAATACCCGCTCGGTAAAGCTATGGCAGTGGCATGACATGAAATCATCGCGCAGGCGAAGCTTACATTTCCTGCGTTAGGCGGCATAGTAAAGAGTCTTCTTTCATCACGTGAAAATGACAGGAAAGCTGCACTCAATAACCTCTCTGGTCCCGTCGGCGCAGCGCGTGTCGGTGAATATATCATCGAGAGCGGAGGATGGGTGCAGTTCGTGATGTTCGGCGGCATGATCTCGCTCGCACTCGCATTCTTCAATCTCCTGCCGATCCCGGCGCTTGACGGAGGAAGATTACTTGGTGTAATCATCCAGAAGGTGTTCAGACTCCGCGCAGAGAAATACTTTGCGATCGAAGGTATCATCAACATGGTCTTCTTTGTGCTTCTCCTGGGACTTGGTCTGTATATCATCGGTCTCGATCTGGTGAGAGCGTGGGGGGTGAAAATCCCCGGTATCGGATAACGTTGACAATGGCTTAGATATGGTTATGATCTATTTCCAAACACAATCTTACACGAAAATTTTTTTTATGTACGCAGAAAGAAATAATACCAGTCTCACAGTATTTCTCAATTGGCAGGACTATGAGCGTTTTAAGAGAGGAGAGGTTATTGGAACTCGCTACAACGGTGAAGCAAAAGTGGAACTCATCCCTCTTGATGAGCATAGCGCTGCCATTTCTTGGAAGGTAGCCGATCAGGTAAAGAAGCTTGGAAACGATGATTATTGCATCGGTTTCTCACAAAAAGAGGCAGCGTGTGCGCTTATTGGTGCTCATTCATTCCCTTTTGTGGAGCCTCATACAAACCAGATTCTTGCGGTTCGTATCTGCTGGCCAAGCCATCTTCCCCATGGATATCACGAGGATATTCAAAAAACACAGTATTATCACTAAACGACGGCTTTATAGAGCCGTTTTTTCTATGCGTTTTTTTGCTTTTTCGCGCATTCAGACTATACTTAATGTACTATTTATTCTGACTTAGCTGCGGACTCTATGGAATTCGAACACATCACCAGTGATAAAGCACAGTATATCAAAGATATCCTCAGCGCCGATACGGCAGATCTCGAGGAAGTTATGCTGAGCATCAAAGAAAAGGAACTGATTGCAGAAAATGTGAATGACAATATGGATGAGGTGACCACATTTGGTCAGCGTCTTGCGGACAGGATTGCGGCGTTTGGTGGTAGCCGGACGTTTATCCTTTCGTTCCTCTTTTTCCTGCTTGCACGGATGGGGCTCAATGTAGCGCTTGGCGAAAGAGCATGGGACGAGTATCCTTATATCCTTCTCAATCTTTGTCTTTCATCACTTGCCGCGCTTCAGGCTCCGCTCATCATGATGAGCCAGAACAGACAGGCCCAAAGAGACCGTATCCGTGCGGAGAATGACTATAAGGTAAACCTCAAAGCGGAGATTGAAATCCGTACGCTCCATGAAAAACTTGATCACCTTCTCAAGAAAAAGCGGCAGACGCTTATGGAAATCCAGCAGATCCAGCTCGAAATACTGGAAAACGGCAATGGGAGAAAAGAGAATGAATAATACGATACCATACTTTTACGAGAAGACGCTCAGCATGCGTCTTTTTTTGAATAAATCAGGGTATTTCCTCTTGAAATCATAAGGCAAAATCATATAGTCGTCAAAAGACGCTCATCGAGAGCATGTTTTTTATTCTATTTTTGGCCAATTCGAGAATGCCTACTATTAACCAGCTTATTAAGAAAGGAAGAGAGAAGAAAAAATATAAGTCAAAAGCGCCCGCGCTTCAGTTTGGTGTAAATAAATTACAGTCAAATAAGAAGGTAGAGATCCCAGCGCCTTTCAAGAGAGGAGTATGTCTTAAGGTAACAGTAACGAAGCCAAAGAAGCCTAACTCAGCTCAGCGTAAGATCGCGAAGGTAAGACTTTCAAACGGTATTGAAGTGATCGCATATATTCCAGGAGAAAAGCATACACTTCAGGAGCATAGTGTGGTTCTCGTACGCGGAGGAAGAGTAAAAGACCTTCCGGGTGTGAAATATCATATCGTGCGCGGTGTGTACGACTCAAATCCGGTGGAAGCAAGAAGACAGAGCAGATCGCTCTACGGAAACAAGAGACCAAAGCAGAAATAACAAACAGTTAAAAGTTCATAAAGTGTAAAGTAAAAAAGTTCGATTGAACTTTATAAACCTTTAACTTTCAACTTTAAGAACTACGTTTAGATTTGGAGAATACATAACATATTTCAAAAAGGTTTTTGGCGTCTCGAGAGATCGCGACAAACGGATGTGGCTGTCCGCACTATCATTTTAATTACTTTATTATCAGGGTTTACATGGGTAAAAAATACGAGAAGCCGGCTTATCTAGGGCTTCCTACCAGTGATCAGAAAGCTCAGAAGTTCATCAACTATATCATGAAGGAAGGAAAGAGAACTGTTGCGCAGAAGGTATTCAGTGATACAATGGCTGAAATCAAAGCAAACGGTCATCTCAATCCAAATGCAGTTCTTGAGGCGGCGCTGGAAAATGCAGCACCGGATATCATGGTAAAGTCAAAAAGAATTGGTGGAGCAGTCTATCAGGTACCGCTCGAAGTAAAGTCGTATAAAAAACTTTTCTTCGCATCTAAATGGCTTCTTGACGCTGCAAGAGCAAAGAAAGGAAGACCAATGTACAAGAAACTCGCTGAAGAGCTTATGGCTGCATACTCAAATCAGGGTCCGGCTATCAAGAAGAAAGAGGAGGTGCATAAGATGGCAGAAGCAAACAAGGCATTCGCATACCTTGCGAAGTATGTTAAATAACAAATAGTTAAAAGTTCGTAAAGTTTATAAAGTAGAAAGTTCATTTAAACTTTATAAACCTTTACTTTATGAACTATAAGTTAATGAGTATTTATATTTTGGATTAACCAGGATGACTAAGTGTAACAAATCAGGATATAACCACGCACTCTATAATCAAAACAGAGTAAGAGGTAAATCTAACCAGAAAAACAAGAAGGCAATGGATCATAAAATAGAGCTCATCCTGAGAACAGAAAAAGAAGGTGAGACAAAATGGCTTAAGAATGCGCTCATGAAAGTGAATGCAAAACTGAAAGCTATGGGTATTTCTGATGCAATGATTCAGAAAGCAATGGACAGAAAAGCCTCTTTATCTTCATAAACTGCAATTCTTCGTATGAGACTGAGAACAAACGCTAAGAAAAAGCTTAATAAAGCACTCGTCAGAGTGGAGAAAGTAGTGATCATGGATACAAGAAAGAACCTTGAGCAGCAAAAGAAATGGAAGGCTAAGGTGATGAATTCGAGAGCAAGATCACAATCTTCAGCACTATAAACGGGATATTTACTTTAATTACACATTGGTAACTACCATGGATTTTCAAAGATTACAAAGCATACATGAAAGTAAGGGCTACGCCAGAGCTGCCATCAAGCCTGGTCAGTATATTGAGATACATGAAAAGCTCGGAGACAGAATATGGAGATTCAAGGGCCTCGTGATAAAAGTATGGAAGCCGGCTCATCCGGATGGTACTTTCACCATCAGAGGTACAGTAGCAGGACATACGATCGAAAAGATTTATCCGCTGTCATTTCCTAAATTTGAAAAAGTGACGCTTCTAGATGAGTACAAGGTAAGAAGAAGCAAGCTCTACTATATCAGAGAGAAGGTAGGTAAAGACGCGAAGTTCAAGAGTAAGATGACAGCAGAGAAAAAAGACAAGAACCTTATTGCAAAATAATTTTATCTTTGGTTACGAGTTAATACTATGGAACTTACAGTACAGAATCGTACGGTCGTAGGGAAGAAAGTGCACACGCTCAGAAAGCAGAATATCATTCCTGGTATTGTGTACGGAAAGCACCTTTCATCGCCTGCAGTAGTACAGTTTGATAAAAATAGCTTCTTGAAAGCATACAGACACGCAGGTGTTTCAACACCAGTAGACCTTACCGGTGATGAAAGCCATCTCGTGCTTATTCATCATATCCACGTCAATCCTATCACAGATATTGTTGAGCATGTAGACTTTCTCGCAGTGAAAGCTGACCAGAAAGTTGAGGCATCAGTATCTATCATCCTTACAGGAACTGCTCCGGCAGAAAAAGACGGACTTGCAAGAGTACAGCTCGTGAAAGACCACGTTATCGTTGAAGCACTCCCAAGAGATCTTCCTCATGATATCAAGGTTGATGTTTCAGGGCTCGTGACATTGCAGGATGGTATCTTCGTCAGAGATCTCCAGGTGTCTGACAAAGTGGAAATCAAAGACGATGAGGACCTTCCTATCGTTTCAGTAGTAGCACTCGAAGATGAACCGGAAGAAGTAGCAACTGCAGAAGAGAATGCAGCAGCAGCAGCTGGTACAGCAAACGATGACAAGGCAGAAGGAGGGGAGACCAAGGAAGAAGACGCAAAATAATTTTATTTTTCCCATTACACGAGCACTATCATGGCTAGAGAATGTATGATATCAGGCAAGAAAACGAGATTTGGAAACAACAGATCTCATTCTATGCATGCAACTGGAAGAACCTTCAAGATCAACCTTATCACAAAAGTGGTTGACCTCGGAGATGGCATGAAGGCAAAAATCAAGATGTCAGCAAAGATGTACAAGAAGTACAAAGCTGAGCTTTAGTATTTCCGTCTGCTCCGCAGAGCGGAGTTTTTGCGGGTCGGTAGCTCAGTGGTAGAGCAATGGCCTTTTAAGCCACTGGTCGAGGGTTCGATCCCCTCCCGACCCAAAAAAATAACAGCAGCAATGTTGTTATTTTTTTAATATTGCATTTTCGGCTGCTACCTTTACACTGCTTGCATTTACCATTTATAGAAACGCTCATGAAGAATTTCCTGCTTTGAATACTGATCGTGCTTATAGGTGTCCTTGCATATATCGGTGTAAAGACCAACCGACAGTTTACTGACCTCGACAACCTCAACATTACTATTCCTTCGTTGACGGGAGATAAAAGACCGGTTCCCACTACCGACAATAATACGGATACGCCTGTAGGGACTGACGATACCGGAAGTACTGTTACGGGGCAGACAGACAGCATGTCGATACTTGGTAAGATCGAAGGATCGTTCTCGTACCCGAGTGAGATGATACCTGAAGATATCTATGCGTGTGCATTCAATGTCGCTACCACAGAACAGTACTGTACTGATGTGGTGATAGAGGACAGCAAGTACGTGTATGGCAAATGATTTATCGTTGCGGTGCCGCCGGGAAACTATCAGGTATACATTGCTTTGAAGAGCACGCTCAATACGAATCCGGAGTTCAGAGGATGGTATAGTGAGGCGGTCGCATGCGGGCTGCAGGTTGACTGTCCTAAGGAGCTGCTGACGCTTGAAGTGGAGAGCGGTGAAACCATATCAGGCATCAATCCAGCTGATTGGCAAGAAAGAAGCGTGCAGTAAGACGTCATAAAATGGCTTAAATAAGCGATTGTATAATAAAAAATAGCACTTTCTCTTGATTTTCTGCAATAATAGTATACGTTCCGGCCACAAGGAAGGATATTTATATTCTAACTAAGCCGTATCATGTTATATACTATTGCTGTAATACTCGTATTACTATGGCTCCTTGGATGGGGATTTCAGATCGGAGGAAACATTATTCATATTCTCCTCGTGATCGCTGTCATAGTGGTTCTCCTCAGAGTTATCCGTGGAGACAAGCCATTCTAGTGGCATCAAACCATATAATACGAAGATGCAGGCGAGCCGTATGGCTCGTTTTCATATATAAAAAAATGATACATCGAGCTTCTAGACGGCTGTATGTATCATTTCTTTGAGTGTTTTTTATGGAATGTAAGCGGTGGATGTTTTTGTCCGCTTATCATAGTATACGATCAACTATACAGTTTGTGACAACTTTATAATTTTAGCTTCCTGATGAGCTTTTCCGTGAACGAATAGACCAGATTTTGTACCAATGGAAGGTATTCTTCCAGCTCTTTTGCAAATACCTCAATGTTTTCTGATGTATCGTCCAGAGTGAAAATCAGTTTATCGTTTTTTGAGATGATAATGATATTTTCCCGATTCCCTGTAGATGCATCCACTTCGATGCTCCGTCCGGCCAACTGGGTCCGAGGGATTACTTTTTCTGCCACTACAAGACCATGTTCTGATGTGCGGAGTGAGATCTTTTTGTTTCTCATGAGTGCAAACAGGATATAGCCGCCAACGAGCAGAAAGAGGATGATAGCGCCAAAGAAATTTTCAAAGAGTACAGAAACTACGATCAGCGCAACAACGACCAGTGAAAAAACAATAAACCATGTCTTTCCTCTTTCAAAATACTCACCATTGTGTACGACGACGCTTGCCATGAAAAAATATTATCAATAAAGTATTATCATCTTCTTACGGTATTATGCTTTATTTTCAAGCAGATTTCCTATATGAAAGAGTGTATCTTCACGTCGCTGCTGTGCCATAAGCTGGATGCCCGTGGCATATTGTTCGCCGTTCTTCTCAACGAGACCGCTTGGTATATTGATAGCGGGGTAGCCGCCAAGGTTCGCAGGAATCGTGTAGATATCTGCAAGATAACTCTTGATGGGATCGTCGATCCTTTCGCTGATGGTCCGTGCGAGCTCAGGGCTTGTAGGCCCAAGTACCGCATCGTATGTTTCAAACAGCGCATCAAATGCCATCTTGATTTTCTTTCTCACCTGTTGTGCTCTGCGGTAGTACGCGTCGTAATATCCAGCGGATAATACATATGTTCCAACAAGAATCCTTCTCTTTACCTCATCGCCAAATCCTTTGTCTCTGATATGGGCATAATACTCCTGGATCGAATCAAACGTACTGGGATCGTCCTGTAGTCCGTATCTGATGCCGTCAAATCTTGCGAGATTGGTCGACATCTCTGCAGGGCTGATGATATAATACGTCGGCACCACCGATGAGAGGAGAGGAAAATCAATATACGTAACCGTTGCTCCGAGCGACTCCGCTTTCGTTATCATGGCGCGTGTCTGTTGCTCGATCAGCGGATCAACGCCTTCTCCAAAGAATTCATTGAGCACTGCGATCTTCACGCCCTGCAGATCTTTTTTTTGCAGCGCGACAAACCATCACTCGTGATCATTTTTTTCTACACTCGTGCTGTCGTGTTCATCATGTGCGGCGATAACGTCCATAAGAATAGCTGCATCCTCAACAGTCTTTGTCAGTGTTCCAACTTGATCAAGCGACGAGGTCATCGCCTGGACGCCGTATCTGCTTACTCTTCCGTATGTAGGTTTCATACCTACAACGTGACACATAAATGCAGGCTGACGGATAGACCCGCCGGTGTCGGTTCCGAGTGCAGCGACACAGAGATCAGCAGCAACTGCCACGGCAGATCATCCCGATGTCCCTCAAGAGATCTTATCTGTCCCATAAATATTTTTCACAGGACCAAATGCAGAGTTCTCATTGCTGCTACCCATAGCAAACTCATCCATATTTACCTTTCCGATAAGCGTTGCTCCTGCGTCTTCCAGCTGCTGCCGGCACGATGCGGTATACGGCGCAACGAAATCCTCCAGCATCTTCGATGCACATGTGGTGCGTACTCATGCGACTAAGATATTGTCTTTGATCATCAGTGGAGCGCCGAGGAGACGTTTTGATAGTGCAGACTTCTCGTGTTCTGACGCGTAGGTGCCGGTGACGGTGAGCACTGCATTCGTATTGTCTCCTGTATGTTCCTGTGCCTTTTTGAGATATGCAGAAATGACGCTTTTCGGATCAAGCGTTCCGCTTTCAACTCAGTCGAGATATTGTTTCAGTGTCAGTGACATGGGCGTGCGTTCCTATGACAAAAAATGCAGATGTTTATTGGATGAGACTATCGATGAAGCTTTCAGTTTCTTCTCTTTCGGTATCAGAAAGGCTGCCGGTTGTGCTGCCGGTTGTGACGACAGATCCAGTAACGTTTGGCAGAAAGTTCTCAGTCACATCGCCGCTCAGGAGTGAGCCTGTAGTCGTATCGATTCCTCCGAACCAATCCTGAAGGACTGACTTAGGTGATGTCTTCTTCGATGCTGCAACGCCGATAACGACGACGAGGAACAATACCACAAGTATCATTATCCGGAAAAGTATTTTTCTCATAGAGAGTAGTGAAACGAGTAAATGTATTATAGAGATATAGTTATTTCAACGCGAGAAACAAGGAGTTGTAGTAGGTTGGTGCACGAGACACGATATTCCATTACAACAATCGTGAAAATATTGTATCTATTTGATTTAAATTGTCAATAGAAGCAGTCTTTGTATTATAACCGATTCTCATGCTTTTTTGCATACCACCAGTCGCCTTGTCTCGTAAGTCTGTGCTGGTCTGCGGCGTGTTTGAGTATATGCTTGATGGCTTCCTCAAGGAAGATAGTATTCTGACTTCACTTGAAGAGGAGCAGATATCTCGTGTCTTTATTATTTTCGATAAGTGACTTGACTGCTTTTCCAACTTTATCAAAGTGCATGAAGTGCTGGACACTGCTCATGTCATGCCCAAGTTTCTGCAGTTCATCCATCGTGTATTTACCGGTGGCAGCGCCGAGCAGGTAGATAGTATCGCCATACTGTGACAGATACCCGGCAAGCTCACGGTGATACTTTTCTTCCCGCTCGCCAAGCTCACGCATATCACCAAGTACCAGCACCACTTTATGCTCGGGTAGCACTTCGCGGTGGATGCGGTAGAGATCGTTGATGGCGGCCTGCATACTGAGCGGAGAGCCATTGTATGAGCTGTCGAGGATGACACTGTCGTGTATGCCTTCAAACACAGTGAGTCTTCACGCCTGCAGATGCAGATCGAGATGAACTCATCAACCTTTCTGCACGCAGTCATCTCCATGGAGCTTATAGTGCACAATATCTGCAATAGCCAAGCCGACTGCCGCATATCCATGATTATGTTTGCCGAGGATATTGGTTGTTATATGAATATGTTTTGATCCGATAGAAATGTCAGACGAAGAACCGATGATCGTACCATGAGGGACAAGCGTATAGTTGTTATACCTCACAGTAATGTCTGTCGCATCACACTCATTCGTCTCATATCGAAGGACATCGACGTCCACATGGTCACGAAGCGAACGTCCGTAACTGTCATCATAATTGATGAAACATGTCTCGACAGTGCCTTTTTGCAATTTTGTCTCTTCTTTTGCTATCTCCTGCGGATTGCCGAATTGCAGCGAATGCACTGCATCGATTTTTGTCAGGACGCTGATATGCGGCTTGACGATCGACAAGAGAAATGACATCTCACCTGGAGTGTCGATGCCATACTCGAGCACAGTGACATCGTATGGTTTCTCGTTCGAGAAAAATGTCAGACGGATCGCTTTGCCGAGTGCCTTGAGTACAGCAGGGATGCTTGCCCCCCGTGACTCTATTTTAAATATCGCCAGCGACATCCCGAGTTCACCGTTGAAGTTTTTCGGTGATGTATATACTTCGTTGAGAGGCAAATACTTTTTGAGGATATCGGTGATGATCATCCTGCATGAGGTCTTTCCGACGCTGCCGTTGATACCTATCACGATCGGTTTCCGTTTCTTCACATAACGGCGCGCAAGCGAGCCGAGGAGTGAGTAGAACATATGTAAGAGTTTTTGCTTCATGAATGTATTCATTGATAAAGGTCATTAGCAATGTATTCATTATAGGTAACTTTGCAAAACGAAAAAAAGAATTATTGACATATAGGTTGCAAATACTATAATTTCATCTTAACAAAAATGATTATCATGAAAATAGTAAAGTACTGGGACGATATGGAAAGCCGTATTCGATCTGATAAAATGGCAGCCATGAAAGTGATAAAGGATGACATCAATGCTCTTTTGCCTCGTCATTTGTCTGCTCTTATGGTGAGAAATCTCTCCAATAGCGAGATGCAGGAACTTTCTTCTTTCGTGGCCGAAGTGGCATACGGTCAGCGCATTACCTCATCGATCAACGCAACCGGCTTGTCGTGTCAGATATTCGAAAGAAGTCTGCAGAAAGAGTTCGCACGAATTCAAAATGAAATTCGCAGCTCATTGCAGACAATGTTCAAAGTTAGAACCGATGCAGGTGATGTAAGTGCATTTCGCATAACCACATTTGCAGAACCGACCTTGCGGGTTATCTCTGAGCCAAGCGGGAATAAGCATATGGTCGCGCAGATCGCTTCGTCATCCAAAGAGCCTGTGGATAATCTGCCGTTCTAATCGCAAAAGTATGTATGTAAAAAGCCTGCTGAAACAGCAGGCTTTTCTTGTTCTTGTTTTCCTATGTAAACTCTGCAATAACCTGGTACGCCACTAACAAGAACAGGAAGATCGTCAGCGCGACAAAGAAAATAGTGGTGATGATCTTTTGTGCGTCTTTCACCTTTGCTTCGTCTCCCTGTGCAGTAAGATATCTGACGCCTCACCGGATGAGCGCAAGCACCATCAGTATACCCAGGATGTAGCCGGCGATCCTTGCTGCATTGACGATGAATGTCTGCATTCTTGAACCGAAGTCCTGCTGCTGTGCGATGAAGAAGATGAAATCAATGATCTTTATTAGCACAAGCGCAGCGATCACATTGATGATACCTGTCCTTGCTGCTTTGATTTTTGCCTCGTCCTCGAGAGCTCTCATAAATTCAAAACCGTAGTAGATGAACATGATGATCGCGAAGAAGAATGCGAATCATTTGAGAAACGCCAGTATCTGGAAGAGGACATTGTTCTGCAGGTTACTTACCAGTCACTGTGTTCACTGTACGGTGCCTATCTGCAGGGCAGTGCCAAGGATCCATGTGACTCATCGTACAAGAAATGCGCCGACGATGATATAGAGAAAACTTTTTCTCACTCTTTTCTGTCCGTTCTCGTCAGCAGACTTCTGCATCATCTCCACTCATGCCCGGGCGATATACCAAACAAGTACACCGGTCATGATAGTTCTCAGCATTCTTCGGATGACAGAGTTGCTGTTGAGGGGAGAGAATACATTATAGATGTTTTGCTTGAGCGAGGCGTTCGGATCGATGCCAAATGCATTTGCCTTCAATGCAGCCTCTCATGATCATGAGCTATCAGTGGTCAGCGGGTTCGCGACCTGATTGGTAAATGTCGGCGGCACGGCAAATGAGACATTGAGCATGATCACGCCGGCGGCAGCTATCGTGATAAGAAATTTCTTCAACATAAGATAATGAACGGGGATAAATGATTGTTATGCAAGGAGGGATGAGAGGAGCGCGATAAACAGTCTGATGATGATGGCAAATCCCGTAAGGATACCGACACCGATAGCGATATTTTTTATCTTTCCCAGTGTCTTCTTTATATCTTCGCCGGTCACTGCACCGGTCACAAGCAGCAGTCCGTAGTAGATGATCATGATGACCGCCATACTGAGTCCGATATAAAATGCCCATTGCAGATATGGAGCGATCTTTATCCTCAGGCTATCGAGTGTATTGGCAAGCTTATACTTCGAGGCAAACGCTCCCTGATCGTCGTTGACGCTATCAAGCGCCGTGTCTTGAATCTTATATTCGACATTTGCCTGTCCGGCAATACTGTCGAGAATCTGTGTCGGCGTCGACCCTTTGTCTCCCCATGAATTGCTTGTCGTGGTCCCGGCAAACACTGCGCCGGAGAGGAGCATACTGCATGCAAGCAGTGATATGATTATTTTTTTCATGCAACGGTGAAGATGAGAAACATAGAATACAATGTATATATCTATACTATACTGCCAATGCAATCGATTGTCAAAAAAGAAAAAAGCCCGGACATGCCGGGCATTTATTGAGAAACAAACAGTGAGAGTTTTACGCAGCGACAGATTCACCGGCAGCACATATGTCTACTATGTGGATCTCAGAGTCAGTTACCTTAAGGAACATCTTCCCATCACATTCCTTAATGTAGTAGACATGTGTTGCACCATGCGGTCCTGCATCAACAGGCTCTATGAGTTCATGCAGTTTCCCGTCGTCCTCCCATGATGTGAGCAGTTCTTTTGCGTCCTCGCAATATCCTATACAGTCAGTAAGTTTTTCGATAACATGCAAATCTGCGTTTGATCCAAAGTTATCGAGTACGTCAGTGATAATTTTCCTTTTCATCGTTGTGAGTTTTGGTTCTCTGAATATATGCTCCGATGAAATGGAAAATCAAGACTAATGAAAAAACTTTTTCTGTGCATCGTCTGATATCTTTTTCCTGTCAAATGTCATGCTGCTGAACTCTCCAAATCATTTCATCAATATCTCTTCATCTTTGCCATCTACAAGATATCCGTTCGTATCATTCACTAAGTACGCAGTGGCTCATGCATTGTAACCGAACACCGGCACACCGCAACAGAGCGCTTCTGCAGTGCTGAGACCAAAGGACTCTTTTGCGATGTTGATCAGCCCGCTTGCGCGTGCGATCAGTTTCTTCTTTTCTTCGACATCATCAACACGTCACGTGAAGATGATGGACGGTCATGCGATAGACTGCGCATACGCCATATCCGGTCCGTCTCACGCGATGAGCAGCGGGAGTCATGTCTTATTGAAAAGCTGTATGATCTTGTCGATCTCTCTGACATACTTCACGACTCTTCCGACAAAGATATAATACGGCTGTACGTCGTCCGTATGCACTGATGCGTGGAAAGCCTCATCGAGAGGAGGGTACTTCACTGCTCATTCCAATCAATATAATTTCTTTGCAATCACTTCGGTATATTCACTATTAAAAAATACTTCATCATAACTTCTTTTCTTTTTATCCCGCGGACGAAGAAATTGTGCAGCGAGCTGATAGATCTGCTTGATGGGAAATGAAAGCTTCTGGAGATTTTCATGATAGTTCTCCCGTATATACTGCATCGGACAATGCAGGTAGAGAGTGGTTTTTGCGATGCGTGTGTCAATATTCTTTGCTGCAGCGAACGAGGAGATGATGATGTGATCGGGATGATATCTTTTTATTTTACGTGAAAGTCTTCGCGTTAAAAACGGAAACCAAAACATCAGATTTCTATAATCAAAAAGTGTGGAGAGCAGAAAAAGTTTTCTCGTGTTGCAGACGATGAACCGATTGTTCAGTCGGCGAGGGAGAGCAGTCTCGATGCGGTATGCGCGATCATCGACACGCCGTCGTGTGAGTTTGCTGTAGTACGAAAATATCACTCACTCATCATGTGTATCTTCATGGATGAGATGTCTAAGTACTGCCTCTGCTCATCACTCATGTGCGATCCAATCGTGGACGAAAGCCGTTTTTGCGGATATCATACCGGCGACAATATAGACTCATCATGCAATTGCAACAAAATTTATTTACGAAATATTTTTGTGCTATGCAAAATATGTTTTTATCCTGATGAAAGAGGGTAGGTGTGGAGCATATTTTATCCACATTCTTTTCACAAAAACACGGTCAGAATTCGAGCGACGTGGTAGTAAGTAAGCTTACGGGGTATATAAAAAGTGAAAAAATCTCTTGAAATCACGCAGGAGTTCTCTATCCTATGCAGTACTGCCTTGAGCAGAAACGTGGACCATTAACAGATAGATATATCATATTTTTAAAAGGCAACAAATCTATTAAGTGCTATATATGGATGCCTTGGGTAGAAAAGCCGAAGAAGGACGTGATTGGCTGCGAAATGCCTCGGTCAGGTGCCAGTAACCGTGATCAGCCGGGGATGTCCGAATGGGGAAACCTACTCTGTATAACAGAGTGTAAATACGGCAAGCGTGGGAAGTGAAATATCTCAGTACCACGAGGAAAAGAAATCGTAAGAGATTTCCTTAGTAGAGACGATCGAACGGGAATGAGCCTAAAATCCTCTCGTGCCAAGGTGCTAGCCGTTGCGAGAGAGATGGTTGTTGGGATGTACTTATCAGCCCTAGCAGGTTGATGCAAAGTTATAAAATATTATGTTAGCAGAAAACGTTGGGAAGCGTTACCATAGGGGGTTATAGTCCCGTAAGCGAAAACATAGTATCTTTGTGGTACACACCCGAGTAGCATGAGACACGTGAAATCTTGTGTGAATCCGCCCAGACCACTGGGTAAGGCTAAATACTTTTCTACACCGATAGTGCATAGTACCGTGAGGGAACGGTGAAAAGAACCCCAGGAAGGGGAGTGAAATAGAACCTGAAATATATAGCACACAATTGAGTGGGAGCTTGACTTCGGTCGAGTCACCACGTACCTATTGACGAATGGGTCAGCGAGTTAATGGTAGTAGCAAGGTTAAGGCAGTTATAGCCGGAGCCGGAGCGAAAGCGAGTCTGAATAGGGCGTTCAGTTGCTGCCATTAGACCCGAAGCGTTATGAGCTAGGCATGAGCAGGATGAAGGGTTGGGAAACCAACCTGGAGGTCCGAACCAGTTGGAGCTGCAAGTCCTTTGGATGACTTGTGCCTAGGAGTGAAAAGCTCATCGAATAACGTGATAGCTGGTTCTCTCCGAAATAACTTTAGGGTTAGCCTGTCATAATGATCTTACAGAGGTAGAGCTCTTGTAGGGCTAGGGGGATCGAGAGGTCTTACCAAACCCTGTTAAACTTCGAATGCTGTAAGGAAAATGATGGAGTTAGGCTGCGGGAGCTAAGTTTCGTGGCCAAAAGGGTAACAGCCCAGATTCCCAACTAAGGTCCCCAAATAATAGCTAAGTGGAAAAGGATGTGTTCCTGCTAAGACATCTAGGAGGTTTGCTCAGAAGCAGCAATCCTTTAAAGAAAGCGTAACAGCTCACTAGACAAGCGGGAATGCGCCGAAGATGTAACGGGGCTCAAGCTATTTACCGACGTTGGAAGCCTCTAGATTTATCTAGAGTGCGGTAGGAGAGTGTTCTATACGGGATGAAGCTGCTGCGTAAGCATGTGGTGGACTGTATAGAAGTAAAAATGCTGACATAAGTAACGACTATAAATGAAAATTTTATATGCCGAAAGCCTAAGGATTCCTACGCAATGTTCATCAGCGTAGGGTTAGGCGGGACCTAAGGCGAACCTGAAAGGGGAAGTCGATGGATAGCCGGTTAATATTCCGGCCCCTACTCCAGAGTGATGTAGTGACGCATTGGGACATGTACAAGCTCGATAAGGATTCGAGTTGTAGTAGTAAGGCAAATCTGGCGCAAGCCAGTACGCTCCGCGTAGGTAAATCCGCGCAGAGATAAAACGTCGAGCTATAACAAGACTGCCGTAAGGCAGGATTTGTATCGTTCTGGTGTCGAGAAAACCTACTAGCGCTAATCTGAAAGTAGCCCGTACTGATAACGGACACACGTGGGCAAGTAGAGTATACTAAGGCAATCGAGAAAACCGGTGATTAAGGAACTTGGCAAATTAACGGGTGTAACTTCGGGATAAACCCTGCCCCATAGCAATATGGGGCCGCAGTTAAAGTCGTGGGGGGGACTGTTTACCAAAAACACAGCTTCATGCTAACACGTAAGTGGATGTATATGAGGTGATGCCTGTCCAGTGCTAGAATGTTAAGATCGCTTGTGCAAGCTCGTGATTTAAGCACTAGTTAACGACGGCCGTAACTATGACGGTCCTAAGGTAGCGAAATTCCTTGTCGGGTAAGTTCCGACCCGCATGAATGGCATAACCATCTCCACACTGTCTTAATCTCGGACTCGGTGAAATTACAATCCTGGTAAAAATGCCAGGTAGTTACAGCTAGACGGAAAGACCCTGTGAAGCTTTACTGTAGCTAGGTATTGTAATGTGGCATAAACTGCTCAGCATAAGTGGGAGACTTTGAAGCCGGCCTTTGGGCTCGGTGGAGTCATCAATGAGATACCACTCAGTTTATGTAGCATTACTAACCCCACGAAGTGGGGGACAGTGCCTGGTGGACAGTTTACCTGGGGCGGGTGCCTCCTAAAAAGTAACGGAGGCGTGCAAAGGTTTGCTTAGTACGGATGGAAACCGTATGGAAAGTATATTCACACAAGCAAGCTTAACTGTCAGATTAACAGATCGAACAGATAGGAAACTAGGCGAAAGTGATCCGGATTTTCCACGTGGAAGGGAATCCGCTCAACGGATAAAAGCTACTCCGGGGATAACAGGCTAATGGAGTCCAAGAGTCCATATCGACGACTCCGTTTGGCACCTCGATGTCGACTCGTCGCATCCTGGGGCTGTAGAAGGTCCCAAGGGTTGGGCTGTTCGCCCATTAAAGCGGGACGCGAGTTGGGTTCAGAACGTCGTGAGACAGTTCGGCCCCTATCTACTGTAACCGTAGGCAATTTGAATGGCGTCGTTCCTAGTACGAGAGGACCGGAATGAACGAATCTCTGGTGAACCAGTTGTCCAACCATGGGCACCGCTGGGTAGCTACATTCGGTAAAGGTAACCGCTGAAAGCATCTAAGTGGGAAACTAGCCATAAGATTAGATTGCCCATCCACCAGCAATGGTGGAGTAAGATCTCCCATAGACTATGGGTTTGATAGGCACTATGTATAAGGACAGCAATGTTTTCAGCAGAGGTGTACTAATAGATCGAGGGGTTTGTTGTTCTTTTAAAAATATGATATATTTGTCTGCATATGGAGTACACGCTCTATCTACCAACGGTGGTATCGATGCATCAGATGGAAACACCTGTTCCCATTCCGAACACAGAAGTTAAGCATCTAGTGGTCAATGATACTGGGGCCAATGGCTCTGGGAAAGTAGATTGATGCCACCATTGGTAGGTAAGGCCTACCCACGACGTATGAGCGCTTGCTTATACATGAACATTAATAGCTGATAGAATAGCAAAGAGACTTAGTCAGGATAAACTTTTTATGAAGAGTTTGATCCTGGCTCAGGATGAACGCTAGCAGAACGCCTAACACATGCAAGTCGAACGGACTTCTTTGAATAGCAATATTTGATGAAGTTAGTGGCAAACGGGCGAGTAACACGTACTTAACCTGCCCTGGAGACGAGAACAACTACGGAGACGTAGCTAAATCTCGATACGCTCATAGAAATGAAAATACTATGAGGAAACTATTTATAGCTCTAGGAGGGGGGTGCGGCCTACCAGGTAGTTGGCGGGGTAATAGCCCACCAAGCCTATGACGGGTAGCCGGTCTGAGAGGATGTCCGGCCGCAATGGAACTGAGACACGGTCCATACCCCTACGGGGGGCAGCAGTGGGGAATATTGGTCAATGGGCGAAAGCCTGAACCAGCGATTCTGCGTGAAGGATGAAGCATTACGGTGTGTAAACTTCTTTTTTGGGGGAAGACGAATGACGGTACCCCACGAATAAGGGACGGCTAACTACGTGCCAGCAGCCGCGGTAATACGTAGGTCCCAAGCGTTATCCGGAATTACTGGGCGTAAAGAGTCTGTAGTTGGTCTCGCAAGTCTACTTTCAAATCCCTCAGCTTAACTGAGGACAGGGAGTGGATACTGCGAGTCTGGAAGTCTTCAGGGGTGAGTAGAATTTCCGGTGGAGAGGTGAAATTCGTTGATATCGGAAGGAATGCCAAAAGCGAAAGCAGCTCACTATGAATATCTTGACAATGAGAGACGAAAGCTTGGGTAGCAAACGGGATTAGATACCCCGGTAGTCCAAGCTGTAAACTATGCTCGCTAAGTGTCTGAGACCTTCGGGTCTGGGTACTGTAACCTAACGGGTTAAGCGAGTCGCCTGGGTAGTATAGTCGCAAGACCGAAACTCAAAGGAATAGGCGGGGGAACACACAAGCAGTGGATGATCTAGATTAATTGGATAATAAGCCAAGAACCTTACCTAAGTTTGACATGTATTTTGTCATCAGTGAAAGCTGGTTAGCGTAGCAATACGCGGGATACACAGGTGGTGCATGGTCGTCGTCAGCTCGTGCCGCAAGGTATCTAGTTAAGTCTAGAAACGAGCGCAACCCTCATCTCTAGTTACAGTGTCTAGAGAAACTGCCTGGGCAACCAGGAGGAAGGAGAGGATGACGTCAGATCCTCATGCCCCTTATGCTTAGGGCGTCATAGATCATACAATGGGGTGCACAATGAGAAGCTAAGCCGCGAGGTGGAGCCAAACTCCAAATCACCCCTCAGTTCGGATTGTAGTCTGCAACTCGACTACATGAAGTTGGAATTGCTAGTAATGGCAGATCAGCCATGCTGCCGTGAATATGTCCCTGTTCCTTGCACTCACCGCCCGTCATACCATGGGAGTTGAGGCTCTTTGAAGATCCGCTCTGCGGGTTGAAAAGGGAATTGATGACTGGGGTAAAGTCGTAACAAGGTATCCCTACGGGAACGTGGGGATGGACCACTATCCTAACAAGAGTATCCATCGTAGTAGATGGAATGAATAAACAATACCACACGAGTAGAATCATTTCTACTTCATTAAACTAATTCTGACTAGTCTCTTTGCTATACTATTCGCTAATGTTCATATATCCTCATAGGATTGTTGAAAAGACCCGCCTCAGCTGCGGGTTTTTTCTGTATACAAAAAACCCCTTCCGCAAAATCGGAAAGGGAGGTAATCAAGAAACGAATGCAAGTGCTGAGTTCAGATGGATGTTGTAGTTCACCAGCGATCCATGGAAAAGCTGATACTCTTCATGAGTTGCTGTTTCAGGATGAAAGGTAGCTATCCATTCTTTCAGCGAAAGATCCCGCTCGCAGATCTCATAGATGAAGACTATTGTATGGTAGTGTTTTCTGTCTACAGTATAGACGTCTTTCTCCTTTTTGATCCACTTCTGTACCTCGAGGATAACATGATCGACATGATCTTTATATCTGTTATTCCCATCTGCCACCTCCTGCACCCAAGGTATATAAAGTGCCAGTTCGCGTTGGGTATCTGATGGCTTTGGTATGCAGTAGTTCTTTTCTGTTCGCATAATGTATCTTTTTGTATGGTGAGTTTTTATATTGCGGAAATACCTTATAAGAATTGTAATAAAGTGCTGAAAGTATGCAAGCGGAGCCTCATTGGGGTAACATATCGAGTGACCATCGTACATCCTCATATATGCTTGAGAAATAGGTATTGAACTGTATAATTTCACTCTAAAACGTTTGCTATGAAAAAAATCTGTGGAATAGTATGTATACTATTCGGTATCGGTATCTTTAGTAGTCCCTTCTTCGCCCCATACTTTATTGAAGGTAAAGTTGGACAGTTACTGCCTATCATGATGATTCCTCTAGGAGTAGGAACGTTGCTCATCGTCTATGGATTCAGTCGATTCGCTCCTGAAGAAAAGCTTTCGAAGCTCTAAAGAAAATTATCGTATCAGGATGACTTTGCGTATATGCAAAGTCATTTTTTACTTCTCTAAATATAACCTATCTGACTTATACAAAAAATAACTTATCACAAAATATCCAATAATAATAGTGAGTAGTGTCACATAGGGATTATTCACGCTCATAAATGAGTTATACGCCCGATGCAGTCCCATACCGATGAGAAAAGCGATGATGTACCATCATCTGTTTCATCCGCTTTTCATACTGATGATATATCCCATGGTACCGGTGAAAATGATGTGCATGATGACAGTGGTGAGATTTCTCCCTATTGCTAAGCCAATATTCGGATCGTAAAAAAGATAAATGATATTTTCAATAAGTGCGAAACCGATTGCAGATAATATCGCGAAGAGCAGCAGGTCTTTTGTACTGACTTTATAGTGTGCGAAGAAACTCTGTCCGACACTGAGTTTGAGAAACTCCTCAGCACCTGCGATACAAAGGAAGTAGAGGATGATGCCGACGGGAAGCGCGATAAATCCGATCGCGATGCCGATGGCAAGGGTGATGAATGCAATCGCTCGTACAAAGAGTTTCTGCTCAAACGAGACTTTTTTTCAGAACGCAGTGAGCAGCAGTCCGATCACTCCGATGTAGCTGACGAGCAGGATGATATTTTGCCGAGTCAGGGACGATGCACTAAAGGCATCGATATTGGTGTATTCAAGTAATACCGGGTATATGAGCATCGCTCAGCTGCTGACGGCGCCCATCACCAAAACAAGCATGAAGATAAGCCATTTTTTCTGCTTTCGATGAAAGATATTCTGGAACAGCCGGAGCCGGAAATTGAGAGCGAGAAGGTTTATAAGAAAGACGATGATATAGTGTCCGATCATAGTATATGTATGATTTGTGAGTTGTAAGTTACTGTTATATGTATATATTGTGCGGTAGTTTACAAGCTAACTCACGAACGTGGAGATAAAGATCTATACCGATGGCAGCAGTTTAGGGAATCCGTGACAGTGATGACGGTGAGTAATCATTATGGTCGACGGGAAAAAGAAAGCACTTTCCGGAGGAGAACCACTGACGACCAACAACAGGATGGAATTGCTGGCAGTCATCGAGGCGCTCAAGTATCTGCTCATGAAAAATGCACCGAAAGACAATGTGCATTTTTATGTCGACAGCAAATACGTGCAGGAGGGAGTCGTGAGGCTCAAGTGATGGATCCAGAGGGGATGGAGACTCGCGAACAAGAAGCCTGTTGCTAACAGGGATCTCCGGGAGGAGATGCATAAGGTTTTACCTTCGTTCACATTGCACCGGCACCGGGTGAAGTGACATGCGAACGATGAGATCAATAATAAGGTGGATAGGTTAGCACGCAGTGCCGCTGCGAAGCAGCCGATAGTGAAAGTACCTGTGAAGGAGAAACATGTGATTGATGAGGTTCGCGGGCAGATGTGACTTTTTGGATAGGGGTTGTTATTGGATAATAAATACGTAGATTGATACTATGTGATTATGGATTGCAGCCACATTTGGCGTTATGATTCTTTTAGTTATTATTATTCTCATCATGATGAAAAATAACAGATTCACGCTTCTTAAATTTTACACGACTATCGTATCGCTTGTAGGAGTGATCGGATTAACAGTAGGTTATGGCGTCGCTATCTTCAATGGTATCCAGCATGCTGTTATCTCTGATGAAGAATACATGAACGGAAGAGGTATGAGATACCAGTTTGATACCTGCTCACAGCCTAAGTATGCAGCAGTTGCACCAGCAGAAGGGGAGCAGCCTGCAGCACCTACAGCAGAAGAGATCGCAGCGTGTGAGGACAAGACCAGAACAAGTATGCTGGCAGAAAGAAACTACAACACAAAACAGACAGTGATCGGAGGTATCACCTGGGGAACATTGGCATTGATCATGTTTGCTATCCACTATCCTATGCTTATCAAGAAGAGCAGAGAGGAAGATAACGACTAAGACATCAGTCATGTATGCAATACTAAAAATCTGTCACGAAAGTTGACAGATTTTTTATTAAATGTATAATATTATTATCATTTAGTGCATAAACAGTTTCTCATGAAAGCAGTCTTCATGATCTACGGATCACTCTTTGTTCTTGGAGTAGTTGGTATCGGTGCAGTAATGCGGGGATAGATACGCATATCTCTCGATCTCAGGAGATTTCTATTAGAATATACGCGATGCTATTCTACTATTTTACGGTCAAACATCGCTTCTTTGGTAATACTGACCGCATTCTACTCATCGCCGGCACCCTCACGGAGATCAGAAATTGCAGGTGTTACGTATAGAGGTGTGCACAAAAAACGTATAATCCTGAACCTCACACCTGTCAGGATCGCGCTCGTTTTCAAGTTTGGCAAAAAGCACATATGTCTGTTCCTGCTTAAAAATGTTTCCATACATATAGACATATGTTCCAGTATCCCAAATCGCATAAGACTGGTTATTTTTCGGATCAAGAGGAAGTGAATTCATCAAACCTGTCAATTCAGTAAACCATGAAGATCAGTAGTAGCTTGATGCATATGTGTTTCACGTTGCTCCGTTTGCCTTAGGGTATTTACCGCTATCAAGCTTATACAATGATATGGCGTTAGTGAGCTGTGTGATATCAGCTTTACGCTTTGTGTCCCTTGCTCTTCCCTGCACATCCTGCAATCTCGGCACTAATGCAGCAGCAAGAATACCTATGATGACGATCACAATAAGCATTTCTATAAGCGTGAAAGCCTTCTTCATGGAAAATATAAATGAGACAGTTAAACTCTCTGACAGGAAAGAGAAAGCTTACATGGAAAGCCTTTTCTCTCCTAAAGTATATGTATGGCTATTTTTTCTTCACCTTCGGTCTTTCGGTGATGATCTTATCGATGATCCCGTATGCAAGCGCTTCTTCAGCAGTCATTCGATAGTCTCTGTCGGTATCTTTGATGATCCTTTCCAGAGGCTGGTTGGTGTGTTTTACGATCACCTGGTTCATTCTTTCTTTTGTCTTCAGCATCTGCTTTGCAAAGATCTCTATCTCAGTTGCTTGTCATCCGATGCCTCACTGTACGAGGGGCTGGTGGATAAGCACCTCTCCGCTTGGAAGGATAGATCTCTTCCCTTTGGTTCATGCCATAAGCAGGATACTTCCCATACTTGCCGCCATACCAACACAGACGGTTTGTATATCACAGGTTACGAACTGCATGGTGTCATAGATGGCCATACCTGCAGTGATGCTTCCGCCGGGTGAATTGATATACATGATGATATCTTTATCGGGGTCTTTCTTTTCGAGGTAGAGGAGCTGTGCTATCACTGTTGATGAAAGCGGATCGCTGATGGGCTCACTGACAAATATGATCCTGTCTTCAAGCAGGCGTGAATAAATATCATATACTCTTTCTCACTGGGGAGTCTTATCGATTACGGTAGGTATGAGGGTCATACGTCATAGAAAAAAGCTAAATATGCCACACTTATAGTAAAAATAACTTGCAATTACAAGGCTGATTAACCATATAGTGCGTATTTGTCTCTCCTTTTTTGCATATGAAAAAGAAATCGTTTACGATCCTTGAAATGGTCATATCACTGATGATTTTCTGATTACTCTTTTCTGCTGTCATGACGATCTATACAAGGATGATCAACGTGAAGAAGGAGTTCGATGCAAGAAATTATCTGCTCAACACCACGTATACGATCCTGGAAAGGATGAATATCATGCTGAAAGATTACACGATTGACTATGAAGAATACTTCAACAGAAGGATGGTCGGCTGTCAGACGGCGGTTCCTTCAGCTGCAGATCCTGATTTCGTGTGGACGTGGTCAGTAGGTACGACATGATACTGTGCGGTATGGGACGGCTATGGAAACAGTTCATCCATCACGACACCATGAGTCGATACGACCTGGCATGTGCTGTACGGCTGCTCGAGCACGGTAGCGTATGATGACAATACAACACTTTCGTATGTGTATCCATACTACGGAGCAATGACAACCGGTCAATGCCTCTATGGATCATACCAATCATTTGGACAGTACAGGAGACAGTTCATCGATGTGATGGAAAATGCCGATGAGACACCGTCGCCTATCGGTGATGACGATGACACGGACAGCGGTGCGTGACCTGAAGCGATAGAAGACAATGAAAATGTGCCGGAGCTGTATCTTATTTCAAAAGACAAGAAGTCTAGACTGTTTTTCAGAAGAAAAATGATCAGCCAAAGTGATGCCAACAATAACGGTACGATCGAGCCGTATGAAAGGCTCTATGTGCTGCAGATGCTGCAGCTGAGAGGATTCGACGCAGGGACAAAGCACTCGTTTAATCCTGCCGATCCGGCCAATCTGTATATGTACGACGGTCAGGTGGATACATGGGCATGTGACTATGAGAAATGATTTCTCTGTAACGGAGCTGACGTGAATACGACACTGTATAGCTGATATAAGCTGCCGGCAAATGAGGAAGACGGCCGGGTAAATCTCTTCGGCGGAGATGTCACGATAAGTGATTGGAGACTACAGATCTTTCCGGTGAAAGATCCTGTATACGCATGGGCAGAAGATGAAGGCCAGGTGAATCCATACGTAAGGGTGATTCTCACCACGCACTTATATGCGCCAGCACGATCATCAAGAATCAACATCAAAGCTATGGACGCTATCACATACGACCTGCAAACGATGTTCAACATCAAATCAAACTATTAATCATTATTTCTGAAACTTATTCTTGATCGTTTCACCAACGATCTTTCCTACGGAAAACCCATAATGTTCCCATCTGAGGATGGCATACTTATGCGTGGTTGTAACGCTGCCTGTGGTAGTAAGATCACGGCCATCACTATATTTCTGACACTCTTCAGCACTCAGCTGCAGGGTGTTTTTTGTTGCCAGATGTCAGAGGAGTGCTCCAAGACCGTGCAGCGGGTGGAGTTCGGTGTCATTATGTCGTTTGTAAATCGGTACACCGGTCTTCTCAACATACACGAGCGGATGGAGCTGCTTATATGCAGGTGACAGAAGATAGACTTGCTTGTTCGTTGACGCGAAGTAATGCTGCGTCGGATCGACGACGATACCATACTCGTCGAGCAGGAGGGCGGCCATCTCTTTCTGCAGCTTCTCTGATATGTCTAAGCTGCTTTTTTTCAGCGTTCATCTATCCTTCAATGTGCTGCCGTCGAGTGTACCGATCTTGCGGATTTTTGCGATGAAAAATCCTCCCGTATGCTGACGGTGCGGCCGGAAGCGTGCTGTTTTGGCAGCGTCACTGTCGCTGAGGAGAGGCTCTTGCTCCCGAGCTGTCAGTCCGCTTGATTTGCCTTCGATCATAACCGGCTCCAGTTCGATGATGTCCGGATATGCTTCAAGTGCCTTGGCGATGACTCATTCATTTTCCCGTGGATTGAGTGTGCATGTCGCATAGACGATCTCTCCTCATGGCTTACACGATTTGATCGCTGAGACAAGAAGTGAGTACTGTAGTCTTGCTATCTTATGGACATTCTCTTCTCTCCGCCGCTTGGTGGATGCGTCAGATTTGAATCATGTTCATTCTCACGAACACGGCGCATCGACAAGGATCTTATCAAAAAAGTCAGGAAGCAGATTGCCGAACTGTGCGCCGTCCAATTGCATGACGGCGGTATTGTAACATCATGTCCTGTTGAGGTTGCTCTGCAGCGCGATGATCCTTGATCCGCTGACTTCATTGCTGACGACAAGTCATGGATTGTGCGCGTCAAGTTTCAGCAACCTATCTGCTATCTGAGCTGATTTTCCTCATGGCGCCGCGCACATATCGAGCACGATATCACCTGCGTGCAGATCGAGCGAATGTGCAGCAAGTGATGCAGCGACCTCTTGGATATAGAAAAATCATGCGGTATGAAGCCGGTGCTTTCCCAGTGCAAGTGACTCATCGATCCTGCTGATGTACCGGCTGTCATTTTTTTTGATAAACGGCGGAGGCGTCAGGTGCCGGTCGAGACCCTTAGCATATCTTGTAAATGCATCACTGCTGATCTTATGTTCGATGATCTTGATGCTTCTGGGGAGCAGCTCATGATAACATGCAAAAAATGCCTCGCGTTCAGACGCGTCAGGCAGGAGCTTCTCGATGAGCTGTACATAGTTGTCATGCATAGTGAGAGTATAGAAATGAGGCTTCTGAAAGCAATAAAAACAGTTGACGGCGGACAAGAAATACATAGAACAAGCTGCAACGTATTTATTCTATCACGGAGAAACGATGAAGAAGATCGCGAACAGTTTTCGTTACGCATGCAATGGACTTATAAAAGCGTACAAGATCGAATGAAACTTACAGCTTGCACTCGTGATATCACTTGCGGTGATTGTCCTGGGAGTGGTCTTTGATATATCTCATAGTGACCGGCTTATCATCCTTCTTGGTATCGGGTGAATCCACTCATTTGAGATGGTCAATACGGCGATAGAAAAGCTCTGTGATCGTGTACATCCAAGTTATCATGAATCGATCGGTACCGTGAAAGATATTGCTGCAGGCGCATCACTGATGTTCATCATCATCAGTCTCTGCATTGGGATTGCAGTCTTCAGTCGTTATATCCGGTAAAAACCGGCACATGCAGATTTTCTTTATGGAAAAACCAAAGTAAATACATATAATCTCTTATATCTGACTTTACGAAATCTTTTTCTCTTTATGGCAAGCTGCAAAGACTACGCACTCAAATATATCAACCGTTATCCGAAAACTGAGGAGGAGCTCAGGGTGAAGCTTTTGACGAAGCATTATCCTGAAGACGAGATTGACGATACGATAGCGCGGCTCAAGAAGATGAACCGAGTCAATGATGAGCAGTTCGCGCGTCTCTATTTTCAGTCGGAATCGGTCAAGAAAGGGAAGCCTCCATATCTCGTGAAGCAAAAATTGATTCAAAAATGAGTCGATAAAGCGATCATCGGAAAAATATTCACCCAGCTGGAAGATGAGATCGATGAGGGGATTATCCTTCGCATTCAGAAGGAGGTGGAGAAATTGAAGAAAAAAGGGCTTGATGGCTTTGATATCGTGACAAAAATCTCACAAAAAGGATATAGGATGGGTGACATCAAGCGCGCACTCAAATCAAGGGAGGAGTAGTCCTCCTTTTTGTATACTATGATTATTTTCTGATATATGTCTAGCAAAAAAGTATGTCACGAACCCATGCAGGGAGTAAAATTTGTGTAATTGTGAAAGGGTGGCTATCATTAAATCTGTAATCTTTATATTCTGAGTTACATCAGATGGCAGATAATGCACTAAACACAAACCAAAATTCAGCAGGCGAACAGCCAGCAAATACGCCGGACAATGCGGACGTTCGTATGGATTTGGACGACCTTACCACCATGATCCCGCAAGGAGGATCTACTTCAAGTCTCCTCGCAGCAGCAGACGCGACAAAGCAGAAGGCAGAAGGGAAACCAGAAGAGCCTGCAAGAGCAGAGCTCGACCTTTCATGACTCGATGCGACAGTGCAGACCTATGCGAGCGAGAAGGAGAAGGAAAAGAAAATCGACTTTTCGGTGAAGAAGGGGGTGAACGCGAAAGAGGTCGCTATGCAAAATGCGATTTTCGAGAGAACATTTTTCAAGAAGATGACGAAGCTTGTGACACTGACACTAGTATTTCTTGTCATTGCCGTGATAGGATATATTTTCCAGCAGTATATTCGCCACGTACAGGGGAAGAGCGTCTCATCGATGGTAGATTTCTATATGCCGACCATCCACAAGACGTTCATCAGCCTTAACTGACTTATCGGACAGAGTCCTGATGCGTATGGTATCGATAGTCTCACTACACCTATAGCACAACAAACACTCAATACGATCATCGCAGATGACTCGCTCAACTATATCATCAAAAAAGAAGCGCTGACAAATGCAGTGGATCAGCTTGCGAGAAGTACTGTTACGCAGTATACCAAGCTTGATGAGATTAAGCAGGATATCGGTAGCTACGGATTCTTTCCGAAAGACGTCCAGGTATTTGCTGAGTCAACGTTTATTGATAACTCACTCCAGAAATCGCTTATTGCAGTAGAAGCTATCAGATTCTCTACAGCACTGACATTCTTCAGCAATCTTGATACATTTCTGCAGCAGTTCAGCAGTTTTGTATCTGTAAGTCCGACGCAAGCCCGCGAAATTATGAATGCGTATAAGGAAAGAGGTGAGAAGGATATCCAAAATTATCTTACGACATGTTATTTCAATCCATACGTTAATGCAGACAGCTGCAGCATGCCGCAGGGTAATGATTTCAACAACTACTATACGTATGTTGATACCAAGGCAGCAATTGATAAGAGACTGTTTCCAATCCTTATGAACTATCTTGATTCAAAATTGGAAGACAGTGATTTCCCAAGTCTGGAGATAAGCATCAAGAGCTTTGATCCGCTGCAGAACAATATATCGTTCGGGATTGATCTCAATACCTTCCAGGATGATGAGATCCAGCTCCTCAATAACGGAATCCTCAATCCGCATATCTACCTTGCAACCAAGATCATCAACCTCCTGAGAGAAAGCAAATTCGTAGTGGCGGAATCTATCAACATCAAGACACTGAAAGTGAATAAAAAGAAACTGAGAATAGGAAGCCAGGAATATATCATTAGCAATTCTTCATACGACTTTACACTTCCATTGCAGAAGAACGCAGAAAGAGAAATCTACGATTATGATCAGAAACAGTAATAATCTTTATACCATCTTACTCACACTACCATGAATATCATCGGTACAACCACTACAGCAGGCGCAGAAAAGAAGAAATTCTCTTTTCTTCTGCAGAAGACAACTGTGCTGAAGATCACAAAGCTCGCTACTGTAGCAGCGTTTCTTCTTGCAGCCACCTTTGCTGTGCTTTCAGCAAAAGACTATATGGCGCTCAATGCAAAGAGCCAGAATCTGACGGCGCTTACGAACTACGATCTGCAGGCACTCAATGCAAGTACGCTGACAAGAGACGCGATTCAGGGTGCAACAGATCTCAAAGACATCATCGTGATCCATCAGGAAGCACTCGCAGAGAAAGATGTATCGGTGCAGTATTTTGATAAGCTGCAGAGACCGTATACGTATTTCTTCCAGTATATCCTGTTCCCGTCTATGAACATATGGAAGGACAGATACAGCGATGATATCGATACGAGTATCGTAGGGCAGTCATATCTCCAGAAGAACCCATACATCGATAACAACCTTATCGCAAACCGGACGGACTTCTTCAGAGATATCGGTAGAAACACTCAGTATAATGAGATCAATGATATCAGCATCGGAACACTTGAGGAAAACGAGAACGGATCATTTACTCTTCCGATCGATGTGTCATTTTCATCAAGCAATAAACGTTCATTCCTCATGCTCGTAGATAAGCTTTCGATCACATCAAACAGAGGTAATATCTCACTGATCAATGAGTTTCTCTACAGCCTTCGGGAAGAGCTTAAGAAAGAGCATGCAGATGCGCTTTCAGGAAACGTCAATATAGATCAGGAAATCGGTAAATGACTCTATCAGTGGCTCTATGCATCAAACAATTCTGACAACGCCAAGTTTGTTACGGAAGCGGTCGTTGACAGAGCGTCACTGCAGACAGTAGGATGTGCAACTGATAGCAATCAGGCATTCTGTTACTTTAAGTTCAGAGAAAAGTTCAGATCTATCCCATTGCTTGCGTATACGCTTGGTTTCCCAAGCAACAACAATGCGGGACAGCTCAGATCATTTCTGCAGTATCTCCCTCCGGTGATCAATGTAAAGCAGTTCTCATTTGAGAAGCAGGCAGGAACTCTCAATACTGCTGATCAGTATAAGGGAACCATCCAGATCGATGTGTTCGGAAGAGCTATTGCTCAGACTGAGCTCGATGAGATCGCAGCAATCCTCGGAAAGCAGTGTTTTGTCAGTGACAAGCCAATGAGTCCGGAAAGTGCTATCCAGTACCTTCAGGAAAACACCAAACAGTTCGGTAGTATCGCTACGCTCAGTAACGAAAAGAGTAAAGACCTTACTGACATGTCGCTGCTGTTCACGAATATCCAAGAAGACTACGCTACGCTTCCAAGATACAAGCAGGCGGTGAAACTCTTCGAACTCTATAGAATGCTTGACGATGCAGGTCTCTGCGGCGTAAAACAGTAATTTATCATGTTCTTATCATAACGCAATCATCAATGGCTGATACATCACTTTTTAGAAAGACTCTCCAAGAATCGATCATACAGGCGGACACGATCAAACTGTTCGACAATCTTTTGACGATCGCTGTTGAGGAAGATGCATCGGATATCCATATCGAGCCATTTGAAAACTTTGGAAGAATCAGGCTCAGAGTGGACGGTTTGCTATTTGAACTCATCCAGTATCCGAAAAATATTCATGAAAGTATCATAGCGAAGTTCAAGATCGAATCCGGTCAGATGCGTCCCGATGAAAAACGTGTGCCGCAGGATGCCCGTGTATCAACGATCACCCTTACGAATAAAGAAATTGACCTGCGTGCCTCAACACTCCCTACCGTTTGGTGAGAAAAGCTTGTGATGCGTATTGTGGATAAATCGAAAAAGACACAAAAACTTGAAGGTCTTGGTATCGAAGGCACCAACAACGAACTCATCATGCGTCAGCTTGACTTCCCAAACGGAATTATCCTCAATACCGGACCGACAGGTTCGGGTAAGACGGCAACACTGTATGCGGCGCTTGATCACATCAACACGATCGATGTGAACATCATCACGTATGAAGATCCGGTGGAAAACAAGATGGATGGTCTGTCACAGTCACAAGTAAGATCCGATATCGGATATACGTTTGCCCAGGGTCTGAGAGCAGCACTGCGTCAGGACCCAGATATCATCATGGTGTGAGAGATTCGTGATAAGGAGACGATTGAAATGGCAATGGAGGCAGCAATGACCTGACATCTGGTATTTTCTACGATCCATACGAATTCAGCAGCAGAAACTATTACCCGTGTACTCAATCTTTGAGCGAAGCCATATATGCTTGCAGGTACCTTTAACTTCGTGATGGCACAGCGTCTCTCGAGAAAGGTATGTACAAACTGCGCACAGGAAACAGATATGAAGGCTGATAAGCAATACCTTCGGGCAAGAGAGGAGGTAGGACGTATTCCAAAGGAAACACTCGTATCAGAAATGAAGAAAAGAGAGATAGATGATGCGATGCGGCACCGCTTTCTTGAAGGAAAGCTGCTCATCGGATCAGGAAAGGATCCGAAGACAGGACAGGTATGTGCTATCTGCGGAGGATCATGATATAAGTGACGTATTGGTATCTTTGAGGTGATGGAATACAATGATGATATCAAGAACCTATTGTTACAGGGAAAGACGGCATTTGAAATAGAGAAGTTTGCATTGGATAAGGGGATGTCGAGTTTGGAAAGAGATGGTATCTATAAGATCATCAAGGGAAAGATCACTCTCGATGAACTCTACAGATTGGTGAAGCATAAATAACGTATCAAACGAATAAAAACATATATTTAATTATCTGACTACATTGCAATGGCTGATATCAGCGCAGACAAACCAAGTATGCTCGAGGAGCTTATGCTCAAATTCAATCGTGCGACCGTGGCGAACAAAACGGTATTTTTCAGACTGCTCTCCGTATCACAGAAAGCATGACTCGGTTTGAAAGAGGCGCTCAACTCGATCCTTCACTCAGAAAGAAACTATGGTATGAAGATCATCATCCAGGGTCTTGAAAGCCAGATCAATGAAGGTACCAGTCTTGCAAAGTCTATGGAAAGATATAACTACTTCTTCGGTAACGATGAGATCGAGCTTGTGAGAGCATCTGAGTCTATCGGTAACATGCCGGAGATCCTTCTCAATATCGCGCAGGAATTGGAAAACTACCAGAAGACAAGAAATAAGATCAAGAGTGCGATGATGTACCCGATGATCCTTATGGCATTTGCAGTCATTGCGGTTGCGGTGCTGCTCGTAAAGGTTATCCCGTCTATCGTTTCGCTCTTTCCCAATCCGGATCTGCTTCCGCAGGTAACAAAAGTGGTACTCGCAGCATCAGACTTCATGCAGGCATCATGGCGGTGGATCGGTATGATCATCGTCGGAGGTATCATAGCGTACAAGTTTTCATACAAGAACCTGCTGCTCTTTAAGATCTTTGTCGACGATATCGTTCTCAAGATCCCTGCAGCAAAAGATGCAATCAAGACGTTCTATCTGTATAGATTCTCAAAGCTTCTTGGTGACTTCTACAGAGCATGAGTGAGCCCTACGGTCGCTCTTGAGCAGATCGCAGCGATCATGTCAAATTACCACTATAAGAAAAAAGTACTCGACATCAGAAGAGACTTGGAAGCCGGTTTCGGATTCTCTGACTCGATGGAAGGTTCGACGCTTTTTGATCCGATTCTCGTACAGATCGTACTCGTTGGTGAGCGTACCGGTAATATCGATACCGTACTGGAAAAGATGGCAGAGTTTTACAACGACCTGCTTGATACAAAGATCAAAACACTGATGGCTCTCGTAGAACCAATACTGCTTGCAGGTGTTGCAGTCGTGATTGGAGTGATCGTAGCATCGATCTTCCTTCCGATGGCTGACATGGTGAATACTATTGGTGCATCAGGATAATACCAAAGTTAAAAGTTCGTAAAGTTCATAAAGTATACAAGCATACCCATGAACCTTATAAACCTTTGACCTTTAACTTTATAAACTTGAAGTATGCTACGCAGAGTAGTGAGCAACCCGTTATTCTATATCGTTCTCCTGGGTGGGTGCATTGCACTCATCCTTTCTGCGCGTTCGGTAAACGGCGGATCACGGATGTGAGTGCGGACATCACAAAAGCAGACTGCACCAACGATCTATCAGAGGAAATCAGCGATTGACGATTCCGTGATCGGTGTGACAATGCTGCACCTTGAACTCACACAAACGAGCGCCGCGACAAATATCTCGTTTGTACAGGCGGTTGATGTGCTGGAAAAATCAGATGCAGTGCTCGCAAACAATGTTGTCACATACCTGCAGAACGCATCCAATAAAAAGGCAGCGTACATGACCTATACAAAAAACCTCGACAAGACAGTAAGCGAATGACAGCTTGTACTCAATAATCTGCAGATGGACCGCGACAGTGCATCTCAGGAATACCAGCAGTGTGCATCAGACAAGACAGCGGCGGACAACCAGTTCTTTCAGTGACTCAGCGATACCGATGGCGGTATGATGCAGGCAGGGTATGACGATGCGCTCAAAGCAGGAACATGCGAAACGACAACAAGAATTAAGGCGAATGCATATCAGGCGGTTATCACGAGAGTGCAAAACTATAACACAGCACTTTCACAGATGCAGAATCTCTTGACTACAAATGAAGAGATCATCATCGCCAACGTTGACCTTTTCAGGGATGACTATCTCGAAAGACTTGTCGAAATCAGAGACCAGCTTGGTGTGTATACCAAGACATCAGCGCTGGATTAATACGGAGAAAACCTCGCTATTTCATTATATTATCACTCGCTTTCCACGGCAGTGGTTTTTTTTATTGCTCACAGCAGAGCGGTTTATCTGCAAAAATGCTTGCAATCAGAGCCGACTTTGCTATAGTTGCCGAACAGTGCTGTAGCATGCGGGCATGATGTAATTGGTGTAGCATGGCAGAATTCAGCTCTGCCTGTACGGGTTCAAGTCCCGTTGCTCGCTGATTAGACAACAGCTGTCTTTACTTCGCATTTCACACTCTATGCGTATTATTGGAGGTCTGCTTCTGGCAGGCATCGGAATAGCAATCATCGTCGGTGCGGCTTCGCTCGCAAAGATGCTTGGGAGGCGAGAGTGGGCAGAACGTCACCTGGGTGGCACGATGCAATGATACATCATCATTGGATTTGTTGTCATCATACTCGGAGTGATGAGTATGTTCTGAGGATCATTTGTGAAACCGGATCCGACAGGCTTACAATTGCAGCCGTAACGTATTATGGGCAGGTGGCAGAGCGGTCAATTGCAAGGGACTGTAAATCCCTCGACGAAAGTCTACGAAGGTTCGAATCCTTCCCTGCCCAGATTATTAACTTACCACTATCAATGGAGGCGGCGAAAGACTCATTCGATGAAGAAGCGTGTAAAAGAGAAATTGCGCAATTGCGTATCAACTTATCTATTGAAAAAGGCAGTGCGTGGGAACACCTTAAGTATTCACAGGAACAAGCTCATCTTTTCTGACCTCAGTGATCAATAAGATCGCGTCAGGAGGAAAAAGTGATTACCGCAAGGATGCAGGAAATGAACGCAAGAATAAAAGAACTGCAGGAAATACTTCTGAAAGAAACAGAAAAGAAACAAGCACAAGAAAACACAAAGCCCATATCTATGGGCCCTTAGCTCATTTGGCTAGAGCGCCTCGTTTGCACCGAGGAGGTGAGGGGTTCGACTCCCCTAGGGTCCAATTATTTAGAACATTTGTTCCATTATTGGATTGAAATACTAGTTACAAAGCGGCCTGATTGCGTAAAGCGTTCAGGCTTTTTTGAACATCAAAAAATAATTTTTGCGTAGAAGTAAACAACTGCATATGCAATTAAGAAAATGGCAGCAGCTGAACTCTCTAGGTAGTACCTAGATGGGGGATTTTGGGATAGTGGAAAATAGTGGACCCAAAAGGAGTTGAATCTATAATTGGCTTCTTGATGGATCTTGAAAAACCAAGGAGATTAGATAGACATAAAGATATGACAAAAGAGCCTCGTAATTCGCCATGTCCATGTGGTAGTTGAAAGCTATATAAAAAATGCTACGCTGTTGATCCATTTAGAGGTAATACATGTGTAAGATTTTTGAAAGATCATGTAAAGAAGAATGTTGAGGAAATTCAAGAGTTTTTTGATTCTGCTACAAATGAGGTAAGTAACGCATGTATGACGCTACGAGAAAATTCATATCCTACGTTGAGAATAGAATGTATTGTTATATTTTCATATCTAGAAGTCTTAGCAAAGCTTCGATCAGTCTTTGTTGATTATAGAATTGAGTGAAATAAGCCCTGACAAAAGGAGATGGTTGTAAAGCGATTTGATGATTTTGTTGCTATTCCATGAAATAAGTGACGATTAGAGTGTGTTAATGCACACGATCTAACATGAGGACTACTTTATAAACTAAGGTCTAAATTGGTACATCACTTTGCTATACCCAATGTTCAGGAGGGCAATAAAGATGTATTTATAAACAGTAATTCCACTGACGATAGAGCGGTATTTCTGAAAAAACAATGGAGGATCCAAAAAAAAAGAAAACTTATTATACTAAGTTCTCAGGATATATATCATTTTGTTGTAGACTGAGCTTTGATTATGTTAGATAAGATCAATGAACATAATGCTAAGGCAGATGATAGATATTATCTAGAATGAATACAACGTTTGGCTAATGAATTGTCAAAAAACGGAGCTAAGATAATAACCGTTTTATAAATAATCCTTAATTGATGGTGTCTATAAAGAAGTTTTATTGATTACTGCCATATGCATTCACTTTAGCTATAGGATGACTGCTTTTTCAATTGTCGTACTTTCTTCCTAACCCGTTTCAGGATCTTTTTGTCAATCTGTCTGCATCTTTTTTGGCAGTAGTAATGCTATATATATGATACGAGTTAGTTACTCAATACAGCAATAGAAAACTTAATAAAGAAATTTATGACTATGCGAAGTTCAAAATCGATAATGAACTGCTGTCAATTTTAAGACAGCTGATTAAGTTAATTTACCCTTTAGATAGCTTTACAAATTCTCTTGCATGAATAACCAATATACTAAATCTTGAGAAGTGAGAGTTATATGCGATTATAAAAGACACAGAATATCTAGGATTCCAAGTCTTCAAGGAGTGGGAGCTGTCAGAAAAGAAATTAGAGACTATTTTAGAAAGTAACTTTATTCTTTGAAAACTTTCTAACACTCATATTATTGCGATTATATCAATACTTAAGAATTTAAGAGCATTGGCAGATCTCCAAAAGAATAAAAGCGACATCTATATAAAAACATGAAGGAAAGATAGAACATATAAAATGTATAAAGGAACAAGAGGTGAATTTTTAGAAAGACATTTACTTTGTAAGATCGTAGATGACGAGAAGATAAAGATCGTCGACTTCTGAGACATCGACCAAACTTATGTAAAGTTTTGTTTAGAAGTTTTTAAGGTTGCTGAAGATAATCATAAAGTATATGCTGACCATATCCACGACCTATTAATTTCAATCAATAAGCGGCTGAATTTTACATGAAAAGAATTTGTGATTGATGTCCGTCAATTCAGGCTCATAACTAATAGATTCTTAAATCCACCAACCTATTAAATAACCTTGAATATCGCTTAAAAATGATTACAAGGCAGATGCGCAACCAGGCGGCTTATTGACAAAGTTATTTCAGGATAGATAGAATGTTCGTTCTATTTGGAAACCCTAGGGTCCAAAAAATCACAAGCTTACGCGGTTTGTGTTTTTTTATTGATTGAAAATGGCTTCATTAAGCTATTTTTGTGTTTCTTAATGACTCTTAAATGTAATTGACAAATAGATATTATGGATTATAATCGTTGTATTGATTTATGCCATTATTCATTATATTATGACAGACATTAATAAGCTCCACTGAGAAGAAAATAACGAACAAGCCATCTCTAAAACATGAGATGTCGTTTCTGCTTATTCTGATACTGTAGCTCATGCACTTAAGGATTGTAAATATCCTAACCATAAAGGATATGCAGAGCTATGGACGAAGTATGGTAATGATGAGAAGTATAAAGATTTTTTCTTGAATCTCAGAATAGAGGAGAATGATATTATTCTTGATAATAAGAAATTTTCTTTGCTTAAAGTAAATGATAATGGATTAGGTAGTATTTCAGGTAATGCTTTTGATAGTTCGAATAAGACTGGTAGTAAAGATTTGTCATATTTCGAAGGTACAAATATTTCTGCAAACGCTAATACAGCTAGCAAAAAAGTATTTCAAACTCAAGAAGAGGTATCAGAATTCATAACTACATTTCCTGGAAACGATTGGAAAGAAAAATGCAAATCAATAGTTACTCTTTTAGGATTGCCCATGTCATGATTATGGAATAGCTATGATCCTCAAGGAGAGTGAAATGGGAAATGGGAAGATGTAAATAACAAATGATACTTGATGTTATCAAATGTTATAACGAAAAATAGAATGGCACAGGGAGATTCACCAGCAAAATATGTTCTAGGCATAGAGTGGGATAGTAACAATATTGAATTTAAACACGAAAACCCTGAAACTTATTATAGACCATTACTTGCATTCGAGGACTGTTAATCAACAAAACCATAGTTCTTACCTATGTTAGTGTTCAAAAACCGTCTCTTCAACTCCAATTTGTTAGAACATTTGTTCCATTATTGGATTGAAATACTAGTTACAAAGCGGCCTGATTGTCTTAGACTGTCAGGCTTTTTTGAACATCAAAAAATAATTTTTGCGTAGAAGTAAATAACTGGAAGGGTAATTGTGAAAATGGCATCGGCAAACTCCCTAGGTAGTACCTAGATGGAGGATTTTTCGGTGGACTAAAGGTGTGGAATCCAGGAGATCCATAATAGTGTAGTAAATTGATAATCTTCATGTAAACTACTTGCATATGACATGCATTTTAATACATATACCATATGATACAACCAGATAAAGTGAAAGAAATAAAGGAAATAGTTGCCAGTCTAAATGGCAAGACTTTAGATGAGATCGCGAAAGAAAATAGTGTATCTATATATACTATTGATTTAACAGAGGTTTCGTCAACATGACATGTCTCATGAGTAATTATATACTATCCCGATACGGACAAATATAATATACTTGTACATTCTGGCGATCCTGATAACAGAAAAAGATTTACTCTAGCGCATGAGCTAGGGCATTTTTTCTTACACAAAGACGTAATAAAAAAAGAGAGACTAATAGTAGATCTGAAGGCTGCTGTTCTATATAGAACATCTGAAAATCCTAACGATATTGTTGAACAAGAGGCAAATGCATTCGCCGCAGAACTTCTGATGCCAGAAGATATTGTAAGAAAATTGCGACTCACTGAAAAAGACACAGATAAGTTAGCAGAAATCTTTTCTGTATCAGTGGTGGCTATGTGATATAGGCTAACAAATCTTTGACTTATAGAGGAATAACATGTGACAAGTAGCTATTGATGAAAAGCTTATTAAACAACTAATTGCATCTGCAGATAAAAATGCAGGTGATAATTGATATGCCAAACTAAAAAGCCCTAAAACAGTCGCAGAAGTTTACAATATATTGAAAGAGTATACAAAGGAAATAGACGAGAAATACTCATTTCTAAGAAATCTCATGATATGAATCATAGTTGTGGTCGGACTTGCTCTTCTTGGTCGGTTCTATGAGTGAGTTTACCGTTCATATACTAAATCAGCTGAATTAGAGGATGAAGTACATTCATTGAAAGAAGAAATGCATAGACTGATGGATGGCTATGAGACGGAGATGAATTTAATAATTACAGAAAAATATGTAGATCTCTTAAAGGGAAAGTCTCTCAATACATGAAATAAACCGAAATAGTATTATTGTCTTGAAAAATCTGGTGGTTTAATTATGCATTTTGTGCTCAATCAGGCTATATGTACAACCAAATATTTCAAAATCGCACAGAACGTTCGTTCTGCTTGGAAATCCTAGGGTCCACCAAAAGCATTAACTCACGGGTTAGTGTTTTTTTGTTAAAGAGAAAATATCTAGACTGGAAATAGTAAGAGTATCGCTTATGATTTGTGATATACCTTTAATAACATGTCGCTCACTCATGATCAAGAAAACACAAGATATGCATGATCAATTTGCTGCTATCTATCAGGAGATTTGTGCGCATCCTATGAACAGTGAAATGTCCGCAAAAGGATATAAGCCGCTTTATACGGCAAGTGCCAAAGCAAAAATAGTGATAGTGGGGCAGGCGCCATGACGCAAAGCTCAGGAAACAATGAAACCCTGGAATGATGCGAGTGGCGACACCCTGCGCAAATGGCTTGATGTCGATAAAGAGCAGTTTTATGATCCGGATATCATTTCACTTTTGCCGATGGATTTCTATTATCCGTGAAAGTGATCCCATGGTGATCTGCCGCCGCGCAAAGATTTTGCTCCGATGCGACATCCGCGCATTCTTGCGCTCATGGAGTCGGCAGAACTTTTTATTCTTGTCGGTGCATATGCGCAAAGTTATTATCTCACGACACAGAGAAAAAAGAATCTTACGGAAACGGTCAAAGCATATGCAGAGTACCTGCCTCGTTATTTTCCGCTCGTGCATCCAAGTCCTCTTAATTTCCGCCGGCAGACAAACAATCCTTGGTTTACAAAAGAAGTGATTCCGGCGCTGCAGAAGCACGTAAAGACACTGCTTTATGGTGTCTCATAGGTGCTGCCTCTGGTGAGAGTAGTCTCGTACATGCTTGCAAGACTGCTACGGTCAGACGTCAGATTTCAGGTATAGTTGTCCGCAATCAGTTCCTCACCGGCATGATGTTGTGCTGCAAGAAGTGATTGAGGTACTTATATACGCTTTATAGAGCTGTACCCCGCATCTATCATTATCTTGTGTATTTTCTAACCTGCTTATCAACATAAAAGTCTGCTCATTTTTGTAGATGTATCCGTACACATATGCGTACTGTCCGGTGTACCGCTGGGTAGTGCTCGTATTTCTTGGATCGGTAGGGATGCTGGTCATATAGTTCGCTAATCCTGCTATCCGTGGCTGGGCTCAGCGGTGGTTAACGGCACTTGTACCGGTCAATCAATTCGCTGTAGGGTATTTACTGTTATCAATATGATAGATGCGTAAAGCATTTTCCATTTGTAAAAAATCTGCTTTCCTTTTCGTATCTCTAGCTCTTCCTTGCACGTCCTGCAGTCTGGGCACCAAAGCGGCAGTTAATATACCGATGATGACTATAACAATCAGCATCTCGATCAATGTGAAGCTTTTCTTTGATCAGGCAAGTTTCATTGATGATTACATAAGAAAACAAAGTCATCTAGGTGTAGGTATGTGTGTTACTATTACAAATATTTATGGTTGTTAATTGCTAATACGATATTGCTTGAAAGAACTTCTGCACACACAAAAGAAAGTTCTCGATATCTTGGTTTTATGATAAAGATTTTATACTATTGCTTATTCACAGTTTGTTATAAAGCCGTCTATGACGTATCATGTACTTGTCTTATTGATTCTCGTTCAATCTTCTGTCCGGTAACCTAGCATCAATCAATACGGAGGAATGGTATAACAGTAATATCGGTACGAATAACCACCAGTGAATGTCATTGTTGATAAATTTACTCTGTTGTTGATCGGGTCAACAGGAGCAGATGATAATATACCGGCAGTCACCAAGAAAGTAATAAACCCGCTGATAGAACTCCGATCGATTGCGCCCCCATTTGCTTCGCCGTATGACCAAGTAGTCTTTAATGCTCAATGATCGCTATAATATATTGTCAGGGCGCTATAGATCTGCGACAAATCAGTCTCTCTTTTCGTGTCTCTTGCTCTTCACTGGATTGATTGAAGCCTTGGCACGAGGGCTGCCGCTAGGATTCAAATTATCACGATAACGATCAGCATCTCTATAAGGGTGAAACTTTTTCTTTGCATAGGAAAATACATGGATATTGTGTGGCATTATTGGTAAATGCAAAACTCATATTTATGAGTAACCATGTAAGACACGATTACAACCTTTTTTGACGGTAATATTTATATTGAGCTATTTGCTTGATTGCTTATTGTTACATAAGAATATGTTTTATATACGTATTATCTCTCTGCTGTCATGAAGTATAAACCTGTAGTAGTCGTGTTGATAGTAGTAGGTATAACGCTATCAGCTGTTATTGTCTTTGTACGTACACTTTCAACCATGCACTTTATGGTAGGCAGGACTGTTTATGCAATAAATCTGCACACATTTCCATTTACTGAAGTCGTTGCAAAAAATATGGATGCATCTTCGGTAGAAGTCTTATATTCAAATCCTGATATGCCATTCATAATTAAAGATGAAAACAAAATATATCTTTGAATATGATGCAGTAATATTCCTGCCAGCTGATTTGATGCTAAGAGTTTTGCTGTAGTATGAGTGTGAAGCTGATGACATGGGGTGATAGTGCGCGACCAAAACGGAACATATATAAGTGCCAGTACGTGAGTATACGGACGGGATACAGAAGAATGTGACGTAAGGCTGCCTTTTCGCGAGCTTGATCAGTAGTTCTGTCGGTGAACGCGACTCTTTAGTTCCTGTGACTCTCTGTGTTATCATGAAAGTTGTCTACACTATAGGTCATTCGACACATCCTATTGAAACATTTGTGCAGATGCTTCGCTCTTTTGGGGTAGAGACATTGATTGATATCCGTACGCTGCCATGATCACGCAAATTTCCCCGGTTCAATCAGGATGAGCTATCGCTGGCGTTGCAGCAGGCATGAATAGCATATATGTATCTGAAGGATTTGTGAGGCCGCCGTAAAGCGAAAAAAGATTCTCACAATGCTGCATGGAAGAACGTTTCGTTCAGATGATATGCCGATCATATGGAGACACAGGAGTGGAGAGATGCTCTTCATATACTTGAAGAATATGCGTCGGCATCTGTCGTTGCATATATGTGTGCTGAGGCAGTATGGTGGCGCTGCCATCGTGCTCTGGTTTCTGACGCTCTCAAAGTAAGATGACGAACTGTGCGGCATATCATGTGAGTTGATAAGAAAACGGAACATCCGTATACGTCTCCTGCAAAGGTGAACGATTGAAAGCTTTCGTATCAATAAGTAGGGTTTTACAAAGATGCTTTGTGGCTAACCTTGAGAACCGCTATCCAGTGGGAACCTGCACAGGATTGAGGCTGACAGTGGTTGGTGATGACAAGAGCTTGATAGAAGGGTGGTCAGCGATATCCTGTAAGATACGCTTTGCGATCTTATTTTTAGTGATTCTTCTTTCGTGGTATGGGGCGATGTATCTGACGGTGCATTCCAGCCGATATGGCATCATCTGAACCAATACCTCCGGCTCTATCTGACTTTCGTCGATGATATATTTTGAAATCATGAGATCCCATTTTTCTTTGTTTGAGTGTATGTATCCTTCAGTCACTTCGTTGGCAGCGGTCAGAAGCAGGAGCCTCAGCTGGTCGTGATCACTGTCATACTTGACGGTGACGCTGAGTTCATCCCGGAGAAACGGAACATTGGCAGAGTAGTTATACACCGGTTCTTTAAATACAAAGCTGTTTGCTACACGTACCACACGTCCATTGTATTGATCACCGTTCACCCATTCGCCGATTTCCATCATCGTGGTGCGAAGTATTCAGATATCCAATATATCGCCTTTGATTCATCAGAGCTGCACGCGATCTCCGGCCTTGTAAAAATCTCCGAGCATGATGGCGAGCCGTCCGGCAAATGATGCAATGACTTCTTGTAAGGCAAATGCTATACCTGCACCCACTATTCATAGTGCTACGGCGATGTCAGCATTTGACGCTGACACGTGAAAAATGATCCGGAGTATCATCAGACCATATCACAATCAGTTTATTATCCTGCTGATGACAAAACGCTGATGTTTATCTCAAATCCCTCTGACAATCAATTTTATGACAAAGCTGCTGATCAGCAAGATCGCGATGATTCCTCCTATCACTTTATAAAAAGTTACCATAGTGGTGGAAGTCATAAATGCTGCAATATTTTCTATCGTCATATTATATATGATGTGGTTAAATATATCTCTATTATATGGTATATCGCGGAAAGAAACAAAAATACCGTGCTAACCTGCACATTAAAGCCCTGCCTGGGTATTTGTCAAGAGTGCTCTGCTGCTGTTCTCACTTTTTTCGAAAACCTCTTGCATTCACCTCCAACTTTCATATATTTTACCGCACTGGGTATATGCCTCGCGCATCATCCATATTCATCTTCAGTAGCCAAGTCGGTACTATCCATGTGTATAGGCGGCACATCAGTTAATATGCTGATGACTGGAGAACAGGTCATTACAAATATTGGGTAAACCATAACGCAAAGCCACTTTCGTGGATTTTTGTTTGTAATTTACAAAGAAAAATAAACACTCTTGTGCTCCAGTAGCTCAATGGATAGAGCAACAGCCTTCTAAGCTGTAGGTTCATGGTTCGAGTCCATGCTGGGGCGGATGCAGTTTATGCTCTCGTCGTCTAGTGGTCTAGGATGCCACCCTCTCACGGTGGAGATCGCGGGTTCAAATCCCGCCGGGAGTGCCATAGCTATTTTATGTTCATAAAAGCTCTATGTCAGAAGGAAGACCAACATCTTCTCGTCCATCATTTGGACAGAACAGACCACAGGGATCACGTCCGCAAGGGCAGTGATGACCGAGACCATGAGGATCGTTTCCATGAAACCGTCCTGCAGGACCTCGCCCAGGCGGAGCTCCGACTTGAGCCCGTCCCGCTGGTGCGCCAATGTGAGCTCGCCCTCCGCAAGGACCGAGACCTCTCAGACAAATGGGTGCGTCGCAAAGAGACCCGAGACAAGTCTATACCAACGATATGATCAAAGCTCCGCGCATTGTGATTGTCGATGAGGAAGGACAAAATCTGGGAACATTTGCCAGAGACGATGCGCTTCGTATGGCTGGAGAACAAGGACTTGATCTGGTGCAGATCGCATACAATCCTGTTGAGATGGTGTGTACTGCCAAGATGGTAGACTACGGTAAATATATGTACAATAAGCAGAAAGAAGATAAAGAAAAGAAGAAGACGCAGTCGCAGAAATCAAGAGGTATGAAAGAAGTGAAATTCGGATATACCATCGGTGAAAACGACCTGCAGCTGAAAATCAAGAAATCTCAGGAGTTCCTGGATGAGGGGTATAGTGTAAGATTTGCAGTGAAATTGAAGGGAAGAGAAAGGATTTATGCAGATAAGGTAGCGGAAAAGCTTCGTTTGGTAGAGGACTCACTGAAAGACATTAGTAGATCGCAAGGCGTGAAAGATGAAAATAATGGATTTAGTATGATTTTATTCCCTAAGGGTAAATAATAACCATGGCTGGTAAGCTTAAAACACACAAATGAACCGCAAAAAGGATCAGAGTGACGAAAAACAATAAATACGTTCACGATAAAGCGGAAAAGAGTCATCTGCTTACAAATAAAGGAAGAGCAACAAAACAGTCGAAGACTGGAAGAACGCTCTCACTCACACAGCAGAGCAGAATCAAAACTTTACTTCCTCATAGTGTAAGGTAACAATGACTAGAGTATCAAATGGTTTACAAAGACACGCAAGACATAAAAAATATATCGACCGTGCAAAAGGGTTCAGACTGGGAAGAAAGAATCTCTACAAGCAGGTAAGGCTTGCACTCGTGAAACAGGGTCAGCATGAATACACGTCAAGAAAACTTATCAAGCGTGACATGAGACAGCTCTGGATCGAAAGAATCAATGCTGCACTTGTATCGAAAGGTACAAAGTACAGTGTATTCATGGGTAAGATGTCTGCGAAGGGTATAACACTCAACAGAAAAGTGCTTTCGAATATCGCAGTAGCGTATCCGCAGGTGTTTGACAAGATCTACGAAACTATAAGTTCATAAAGTTAAAAGTATAAAGTTACAATGTTCAATAGAACTTTATAAACCTTTCACTTTCAACTTTATGCTATCATGAGTTAGTTACCAAGTCCATGCCTGGATGGCGGAATTGGTAGACGCAGCGGACTTAAAATCCGCCGGACTTAACCCCGTACCGGTTCGATTCCGGTTCCAGGCACCAAATAGCTTTTAATCATCTAGTTATCATAATTATCATGGGTTTCACCATCTATAGAACAGGAGATCTTAATACTAATGAAAGAATGATCGCTTTCTACAAAAAGGAGCTATGGGCTTCTCATATTCTTGATAAAGCAAAGAAGCAGAAGCACTATGGTACGAAATGGTACAGAAAGTTCATTGAGTACAAGTTTCCTGGAGCAAGAAGATATCAGAGACTGAGAGCGATGGTCTCTCATGCATATAAGAAGAATAAGACGAAGTATAATACACTTGCTCAGCTCGGAAAGATTGTCTAAAAATTTATTTATAGTAATGTAAGCTAAAACTATGTTAGCAGTTGTACAGTTACAAGGTCATCAATATATCGTACAGGCAGGAACGAAGCTCGTTGTTGATTTTATCGACACCGATAAGGATACGTTCTCTGACTTCACTGTGCTCGCACTCTTCGATGAAGCAGGAGAGCAGGTGCAGGTTGGGGCGCCGGTTCTTTCAAATGTATCTATTACCGCAGATGTGGTTGGATCAGGGAAAGGAACGAAGATCAATGTCCTCAAGTTCAAGAGAAAGAACAGATATGAAAGAAATAAGGGTTTCAGACCTCTGCAAACCACTTTACTCGTTAAAGATGTAGTGCTGAATGGCTAAAGAAGCTGGTCTCGTTATGACCGGAGAGGTGATACAAAACCTTTGACCATGAGGATATCTCGTGAGGATCCCTGAACTCGGATTGGATGTTACGGCAACCGTCGGAGGAAAGATGAGACATCACAGGATCGGTATACTTCCCGGCGACAACGTTGATGTAGAGCTGAGTCCGTACGAACTGACAAAGTGACGCATCACCTACAGACATAGTAAAGATAAGCCAAGACCTCCGCACCATGAGCAGCGTGCTGCAAACGGCGGACAGACAGGCACAACTCCTACACCAAGTACACCAAGTACACCAAGTACACCAAGTACATAAAGCATATCATTATATTTACTCCATATATCATCTCCCGATGAAAGTAAGAGCGTCTATCAAAGCCATCTGCAATAAATGTAAGATCATCAGAAGACATGGAAAGGTCCGTGTTATTTGTGAAAATGTGAAACATAAGCAGAGACAAGGGTAAACTGCATTGTACATTAGCTATTGCAAGTGATCGATAGTGATGTGTGATGAGTGATTATCATGAAGCCATTTATATATTCTCCATTAGTATTAGGATGTTAAGAATTCAAGGACACGTTATCCCAGAACAGAAAAATATCTGGATTGGCCTCACGGCTGTGTACGGTATCGGAAGAGCAAGATCAAAAGAGATCTTGGAGAAAGTCGGTATCGATCCTTTCAAGAAAGTAAAAGATATCACGGCAGAAGATGAAAAGATCATCACTGACGAGATGAAAGAGTACCTCCTTGAAAATGATCTGAGACGTGATGTAAATGCATTCATCAAGAGACTTAAGGAAATCAAGTGCTACAGAGGAATGAGACATAACATGTGACTTCCGGTAAGAGGCCAGGCGACAAGAAAGAACGGACGCACTGCGAAGAAACTCCTCGGAAGAGCAAAGGTAAGACCGGTTCTTAAGAAATAACTATAGAACTTTATAAACCTTTCACTTTCAACTTTATACTTTATTAGATTATTAGTTATGGCAGCAACGACCAAAGACAAGGTTAAGAAAAAGAAGGGTACGAAAATCTCTTCTGGTATTCTCTATGTGAAGACAACAGAGAACAATACTATCGTAACCCTTACTGATGAAAACGGTAACAAGGTGTCAGGAAGCGGTACCGGAAGCGCAGGCTTCAAGGGAGCAAAAGAAAATACTCCTTATGCAGCAGAAGTGCTTACGAAAAACGTTCTCAAGGAAGCGAGAGACGATAGAGGTCTCAAGCAGATCGGTGTTGTTTTCAGAGGAGCAGGTATGGGAAGAGATGGTGTCTTCAAGGCCATCAACGACCTTGGACTTATTGATATCATGTATATCAAGGAAGAGACGGCGATCCAGCACGGAGGTGTGAAGGGTATCAGACCTAAGAGAATGTAATAAACGCGTATTTTATTCTTTATAATGAAGCGTTACTACTCATGAAATATACAGGACCTAAGTTTAAACTATCAAGAAGAGAAGGACTCAATCTTTTCGGCGTGCCAAAATACGACGTCAAGAAGAGAAGAGGAGTACCAGGGCAGCACGGCGCTAACATGCCGAGGCTTTCTGAGTACGGAAAAATGCTGAGAAACAAGCAGGTGCTTAAAAGAATGTACCTTATGTCAGAGAAGCAGTTCAGAAAACTGGTCTCAAGCGTCTCTCTGAGATATGCAAAAAATAAGGGAACAGACCACGACAAAGCGCTTGTGCAGTTCCTTGAAAGAAGAATGGACAGTGTGGTCCTCAGAGCCGGCCTTGCAAAGACTATCATGCAGGCAAGACAGATGGTTGCACATGGTCACTTTTCTCTCAACGGACAGAAGCATAATGTTCCTTCATACTACGTTGAACCAGGTGATGTGATCAAGGTAAGAGATAAGGTTGCAGGAAGTTCCCTCTACCAGTCAGCATTCGACAGCGCAGACAGCAAACTCGCATGGCTGAAGGTGAACAAGGGTGACAAGTCTATCGAAATACTGGATCTTCCTGATGTAACAGAACTCGGTCTGCCGGTTGACGTCCTGAAGGTAATTGAATTCTACGCGAGAGCATAATAATAAATAGTTACACGTATAAAGTGCATAAAATTAAAATATTCAGCTGAACCTTATAAACCTTTAACTTTGAACTTTACGAACTAGATTGAGATTAGCTTTTTTATCTTTTTATCCCGCTGCGCAGGATGTTGGATATACAAAAATATATTGGTGCTCCTAAGATCAAAGCACACACGGTCAATGAGACTACCATGAGATTTGAAGTAAATTACCTGCCAAGAGGTCTTGGACACTCACTCGGAAATGCTATGAGAAGAGTGATCCTTGGCTACAACGTAGGAGGAGGTGTCACTGGAATGAAAATGAAAGGTGTACCGCACGAATATCATGTTATCGATGGTGTAAAAGAATCAGTTATCGACATGATGCAGAACTTCAAGTCACTCCGTTTCTCTGTCTCAGATAAGGTTGAGCAGATCCAGTGGGTGTCGCAGAAATTTAAGGGCGCACGTATCTATACATCAAAGGATCTTAAGCTTCCATCGGGTATTGAACTTCTCGATGAGGATGCATATCTCTGTGAGATATCAGATCCGGGAACAGAATTGATCTTTGATATCAGAATTGAAAAAGGATATGGTTACTACAGTGTAGACCGGCTGAGAAGAAGAGAGGAGAAGATGGGCGAAAGCGATATCCACCTTCTGCTCGTTGACAATGACTTCAAGGCAGTGGAATACGTAAAATACGAGGTGGAGGAAGTGATTGACGACTTCCAGGGAGGTCTGAAAGACAATCTTATCATCGAAGTGCAGTCAAAATACTCATCTATCTCACCGAAGGAATTCATGTCTTTCGCGGGAGAAGTGCTTGCATCGTACGCGAAACTCTTCGTCTTCGACGAGGTATACATTGATACGAACATGCTCGTAGAGTATGAAGACCTGCACGAAGAGAAGGCTGTTCTTCCGGAAGAGATGAACATCAAGACTATGCCGATCGACGCACTGCCGCTCAGCGAGAGGACAAGAAACGCACTCATCAAAAACTCAATTCTTTATGTAGAGGATCTCGAAAAGAAGAGAAAAGTAGAACTCCTCAGTATGAAGGGTCTTGGTAAAAAAGCTATTGATGAGATCGTTGTATCACTCCAGAATATCGGTAAAGGACTCGCAGGATAAACTAACCCTAACAGAAGTTAAAAGTATAAAGTTTATAAAGTAGAAATGTTCCATCGAACTTTATAAACTTTGAACCTTCAACTTTATGAACTGGTTAGCATTTAATTAATTTGTAACATTTGTTTCAATGAGACATAAGCATAACAAGCTGATCGAACTTACTACCGGTCAGCACCAGACGAGATCAAATCTTATCAGAACACTTCTCACAAACCTTATTAGAACTGGTGAAATGACTACTACCAGCAAGCGTGCTAAGGTCATGAAGTCGGAAGCTGACAAGTTCTTTTCAAGACTTGTTGGACTTTTCGATATGTATGCAGACGAGAAGGATGTCAGAAGAGAAGCGATCAGAATCGTAAAATCTACGGTTTTCTCGGAAGCTGAAGGAAAGAAGGTTATTGATGAGCTTCTTCCAAAGTATAGAGCTGCTGGAAAGAAAAGCGGATTTGTTGCTGACTATAAGATGGGATACAGAAAAGGTGATGGTGCAGAAAAAGTACTTATCAGACTTATCTAAATAATTAAAAATTCATAAGATTGAAAATTAAAAACTTTTAACTTTATGAACTTTATAAACTTTATACATTCAAGGATGACATTTACGAAAACGGATCTCAATAAGACACTTTACGTGAAGCCGGCAGAGCTCGAAAAGAGCAGGAAGCGGTATAAAGTCAACGCGCAGGGCAAGACGCTGGGGAAACTCGCAGTTATCTGTGCTGATCTTCTCATGGGAAAAAACAATCCTAGCTATTCTGATTTCTGGGATGCAGGAGCTTTTGTCATCGTGGAAAACGCTGACAAGATCAACGTTACCGGAAAGAAGCTGATGCAGAAGATGTACTACACGTACAGCGGATGGAAGGGTAATCTCAAGTCGAAGAACCTCCAGACTATGCTCCAGAAGAAGCCTACTGATCCATTGTGGTTCGCTGTAAGAGGTATGCTCCCAAAGAACAAGCTCAGAGACAGACGTATGAAGAGATTGAAGCTCTTCACGACATCGACAGATAAATACGCTAATTTACATCCTACAATTATAGATTAATCATGACAGCAGCTGCTAAGAAAACAAGTAACTACAAATATGCTGTAGGAAGAAGAAAAGAAGCTACTGCAGTGGTGAAGCTTTTCCCGCAGGGGAAGGGTAATTACACTATTCTCAAAGGTGAGAATGGCGTGTCTATGAAAGAGTACTTCGGTGGTAATCATCATATGTTTGAGCAGGCGATGTTTCCTATCGTTGCTACCGGTAACGATAATGTGAACAAGTTTGATGCGGAAATCAAAGTCACATCAGGTGGTATCGCAGGACAGGCAGACGCCATTAAGCTCGCGTTTGCAAGAGCGCTGATCGAATGGGATCCGGAACTCAGAACGATGCTTAAGCCATACGGTCTCCTCAAGAGAGATCCAAGATCAAAGGAGCGTATGAAGCCAGGTCTCAAGAAAGCGAGAAAGAGACCAAAGTGGTCAAAGCGTTAATATTCCTATCTCATTATTGAGTATCCATCAATTTCTTCTCTATCTGAATGAAAGCTCTCTCCCGACCCACCGGCAGGGAGTTTTTTTATGCAGAGAAGAAGGCGAGTAATTGTAGATACGGCAATTTTATTGTGTGCATCTTTCACAATACATGTGAATAGCCTCACAATCGTTTAGTATCGACCGGGACCCATAGCCTGGGAGGGAGATACTTTCGTAATCAATAGAGAAATGTATATCCGTATAAAACACTAAAATCGCCTAGACGTTTTTGTTTATTTTTTGCGGCAATGGCAAAAAGTAAGGCCTAGCGGCGAGCGTTAATCGCTGTGACAATAGATATATTATATATGTAGCCTATCTTGCCAGGAAGTTTTTTTGTTTGCAAAAAACAAAAATTTGCCTATATTGAGGTCTTCCAGTCATCTCTTTTTTTCTTATGACTATGCAATACAGTAATTATCACACAATTTCTGCTACGATAAGCTAATTTCGCTCAACAGTACGATACAAAAAACTTTATATTCCCACAATCTATGATCATGCGCAAAACAAGATCATTCACACTCATCGAGATGCTGATCGTCATCGTGATTATTGGTATCCTTGCAGCAGCATTGGTGCCAAGGCTTCAGTCGATCCAAAGCAGAGCACGTAATACGCAGAGGAAGACTGGTGTCTCGCAGATAGCAAACGGCGTAAGAATCTATCAGATGGATAACTCATCATTTCCAAGCCATCTCTGAGTGCTTGTGACGTCAAACATTATGACATCAATTCCGAAAGATCCGCAGATAACACGTGAACCATGCCTAGTCGCCCACACTACTTTTTCTTCGTACTGGACCGCAAGCTGATTTTATAACTATCTCGGTAATCAATTAGGACAATTAGCGTATAATGCGTACCTATACGCATACAATAATACAGAAAACGCTGCATGGGTATGAGCACACATGGAAGATGATAATAGTGTTAACTCATACGCATATGCTGCAGAATGTAACCGGATATCTAACAGTGCCCGAGGAGATAACACACGTTGGACTGCATTGAAAGCAAAGGTTGCCGGTCCGCTTACAACTGAATGAGGACTCTATATTGAAATTGCACAATAGATTACCTCTTGGGTAAAGCCTCCAATCCGGAGGTTTTTCTTTACAAAAAAATCCTGCGTTAGCAGGATCTTTTGGAACAAAAAGCGTATTATATGCTATATAATATGTTTTTTATGAACTAGTTTGAGTTAGACTCAAGACGTGTAACGTTGTAAGCCTGAGGTCCTTTTTTACCTTGCTCTACTTCGTACGATACTTTGTCGTTTTCTCTTGGCTGGAATGATGCCTGTCCGTCTGGACCTTGTGTAACGCCACTGATGTGTACGAAGATGTCCTCACCTCCCTGATCAGGTGTAATGAAACCAAATGCTTTCGTTTCATTGAAGAATTTAATAGTTCCTTGCATTGTATAATATTGGGTATTAATAAAGTGGAGATAACTCCATGTCTAGAGTATAGGGGAAAAGGTGAGAAATACAAGGCGGATATGAGACGGTTTCTTATTGATTCGAATCGATGTTTCCCTATAGATAAAGGGTAACTTTTATGAGTATAGAAGCCAAAATGCTGAAAGATATCGTCTTATTTGGAGCACAGTGATCAGGAAAGGGTACACAGGCAAAGAAACTGGTTGACCATTTTATCGGTCAATACCGTTATTTTGAATCAGGAGCCATCCTTCGTGCTCTGGAGTCCAACGACAATGCCATCGGGTCGTATATCAAGGTCTTGATGGACCAGGGAAAATTGCTTCACGATGCGCTGGTGGTGGCGCTTTTTGACGCCTTTTATGTGACCCTGCGTGACGATCAGAGGATGATTGTGGATGGATTTCCGCGCGACATCGCTCAGATGCACTCGTTTCTCGACAGGATGTATAGGAATAAGCGTGAATTGATCGGAATCCGGATTGACGTGCCGAGGGAGATATCGATCGGCCGTGCCATGCAGAGAGGACGCCCGGACGACACGAGAGAAAGTGTGGAAACTCGCATCAATACGTATTATGAACAGACAACACCGATCATCGAATATATCGAGCACTTTGGTACACTGGTAAAGATTGATGGTACAAAGAGTATAGAGGAAGTATTCAACGATATTGTCACTGCGTTACGTGACGATGCAGCAGGAAAAAAATAGACCTATAACGAGTATTGTGAGTATAAAGTGGTCGCTGTACATAAAATCATGTCACATTTTAGCAATGGGTCCGTTTCAGTAATATCTTTACCCCCTTATTTTTACATGCATGAAAAAATCACCGTACTACCAGCTCGGACTGGCGCTTGCAGCCAGCCTTGCTTTTATCGCATCTCCTGCATCGGCAGCGACGCCAGCACCATCATGGGATCCGACGCTTACTCAGGCAAAGTCATGCGCCGAAGTGGAAGGAGTCTTTAAAGAGTACTTCAGTACGAATCGGCATGGAGGATACTTCGGTCCGCTGCAGGGCGGCGTCATGATGAACGATGCAGCAACAAAAAATGCTGTTTCCGCAGAAGGCAGAGGAGCAGGATGAGGCAGTGAATTTTCAGCGACCAATAACCAGAAGGGAGGAGTTGATGAGCCGGATATCATAAAAAATGACGGGAAGTACATCTATTATGCAGATGGGCAGCATGCACATAAGATACATATTGTGTCTGCTGCGACCAACGGCTCAGTAGAGTCGTCAATCACCCTGCCGGCCGATCTCCGGAATGTACAGCTGTATCTGTCGAAAGGAAAGCTTATAGTGCTCGGAGGAAAGAACAATCCATACATATCGTATCAGAGCAGCATGATATCGCGTGATCAGAAAGCTATGGTGATCGTATATGATGTTACTAATCCAAAAGCGCCGAGACTACTCAATGCATACGAGTACGACGGGAATATCCAGGAAAGCAGGCTCGTAGATGGCAATAGGCTTGTGCTGGTGACATCACAGTATATGACATGGGGGCCGGTCTACATGATGCGCGACAAAGCGATGTCATCGGCAGAGACGGCAACTATCAAGCCGGAAGATTTTTCATTTAAGGCTCGTGATCTCCTGCCGACACGGACTGCAATGAAACCGACCAGCATCGTGAGAAAAGGGGTGCAGACATTTAGAACCGCAAAAACAACTACGCAGGTTGACTGTACAAATGTCTTATACAAGAAGCCGGATGCACAAGGGAAGAACTACCCAATGCGAGGACAGGCACTTACCAGTGTCATCACATTTTCACTCGACGCGCCAAACAGCACACCGGCCATCAAGACGATCATCGGTAATAGTGCACAGGTGCATGTCACCAGGAACACGCTGTATGTAACTGCACCGTCATATGTACATACACCGATGAGCTGTCCTCTCAATGCAAGATGCATCTCACCAATGCGATCTCAGGGGAATTACACCACTATCCATCAGTTTTCGCTTCCTGCTATCGGATATAACTATTCAACTGCAGTCAAAGGGACAATATACAGCCAGTACAATATGGATGATGCAAATGGGACGCTCAGGATCGTCACATCTGATCGGGAAAATAACCGTAATAAGACAAACGTCTATACAGTCAATGCACAGGGAAAAGTGCTTGGCGCATTGGAAAACATCGCGCCGGGTGAACAGTCGTACGGTGTAAGATTTATCGACAATCTTCTCTATCTTGTGACATATCGTCAGATCGACCCGCTTTTTGTGATCAACCTTGCAGATGCAGCGAAGCCTGTGATCATGGGGCAGCTCAAGATGCCTGGATACAGTACGTATCTTCATCCGTATGGGCCGATGCAGAACAACATCCAGTATCTTATAGGACTTGGCTACAGCACTTCTATGGATGAACGTGGCAATGAAAGGCAGTGATGAGTGAAGCTCGATCTGTATAAGGCAGATTTCTCACAGAAAGATGCGCAGGGTAATGTCGCTGTATCACAGGCTTGGACACACACATTTGGTGATCAGGGCAGTCAGACGGAAGCATTACATAACCCAAGGATGTTCGTCTTCAACAATACTACAAAGGAGCTGCTCCTTCCGCTGGTGATCGCTAACACCGAAAAGACACAGCAGTGTAATATCATCTATGGAAGAGATGGCAGTGAGCTGAGAAAGGAATGTTATCCACAGGAGACGCCAATCACGCAGTTTGCGGGTATCAAGGTATGGCACGTAGCTCCGGCGGCACTCACCGAAAGGATATCTCTTGATTATAAGAACACGCTCAAGAGTCCGTACCATTACGAATATACCACTGCCATGAGCGGCGCTATAGATCCGCGGATCTTCAGCGCAACGATGGCAAGAGTAGGCTATATGAACAACAAATACTATTTCGTCTCAACACAATTTGCTCACTTTTTCCAGGCAGATAACCTGAAAGGTACAAGAGTTGACTTCCCGGCAGTCATGCCTGCAGCGTGAAACGTAACGCCATTGAAAGCACAGGGATAATCGATATGCTTGCCGGTATGACATACGAGGCAATACGTCGATATGAAGATGACTACATGTACTATGCACGAAAACCTCATGGGATACCGACAACATTCGGTTCCCAGTTTTCGTTTTTAGAAGCATTGCAAAATGAGCGCTCACCATTTTTTGTGCAGCTTGCTGATGTCCGGACGTTCGAGGAAGAGCTGTGACTGCTGAACAGGCTTGATAACCATACCGCATGATTGATATATTTTGCAAAGTCAAAAGCGATAGCTGATGCGTACTATAAACGTCAGGAGGCGGGAGAGGTCGGAAAGCGATACCTATGTGATGTACAGGGTGATATGTGAAAGTTTGTGAATACCGATACGCATGTGATGCGGGCTGATTGTCCATACACAGAACAGAGTTCTCTGTTCGTCACTTATCCTCTCATGCACCATGCACAGGACGACCAGAGAATGGTTGCGCTTCATCATCCGAACGATCAGAAAAAGTGACGCGGCAAGCAGCATCCGGTGAAAACATATTTTATACCGCTGTTCTATGATGCAGAAAAAAACATCACTACAGCCTATGCGATCATCACGAAGTGAATACGTCATCAGATACGTGTGCATGCCGCAGCCATGTGATATCCGCTTGTAGGGGATATGCTCTACAAATGAATCCCGGACAGACAGATGCATCTGCGAAGCATCGGGCTGACGGTAGAGGATCTCTCATCAGCAAAAACATCGCAGCGCCGGCAATAATATTCCTGGTACATTTATAAGAAATATGATGTAATTTGCTTGCTATTGGTCAAAGATTGATTATATGTGTGGTAATTTAGCTTCTTGTGGGAAACAAAACATGAAGAAAACATGGCTCTCGTGGCTCCTTATCGCCATAGCTGCGCTCCTCGTGGTTGCAGGTATTCTTTGGCTGCGCTACGGCAATAAACTTTTCTATAAGAATGTGTTTGTTGATCCGCAGAACCAAATTTCATTTGCGTATCCGGATGAGTGGACCATCGTAACAGGTGCGACAAATCCGTATTTAGTCGCAACAGTCTCATCACCGGAGATCAGTGAGTATACGCCGCTGTTTAACGTAACAAGAGAGCAGATCCCTTCGGATATGACCCTTGATGCATACGTCTCTCAGACGATGAAACAGCTGAAGGAGGTGATCATCGAATTTCAGCAGAACGAGACATCAGAGATCAATGTTGATGGACGGCCTGCAAAGAAGGTGCTCTTCAGCGGAAGATACCTTGATCAGCCATTTTCATGGGAGCAGATCTATGCGGTAAAGGATAGCACGGTGTATGTGCTTACGTATCTTGCGCCGACCGGTGCATTCAGCGGCGATCGCGAAGCTATTGAAACATCATTTAGTACATTTGCATTTCAGTAAGACACTTGTATATGATAGAAAAAATCTCCTGCCATGAGGCAAGAGATTTTTTATTATACATGATTACTCAGTGAACTCATAGAGATGTTGCTGCTGAGCAAATGGGGGAGGAACCGTTTCTCCATCATCACGCAGGTATTCATACAGCGCAAGATTTTCATATCTTTCCCGGTAGGTCCGGTCAACAATTCAGACAAGAGCCATCTTTACTTTGCTCAGATAGCTGAGGAGTATGCTGGTATCCATAGACCATCATCGTTCGCGCATGATAAACTCACGACGCGCATCATCATATGTATCTACCCGGTTCACTGCCGTGTTTTCTGTTTGGTCATGCAGGCTTTCAAGTACCGTGCTCGGTGATGCGAGTACACTGTTCGTTGCAAACGTATATGTCCCTCAGCTGAGAGTGATCACCTCACTATCATCTATCCGCCATGCGATCGGCTTGTTACTGACGATGCTTCACGCTGTTCATGAAAGTGCTATCAGGCAGCTGTCACAGGAGAAGTAGATCTCATTTGCTTTGACAAACCGCTGGGCAGGGTCGTACGAGCGTCTGAGAGTATCCATCGTGATGATGCCTCTGGTAAGCGTCAGACCGATGCGTGAACCGGTGAGAGACCCGAAGTCAGGAGTCAGCAGAGTGATTTTTAGATCGCTTTGCGGGAAGATCTGTGCATGGCTGCCGTCCCGAAATGTGAGCATCATGCGTTCAGCTATCGCATCGGAAGGTCATGCAACAGTGATGCTGTCACCCTGATAGACAGGGACTCCGTCAGTACTAAATCATGGTGCGGTTCCCTGGACGACCTGACCGTTGCGCTGGGAGAGAGTTACTTTTATATCCGGTGATGCATCAGCAGTCGCACGAAGCATGCTGGGATTTCTGCGGTATCGCTGACGGATATCGGGTGTATGCTCATAGACGGGGATGAAAATACCAATCAGCCGGATCGCATGACCTATCAGCAGCGTCGCTCCGATAGCAAGCAGATATCTGCTTCTCTGCTGCACGAGGTAGAGGATGATCGCAAGACTGATGATAAGACTGATGATGAACGATCTTGGTGCCTGCAGGTACTCCCGCAGGAAATAACTCGCAGCAGCAAACGCGATGAGATAGAAAAGTGCAGTGAGTGATTTCTTCATACAGGAGAATAAGAAAATAGATCGTGGGATAGGTGTGTTATTTTTTAGTGTGTGTCGTGTGCTTCTTTGCAGCTCATGTGCTATGCTTTACTCGTTCCTTATACGCTTCGTTGACGTCATCGGGATGGATCCGCAGCATTTCCGGTATGTCGTAGGGGTGGTTTTTGCTGATATAGGTTTCTATCTTTTCTTTGCTATCTTTGCTGCATTTGATCAGAAGGATCTTCTCTTCTTCCTGCGTAAGCACTCATTCGAGCATGTAAAATGATTTTACGTAGTTGATTTTCTGCACGCATGCAGCAAATCATCATTTGACCAGTCAGAGGATAAATTTCTTGAGTTCTCTCGGTTTGTTCGGGTACGTGGTCAAGAGGATATACATTGATGATGGAAATTGAGGTAAAAGGTAGCGCTGCCCATAGCATACGATACTATAGGTATTGCGCTACAATAGAAAAAGCCATATACGTTGTGTGAATTTTCAGCCTCTGACTTTACTGTAAGGTTGGCTTTCGTTTTTATAGGGATTTCTCTATAATATTAAAGTATATTTAGTTCTTCGTAAACCACTTCGTGCATATGAAGAAAAGCGCAGCATCGTGATACAGGGTTCTCCTGCGTCTTGCGAGGCCACTCTTTCATTTTTTTCTGCTGATAGGCGTCTTTCGGATCGGTTATATCATACGTCAGACAACCGATCTGATCCCATGGGTCCAGATGAGGATTCCGGGGTTCAACCTGACAGAAACCATGCGATTCTCACTGGCCGCTATAGTCATTTTTGTCGGAGCGTGTTTTCTGACTGGCGTATATGATCTCTACAAACCGCTGCATAGTTATTATAGAAAGTTTCTGCTCGCACGGGTATGGCGGTTCGTCAGCATGACGTTCCTGGCACTGTTTGGCAATGGGTTCCTCTTTGACGACGGGATATCGAGATTTTTGATCGTCTGGTCCGCGTTTGGCGGGTTATTCGTCTTGAGCGCATTTGATATCCTTTGGAATAATATCAACAGATATCTCGAAAAGAAGCATCCGTATAAGATATTGGTGATCTATAAAAATAAGGAACACTACCATCAGTTTGTTGAAGATATGTCGGGTTATGCAATTTATGAGCTGATAGCGGTACAGCAGAATGAGTACGACGAGACGCGCGGATGGGGTGGGATCGATATCGCTATGGCAATCGGATCATATAATACGAATACACTCCAACTGATAGCTGATCACGCCCGCAGTCATGGAAAAACATTTTACCATATCCCGGAGAGTTACTTCCTGGAAGACCTGATAGCACAGCCGGAACGTATCGGGCCGGTAGTAGGACGGGCATATAGCAGCTCGCCGCTTGACGGCCGGATGAGGGTGGTGAAAAGGACGTGTGATTTTTTCTGTTCATTCTTTTCGCTGATTATTCTCTCGCCGATTTTTATACTGGTAGCGATCGCTATCAAACTCGATTCACCATGACCGGTCTTTTATCTGCAGAAAAGAGTAGGAAGAAAAGGAAATCTTTTTCGGTTCATCAAATTCCGCAGTATGTATACTCATATGAGCACCGGTGAAAAGTATGGAGGTGATAAAGCCCAAAAGATGTACGATAAGCTGATTGCTACGAAAAATACAAGAGACCATATCCTGCCAAAGATCGATAATGACCCCCGCGTCACCCGTATTGGCAGAGTTATCCGTAAGACATCGCTGGATGAGCTGCCGCAACTCTTCAATGTATTCCTGGGAGATATGTCGATGGTGTGACCAAGACCGCACTTACCGGCAGAAGTGGCAAAATATGAGCCCTGGATGAGAAGACTTCTGGCTGCAAAGCCGGGTCTGACAGGGTATGCACAGGTATTTGGACGCGATAATCTGCCGTTTGAGCAGGAGGCGCAACTGGAACTCTACTATATCCAGCACCGGTCGCTTGCGATGGATCTCCAGGTATTGATTTCTACTATCAGGGTTGTGCTAGGAGGAAAATAGTTGTATATTAAATATATTAAAGCGTAAATGTCACATATTAAATTGATGTTTTCGCTTTTTTAGTTTTTCATTTTCGCCAATAAGAGAGAAATGAACTCTGTAAATTATCTATATCAAAAATCTGCTCTATAATAGACGTATAACTTTTTTACACGTTTATTCACACACCATGTGAGGTAAAAACAAAATAGGTCTTAGTTATGAGAACAACGAGAACCTTCTCCCTGAGACCCCAAAGATTGCTGATGTATCAGCGAAGCTTGATAAGCAGCTTGCATCCATCGATGCAAAGACAAAACTTGAGATGGAGGTAAAACTCGATCAGGTCGATGCTGAAAAGAAAGCAGCGCAGGAAAAAGTTGTTGCTGAGACGAAAAGTGAGCTCGGTTCACTCAATTCTGCTGTACTTGCAGATCTTGATAACAACAAGAAAACAGGTACGGAAGTAAAACGTGAAGGCAAAGAAGAAAGACTTCGCGGTAAGCAGGACCTGATAGAAGATTATAAGAAGGAAACAAAACAAAAGATCCTTGCGCTTTCAGAAGGAAAAAATGGCAAGAAGGGTTCCCTTTCTCGTGAAAATGCATTGCTGATCAACAGTTTCATCGATAAGTGAGTTCTCGTTGGTGTGAGAATGAGAAAAGGAATGAAGGATATGTATCTCAATACGAAATTTCCAAACTACGAGAATGCATCAAAGGCTGCTAAAAAGGAAATGAATAAGAAAGCAACAGAGTGGATTGATCATGTACAGGGAGTTCTCGAGCACAATGATCTCCGGGATGATGCAAAAGCGGTAAATAGATTTGAAAAGAAATCTGATAAGCTTGAAAAGAGAGCACAGAAAAACACAGAGTACAATAAAGAAGAGATCCTTATGACAGAGCAGCAGCTCAAGAACATGATTGATACGACGGCAAAGATCATGGGTAAGGATGCATTTGCAAAAGCGCTTCATACGAAACTAACAGCACTCAGACCAGATGCTGAGTTCCTGAAATGGGACAACATGAACGGATTGAATCAGACATTGAACAATCCGCAGCAGGCACAGCTTATCAGAGAAACGCTGAAGGATTCACTTCCATATCTTACTCTTTCTAGCATGCAGGAATGGCTGACATCAGCGACTCCGGGTGTTGAACTGAAGAAGTATCAGGATGCTGTTGAAGCACAATATGCTGAACTTATTGATGTGAAGGTAAATAAGGCATTACAGTCACTTCCGACTGAACTGGCACTCGATCCGGCAAGGACGCAAATGATCCAGAAAAAACTTCGCAAGGAAGTGTCACTCGCAGTGGCTGCAGGATACATGCATCTCGAAAACCTCAATACTGGGGCTAAATTCCAGAGAGCAGGAGCAGGCATGGGCATCACATTGGATACATCTCGTGTCACATCACTGATCAGTGATATGAGCATCGCAGCAGGTGTATCACATGAAGGAGAGCTTGGATTTGCAGTAGCTATGGGAAAGAATATTAACCGGAGAACAGGTGCAGTAAGAGGAGATGTCGGAGCAGTTAACTTCATCCCATTTGCTCGTGTTGGTATTACACAGTCGCTCAATGAAAGAGCGATCAGAAGAAATATTAAAGAAAAGAGACTGGTGAGCATCGGTGCATATGCACAGGCTGCTCCTGGATATATGAGTGCCGGTATGACATTTGGTAACGATCTCGAAAGAGGTATCGATAAGCAGACGGTTGGTGTTGAAGCAGGAGTATTGCAGGCACTGGAACTCATCGAAGCTGATATGACGACAGATGAAGCAGTAAACGCACTCAAGCTGACATTTACGAAAGCGAAGCTTGAATCACTCAAGCCTATCGCGAAGAAGATACTTGCAGGATTGAAGCAGGGATACAGCAAGCCTGATATCGCTACAGCACTTGCTGCAGCATGGAGAAACGAGGCAACAAAGAATACGAAAGGGAAAGTAGATGTATCAGCGCAGGCAGGTATCGGTATGCTCTTCAACATTCCTGTCGCAGAAGCATTTGTTGGACTGAAGATCTACAAGAAATCTACGATGCTTGAAGATAAGTTTGACAAAGCAGGAAAGGAAACTCGTATGGCATCATTTAGAGATTTCCAGAAGTTTGACAATGCAGATGTGAAAGATATGTCTATGAAAGAAAAGATCGCTTACCGGCTCGGTGACAATGCTATCGTGACCGAAGAAGGTAATAGAATCAATATCCTTTCAAAGACTCCAAAGACAGAGCTCAAAGGTGACAGAACAAGACCAATCTACGATCAGTTTGATATCTATGTAAAAGACAAGAACCTTGTACAGGTGACTGACAATATGATCTCATTCTCAAAGGGATCAAACGTACTTATGGGTACACTCATCGGAGCGCGTAATGAAAAGCAGAAGATATATATCGGATTTGATAAGCAGAAAGATGTTGATGGTGCAAAGATTCCACTCAACGGAAAGGTAGAAGGGAATCCTGATAAGGTTGCATATACACCGGAAAGACAGATGAATATCAACAAGATCGAAAGAACATCTATGCAGGTAGAAATCACTCTTGATGCGAAAGATATCGAGACGATCAACAAATACACTGACGGGAACAGAGAGAAGTTCATCAATATGACACATCCAAGCAACAAGCAGAGATTGGCATACAATAAGGCATTTGGTGAGTTTGCAACAGCCACACAGGGGCTTGATATGGCAAAGACAAAAAAGACTATAGACAAGCTGAATACCTTCCTCAAGATATTCGATAAGAACTTTGATGCGTTATGGGCAAAAGAAGAGAATAAGAGATATATCATCAATAAGATCCTTGAATCAGGTTCACATTCTGCAAAGATTGCTGCCATCAAGGAAGGAAAGACTCTCGGTGGTATCAAGAGCGTCGGTGAGCTCCTTGCAAAAAGAAAGGGACACGTAGATGCGTTCAAGAATAGTGGTATTGATGTTTCGCCTAAGTCATTTGAAGGAATCTACAATAATGCAAAAAATATTGATGGAAAGAAAGAGAAGTATACACATGAGACACTTCCTCAGGCAATCGCACTGGTATCATACTACAGAAGCGGTCTTACGCCTACAACAGGTTTCGTAAGCGGCGATCTCGATATTGTGAAGGGTTATACTGAAACGGCAACAGAAAAGTCTGCATTGCTGAAGCTGCAGGATACGTTCAGAACAACAAGAGAGTTTACACTCCTTCATGATAAGGTAAATACATTCCTCAAGAATCATAAGCCAGACACACTGGGTGTTACCGCTGATCAGCTCATGGAGCTTATCAAGAATAATAAGCTTACTACCGCTGACGGTATGGAAATCACCCTGCCGACAGAGTTCAGAAAGATGCTGTATGCACCATGTGCAAATGAAGGATTTGTCATGACATTCGGAGAGCTCAAGATGAACTACACGAAAGTGACTATTGTTGAAGAAACGAAAGGAGACCTCTATGTAGGTATGGATCATATTGATACGTACCAGAGAGCTCGCTCGATGAAGATCGGCGTAGGAGGTCTGGCAGGACTGATTCCTAAGAGACAGCAGCCACCTGCCTTTGAAAATGGTACTCCGGTATCAAACCCTGGTGATGACGGCACTCCAACTGATGTGGCAGAGGGACACGCAGGTACTGTTACCGGTGATAACCCCGTAGACACTGACACTGGCAACGGAGGTACAGGTGAATAATCTTTAGTCTGTATAATCAAACAGTTTCATGAAAAATACTGCTAAAAATGTCACTATATGAATTCTTATATTTGCCGTTGCAGTAGCCGGTATCGCTATGTACACTACGAATAAAAATAACCTTGACAAAAACTGAAAAAAGACTACAGTTGATGTAAATGTCGATGCTGGTAGTGAAAAAACCGTTTCTACAAGCTCGATCTCGGCAGAATAGGGAAATTTATATTACCACTATATAATCATGAGAAAAATCTTGCTTACATCGCTTTTTCTTGCAGGAATATGAACGCTGATCCCAGCGTTCGTTTCTGCTAATATTCAAGGGTCTTATAAGGCGAGAGTCGATAACAGCTCAACCCAGCGGTTTTTTGATCAGGTTTATAACAGCACCGCATTGACTCCAAATCAGTGTGCCGGTGCAAATGTGTCAAAGAACTACTACCTTCCTGGGGATTACAACAGTGATGGGATAAAGGACTATGGGTCACCTCTCTATCTGAGAGATAATTTTGCTGTAGTGGGGGGGACAACACCTACCTATCTCATTGGTGTCAGAACGAACGGATACGGCGGATCGGTAGTAAGATACCAGCTTCCATCGAGTGCGACAAATGTGCTTCGTGTTCTCAATGGTACGCAGACATATGACCTCAGCAGCCAGAGTGCGTGGTTCCGTCTTTCAAAGACAGCACCGAAAGATGTGCGGGTAAGAGCAGTGGAGAGCGAGCCTATGCTTATTTCTGCACCTTCAACGAATAACATCAATCATCGTTCGTTTCAGGTAGCATACCAGATCAAATACAGAGCTTTCCAGGCAGCAGCAGGAGGAACAAGTGATTATGACGTATGGCCGGTAGCAAACGGAGGATTTATGGGAGGTCTGAGTCAGTACTCAAACAGATGGACACTCAAGCCAAATCGGGCACCTATTCCAGACCGGCAGGCAGATTATCAGCAGACATCAAATTTCACCAATACGACTGCAATCCAGTGGAATGCAACAGAACTTGTGCATGCATATGAATGTTACAACGTGACAACTCACCGGTGTGGTGATGGTGTCGTAGATAACCAGTCATTTGATAATGTGTCAGCATCAGAGCAGTGTGATCTTGGTTCGCAAAACGGTCAGCCAGGAAGCGCATGTTCTGCGTCATGTCAGACAGTGAATGTATTCACTCCCGGACCGGACGTAAAGATCATCAAGTCAGTGACCGGATCAACTATCCAGGGACAAAATGTGACGTATACACTTTCATACAGCAATATCGGATCAGGAACAGCAAACAATGTTGTAGTGACTGATACACTTGAAGCAGGACTGACATTTGTACAGGGATCAAGTTTTCCTGCTCCGTCATCAGTGGTAAACAACGCGAATGGAACAACAACTATCACATGGAACAGAGGAAGCCTGGCACCAAATGCACAAGGAGTCATCGTCTTCCAGGCGCAGATCAAGATGTCAGTGCCGAATTGTTCAACAGTCGTGAATAATGTGGTCATCTCAGCGTCGAACGAGTCAAATAACTTGCTTGCAAATAACAGCTATATGGTGACATCGCCAATTCAGTGTCCTCCGATTCCATTGAATCCGGATGTGACTGTGATCAAAGCGGTAACCGGATCACAGATCCAGGGACAAAATGTCACCTATACTGTGACCTACAAAAATATCGGTTCAGGTCAGGCGAACAATGTCGTCATCACAGATACGCTCGGAACAGGTTTAACATTCCTTCCAGGAACAAGTTTCCCTCCTGCAGCATCAGTGACAAACAACGCGAACGGAACAACAACTATCACATGGAATGTGGGAAATATTCCTGCAGGAGCGCAAGGTATCATTGTTTTCCAGGCGCAGATCAAGAACACAGTTCCTAACTGTTCTACTGTACAGAATAAAGTACACGTATCAGCAACAAATGAACTGCCTGCAGATACATTGAACAACGATTATATGGTGACTTCACCTATCCAGTGTCCGGGAAATCCTCAGCTTCAGATCGTAAAAGATGTGGTGGCAAGTACAGGAGGTTACGTACCAAATGGCTATGCGCTCTACACGATCACCTATAAGAATATCGGAAACACAACAGCAAACGGTGTGACAGTTACTGATACACTGCCGTCTGATGTGACGTACCATACAGCATTCCCAACGCCTACTTCAATCAATGGTCAGACGCTCACACGGAGCATCGGTAACCTTGCAGCTGGAGCACAGGGTATCATCCAGATCTATGTAAAGATCAATGCAAATGTGCCGTTCTGTCAGAATCATACTGTGCTTAACAAGGGTACGGTATCGGCAACGAATGCACCTTCAGTGGAAGATGACGCAACGTTCCTCGTGCTTTGTTATGACCTGCGGTCAAATAAGATCATTGACAAGCCGGTTGTTGCATCAGGTGATGTCGTGACGTATACTATCAGATATGGAAACAATGGGCCGCTTATTGCGCCAAACCGGTCACTCGTAGATTCACTTCCTACAGGAATGAATTATATCATCAATTCAGCAACAGTGTTGTCTGGTGTGCAGATCGGTCAGCCAGTGGTGACAGGAAATCCTGCAGCCGGTCAGACACTCACATGGACCGGATTCACTAACATGCCAGCCGGTTACAGCGGTCTCGTACAGATCCAGGCAAGAGTGCTTGGTCCGGTAGCAAGCGGTCATGTCTATGTGAACAAGATATGTATTGAAGGAGATAACAACTATAACAATAACAACTGTGGAACTGCGACAACAACAACGACAGGAACAACTCCGCCAACAACAGGAACTGCATTTTTCGATGTGAATATCGATAAGTCAGTGAATAAGACGGTGGTAGCGTTCGGCGATAATGTGATCTATACAATCGTGGTAACAAATGAATCAGATGTAACATCTCCTATCACTGGTTATACGGTAAACGATTATCTTCCTTCAGGTGTTGACTATGTAGGAACACCAATCGGCCCAGCATGAATGACAACAACGCTCAGCAATAATAATAAAGATATTGCTTTTGGAAATCTGCCGGCACTCACTCCCGGACAGTCTATCACTATTTCGTTTGTAGCAAAATACGTGAGTAGTGTCAACGAGACAAACTATACAGAAGTATGTAACTACAATGGTGTATCAGGAGTGGGCGTAAAAGATAGAGACTCTAATCCATGTAACAGAGGAAGAACAAACGGGGTAGAGGATGATGAAGATCAGGTAACCATCTGACCACAGTCAGGTCCGGGCCAGAGCCCAGAGTGTCAGGGTATGAGTGTCGTAAGCACAAATCCTGCGAACCTCAGTATCGGAAACCTGACAACAAACGTCGGAAATATAGCAGTAGAGTATGAATGTAGAACGACATGGGGAGCGTATCCGGTAGACGCAGTTCTTGACTGTGGAAACGGAACGCAGATATTTACTGGAACAACCATCAATGGTAATCCGATGAAAGCTACATGTAATTATACTAACCCTGTTACGACAACTGCAAGATGTGTTGTGGCAAGAAGACCAAATGTAAACTGTGAAGTACCGGTAAAAATCAGATCTGGTGGCGGTGGAGGAAGAAACCCATACTGTGGTGATGGTATCTATGATCCTTCAAGAGGTGAACAGTGTGATCCGGGTAATCCGGCACTTGGTATCAGTCCTTCAGGAGTACCTGCAGGAAAAGTATGCCGTTCAGACTGTACGTTTACTGACAGACCTCCGGGAATGACAGCACAGGTAAAATGTGCATATGTTGATCCTCCGGCAATCAACGTCGGTGAGTACATGCCTTACCGGTGGGATATGGAATACGGATACAACGAACTCGGTGCGAATGGATGGAATGATGCAACCTTTAATTGTTCTAGCCTCCCTAACGATACAAGAGTGAACAAGAATACACTGATGTGTCAGTTCGTGCTGCAATGACCAAATGGCGTGAGAAGAGTCATGGACCCAGAGCCATGTTATAGTAATCCGGGACTCACATTGATTGATACCGCATTTAATGCTGCAAGACTAAGATACAATATCCAGGTGTTCCCTGGCGGACGTAACGCTGTCCAGATCACCGGTGCAAATTACCTTGGTCTCGGTGAATATATCATCGAAATGAAGGTGGTATACGGAAAAAATTGTCAGGGTGATGATATCACTGTTGGCAACAGAATCTGTCAGATGAACTTTGGTGTGACGAAGCAGTACGCTGTTTCAAGAAGCACGAAGGGTACATTCTCATCAACAAAGGATCTCGATACATACGAAAGACAGGATAACACCAAGGTGTTGCAGGTGAGTGAACTTATCAAAGTGCTTGAGCCATATACGCTTGTAGCATCAGATAAGACACTTATCACGCAGATGGTAAATAAATATGTCAATCTTGCGGTAAAGGCATCAGAGATAGATACAAAGCTCAACAACAATTCGACAGTGGTAAAGGCGACAGTCTCTAAGGTTCCGGGAAAAAACATCTTCGTGATCGATGCGAAGGGAGGAACAATCACTGTTCTTGAAAACTCAAACTTCAAGGATGGGGCGTTCACACTCATCGTGATCAACGGTAGTCTCACCATCAAGGGTGATCTTACCAAGAATCCGAACGGAATGTTCATCGTCAGAGACGGCGATCTGACATTCTCTGCTATTGGTGATGCGAAAGAGAACAACCAGAACCAGACAGTGAAGGGTATCTTCATCGGCCTTCAGAACATGAAGGCAGAAGGTGACGGATTCCAGCCAGCATTCAACAACAACCTCAATAAGCCATGGATCAACGGAGGTAGACTCATGATCAACGGTATCATCCTCGGATGAGATCTTTCGAAACTGGTAACAGGAAGAAGATCGGTTGTGGAAAACTGGTTCGATAGAAGAGCAGGAGACGGACTCCTCGAAGACGGTTCTATCGTCATCAAGGCTAATCCGGAAATCTTCACCAGCCTCCCTCCGGGAGCAGAGGATATCGCTCTGACACTCAATGTGTTCAAGAACTAATCAATCATTATATTATCTGCAAAAGCTTTTCTCTTCGGAGGGAAGTTTTTGATATGCGATTTTGCTGTATGAAAAAAGCCCGCTGATATACAGCAGGCAAAGGCATGTGGTGATGCGGTGATCACTGATGAAGTGTTAGCTTTTACTGGCTTTCACTCGTGTCACATGAGGGGAATGATCAGTTAATGCGTCTGTCGGCAGCGAGGCATCAGATGGCGGAGCGGATAAACCTTTCGGATTCTCGTACATCTTTCTCTGCTGCTCGGTTGTCGGCGCACCCAACTTTTTCAATATGTACAAGATGAGAATTATGGTGACGCATTCCCAGAATGACATTGGATAGCCCCAAATATTGATGTGGTCAATTGATAATAGTGTAGTGTATGTCATATTCATTTTGTTTATCCGCATAGTATAACAACTTTCTGCTATATTGCCATGAAAAAAACACGGAGTATATACCTATCAGTTATCAGGAAACGTTCAGTGCACAACGAAAAAAAGCGACGAGAAGCCGCTTTCCATAGTTATATTATTGATGCATTACCGTCTTCTTACTGGCACCCTCCACACATTACCTTCTCGAACGGATCGACAGGGCATGAGTTGTCATAAAGTGTCCCTGCCTTGAGTTTCTCGACATATTCATCGCCTTTTTCTGCTCTCATCTTAGTCTCGATAGCAGCTTTTTGTTCGTCAGTGACGTTCTTGAAGTCGATGGTGCCGAGTTCCACAGTGACAGGTACAGAGGCAGATGTTACCGCTGCAACTCTCATGCCGCCAAAGCCTCTCTTTGCGCCTTCAGCGGTGACTTCAGTGCTTCATTCTGCAGTGCCGGCGCCAGCACCAAAGCCGAGACGCGCTCCGCGCTTATTCACATTTTCCGTATACTTCTCACCTTGGATATTCTTCTCGATGAAGCAGTAATAGGTAGATTTGAGTCCCTGCTTCCATGCGTACATATAGATATCAAAGAGGTTATTTCTTTCATGCTCCTTCACATAGAGGTTTCTTGAGATCGCCTGATCGACATGCTTCTGCCGTACAGCAGCGACATCAACCTGAGAACCAGCAGAACACTCGTATACGGTCTTGAATACCGGTCTGTCGAGAATGCCTTCGAGTTCATCTATATGCTGCAGCGATCCTTGAGCATTCATGATTTTGTTTCTGATCTCATCGCTCCGCATACCCTTTGCCTTCAGCTTTTCGATAAGATGCTGGACCACGATGGTGAACTTACCGGAGATGGTCTCTCTCGCATACACGTTTGAGAAAAATGTTTCGATACCGCTTGATGTTCCGGCAATGTTTGAAATGGTTGCAGTCGGAGCGATAGCGAGGAGGAGTATGTTTCTTCTTGGCTCGTATGGATAGTTTTCCTTGCTGTAGTCAGCAAATGTTCATCTTGTCTTCGCAAGATCTGTCGATGTCTCAAGCGCAGCTTTGTAGATAGTGTCGCCAAGCTTATCAGAGAGAGCAAGTGCGTCTGAATGCTCATAAGGAATATTGAGGAGGAGGAGCATCTCGCCAAATCCCATCACGCCGAGGCCAAGCGGTCTCAGATCAAAGCTTCCTTTCTTTGATGTTTCTGACACATAGTGGTTAAGCTCGATAACATTATCAAGTGCCTGAGTGGCGATCTTAGTAGTCTCCACGATGTCTTTCCAATTAATGCATTCAAGTTTCTCTTCAAAGCTCATCGTATCGACTTGTGCTATCTTTTCGCGTATGACAAATCTGCTGAGGTTGAGCGATGCAAGTGTACATGTAGCAGTGCTGTCCTGACGATTCGGGATACTGATTTCTGTACACATATTCGTTGAGTGAATCAGTGAGTAATTCGGTGCCTGATTCTTTTCATTGTGCCTGTCTTTAAAGTTCAGCCGATAATTACCATTTTTTGCACAGCGGATGAGAATCTCTCTGTAGAGCTCCTGCGCTTTTGTCTTTTTCCGCAGCCTTAATTCGCCTTTCTCTGCAAGCTCTGCATAGCGTGCATAGTGCTCAGAAAATGCTTTGCCATACGTATTTGTCAATTCAGGACACTCTTTCGGATCGAAGAAGTACCGGTCGTCATTGCTCATCACTCTTTCCATAAATTCATCCGGTATCCGGAGAGCAGTGTTGATCTTTCTTGCTCTCATCGATTCATTTCCATTTGTCTCTTTCAGGTCAAGAAATTCTTCCATGTTATAATGCCATGGCTCGATATATGCGACGAGATTTGATGCTCTTTTCCCTCCGATCGCAACTGATGCTACGGTCGTGTCAAAGATCTTCATGAACGGGATAGGACCGCATGAAGCAGAATTGATTGATTTGATGTTTGATCCTGATGCTCTGAGTTTCGTGAACGACATAGCGGTGCCTCCGGCAAACTTAGCGTATTGAGCAGCATCAGTCGCTTTTGCCATGATATCTTCTATGCTGTCACCGATCACACCGATGAAACAGCTGATCAATTGAGGGAAATTTGTTCCTGAGTTGAACAGTGTTGGTGTTGAGTGAAGGTATTTGAGGGTAGCCAGCTTGTTGTAGATTTTGATAGCAAACTCTTCCTTGTTCGGTTCCAATAGGCTCAGACCCATAGCGATACGCATCCGCATCCGCTGCGGTTTCTCAAGGATGTTTTTCTTGCTGTCTTTCACGAGGTACCTGTGCTGCAGCGTAGAGGTACCGAAATAGTTGAGATACTTATCGTTGTCGTAATTGATGTTGAGTTCTATCGTTCCGAGATCGAACTCTGCCATCCTAGGATCGAGAATTTTCTGGTCGATCGCATGGTGGATATAGTCGCTGAAACTAGAAAATCTTTTGTTCACATCTTCAGAGATAAGCTTCACCAGTTGTCTTGTCGCGATCTGGTCGTAGATGGTATCTTCCGGAATGAGCGGTTCGATCGCCTTAAGGATGAGTCCATCGATCTCTTCTGTCTTGATTTCATCAGCAAGTTTTGTTTCAAAATTCTTGATGATCTTAAACATCGCGACAAACGGGTCGTCGACTTGTATATTCATAAGGACATCTTTGATGGCGTTGATAACCTTCTCTGTTTTGAAAGGTTCTATTTGCCCATTGCGACGGATAACTACTTTAGCCATGACATAACACAGGTGATACGATTAAAAGTTGGTGTACTGATTTGGAGTGATCTCAAAGAAGTTCTGGAGTGTCTTGAAGTCTTGCTTCTGCAGGAATTTGAGAGGATTCTCGCCGATAAGGTAGTGAGGTCCAAAGCCAAGTTCCTCAAGCCTCCTATCTACCACATATTTCAGATAGTCTGCCATCTCATTGTAGTTCACACCAAATGTCATGCGCGATCCGAGTAAACTCTGCAGAAATCTCATTTCCAATTCGGCTCATTCCACGATCGTATTCCTGATGTGCTGTACAAATGCTTCATCTTGTACAAGCTCAGGAGTCTCTTCAATCATCGTGAGGATCATCTCCATTCCCATCTTGAGATGGAAACTTTCATCGATCAATACAAGATCCATACCATTGCATACATTTTTCATCCTTCCTGATTCTCTGATCGCGAAGTAGAGCGCGAACGCAGAGTAGAAGAAGATTCCTTCCTGAACGATGTTATTTACAAGGATAGCATTGAGGATAGCTTTCTTTCCTTCGATACTGTCCGGATCGATCTGTGCTCCTGCTCCGACACTGATACGGTTTGCTGCACGCGCCACCATCTCCTGCTTCTCCTGCATGATCGGATTAGTCTGCGGCATATTGTAGAGTTCATCACGATTCATACTAAATGAGTTGAGCACCATCTCGAAGAAATCCGAGTGGATGTCCTCCATAAACATCTGCACGGTCATCGCCATCTTCGCTCTTGGATCCATCACATACGGATAGAATGATTCACCGATGACATTCTGCACAAGGAGTTCTGAGCTTACGAAGTATCCTACGAGCTGATGAAAGAGTGTCTTTTCTTCATCGTTCATCATTTTGTAATCAACGAGATCGAGACCGATATTGATCTCTTCCGGAAACCATATTGCTTGTTTCTGTTTCTTATAGAGATCTGCAAAGACATTTAATTTTTCTGAAAGTTTGATTCCATCAGTAACTTTTTTCTTTCCGATAAGAGGCATTGGCGGACTTGTTTTTAGAGGGTAAAGCATTCGTTACGCACTATTTTTTAACACTATATATAGTTTTCAACATATTTTCAACCACTAGATGTGGTGTTTTTGGGGTGACACGGTCATATTTGTCTGGAGAGAAAAATCAACCCAAAAGTGAAAACCAGGATTGTGTTTTTCGAAAATGATAACCAAGTGTCATTTACATAAATTTTATACCAATAGAAAATATGTATCAGACAAATAGCAAAAAAAGACGGGAAACGACTTGTTAACAATCTTTTGACGGTTTTGTGGAAAAAATGTGCCAACTTGACACATTTCATAATAAATACCGAAATGAGGAAAATGAATAATAATTGGCTTATCTTAGCCGATAAGTCTATTTCTTGCGTCTTATTCGCTTCACAAATCCAGACCGGAGTCCTTTCATGCTTTCTCCATAACTGTGCATATCACTTTGCATTGCTTGCATAACTCATGCACTGGCAGACACGTGTGTGTCTGGTAGAGATGATGGCACTGTTTTCGCTGTTTCACTTACGGTTTCTTTTATTACTTCTTTCATAGGCGCTGGTTTCTTTTCTGTTTTTTCTTTATGTAACTGCGCAAGCAGAAACTCTTTTCCGGGGCTATCAGGAAATATATCACAAAATGGTTTGATGTTTTTCTCATAACTTGGTTTTGCAGTTTTTGGATTGAGCAGAAAGATGACGTCGCGTATAGTTGCTCATAACTTTCTTATCTCGTGCGGAATTCATTCATCGTGCACCATAAATATATCTCCTGTTTCATGTACTTTGATCGTACCGAAGTTATGCTGCGCGCTAAGGACAGCTCTCACATCATTGCTGATATTTTCTTTCGGTCAGAATATCAGTAGTTTCTTTCCGCCAATAGTTACATAGTGTTGTTGTTTTATTTTCTCGTTAACCATCGTGACTCACGTATCGATAGTCATTTGTTTTTTCTTTACGCATTCGATCAGCTTTACCGGATCTTTTTTTTCTTTCATCGTCACGTCAATAGATGTCAGCAGATCGTCAGGAACAGGGGAGAGCGCTCATATATCATCAGGCAGCTTCTCGCACAGCTTATACAGCTGTTCGCTATCAAGCTGATAGCTGAAGGCGATAAGTGTCTTTGCGTAGTCTTTCTCGACATCTATCGCTTTTCACGCTTTGCTCAGAAATGAATCGACAATATCGATCGTCTGCACAAACTTCTTTACTGTCTTCTTTTGTTTCTCCGGTATGAGATGTAACATGCTCAGCATCTGTGCTGCCATCGATGTTGCTGATGTCGCGCCGTCCGGATGATGATCCATGACGATCCTTGTAGAACTCCGAGCAGATTTGAGTCATGCTGCATTTCATGGGGATACGGTTACTCATGGTATACCACCTCCGTCTATAAAGAACTTCAGCACGTTTGCGTCTTTCATATCATCGGACGTTGCACGTTTTTCTATGTCCTCATGCGACAGGTATTCTGTCGATGTATTTCTTTTATCAAAGACAAATTTCTTCAATAGGAATAACGCTCATTCGCCATCGCTGTCACCGATATCTTTATAGCGTTCTCACTGCTTCGTTCACGGCGTGGCGAGTTTTTCTTTAAATAACTTTCCCCGAACTCTTTGAATCTGTTTCGACGCCAGTACTTCTGCTTTCGCTTTGTCATTACCTCTTTTCATATATTTCTCCACCTTCTCGCTATATCGGTCCTGCACCATCTTCTGCCGTCACCCATGACGGATATTTTGTGCTTCAATCGCTTCCAGAAGGTCCTTTTTTGCCTTTTCTTGCGTGTATAAAATTCCCTTCCCGGCTAGTGGAGCAGGCAGAGTGGGTTTCTGGCTATGGATATCGATCGGAGTTTGGGCCATACTATAAGTATACGTAACCGGCAAATAATCTCTATTCTGGCTTCTTCGGGGATATTTCTGGCAAAAAATGACCTAGACATGCTCTGTTTTTCCTTTGTAATACAGTAAAGCGCATAGTTGACTTCGCTGAAGAGTTTGTTATAATGATGAAACACCTTGATGGATTGGGCAAACAGACCGTCAGGTTTAGAATGATGATGGTCCTCCTGCATGTCAGGAGGATTTTTTTAATATTGCTGTTGAAAGGCATTTGTTTACAATGTCAATATGGAGAAGGAGAAACTGACACCAGCCCAAAAACAGTATCGGGATATCAAAATGCAGCATAAGGACTGCATCCTTTTTTTCCGTATGGGTGATTTTTATGAGACCTTCTATGAGGATGCAAAGATCTGTTCGAAGCTGCTTGATATGACGCTCACATCACGCGACAGGAATTCCGCCAATCCTGTGCCGATGGCTGGTGTGCCGTACCATAGTGCTGAAAAGTACATCGCAAAATTGGTAGCAAATGGTTATAAGGTGGCGATCGCAGAACAGATGAGTGAACCGAAGGCAGGACAGATAGTGGAACGTCAGGTGACGGCTATCATCACGCCGGGGACGTATATTCAGGAGTCGCAGAAGCAGTACTCATATATCGCTGCTGTTGCATATACCGGCGGTGATATGCAGAATTATCAGCTTGCACGATGAGACTTTTCAGTGGGACAATATCGGACACAAAGCTTTGATTCGGTCGAATCGCTGCTGAAGTTTCTGCTGGTCATGGCGCCGTCGGAGATCGTGATCGATATCGATTTTGCAGAAAAGCAGGAGGTGGAAAACTACATGCATCAGTTTTCTGCATGCCTGATCTCTACATATGATATCCCGTCTGCAGCGGATGAGATGCTGCAGCATATCTTTGGCGTCCAGTCGCTGAGCGGATTCGGAAAGGCCCTGGAAGACGGAAGGAAGCAGGCATTCAGCCTTCTGGTGAACTATCTTCGCTCAGTCCAGAAGTCGAGCATTCACAATATCATTTCTGTTTCGTACGACAACTCATCAGACAATGTCCTGCTCGATAATGTGACCATCAAAAATCTTGAACTCTTTTCATCACACTACGACGGTGCAAAAAAATACTCGTTGCTGTGAGTGATCGATCATACGAAGACAGCACTTGGTGCAAGGCTCCTTCGTGAAGTGCTGATTCATCCGACGAAAAATATTTCTACTATTGAGCGGAGGCAAAAGCAGATTGCGTATTATATGAATAATAGTGATGAAGCGCAAACGATCATGCAGGCGCTCAGTCATATGCTTGATATCCCAAAGATTGTCTCATTGATCCTGTATAAGAAACATACGCCGACAACATTGGGAAAGCTTCGTTATGCGTTATCGCTTACTGCTGCGCTGAAGAAGTGACTGCTTGCAATCGGTACAGAAGCGTCAGTGATACAAGCATGTGAAACACTCTTTGCGTATTTGGTCTCGCTGTTGAAAGATGAAGGATTGAACGATGATATGGATTATATTAACGATGGTTTTGATGATGAGATAGATGAACTGAGAAAGGTTGCCTATCATAGTGATGAGCTGCTGATCGCGTACCAGCAGGAAGTGGTGCAGCATACAAAGATCGCCAATGTGAAGGTGAAATATATCAGTAACCAAGGATATTTTCTGGAAGTGACCCCAAAAGATGTTGCTGTCTTCGAGGCAACGTCTATCAAAGGTGATCCGAAATGTGACTTCATCCGCCGTCAGACACTGAAGACCGGAGAGCGCTACATCACGCCGTATCTTGAAGAGCTGCAGCATAAAATATTGGCGGCGCAGTTTCATCTGAAAACGAAAGAGCAGGCGTTGCTGCTGATTGCAAAAGAGAAGATCGTTGCTGCAGTCAAGTCGCTGACACAGCTGTCTGATAGCATCGCATGGCTCGATATTTTTGTGACGCATGCGATTTTTGCAGGTGAGAAGAAACGGATACAGCCGCTTGTCCAGCATCAGTGAGTGCTGGAGATCATAAGCGGGCGTCATCCGGTGATCGAAGAATATCTGCCGCTCGATCAGAAATTTATCGCAAACGATCTGCATATCGGTTCGGGTGAAAGCTCACTGCATATCATTACCGGTCCGAATATGGGAGGTAAATCGACCTATCTCAGACAGAATGCGCTGATCGTACTGCTTGCTCAGTGCTGATTCTATGTACCCGCAAAAAAAGCAGTCATACCAGCGGTTGATGGACTCTTCGCTCGTGTGGGAAGCGGTGACGTGATCGCGAAGAACCAGTCAACATTTATGACAGAGATGATTGAGATGGCAAATATCCTGCATAATGCAACCGTCAAATCATTCATCATCCTTGATGAACTCGGACGCGGCACGTCAACGTATGACGGTCTTGCACTTGCGCAGGCGATCGTGCAGTATATCGCTGAAAAGATAGGGGCAAAGACGCTTTTCGCTACGCACTATCATGAGCTCATTTCACTTGAAGGACAGCTTCCATGAGTCAAAAATTATAGCGTCAGTGTCTATGAGACAGACAAAGAAGTTGTCTTCATGAAAAAGATTGTAGCGGGAGGAGCGAGCAAGAGTTACGGACTCGATGTTGCAAAGATTGCCGGTATACCAAAACTGATCACCGAACAGGCAAAGAAATATCTCGATCATCTTGAAAGCTCAAAAACCAAAGAGCAGTGAATCAAGGTCGAATGACTCTTCGGACATGTTGATTTTGAAGCTATGGAGACGAAAGCAAAATACGATAAGATGAAAAGAATCATCGATAACATAGACCCGAATAATGTGACTCCGCTGCAAGCATTGCAGTTGCTGGGGAAGCTGAAGGACGAAGTGGGAAAATAAGAAAAGACCGGACATGCCGGTCTTTTTTAGTTCTCCTCATAATGAATGGGAAGGAATGTGTATTCTGATAAGAGCTCACCTATTCTCAGGTGTTCACCAATAAAGCTGCTTTCATCGTCTTCGGTGAGAAGAAAAAGTTTCTTGATGGTAATATACATTTCTTTGGCACGCGGATGCCGATGGAGTTCTTTATTGATTTTTCTCAGTAAGAACTCCTGCTCGTCAAAATCATATACAGAAGGATTGAGCCGTATAGGTGTGTCTGAGTCGGGAAAGTATATATCCACATCAACAAACATGTCCTTTTTGATCTTTTTGTATCCAAGTTTAACAGCGCTTTTCGCCACTATGGCTATAAGTTTGAAGTAATCTTCCAGAAGCTCGTTTTCTTTCGCATAGTCGAACGCTCGTGTCGTCACATGACCTTCTGATCGTACCATGTGCATGCCGAAATGAATGACATGGTGGTCGCTTACGGCCACGTCTTTGGAAAATGATATTACATCACCATTCTTGTATTCTTTTCCTATGATGTCTTTTCTGTCCGAGGCATACAATAAAAGCGCTTCATTATCTTCCTTTTTCAACATACATCTTCGTACATCCTTTGAAGAGTCCGGCAGCAAGCAACCAAATCTATAGTCTAACGTGGTAGCATTGTGCTTTTCTTGGAGGATGGGAAATATGTTGAACAACGTTTCAGATGTGTTATTTGTCTCTGTTTCCATAGCCGTTTTGTTTTGGTGTGAGGGAGATTTTACGCTTCAAAACGCGAATGTCAAGAACATTGAGGCAATAGCGTATACATTGCTATTTAGCTGCAAAACACTACAAATGATCTCTGGAAAGGTCGCAATAATCGAACACGAATAGTGAGCTCGTATGAAGGAGAAATTTACCAATTTTCACATGCTCACACGATGAAAGAGCCCAAACTCACCAAATCGCTGTTCGTAGAATTTGTTACCAACCCGCATATCGCACGGCGGCATTGTCATGATAAAAATGGTGTCTATCAGAAGATCCAGGAAAAGCTCTACGGTGATATGGATGGCATAGCGGTCGGTAGAGCAGTGGAGGATCAGGTATGCAGCCTCTTTCATGGACAGCATATCATCAACGTAGAGACCATGCAGCGTACACATCCGGATCGATATCTGGGGTATCACCATAATACACTCGATGCGCTGAAAGAGAATCCTGATGTCATTTATCAGGCAGGCGTGTGTGTCGACAGTCTGTTTTGTAAAAGTGATTTCCTTGTGAAGAACGAAGAAGGTACATACGACCTTTGGGAAGTGAAATCAAAGAATGCAGTCAGAAAGAAGTCAAAGACGAGGATCGGGGATCTGCTGCCGGAGCTGCAGGCAGATATGAGTTTTCAGCATGTGGTATTGCAGAAGGCACTGAAAGAAAAGTATTCAGGCAGAGCGTTCATCGTCTACGTCAACAAAGAGTATGTCAGGCAGTGAGACATAGACCCTGAGGCATTGCTCAAGCGTGAAGAGGTGACAAAAGAACTGAAGAAAGAAGAAGCAGTGATGAATATCATCGCGTCGATGACCGAAAGGTTGAAACTCACAAGAGATGAGTTTGTGAAATGCTATCCGTACGAAGAATGATGCTGTACAGAAAAGAAGATTGAAAATCTTGTGCACTTTGGCGAAGAAGCGCCATATAACAGTATCCGGCATATTCCCGGCATCAGAAAGGAAAAATATCAATTATATACATTGGGCAAAACGCTTATTGAGCATTTCACTGAAGACGAAAGAAGAATGCTCTATACCGACAATGGTGAAGAGACAAAGGCGAGTGAATATGTGTCGCTTCGGCAGAAGGGGGAGAAAGTGATTAATATGGATGGTATCAAGAAAAAGCTGGAGTGCTGTACATTCCCATTGTTTTTCTACGACTACGAAACGATGAGCCGGCCGGTACCGTTGATGGAAGGAACAAGCCCATGGCAGCAGGTGGTTGTCCAGTATTCAGTCCACCGCATGGATGCAGATGGAACGATCTCACACAAAGAGGCAATCATCTGACCATGAATCACCACGAATGCGACCGTTGTAGACCAGCTCGTACAGGATCTGGAACAAGGAAACGGCACGTATGTCGTATGGCGGAAATGATTTGAAAACGTCAGGAACGACGAGATGGGCAGGATGTATCCTCAGCATGCAGATGTTTTTGCAAAAATCAATGAGTGCACATTTGACCTCATGGAGATATTCAGCGAACAGCTCTATTTCCATCGCTGATTCCAATGATCGTCATCGATCAAAAAAGTATTGCCGGTACTTACTGACATCACATACGACGGACTTGCTGTCTCACATGGCGCAATTGCCGCAGACCTGCTCGCAGGCATCGTGCAGTGAAAATACGAGCTCAATCTCTGTAACCAGCATATCACCAATCTACTGGAGTACTGTAAGCAGGATACATGGGCGATGGTGTGTATTTATCAGAAAGTGCTGGAAGAGATTAAGGAATAAAAAAAAAGAGACCCACGATACGGGTCTCTTTGTACACATTCTTTTTCATCATTTCACTCATTCCACTTTTTCTTTGGGAGATGCTCCTTGGTAATAGTGCGATTGATAAGATGATTCTCAATCGTCTTCCACTCACTGTTACTAAAGCCATCCATCCATGCTTTCCAGTGACAATACCATTTGTTGTATTCACTGCGGTTTTCACTCAGTGTCTCTTTTGTCACCACCAGTCCAAATGGAGCGAGAAACGGCAGACACGCCATTTGTTTGTCTCGCATCGTTTGCTGCATAGTCTCAAATTCATCTTTGGACATCTCCATAGTACCTTTGTGATACCATCGAGCCTGATTGTACAGTGCTCCTCCGAAGCCTTCGATCAGCATAAAAAGTTCAACCTCAGATTTCCCATCCAATCCTTTCACGAAGTGATCGAGCTCTGTATACTCTTCCCCTTCTTCAAACAGATGAGCAAAGAACTTTTCCAGAGCATCTTTTGAAGGAGCATCATTGTCCTGACCCGGATCAAACATGGTCTTGTCGGACAGATCCTTGGGGAAGTAGACTGCCTCATGGGTAGCTGTGGAAAGCTCAGGCGCAAACCCCCACGAGCAGTGAGTATCTGATAACAAAAGCTGTTGTATTTCGCTTTCGACTCTCTTGAGGGCATTGCTTTCCTTCGATAACACTACAATGCTGTGCGCATCAAAAAGATCTTTTAGCTCTTGTGGTTTTGGTTCTTGTATATCTGCCATAACGTTGTGTTTAGAATGATATTGTAGACTTATTGTATGATAAGTCAACATAAGAAAAATCAGCAGGGAGAATACCTGCTGATTAATTGGTTAGTTAGAATAGCTTTACGCGTGTTTTTCGCGCTCTTCCTCTACTTTGTCAGAGGTTAAGGCATTTTGCTGCGCATTGGCAAGTAATTGCCAATAATTGTCGGGGATGTAGTTTTCTATGAACTCTACGAGCTCATGGAGATCTGTACCGGCATCAACGAGCTGCATAAATGCAGGTTCCCTGGTTGGATTGTAGTCCACTTTAGTACAGTAGTCAGCGTACGAGGCGTAATCAGCAATTTCTTTCGCTTGCTGAAGATGCTCTTTGCTTTCATAGACAAGGTGAAACAGGAGTGTTGCACCTGCCAGGACAGTGCCTTCGGTAACAGTAACCGAAATAGCTGCATCCCTGCTGCTGATTGCATAGTGTATCCGGAATACTTTTTCTCCGATCTGGACGATAATATCCCATGAATCTCCTGTGCGAATTGCTGGCGTAATTACTTGTATCTTTTTCATAAGGCGTGTTTTTAGCGTTTTGTTTTTTGTACTTATATTATACTCTTGGTGTCTTATAAGTCAAGTAAAAACTAATCTATAAAATGATATAAATAAGCCGTTTTGTGCGCACTTTACTGCTTCTTCACCACTATCGCATCATAGTTCATACAGTTCGGCTCGATGCATGCTCCGTTGATTTTTGCCGACGCCAAAAAACGGGTGTAACTGCACACTTTGGTGGCTCCTGAGGAGGAGAGCGGATCCTTGTAAAAAACAAGACCGTTTCCGGTAGGTATATAAATCGAGATGCCGATGACGACGACAAAATGACCGTATCCTCCGGTTAATTTTGATGTGAGAACATAATTTGGCCGTCCTGTCTGCGGAGAGGAGTCAAGATCGTAATTGACCGTCTGCACTTCTGACGTGTAGCGTGAATTGTTTGTCGCCGCACCTGCGGATACGACGATAGGCACGATGATGGGATTCCCATCAAAGAGGTGTGACTCAAGAAACGACTTAAATGAAGATTTGCTGCTTGATGTGTAGGAGACAGATGTCAGCGGCGGTGAGTCGTAGCTGCTGATATGCGATCCTATCTGATTCATGCTGATGGGGAGTGAACCGATGCTATTCACAATAGCGTTGAGCTTTGCTCCGGATGATGGCATAAATGTGTAGCCATGTGCTGAAGCGACCATATGCGCAGCAAGCATATATGCAGTAGGTCCGCATGCATTTTGCTTCTCATATGTCGTCAGCGGCGAGTTCCAGAGCTGACACCAGTGAGCATAGCTGCTCATGTAAGTGGTCGCGATCTGATACTCTGCCCAGTTGTTGTTGATGCTGATCTTTGCTTTTGACGGAGGCGTGGGATTAGATCCCTCCACAGAAAATGATTGCTCTTTAGTGCATCCTATGATACATAAGACGACGAGCAACGAAAATGTGATGAGCTTTTTCATACATTGTAGTTTTAGTAAGATGTGCTTATAACTGAAATTACTGCATTTTCCAGAGCTGTCTTCCGCTTTGTACCAATATTCTCAAAGCAAGGCATTATTTTCTCTTGCAAATGAAATTATATTTCATATAGTACTATGTAATACAAGGTATTTTATATTTTACATTCGCTTCATGGAAACGGAAAAAATCAGCACGCAGATGAAGAAGGGGGTGCTGGAGTATATCATCCTGCTGATCATCGCAAAAGGGCAGGTCTATGCATCCGACATACTCAAGTCTCTTAAGGACAGTTCGCTGCTTATCGTCGAGGGGACACTCTATCCGCTTCTTTCACGTCTGAAAGAGGATAAAGTGGTAACGTACACATGGGTAGAGTCGCAGCAGTGACCACCAAGGAAATATTACACCCTCACCAAGAAAGGAGAAGACACCCTTGCAGCGATGCGTGAGACGCGGGATGTGCTTGCAGGAGCGGTAAAGAAGATTGATCGCCAGAAATAATACATTATTTTATATTTCATTTTATACACCATGAAAAAATATACGCTTTTAGGACATGTGTTTGAGCTGGAAGATAATGCTTACCATTTCCTCGCGAGATATATCGAGCGCATTGAACAGTATAGTGTGAAGCACACTGTGTCACATGAGGTGATTGATGACATTAAGTACAGTATCATCGAAAAGCTCTATGGGTTTGAAACTCCCATCACAGAGTCGCAGGTGATTGCCGTAGCAAACTCGATCGGCGAACCGGAAGTGATGTTCGACGATTCGGATGAACAGCCAATGAACGACGAATTCAAAAAAGGAAATATTTTCAATAGGGAGAAACCCGTCATCCGAGGAGTATGTTACCGGCTGGCAAAGTCACTGAACGTGCAGGTGATGATCATACGTATCATTTTCCTTATACTGCTTCTTGGTCAGGGTGCAGGATTACTCATCTATATCATCCTCGCGTTGTTTGTTCCCTTCAAAGATAAGAAGAAAACAACAGGGACGATAGGTAATGTCTTGTTTGAGATCGTTCGCATAGCGTTCCGGCTGCTGATATTGGGTATTATCTTGCCGCTCACATTTGCATCGCTAGCCGCAACAGGTGCAATGTTCTTCGCGCCGGTCATCGATAATCAGTCGATAGCAGCATGGATACCGCAGTATATGTATATTGTTGGCATACTGGTCTCGGTAGCGTTCCTCATATTTTCTATCGGTGCGGTCGGTTCGCTCTTCAAGCAAAGATGGATCAATACAGCACTCGGGTTATTTGCTGCGATCATCATTCTTGTCGGTGGTGTTATCACCGCAGGAACTGCATTTAAGACAGCCATGCTTGTGAGCAATCATCAGACTACAGTTGAACAGAGCGCTGCATTTCCAGGATCTACGCTCTCTGGTGATCGTGTGAATATAGATTTGACGAATATTACCAATTATGCAGACAAACGGCCGTACTTTGGTGTGGGAAGCGCAGATGTGAGAGTCATTCGTACGACTGGATCGAACATAAGCGTGGAAATTAAAAGTACATTACGCGGACAATCTGATGCTCAGCTTGCAGATACAGCATCAAAGCTTCAGCCATTGAGTATTACCGGTGATGCAAACAATGTCATCATTGCCGGTACAGGAAAACTCTTCTCGTCAGTGGTGCCTTTGGCATGAGTACACAGACATATCATCATAGCTGTACCGTCTGATAAGGAAGTCTATATGAACAAAGATCGGAGAACAAATATGTATGTACAGAATGATTGACTTGGCAGAGGATACTGTGCAGCGAAGGTCTATGTATACAATTCTACCATTGATGAATTTACCTGTAAAAACGGTTCATGAGAGGTGTTCTATGATGTGGAAAGCGACCTCGATGGTAGGATGGAAGAAAGGATGCAAGAAAGAATTGATCAGCGTCAGGATGAAAGACACGATGCACAATGATACGATGCAGTGCCGCCGATGTACCCGGAAAACTAGATACCCATCATACTATAATAAAAAAAGGCCGCCTGATACAGGGCGGCTTTTAAAATGTCATAATATTTTCATTCACAGTAATCGAAAGCCTCCACTCAGGATGAAGATAGAAGTGACAATCATTATAACTCTGCTGGATGTACTTCACATCTTCTTCGTATTGCAGATCTTTTTTATTGATCATTTTATACACCCTTTCTATCAATTCATCTGTAAGCTCGCTTGCTTTGAGTTTTCTTTTCTGCTCATGAAAAATAATGTCAGCAGTTCTTTCTCGTCTCATAAGACGAAGAGTCTTTACGCACTCTTTCTGTAATGCATGTCGTTTGGTATAGGAAAGATCCGGCCATTGGTGCACGAGATGTATGATCATCGCCTCCAGGTCTCTGCTTACCTGACGATATGTCCTTCTGTGTTTTAACAGATACAGAGCATATAAGGATGCAACTATGAGTATACCCCATGTAACATCGTGATTGAGTATTTCCTTTATTTCCATATGTTTTCCGTTTTTGTGTACAATATTATACCATTTTAATTCTTTTTTGCAAGAGCGCTCAGATAAAATCAAAGCAAAAAATAGGGTATAACTGATACCTGTTTCCCTTGTACGTAGTTCATGCCACTTGTTGAGGGTGTTGTCTTGATATAGAGTGAGACATCATCTCCGTATACTTCCTCAAATCATGCAAAAATCTTCGGCGCGCTTTCGGTATTCCTGTCGCCTATATACACAGGTATATGTTTGTCGTGCGAATGAATGATGAAATCTATCTCTGATCAGTTTATTTTCTTATAGGTGAAGATATTTTCATCTGATCAAATATTCTTATAAATTTCCTGGAGCACCACGTAACGCATGATTTTTGGATCATTCAATGATACGGTAAAGGTTTCATCCAGATAATTCTTCACTCCAAGGTCGAGAAATACGGAACTCCTTTTATGGGACACTTCCTTTTTTTTGTCAGAAAAAAAGTGATGAAGCGTGGTTATGAGAAAATGATCCTCAAGAAAGCGCGTGTATTTTTCGATGACCGATGAAGAAATGTTATGTATGTTTTTGACTGCCCGTTTATTGTGAATACGTGCGAACTGATCGTTGATGATATGGAGTATCGTTTCAAGATAGCCGATCTGATCTTTATTGAACCAAAAATTCACATCCTTCATCAGCGAGCCTTGCACGATGTGTTTGAGTGCTTCTTTCTTTTCTTCAGCGCTCACTGCAGCGACGACACCCGGGTATGATCACCGGGTTATAAACTCTGTCAGATATGGCTGGATTTCTTGAAAAAGTACCTTACTCATATTGAGCGGATCAAGATGCTGTGTATGAAATCATTTGTATTCAAGAAATTCGCTAAAGCTCAGCGTATGAACGACAATCACTTCAAAATCACTTTCACTGAGCTGCAGAAAATCTTTGTATTCTCATTGTGTAATGCCGGTCGCAATAATCTTCGTGCGAATCTTGTGCACGTTGATAAGGTCATGGATAATCTTACCGATGTTTTTACTGTATTGGATTTCACTTAAAAATAACAGATTCGGTTCTGAAAAATTGATACCAAATTTGATCTGCATGAAAGAGATAAACTCCTGACAATCTTTAAATGATTTTGTTCCGATCTGATCATCAAATGAAAAATAGTATTTTTTTGCCGTTACGGTATCATCGTGATAGATATATTTGAGTAAAGTCTTTTTCCCTCAACTTCTCGGTCCGTCCAGCATGATACACTTGATAGAAGCATCATCAATCGCCTTTTTCAGTCTGTTTATATATCTTGGCCTGCCGATGATCATGTGTAGTTTTGGTGGTTATGTAAAAAATACACAGGTAATTTATAGATCATAGCGAAATTCACATGAAATGCAATTCTATTCATCATATTTTTGATTGTAGTAGAATTGACATTTTCTATAAAGAAACTTCCCGCCAAAAAGGAGGGAACAATAAAAACGTTCATTCACAACTACAAAACATTAAACGCTTATGGAGACAGCACAAGAGAATCCAGTTCAAATGAGTACATTGACACATGCTATTTTTACGACATTGCGCGAAGACCTGCAACCATTTAGAGAGAGATTTGCTATTTACAGTAAAACAACTCACTATGACCAGATTTGCACTATTGATCCAGATGAACAAATTGTTCTGAAGAAAGATATTGAAAAGTTGGGAATGGACGCAGATATTCGTTCATGGTTGTACAAAGCCATGCAGTTGAAGAAGTTAGGGAAGAAAATTCTTTTCCTCACTGATCGCATGTCTTTGATGACATACAAAAGAAGTGTCTATCAAAACCATCCAGGTTTATGGGACATGGTTTTGTGTGAGCATGATATGAGGCACGATCGAACGAAAGATGTTACAGAAGATTATGGAGAAAAGACTTCTCATGATGGATCTTTAGATGTCTGGTTTAGAAATCGTGTGCATCAGGCACAAATCCGTATGTTCATAAAAGTAGCTCATGGCTATCCGGAAGTATGGAATGACTTGATAATACGCGATGGACAGGAGGTTGAAGTGTATTACAACCACAACACTCTCCATGTACACATACTGGAAACACACACCACTTATACGTTAGCAGTGGGAAGAATAAGACTAACGTAACGAATCATCATTAACAATTATCAAACAATTAAAAAACCAAAAAACACAATTAACACTTATGAAGCAGGCACAATTAACGACTGGTATAGCATACCACTTTGGTCTTGGCACGACAAATGGCGCACACCTTGATCAGACTATTCTCGGTGGCAAAGGTCACGGGCTTATTGAAATGGCAAGTGTTGACGGAACTCCGGTACCTCCTGGTATCGTCATACCGACAACAGAATGCATGCCATACCTGAAACATAAATCACTTGATCCGACACTGATTGATGAGATCAAGGAGTATGTCGATAGTATAGGTACGAGGCTAGGAAGAACTTTCGGAAGCGAAACAAATCCTTTATTGCTGAGTTGTCGCTCTGGCGCTGCAGTGAGCATGCCTGGTATGCTGAAGACCATCCTTAATATCGGTACAAGCCGTGCAACTATTCCTGGTTTGATTGAGATGTTCAATGAGCGTCTTGCCTGGGATAACTATCGCCGACTGATTGATATGTGGGGTGAAACAGTTGTTGGAATCGATCATGAACACTTCGAAAATGTATTCATCCAGTACAAAGCAGACAACAATATCAACGATGACGTGCATATGTCAGCCGAGGATATGGAGAAGCTTTGCAGTCTGTATGAGCAGGTATTTGAAGTGCATGCAGGGTATACTTTCCCGCAAGATGTATGGGAACAGTTGCTGCCTGCAGTAGAAGCAGTATTTAAGTCATGGTATGGTAAGAAGGCAGTTGAATATCGCAAGATTGAGAAGCTAACTGACCTCCATGGGACTGCTGTCATCATCATGGCGATGGTGTTTGGTAATTTCAATGATCAGAGCGGTACTGGTGTGTTATTTACCCGTCGTCCGGACAATGGACTTGATGAGCTCTATGGAGAGATTCTATTCAATGCCCAGGGTGAGGATATAGTAGCAGGAATTCGCACACCTGAACCCATCAGTAAATTGAAGGAGATACTGCCGCATGTGTATGAGCAGCTATTCGCTATTGTAAAGCGTCTGGAAAAAGATCGTAAAGATATCCAGGATATCGAGTTTACAATAGAGGATGGCAACCTATATATGCTGCAAACGCGCAATGGTAAACGTAACGGTATAGCTGCATTCAAGATAGCATACGATATGGTGCAGGAAGGCATCGTAACAGAAAGATATGCTGTTGAGAGGCTGGTAAAGCCGGAACACGTGCAACAGATGCTTTTACCTCGATTCGATGAAGAGACGATAGATGCATATCGCAAAGAAAAGCGTGTTATTGCAAAAGGCCTTCCTGCATCTCCGGGTGCAGCAGTCGGTCAGGTAGTGTTTGACAAAGAAACTGCTGTCGCATGGTCTGAAGCAGGTAAAAATGTTATCCTTGTCCGCAGGGAAACATCTCCGGAAGACATCCAAGGTATGCACGTAGCAAAGGCAGTGCTTACCGTCATAGGCGGTTTGTCGTCTCATGCCGGTGTAGTACTTCGTGGCTGGGGTAAACCAGGTATCGTTGGTGCAGGAAGCATATCCATAAACCATGAAGCACATGAGTTCACCGTTGGTGAGCATACAGTGAAAGAAGGTGACTGGATATCGCTGAATAGTACTACCGGTGAGGTTGTCCTTGGTCAGTGGACTACGAGTGAAGCAGAAGAAACAGAAGAGTTTAAAGCAGTAATGGAGTGGGCAAAGAGGATCAAACGTATGGGTGTCCGCGCTAATGCGGAAACAGTAGCTGATGCTGCACGTGCCCGTTACTTTGGTGCTGAAGGAATTTCGCTTTTCCGTACAGAGCATATGTTCTACGGAGAAGATGGAGCAAACTCACTCTATCTGATGAAGAAAATGATCCTGGCGACATCTGGCGAACAAAAGGCAGAGATGCTTGCATTGTTACAGCCTGAGTTTGCGAAGTCGTTCTTCGGCACATTGCGCGAGATGGACGGTTTGCCCGTCACAGTACGTTTGCTTGATCCGCCAATGCACGAGTTTGTGCATTTCGGAGCGCCTGCAAATGAAAAAGCAGCCGAAGCGCAGCGTGAAATGAAACTAGGTTTGTGTAGCGATCTTGGCATCACAATGCATGAACTTGATCATCGCATAGAAAGCCTGCATGAAGTGAATCCCGGTTCTGGATTGCGCGGCTCCCGTTTGGGTGTCATCTTTCCCGATGTGACAAGGATACAGGTGCACGCGTTATGTGAAGCGATCATGGACTTACGTTCGAAAGGTCATTCACCATTTGTAGAGATAGAAGTGCCGTTTGTATTCAATACGAAAGAGTATGAAAACCAGCTGCATATCATCTCTGACATAACAACACAGTATGGATTGTATCCCGTAGAGGACTACCTGGTAGGACCTATGATAGAATGCACTGCTGCATGTTTGGATGGTGCTAACCTTGCAAGAGAATCGCAATTTGCGAGCTTTGGTTCGAACGATCTTACTTCTTCCGTGATGAATATCTCACGTGACGATGCGTCAAGGTTCATACCTTACTATGTTGAGTATAAACTCTTACCGGAAGATCCATTCCAGACTATCAATCCAATTGTTGGAGAAGTGATGTTGATGGCTGTGGAGCGCTTACGGAGCGAAAAAGGTAAGTCAATCAAAGTTGGTGTGTGTGGCGAACAGGGAGGTGATCCTCTTTCTATCCGTGAATTCGAAAGAATGGGATTAGATTACATCGGTTGTAGTCCGTTCCGCATACCAGTGGCAATACTGGCTGCCGCACAAGCTACGATGCTTGTAGAAAAAGAAACAATGGCAGCACAGCAGAATTGAAACTACATGCATCAACTAAGGTGTTAGAAATGCAGCCCCTGGGTTTTCCCGGGGGCTTTTTTTGATGATGAATAACGTCTTTTTGATTATTTCCCATTGCAAGTGTCGCTTAGTTCCTTATAATTGCGGTCCTTAGAAATGCTTCGGCATTCTTTTTTATTCACTGAAATAGTTATGTCCGTATGAAGAAAACTAAAATTATAGCGTCGATTGGCCCGTCGACATGGGAAGAAGATAAGATTATTGCGCTCTATAAATCAGGTGTGAATGTTCTGAGATTCAATTTCTCGCATGCAGATTATGAAAATACAAAAAAGGTTGCAGCTATCGTTCATAGACTCAATAAGGATGGCACAACAAAACTTGGTCTGATGCTGGATACAAAAGGTCCTGAAATGAGAACGGGTGATCATACAGATCTTAAGAACTATGAAAAAGGAGATGTGTTCAAGATCTATGTAGACCCTGCAAAGGTTCCTGAAGGAACGCAGGATATCTCGTGCGACTATCCGTATCTTGTTGAAGATCTCAATATCGGTGATATTATCAAGATTGAGTCTGGGCTGATGGATGTTCTTGTCAAAGAGAAAACAGAAGATGCGCTTGTCGTAGAGGCAATGCATGGTATGAAAAACATGAAGCAGAGAAGACATATCAATCTTCCAGGTGTGAAGCTCAGACTTCCCGGACTCATTGACCAGGATAAGATCGATGCTGTATTTGCTATCGAACAGGGATTTGATTTTATTGCTATGAGCTTTGTAAGAAATAAAGAAAATATTCAGGAGCTTCGTGATCTCCTTGCTGCGAACAATGGTTCACATATTCAGATCATCTCTAAGATAGAAAATCAGGAAGCGCTTGATAATCTTGATGAGATTATTGTTAATTCTGACGGTGTGATGGTTGCCCGCGGTGATCTCGGTATTGAGGTTCCTATCGAGACACTTCCTGTTCATCAGAGATCTATCGTGAAGAAATGTAAGGCGTATGGTAAATATGTTATCGTTGCGACACACATGCTGGAAAGCATGATTGAAAATCCATTTCCGACAAGAGCAGAGGTGGGAGATATCTTCAATGCACTCGTGCAGAAAACAGATGCTATCATGCTTTCAGGGGAGACGACTATCGGTAAGTTTCCGATCCAATCGGTTGAGATGATGAAGAAGATAGCGCTGGAGGCAGAAGCAACACTCGCGTATAACCATGAAGACTACAACAGTGTTGATCTGACACAAAGAGATGTGGAGAAGAAGAGGCTCATCAGGTCAGCGGTGTATATAGCAGATTCGATCGGTGCAAAAGGTATCGTGACGTTCACGAAGACGTGAAGACTGGCGAGACTTGCAGCTGCATATAGACCAAAATGTCCGGTATTTGCTTTCACAAATCAGGAAAGGACATTTACCAATACGACTATCTTGTTTGGTGTAGTGGCAAGATACATGCCTTTCCACCACCATGCTGACGTTCTCAAAGAGGCTATTGAAAAGCTGATTGAAAGGCGCGATATCGGTATGGAAGACCAGATCGTCGTCGTATCGGATATCCTTCGTAACGATAAGGAGATTCCTGTGCTGGAGATTGTGTCGGTAAAGGACGTCATGTAAGAGAAAAAGAATCCCGTAGTAATGCGGGATTTTTATTATTGACAATTCTTGGTCGAACTATATTATTCGACCTGTGCCATACAAAGAGGGTACACTGCAGACATTCTCTACCTGATAGAGAGATTATTAACATGCATACATAAAATTATACTCAACGTATGCACACACAATTTTCATAACCAAATACCTTAAAAACGTAGTTTATGAGAACGGTCAGACCTGTCTACATTGGTGTTCTAAAGGCTTGCAAATGCGCAGTCACTGAAAACAGAAGGTCATTTGATGCGAGTTACCTTTATAAGGGCCGCAAAGATGAAGTCGAACTATGCGTAGCTATTTCCAAAGCACGTGAAGCCTTGGAGTACACCTATCCTGAAGCTCACTTTACTTTTGAGCATCAGAAGATTAACGGTATAGTATCTGGTATTACGGTCGTTATTTCCGGCGATCCAACAAAACAGTACAATCGTTTTGAAGCATGGTTAGAAAAAATCTGCACCACTCGCCCCAAAAGCATTACTTTTGCAGAAATTGCCCGATTTTATAATCAAGAACCAAAATGGGCCAGAGCCGGAAATGGATTCATTGATTATATCAAAAAGACAATGATAAAAGTAAAGGAAGCTATATCGGCATTATGTTCATTCAAAATCAAAAAATCTGATAAGGAGGTCGCTCTTTGGTATGCATGATCCCGCCCATGCGCGTAATAAAGTCAGTGTTTTGCACTGGCTTTTTTCTATTATACATTGACATTTCCTCGCAAATTCGTTACATAGCAAATACGAGTTTATATCCGGTACATACCAATGGAAAAAGATAACCTGTTCAAGACAGATCTGACTCAAGCCTCAAAAGATAAGATATTTTATGCACTTGCGATGTTTCCGTATCCAAGCGGAGCAGGGCTGCACGTCGGACACGCGATGAATTTCACCGCAAACGATATCATGGCGCGTTACAAACGCATGCAGTGATATGCGGTGATCAATCCGATCGGCTGGGATTCATTTGGTCTGCCGACGGAATGATACGCCATGAAAGTATGAAAGCCTGCAAGTGAGGTAACAAAAGAGAATGTTGCCAATTTCATCAAGCAATGTAAGCTTATGGATCGGAGTTACGACTGGGACCGTGAATTTGCAACCTCAGATCCGGAATATTACAAACGGACGCAGCGGATTTTTCAGCAGCTGTTTAAGGCTGGCCTCGTCTATCGTAAAGAAGCATTCGTCAACCGGTGTCCGCACGACCAGACAGTGCTGGCAAATGATCAGGTAGTAAACGGTGCGTGCGAGCGCTGCGGTACAGAGGTGGTGCAGAAAAAACACATGCAGTGGTTTATCAAGATCACCGACTATGCAGAAAGACTCATCAACGATCTCGATCTGGTTGACTGGCCGGAAGAAACAAAGACTCAGCAGAAGTATCGGATCGGAAAATCAGATGGCGCTGAGATAGATTTTGCTATTGAAGACAATGACACGAAAATAACTGTCTTTACCACACGTCCGGATACGATCTATGGGGTGACAGCTATTGTCCTTGCTCCGGAAAATGAAATCATCGACTCGTTACTTACTGAGGATAATAAAAAGAGACTCGCAGACTATCGCAAGGCAACCGGTAAGAAGACGAACCTTGAAAGACAGCAGGATGCTGAAGACAAAACAGGTATCTTTTCGGATATCTATGCGATTCATCCATTGACGCAGGAGAAGGTTCCCGTGTGGTTTGCTGATTATGTACTGCCGGACTATGCGACAGGAGCAGTGATGTTCGTGCCGGCACACGATGAGAGAGATTGGATATTTGCCAAGAAGCACGGACTAGAGGTGAAGCATGTGATCGGAGATTTGTGATGAGATAATCCGGATTCGCAGGCGAAATATTCTACTAGTACAGGAAGTGATATAGTTGCAGCTGCGAGATTTGAAAAACTATCAAATGGGCAGAGGGTGTTTATCAGTCTTCAGAATGCATATACCGGGAAATGAATCCTTATAAATTCTGATTCCTTTAACTTCCTCGATAACGACGCTGCAAAAAAAGCTATCATAGATCATCTCGAAAAAAACTGACTCGGTAAAAGAAAGATAACATACAAGCTTCGCGATCGGTCGGTCTCACGTCAGCGTTATTGGGGGTGTCCGATACCGGTGTACTACGATGAAGCCGGGAATCCACAATTAATTCCTGAGGATGAATTGCCGGTAGTATTGCCGCTTGATCTCGGCGATTACAAGCCGGCAGGAAAATCTCCGCTGGCGGATCATCCTACCTTTCCGCACTACACCGCAAAAGATGGAAAAACATATCGTCGTGAATGTGATACGCTTGATACATTTATTGATAGCTCGTTCTATTATATACGTTTCGTTGATCCGCAAAACAATAAAGAACTTATCAGTAAAGATCTTGCAGACAAATCGCTGCCGGTGGATTTCTATATCGGCGGAAGAGAACATACATACGGACACTTGCTGTATTCACGTTTCATCCATAAGTTCTTGTTTGATCAATGAGTGCTGTCTTCAGCAGAACCGTTCCAGAAACTTATCCATCAGGGATTTGTGCTTGGACCAGATGGCCGTAAGATGTCGAAACGCCGGGGAAATATCATCAACCCAAGTGAAGTTGCTGATGAGTTTGGATCAGATACGGCAAGAACATATACGATGTTTATGTGACCGATCGAACAGGAGAAGGTATGGAACCCGAGTGCTGTCAGTGGCGTGAAGAAATTTATAGAAAGAGTGGAACGTCTGGAGCAATTTCTGAAAGATGCTGCTGTGTCACTTGATGCATCACTGCATAAGACGATCAGATGAGTGACGGAAGATATTGAAAGACTCAAGCTCAACACTGCAGTATCAAAACTGATGGTGTTTGTCAATGATGTGTATGACAAGAAGGCTATCACGAAAGAGCAGTTCTCATCGTTCCTCAAGCTCTTAGCTCCGTTTGCCACTAAGGTGACGCAGCAAATGCGGGAGAAGCTCGGCAATACAGACAGTATCCATTATGCACCATGGCCTGTATTTGATCCGAATAAGATCGCAGAAGATACGATCAATCTGCCGGTGCAGATCAATGGTAAGATGAAAGGAACTCTTTCGGTGGGCGCTGGAACCTCACAGGATGAAGTGATGGTAATGATCAAGGGCGATGAAAGGCTTGCAGGACAGATCGAGGGAAAAGAGGTGGCAAAAGTGATTTACGTGCAGGATAAAATTATCAACATAATTATCAAATAATGATGAAAGTGAGTGAAAATACTACGTTGCTGGAAATTCTTGAAGGTGGAGGAGTGATAGCGTATCCGACAGATACCATTCGATGACTCGGTTGCGATGCGACCAACGAAGTTGCAGTTGATAAGGTGTTTGCCATCAAACAACGTCCAAAGGAAAAGAGTGTCATAGTATTGTTTTCATCGGAAGAAATGCTGCAAGCATACGGTGTGATACTTTCGGATGTTCAAAAAGATTTTCTCAAAAATACAGAAAAGCCGACAACGATGATCGTAGATGGTCTCAAGTGACTTGCCCCAAGTGTCTATCATGCAGACGGTTCGGTAGGCGTACGTATCGTGCAGCCCAAAGAGTGACATAGATGATCGGTCTGGTGTTATGAGTTTATTGAAGCATATGGGAAACCTATTGTTTCCACATCAGCAAATATCAGCGGAGAACCATCACCGTTGGTGTTTTCAGAAATAGCAGAGGACATCCTAGCGCATGCTGATGCGTATCCGCCACCGGAAACAGCGACTGATGCAGGAAGTCCATCGCAGATAGTTCGCATTGATACTCATGGCGAGGTCGTTATTGTTAGGGCATAATTTATTTTTTTTCTGCTGCAAATGTTTTTCAGAGTCAATGAAGATGAGCACGACAATATTGATAGAGCTGTAGAAGTGCTGAAGATGTGATGAGTGGTGCTTCACAATACCACATCACCCTGGGGTTGGGTGCTTTCCTGTGATGCCACCAATGAGGTTGCTATCCAGAAGATCCTTGCATTCAAGAAGGCGATTTTGCCTATGGATCGTATGATTATCGTGCAGGATGAAAAGATGCTTGAGGACTACATTTGTCCTCTGCCGCATTTCGTCAGACAATTTCTTCGTTCTCAGCACGAAAATTTTGCTGTCATTCACCCTCTAGCAAATCACATCGCTCCGTCAGCATGTATGAACGGTGGTACGGTACTGGTAAGAACTATTCCTTCTATTGATACTCCGCCGATACAGATGTCTCGCCATGTCATTCGTCTTTTAGGTAAGCCTATTTTTGTCACTACTTGTACCATAGGTGAAGGTGTGATGCCTCAGAATTATGAAGACATAGAGGATCATGTAAAGACGGGCGTGGATCACATCTCTCCTCTTACTTTTGGTATCGACGAAAGTGCAGAATTTTCAACAGTCATAAAATATGACCATGAAGGTCATATAACAGTAGTGAGAAATAGTGGCGAAAAACAATATTAGACGCTAGCAACAGCAAATATGGTGCTGGCAATGACTTTTGAATAAATGTATGCCTCAGGGATGAGAGAGACGTGATAATTCCCATAATGAAGAAAGTATTTGGCAATCTGGGCAGCAAATGGAAGGTTCATCAACATAGATAGTTCTAGTAGAGAGTGTAAATTACGCGTTTAGAAGTTCTTGTATATGATCGCTCATCAGTTCCATGAGATGATGTTCTTCAACTTCCTTGCCAGTCAGCAGTGCGGTCAGCAATGCATGTGTGGTCATATTTTCAAGTATTGCATCGATATGATGCTCATTGAGCTGGTCTATGTTAGTCTGGATATGCTCGTGCATCGTATCTCCTTTACATTCGTTAAAAACATAACATAATTATTATACCATAAATTTATATTTTGTCAAATTTTTGAGAAACCCGCATCTGGATAACAAAAAAAGAGCCTTGCATGAGGCTCTTTTATGTATAACGAAGTAATTCTTTGATGATCGTTCTGTCATTGCTGACTTTAGGGATTTTATGCTGTCCGCCTAATTTGCCTTTTTGATGCAACCGGCGATAGAAGGTCTTTTTTGCAAGAAAATGAACGAGAGGAGCATGCAGCATATGCGTATCATGTCTCTCATCGTAGTAATAACTCCGTTTTTTGCAAAGGAGTTCGTCGAAATGCTGTGCAAAAGTTTTTTCATCGCAACGTGGATCCGCAGACCGCTCGATGCAGAGTTCATAGTGGCCTCCTCATTGCTTTGTATTCATCACGCCTGGTCATATCGTATATTCACTGATTACTCATCCAAAATATTTTGCAGTCTCACGAATGGCATCGTCGAGAGGCTGAAGAGGTGTACATTCGCCGGCAACATCGAGATGATACTTTGTCCTTCCGATGATCTTGATCGTATGCGGCTCAAGACCGGTAAATTCTATGACATCACCGAGTACGTATCTTCGGAGTCATGCATTGTTGGTGATGACGATCACATACGGTGTGCTGACCGATACTTCCTCCAGCGTCAGGACGGTAGCATAATCGTGAGATAAGTATGCGTCTAAGGGGATGAACTCATAGAAAACAGCATGGTCTACAAAAAGCAGCATATCATCACGGTCGTTCTCATGCTGTGCAGCAAAAAATCACTCGCTAGCATTGTAGACCTGATAATAGCGGACATTTTTTGAGGGCAGCAAGCGTTCAAACGTTGCTTTATAGAGATCAATTGCCATCCCTCATCGTATAACCAGCTCGAAGTTTGGCCGCAATGAGAGGATATTTTTTGTTTTCGTATGATGTTGCAGTTTCTCCAGATATGCAGAACATCGTGACGGCTGTCAGGAAAGTGAAGTGATATTCTTGTCCGTAGTGGTGCGTATCATGCTTTCTATTTTCTTGTGCCAGTCAGACAGGTAGGAGACCTTAGAGGTTGGCTGTTTCATAAGCTTTGCTACGAGAGGTGAGTTATGCTGGAGTATGGCAGAGATGTAACCGACATTCCTTTTGCCCGTATACGGGTTATATGAAAACCCTCAGCCGATAACGAGTCATTGTCATTGCCATATCGTGGTTTCCGGATTATTCTGTCCGTAATGCATCATCAGATCCATGCCGGCACGATAGTGATTTTTCTTGAGCGACTGTTTTGTCACCGGGATGTATTTGCTTTTTCCGGTTGTTCAAGAAGACGTTGCAAACCAATCAATAGCTCCTCTGATCAGCACATGTTTTTCTCCGCGAAGACAGCGCTCGATCCGCGGCGACATATCATCATAGTGATGGATCGGAACAGCCTGCTGAAAGTCTCTGACTGTCTCAATATGCATGAAGTGATACACATCGCCAAACGAGGTGTGCATATTTTTTTCTACATGAGACAGCAAAAAACTCTTTTGTGCTTCCGGATGATTACGATAACGGCGAAAATACGCAGTGGTAATGCTTTTCACTGCGAGAGGGGTGATCTGTACACGAGGAAGTTTTACGTGAGGTAACTTCATAGACTAGCACGAAGCTAGTGGCTAAATTAGAACGGTAAATCGTCGTTGTCGTCGTAAGATCCTTCTGATGCAGATGACGATCCGCCTTTTCCCTGTGAGATGATATCTACCTTCCGGCATGCTACGGTATTGTACCGGCGTCCGTTGTACTCTTTTGCACGAGGATTAATATATGCTTTGATAGTGTCACCAACATTGAGAGATTCGATCATATCAATCTTATCTTTGAAGCATTCTATCATAAGAGATGATTTGTAGTCTTTGTCAGAAATTTCTTCCAGTACAATCGACATCTTTTCCATTCCCTGCTGTCCGATAGTTTCTCTTTTTCCTTTAAAGGTAATTTTTCCCGTAAAATCCATGGTCAATTCGTAATAAGCTAAACGTACCCTTATGTATACGGATTGGCGCCTGTGATGCAAGGGGTAGGGCAAAAATGGCTTCAGGAAACGAAAAAATCAATATTATTTCCTCCTGATATTCTCCTTCCTAGTTGCATTTTCCCGGCCATTGGCTACTATGAAAATATGATTACTATCCCTGCATCGAAGAGGAAAAAGCTTCAGGATACGATACTTTCCCGATATAAGGACCATGCGCGCGATCTTCCGCGACGCAGGACGAAGGATCCTTATAAGATTTTGGTGTCAGAGATCATGTTGCAGCAAACTCAGGTGGAGAGAGTGAAGCAAAAGTATAAGGCTCGGCTCGAAAAGTTTCCGACAATTGCCGATCTGGCAAAGGCATCACAAGCAGATGTGCTGACGCTGCGGTCGGGGCTCTGATACAACCGCCGCGGCATCAATCTGCGGAAAGCAGCAAAAGCAGTGATGACTGATTATGCGTGAAAGATTCCGGTCACGGAAAAGGACCTTTTAAATCTTCCCGGAGTTGGAATGTACACTGCTCATGCAGTGATGGCATTTGCCCATAATGAAGCTGTGCCGGTGCTCGATATCAACATCAAACGCGTCCTGATTACAGCGCTGAAACTTGATCCCATGGTATCAGATAAAGAGCTGAGAGCAGTGGCTGAAACGCTTATCCCTGAGGGGAGATCCCGTGAATGGCACAATGCACTGATGGATTATGGTGCGCTTGTATTAACGAGCAAGAAGACATGAATCCGTTCGACACCGCAGTCGCAGTTTGTCGGTTCCACAAGATGGGTGAGGGGAAATATCATTAAGTTATTGGTGAAAAATGGCAAGGTGAGTATGACCGAAGCAAGAAAGCAGTTTCCTCATGAAAAGTTTGATGAGATCGTGCAGGGAATGGTAGATGAGAGGATGGTGAACCTGAAAGGATGATCTCTGGCGCTGGACAATTAATATTGTAAATGTTTTCAAGAGGGCTATGATAGCCATACTATTATCTATAACACACATGAATAAGACATACGAGTATAAGACACTGATCACAAAAATTGATGAATTGCTGGATGAGGACCTGTTCGAAGTAAAGACGAGCAACCACCACCTCAAGAAACTTTTTGCACACAAAATATGTTTTACGCTTGATCCGGACCTGCTGAAGTGAAAGGCAGTAAGTCTCATCACCGACAATAAGCATATGATCATAGAGATACTGCTTCCGGACTGCCAGAAAGCGTACCACTACAATAGCGAAGATATAAGGCTATACGATGCGACAGCAAACGTTACATACGAAGTAGAAGCGTGGCAGAAAGACCCGCATATCACGAAACGCGTGGCAGCAAAAATTGCCAGGCAACAGAAACAGGAAGATAAGGCAGAACGTATAGAAAACGATATTAAGAAACAGATCCAGTATGATACAGTAAAGTTTAAGATCGATGAATCACTGCGGTCTATGTTCAAGATCGATAGGATGCCTGATTATTATTCGATCAACGATATGGCGGCATTAGCATTTGCCAAGGAATATCAGACACTTACCAAAAGGATTCCTCACCTCCATGGGTATCTGGAAACAAGAAAATACGAAACGGAAAGCGCTACCGAGATGGCACTTTATAGAGCGTATCTGAGGTTTCTCGCTATAAGAAAAAATATCGAGCGGCCGCTGGATTATGATATGTTTCTTAAAAGATTGCTCTATGTTATCAAGTGATGAGAATTTACACTGTAATATTAGATCCGGCCGGCTTCCTTATAGATCTTATATCCTTCTGCCAATGCATCCTTAATCTGCTTGATGAGTGTATCATCAAGTTTTTTTATATGAAAGCATGATTTTCCTTTGAGTGTTGCCAGGAGGTCTTTGCCGATGACCGTAGTGTGTTTGGGGTCTGTGGTGATAGGCATGAAATAAAACCCTACGTAATTGCTCTGGATGATAAGACCGGCGAAAAACATTTCTTTTCTTTGTTTGCCAAATGCAAAGATGTCTTTGATCGACCGCAAATCATACTTGCTGTCGAGATCAAGCTTTGGAACAAATCATTTCTTCTCATAGACTTTGAGAAGCGGTTTGAGGGTATCGTAGATTGCTACGAGGTCGTGCTGGTTCATATTATTTCTTTTTCCATCTATCTAAATGCGGTATCCCAAATCTGGTAAGCTTTCTGAGAAACCGAGACTGTCCGTTCTTTTTCATATTTGCTTCTACGATATCCTGGAATTCCTCCATCGTCACATTTTCAGCACAGAACTTTCCGTCTCTGTAACAGAGGCTACAGTACTTGTCACTGATCGTCCCATCAGCATTTGTTCCGCCTCATTGACCGCTTGGGTCTTTCTTGAGAGGAAGACCGCACGATTGACACTGTTTCATGATATGTGTTCTGTTGAAAGATATAAATTACTTTTTTACACCAGACCATGCATCGTTAAAAGCCTTATCAGCATCTTCATCTGTAGCCCCGGGATGCTCTTTCTTGTAATTATCTTTCCGCTCCTGTAACGCATCTATGCTCGATCTGAATGCTGCATCGACTTCCTCATCAGTTGCATTTGGGTGGTCAGCCCTGTACTGGTCTTCCCATGTCTGTATATTCTGCAGCCCTTCTCTCCGCTGATCAATCTTCTCACTGAATACGGTATATCTTAAAAGAACTAATGCAACAATGAGCAGCAGTACTGCTATCATGACGTTCTTGCTCGTATCTTTTTTCATATTACGCTCCGTGAGGAAATAAAGACAGTTCTTTATAGAACAAACTATAGTGAAATGCAATAAAAATAAAAAAGGCAGCTACGCCTTTTTATATAACCTATACAGATATTTCCCGATGATCCATCCGCTGTACAGCACAACAATCCGGCTTATCCGAAGCTGTATGTCTCGGTCGCCGATACTTGGCTGGACGCCAAAAAATGTATGGAGACCATGAACGCTGAAGACGAGAACTGCGAGGAATAAATAATGATATTTCATGAGCGATTATGCTGACATGCTAGGATCGTCAATGCCTGCCCGGAGATTGTACATACCGAGTTCGGCTCTTCCTGCGTGCTTGAGCTGGAGGAAAAGCTGCATCTTATATGCACCGAAGAATGTGAGGAGATAGTCTACGAGGAACATATATCTTGGTCACTTCTTGCCAAAGAGAAAAATCTCTTCGTCCCGCGCTTCAGGCTCAAGCCCGCGGATCATTTTCTGGATATGAGTAAACTCTGTATCGAGCAGATCATCCCATTTTTTGTGATCAAATGTGCTGGTAAGCGCATCCATGTTTGCAAAGATGCTCGGCTCCCGCTGACCGATGATGATCAGCTGCACCTGCTTCTCTATTGAGAATGCAAGATATGCCATCAGTTCATGAATAGTCCTTTGTTTTTCGGTGAATTTATGTCCGAGGTATTGTTCTTCCACTTTATTTCCTAGATGTTTCAATATGCGGAATTCGTTTTCGATCGCTGTGATCAGATTATCCTTCGTGTAGATCATAATGCTCGTGTATATAATGATAAAGATTTATGCTTTCGGTCTGTCCCATCCAAGATACCATGCGACACCAAATTTGTCGATAAGGCTCGCAAACTTTGATCCCCGGAATGTGTCTTGGAGCTCCATGTTTATCTTTGCTCCTTCACTGAGTCTTGCGTAGATTCTGTCTACCTGTTCTTCTGTGTCACATGTAAGCGAAATGTAATTATTGCTGCCGAATTTTACTGCATCCTGAGGCACATCAGAAAACATCATCTCGTTGTTATCCCATGTGATGAGCGCATTCATGATCCGGTTCTTTGTAGCCTCATTCTTTTGGTATTCTGCAGGTGCATCACCTTGTCTGTGAATGCCTCCCAATGTAGCACCAAATACATCTATATAAAAATTCATAGCTTCTTCAGCGTTTCCATAAAAATGGAGATACGGTCAGATTTTCATAATGCTATCAGTAATGATCTAAATAATCGATTGTATCCTTGTGATTGCTTTATCCATATTGCGGTATCACATACCGACAGGATACCGGCAAGGATATATTTTATAGGTTTCATTTTCAATGAGTAGTTCTTCATACTGCTGGGCATGTTCATAGTGCGCAACAGTGATAGTTTTTCACAGCAAAACACTGCTGACCTGATTGCCAAATGTGATGATCTTATCGGGCTTGATAGAAGAAATCTCCTCGTGCATGAGCGGCAGGTACTCCTTAAACACATAGTCTTTCAGTGCTGCAGCATCAGTCTGTGTGCACTTGGCCAGATTGGTGATATAGATGCTTTGGGCAGCCAGATGCCTATACAATTCCTCAGCAAACTCATGATCCCATGAGAGCGATGACTGTGTCTTTTCAAACTGCTCATCGGTGATGACTCATAGCGAGAAAAACATCTTTCGCACCTGCTTGAATCCTATCCGTGGCGCCCTTATTCATGACCGTCAGTGCTGTGCTGACGGATTCTTCCTGGTCGGGTTCATGAAAACAAAGCAGGTCTTTGGGCTGCTGACACATCCTGCACCATAGACAGATAACAGCGACGGATCGCCAAATACCTGCTGAAGCATATCAAATCTCTTATGAAGCCTTGTTACTTGCATTCTTTTCATCTCATGGGATAACCTTTCCTTCAAGTTCATGCAACAGTCTTGCCGGTATCAGCTGCTTTACCCGTGATACCACGAGCAATACCGCGCCGACATCATCGAGTATGCCGAGTCCTATTAACCGTCATGGAATCAGATCCAGCGGTGACAGGATATATAATATAAGTAGTGTTATCAGTCCTTTTACGATCCGCGGTGTCTTCGGATGCTTGAATGCGCGGTAGAGGAGGACGCTATCTGATTTGAGTGTTTTCCGAAGTCAAACAATACGATTTGCGTGTGCTGGGTTCATATGCGTTCAGTGACGTGCTAAAGATTAGTCGTTCTCTAAACTTCTCACATATAACTCTTCAACTTCCTTACGTGCCCGTTCCTGTTTCCTGAGGAATACCAGGCTCGAATTGATGCTTGGCTCATTTCTAAAACAGTTTATCTCGATAAGTTGTGACAATCTTTCCCATCCGTACTTTTCCACCAAGTGTGTCAGGATCTCTTTGAGAGTGACGCCATGGAGTGGATTATTTGGTTGGGGATGGTGCATAACTACTATATTTTTATCATAACAAAAAGCACTCTTATATAGTATAAGAATGCCTGTTGATAGCAACTATTTTTATGTTACGTCTTCATCATCATTGTCTTCAGCGCCCTTATTGTATTCCTCTATAAGTTTTTTCATATGGTCTTTTATTGTCACAGCATATGTAGCTGGCTTTGCTTTTGTGAGAACATGAAATAATTCTCATATTCTTTTTTCTCATAATTTGCTATCGCATACTTTAAAAGAGTCTGCATCTTTATAGTCAATGTTACCGTTTACGTCGTCAGCGGCAGCGTATATAGCATAATATGTATTTACGACAGGGAATGTTTCATTCTTGATATTATTGAGTTGGTAGCGTGTGTTAGTAAGATATCTTGTAAGAAAATGACTAAAACATTGCATAATCAATTCATCACTTTCATATCATCTCTCAATAGGACCATTAGCATCTCTTTGTGATAGTTCTGCAGTAAACGCTTCTGCAGTATGATTCTTAAGGTAAGTCATAAAGTATCATTTTACCCACTCTTCAAGCCTACGTCTATCAAGCTTTTCGATGAGCGGCGAATCAAGAAGACGATCAACTAAATCAACATCTTTTGATTTCATAGCGAAATCCTCAAGGATAGTAGAGATAGAGGAATGAAATTTTGCTCAGACAACTTCGTACTGATGATCATCAAATGATGTAAGATATTTTATCGCTTCATCAAAATATTTTTTAAACTTTTCCTGTAACTTCTTCTTAGTGTCCTTTTCCTCCCGGTTAATCTTATCTTCATCAAACACTAACCCATTTTTTTCAGGATTCTCAGCAATGATTTCAAGGATATTGATCAGTGCAACTGTTTGAAAAAAAGTATACCCCTGATGATCTTTGTTTTTCTTGTTGAGGTCGAGGAGTGCTAATGCGCTTTGGTAGCTTACCTGGGTCCTCGATGTCATGAAAAGCGTCGCAAACATATTCTCGTACGGTACATCTTTGAGTGCCGCACCCAAAGCCATCGCATTACCGGTTTGTAACCCTGTAACTTTACTTGGATCAAATGCTGTCACTTCCTTTCCTTTCTCTGGAGATCATGATGTTTTATTCTGACCTTTTCCCGTCCCTTTTGCCATAATCAAAAAATAGCATATAAATGTCATGATATATTATCAATATAACGAACATTGTCAATGCTATTGAAAGAAGCTTAATACGGCAGTTTTATGGTCTAATCCTATTCGCATATCTAGGAAATGGTATGGTTTCTCTGATATGATGCAGTCCACACATCCATCTGACGAGTCTTTCAAGTCCGTATCCGAATCCTGCATGCGGAACGCCACCGTACTTTCTGATATCAAGGTACCGGTCAAAGTCAGCAACATTCAGCCCATGCTCTTTTATCTTTGCAAGAAGTGTCTCATAGTCGTCCACACGCTGTGCACCGCCGATGACTTCACCGCATCCTTCAGGTGCTAAGAGGTCTGCACAGAGTCCGTAACCAGGCATATTCGGGTCTTCTTTTGTGTAAAATGCCTTAATACCGATAGGGAAGTGGGTCACAAAAATTGGCTGTTCTACTTTTTCCATGTACTGCATCTCGATATCGCTTCCGATATCCTCACCGTGTTCAGCAGCAAATCATTTTGCTTTCAGATCATCGATCCATTCATCGTGTGTCATTCTGATGAAGGGGAGCTGGATAGCTTCAAGCGGTTTTGTGTCTCTTTCGAGTATCTCAAGATCTTTCTTATTCTTGGTCAGAACTTCCTGGATGATATAGTAGATGAGCTGTTCCTGATACTGCATGTTTTTCTCCTGATCGCAAAACGCCATCTCTGCATCCATCATCCGGAACTCATTGAGATGTCTTCTTGTCTTGCTCTTCTCTGCACGGAAGACAGGACCAAAGTCGAATACGCGTGCATGCGCTGCGATAGCAGCTTCGATATAGAGCTGTCCGGATTGACTGAGGTACATCTTCTCACCGTTCACGTGTTCCACTTCATAGAGCTCAGTTGTTCCTTCACATGCGTTCGGCGTGAAGATCGGTGCATCGATCTTGATGAAATCGTGATCTCTCATCCGGTCGTACGTCGCATGGATGATAGTGTCTCTCACGCGCTGGATAGCCCGTTGGGTCTTTGATCTCAGGTAGAGATGCCTGTTATCAAAAAGAAAATCAGGATTGTGCTCTTTCTGACCAAGCGGGTAGTCCTTGGTTGACTGATAGACGATGAACGAACGGATCTGCAGTTCGTATTCGTCCTTTTTCGGATGCTTTGAAACCACACCTTTCAGCTCCAAAGCTGACTCTATATTGAGTGATGCAAGTTCGTCAAATTTCTCCTGGCCGACATGCTGCGGCTCAGCTACACACTGGATAAATCCTGTCCCGTCACGAAGGTTGATGAATACTACTTTCCCTGATGAACGAGTCTGTGCTACCCATCCTTCGAGAGTGATTTCCTGATCGACGAGCTCTTGAGTAATATGCTTGATTAACATGGTCTATGATAAGCTGTATAAAAAAAGTCTTCTACGGCGAGGTGAGAAGACTTGCATGCAATAACACAAAATCTGCCACCTCCTTAGAGTGCCTGATTATTATTCGTATTATTATTGCATGAGTAGTACATACCTATTATCTAGCGATTTTCGGCATATTTGCAAGAGAAAACGAGATATTGACATAATCTCATTGAAAAATATAATACTTACGTCAACCAATTGTTCATTAACACAAAACAAAACGACGTATGAAATTTGAACTAAAGTACGAAAACCCACAAAACATTTTTTCGTGGGAAGAATACAAAAATATGTTTGTCAGAAAGATGTGGTCAGAACTAGGTAATGCATTGTTGCTGGGCGGTGGGGTATATATTATTACACAATTCTGTGCTTTGGTGCAACCTGGTGGCAAAGGAATTAGCGAGTTCTATGTGAGCGCCTTTCCCGTCTTCCTTGGAATATTGTTTTTCTCTATACAACTGTACTCGAAAGTAGATATATACTTTTCAAAAGCGCCGCTAGAAAAGCAGATAGAACTATGGCGTGTAGCTGTTGCAGATCAACAACTGTTCCTGGATCGCTTTGATATATTCGTCGGTGAGATAAAGAAGATGCACATGTGCGATGATCTGTGTAAACAGCATATGCAAATACAGAGCGACCTGAAAGCATCGATTGAAAAGCAAATTGATGACATCAACTTCTTTGAAAAACTAGTATTCTCGCGTAAGCTTGTCTGGCGACCGTTTGTCATCCTGACATCCTCTAAGAATCGTACACCTCATTTTGCGATGGGGTGACAAGAAAATTTATTTACTCAAACGCTTAGGTCCTCCTAAGCGTTTTTTTCTTACTCGAAAACGCCTTGTGTCTGCAGTCATAAGCCCTATAATAATGAAAACATAAGACCATGTATGATCCCAAAAAAGGCAGCTTGACCGCATTTATATTGCTCTTATCAATTCTTCTTTTCGCAGCATATATGTTCTTCAATAAGAACTATGCCACTCCCGCGGAGAAATCAAAAGTAGTAAATAACCCGTAAAACGTACTGTTATCGCAGTGCGCTTTTTTTATAGAAAAAAACATCCTCATACAGAAAATCTGGAGGATGTGATCAGGCAATGCGCTTGATACGAACGATGGAAATAACATTCATAAGCGTTTTGTTTGAAACGGGATGGTGAATTTCGATAGACATAATTCGCTGGTTTGTTTTTTGCTTCCATGGCCCGATAATTTCCGGCTCAGGACGGCGTTTCCCATGAAAGTATATACGACATATCATCTTGCTCATGGAACGCAATACACGATGGAAGTCGAGAGGTGTTGCAGGAATAATAATATCACTCATTTTATAACGACGATAACAACAACGTAACGTTTGTTGTACAATGTCTGCTATAAAAAATTCATTGTTCTCGTGTGATTTACTGTTCCGCGTAAGATGCATCAAAAGCATCCGTTTGTGTTTGTAAAAGACCAGCTTTTTAAACATGATTCTGTCTTTCATAGCTCGTTGTTTTTGTTCACGATTCTTATACTTTTTTTGCTTGTAATAGCAAATGCTATCCCTATATTGACCGTGTCTTTTTAAAAGGCGTCTTTAAACACTATTATCACTAACACTATGACACAGCTTGAAACGAAAAAGCTTTTCGTAAGAAACCTTGATTGGAATCTTAGCGAAGAACAGGTTCACCAATTTTTTGAACAGTACGGTGAAATCTCATCAGTAAAACTTCCGCTCGACAAGTTCGGTAGAAAGAGAGGATTTGGTTTCGTAGAGTATGTTAATGAAGCAGATGCAGAAAAAGCACTCGCAGAGGCAAATGAAAAGACTATTGCTCCTTCGGACAGAATCATCAACGTGTCTATGGCAGAACAGAGAGAAAGAAGACCATTTGGTGAAAGAGGAGGGTACGACAACCACGAAACACATCACCACAGTGCTCCTGTGCATGCTGATGCTGGTAGTGACGATACAATGGATGCATAATCAATCATATATTTCATATAAGAAAAACTCACCATCGTGGTGAGTTTTTTGTTAGATTATTTTTTTCTTCCGGAATGTCACTTTGTCCGGGCCATTGTAAAACGTCTTGGTGTCCCGGTGTCAGAGCGGTTGCCGATCAAAGCTGGTGATGATGCCGCCGTAGTTTTCCGGAATAAGATAAAGCTGGTTGAATGTCTCATAGATTTCGTCGATATTTTCCGGATTCATCCTTTCGCCGTACGGAGGATTGCTGAGAAAGCATCCGCGTGCATTACGTGTCAGGTTCATATCCTGCACAGAAAACTGGATGAACTCTTCGACTCATGCATTTCTTGCATTGTCTTTTGCGATCGCGATCATTGTCGGATCGATATCGCTTGCGATGATCGTATGTTCTTTATCGTGCATGATACCATGCAGTGCCTTTTCTTTTTCCAGGTCGAGCAATTCTTTCTGATACCGTGTAAAATGTTCAAATGAAAAATCTCTTTTCATTCACGGTGCGATATTTTTTGCTATCATGGCTGCTTCGATCACGAGCGTGCCCGCTCCGCAGACAATATCGATAAACGGATCACGAAATTTCCATCATGCAGAAAGTACGAGCGCTGCTGCGAGATTTTCCTTCAACGGAGCTTCTCCGGTATGTGCGCGGTAACCGCGCCTGTGCAGTGACTCGCCGGTCGTATTGAGCAGTATCTGCAGATTATCTTTATCAAATGACAGCAGGATATCCACCGGAGGGATGCTTGGATCTTCCTCCCACCGTCCGTCATCACCAAGCAGTTTTTTGCTGATAGACTTTTTCCCCATTGATTGGATTGACGGGAGACTCGTCAGTAATGAGTTGCTCGAGCGGGCGTTGACGACAAATGGCTGATGGTCATGGATATATTTCTGCCGGTCGACGCGGTGCACCACATCAAAAAGCCTTTCAAATGTCGGCGCGATTCCTGAACCAAGCACAACATATACCTTATTGGCTATCCTGCTTCGCAGATTGATCTTTGCAATAGCTGATTCGTCAGCTTCAAGCTGCAGTGTGCTTGGTGAAACAACCTGCGACAGGTTATACCCAAGCGACTTGAGTTCACTTTTTAATAGCGGTGCGCATCCGCCGGGACATGAGATGATGAATTGCATATTATGAAACGTGATGAGTAAGAAGCGTTTTGATACAGATGCCTGCGCCGAAGATGATTAATAATGTTCAGGTAGCAAGATGCAGTCGGTAGAGTGTTTTACCACGCAGCATCGACTGAAGTTTTCCGGCAAGCTGTATCTTGATCAGATCAGTTGAAAAGAATACTATCAGGGTCGTTGCGATAAGTATAGGGATAAATTCCTTTCTTTCCAGTGTAGCTGCGGATGTACTTACTGCACCGGCCCGGAATATAAGAACGGATGGATTGAGTATGTTGGTCAGAAATCACTGACTGAATAGGCTCAATGGGTGCGGGTGTTTGCGCAGATGAAGATCTGCATGTGCTTCCTTCGCATGTCTCAGGGTGCGTATCACCATAATTCCTCCCATGATGGCAAAGATAATGCCTCCGATCACTCCCATCCGCCATTTTGCTGTAGAAGAGAGATGAAATGCCCCGACAGTAAGGAAAACTGCAATCGCGTAGAGCAGATCACTGACGGCGGTACCTGTTGCAAACCATATGGCAGCGCGCTTTCCGTAGTGCAGCGTGATACTTATCAACGCAAAAAACACCGGTCATACCAGCACACACATCAGCAGTCCGAGTCATATTCATTGGATGATCGCATTGAACATGTGGCTGATTATATACAAAAAAGAACATTTTCAAATAAAGAATAGGTATTGACTTTGATAGGCATATAAGTATGATGTTGATGCAGGATACTTCCATGGCCTGCAGGTATGACGTTTTGTTTTTGATGTAAGTGGCCCGCGTTTCTGCAGGCCGCTTTTTTTGTATGTCACGGAAAGGATTGCAATTATCCGGATAATTATTATATGTGGACCATGAAAATAAAATCTTTGCAGAAGAGTTTTACCCTGATTGAGATGCTGATAGTGATCGTCATTATCGGCATACTTGCAGCAGCCCTCGTTCCGAGACTCCAAGCGGTGCAGTGAAGAGCGAGAGATACAAAGAGAAAAGCAGATTTTTCGCAGATAAGAAACGGCCTAGCGATATATCAGACCGACAATGGTATATATCCGCCAACAGATGATGGAATATTTCACGGAGGGTACAATGGAAATCTCGCAGTATATAGTCATAGTGGAGGAGTATGGATTGATTGACTCCAGGGTATCCTGACTGCAATCCCCGTCGATCCGCAAAATGTCCGAACGGTCGGTAATGTCCGTAATGCAGGTCCACGGTACGCCGGGAACACTACCTACGCATATGGACGAAATTATAAAGACTGATGAGCGTACACGCTGGTGTCATTATTGGAAAACACTAAGGATCCAGAAAGATGTGAAGTGCAGGCGTATCAGTTCCATCGCACTAGCAGCACTGTACTGGAATGATGTGCATCATTCGGCGGAGGAAATACTAACCAATTATATATTGTTACTGACCGCTGACCATAAAATTTCCTATTGTCCCGTGAGCATAATTCGCTAGTATAGAACTATGAAGCCATTGAAGGAGTATCTGAAGACGACACCGAAGTATGTAAACTTGCTGCAGGCGAATGGCATCACGACCATGAAAGAGTTTCTGCAGTATTTTCCGAGAACGTACGAAGACAGAAAAAATATGGTGACACTCCATGAGATGCAAAGCGAGGAAGTGGCATATAGCGTCAAGGTTCTTGTACAGAAAAAAGTGCTGATCAAGACACCGCGCGGAAAGAAAATCCTGGAATTGCAGGTGGTTGATACGCTGGGTGTCAAAGCTTCGGTGAATTTCTTTCATGCAAATTTTCTTATGTCGACGCTGAAAACTGACCAGCGGTATATCATCATCGGTAAACCCAAAAAAGACAAATCAAAAATAACATTCCGGCATCCGGAAATGATACCGACCGAAGCGCCAGAGAAGCTTGACGGATTATTTGATGAGACGAACGAACCGCTAGGCGAAGAGGTGAGCACGGTGTCGGTGCCCAAAGCCGCGGCCGAAACGCAGCCGGTGACTTATACACATGATATATGAGGCGACACATTCAATGTCGGAAGGCTCTATCCGATCTATCCGGAGTTTCTTGGTATCTCACCGGTATGGTTTGCAAAGAAGATGCGGGAAAATCTGCACGTCATTCCGGAGCTGTTTCATGAACATCTGCCAAAGGAAATCCTCACGATGTATGAGCTGATGGATATTCCTACCATGGTAAGACAGCTCCACTATCCTGATTCCCTGGAGATGGTGCAGAAGGCACAGGAGCGTTTATATTTTGACAGGCTCCTGCAGATACAGCTCGCATCGCTGATCAATAAACAAGCATACCAGACCGGACACACATTTTCTGTCAGCGATGCCCAGCGGCTTACCGTCACCGAGATCGTCGATAGACTGCCCTTTACTTTGACGAATGCACAGAAAAAAGCGCTCAAGCAGATCATCGATGATATCCATCTCGATCGTCCGATGCTTCGCTTATTGCAGGGAGATGTAGGAAGCGGAAAAACTATTGTTGCGGCGATAGCTGCGTACTATGTGATGAAGCAGATGGGAGGACAGTCAGTTTTCCTTGCGCCGCTCGAAGTGTTGGCGCAGCAGCACTACCGCTCATTGGCTGCGTTACTGCTCCCGCTTGGTGTCCGTATTGAACTGATCACCGGATCGGTGAGTAAAGCGCAGAAAGATGAACTGAAAAAGAAACTGCAGCAATGACTGATCGACATCGTCGTTGGCACCCACGCGTTGCTGCAGGAATGAATCTGATTTCATAAGCTCGTCCTAGCGGTGATCGATGAACAGCATAAGTTTGGTGTGCGTCAGCGCGCTTTCTTTAAGCAGTTTGGCTCTCCGCATATCCTGCAGATGACAGCGACACCGATTCCGCGTTCGATGGCACTCGCATTTTTCGGTGAGTTCGATGTGTCGACGATCGATGAGATGCCGAAGTGACGCAAGCCGATCTATACGAAAATCATTTCAGAAGCAGAATATAAAAAACTGAAGCAGCGAGTGCTGACCAGAATTTCTCAGTGACAGAAAGTCTTTATGGTCGTGCCGTTGATCGAGGAGAGTGAGACGATGGAACTCGCGTCAGCGACAGAGGAGTTTCATGCTGCAGTGGCGGCATACCCTGAGCTGCAGTGAAAGATCTGACTGCTGCATGGAAAGATGAAGCCGAAAGATAAGGATGAAGTGATGAAGCAATTTAAAGCATGAAAAATTGTGTTTCTGGTGTCCACTACCGTGATAGAAGTGGGTATCGATGTGCCGGAGGCAACCGTGATGATCATCAAAAATTCAGAAAGGTTTGGACTGGCGCAGCTCCATCAGCTTCGCGGACGTGTCGGAAGAAGCGATGTGCAGTCGTATTGTTTCCTAGAGACCAAATATAAATCGGGTGACGCATATAAGAGACTGCAGGTGCTGGAGAAAACCAACAATGGTTTCAAGCTGGCAGAGATGGATATGCAGCTTCGTGGAACAGGTGAGATATTATGATTGCGTCAGAGCGGTGAGACGGATATCCCTGTGTCTGTTATCAGTAATGTACAGTTTCTCGAAAAGGTGCAGTCAGCTGCATACCGGCTGCTTGACCACTATCCATGACTGAACTGACTCGATGAACTTCGCGCATCGCTTGGTGAAAACATGGGAAACATCCTAGCATAGCTACGCATCGCTTTTCCGATAAAAAAAGGCTCCCTGCAATACAGGGAGCTTAATGTTTTTGTGAGTAGTTTGTTAATTGTCTTGTGTTGGGAAAGGTTTACCATTTTCCGATTGCGCCGATTCACTGATGAGATTCTGCACTTCCTCGTTTCGCTTCCACTCGTGGGGGCAAAGGTTGCCTGCGCGTCTGAGCGGCTGGAAGACAGTCTTTTCAAGGAAAGCTAATCCGGAATTGGGATAGGTTGCCTGTAAGAAGTTCGCGCTTGCATTTTGAGCGCCCGGTTGACTGTTTTGATGTTGTCCATTCATGATCTGAACTTTTTTCGTGAAGGTAATGGTTAGTTGTTACATAATTTTGCTTCCACACAGAGCGTGGCATGTGGTACTGCACGCAGGCGAGCTTTGTTGATAAGCTTGCCAGTTACACGACATATGCCATATGTTCTGTTTTCAATGCGCAAAAGCGCTTTGTCTAGGTGCTCAATAAAGTCAATCTGTCTTTGGGCGAGCATTTTAAACCGTAATTGCTCATCCTGTTCTTCTTTGTCCAGCGATGTTATCGCAACAATGATGCCTTCTCCTTCGGCAGGGTTGATGATGAGCTCATTAAGGTAGTCAAGCTCCTTTTGAGCATCACGCTTTTTGTTGAGGATAAGTTCCTTAAATTCCGTGAGCTCCTTATCACTGTAGCGAGTCGCTTCTGGGGTGATGCTCTCCGGCGGACCGTCACTTCTACGTTTTATTCTCGGGGGGTCATCTTCCTGTATCACCGATAGTCGGCTACGGTCAGATTTCACTGCTCGCATTGTAGCAGTATTTCCACGTCTTGCAGGTTGGTCATTTTTTTCCTGCTTCTTGATTCTAGTCATACGTAAAAGTGTTGTTTTGGGTAGTTAGCAATGGGTAATAATTCTCCGGCTTCCTGAACGGAAGTGACGGGTGCCTTTGCCACGTGTTACTTTACCTGACAACCGGCGGTACGTTTCGATTTTTTTTCTTTGAATGATCGTCATACGCATTTTTAGTTTGGTGAAGCTCAAGCTTATTCCGTTAGAAAATAATGTCAAGCTGAAAATTATGCATGCAACTATGAGATAATCCGCTTCTTGCCATCAATATAGACGCCGCCATTGAAATCATCCTTTCTCAGGGTGCCGATGATCGTGATGGGTACTCACTTTTCGATCTTTTCTACCTGTGCTCACTCTCCTCGGAAAAGAGCATGAAATTTGGTGTTATCAGGATTAACTACGTGCATTTTCAGATGGCCTGAACCGTTCTTGCCGACTTTTTCCACATGGGTGAGCGTCAGGTCTTCTATCAGAAACAGCGGCTCTTCATTTCCTTCCCCGAAAGGCGCAAGCTTGTTGATAGATTTCACTGTCTCCTGGTTCATCTCATGATGATACAGTTTTGTATCTACCTCCAGTGACTGATGCATCATGTCATCATGGATTGACTGCTTTCCATATGCGTAGAGCCTTTCACGAAGCGCTTCCAGGTTTTCCAGCTTCACGGTCAGACCTCCAGCCTGCTTATGTCATCCGTAACGTTCGAGGAGCGGCGCAGCATCATAGAGCATATCGATCACCGAAAAATATTCCGGTCAGCGGAGCGATGCGACCGCATGTCATTTTTCTTCATCGATCGACAGTACGACAGATGGCTTATGAAATTTCTCTGTAAGTCTTCCGGCAACGATACCAATGATTCATTCGTGAAATCCATCAGCAGCGATGATGATCTTTTCCTCAGGTACAACCATCTCCACCGCCTTTTTATATGCGGCATCCTGTATTTTTTTGCGTTCAGTGTTGAGCTTATCAAGATTTTCCAGAAAATGCAGCTGCTTGGTTCATGTATGCAGCAGGACATACAGGCTGTCATATGGCGTCATCATCCTTCCTCACGCATTGAGTCTCGGCGCGATCTGAAATCCGATGTGAAACGTATCGATCGGTCATTTGATATTCAGATAATCCAGGAACCCTTCTATCGCTTCGGGTATCCCTCTTCTTCTGTTCAATAATTCTAACGCCGTTTTCACAAACAAACGATTTTCTCCGACGAGTGGCATGCAGTCAGCGACTGTTGCGATACCAACGATGGGCAGAAAGAAATTGAAGATTTCCTGTTTCTTTTTCGGGTCAGTGATGAGTCTTGTGGTGAGTCATGCGATCACCTTGAATGCGACGCTCGCTCCGCAGATTTCCTTTGCGTCATAATTTTCTGAGATCTGTGGGTTGATCACCGCGACTGCATCAGGGATCTCAGCAAGCGCTTTGTGATGGTCAGTGATAACCATATCCAGACCTATCTCCTTTGCATACGCTGCTTCTGCGATAGCAGTGATGCCATTGTCTACGGTGATGATAAGATCAACTCCCTTTTCTTTCATCTGATCAAGATGATACGACTTTATCCCATAGCCATCTTCCAGACGAGACGGCAGCTGGATAGAAATATTTTTATACTCAAGAAACTTTTGGAAAAAAAGATACATCACATAACTTGCCGATATGCCATCAACATCATAATCACCAAAGATCATGATCTTCTCATTATTCTCTATTGCCTTGATGATTCTCTCCATTCATTTTTCAAAATCGTTCAGCTTTCCGGGATCAATCCGGTAACGCGAAAATGTTGGCTGCATAAAATCATCCAGATTGTCTTCTATTTTTCTGATCTTCAATAACCTTTGGATGACTGATTCCTCAGGGTTGTCATAGAGGAGCGTGTAGTTCATAGTATGTCATGTATAGTGATTTGCTTTGTGAAAAGAAGATTTGATTTGTATTGCCGTACTGAATCGTTAAAAATTGCTATATACCTTGCCCATTTATCTTAAAATGAAGTGAAAATGAAGCATAAATCTACCCATATCACTCGGATGATCGTTTGTATTCTGATAGCAGCAGGAACCTTCATGATGGGGATATTTTACGGTGAAAAAGCAGAAAGAAAGCGTATCACTGAAGGATTCATGAAAGTCTTCCAGGAAAACTTTGGTTCCGGCGGAATAGCAACAACAGGTACGATAACTACCGGAAACGCCCTGACAGGAAGCACCACAGGCGTTAAGAAGTAAATTTTATCACCACGAGAGAGATGCGGTATATTATCATATTCATTGTAGGGTTGCTCTTCGGCTCGTTCGGATCGGTTATCCTGCATAGGCTCGGTGAAGAGATTACCCGGAAAAAGCTGCGTTCTGTATTAGTAGGACGTTCGCACTGTCCGCACTGTAAACATACATTGGAATGGTACGATCTTTTTCCGTTATTTTCATGGCTTGCAACAGGAGGGAAGTGCCGCTACTGTAAGAAAAAAGTGAGCCACCGGTATCCGCTACTGGAGATTGGATCGTGAATTGTCTTCACGGGTATCTTTTACCGATGGACACTCTACGGCGGAGGAGACGTTATCCTGCTTGCGATTTTTCTGTTCGTCAACCGGACGCTCTACCTGCTGATGATCCATGACATCAGAACGATGTATCTGCATAATGCTGCTCGATGGTTAGCAGTAGCGTGAACTATTGTGATGTTATTGTATCAAGCGACCCCTATCACTCTTGTCGGCGCTGCGCAACGGATATTCGTTTTTACGGTTGGCTTCGTTGCATTTTATCGATTAGCAAAGGGATACGTAAAGCTCAGGCGAAAGCAGGATGGAGAGTGAATTGGCCAGGGCGATGTGATGCTTGCGCCGCTCGTCGGTGTGATTCTTTGGAAGGTCTATACGCTGATGATAGGAACGGAAGGTGCATCATGGATCGATATCACGCTCCACTTTCGATATTATGTCGTCATCGCATGTATCGCCGCGCTTTTACTCCTTATTGTTACCCCGATTACCACCGAAGAAGGAAAGCGTATGATCCCATTTTTTCCCGGCATGATTGTTGGAATATGGATTATGATGTTAGTCTGGCCGTTAATCGCTATCAATCTCTCGAGATTATAACAATTGTTTTGTTTGAGATATTTATTCTCGTATCACTTAATCAATAAATTAAAATATTCTATGAAACAAACATCTTTCATTGTTAGTTTTCTATTAATTACTGCTTCCAGTATGTTTATTTCTGGATGCCAGAAAACAAATACCACAGAACCAAATGCTCAAATCAATGTAGAAGGCATTGACTCCTATATTTTAAAGATGTCTGATGATCCACAAGTGCAAAAGGAATTGCAACATCTAAAGGATGTACGGAATCATCAGCCTCAGCATATTACTATCAACAGCGGAGACTATATTATTGAAGGTGATATTCGTATGATCAGAGAAGATGTGCAGGAAGCTATGAGGCAATACGAAGCACTTAACAGCCAGATAGATACGCCATAAACTAAAAAGTGTTTTTGCAGGACTGAAATATTTTTGTCACAATGAATCATCTGCTTATGAATGCTGAGAAAATAGTGATGGAAAGTCGAATTATTCTTCTGTATAGATCTCTTTCAGCAGCTCTTCTGTTTCCGCCACCTCGGTGTACTGTTGATTGGTCTCTCAGGTGCCCGCTGCAGCGGTGCGTTTTGTTACCTGGATAGGATGCAATTCACTTACGATCTCTTTGGTGTTGATTAAGCTGAAAACTGCCCGTCATACCAGGCATAGCGCAAGTCGCACCATCATCTCCTTGATCGAAAAAGGTTTGCTCATTTAGGTAATGTAGGAAATGTCTTATGAAACACAAGAGAGAGATGTGCTTCACGCATTGACTTAATGCTTCATTAGTGTATATTTGTGAAGTTCTACTTTATAAAGTATCAAATCATGATGGACAATCATTCAGGACGCGCAAGAAATACTTTTCAGTATCATTTCCCTAAGCCGCATAGTTTTGTAACCGCATTGCATGCGACGAACCTTGCGCATGCGTTAGAATGAGCACAGATATCATTTGATAACGGTGCCGATGGAGTTGCATTGGTTACCCATGTGCTTGACCCTCGTGAATGAGTAAAGATAATTGATGCAATTAAACAGAAATATCCTCATCATAAGGCTATTATCAACATACTGCAGGACGACCCTCATGAAGTATTTGCCAGGCTCGCAGAGATGGGTGTACAGATAGATGGCGTATGGACAGATAATGCACGCATTCACGGTGTTGATAAGTCTGCGAACGATCCTGAGTATGCTGACAGAGTTCTGGAGCAGCAGCAAAAGATGAATCGGCAATGAGTATACTTTGGACCGGTGAATTTTAAACATCAGGCACAGCATGCTCCGGAAGAGCTTGGTGCTGTTATCCACAAAGTAAGACCGTATCTCGATGTCATCACTACCAGCTGACCATCAACAGGTGAAAAAGCTGATGCAAGCGAAGTGGCACTTATCAAGATGATAGCAAAAGATCATCCGGTAGGACTTGCGAGCGGTCTCACACCGGAAAATATAAATGATTTCATAGAACATCATGATATCTCCATCGTGGCATCATGAATCAGCCTTGATTACTATGATCTCAATCCCAAGAGAGTATTGCAAATGGCTGAAGCAGTGGAAAAATATAATGCGCTCAAGGCAAAAACTGTGTAGTTAGTATCCATTATTATCATGAACTTACTGGAAAGCAGAACATATACTTCTGAAGAAATAGATGAATCAGTGCTGATCTGGTACGAATGACCATGAAAAGAAAAATTTAACTATAACCCAAAAATACGACAGGTGTTCAATGAAGGAAGTAATTTCTTTCCGCTGGACAACCCCGTTACTGATGAGTATGGTAATCAGTTCTTTGACAGTGAGGGATTGTATATGGCACAAAGGATTGACGATCCGGACGTGAAAAAGCTGATAGCAGAAATGTCCAAAGCATACGGCAAAGCAAGGAAAGCAAGAGATCTCTATAAGGATACCATAGAGATGGATATAGAGAAAAGAGCAGCATATATGAGAAATGCTGTATGGCAGAAATTTGACTATAACCCAGCACTCAGAGAAAAACTCCTGCAGACATGAAACAGGCAGATCATAGAATACACGTACCGGCATGATAGTAACTTCGGCATAGACCAGGAAACTCGCGAATGAAAAAATATATTGGGAAAACTACAGATGGAATATAGGGATGAGGTGAGAGAAATCCTTGCAGCTATACCACTCTAAGGCGATTCTCTATTGAAGCACTTCCGTAAATAATTATATTCTCTGCGATTGATTTTTTGATAACTGATTTTCTCTTATGTCTATCCATAAACTTCCTGACTACTTGGTCAATAAATTGAAAGCCGGTGAAATAGTAGAGCGCCCTGCGTCAGTGGTGAAAGAACTCGTGGAGAACTCGCTGGATGCCGGTGCCAATGAGATCGTGATAGATCTGCATGATGGCTGAAAAAGTCTGATTAAGGTAGAGGATGATGGAGAAGGTATCGCTATGGATGACATCGATCTCGTGTTGGAAAGATACGCGACAAGTAAAATAGAAAGCGAGGACGATCTGTATTCGATCAGTTCGTACGGTTTCCGTGGCGAGGCGCTCGCATCCATTTCAGAGGTCAGCAAATTGACTATACAGACGAAGCGTATAGAGAGCACAGTAGGCCACTCACTGAGTAAGATAGAGCAGGAGATCCATGTGAAGTCGATGAGCTTTGCATGAGGCCATGGCACAACAGTGATCGTGGAAGATCTGTTTTATAATACTCCGGTGAGGCAAAAGTTTCTGAAGTCATCGCAGACCGAATATTTCTACTGTCACGATCTGTTTCTCAATTTTGCGCTGATCCATCGGGATAAACACTGGATGCTGAAAAAGGACGGCAAGATAGTATTTGATCTTCCTGCTGCATCAGACCTTATCACACGTTTCACATCTATCTTCAAGAAGGAATGGGAAAGCAATATTCGCATTCTTGATTTTGATCAGTCGCCGCTGCGTATGTACGGCGTACTGTCTGATGCGTCGCTGACATTTGGTTCACAGGAAAATATCCGTGTGTTTGTTAATGCGCGCCCGGTGCAGGATAGGATTCTGAAGAAGGCATTGCTCTCCGCGTATGAAAGGCAGATCGCACCAGGTATGTATCCGCTCGCATTGCTTTTTGTTGATATCGATCCGGAGCATGTTGATGTGAATGTACATCCAAGAAAGCTCGAGGTGCGTTTTGCCGATCCAGGAAGCATCTACCAGGCAGTGAACCTTGCCGTAAGAAATGCGCTCGGCAGTGAAAAGATCATGGATATCCCTCGTGAGACGATCGAGAAAATAGCAGCAGCAAAATTTTCACAGGAAGGAAGTAATTTTCTCAGCAATCCATTCCGTGCTGCACATGGGCAGGGGAGTGCGTTACAGTTTTCGTTTGATGATCGTGTGAATATTCCTGCGTCAGGCGAGCAGCTGGTCAATATAGAAACGGCTGAGACCCAATACACGGTTTTAGGACAGCTTTGGAATATGTACATCATCTTGCAGGCAGAGGATGGTCTGTATCTTATCGATCAGCATGCACTAGCAGAACGTATCGCGTTCGAGAAGCTGAAAAAGAAAGCGCATGAAGAATGATTGCAGCCGGAAACCTTGCTGCAGCCGGTAACGATAGACCTTCCCAGGACTGTGCTGATAGAAGAGAAGCTTGATGAGCTGCAGAAACTCTGATTTGATATGTCGCTGTTCGGAGAGAATAAGCTGATTGTCCATGGTGTGCCGAAAGTGTTCACTGATCACCAGATAGATATGGAGAAACTGCTCAACATCACGCTGCATAAATCACCGCTGTCATTTGATATGATTCTTGATGAACTCTATGCGATGAAAGCGTGCAAGGCATCTATCAAAGCATGACAAAAACTTTCTCTTGTTGAGATGCAGCGTCTCGTGGAAGATGGGTTTTCACAGATAGAAGGGATGTTCGTGTGCCAGCACGGCAGGCCATTTTTCATCAAGATGACAAAAAAAGACCTTGATGGTCTTTTCGATAGATAATATTTTCTTCTGTAGTTACTCTTTGAAATTCGTCATCACCGAACACATCGTTACTGTCCTGATGACGTCATCAACTATATACTGCACTTCCGAACAGAAGCGCAGTTCTTTTGCGATAGATGTTCAGCAAGGCTGTCCGGTAAATGGGTCAGTATCGGTGGCTTTCGTACAATTCATTTCTCTTCATCCTGTAGTGGTGCTGTTCTTGTCGAATAGCTGGACGTTTTTGATGACCCTGTAGAATCTTCCTGCAGGTGAGTATTTTCTTGGAAGACAGCTTGACGTTGATGTGAGCAGACCAGAGAGAAGCTGATAGCAATTTGTTCCGACATGGGAGCCACTGAAGAAGAGGCTAGGAGTGAAAGTGTCATTACCATCTAACAGGAGTTCAAACGCCCCATCACCGGCAAGTGAGTTGATCCCGTCATAAATATTGAGAGGTGATGCGTATCCGGCCATGATTGGCACCTTCGAGACACCATAGTCCGCATACATAGGTATCCATCCAGCTATGCCGCGCCAAAATCGAAACTCATTTTCGCAGGCTGATTCGTTGGCAACAAAGACGGGTCTAGGAAGAAGCCGGCACTGATCTTTTTTTCCTGTCCACTTGCGAAGGTTCGTATCTCTTACATTAAACATCATTTCTATACCTTCTCTTGTCAGATTGATCGCAACGACTTGTCATCTTGCCTGGCTCATCACCTTGAAGCCATTGATGAGCACAACAAATACTGCTATGAGACCAACGCCAAAAAGCGCGATACAAATAATCAGCTCGATGAGGGTAAATCACTTTTTTGTTGACATGCCCATGAAATTTCCGTACAAGTGCAATAAAATTACTGTCTTTGTAACTATTTACATTGCGAAAGCAACTTTTAGTTTTATACGTTTGTTATGAACAATCTTGAATACTTTATCTTTGGTGCTGTAGGAATCCTTTGTGTTTTTTCTCTCGCTATCGGGCTGGAAAGAATGGTGAAAGTAGTCATCGCTAACTATATGCTTACATGACTGTGTATCGCGCTTCGGATGGTCATAGACCGGTTTGTCTTATGGATTGATACCGTACTGCCATGAGCAGGTGCAAACGTCACATTTCTGCAGGAAAATAAAACAGCAGTGATCCTCGTCATCTATCTGCTGCTTTTGCTTCTTATCTTCCTCAAGTCAAATATCCGTGTCAGTATGCATGCGACATGACTGAAAAGATTTATCCTGACGTTGCTTTTCGTTCCGCTTACGGTAACGAGCATCATCATGACGCTTGAGCTGGCTATCATGGGTACTAATGCGTTTAATATGACAAACATGACGCTTGCGGCACAAACATTCAGCAACAATCCGTTTGTTTTCGGATTCGTCCAGATGACACCTGTGCGGCTTTTCCTTCACACGCTCATCACGATCATCCTTATCTCAAATGTTTCTCTTCCGTCATTCAGACGCAGAAGCAGTGACGATATGAGTATGGATATTTCGTCGCACTAAACATCTGCTATGTTGTCACAAAAAATGCCTCCCGAGTTGCGGGAGGCTTTTCATAGATGAGACTAATCCCATGAACGAGCAGTAGATGCATACGTGAAATACTCAGTAACATACGTATACGTGCGCTTGTCTTCTGATGGCTTACATGTAAGGATGCGCATATACGCTGCATTTTCATGAGCTTCTTTGCGGATCATTTTCTTGAGTTCTCGTACGCTGATCATTTTCTCTTGGATAATCGTCACCGGATGTCCTTTGCCCTTAGGGAAGTGGTCTTCGATATACACTTTCCTTCGATATGCAATGAATACTCCAAAAACGATGAATCCCAGTACCATGAGACCGGTTTTTTCTGCGTCTGCAAGCAATAACATTGATAAAGTTTCCATATGCGGTGTGTTTTGCCACGAATGTAAGTGTATGCTTCTGCACATGGATGTCAATAAAAGTTATGCCGGGTGACAAGCTAGAAGCTGGCGGATTTAACCTTGTAATCAACGGGTAAATCCCTATCATCTAAGCCTAGGTTTTAGATCTTTTTTGCGTAACTCATATGCTGCAGAAAACCCTCATTGTATTGAAGCCGGATACCATAAAAAGAAACATTGTAGGAGAGATCATCTCACGTTTTGAGAAAGTGGGTCTTCATTTGCTTGGTATGAAGATGATTCTTCCGACCGAAGAGCATTTGCATGATCACTATGAGACTATCGGAAAGCTTGGCACACGCCGCGGTGAGGAGGTACTTAAGGTGAACAGTGACTTCATGCGTTCTGGCCCGGTCATCGCTATGGTGCGGGAAGGGGTTGAATCGATTGAAGTCGTACGCAAGATGGTTGGAGCAACGGAGCCAAAATCAGCGCTTCCCGGTACGATCAGAGGAGATTACTCTCATCTGAGCTACGGGTATTCTGATGAAAACAAGGCATGGTTAACAAACCTCGTGCATGCATCAGCTACGCAGGAAGAGGCAGAGCAGGAAATCGCACTCTGGTTCGCCCAGTCTGAAATCTACGACCATGAGATGGAAGGGCATCTGTACAAGAGATGACACAAAGCTGGATCTCACGGAACAAGATAAAACATTATTACGTATTATTGTTATTCAATTCTTCCCGACGAGTTGGGAGGCTGAATATATAGCAACGTACCACGCGTTGCAGCCATTTACTACTTATACTATCATTGATATGCCAAAAGCAGGAATCCATCCTCAGTACAATACTGACGTAACTGTCAACTGTATCTGCGGAAACACATTTACGATCGCATCGACGCTGAAAGGACCGGTAAAGGTTGAAAGCTGTCCGGCATGCCACCAGGCGTACAACAAGGGACTTGTTATCAAGCAGGTTTCTAAGGGACGTATGGAAAAATATGCTGAAAAGATGAAGAAGATCGACTCAGTAAAGAACACAAAGAAATAATAATTGGTGAGTGGACTAACATTTACCATCAAACATACGATTCTGTATGAACCTCAAGACGTTTGTCATCAAGCAGTATGTGAGCAATCACGATGAGATCGAGCATATTATAGGGCACGATATCTTGGTGTATATCAAAACTGCCATAAAGCATCTGGCAGTACTGACGATCATGCTGCTGGTGTACCGTCTGGTTCGTCTATACGTAGACCAGGAACTTGCATCGCTTATCTTCTGAGTAGGATGATTGATGACCTATGCATTCTTCGTGATGCGCATCCTCAATGACTACTTTGACGCGATGCTCATTACGAGAAATGGTATAACCATTCTCACACGGAATGGTTTTTTGCAATATAAGACCGAAACCATTTATTGGGAAAACATCCATTCGATCACATATGAACAGAACGGATTTGTTGATGCAGCATGGAATATCGGTAATATTGTAATCCGTATGGATCATGATGTCAGTTATCCGTTCAATCATGTACCGCAGCCTAAGAAACAAGCCGCTATCGTTGCTGCCCGGAAAGAAAAGAGTTATGGGCCGAGCGTGATGATGGAACACGAACACGACCATCAGGAACGCGATGAAAAGTTTGATATATTGGTGGAGACGTTGTGAGAAGTGATTGTCGAATATATGCAGAGAAAAGAGAAGAGATAATATTTACTCAACAGTACTATCTATGGCTGACGAATATCTTGATATAGTGGATGATAATGATGAGGTGATCGGGCGCGAACTGAGAAGTGTTGCTCATGAAAAAAGACTGCTGCATAGATTTGCAAATATTTTTCTTATCAATAAGGACGGTGAGCTGCTGGTCTGCCAAAGGGCATTTACGAAACAGCATGGACCAGGTACGTCATCTGTATCTGCCGGAGGTCATGTGAAGTCCGGATCTACGTACAAAGAAACAGTGCTGGAAGAATTATATGAAGAGATAGGCGTGAAGATGACACCGGAACAGGTAACAGAAATAGGAAGCTTAAAAGAAGATTGCATTGATGATTATCAGATAGGAAAATTATTCGTTGCACATTATGATGGAGGGTATATACTGGATACGTCAGAGGTAAGAGATGCTCACCGGATGAAGATATCGGAACTGGAGAATGCTTATAGAGCTATGCCACGGATGTTTCTGGAAACTATTGATGACAATGTACAGCTGGTAAAAAAATATATGTGAAAGTAAATTTATTATTGTAATTGTACTGTTATGAAAGGAACGATAGTTGCGATACGTGGTATCGTAGTAGAGATGAGATTTGAGGAGAACGTGCCGAAGATCTATGATGCAGTTGTCGTTGAGTCTCCAAACAAGGATGGTGACGAAGTGGTCATCGAGATCTTGCAGCAGCTTGAAGACGGGCTCGTCAGAGGCATCGCAATGGCTGCAACCGATGGTCTTAAGCGTGGTGATGTGGTGACAGGTACAGGAGCTCCCATCAAGGTTCCTGTTGGTCCAGAAGTGCTTGGACATATTTTCAATGTTCTTGGCAAAACCATCGACGGCACTGCTCAGGTAAAGGGAAGTGACAATCGGGCGATTCACCGTTCAGCACCTTCGTTCATATCACTATCGACAAAAGCAGAGATCCTCGAAACAGGTATCAAGGTCGTTGATCTCTTAGCGCCGATCCTCAAGTGAGGTAAGGTAGGTCTCTTCGGAGGAGCATGAGTAGGAAAAACAGTGATCATGCAGGAGCTTATCCATAATATCGCGAAGGCCCATTCAGGAGTTTCCGTAGTGTGCGGAGTAGGAGAGCGTACGAGAGAATGAAATGATCTCTACCATGAGATGAAGGACTCAGGAGTTATCGATAAGACAGCTATGGTCTATGGACAGATGAATGAGTCTCCTGGGCCGAGAGCACGTGTTGCACTCACAGGGTTGACGATGGCTGAGTACTTCCGTGATGTCGAACATAGAGATGTGCTGGTGTTCATCGATAATATTTTCCGTTTCACGCAGGCAGGTGCAGAAGTATCAGCACTCCTCGGACGTATCCCTTCAGCGGTAGGTTATCAGCCGACACTCGCATCAGAGATGGGAACACTCCAGGAGCGTATTACGTCAACTGATAAGGGATCTATTACATCAGTCCAGGCGGTATATGTACCGGCAGACGACCTGACTGACCCGGCACCAGCTACCACCTTTGCACATCTTGACTCAACGATCGTACTGAATAGGGCGATCGCAGAAAAGGGTATCTATCCGGCAGTAGACCCGCTTGAATCAACATCTACGGTACTGACGGCCGATATCGTCGGGGAGAGACATTATCAGATCGCAAAGAAAGTGCAGGCAATACTTCAGAGATATAAAGAGCTCGTCGACATCATCGCTATTCTTGGTATGGAAGAACTTGCCCATGAAGACAAGCTTACCGTCTACAGAGCGCGTAAGATCGAGAAGTTCTTCTCACAGCCATTTCATGTTGCAGAGCAGTTCACCGGCCAGCCGGGTGTATACGCGAAAGCAGAGGATACCATCCGCGGATTCGAGATGCTCGTCAACGGTGAGATGGATAACGTACCGGAAGACTACTTCATGTATAAGGGATCTATCGAAGATGTGATCGCTGAGTACGAAAAGAGTAAGCAGCCTGTAGCAGCATAATCGTTATATTATGATGCAAGAGAAAACTCTCCATGCCGGAGAGTTTTTTATATGTATAGTAAACCATTAGAGTTCAGGAGAAAGTTCATAGATCTGATTTGAGTATGATCAGCCAAAGGCAGTGCACCGACTGTATCCATTATATCGCTTATAGTTTTTCACGCTGCATCTCTCGGGGTCGCTGGTGTTTTCCAGCTGCGCAGTCAGGTCGTATGTTTTACCGTTGACCAGCAGGTTTCCGTACGAATATGAGTAGTTTCCGTCTACCCATGGTCATGCGAGATTGTTTCTCGGATCTTTTGGTACAGTCGTTAAAATATTATTCAATCCAGAGATCCGCATCACAGTATTGTCCGTGCTGAAAGCATAACAGTTAGAGTCATAATACACATCACTTGTTCAGCACACATATGTTGTATTCATCGCCCTTGGGTACCTGCCATCGTTATCCTGCTTGTATATCTCATTAGCATTAAAGATCGTTAACAGATCTATTTTGCGCTGGGTATCTCTTGTTCTTGCCTGCACCGATTGTAAACGAGGAATTAATGCGGCTGACAAAATACCGATAATCACGATGACTATCAGCATCTCGAGGAGAGTGAATGCGTGTTTGTGTACGAACTTCATTACGTGTCACTATAGAAAAGTGTGTGCACTTTACAAGAAGATTGTTGGTTATAGGTAAGTCGTATATTACTGTCATTTCTCATGATAAGTCAGTGAGTCATAGAGGCGATTCCTAATATTTGATCACACTTTTGTATATTTCTTGACGTTATATCATAACCTACGCAGTGAATGCTCAAAAAATCATGTGCTTGAGCTAGCCTGGTATTTTGGTGTGTCACTAATAAGAGGATTGAGTTTAATCACCCAATGCTTATCTACGAGTTCCATAAGTTTACTCAAATCGGTAGGAGAGTCATTGATTCATCTCATAAGCACGTAGTTGATAGCAATTTCTCAAAACTTATGCTGGTGTTTTCTGATGTCAGCGAGTATTTCTTCAATATTTTTTGTATTCTGTATCAGTTTTTGTCTTATCTCATCGAAAGGTGAGTGAAGAGAGAGTTGTAAGTTGGTAGGCTTATGTGCTTTGCTGATAAGATCGAGATTTTCAGACCTAATTCCTGACATAGAAATCCTAAACCTTTCGACCTGATTTTCTTCTTCAAGAAGATGCATTGCCTTATTGATATGCGTCGCATTCAATATTGGTTCTCCTTCACCAGTAAATGACATGATGGTTGGATGCAATGCTTGAGAAAGTCATGTCTTCGCTAGCCTAACCATCTCTTCTGCTTTCAGATTTCTGACAAAGGCGCTTTCTTTGGAGATGCAGAAATCACAGTTTACCGGACATCCAATCTGTGATGGTATGCTCACTACGCTGCTATCTTTGAGGTTAATGGTCATTACGGGAAGTGCATGATCTCCGATTTGAACCTTTTCCACTGATACTTCGACCATAATGCATTGCCAAGCGAATAAATCACCTTATGATAAACATTGCGAGTCAATTGTCAATGTATCGATTATTGCATAGTTTCTTGTATTCTGCTGGTATATATCTATATATATCACATATTTAATTAGTGATTTTGTATTCATGAACCCATTTAAAGTTATCGCAGTTGAACTCATATATCGTCCGATATTTAACATATTGGTCGTGCTCCTTGCGCTGTTTGGCGGGCATCTTGGCTGGGCGATAGTCGTGCTGACACTTATCATCAGGGCGCTTCTTCGGAAAGTAAGCTCAAATCAGGCACAGATGCAGAAAGGTATGGGTAGTATGCAGGATAAGCTGAAAGAGGTGCAGGAAAAATATGCTGACGATCAGCAGAGACTTGCACAAGAGACCATGAAGGTGATGAAATCAGACGGACTTGCACCGCTGAAGGGATGTATGTCGCTCTTAGTGCAGATTCCGGTATTCTTCGGGCTTCTCTATGTGATCCGTGCATTTGCATGAGCTGACATGCTCGATCCAGCAGATATCTACTCGTTCGTTGCGCCTTTTGCGTCACAGTATTTGAGTATCGATGCGATCAACCATCGGTTCTTCGGTATCGATCTGCTCGTCGGGAAAAACCGGGCACTTACCATCGTTGGTGGTATTCTCGTCTATGTGCAGTCAAAGCTGATTTCATTGAACCAGACAAAGCCTGCTGCGCCGCAGATGAGTCCTACCTGACAGGCAATGCCTGACATGACCAAGATGATGGGGTTTATGAATATCTTCATGGCATTTATGATGGGGTCGTTCATCTACAGTACTCCAAGTGGTGTGGGTATCTATCTCGTGACAACAACGCTATTCACCATCGTACAGTATGCTATCCAGAATCGGCAGCTTATTAAGATCAAGTGGGAAACAAGAAACGTAAAAAATAAGTGACAAGTCATCAATCATAAATAACGTTACCATGATAAACTTTTAACTTTAAACTTTTTACTATGAAAAAAGGGTGGATTATTCTTATCGTTATAGTGCTTATTCTCTTAGGGCTGTATAGCGCAGGTAAGGGCTACTATAACAGTATCATTGTTATGGATGAACAGATCAAATCACAGTCAGCACAGGTGGATAACGTCTATGACAGACGTGTGGATCTCGTGCCGCAGGTTGCAGCAGTCGTGAAGAATTATGCAAACTATGAGTCATCAACCCTGGAAGGAATCGTTGCACTTCGTTCACAGGCAGCAAATCTTGATACGCTCAATCAGATGGTTGCAAATGGTGAGTACAAGTCATCTGAGTTCTCGTCACTGCTAGCAAGCACGATGGGAGGCATCAGAGTGACACTGGAAGCATACCCTGAACTGAAAGCGAATGAGCAGTTCACCAATCTTTACACGACGCTGGAAGGATCAGAAAATCGTATTCGTACGGAAATCATGAACTACAACAATCTGATTATCGACTACAATCTCAAAGTAAGAAGTTTCCCTATGGGTAAGATATTCTCATCACTCTTCGGGTTCGAGGAGAAGGCTCGTATCACGCCGCCGGCAGATAAAGATATCAAAGCAGTACCCGATGTAGATGCTATGTTACAGCAATAATCATGAGTATTATGCGTACACTATTTCTTAGTATACTTTCACTGGCGACGCTCACGTTTTGAAGCGTCGCTTTTGCAGCAGAACAAAACTCATCGATCAACGTGCTCGATCTGCCAAAGCTAGAGATGCATGTGACTGACTTCGCATGAGTGCTTGATGAAGCTACACTGGCAGAGCTAAATGAGCATGCATATAACTACGAACAGACATCATGACGTCAGTTCGTCGCAGTGCTTATTCCTGAACGCCAGTGACATGAGCTCTTTGACATATCGCTAAAGATCTTCAACGACAACGGTATCGGAAGCAAACAGGAAAATGATGGTCTTTTACTTGTCATCGCAACTGATGAGAAGAAAATCCGTATCATGGTCGGTTATTGACTCGAAGGTGAGATGCCGGACGTATTAGCAAGCAAGATCATAGAGGAAGATGTCAGACCGCTTGTCGATGCATGAGACTATGCATGAGCTGTCAGGACATTTTATGCAAGAGCAGAGGAAGCGATCAGTGCCGGTGAAGCAAAAGCCCTGCAGCCATCTGACGAGATGTCTGATGATGAGTGAATATTGTTAGGTGTTGCTATTATGGCATTTCTTTTCGGCAGGACCTATCGTTCTGCAAGAAAGGCGAAAAAGAAATCGATGCGATCAGTGCTGCCGATAGGATTGGTGTCATTGATCCTGCTTATTGTTGCTGTGGCAACCATCAATGTTCTTGTGCCGCTTATCCTCTATATCGGTGCGACATTTTTTGGGTATCTCATATGAGCTGCCACAGGATTCTTCCCTTGAGGCGGACATTTCTTTGGCGGCTGATTCTCCGGATGATCTGGCCGATGAGGAGGGTGATGATGATTTAGTGGATGATTTTCATGAGGCGGTGGTTCGTCGTGAGGCGGAGGAGCAGGAGATTAGAAACAATTGAAAAGTAATTATGCAATTACTATAAAAAATAATACCGATTTATGTCTTGTTGTTTCGTATGTCGCTATCCTATATCCAGAAGAAGATGACCAAATACTGATATACGCTCTTGCTTATCATACTCGCGCTTTTCTGATGCAGTGTTTATGCGACTACACAAAGAGCAAGTATCCATAATAACGGCACACAGGGTAACTTCTTCAGCGTAAAACCAAATATTTCATCATGAGGTCGCTATGTGTCATTTCACTCATTTGCATCGACACTTATTGATGGTGACACCAATGGGACGTACGATATTTTTGTCTACGATACATTGCTGCATACAAATGAAAGAGTGAATCTCACGCATACTGGACTCCAGATGGTATGATGACAGGCAATTTATTCGATCATGAGTCCGGACGGACGCTACGTTGCATATCTTTCGACCAGTACGACGCATGTGACAGGAGACACCAACAGTACGGACGATGTATTTCTCTATGATAGACAGACAGGACTTACAGAAAGAGTGAATGTCAGTAGCACGGGATTGCAGGCAAACGCATCAAGCAATCGAAATACACCATTTGCTATGTCGCCTGATGCGCGTTTTATTGTCTTTTGGTCTACCGCAACTAACCTTGTACCAAACGATACTAATGGTCTGAGCGACATGTTTGTGCGTGACAGGCAGCTAGGAACTACGACCAGAGTGACAGTCACATCGACGGGCGCTCAAGCTACCGGATGAATGACTACCCGCAACCCTGCTATCAGCGCTGATGGGCGTTATATCGCGTATGATTCACAGCATACCAATCTTGTCACGGGAGATACAAATAATAAACGTGATGTCTTTCTTTACGATCAGCAGACCGCATCCGTGAAAAGAGTGAGCGAAAGCTCAACCGGAAGGCAGAGTACAAGTGATAGCTATTCGCCTGTATTGAGTCAAGACGGTCGTTACCTCTTCTTTGTTTCTGAAGGCCCGCTGCTTACATGAGATATCACTACTGCATATAATATTTATATGTATGACATACAAACCGCATGATTGGAAAAAATATCAAAATCATATACAGGATGAGCGATTAATGGGGGATCGACTTCGCCGTCAGTCAGTGCCGATTGACGTTATGTTGCATTTATGGCTACGTGGAATGCTGCCAATATTGTATCAGGTTTTCAATCCACTACCGTAAACGGCTTTGTGCATGACAGGCTGACAAATACAAACCAGCTAATCAGCTCAAGCTATACTGGCGGCAACCTCAATACAGATATCCTCAGTATCTCATTGAGCGCTGATGGTCATTATATCGCGTTTGAGACGAATGCAACCAATATTGTGACGGGAGATACCAATGGCATTGCAGATATCTTTTATACAACAGTCAGATATTGCGGAGATGGTACTGTAGATGCAGATCTTGCCGAAGCATGTGATGATGGAAATGAACTAAGCGGTGATGGCTGCAGTAATGTCTGCGCGCTTGAGTCTCCAAGCTGCACTATTACAGCAAATCCTGTAAACTGAACTACGCCATTGCCAGTGAGTGTCATCGGTACAGGAATTGGAGGTCACTTTTCACATATCCAATGGGATGCTGTCACTACTGTTTCTGATAATACGTGGACAGGCATAGTGCAGACTGGATATACATTTGCTACCGCGTGATCGTTTGTGATCACTGGAACAGTTACCAATCCTTATTCATGAAATATGATTGCGTCATGTTATACGGAAGTCGCTGCCAGTATGGGATGATGAGGACCTGCCAGAGTAATTCCAAAGGACGATTGCCCGGACGGCGACTTCTCGTCAACACCGTATGACACACTCTGTAGCGCATCTAATCATGCCGGAGGTATGAGCAATTCTCCCTCAACATGAACCACCTGATCAGTAACGACGTGATTTATCGCGCCTGAAGGACCGCAAACCGTTACCAAGCCCACAGCACCTTTTATTCCGCTGTTTCCTGCACTGCCAGTATTTCATGGTACAACTGCAGACTTATATGCATGGGCATATTCCCATGGCGTCACTACGTTGCCGTTTGCTAGTGCCAGGCCACATGATACGGTGCTGAGATATGAGGCAGCAAAAATGCTGGTACAATTTGCAGAGAACGTCATGCAAACAAGGATAGAACATAATCCGCTATGTATGGCAGAGCAGTATGATGATTATCCGTCATTTGATGCTGAGATGAAAGAACATATCACGAAGGCATGTGATCTTGGACTGATGGGATGGAGTATCAGGAATGAGATGATATTGGATGTGTTCAGACCATTTGATACTTTATCAGTAGAGGAGCTTAATATCATTATTGCAAGATATCTATGAACAGATGAGAGAGTGATAAATAGCAATGCAAGAGTTGATATACGAAGATTTCTCATGGAAACATATTAGCACGCCGGACACGTACAACAATAAAAAAAGCAGACATAAGGTCTGCTTTTTTATGATCTATTTTGTGAGTCTTATCTCAATCCGCTGAGTGAGAAGAGTATGACAGTGATGACTGCAGCAACAACTCCTATAACATAGATTGTTGTTTTATTTTCTACCATAGCAGCTACGTGTCTTATGCTCTTTGGAAAGAGGATATACACCGCTCATTTGATGATCATGAGCCAGCCGATAATAGTGATAGCTACCGAAAGATCTTCAGCCCGGATATTGTGGTAGAGGAGGATGGCAGTACCTCCGATAAGATTGATCATGCTGACAAGATACGTAAGCGCGGGCATATCCGCAATATTTCTTGCGATCTGCTTAAACCGTTTTGGGTTGATGAACATAGAGATAGTCACTGCCGCGAAGACAGGTAAAAGTAATTGTGCTATAAACATGGTCGTTGTCATGAAGAATATGTGAAGGAATAAAATACAATAGTTATCTTGTCCTGATAAGATCATCAATGCCATTCACGATCTGTGAAAGCATGATTACTCCGTTTCCTGCTCTTCTAATCTCCTGTCATTTGTCTCCTATGTAGATGATGGTGTTCTCATATGTGACTTGCAATCTGTTGGCGAGTGATGGGTCTGCTCTCATATCGACGAAAAAGATGATCGTGTCTTTTGGAATGCGTGCTTCACGGGCAACGATATCTTCATGCAATGCAAGTGACGTCGGATCGTTCTTTGATTCAAAGACAAGTATCACGCGTTTTCCTTGCTGCATTGCTGCTCTTGCAGCTTCTTCTGAGAAGTCTGCATATTCACCGCCTCATAGATATATCGCGCCGCCATCTGCAGAACTGTTCACATTGATGCTGGTGTCTCCTGTTGTCATGTCTCCTGTCTGTGTATTGCTGATGATCTGCTCGATGGTTGAAGGTCATATGTCCTTCTTCTCTGCGTTATAATAAAATTTCCGCCAGTAGATTCATGCCACGATGATGATAAGAAGAAATATCAGTCGTCCTTTACGCATGCGTGAAAGAGAATAATAAAATAGTGTTATACTTTTTAGGTGTAGTCTTTTGATCATCATTTGCAACTATTGTTTTTTGAGACGAAAAAGGTAGATTAATACCAGAGAGTCACATTCATTTATTCTCATCATTATATTATATGCAGACACGCCGTTCATTTGGAAAAAGTTCGCCGCTTCGCGTTGGCCGCCGGATTGTACTTATCATCATCATTGCGCTTGTCCGGATCGGCGTTGCACTGACCAGACCAATATCTCTGAAGGAAACAGTTATTGTAAAAAAGTGAGATACGCTCAACGCATTTATGAAGCAGTTATCATGACGTGAGAAAATGAAGCTGAAAGCATATATCAAGACGCATGAGATCGATCTTGGAAACATTCAGCTTGGTACATACGAATTTTCCGGTTCATATAAGCCGCAGGAATTTTTAGAAGTGATCAAAATGTGACCTGCCTCAGAATATATCCGCTACACAGTTCTAGAATGATGGTCGATCTACGATATCGATGCGTCGCTCGCAGAGAAGTGAGTGATAGAGAAATGATCATATATCGCATACGTATCGTCAGGTGCCGTGATCGGCAGAGCTGGTGAATGATATAGCTATATCGCTGATGCATATGCAACACATGCATTTCCATCTCTCGAGTGACGGCTCTATCCGGATACCTATTTTATCGATCCGACAAAAGATCCGATCAATCAGCTTGTAAGACTGCAGCTTCAGGCATTTGATGAAAAGGTCTATGAGCCATATAAGACAGCGATCACCGCATTCCCATCGCTTCTGCAGGCTAAGTGAATTGAGCTCAGCTTCACCATGGATCTCCGGAACATCCTCCGTCTCGCCACAGTGGTAGAAAAAGAGGAAAGGAATCTGCAGAATAAGCCTACGGTCGCATGAATATTTTTCAATCGTCTTGAACAGTGAACACTGCTGGGAGCTGATATCACACTCTGTTACGGGTTACATCAGCCTTATGAGACATGTACGCCATCGCTCATCGGTCAGCATGTCGCTGATACAGAAAATCCCTACAACACCAGAATGCAAAGATGATTGCCGCCGACACCGATTGCAAATCCATCAGTCGATACGATCAGGTCAGTGCTCGAATTCGCGAAGACTGATTATTTTTTCTATATCCATGATAACAATGGAATCATCCGCTACGCAGAAGATATACAATGACACAACGACAACATAAGTAAATATCTTAAGTAATAAAAAGATAAAATAACAATAAAAACGCTGACCTAACTATTGCATATATCTCGTGAAACCGTAATTTGGGCTTGTTTATCTCGAAAATCCGTTATACGGGATGGGAAATACTCATAGAAGAAGCACGCACGAGCACCTATTAGCAATGGGTGTCGCTATTGTGCTGGTAGCAGCAGTTTCGATAGGAATAAATCAGTCATGACTCCTTAGTGCAGATATTCTCAAAGGAGAGATTGCATCAGCCTCTGCAGGGGATGTAAGCTATCATACTGATGAATCATCGATTCGTGTGACAAGCGAGAAGACGTTTCATGATGTCACTTCGCTGACTTTTATGATTGTCTACAATCCGGAGACTGTTACCGTAAATGCGGCGGATATCACTACGGCATATGACTACACCTCATCATCATGAAAAGATTGAGTTGCTCATGTCACCGTATTTCTTCCGGAAACATTGGAAGGCGAGAAAGAAATAATTGCAGTGCCTTATGCCGGTAATGCTGATGACATTACTATCTCTGATGCGAAGATGTTATTCAAGGAGTGAACTATCGATGGACTTGCGATCAAAAAACAATAGAACATAACAATGTATCTTTATTATTCTTTCTCGATTTCATGAAAAAGGCAATTGCTTTTTTGATAGGACTTACACGGCTTGGTACAACATTTGCAGCAGACGTTGCGACATTTGTGATTCAGCTCTCACCTACAACAACTAATGTAAATGAAGCGCTTGATCTTACCGTGAAAGCAGTCGATTCAAACGGCAATGTCGTCAAAGACTATGCAGGTGATATCTTTATCGATCTTGCATCGACCAGCACTGCGATTGACTCACAGGATTATACACTCCCATCAGATGGTATCTATACGTTTGTCGCAAGTGATCAGTGAGTAAAAACATTTTCCAAAGGTTTAGTGGTGAAGAAATCAGGAACATTCACCGTCAATGTCAGTGAGATCATCAACGAGGAGATTAAAGGAAATGCGACGCTCGTCGTGAAGGGTGGAGGAGATACGACTGCACTTGGTACAGTTACTATCTCGTCGCCGACAATGGATAGCACAGAAACAAATAAAACTATCAATGTGGTAGGTAATAGTTCACTCAAGAATTCGCCGCTGCAGATCTACATCAACGGTATCAAGGTGAAAGAGGATCTGACATCAGCAAATGGAGACTTCAATGTATATGTCACAGATATCTCGGCGGGAGAAAACTCGCTGCAGGCAAAGATCGTTGACGTAGATGGTAATGAAGTTGCAATTTCATCAGCTGTGACATTTATGTATCAGCCATCAGAAGATGCCGGCATGGAGAGCTTTGAAGTGCTGCCGGGCAATACCGTCAAGCAGGGACAGAAAGTCACATTTGTGTTCACCGCTGCAGGAGCAAGATCTGTTGAACTGACTATCGTGCCGGAAGACGGATCAGCGTCGCAGAAAGTGCCGCTTGATAACATGGAGAACAATACGTGGAAAAAAGAATATCTCATGGATAAGGCTGGGACATTCGCCATCAATGCGGTGATGAATGCTGATGGAACAAATAAGACATATAACAATGTCGGAACTATGACCGTCGTCGACACCAAGTCAGTGCAGGAAGTGAAATACTATGTTGACAATGTTGATAAGACCAAACTGCATCTTTCATGGATGTATCTTGGAAATTATGCAGACAATGAAATACCATACTTCCTCGTGCAGCACGCAGCCGAAAAGGAGATGGTGACAGCGATGAGCGGAGAAGTGGTGAGCGGTGCACAATACACCGGTATGGGACTCGATCTCACGAAACCGTACTATGTGCAGATAACGCCCGTTGATGAGTTAGGGAATCAGATAGGTGAGCCATCAGATATCATCATGATTGAGCCGGCAAAAGGTTCAGCGCCGATATGTAGAGTGGAAGGAGTAAGAGTGCTGACAAAAAAAATCGCAGATAAATACTATCTGACATGGGACAAAGTGGAAGGCGCAGACAGATATATTGTCTACCGTTCTGATGCAGCGCCGGCGAATACCGCAAACGGTATCCTTGGTATGCAAAAGGTCGGCGAGACCTCAGATAGCAAATTTGAATATCCGTTTGATCCGCAGGCAGAGAAAGACACCTATGCATACTATGCAGTGGTTGCGATGTGTAGTGACGGAAGTGCGCTGCAAGTAGACGGTACGCAGAAAGTGAAAGTTGGTCCTATGCAGAACCTTATGTTTATGCTGCTCATCTCAGGACTGCTGTTCGGGCTTTATAAGCTCAATGTACTTGGAAGAAAGAACTAATACATATCACACATAATTAATACAAAAAACTCTGGCATCATGCCAGAGTTTTTCTATTGCTTGGATCAGGTTTATCTTATGGTGACACTGATCTTTGCAACTGACTTCATATTGTACGAAACGATTAGATCGGTTGTTCATGCTTTATCTGCACTGATAAGTACATTTGCCTTTCCTTCACTATTCGTAAGTCTTACGACTTGCGGAGAAAGTGTCAGGAGTGATTGTGATGGTATGATCGTCAGATCTTCTGGTAACATACCGACGAATGGTTTGCCGGTAGCCTTATTAGTGATCTTGATCACTAAGCTGCTTGTCTGTCCCACTACCATACTGTTGCCAAATGATGGCGTCATTGAGAGAGAATATTTATTGAGAAACTCTTCACCGAGTTTGCTTGTATCATTGATTACCATAGAAGTGCCGTTTGGAGCACTTGTCTTCGTGCTCTCTATCGCAGCAAATGCTACCTGATTTTTTGCTACTTCATTGGGTGTAACGATATGAGTTGAGAGGGATTTCTGCGTTGTTGATGCTGTTGCAGATGAAGTGACTGGGGATACTGCTTTATGTGCAAGTGCTGTTGCGGCAGGTGTATGCGTTACCGTAGGAGCAAGAGCAACCATTGGCATTCTTCTTTTCCTAGCGGTAGTTACCACCTGTGCAGATGGTGTTGATGCCGCAAGTGTTCCATTGATGTTCATCCCATGACCCTGTGATTCGATCCATGAGATAGGATCAACAGTTCTTGCTACGAGATATGATCTGCAGAGTCCCTGATTCCCGATGGCAATCTCTCCTTTCTTCAGATCAGGACAATCCCGAAATGCATAAGTATTATCTTGTGTGGTGTTGATCACAAAGTGGAGGTGGTCTCCATATGCCATACCTTCATGACCCATTCTTCCGATCATTTCACCTTCGATCACTTTCACTCCTTCCGGAACGGTGATGGCAGAAAGATGTCCGTATGTTGAGAAAACGAATTTGCCGTTTGGCAATGTATGCTTGATAGTCACGACATTCCCATATCATGCCTGAGCTCTTGCTTTGGTTACGATACCATCTTCGATCGCATAGATAGGAGTTCCTTCTGCACTGACGATATCTATACCTTCGTGGCCTCCCTTATCCATATCCCAGCCGTCATTATATGTTCCTCCCCGCATGATACTATAGACAAGTCTATATTTTGGATCGTTCTTATGAGCGTCGTAATCTGCATTGGAGATGATAGGGAGCGCTGTCTTACAATCTGCAGGGATATCTTCCCATTTCATCTTTCTGCATTCATTTTTCGACACCTCCTTTACCGGATATGACCAGCTGAAGCTATTTCCATTGAAAATAAACGACGTCGCTTGTGTCACAAGGAGAGTCATAATAGCAGCTTTCTTCCATAGATGCGCATGGTTTTGCATATGCTGTTTCATGTGGCTGTGCAATTGAGTTAAATGTTTTTGCATCTATATTATATATAATATCTAAAATCTGTCAAATAAGTGATGACTTTATTCTAATAGTATGTAGAATAATGGGTTAATATCGATAAATGATAGTTCAGAAGCCAAAACCATATAATTTCTGGTATTGATGCGTTTCTCCAATATCATGTATTCTTATTATATCCAGATTGGCTTTATGAACAAAAAAACACCCTATCCGGCATACTATTTCGCTACCGTAGAAAAAGTCACTTCTTCGCAGATAAAAGCCATGAATCAGCTCTCGCCAGTTGATATTTCTGCTGCAGAGCAATGGATGGACAAACATAATATTTATGGCATAGTACAAGGATATCCGGGGTATCACCGAAGATGTGAAAAATGCCCATCTCCGCCATATATACTATTCGGGAAGGGTAATCTTGAAGTACTCAACAGGCCGATACTTGCGATTGTTGGACCAAGGGAGATGAGTGCTTATGCGCAGCATGTGCTGCAATGACTTTTTGCAGAGCTTAAGCACTACGACGTTATCACTATATCCGGCATGGCAGCATGAGTAGATACGATGTGTCATGAACTATCACTGCAGAATAATATCCCTACAGTCGCTGTCCTTGGCGGCTGATTCCATCATTTTTTACGCGGAACAAGAAGAATGCTGCTGGAGCGTATAGTGTCGGAATGAGGACTGGTACTCTCCGAATACAAACATGGATTCTCTCCAACTGCGCGATCATTTCCTCAGCGTAACCGTCTGATAGCAGGTTTAGCAGATAGGGTGTTTCTGCCCGAAGCGCAGGAAAAATCAGGTTCGCTGATAACAGCTGATATCGCACATAAGCATGGTATACCGGTTGCTGCACCGTTACAGCATATTTTTGCAGCCAGCGGTGCATGAACAAATAGATATATCACCGAATGAATCATCACACCAGTCTATGACTTAGCGATGTATGCTGAAAAGCATTTTGCCCGTATACATATGTCTATTGTACATACCATACCATATACTGATGAAGAGCAGCACATCATGGATGTTATCAATCAGTATGGCGAGGTTACTATGGAACAGCTTATTGCTCGTACATCATACACATCAGCAGATATTTTTGTTCATCTCTCTATGCTGGAAATGAAAGGAAGTGTATACGAATCATCACCATGAATATATACGAAAAAAAGTTTGCATTAGCATCGGTAAACGGTAGATTAGAAAGGTATTTATTTTCCATCTCAAAGGCATGCCCACGTGATCGCGGAAAAAATATCTTATCATCGTAGCGTTTCTTCTTGCACCAGCATATGCTGCAGCATGAACTATCGATACATGAACAGTCGAGGAGACTTGGCTGCAATGGAATAACGAATTGAGAGAATCACTTGAACTCAAGCCATATACGCTTGATGCCAGGCTTTCTGCAACTGCACAGGAGCGGAGCGATATGGCTGCTGAGCGTGATGCGATAGACCATAAGCGTAAAGCAACGGATGGCTACTATAACTATCTCGGTATAGAAAATCGATTTCTTGATCGCGGCGTAAAGTTTAAAAATGTTAACCGCGCTACGTTCAGTGAAAGTCTCGGTTACGGATACTTCAGCTGTAAAAAAGAAGACTGCACGGAAGATCTTATCAAGTCGATGAAAACCACATGGGCCTTCTTCATGAAAGAAGAAGCAAAGATGTGACCGCATTACAAAGCTCTTGTTCATCCATATTTCAAAACGATGTGACTCGGCATCAGTGTTGATGCAGAAGCAAAGAGATACTATCTGACAGCCCATTATGCATCTGAGGTCATTGCAATCAACGAGCTGACCGTGAAGAAACTTACACAGCAACCAAAGATGCCGTAAGACGTGACATATGATTCAGAAATCGCTTATCTAAGCGGTTTTTTTCTTTTCTTAAAAAACACTTGCATTTCGAGCTCATTCGGGTTACATACGGCCCCCGAAAAGGTATTTATATCATAATTATAGAGATCATGAAAACATTACACGACGTCTATGTGAGCGAACTACGTGATATCTATTACGCAGAGAAAATGATTGCGGAAGAGCTTCCGCGTATGGCGAATAAGGCAACTGCACCTGAACTAAAAGTTGCATTTGAAAAGCATGCGGAAGAGACCAAAGTGCATGTGGAAAGATTGGAAAAGATATTTGATATGCTAGAACTTGCACATCGCGGGAAGACATGTCATGCTATCGAGTGACTGATGGAAGAATCAAAGGAGATGCTTGAAGCAGCTGAAACTGATGAAGTAAGAGATGTGATGCTGATTATCTCGGCCCAGAAAGTGGAGCATTATGAAATCAGCAGCTATGGAACTCTCACTGAGATGGCTGAGCTATTAGGGTTTAACGAAGCTGCAGATCTCTTTGCGGAAACGCTTGATGAAGAGGAGATGACAGATGATGCGCTTACTGATCTTGCAGACAGTCTGAATAAAGAAGCGCTGTAACCTCACTTATACTTGCGTTTTGGGTCCCTAAGATATATTACTTTAGGGACTTTTTAGTATATAGGAAAATGCACATGGACAATATCACACAGGGAGTGATCGGCTGATGGATCATGGATAAAGTGGTTGGTGAAGCGCCTCATCAGGCATCTTGGCGGCAGCGTAATAAGGTGTTTATCTTAGGTGGATTTATCACCAATATTCCTGACCTGGATATTTTCATCAGCAGGATTGTGCCGCATGCAGACTATATGAGTGAGTTCTTGTTTCACAGATGAATCAGTCATTCAGTGTTTTTCAACATGCTGATAGCGCTCCTGGTAGGATGGATATGCGGAAAGACAGACCGCTACAACCGTCCTCGATGGCGCCGGGCAGTTGCATCATATATAGCGATCCTTCTCGGACATCTCTTCATCGATGCGATGACGTCATACGGAGGAAGATACCTGCTGCCATTCACCTCTGATACATTTTCATTCAATAATATTTTTGTTATCGATCTGTTTTATACTATACCGTTGATTATACTTTGGTTCGGCTATATAGTCATCAAGAAGAAAGCAGTGAGGCATCTATGGTATATCATTGGTGCTCTATGGATCATAGCATATCCAGTGTTTACGTTCATTGCAAAGCATGTAGCAGCAAATGCATTTAGCAGCTCGTTGGAATCACAAAATATCAATTATAACCGTATGATGACGAGTCCGGAACCGCTGCAGGCATTTCTTTGGCGCGGAGTGGTGCAGTGAGGACAAGGTTACTATGAGGGATACTACTCATTATTCGATGCAGATACAAACATCACATGGCGTTATATCCCGAATAATACAGCTGTTCGCAAATTAGTGTCTGATAAGCCGGATATCAAGAAAGTGGAGCAGCGGGCAAACGGACGAACCGCTTATAGAGGAGATGGCAGCGGGCATATCCTTATCAATGCGGTGAAACAGTGATGAACACTCGGCCGGATTGGTTCAGGGGATGGGAATTTCAGTTTTATGGCAACACCGGAAGGAGATATCGTAGGTCAAGGAAGATGATGAGATAGAGGATTTGAGTGAGGATTTACCTCTATCCGGAAAGAGCACCGGAAGAGAGTATGGGGAAATAAGTAACTCGTAATTATATTGTTATCAATGACTAAAAGCATACAATAACACTACTAAAACAAATGGTATGAAAAGAACTCACAAATTTGCCATCGCGCACCATATTCCTGCGCTCCAAAATCTTAATAGCCGCGAGTGGGTGTCGACTATCCAGGTTATACGTAAGGCTCTGGAGTATCGAATAAAAAAATGTGAAAAGTCTCCAACGTATGATAATAGGATGGGGTTAAGAAGCTGCTATTTCAATGCGCAGCGATGCATACGGATTCTGACAAAAGCAAGACCGAATGCCAAAAACTCAAAGGTCGTCGAAGATTTATCAGATCTGATAAGACGGAAAAGGATCACCTACACAAGAGCATTACGCAATCACTTCAATTGAGAAAGGATCTCCTTTCTCTTTTTTTTATATGCCATACTTTCTGCCTTTCAGCTCATCGGGAAAATGCTCCTGATCGACCTTTGCATCTTCATAATCGTGTGCATACTTGTATCATTTGCCGTATCATAAGTTTTTCATCAGCTTCGATGGTGCATTACGGATAACGAGAGGCACCGGTAAGTTACCAAATCTTTCGATGTCTGCCTTTGCCTCTTCGGCCACCATATAACAGATATTATTTTTCTTTGCTTTTGCTAAATAGATAGCAAGCTGCATAAGTGCATTGTCGCATTCGGGCATTCATAACTTTGCGCATACATCGTACACGGTGTTTGCCAGCAGGAGTGCATTATTGTCGGCGGGACCGATATCTTCGCTCGCGAAACGGGTGAGACGGCGGCAGATGTAGAGCGGGTCTTCTCATCCTTTGAGCATTCTCATGATCCGATAGCATGCGGCATCAGGATCGCTGTCACGGAGCGACTTATGAACTGCCGAGATGATATTGTAGTGTTCCTCGCCATTGCGGTCATAGTAAACCGGTTTGCCGTATGCTTCGCGGACCGTTTCACCGCTGAGCACACCCACTCACTGCAGCATAAGTCATCCCTCAAGAAGGTTGAGTGCATTTCTGAGATCGCCATTTGCAAGCTGTGCAATAAGCTCAACCGTTTCGATAGGCACATCTATCCCTGCGTAGTGTGTCTGCACCTCAGGCAGATGACGCTCGATAAATCTTACAATATCATCTTCAGTGTGCTTATCAAAGACGATCACCTTCGAACGTGAGAGCAATGCGTTGTTGATCGTGAAACTTGGATTTTCTGTCGTCGCTCCGACGAGAATGATCGTACCATCTTCAACATAGGGAAGCAGCGCATCCTGCTGTGCTTTATTTCGGCGGTGTATCTCATCGAGAAAGACTATGGTCTTTTTCTTATATCACTTATTCATCTGAGCCTGATGGATGATCTCGCTCAAGTCGCTTTTTTTGCTGTTCACTCACGATAGGTGCACAAAATCTGCTTCGAGCTCATGACTGAGAACAATAGCGAGCGTGGTCTTTCCTGATCCCGGCGGTCACCAAAATACCATCGAAGGAATTTTTCCTGATGCAATGTACGATCTCATCTGTTCAACGATTTTCTTCTGCCCGACTATATCGTCCAGTTTCTTTGGACGGAGCAGAGCGGCAAGAGGCTGATCCATTGTACATAGTTTATAATGGTAAAATCTCAATATTCATAAAGCATGTATAAAGCTTTCATTTTTACTTTTGACGTTATGAATTTTTAACGCACGAAATAGAACGTTCGTACTATAGCGAAATAAGAATACAATCGCAAGGCGAGAAATCAAGTGTTTTAGTTTTGAGGATTTTGTATTGATTTTGAGGAGAGTAACGATAACATTTACATATATTTATCTCGATATTATTTCCTATGAGTGCCCATCATCACGATCACAAACACAACCATCTTTCTCTAGCTCATCTGCATGAACATCCGATCTGTGTTGCGACGATCATTTACAATATTTTAGTATTGGCAGTTGAGATCATCATCATCGCTGCCGTGAGTGATATAGGTGTCAGAGATCTGCTCGCATATGAGTGAGTGATGCAGAGTATCCATCTGCTGGGTGTGATAGCACTTGGTATATTCAACCGGTTTTGGATTCACCGTCGGTCACAGCATCACGATACACGCCTGCAAAATGCCGGAAAGTTCTTTTCGGTCTCATCAATCATGCTGATCGCTCATATCGTACTGCTGCATCTCATCCCTCGCCGAATTGGTTTTGAACTTCATGCACACGAAGAAGGACATGAAAACAGCGAACTTATAGAATATGTTTCGCTTGCACTTATTATCATCTTTGTCACCCTTGCATTCCGGTGAAGAGATTATCTGTTAGAAAAAACGTGACTGAAAAACAAATTTACTGTATCATTTAAAAAACCTGCACATGAAAAAGCATCTTAATCGTCTGCTTGCGTGCCTCTACTGCAGTGGTGATCGTGTACAGAAAAATGGCCAGCTTCCGAAAGGCGGACAGAGATTTCGCTGCACCGACTGCCGTAAGCAGTTTACGCTCGGCGGAGCGAGATGAACATACGATAAGGCTTTCCGCGGTAAGGTCATCGAAGCGTATTGCCATGCTCGCGAAAATGCTCGCAGTGTCGCAGAAAAATTTTCTCTCTCTACATCAACCATCGTAGCCCGAGCCAAAGATCATAGAAAGGAGTGTACTGACTGTAAGCATTAGTTCCTTACTCGTATTATCATGAAAATATATATATGATGTTCGTGATACTATTACCCAGCGCGGGTCGGTAAGTTCTATCCGTCGCACATTGCAAGGTCAGACTGGCTTCGCTTTTACGCACAGCATTTCAATGCTATCGAAATAAACAATACATTTTATAAAGTACCTACGCTCAAGGCACTCCAAAAATGGTTCAATGATACCCCAACGGATTTTTCATTTATTCTCAAGGTGCCGAAAGTCATTACTCATGAAAAGAAACTGCAGTGAATAGAAGAGGAGCTGCAGCATTTTGCTGATGTTGCCAGAGAGGGATTGCAGCAGAAACTCAAGGCATTTCTTTTCCAGTTGCCGCCGTCGCTGCATTATAGCGAAGAAATGCTTCAGACGATTATCTCATTGCCGCACTATCCGGATATCCAATATGTCTATGAGTTCAGGCATGCAAGCCGGCGGAGAGAGGAAGTTATGGCTGCGCTTGCCCATAGCGGTGATATATTCTGTTCAGTCAGCTACCCGTCACTGCCGGATACTCGTATCGCCTCACAAAAGCAGTATATCCGCCTGCACGGAGTGCCGGTTCTTTATAAATCTGCTTATGGAAACGATGGTCTGAAGCCAATTGCTGATCATATTGTCCTCAGTCAGCCTGACGAACTGTACGTACTGTTCAACAATACCCGGTTTGGCGCTGCACTGGACGATATCCCGGCGCTGCAAAACCTTCTGGAAGGCAAGTAGCAGCCATTTTTTCTCGTTTGCATTCTCTGCTCCTATCGGTATATTTAATCTCATTTATCGACCTATACGTTTCGATGGACATCAAGTCATTTAAGCAGATATTTGACAAAGAACTCAGAAAATATATTTCCGCAAAAATCAATCAGGCTCAGAAGATAGCATCGTCTCCCAGAATGCAGCAGATAGTCGCATACATTGATGATTTCACTTTCACCGGAGGAAAACGTGTCAGACCATATCTCGTGTATCTCGCCTATAAAGCATGCGGCGGAACGGTGCAGGATAAGGAGATTTTACGCTTCAGTCAGGCACACGAATTGCTTCATGAGATGGCGCTTATCCATGACGATATCATCGATAAAGGAGAGATGAGACACGGTGTACATACATACCATAAGTTCGTTTCATGACTCATTTCTTCTACCAATAAAGAGCATATTGGTGTATCTCAAGCAATCCTCATCGGTGACCTGATATTTTCACGGGTATACGAGGTGCTGTATGATGTATACAATATCTCAGCAGAATGGCTCCGCAATGCTCAGCGTAATGTGCAGGAAACTATCGAAGAGGTGATTGCGGGTCAGATCATTGACGTCGATATCATGGTCGGAGACAATATTGACCAGGATCTGCTTGAAAAGAAGAACCACTATAAGTCAGGAAAATATACGTTCGTGAGGCCGCTTCTGACCGGAGCATTGCTTGCCGGTACCGATAAGACTACCTGCAAGAAACTTGAGCAGCTTGGTGAAGCTCTTGGAAAAGCCTACCAGATGCGCGACGATCTGCTTGACGTCATTGTCGAAGAAGGTGATGAAACAACCCACTACGATAATAAGACCAAATTTTCTGATATCCAGGACGGTCAGCAGACGTACCTTACACAGTATATCTATGAAAATGGAAAATATGCACATCGTCTTGCGATCAGTAGCGCGATGGGAAAAAGACTTTCCAGAGGACAGATCGACGAACTTCGTCAGGTGTTCATCGACAGCGGTGCGGTCGAGTACGGCAAACAGAAGGTAGAAGAGTACCTCACGCAGGCAGAAAAGCTGCTCGCAAAGATGCAGTTGCCCGTGGCAACATATAAAGATAATTTTCAGGCAGTTATAGAATTGCTAAGAAAGGTATAATTGCTCAACTCACACGAGCACGATATCCCCCTGCACGACATTAGTTGATGAAATTAATCGCTCTTCCAAGGCGTTTTTCTATATCAGCTTTCCGTTTTTTTCACGCAACTCTATAGTACCCATAGGTAATGGGCTCAGTCTTGCTCATTGCATCGAGTTCCGGATCTGTTGCTACGAAAAAATGCATGATCCGTTTTTTGTACGTAGCAGGATAATTGAGTGCATTGATGGCATCGCTTACTGTCATCGATTGTTTTTCCGGCATTGGTGTTACTGCATGAGCGACCTCACTGATAGAAATGTTTGTCATATCACACTCACGGAGTACAAACGTTAGTCTTCTTTTGGTTTCTTCATCGTCTAGCGTGGGTATAGAGTTCTGCTTATTATTCTCTCATGCTGCATTGTTTTCCTGTGGAACATTTTGGTGATTATCATGAAGGACAGATTGAACTGAGGGTGTGCGCATGGTATCACCGTCTGTTTCTGACGTCGCTTCTTCATGTGTGTATTGTGATGATGGACTGAGATGCTGAGTAGTAGGATTTCCCCACAGAAGGTTTTTAAACTTTGAAGACTTTCTCAGCCAATCTAATGATGCATTGATAATCTGTCTTGTTCTTTCCGGTGTTACCCCTAACGCTGTACCGATGTCTTCATGCGACATCGGTGTTCCGGAAAATCCAAAATACATGCGGACAGCATCCTGCGCTTTCTGAGAGCGGAGAGATGTAATTGCCTGCTGCATGATATATCTAAGATCTCACTCCATCGCAAATGCCTCCACAATATCTGCATTTACTCATATGATGGTGTCACCAAGTGTAATACTGTCGTCGTCGTTTCAGACCGTTTCATCAAGTGATCTGTGCCCGCCGCTAAGATTGAGCGTGGCATCCACATTTTCTGCATCAATATCCAGGAATTCTGCAATCTCGCTTGCTGATGGTTCGCGCTCATACTGCTGCTCAAGTTCTTTATAGACTTTCTCGATCTTGCGTGAAAGTCACACCTTATTGAGCGGCAGACGAACTATGCGTGCCTGTAGAGCTATGGCTGATGATATGCTCTGACGTATCCGCCATACAGCATAAGAGATGAACTTAAATCACTTTGTCTCATCAAAACGCTGAGCTGCTTTTATGAGCCCTATGTTTCCTTCATTGATAAGGTCAGAAAGTGATAGTCATCTATGTTGGTATTTTTTTGCTACTGAAACAACGAAACGAAGATTTGCTTTCACAAGTTTCTCCAGTGCTTGCTGGTCTCAGGCTCTTATCTTTTGACTCAGTGATACTTCCTCGTCAGGTTTGAGCAGTTCAGTTTTGCCTATTTCATGCAGATATGTCTTTATTGCATTTGACTCACGAGGTGTAATGGACTTTGATGTCTTAAATTGTCTCATAGTCATCTCTCTTATTCTATGATGATAAACCTTTGATAGTATATTCATGTTATATGATAAGTCAACGATGGAACTTCGGCTGGTGTTGCATCCATGCTATATATGCATACACTGGAAATATCTTTATTTTGTAGTATGGAATCGATGTATGTATGCAGCGAGTGCGGGCACAGCAGTGCCGTGAAGTTAGGAAAATGCCCCGAATGCGGATCGTTTTGATCGTTTATTTCGGCAGTGTGAATTCTTGGGTGAAAAGGAAGAAAGAAAGGAGGAGTGGTAGGGGAAACATTGGAAAAGGGTGAAAGAAAACCGTCAGCATTTTTTCCGCTGGCAGATAGTGAACTGACACGTTTGTTCCCGAAAGGACTTAAGCAGTGATGAATATATTTACTGGGTGGTGAACCGGGAATCGGTAAATCAACGATTGCATTGCAGATCATCCAGCAGATGAGCAGTCTGCATGTTGCGTATTTTTCCGGTGAAGAACAGAGTGATCAGATCGTTGACAGGCATGAGAGAATAAAAAGCAATGAACAGAACGGTGAGATGGAGATCTTTCATGCAAATCATCTGGAAGATATCATACTGACTGCAGAGACATGACAGTACGACCTGATCATCGTCGATTCTATACAGACGATCTATTCGGAAAATCTCGAGTGAGCATCAGGAAGTCCTGCACAAGTGAAGTACTGTGCGGAAAAACTGGCAGAACTCTGTAAAAAGAAAAATATCTCTGCCATCATCATCGGTCATGTGACGAAGTGAGGGGAAATTGCAGGACCGAAATATCTGGAGCATCTGGTGGATGTTGTCTTATATCTGGAGTGAGATCGTTACGGACAGTATCGCGTCATTCGTTGTATGAAAAACCGCTTTGGCAGCACCGATGAAGTGGCTATCTTCGAGATGACCGAAACAGGGATGAAACCGGTCTATGATCTCAAGGAGCGCATCATGAAATCAACGCAGAATCATATTCCCGGATCGGTTTTCACGGTAGCGATCGATAACGGACGCCCGGTAGTAGTGCACTTAGAAGTACTGCTCAATAAGACACAAGGAAAATTTCCTTCGCGTCAGGTGGTCGGTGTTGACGCAAAACGTGTTGATCTGATCATCGCGATCCTCGAGAGATATCTCAAAGCAAACCTCTGACGGTATGATGTGTTCGTCAATATTCCATGAGAGTTCTCTTTCCGTGACAGCGGACTCGATCTCGCAATTGCTGCAGGCATCTATTCGCAGTTCAAGAACATTGTCGTTGATAAAAATTTACTCTTTCTCGGAGAGATCGGGCTTGGCGGACAGCTTCTGCCGACAAAACTACACGAAAAAAGAAAGAAAGAAGTGGAAGGGATGACGATAATTGATTTTAAGAGAATCAAGCATATCAGTGAGCTCGTGAATGTGATATAGATATCGTTGCATTATATGAGAAAGTTGTATATATCTTAGCAGTTAGTACTGATTTCTCTTTCATGCATATAAAATATACGAAATCATTTACATTGATCGAGATGCTGATAGTCATCGTTATTATCGGTATTTTGTCGGCTGCACTGATTCCGAGGCTACAGGACGTACAATGAAGGGCAAGAGATACCAAACGTAAAGCTGACTTTCTTCAGATCGGCAATGCGCTTGCAATATTTAAGATCGACCAATGAGTCTATCCCAGACCGAGAAATGCTGCTAATCCAGGAGGCGATTACAATCTCAATACGAGCGTCACAAGCCGCAGTGCGCAGCCGTGGATCGTAGAAATATCGTGATATATGACGTCTATCCCGGTTGACCCAAGAAATGACGGCTCGTGGCGGATAACCTGAAGCCATGAGTATCTGTATAACAATGTTATCAAAAGCGGTAATTGATATAGTTTACTAACGAGATTAGAAAATCTTTCTGACCCTGATAGATGCGCAGTGATGCAGTATCAATGGTATATTCAGGTTAGTGCATATCCTGCTGCACCCTCGTTGTATACGTGTACTGCAACAAGCTGTGCAGGCGGCACAGCATGCGGACAGCTGTATTTCAAGAATGATCTTTGACCGTAAACTATCATCGAATAAGTCTCTTTCAAATAAAAAAACTACTCATTGCGAGTAGTTTTTTATCACATCGGTACTTCCAATATTAGCACTTGGCTTTCTTCGTGAGCGGCAATAGTGATATCATCCTCATCCACAAGCTCCATTGCATCGCTTTTTCCAAGCTGTTCATTAGCGACATGTGCATTGCCCTTGATGACAAAGAGATAGATGCTGTTTCATGTGAGATGCTTTTTGTACGATAGTTCCTGCAGTGCATCTATCGTAGCGATGGAAATGAATGCGTGCTGATGGATCATGAGGCTATCATCACGGCCATTGTCACTCACGAGTAATCTTCGCTCATTATGTCCGGCATCAAAATCGAATGACTTGCTGTCGTGTCTCGGCTCAACTGATAATGTATGCGGCTGAATCCGAATCTGCAGGAGATGACAAGACTCTTCCTGTGAAGCATTGTACTCGCTATGCTCAACACCGGTTCCTGCTGACATCACCTGCACATCCCCATAGCCTATAGTTTCTTCCTTGCCGGTGCTATCTTTGTGAGCTAATCTTCCAAGGAGGGGAATAGTGATGATTTCCATATTGTCATGCGGATGCGGAGGGAACCCATAGCCTCATTGGATAGTGTCCTGGTTGATCACGAGAAGTGTGCCAAATCCCATTTTTTTCGGATTGTAGTATCCACCAAATGAAAAACTATGATTGGCATCAAGCCATCCATGATTTGCATGTCATCTTTCGTGTGCGCGCTGTATGGTGGTAGACATGATATTGTATTAATGATAGTAAATATTATCGTCCTCTGTCTTTCATAGCCTGCAGAATTCTTTCAAGCGCGACGATATATGCTGCGTTTTTCAGAGTTACCTGGTGTCTTTCGCTCATCAGTATAACTTCTTTTGTCGCAAGTTCCATGATTTCTTTGAGCTTTGTATGTACTTCTATCTCTGGCCAATAATACATCATACTATTCTGTACTTGTTCAAAATAGCTGACGGTGACACCTCATGAGTTTGCAAGCACATCCGGGATGACCGGAATATTCCTTTGCTCTAATAGCTCAGCTCACTCGTTGCTTATCGGACCATTGGCCATCTCCAGCACCAATGATGTTTGTATCTTATCTGCATTGTCTTTGGTAATCTGATTCTCTAATGCAGCTGGCACAAGCACATCGACACTGATTTCAAGAAGTTCATCATTTGATATCCTTGTGTAGGCAGGGAAGTCGTAGTCTGCAAAGTTGATATTTTTTTCTTTTATTGTTACTATCTCGTTCATGTCAATTCACGCTTCGCTGTAGATTCATCCCGATATATCACTCAGCGCGATGATTTTTGCGCCTTCTTCAGCAGCAAGACGAGCAAAATGGAGTCATACATTACCTGTTCATTGTACCGCGATAGTCGTTCATGCAATCTCCTTGTTATGGTGACGAAGATACGTGTCCAATGTTATCACGCCACCGCGACCTGTTGCATCAACTCTTCATTGACTGCCGCCGATACTCAGCGGTTTCCCGGTGATCGTACCTGGCTCCCATATGCCCGTAAGCTTGGTGTATTCATCGAACATCCACCCCATAGTCTGACTGTTAGTATTTACATCTGGCGCAGGCACATCTCTATGTGCTCAGAAAATCTGATAAAATGCCTGCATATATGATCTTGCTAATTTCTCCTTCTCGTTTTCTGAAAGGGTTGAAGGATCAACAACAATTCATCATTTTCCTCATCCCAGAGGCAGATTTACTACTGCAGTCTTAATACTCATCCGTATCGCGAGTGCACTTACTTCGTCTTCAGAAACATCCTGATGTCGTCTGATTCATCCTTTGTAAGGTCATCTTACATTGGTATGCTGTGCCCTGTATGCGGTAAATGTTTTTGACGATCAATCATCCATAGTTATACTAATGTCTCTTTTATGGAGATGATCGAGAGCGCTTACTTTTTCAAGCAGGCGATAGTCAAACCTATCCTTCACGTATGTAAATGCAGTATGTATCTGCTGCTGTGCATCTGAAACAAGACTCATGATAAAGATGTTATGATATAAAATTAGTCTATACGGATAACAACTTTTTCTTCCGGCCATCTTACTTTGGGATTTTTTGCTGCCTGATCATCAGGACTTCTATATCCTAGACCAAGTAATACCATCGGCACAAGATTTTGTTTTTCAAGATCCAATACTTCGCTAAATCCCTTCGGATCAAATCACCCCATAGGAGATGCATCAACATGCATCTGAGCAGCAGTAAACACCATGGTGCCTAAAGCGATAAATGGATTATGTGTAAGCCGGTGGTCAGTACTTTGTGCCATACCCATAAGCATGTCTCTATATCACTGCAATGACTCAATATCTGTTCACCATACTTGTGCTGTACGATGTACCTGAGCATTTATGTATTCCGAATCAAAGTCAGTTATAGCACATAGCACTATCAGATGCGAAGACTGAGTGATCTGCGGCTGGTTATATGCATGCGGTGCAAGCTTTGCTTTGACTTCCGGATTGCTGATGACCACAAATTTCCACGGCTGTGTATTAGCCCGTGAAGGAGCGAGTCTTCATGCCTCCAGTATAGTATGTAACTTTTCTTCTTCAAGTTTTCTTGTGGTATCGTACTGCTTCACAGCATAACGCCGCTGCAGTGCATCTATTATTTCTTTTGCTGCCATAATGACCTCGTGTTATTGATAAAGTGATATGATTATAGTTATATGCTTTATAAAATCAAGTCGGTTTATAAAATAAAGCTATTGCATTTTCCGAAAGCAACATTATAACTGGTGCATGGTTAAGGCGCCGACATATTCATGTCCAAAATCGACAAAACTATTTGAACTCCTTTGAAAGAAGCGGGTTATTTTCATCATCAAAGCGATAGATGACGGTGCTAACACGTATTCAACGATCAGAGAGGTGATTGGTTCTGCCAATACTACCATTGTTTCGCAAAGACTTGATGAACTCAGTGCATGAGGCATCATAGAGAGAAATGTTATTTCACAAAAACCGGTGCAGATAAGATACACACTGACAAAGAAATGAAAAGAAATCACGAAGGTGATAGATAAGCTGACAAAGTGTGCAGAGTAGTTATCTGATAAATATTCTCCATGAGTAAAGTATATGCGGTCCCTGCCGGAACGTGTATTGGACATGTTCATCTGAAAGTATCAGATTTACAGCGTGCATTAGCGTTCTATCAGTGAATATTATGATTTGAGCTTGTTACCATGTATGGTGACCAAGCTGCTTTTGTATCAGCAGGCTGATACCATCATCATATCGGACTGAATACACGAGAAAGTAAATGAGCATGACCTGCTCCGCGTCATAGCGTATGATTATATCATTTTGCAATTTTGTACCAATCACGTAAGGAATTAGCAGAAATTACCAAAAGACTCATGGACCATGGTATTCATTTTGGTTCGGCAGATCATCTTGTATCGGAAGCAATATATGTGACTGATCCCGATGGCAACGGTATCGAGCTCTATCGAGACAGACCGAAAGAGGAATGGAAGTATAACAAAGATGGTATGATAGTTATGGATACATTACCATTGGATATACAAGGTTTGCTGGATGAGTTAGCAGGCTAATTTAATCTAGTATTGTTTTCTATTTTCAGTATCTATGTACATATCGTAGATACATAGGTATAAAATTTCATGCAGAAAACACTTACAAAAGCTTTTACCCTTATAGAAATGCTTATTGTCATCGTGATAATAGGTATTTTAGCGGCAGCGCTGGTTCCAAGACTTCAGGATGTACAAGCGAGAGCGAGGGATACGAAGAGGAAAGCAGACCTGAGAAGTATCGATACTGCGCTGCAGGTCTATAAGGCAGACAATGGACAATACCCGTCTGTATGATGGTTATATAGCTTCAATGGATGATTTTGGATATCATACCTATCAACTATCATGACGTCTATCCCTGTTGATCCGAAAAATACCGCTACCGTTGGTCCGTGGAACTCATGACACCTCGCATATGCATATGGGGAATGACAATGGCCGTTAGACGTCTATTCGCTGGTAGCACAGCTTGAGAATCCAAGAGATCCTGATAGGTGTGAGTTACAGCGTTATAAGATATATGAGAATGCGTGGTATAATTGGTGCACGCCTAGTACAACATTTAATTATTCTCATCTGCTCTACGAAGCCGGGATGTTCAGATACGGAGGCGGTTCGTAAAAGACAAAAAAATAGCCGACCGGCTATTTTTTCTTTTTCACTGTTTTCTTCGAGCCCGCTTTTGCGGCTGCCGGTTTCTTTTTTGCCGCCGGTTTCTTGCTTATGCATTTTTCACATCTGCATCCGTATGGCTTAATATAGAAATTCCGATATTCCTTTCCATAGTCGTAGGTGATCTCTTCGTCGGCAGCGATATTCTTGATAGCATATGCGTAAATGCGACCACTGTTTTCTCTCGGCTCAGCATTGGGTGCGCAGCTATGATTGATGTAGCGGGCAGTATTGTATCTTGCGGTACCATCTATCGTAATGCGTGAGTTTACTGTGAAGAGATACTTGCCTCCGCGGCGATCTGCCTCTTCGGTAGATATTCTTTCCCCGATATATTCAATAATCTTTTGTCATTTTTTAATTGGTTGTTCTGCGTAGAGTCAGAGTCATGCCGCAGATTTACGCACGCTGTATGCGTCTTTTCTCAATGCTTGGTGCTGTCACATTACCGGATGTTTTCCATGTATCTAAAACAAAAAATCTCTCGTGAGAAATCACTTATAATGAAATGTCCAACTAATGAAAGAGTCTTTTCTTGCAAAACCATAATTTATTTTTATATTACAGTCTTCTAGTCATATCTTTCTCATGGCTGTTCAAAACAAGAGTTGATTTACATTGATAGAAATGCTTATTGTCATCGTGATAATAGGTATTTTGGCCGCAGCCCTCGTTCCGAGACTCCAAGCTGTGCAGTGAAGAGCGAGAGATACGAAAAGAAAGGCAGATCTTAGGACGATATATAATGCTAATGAGATATATTTTATCGATAATACGGCATATCCGCTTGCATGATGTGCGCTCAACGCATCATGTGCGGTGGCAAGTATTAGCAGCCAACCATGGATACCTGAACTCAGTGGTATTTTAACAAGTATACCAATAGATCCAAGGAACACAGCATGAGGATCATCATATCATACATGATACTATCATTATATGTACGGATGGATAAGGAACACTACTGTCTGGACCTATGATCTCATCGCGCAATTAGAAAATACGAGTGATCCTGACAGATGCGGAGTAAAACTATACAGGTTTAATAGTGATAATTCCAATTGGTGTGTCGGTTCGTATTCTGCATATATCTACGACCTATCACCAAACGTAAGGAATTCATATCAGTAATATTTCTATGCACTTTCTGCAATAGCTTTTCCCGCCGCATAGCCGGTTGACCGGCACGCCTGCAAGTTATATCATCCGGTGACACCGTCGACGTTGATGACTTCACCCGCGAAATAGAGTCATGGACAGACCATGCTTTCAAGTGTGTCAGGATCGATCTCATTGGTATCAATTCCTCATGCAGTGACGAATTCGTCTCATGCTCTGCGAGCGATAAGATGAAGCAGGATTCATTCACCAAGTGTTTTGCAAAGTACTGTCTTTTCTTCACGAAGCAGATCAGCAATTTTCTTTTCCGGAGCAATCTTACATACTATCAGTAATGCATCAGCGAAGCGATCAGGAAATTCATAACCCAGAACAGTATTTGTCTGTTTTTTCGGTGAGTTTTGCACGAGATCGTTCAGTCGTTTTGTTCGCCATTCAGTATTCCTTTCTGCAAATGGTGTAAGACGGATCGCAAGAGGATGATCTCTCGATACTTTTTCAAATGTGCTGTGTGCAGAGAACGCAAATACTGCCGGTCATGAGGTGCCGAAATGGGTGAGGAGGACAGGTCAGACAACCTTTGCTTTTTCATATGAGATCTGTGCATTCGGAAAACTAATCCCGGAAAGCGTCTTTATCCGTTCTTCCTGCACAAGAAAACTATTGAGTGATGGTCAGAGGGGAGTGATAGTGTGGCCCAGCGGCTTTGCAAGATCATATCATTCGCCGGCAGATCAGGTATGTGCATACGCATTTCCTCAGGTGGTGATGACAACTGCATCAAACGTGTACGTTCATCCTTTCGTCGTGATGACAAATCATCATTCGTTCTTTTGCAACGTATCAACTCATTCACCAAAATGAATCTGTACATTTTTTTCTCTGAAAACCTTTTCAAAAATTCATACCACATCAGCACCATTATCACTTTGCGGAAAGACACGCATATCGTCTTCGACTTTTAGCGGCACACCATGTGCCTCGACCCACTGCCGCATCTTGCGTGGTCAGAAGGCGCTTATCGCATGCTGCAAGAAATCCCGTCAGCGGATATACTTACTTTGCAGATCGTGTTTCTTGAAATAACCGGTGGTGACATTACATCTTCATCAACCTGAAATTAATACTTTTGTTCAAAGCTTTCTGTTTTTTTCAAAGAGATGGATTTCGTGATGAGATGCTGATTCTGCGATGACGGCAGCACACATCATTCAGGCTGCTCATCATCATATGATGCAAACTTTCATAGATTATTATGAGTTATGATTTATGGGTTATAATTTGTTGTTAAGTGCTTGCAATAGTGTATTAATTTACTATAAAACTGCTAGTGTATCCTCATTTATTTTATTGTTCCCGTTCTCATGCCCGCAAAAAAAGCCCCTGCAAAAAAGACACCGGCTCGCCGTACTGCAGCTGCGAAAAAGACGACCACTTCAAGATCCGCATCAAAAGCTAGATCTACACGCGCTGTAGCGCCAAAGACAGTCACAAAAAATGCAGCATATGAAAATATCCGGGAGGATGATCTCACGGTACAGTATCCTGCGATGAAGAAAAATAATTTTTTATCACTCATCGTGCTTGGACTTGGAACATTGTTGGTGATCGCTGGTATCTATTTTCAGATCACGAAAGAGAAGCCAGAAACAACTGACCTTCCGATAACAACAGGCGCTACTACAACGCCGACATGAAATACTGCTACTGTCACTTCAGGAAATATTTCTACCAATACGCCTGCAACAGCACCGACAACAACATCAGGAACTTTTCCGGTAGATGCGCAGAAAATGGTTGTAGATTTCTATAATTATTTTAACGAGGATCAGTTTGACCAGATTCCTTCGCTCTATGATAGAAACTTCACTACCGTACCAAATCTCAGACAGTACTTCGGTCCTACGAGATTACAGAACCGGAAAAACAATATCGTTGGTGATATCAACATCACCGAAGTAAATGCAGTGATCGATCATCCGATCGTGCAGAGAAATCCAAATGCGATGGTGGTGCAGTATAAGACCGCATACACTCTCAAGATGGATGGACAGCTCCATGGTGAAACATGGTATGCCTATGTGGTGAGAGGAAACGGCACATTTAAACTCAATGGGTTTGAATGTCAGGAGAATTGTGCATCAAGTCCGTTCTTTCAATTAAGATAATTTCCTTCGTTTACTATTACGATATTTCAGCGAATGATCAAAAAACTCATCATAGCATGTAGCGCACTGTGCCTCTTTTTGTGATGAGCTGCTTTCGCTGATTACGATTCGTTTGTCAGCTCGCTTAGCACTATACAGATGGATGCGGAGGCGATAGCAGCATCGCCGGTAGTATCCAGATTTGATGTTGCAAGACTGCTCAATTTCATCGACTGTCACGACTGTAAGAGACCTTCCACTCAGATAGTAGAAAGACTTTCATCGCCACGGCGGAGTGCATTTCGCACCGATCTCGGAGTGAATTTTGATGATGTTCCATACAGCAGCTCCCTTGCACCTGCAAATAATTACTACTGTGTAGCATATGTCGCAGAGCAGTCGTATATGGCGTGATACCCAAGACAGACCAGCCCGCTTTGCAGCGGGAAATTCTGCGGTGCTAACAACACTACGGTAGCAGATTTCATTCAGGTGATCATCAATATTCTTGCTGAACGTATCGCATCGCACTATCAGGCGAATCGGCAGGCGATCCAGCAACGGCTTGAAAGTCCTGCGCAGGCAAAGCTGTCACAAGGTTATTTTACTCTCGCTGATAAAGCTGTCATTCGCCGTAACGCAGCAGTATGTACTACGGACTCATGTCCGCTCACATCGGCCGACGAGTTCAATGTATATCTCAAATACTGCACCTTCAATCTCAGCGCCTGCGGGATGCAGGAATTTGATACAGCAGAGGAGCAATTTTGGCCGGTTGCAGAGCTCAACGTGTTAGTGCTGGAAAACATCATTTCCACTCAGGAGGCAAATGAGACAAATGTCGGTGATTATGTCGACGGACAAACGGTGCTTACATCGCTTGCGCGTGTGAAAGAAAAAGTGGCATGCACATTTGATGACGATAAGGATCATGATGGCATCAAAGACTATGCCGATAGCTGCTATCTTACCTACAATCCATCACAGAGAGATCTCGATGGTGATAAGATCGGTGATGTATGTGATGATGACATCGATGGTGACACCGTAAAAAATCCGATTGGTATCGTTGATGATGATGGAAACATCGATACGAAGAAAATGATAGAGTATAAAGATACGATAGATAATTGTTTGATCAATATAAATACCGATCAGTGAGATTTCAACAAGGACAGTGTGGGTGACGCATGTTCAGAGAGTGAATATTATGGTTTGACGATCGTTTCCAGAAAGATAAGAAATGCGACATATGCGCTTGCTGCACAATATACATGAGCACTGAGAAATTTTGCATGGGATTTTGACGACGGCACATATGGGCAGGGAAGAGCGCTATCACATACATTTCCGGGTCCCGGCACCTATGAAGTTGTGCTCACAGCGCTTGGCGGAAAGAAGACATACGTTGCAACTACAACGATAGTGGTGGTGCCGGATGTCGATGCGGCGATCGGTTTCCAAATACTACCAAACCCTTTGACGGCAAATGTGCCGGCAAATATCAATGTGACGCCGGTCACTACACGTCCGGTCGGAAGTATCAGATGGCAGTCAAACGGTCAAAATAAAACAGGCAACAATGGTCAGATCATACCTTTTCAGTACGACGACCCGGGAAGCTTTCCGATAGCTGCCCAGGCGTATGACGACGACCAGATCGTTGCATATGCACAAGGTTCGGTATCGACGAACGGATGAACAAACAGATGAAACATTGCCTCTTTTCTGAGAGCATCAAATCTCGCTCCACTCGTCAATCAGCAGGTCGCATTCACGACCACCACTGCCGGTCTCGCAAGAAAAGATATTGTATCTATCAAGCGGGAGTTTGGTGATGGCTCTATTGAGACGAACACGTCGCTCAATCTCAATCACGCATATGCACAGCCATGACCAAAGATCGTTACGCAAAATATCTACGTTGCTAACGGAGTTGTGCTGACCAATATCATCAATCTCACGGTCAGACAGCCTGAAAACGAAGAAGATGAGTGAGTCGATCTGATCCCTGACAAGCTCGTCATGTATACCGGTGAACCGGTGCGCTATCGCTTCGTACTCAATGGCATACAGCGGAGAGATGTCTCACGCATTCTCGTCAATATGGGTGACGGCCAGAGTCTGACATTTGATAATACGATCACCAATGGATTCAATTATACATACTTCATACCAGGTATTCGCCGTATCATTTCTCGTGTAGAAAAAACTGACGGAAAGGTTTTCAATCCTGCTGCGCATGTGACTGTCCTCGGGGTGCCGATGTGCCTGCAGACCATGCCGGTGGCATGAGCGTGTGATATGGATAAGGATGCTATACCGGATATGTGTGATGATGATATTGATGGTGACGGAAAGAAAAATGTGCTTGGACTTATCATCCAGCAGCATCCGCCGCTATGCAGATATACCAAAGATGACCTTGATCCTGATAAAGTGAAAGAGTCTCTTGAGCGTACGAAAGACGGAGACGACATCGACAACTGTTCACTGCTCATCAATCCGCTGCAGACTGATCTCAACGGTAATTCTATCGGTGATAATTGTGAAGAGATGATGGCGCTTGATCCGGATAGAGACGGTGATGGCATACCGGATAGTAAGGATCTTTGTCCTGATACGCCGGAAAACATGAATGGTATCGAAGATGCTGACGGATGCCCGGAATTCGTAGATGTACAGGATACTGATCCGGGTGTCGAACCGGTACAGTGTAACGTCTGCCCATGCCCATACGTACAGAATGCGGCTGATCTCGTGCAGGGTGACAAAGTGAGGGCAGTGCTGCTCAACGAAGACGGAACGATCCGTGTCAGTACTTCACCGATCGAGATCATCGAATAAAACATTATCATTAATATATTGTATTGTGATGCACTACCGGCTTGTGAAATCCGAACCATCTACATACTCCCGGGAACAATTTCTCCGTGATAAAAAAACCACACGGGATGGTGTCAGAAATTATCAGGCACGCAACAATTTACAGGCAATGAAAAATGGTGACCTCTGTTTTCGGTACCATAGTAATGAAGGAAAAGAGATCGTTGGTATAGCAAAGGTGGTGACTGAAGCCTTTCCTGATCCGACATCGGATGATCCGGCGCGAGTAGCGGTAGAACTTATTCCGCATGAGCCATTATGACGCCCCGTCACATTGGAAGAAATCAAAGCAGACAAAAAGCTTGAGAAGATGGCATTGGTGACTCACAGCCGTCTATCGGTGAGCCCAGTGAAGGAAAAGGAGTATAAGTATATTCTTACCTTATCGAAAAAATAATGAGCAGCATAAAATTCCGAAAGTGTATCACACGTTTCTGACAGATTCCTTTGCTGCTTGTGCCGGTGATTATTCTGGGTGCTATGCGGGTCACTGCTATGCCAGGTGAGGGCGCAGTACTGGCAGTCCCATTTATGCGGTTTGTCGGATGTACGTTGTTCATATCGTACATCATCATGTCATTTACTAAGTTTCTCTATTACAAAGACAGACCGGAACCTATGGTGTATGCAAATCGATGGAGGAAGATAAACGCAAGTTCGTTTCCCAGTGGACATACCGCACAAGCAACCGTTATCCTTTGTGCCGCGTTGTTTCTTGCAGCTATTATGTACGCAGATCATATGCAGCTTTGAGCTGCCGTACTGACTCTTTGAGCTGTTACTTTCTATGTGCTTATAGCCCGTTCACGTCTTGTTCTCAAAAAACATTTTCTGATTGATGTGATATTTGGTACAGTTGTTGGGCTCATTTCGGTAGTATTTGCCATCTATCACCAAGGAGCGATCATGTGAATTCGGGAGCTGACTTTCAGCCGATAAGGCACTTTCCCTTGCAACGGCAAAAACGATTGACTATAGTGTAATTCATGCACTTACAGGAGCTACAGCATTTCTTTGATTATGAGCCGATCTTTTCGGAAGATCCCCAATTTCTTGTAGACGAAATCAAAGATCTCGCAGTGCAATACCTGCCAGTGGAAAGTCTTGATGCGATCCAGAAAACCTACGAATTCACCAAAAACGCTCACGATCAGACAAAGCGTCTGTCAGGTGAGCCATATATCGTGCATCCGCTGCGCTCGACGCTCTTTCTGATGACTATGAAACCTGATCTGCCAACTATACAGACATGTATTCTACATGATGTGATAGAAGATACGGAGATCACGTTTGACGATGTAGAGAAGGAGTTTGGTAAGGAAGTTGCAGTGCTCTGTGAATGACTGGTGAAAGTGGCAAAAGTACGTTACTCCGGAGAGGAAAGGCAGCTGGAGACCCTTAAGAAGACGTTTCTTGCGATGTGACAGGATTTGCGTGTGATTTTCGTCAAACTTGTTGATCGTATCCACAATATCCAGACGCTGCATTTCCATCCGCAAGAGGAGAAGAGAAAACGTATCGCAGAGGAGACATTAAAGATTTATGTCCCGATCGCCAAAAGACTTGGGCTGTTCTACTACCAGCAGTTTCTGGAAAACGGCGCCTTTAAGATACTGTATCCGAAAGAGTTTGAGAGGATTTTCTGATATCTTGAGAAGATGCTTGGCGCACATGATACGGTCACACAGAAATGAGTCGAGATGCTGAAGCAGCTCCTTGAAGAGGAGCAGATCCGTATGCCGCGCGTTATCGGAAGGATCAAAAGTCCCTACAGAATCTTTGAAAAACTGCAGGTAAAATATAACTCAACAGACATCTCTAAGGTGACGGATCTGATCGCATTCCGTATCGTGACCGATAATATCGGCGATTGTTATAATGTGCTCGGCGTGATCCATGCGCACTTCATCCCGCTCATCAAAAAGATTAAAGACTATATCGCCATCCCGAAATCCAACGAATATAAAAGTATCCATACGACCATTCTTGGTATGTTCGACTTTCCCGTCGAAATACAAATCCGCACGGAGGAGATGGATGAAGTCGCTGAGTATGGAGTTGCAGCACATTTTGGATATGCTGAAAACCGCAAGTCGACAACGATCAGTGAGCGTCAGGCCCAATGGATCAGGAAGCTGCAGGAAATCGTTGCCGCATATACGACAGAACTTGATAAGGAAAAATTTAAGGACGAGCTTAACATAGAGCTCTTTGACCGTAATATTTTTGTGTATACCCAAAAAGGTGATGTGATAGAACTTCCTGAGGGAAGTTCTGTGCTGGATTTCGCATTCCGCATCCATTCTGATCTGTGACTCAGATTTAACAATGCGACGGTAAATGGAAGTATTGTACCGATATCACAGAGATTGAAGACGGGAGATATCGTGGTGATCAATGCGTTTAAAAATAAATTTACTGCATCAACCAATCGGTTTGAATATCTGCATACACCAAGTGCAAAATCAAAGCTGACCAAATTCCTGAAAACCAAGGAAAGAAATCATCTGCTAGATAAGTCGCTGAAGCTGCTTGATGCAAAACTCAAAGAGCTTGGTCTGCCTCCGCTGTATAGCAAGGATGATCGCATCACGAAAGAGTACAAGAACGATGCGTTTGATCGCGTGTTGCTGCAGCTGCTCGATAAGCAGTTCGGATATTATACGTTTGCAAAGAAATTCTATAAAGACATGATGCCGGAACAGGCATGATGACAGCAGTACAGGAAAAAGAGGACATCAAAAGAGCAAGTGCCGACCCCTCTTGCGGAAACCGTGGTCGTCGACGGCGACATGAGTATCGGCTACTTCTTATGTCCTGAATGCCGTCCGTCTGTTTGAGATAAGATCATCGCGCGTTCCGGAAAAGATGGTATCAAGATACATCGTATGAGTTGTATAGCACTGCAGAGTGTCTCATATAACAAGCTTTTAGAGGCACATCGGGCGGGGCAGGAACAAAACAATTATAAGTTTTCACTGAAGCTCTTATGTGATGATCAGCCATGAATTCTGTTGCAGCTGTTTGAGGTGTTTTCATCACTTCGTCTGAACATCACCTGAATTCATTCGGAGATGCACGGGGAGGTCCAGCAGTATGTCTATCTGACGGTAGATGTGAATAATCCGGCAAAGATATACTTCCTGATAAATGAATTGAAAAAACATGTCAGTTCTCTAAAGATAGTAAAGAAGACGCTCGAATAAATTAAAAATTATAAAATGAAAAATCGTCAAAATATTTGAATTTTATAAGCTTTTAATTTTAAATTATTGGATATGTTTGACAATCTTATGCAGCTGCCTTTTCTACAGCAGCTCAGTGCTGCCCTGCAGGGTGACAGCGATGCCTTTACATGGAGTATCGGCCTTATCCTGTTTCTTCGGGTAATAGCGATCCTTCGAACGATGAAAGACATCAGTGCTAGAACAAACAGCGTTCGGGTGCAGATCCTTTGTATCTTACTCGTGTGACTGACAACGCCGATCATTGGTATTCCACTTTATCTCCTGTTCAGGCCAATCAGATACAAATGGGATCGTCTCGGATGGAGAGAAGCGCTTGCATTGCAGATCATCCAATGCTACGGATGCGGAAGCAGAAACCCACTGTATCATGATCACTGTGTATCATGCGGAAGCGAACTTACTGCGAAGTGCAAAGAATGCAAGCATCACTATCAGATCCATTATGAGTATTGTCCTGCATGCGGCGCACCGAATACGGAAGAGTAACATTATCTCATTTTCTCATGAAAAATAAAATGAATAAAAAAAGTTTTACATTAATAGAAATGCTGATAGTGATCGTCATTATCGGTATTTTGTCGGCCGCATTAATTCCCCGCTTACAGTCAATTCAATGAAGAGCAAGAGATACGAAAAGGAAAATGGATTTAAAGTCTATTTATAACGCTGAAGAGATATACAAGCTTGATAACGGTAAATACACACAGGAACTTTGTGCGTATAATGCAAACTGTTATGTGTTCAGTGACGGTCCTTCGACACGGATGGCGAATTTGAAAACAGCATGAATCATGACTTCTATCCCTGCTGATCCAAGAAATGTGAGTTTAGCACCATGGAATACATGAGGGTATGTGTACGGATACTGAAATATTTATGACACACCTATGCATACATACGATCTTATGGCGCAGCTGGAAAATCCCCAGGACCCGGATAGATGTGCATTGAAACACTATACTTCCATCCTGGTGTGATCTCGGTGCGGCGGTTATAGTTCTATGATGTATGTTTATTCTCCATACTCAAATCCAGACATCCAATAACTTAAGGATTTCTTAACCCAACAAAAATCTTTTCATCCTTTGTCAATTGTAATTTTATCACACAGCTTGATTTTCATATGTCAAACTGCTAGAGTAAAGAGCATTTTATTCTCTTATATTTGTTACCATGACACATACGGACAACGCAGCAAAGAGCGCTAATAATATGGCGACTGCTGCATTCCTTTTTGCGCTTATCGCTGCAGTATTTGCAGGACTTACGTACTTCATGCTTCCTGGACTCGTGCAGAGAGGTGTAGAAAATGTAGAGGCTATGAAAGTTGGCGGACCAGAGAAATACGAGCAGCTTAAAGCTATCTATACGGAAAACGCTGCAGTATTTGGTGAGCAGGTAGATCAGATTCAGGCACAGATCGACATGTACAAGCAGATGCAGACAGAGACTCCAGAAGGAACATCTCTTGAAACACAGCCTACAGACCTGCCAGCAGAAGACATGATGATGACAGGTGACGAAGCAGCAACACAATAATTTATTCTCTAAATGTATAAGCGATCTATGGCAGCTACAGCACAAAGAAATGAAAACAGAATGCATACAGTTATGATTGTATTGTCAGCACTCACGCTGATTGCAGTTATCGCAATGTGCTTTTGTATGAGACATTTTGTCACGAAGGCTATCGAAAATAACGAGGCAGCAAAAGTAGGAGGATGGGAAAATTACGAAAAACTCCAGGAGCTCTATGAAGCAGATCGGTTCCAGGCTGCACAGAAACAGCAGATTGAGAGCGCTATCACTCAGGGAGCAGGAGGTCAGCAGGCGGGTGCACAGCAGCCGGCTGCAGCAGAAGAAGAATTTCCTTCAGGAACCATCACTGATGATCAGCTTGAGAAAATGAAAGAAGGTACCTATGTGAAAGGTGATGATAATGCGAAGATCACTATCATAGAGTACAGTGATCCTGAGTGTCCGTTCTGTATCAGACACTATAATGATAAGACAATCGAGACAGTTGCTGAAAAGTATGATGGTGATGTTAATCATATCGTAAAGGCTGTGCAGGGTGTCAATCATACTAACACAGAATTCAAGTCACTTGCGCTTCTTTGTGCAGGAAAACTCGGAGGAGATGACGCATACTACGGTATGTACGACAAGATCATGAGTCAGTCAACTCCGCAGGCCCCTGTAGCAAACGATAAGATTACTGCATTTGCTGAAGAACTTGACCTCAATGCGTCAAACTTCAAGTCATGCGTTGATACAAAAGAACTTCTTTCTGTTTACTCAGCTAACCGGCAGGAAGCACTTTCATTCAAATCATCAGGAACTCCAGGAAATCTTATCATCAACAATGAAACTGGTGAGTACAGACTCGTTTCTGGTGCATATCCAGCTGATTCATTCACTGCTATCATTGACGCGTGGATGAACTAATACGTGTCTAATGATCAAAGAAGAACAGTTCCGTCAGGGCTGTTTTTTCTTATCTTGCAAATACGCAATCCTTAATTATAGTGAAAATCTCTTTTGTATATCTAAATTGATCATTATATATGGCAATCAAGAAGACCACGCGTTCTGCCGATAGCGCCGCGAAACCCGCGAAAAAGGCAAAAAAGATAACAAAGTCAGCAAGTAAAGCCGCAAAGCCTAAGAAGGCGGCAAAAAAGGCGACTGCAAAGAAAACTGCAACATCAGCAAGCAAATATCCGGCAAGAAACTATACCTTATCAGGAGTAGACGTCACAGGGAGAAATCTCGTGATCGTGGAGTCTCCGGCAAAGGGAAAGACCATCAAATGATTTCTCGGTGCGGACCGGGAAGTGAAAGCATCATTTGGTCATGTATCGGATCTGCCGCAGAAAACGCTTGGTATTGATGTGAAAAATGACTTTAAGCCGACCTATGAGACATCGCCTGACAAGAAGAAAGTGATAGCAGAACTGAAGAGGGATGCGAAAGTTGCAAAGCAAGTATGGCTTGCGACGGACGAGGACCGCGAGTGAGAAGCTATTGCATGGCATGTTGCACAGGCACTGGGACTCAATATAGAAAAAACACCGCGTATCGTCTTTCATGAAATTACGAAAGATGCAATTCAGGAGGCAGTAAAACAACCGAGACATATTGATATGCGTCTCGTTGATGCACAGCAGGCAAGACGTGTTCTGGACCGCCTTGTAGGATTTAATGTATCTCCGGTTCTGCGGACGAAGATCAGACGTGGACTTTCTGCATGACGTGTACAGTCAGTGGCAGTGAAGATGATCGTCGAGAAGGAAAGAGAAATTCAGAACTTTAAGCCGGAAGAATCATGGACGCTCAAAGCAAATCTCATATACGACACGTCTTCTTTATCTTGTGAACTTCATAAAGATGCAGGCAAGCCGGTTACTCTTTCTACAATCGCTGATGCCGAGGCGATGGTGAAAACTCTGACTACTCGCATGAATCCTGACGTCAAAACGAACGAAAAGAGTGGTCGGTTGATACATACTTACTCGGCTGATTGCAGGTTTAGTCTCGTTGATATCGGGGAAAAAACTTCAGCCAGGAACCCGTCAGCGCCGTTCACTACATCAACACTCCAGCAAGCAGGGGCAGGAAGACTCGGATGGTCAGTAAAACAAGTGATGATGACCGCGCAAAAGCTCTATGAAAGCGGTTTCATTACCTATATGAGAACAGATAGCGTCAATCTTTCTGGTCTCGCTATCGCTGCAGCGACGAAGTATATAGAACACGCATATGGTAAAGACTATGTTACCGTGAGAAAATATTCGACAAAAAGTAAAAATGCACAGGAGGCACATGAAGCGATCAGACCGACATACATTGATCGTATTCCTGCCGCTTCAGGATTAAGCTGACAAGAGCTAAAATTGTATGAACTCATCCGGGCACGTACTGTTGCATCACAAATGGCGAGCGCGAAAGTACTCAACACGACGTATACCTTCACGCCGGAAGGAACAAAGCAAGAATGGGTGGCGAAAGGACAACGCATATTGTTCGCATGATTCCTTGTGCTCTACGGAAAGGATGACGAAGACGAAGAGAATGGTGAGCAGACGCTGCCGGCTCTCGATAAGGGAGTAGTATTACCAACGAAGGAGATCATCGCGCTTCAGTCGTTCTCACGTCCGCCTGCAAGATATACGGAAGCATCGCTCGTAAAGGCGCTTGAAGGCTATGGCATCGGCCGTCCGTCAACATATGCGCCGACGATTTCAACTATCCAGGACAGAGGATACGTTCTTAAGAAAGAGGATAAAAAACTCCATCCAACAGAAATAGCATTTCACGTCAACGACTTTCTCGTGAAACATTTCGATAACATCATGAACTACGAGTTTACTGCAAAGATGGAAGATAAGCTTGACACGGTGGCAGAAGGAAAGATCGGATGGAAGAAGATGATGAAGGATTTCTATGATGTGTTCGAAAAGACGATCGGTGAAGCGAAGAAAGGAGAAAAAGAAGTGGTGCCGGTCGGAAGAAAATGTCCAAAGTGTGAAGAGGGCGATCTCATCTATAAGTTCACGCGCTTCGGCAAATTTATCGGGTGTAGCAGATACCCGGATTGTGACTATACAGAAAAATCACAGGAGGAACAGGATGCGCTCGCACCGTTGCGTGAAAAGTATGAAGGACAGCCATGTCCGGAAGGTGGAACAATCGTCGTCAGGATGGGTAGATTCGGTCCATTCCTCACCTCATCAGAGTATCCGAAAGTAAAATGGATCGCTTCGATACCGGATGAAAAGATGATTGCACTCGAAGAGCAGTTCGGCGGCGTTCCGTGTGAGAAATGCGGTAAGGGAACAATGCATGTGAAGAAGTCGAGACGCGGACCGTTCTTAGCATGTGACAGGTATCCGGATTGTGATAATACGAAGAATATTAAACAGATACCAACAGCCGAATCTACATAAGAAAAACTCCTCAAACGAGGAGTTTTTTATAATGCAATCACCTTATCCCATATTTCCATATCCTGGATCGCTTCTGAATGGGTGATGATGTAAAACGTTACATCATGCGTCTTTGTAAAGTCTTCTATAAGATCAGCAACTTTTCCTATCGTGTCTCTATCGATATTGTTTACGGTCTCGTCGAGGAATAATGCGTTGCTGCGGGTGAAGATGCAGATCGCAAGCGTCCGAGTGAGTCTCAGAACAGTCTTCTGGCCTCATGAAAGAGACTTCACCAGTCTTTCTCCTTTTGCATCGTGGACCTTGATCTCAAGCTCTACTTTTTCGCTCACATTCTTTGTCTCAAAGCTCACGGTATAGTCGACCACTTTTGCCAGCAGATTATTCAGCACATCAGCGAATAACGGCAGTGTCTGCTGGAGCACATAGATCATGATTTCCTTGCTGAAGATATTGAACAGCTGACCGAGCATAGTCTCCCTTTCTTCCAGCTGCTTGATCATGATCATATTATTCTTATGAGTCGCAACGAGATCGCTCACGGTATCTAAGATCTTTACTGATCTTGCGATAGAGGAGAGCATCAGTTCTATCTTATCAAGCTGATTGATATCCGTCTCACTTCTGAGCTTCGTAAGCTCGCCCTGGAGCTGCTCCTGCTGCCTTTGCTGTGCAGTGACCGACTCGTCGTAATGCGTCACTTTCATCTGCAGCTGCACCAGTTCCTGCTTGTATCCTTCATGGAGCTCTTTCTCTTTCTCGTACGACAAAAGCTTCCTATCGATGTCCTGGCGCTGCGAGTCAAGCAATGAATACTTTTCTATATCTTCTTTGACTTTCTTAAAATCATATTTCTTATACTCCTGCAAAACATCCGCATAGTCGCTCTCTGCAAGCTTCAATTCCTGCAGCACTTTCACGCGTTCTCCTTCAGCCTGTGAGATGTCTAACTGAGCATCCTGTTTCTTCAATAGTTCTTCCTGCTTATCGGTATTTTTTGCCGAACTCTTATTGATAAGATCGACATACGGGCACGGCTTGTCGCCGATGAGATCGCAGATAAACACCTGTTTTTCGCGGCTTTCAGCCAGCAGTGTCAGCTGCTCAGCAACATTCTTTTTCTGCTCAGCAATATCCTTCAGCTGTCTCTCTACGAGTTCTACTTTCTGCTCGAGTATCTCTTTCGTCTGTTTGAGCATTTTCCCTTTCTGTGTAAGCTCGCTGATATATGTATTGAGTTCATAGACGGATGTCAGTCATAACTCTTTGATCGGCATGGTTGCTATGATTTGTTCCTGCTGTGATGCTAATGTATGCTTCTCGTTCTGCAGTCTCTTAATTATCTCGCTGTTATCTGCAGTCAGTTTTTTCTGTAGATCCTCAATATTTCTGAGAGCGAGAGCTTTCTGCTTTGTCAGGTTCTCAATCTCATTTCCCGCAGCATTGTGCTGTTTCTCCAGTGCCTGTAGCTGTCAGAGGAGGCTCTGGTAGTGTGATCTCTGCTGATCGTATTTCACTGCTAATCCTTGCCGTGAGGCTAGTGGTAATGATGCAAGATCAAAGTTCTCGATGCTCAGTTTATCATGCACCATGCTCCGGTCGTTGGCATGGGTGATGATGTCATCGGTGAGCCGCTCGTTATTTTCCGAAACGATAGAAATGTAATTGCCGACCAGTGTGTAGAGTTTAGCATTGACATCATCAGTGTTGCGTCTCGACTTGAGGAGTGCAGTAGTCTCTTTTTTTGCGTCAGAGATGATATCTTTTGCCTCATCGATATTCAGCAATCCAAAGATGTTCTTGAACACGTTGATCCTATCTGCAGGCGTCATCTCAAACATATTCTCGCTGTCCTGCATGAGGAATGTCGTGCTGGTATAGACCTCTCTCGGCGGAAGAAAGTCGGTGAGGTTCTGCTGGAGATCGGTCTCATTCTTGAAGACCATCTCTTCAAACTTGATTCCTTTGCCGCGAAGTTCGTCTTCGATATCAATTCATTCGCTGACGATATCGCTCAGTCCTGAAAGTGCGTTCATGATATCAGTTTTCTTTGCGGTCGTCTCAAAAAGCTTGGACTTGGTGCTGTCTCCGCCTGATTTCGTGCGGTTGAGTGTTCTGACGACCAGCCGGATATTATCTCATGATTCAAAAAGCGCTTTGATACATCCTTCCTTTGCTTTCATGCTCAGCATGGTACGTGTCCCATACTTATACAGTCCAAATACCGGTCCATCAAAAAACATAAATGACTTACCGCTGCCGATCGGAGCCTTGATCAGATATTTCCCTTTATGAAAAGTGACCGTAATGGTACGGTCAAGAAACGGTCAGATGTTGTTGTAGGTCGTTGCTAAGAGTTGCATGTTTCACAGGTTGTTAAGGTTTCTTCTCTATTGTATATTCCATCGGCACTTTCTTCACCCGAAACAGATACACATTCACGCCGAAGAATATTGCTGCCATCATTGCAAATATGATGACTTTTGCCATCCTGTCGGTTCACTGGAGAAGGATGACCACCATGAAGAAGAGTGACCGTCATCGCACGAATCGGCGTATCTCATGGCGGTTCCGGCCGAGCGCGAGAAGTCTGTAGTGGAGATGGGTATAGTCTCCATGAAGCGGAGACTTTTTCATGATGAAGATCCTATTGATGAACACCCGGATTGCATCGAAGATTGGCAGTGATAATGCTACGAGGATAGTACCGATCTTTGCACCGCCGAGCAGCGCAAGATAGGCAAGTGTAAAGCCAAGAAACATCGTCCCGATATCCCTCAGCCTTCCGATAGGCTTATATTCGATCGTCGTGTAGATCATACCGAGTATTGTCATCACAAATGCGATGTCGGTGATCATCCTGAGTGTCATGGCGTTCGCTTCACTCATCATCGGGTACGATGGGAAGACGACATGCTGCAAGAGGAGATATATAGTCAGAAACCCTATCGTGGAAACACCGCTGGAAAGTGCGTTGATTCCGTCAAACCGATTGATCGCATTCATGAATCAGCTGAACCGGACGATGAGAAACAGCGCTGCAAGTATAAATGGAATAGCGATCGTCATGTTTCCTATCGTCACTATCTCTATATTGATGCCGCCGATAAACATGGCGATCAGGGCAACGATGATCTGGATGATGATTCTGAACTTCTTGTTGAGACCTTTTGTCTTCAGTCCCTGATAATTCAGACCGATGATCGTATCGATACTCTCGATGATCCCGATCAGCAACCCGCCGAAAAGGAGGCCGAGAAACTGCTTTTGCTGGAGATATTCCGGGAAGAATATGAGCATAGATCCTACGAAGCCAAGTATCAGGAATATTCCCTGCATGTTCGGCACACCGTCGCGGCTAGGAACATCCGGACCAGGTTTGTCCAAGACCTTCCGTTTCGTGAATACCTCGATACCAAAAACCGCAACCATAAAGCAAAATATCGCTGCGCCGATATAGGGGAAAAGAGTAGCCATTATATAAATGTATAAAGTTAAAAGTTAAATGTTTATAAAGTTCAATTGAACTTTCTACTTTTTACTTTATGAACTTTGAACGTTTGTAGAATACTAGCGTTATTGTCAATGATTACAATATGTTTTCTTATGCTTGATGCTGGCAGGCATATGGATATAGTACGATGGATTTTGATTTTTGCAGATAGCGACCATGCATATTTTTGTAGACAGACGAAGTGACGAGAAATGAGGATACAGATACTTCCATAAGCATGGAGGAAAATTTCAGACCTCATTTAAACCGGGAGAGCTGAAGGAGATGGTGCGCGATGCGTACAGCTATCACGAGAAGAAAGAATCGATCGTGCTGCTGATCGATGAGGATCATTTTGATCTCTATACGGTCGACCTGGATTTTTGTGCAACAGAAAAAATCACCGTGAGGGATGTGCAGAATATTGTGAACGAGAGACTCGGCTATATCAAGACTCACTACAAAGCAGGTGGTGAAAAGCTCTATTATCTCATCGATAACATCAGCGTCAACGGCCAGGAGAAGTCGTATATACTAGGTGAAATCGGAACGATCCATGCGACGCTGACATTTGTCTTCCTGCAGAAACGTAGCTGTAACACCATCAAATCGGTCTTCGGCCGTGATATGCATAAGGTAAAAATCTATCCGCAAAGTTTCTATACCGTATGATATCTCAAAAAATCTCTTCACAAACCGCAGCTCCAGCTTCTCTACATTTTCGATGAATACGCAAAAGTGATCACGCTCACTCATGGAAAATACACTAAATGTGAAAGAATCAATCTCGGTGTCCGCATGCTGAAAGATATTTACAAAGAAAACAATGTCTTGCCGTATTTCTTCAAATCAAAAGAGGAGATAGAGATGAATGAGTTTGCAAAAAATCTCGTTGTCCAGTCGGTAGATTTCTTTGCCGGCACACTGATGCGCCGGATGAAGGATTTTGTGAAGCCGGGACAGGACCTCCTCATTGCATCGTCACTCATTTCCAATACGTATTTTCTCGACAGATTCAATGAACAATACAGGAAGCATACCAATGGGTTTATCGTTCCGCTGCATCATACCAGCGATCTTCACACCTTCCAGAGGCAGCGGGAAAGCGATGAAATCGATATCCTGACGATGCTCAATTTCGCTCAGTAGTTCATATTGCAATTTTCCGGTGAAAAAGTATACTATACTCAAGTTGTGAATTTAATGGGTTAGTAAGTAAGAGCCGCCGGTTTCTCCCGCTGGCTCTTTTTTTTAATAAAAAGTGATAAAAACTTGCTTTACCACATATATTGATTACATTTTCTTTTTGTTGCTGTGCTAAGCGAGCTACCAGGGCTCGTTTCGGGTAACAATATTCCTCATAGGCTCTCTCTGGTTAGGAAAGGACACCCGCACTGCGTTATTACGCAGGCGGGTTTTTGTGATTGTAATTTTTGCAAAAAAGGCTATAACGGAATATTCGATTTATTGTATTATAGTGTGCTCGATGGCTCGTATCTCAAAAGTTAACGATAGGATTGCGTGATCAGGAAAAAAGAAGCCGGCATCTGCGAAAGCAAAGACGGAGAAAAATGCTCCGTTGATGCACGATGATGTTATTGCTGCCGGTGAACATATCACTTCAGAAGTGCATCTTCCTGAAGGAGAGAAAATTGTCTTCCGCGGTGTGAAGACCCATAACCTTCGTGATATCGATGTGTGCATACCAAAGAACAAGATCGTATCGGTCGTCGGTGTATCGGGTTCCGGTAAATCATCATTTGCCTTTGATACGGTTTATAAAGAAGGACAGTATCGTTATATCGAATCGCTCTCATCGTACCTGAGACAGTTTTTCAATTTGTGAGAGAGACCGGATATCGACTATACAGAAGGGCTTTCACCGGCGATCGCGATCGAGCAGAACAAACGTGTCGGTAATGCACGTTCGACAGTCGGTACACTGACAGAGATTGATGACTATCTTCGTCTGATGTACGCAAAACTCGGTGACATCTATTCGTACGGTTCAGGAAAGATGATCAAGCCGCAGAGTATCGATCAGATCGTTGATGAGATCAAGCACAGATATACCGGTAAAAAAGTGTATCTTGTCCAGGAAGCAGGAAAGTTTGACGATGAGATGAGTTTTCTAAAATTTGTGAAAAAGAATCGCACGAAGGTGGAGAATGGTGATGGGTTCACGAGATACTTGATTCTGATGAGCGGGAAAGGTGATGAGAAAAAACCGGAGATAGCAGATGAGCCGGTGAAGCCAGTGAAGGGAAAGAAAGGGAAAGGAGACGAGACCGAAGAGCTTGAGACCCAAGGATCAAACGTGAGCATCATAGCGAAGGCAAGAGAGGAGCATAAACATCAAGCGATCGAGTCTGTCGCTGATGCGAGTGTGATCGAGTACTTCTATCTCGAATCACCGCATATCCCGGAGAAATTTTTCCCGATAAAAGTATATGGTATCTTTGACCGTGTGACGATCGAAGAAGCGAAGGTGGGTCGTTTGAAGGAGGATATAATAAAGATTTTGTCGATGACCAAGAAGTTTGGTATTTATGAAGCGCTTGAGACTAAGCAGGAGGATGATAATGAAGTGTCGAAGAACCTCGATAAGGAAGTCTTTACTGTTGCGAATAGCATCAGGTGGTTCACCGATAAGAACTACGATCCGGATTATGATATCTCATATCCTGAGTTTACGACGCAGCATTTTTCGCCGAACAGGGCAGAATGAGCATGTCAGCACTGTCATGGGCTGGGTGAGATTTTACAGGTGGATATGGATCGTATCATCGATAGAGGAGCAGTGCTTTCCAAAGCGGTGATACCATGGAAGGACAGTGTCCTTGGACAGACGATCTTAAAGAAGCTTGCACAGAAGTATTCTATGGACGAAGACTTGCCATGGACACAGCTTCCTCAGCGGTTCCAGCAGGTGGTGATCGACGGTGATGGGGAGCTTCTCAGACTCGGTATGTGAGGAAAGTATGTGAGCATGAACTACCACGGTATCCAGGATGTACTGACGTCACAGTACAACAAGTGAGTGCTCAGCGTAGACTTCCAGGCGATGTTCCAGATGCAGCCGTGTCCGGAGTGTCACGGAAGCAAGCTCCGCAAAGAGTCGATGTATGTATTTTTGTATATGGGAAAACCAGGCAAGCAGCCGACCAATATTTTTGAGCAGCCGGCAGAAGAGATGTTCACCATCTACGATCTGCAGCGTATGACTATCGGCGATCTTATCACCAGACTCGAGCTTTATAGAGAGACAACCGATAAGCCGGAGGTGCTTGTCAGCCGTATTCTGACGCCGCTGCTCGACAGAATCCATACGATTGCAAATCTTGGTCTCGGTCATCTCAATCTGCATAGACAGATCGATACGCTTTCCGGATGAGAGATTCAGCGTCTGAGACTTGCGAAACAGCTCGGTAATAAACTGACCGGCATCATCTACGTACTCGACGAACCGACTATCGGCCTTGACGATCGCGAGATCGAACGCACGATCAATGCGATCAAATCGCTCAGAGAGATGGGTAACACTATATTAGTGGTTGAGCATAACGAAGCGTTCATCAAAGCATCCGACCGGGTGGTGGAAATCGGTCCATGATCAGGAGACTTCGGAGGACATTTATTGTTTTCAGGACCATATGACAAGTTTGTAAAGTCAGACACACTGACCGCAGATTACATCACCGGTAAGAAAAGAATTGATGTGACGTTTGAACATAAGGCAGATGATAAACGGATCAAGGTCAAGAAGGCATCACAAAATAACCTGCAGAATATCGATGTAAACTTCCGTCTCGGAGGATTTACCATCATTACCGGACCTTCTGGTGCAGGTAAGACAACACTGATGTTCGATACACTCTTTAAGTTCTTTGAAGAGAAGACAAAATTTGTGCAGGGACGGATAAGACTCCAGCTTCTCAAGAGAGGAATGTCACGAAGTGAAATCATCGCATCACCAGTGATGAAACGTGAAGAGTATTCGAATCTGGAAAATCTCGCACTCCAGGAGTTTTACAACACTATCGGTGTGGAGACGATCACCGGTCACGACAAGGTAGAGAATGTAATCTATGTTGATCAGTCGAGTATCGGTAAGACACCGCGTAGCTGTCCGGGAACGTTCATCGGAACATTTGATAATATCCGTAAGATCTTTGCCGGAACCGATCAGGCCAAATTTATGGGCTTCCAGGCCGGTCACTTCTCATTCAATTCATCGAAGGGTGCATGTCCTGCATGTGAAGGATATGGGTACAAAAAAGTAGAGCTCCAATTCCTTCCGGATACGTATGTACCATGTGAACTGTGTCACGGAAAACGCTACAAGTCAGAAATCCTGTCGATCTACCGGCATGGACAAAATGTCGCAGATATCCTCGAGATGTACGTCTACCAGGCCTACGAACTCTTCAAAGATATCGGCTTCATCGCTGACGAACTTAAACTCATGGTAGATATTGGTCTCGGGTACTTGAGAATGGGACAACCGGCACATACATTGAGCTGAGGTGAGTCACAGCGTATAAAGTTAGTCAAACACTTACTCAAACAATACAAAGGACATACCATCTACTTCCTGGATGAACCAACAGTAGGTCTCCATCCATCAGACATCGAAAAACTCTTACTCGTACTCAAGCAGTTCCTTGATAAGGGAGATACGATACTGATGATTGAGCACGATAAGACATTGCTGAAGTTTGCTGATGAGGTAGTGTTTCTGGAGCAGGGGAAGGTGAAGAAGTAAGAAAGATATTTGAGATAAGAAATACTCTCCGTATGGAGAGTTTTTATAATACAACAAATAGAGATGATACTGTATAGCACAAACAGAAATAGTCCATAGATATTGGCTTGCCTTTAAGGATAATCTAACTAAAATAGAACACGCGTTCTATTTAAAATATAATCAGTACTGACATGTTACATATGTATAAAATAAAAAAGACCACCGATAGGTCAGAAAGCCTCAAACAGGAATACGAATTTATCAATAAACACAGCAAGCATCTAAAAGACAGCGATCATCAAAAAAAGATTGATACTTTTGAGTCGGAAAATAATGGAGAGTTGGAGCTACACCTGAGAGCAGAGAAAATCCTTCTTGAAAGGATGGGGATGAAGCCGGCCGAAATTGAGATGGAGCTGCAGAGAACTGCGAAGATGTTCAAGCAGAGGAAGAAATATGTCACCAAGAAGATGCATGAAGACCGCATCAAGGAAAAACTATTTGACAAATACGATAAATGAGAGCTTTTTGAATAATCTGATGTTGTGTTGTGCGTCATATTGGGTATATTGACATGGTATTTATCTTTCAAAGACGCACCAATGAAAAAATATTTGCTTGCTGCAGCCGTAAGCATATTCGCATTAGCAGGTAGCGCATGAGCTACACTGATACTGGAGACACCTCCGCAGGAAGAATCGCTTTGTACGGTAGACGCATCATTGTGTCCGACAGCGCCGGTCATGCCGACAGTAAAAAAGTCTTCGACACGTCCCTCGCTCACCAAGACGCTTGATAAGAGACCATCCCTCCCGAAAAGAAAATTTGCCGGGAATCCAAACGTTTCGTGAAATGTACAGCCTGCTCTCGGTACCGGTAAAAAGCTGGATACAATAGGTACAGGAAAAACGCTTGATGAAGCGGGAACTGGTAAGAATGCTGGTGTCAAATCGCCGGTAAAGACGATTGTCAGACAGAACGCTGAAGATGTAAAAGCATACCGCGAAGAAAGATGATATATCATACGTCATCTTACGACAATAACAAATAGAGATGAAAAGAAAGTGATGTCATCAAACATTGAAAGTGCGATAAAGACATTGCTTGCTACGCAGAAAACCATGCGCAAGACATATGACGATGCTGCAGAAGCTTCAAGCGGAACACTCATGACAGAAGCAACCTGGGATTCACTTGCTGATAATGCCGTTGATACATATCGCTTGGCAGTACTTCCCTATGTTGATACAGCGAAGATGGATAACTTTGAAAGATTTATTATCGGAAGAAGAAACCTCTTGAAGTGAATATTTGATAAACTGGAGATCATCAGACTCGTAAAAACGAAATAATATCCTACTACTATAGAAAGATCCTGCATGCATCTGCAGGATTTTTTTATTAAGCTAGAATTAACTTTTGAGAGTATAAGTACGCACGTTCCCATGCATTTGCGGGAATGCTGTACAGCCCTTTTTATTCTTTATGATACATTCACATGAAAAACAAATGAGTCCTCATGGCAGGACTAGGTCTTGGAGCAGCACTGACACTATGAATGCTGGGTCTCTCATCAGCAAATGAAACAGCAGCTGTTGACTCGGCGACAGCAACAAACACCGTTACTACGAAGAAAGTTATGACACCGTTTGGTATGAAGACAGAAAGAGTCATGATGCATGGCGGAATAATGAGCAAAGGTAGAGGTGATACCTTTATGTTTAAGGTAGGAGGACCGGGCAGCGAAAACGCCGCTGCACAGACTGCGCTACAGAACAATGACTATGCTGCATTCATCGTTGCGATCAAGTGATCTCCTATGGAGGGAAAGATGACAGAAGAGCAGTTTGCCAAGATTGTGACCATGGAGCAGAAGCGTCAGACGATCGAAACAGCTATAGAGAATAACGACTATAGTGCATATGTGACAGCCACCACGCCAAGTCGTGAGGAGTTTGATGCGATCGTTGCTCAGCATAGTACTCACAAGGCGATCGAAGCTGCAATAGATGCAAAAGACTATGCAGCATTCCAGACTGCCATCAAGGATACGCCGATGACTGAGACGATGACGGAAACACAATTTAATGCAATGGTCGAAAAAAGAGCTGAAAAGGCTGAGAAAGCAGCTGCAAATCAGTAGCATGTACAAATGTACAATACATACTTCGCCAACAAGAAACTCCCCGATGTATCGGGGAGTTTACTTATAGTTGTTTTAAGCTTGTTTTAAGGTGCGGTCACTACTATTATACTCATATTCATTACGTGTATATCATTCATGTCACTCTTCAAGGAAACCTCTCCGATGAAAACCTCATCGCGTATTGCGTTGCAGTTCGCAGTGTTTACGGCAGCATCAACACTGCTGATTTTGCTGTGTATCAATATCAGTTTCTTCTTTGTGTGGCACAGAAATGACCGTGATCATCTCGCAAGGGTGGCGATAGAGCAGAATCGTCTACAGGCTATCAAAGCTGCGATGCAGAAATCGAATAAACGTTTCATCATGCCGCTTCATCTAGAGCAGCAAGTGTCACCGCCGCAGCCGTCGGATATCGAAGGGCAGGAAGCGGAGATCGTGAAATATTCACGTAAGCTGATCGATATCATTCATGCAAATGATGATCGCCGGTATATGGTCTATAGTGATATTGCCGGAAAGATGATCCTGCTTGATATCACGGAAAATGTAAACAGACAGGTAGAGCTTGCATGGCTTAGTGTGATCATTTTGATCATCATGATCATAGCAAGCTACCGGGTGTCAAAGCGGTTCGTGTCGCGTGGATTGAAGGATCTCTATACATTGGCAGAAGGAGTCCAGGATGCGAATATAGAAAACCTTCGTACGAAGCTGACGATGAATCATCTGCCGGACCATGACGAAATCAATATCGTTGCTGGTGCGATTGATGAGATGAAGGAAAAAATTCATAAGCAGATCCAATCGATAAAAGATTTTGTCTCGCATGTGTCACACGAATTCAAGACACCACTGATGGTAATGCGTTCCGATATCGATCTTGCGAAAAAGACCAAGGACTATAATGAACTCATCGAGAAGAACATGCAGACGGTGGAACAGATGCAGACGTTGCTTGATGGATTACTTGTGCTGACGACCGCACAGACCGGTAAGCTCGATATGACAGAGGTGAATATGAGCGCGCTTACGGAAAGAGTGACGGAGACGCTCGCAAAGAAATATGTCGATAAAGATGTGATAGTGCATAAGCACATTGATTCGCCGGTGTTCGTTACCACGCACCAGGGTGCAGCAGAAAGCATGATATCAAATGTCCTGGATAATGCATATAAGTATACCGAGGAGTGAGGTGAGATACATGTTACCCTTACTGAAACCCAATGTATCATCGCTGACACATGAATAGGCATTTCAGAAGAATGAAAAGAAAAGATCCGGCAGCCATTTTGGCAGGCCGATAAGACCCGTCAGGATGGAGTAGGACTGGGGCTTTCTATCGTGCAGAAGCTTAGCGATGTACTTAAGTGGGATGTAAGTGTTGATGACAATGATGAAAAGTGAACGAAAGTTATTTTTACTTTCCCGCTATCATAGCACATGAAAATATTGCTTATCGAAGATCAGCAGCAGATTGCAGACAATATCAGGCGTTATCTCGAACTTGAGTGATTTGAGGTGGATGTGGAAGGAGATGGAAAGAAAGGCTTGGAAAAAGCGCTTTCGCATGTCTATGAGCTGATGATCATAGATCGGATGCTGCCATCGATGGATGGTGTGACGATCGCGAAGACCGTCCGCGAAAAGAAGGCGGTACCGATCATCATGACCACAGCAAAGTGACAGCTTGAGGATAAGGGTGAGTGATACGATGCAGGTGCTGACGATTATCTGGTGAAGCCGTTCGCTCTTGAAGAGCTGCTGATGCGTATCAAGGCGGTGCTGAAAAGAACAGAGCTTCCATCAGTCTACCGTTTTTATGATATCGAAGTGCTTGTCGACGAACAGCGTGTGACGAAATGAGGTGAGGAGGTGAAGCTGCCGCTAAAGGAGTTTCTCCTGCTGGAATACCTCGCACAGCGTCTTGGACAGGCTATCTCACGCACCGATCTGATCGATTACATCTGGTGAGGCGATAGCTGGGAGAACGATGCAACGCTCGATGTGTATATCGCCAACCTCAGGAAAAAGCTTGGCAAAGAGGTGATAGAGACAATTAAGTGATTTGGATACAGAATCTTATAGCATATTGCCTTATTGCGTACCATTTGCACCATAATATCACCCTTTCGGGGACGATTTTACGTACGTGGCATTGATAGCATACTGGTATTCACTACATTAGATACATTTACGAATAAAAATGCTACATGCAGCCAATACAATTTAATCCTAGAGACAGAGCGCTCTTTTACGAAACAGTGAAGAAGAAAGTGAAGGAGTATTTTGCGCAGACCGGAAAATCAGAAAAAGGAAACTGGAAACTGTACTGGAAGACCATCATCTTGTTCGCAGCTTGGGGAGCGATCTACACAGCGATACTTTTCAGCGGTCTCTCATTTGCGTTGACGATGATCCTGTATATTGCATTCGGAATCGTCGCATCACTCATCGGCTTCAATATCATGCATGATGGCTGACATGGAAGTTATTCACACAAGAAATGGCTGAACAATCTTATGGGGTATTCGATGAACTTCCTGGGGACTGATATTTTCCTTTGGAAGATCCAGCATAATGTCCTGCATCACACCTATACAAACATTGAATGATACGATAATGACATTGATAGCCGGCCTGCATTCAGATTCCATCCCGGGCAGCAAAGAAAATGGTTTCACAAATATCAGCATATCTATTTCATCTTTCTCTATGGAATCTCAACGATCATGCGGATCTTTGTGAGCGACTTCAAAAGATATTTCACTCGTTCCGTCGGTGTCTTTCAGTTTAGAAAGATGTCAGTAAAGGAGCATCTTATATTCCGAGCAACAAAGATATTCTTATTCGGAGTCTATATCGTTATACCTGCGCTTATGATCGGTCGGGGAGCAGCACTGATAGGACTTGTTTGCATGTACTTCTTCATGGGTATCTTTCTGACTGTTGTCTTCCAGCTTGCTCATATGGTGGAGAAGACAGAGAAGGTAGAGCATGAGGAGTTCAAGGTGGATGAACACCGGGCAATTCACGAGGTGGAGACATCAGCAAACTTCGCAACAAAAAATAAGATTCGAACCTGGTTTCTTGGATGACTTAATTATCAGATCGAGCATCATCTCTTCCCGACAATTTCACATATTCATTACCCGAATATTGCGCTGATCGTGCAGCAGGAGTGCGAAGAATATGGTATACAGTACTACAGTTACAGAACCTTTAGAGCTGCCTTTGCATCTCATGTCTCACATCTGAGATATATGGGAAGAAATGAGTAGTGACGAGAAATCCTGTCTTTTGGCAGGATTTTTCTTATTGCATTGACAAAAAGGAAAACTACTATTCTATAATTAATACATTGTTCATTAACATAAACTTATTTATATGAACTTACAACCATTTGGTGGAAATGCTCTAGCAATGAAATCATATTATAGATCTATTTGCTCTATGTTAAACTATAAGAATTTTATTCCTTTACAAGATGCATTGGTACTAGCTACGGGGTTTCATTTAGAATACATTTATGTGTTTATTGAATTCTGTATGCTAAGTATAGATCAGGAAGAGAAAAAGGAGAAAACGATTTCTCTCACGTTGGAAAACTATGAGGAAATAAAAGCTGACTGGGCAGAGATATTTGCTTATACCCGTTTCAGGTTTTCAGATATTTCTCGTATTGGTCCGACTGCAGATAGAAACCTGAAGAAACTGATTACTGAAGTTGCGGAAGGTAAAATACCTGATATTACATATAAAAGTATCTCAGTACTTCTCAAGAGAGAAATGGATTTGGCTCCGTATCGGCTGGTGCACGACGAAAAGTTCACATCTAAGCGTATTATGACACCGTGTGCTCCATTAGCAGCAAAGCCCAGCACGTTTTTTAAGCCACCCATCCCGATGGGTACAAAATTTGAGCATTAGATTGCTCACTGTTTACTATTAAAGCCCGCTAGATAAGCGGGCTTTTTTCTTTTAATAGCACGAAAGTAAAAATCGTGCTATTTTCTCTTGATTTTTTATCGTGATAGCACTATATTATTTACGTGCTACTATTCATAAAAGACACAATTTACATCATTATATATGTGCAAACATGGCAAAAGTAATAGGTATTGACCTTGGTACAACCAATTCATGTTCAGCGTATCTGCTGAACGACAAGTCAGAGGTTATCCCGAACGGAGAGGGTGCCAGAACGACTCCATCGATCGTCTATATTAAGGGTGATCAGCTGCTCGTAGGTAAACTCGCGAAAAATAAGGCCGTTCTCGAACCGAAGAATGTCATTTATGAAGTGAAGAGATTTATCGGACGTACATACGCAGAATTGAGCGAACAGGATAAGTCTGTGCCGTATGAGATCAAAGCGGGATCAGATGGTGGTATTCTTATCGTCGTAGACGGAAAGGAATATAAGCCGGAGCAGATCTCTGCATTTATCCTGCAGAAAATCAAAGAAGATTCGGAGAAATTTCTTGGTGAGAAGATCACTCAGGCAGTAATTACTGTTCCTGCGTACTTCAACGACTCACAGCGTAATGCGACGAAAGCAGCAGGTGAGATTGCTGGACTGAAAGTAGAAAGAATCATCAATGAACCTACTGCAGCAGCGCTTGCATACGGTGAAAACAGAAATAAGGATGAGAAGATCGTCGTATTTGACCTCGGTGGAGGAACATTCGACGTAACGATTCTCGATATCGGTTCAGAAGGTACGTTCCAGGTATTATCAACATCGGGTGATACGCATCTTGGAGGTGCTGACTTCGACCAGCGCATCATGGATTGGCTCTTGGCCGGATTCAAAGCGAAGGAAGGCATCGATCTGTCAAAAAATGCGATGGCGCTGCAGCGTATCAAAGACGAAGCAGAGAACGCAAAGAAGCAGCTTTCACAGACCGATAGTGTGGATATCAATATCCCATTCATCACAACAGTAGAAGGTGAGCCAAAGCACGTACAGGAAACGCTGACGAGAGCACAGTTTGAAAAGATGTGCGCAGATCTGATTGATCGCTGTAAGACACCAGTACTTGCTGCACTCAAGGACAGTAAACTTGATAAGAACGATATTCATGAAGTGATCCTCGTCGGAGGTTCAACGCGTATCCCTGCTATCAAGAAACTCGTACAGGATGTGTTTGGAAAAGAACCGAAAGCGACAGTAAACCCTGATGAATCAGTCGCACAGGGTGCAGCCATCCAGGGTGGTATCATCCAGGGTGATGTGAAAGACATTCTCCTGCTCGATGTGACACCATTGTCACTCGCTGTTGAGGTCGAAGGAGGTATCGCACATGTGATGATCCCAAGAAACACGACAGTTCCAACCAAAAAATCAAATATCTATACCACCGCAACAGATAACCAGCCTGCGGTAACCATCCACGTGACGCAAGGTGAAAGACAATTTGCAAAGGATAATAAATCACTCGGTATGTTCAATCTCGATGGAATTCCTCCGATGAGAAGAGGGCAGGCACAGATCGAAGTAACATTTGATATGGATGCCAACGGTATCTTACACGTGTCAGCAAAAGAGAAGTCTACCGGTAAAGAGCAGAAGGTAACGATCCAGGGTGCAACCGGTATCTCAGACGAAGAGATCAAGAAAGCACAGATGGAGGCAGAACAGTTTGCTGAAGAAGACCGCAAGCGTAAAGAGATAGTTGAGTCAAGAAATAAACTTGAAGCGCTTATCTATCAGATGGAAACGATGGAAAAAGATAATGCGGAAAAACTTCCTGCTGAAGAGAAAGAAAAGCTTACTAAGATGATGAGTGAAGCGAAAGCGCTCAAGGATAAGGAAGATGCGACCAAGGAAGAGCTCGATAAAGAAGCTGAAAGATTTCACAAAGAGTTCTACGAACTCTACCAGAAGTTTGGTGCAGAGAACAACGCGACCAATCCTAATCCGGACGATATTATTGATCCTGATGTTGGAGCTGGTGCAAAACCAGCAGACGGTGAGGTTATCGATGCAGAAGAGAAGAAATAAGACATATCATAGAATAGAAAAAACGGTTCTTTATGGGCCGTTTTTTTGTTGTAATTCCAGAGCTAATATGGTATAAATATGTCATTTATATGACATTATCATGTATGTCATTGATAAGCCGTTTATCATATACGAGAATACAAAAGTTTTTTGTTGCATGAGTGCTGCTGTTTGTGGCGCTTATTTTCTGTTATAAGGTGTATAGCCTCAATGTGGGAGAGCTGGACAGTGAGTTTAACCCTAATGTAAACAGCGTTATACTTGGCATGGATAAGCAAGCAGACGGAAAAATTCTCCTTGCAGGTTTTTTTAGTTCAGTATGAGGCAATGCAAGAAGTTATTTTGCACGTGTGACATCTACAGGACTGTATGATAATACCTTTACACCTGTCGCAAGTTTCTTTGGTTACCATATCGCTGCACAGCCTGATGGAAAGATTATACTCGGATGATCATTCAGTACTATCGGGGGGGTGACAAGAGATCGTATGGCTCGTGTAACATCGACTGGTCTGCTTGATACGACGTTTAATGCAATCAATCTCAATGCGACGCCAGACTCAATTCTTATAAAGTCTGATGGAAGCTTTATAGTTGGATGAGGCTTTTCTACTATTGGATGAGGTTCAAGGATTTATCTTGCTCATCTGACGACTACTGGTCTGCTCAATAGCACCTTTAATGCAAATATTAACAATATCGTTTATGATATGGTTGAGCAGCCAGATGGAAGAATCCTTATAGCATGAGGGTTCTCTACTGTCAATGCAACAACAAGAAATGGACTTGCGCGTATTTCATCCACTGGACTCTTAGATTCATCATTCAATCCGAATGTAAGTGTCGGCTTCTGAGCTATTGCAAAGGCGATATGAGTGCAGTCTGACGGGAGCATTGTAGTGGGAGGAGATTTTACCTCTGCAGGAGGGGTGACAAGAAATAGAATTGCACGTTACTCAAGTACTGGATTGCTTGATACGACATTCAATCCAAACTTAAATGGTATCGTACATCATATAGTGATACAACCCAATGACTATATTATCGCTGGATGATCTTTTACTACGGTCGGAGGAATTCATAGTACAGGTATTGTGCGCCTTACAAATACCGGTCTGAGAGATACGACATTTACCCCTATTACTAATGCTGCTGGTAATGGAATCCGATCAATGTATCTTGAGAATGATGCGGTAGTTATTGGAGGAGATTTCTCTACGGTTAATGGAACGACAAGAAACCGTATGGCAAGAATTGGCCTTGGTGAAACAAGTAATAATACTGCACCGACAAGTGTTTCGCTTTCAAGCACATCACTTATAGAAAAAGTTCCTGTAGGAAAAGTGGCTGGAGTATTCACGACTACTGACACTGATAGCTCATCATTTACGTATGCATTCGATACGAGCTGTGCAGGCACACTCGATAATAATAAGTTTACTATTGATGGCAATTTCTTGGTGACCAATCAGTCATTTAATTATGATACGCAGACATCAGCGAATATCTGTGTCAGATCGACAGACTCTACAGCATTGTTTGTGACTGGTGCACATACAATAAATATCGTGAGATTAACCTCAGGTCTGAATGCAGGTGCCGCAGATCCGATGTATGCGCCGAATGCTAACAACAGAGTATATGGTATTGATGTTTTTCCAAGTGGTAAGAGTCTGCTCTTTTGATGGTTTGACAATATCGGGTGAGCTAATAGGTACCCTATGGCAGTGTTGACTCACACTGGACGTAATGATCCAGCATTTACCATCCCGTCGTCAGATGGTGAGATATATGCGACATTTGCTCTTCCGGATGGAAAGATGCTTGTGGGAGGTAATTTTTACGATATCTGATGATGGTCGAGACCCTCTATGGCTCGTCTGACAGCGACATGACTCGTTGATCATACATTCGAAACCGATGCTGACGGAATGCCAACAGCGGTTGTTGCAGAATCAAACGGTGATTATATCATAGCATGATATTTCACCTCGATATGGTGAAATGCAAGAAAGAGCCTTGCGCGTGTGACATCAACGGGAGGGGTTGTGACTGAGTTCAATGCAAATATCAATTCGACGGGAAGTGTATGACATATTGCTAAAGTAGGAAACGGAAAGTATATTATCGCCGGAGATTTCGTTTCGGTCGGATGAACCCCGATAAGAAGTATTGCTCGTATCACAGGCACAGGACTCTTAGACACAACATTTAATAATACGACAATAAAGCATGCAATCGGTACGATATGAGTACAATCAGATGGGTCAGTGATTTATGGCTGACAGCTAGTAAATTTTTGACGTCTGACGAGTACATGATTGCAGGATAGCACATTTACATGAGCAATAGCAAATAACGTCTACAAGCTCGCCGTACAAAATAATGACTATGTATTGATTGGATGAGCATTCACGAGTGTCGGTGGACAGACAAGAAATTATTTAGCACGTGTGACAAATACTGGCTTGTTGGATGCGACATTTCTTGATGCTGATCTTGAGCCGGTCGGAGCTGGTACAACTATCTGGGCACTTGCTATAGAAAATGATGAGTCAGCGCTAGTGGGAGGAACATTTACGAGTGTTGCATGAGATTCTTCAAAGTCATACCTGACGAGAGTCGGGCTTGTTTCACAATTTGCTTGCTGAAACTCGGTTATAGAAACGGGGGAGTCATGCGATGATGGGAATACGAATAGCAATGACTGATGTAGTAATGTCTGTGAGTTAGAGATGCCGAGCTGTACACTGACAGCGAGTCAGCCGTATGGGTTTAATTACCTGAGTGG